>OAUE01000003.1_pt1 | contig 431910 bp, 376 predicted proteins | sample 1476131 | NCBI WGS metagenome assembly OAUE01 (sample SAMEA2580003, study PRJEB22360) | human gut metagenome | reverse complement strand
CACGAGCAGCACCGCCGTAGGTTTTAGCCAGTACGGTAGTGATTGCAGCGGTCAGGGTAGTTTTACCGTGGTCAACGTGGCCGATGGTGCCGACGTTAACGTGCGGTTTTGTACGTTCAAATTTTTCTTTAGACACGGCTATATTCCTTACTATAGTGCTCTCCCCTATGGAGAGAGCACGGGACTTAGGTTTTAATCCTGTGGATTATTTACCACGGGCTTCAATAACGGCCTGAGCAACGTTGTTCGGCGCATCGTCGTACTTCAGGAACTCCATGGAGTAAGAAGCACGGCCTTTGGTCAGAGAACGCAGCTGGGTTGCATATCCGAACATTTCAGACAGCGGAACTTCAGCATGGATAACAACGCCAGTGACGTTGGATTCCTGACCACGAAGCATACCACGACGGCGGCTCAAGTCACCGATTACGTCACCGGTGTTCTCTTCCGGAGTCTCTACTTCAACCTTCATGATAGGCTCAAGCAGAACTGGTTTCGCTTTCTTAAAGCCATCTTTGAAGGCGATAGAAGCGGCCAGTTTAAACGCCAGCTCAGAGGAGTCAACGTCATGGTAAGAACCGAAGTGCAGACGCACGCCCAGATCAACAACCGGGTAACCAGCCAGCGGGCCAGATTTCAGCTGTTCCTGGATGCCTTTATCAACGGCCGGGATGTATTCGCCAGGAATTACACCACCTTTGATGTCGTTGATGAACTCGTAGCCTTTCGGGTTTGAACCCGGCTCCAGCGGGTACATGTCGATAACAACATGACCGTACTGACCGCGACCACCAGACTGCTTAGCGTGTTTACCTTCGATATCGGTAACTTTCGCGCGAATCGCTTCGCGGTAAGCAACCTGAGGTTTACCGACGTTCGCTTCAACGTTGAATTCACGCTTCATACGGTCAACGATGATGTCGAGGTGCAGCTCACCCATACCAGCGATAATGGTCTGGTTAGATTCTTCGTCAGTCCATACGCGGAATGACGGGTCTTCTTTAGCCAGACGGCCCAGAGCCAGACCCATTTTTTCCTGGTCAGCTTTGGTTTTCGGTTCTACCGCGATGGAAATTACCGGCTCAGGGAATTCCATACGTTCCAGAATGATCGGGTGATCCGGGTCACACAGAGTGTCACCAGTGGTCACGTCTTTCAGACCGATTGCAGCAGCGATATCGCCCGCGCGAACTTCTTTGATCTCTTCACGTTTGTTAGCGTGCATCTGTACGATACGGCCGAAACGTTCACGTGCAGTTTTCACGGAGTTCAGGATGGTGTCACCGGAGTTAACCACACCAGAGTACACGCGGAAGAAGGTCAGGTTACCCACGAACGGGTCAGTAGCGATTTTGAATGCCAGAGCAGCAAACGGCTCGTCATCGCTAGCATGACGCTCAGCAGGAGTATCTTTACCGTCGTCCAGAATACCGTTGATCGCAGGTACGTCTACTGGGGATGGCAGGTAATCAATTACCGCATCCAGCATCGCCTGAACACCTTTGTTCTTGAACGCAGAACCACAGGTTACCAGGATGATTTCGTTGTTCAGAACGCGCTGACGCAGAGCTTTTTTGATCTCTTCTTCAGTCAGTTCTTCACCACCCAGGTATTTCTCCATCAGCTCTTCTGAAGCTTCTGCAGCGGACTCGATCAGGTTCTGGTGCCATTCTTCAGCCAGTTCCTGCATGTCAGCCGGGATATCTTCATAAGTGAAGGTTACGCCTGCATCTTCTTCGTTCCAGTTGATGGCTTTCATTTTCACCAGATCAACAACACCGGTGAACGCTTCTTCAGCGCCAATTGCCAGCTGCAGCGGAACAGGGTTCGCGCCCAGACGGGTTTTGATCTGACCAACAACTTTCAGGAAGTTCGCACCCATACGGTCCATTTTGTTAACGAACGCAATGCGCGGAACTTTATATTTGTTTGCCTGACGCCATACGGTTTCAGACTGAGGCTGAACACCACCAACTGCGCAGTAAACCATTACTGCACCATCAAGCACACGCATGGAACGTTCTACTTCGATAGTGAAGTCAACGTGCCCCGGGGTGTCGATGATGTTTACGCGATGCGGTTCATACTGCTTAGCCATACCAGACCAGAATGCAGTAGTCGCTGCGGAGGTGATAGTAATACCACGTTCCTGCTCCTGCTCCATCCAGTCCATGGTGGCTGCGCCGTCATGAACTTCACCGATTTTATGGTTTACACCGGTGTAGAACAGAATACGTTCGGTAGTAGTGGTTTTACCGGCGTCGATGTGCGCACTGATACCGATGTTACGGTAGCGCGCGATGGGTGTTGTACGAGCCATTTGATTCCTCGTTTATCTTTTAGGCGTTCAATTTAAGTAGCCCAAAGCGGGCTGCTTACTAGAAGCGCCCGCCTGGTGACTAAAACTCCGAAGGGATTACCAACGGTAGTGTGCGAACGCCTTGTTGGCTTCTGCCATACGGTGAACGTCTTCACGTTTCTTAACTGCAGTACCTTTGTTTTCTGCAGCATCAGAAAGTTCGTTCGCCAGGCGCAGAGCCATGGATTTATCACCGCGTTTACGAGCAGCTTCAACGATCCAACGCATTGCCAGAGCATTACGACGGACCGGACGGACTTCAACTGGTACCTGATAAGTAGAACCACCAACGCGGCGAGACTTAACTTCGACAGTCGGGCGCACGTTTTCGAGAGCTACTTCGAAAGCTTCCAGTTCGTTTTTACCAGAACGCTGAGCCAGGGTCTCCAGCGCGCTGTATACGATAGTTTCGGCAGTAGATTTTTTACCATCTACCATCAGGATATTTACAAATTTAGCCAGCAGTTCTGATCCGAACTTCGGATCCGGCAGAATTTTACGCTGACCAATGACGCGACGACGTGGCATGGAAATACTCCGTTGTTAATTCAGGATTGTCCAAAACTCTAAGAGTTTAGTTTGACATTAATATAAAACGTTTGGCCTTACTTAACGGAGAACCATTAAGCCTTAGGACGTTTCACGCCATACTTGGAGCGTGATTGCTTACGGTCTTTAACGCCGGAGCAGTCAAGCGCACCACGAACGGTGTGGTAACGAACACCCGGGAGGTCTTTTACACGACCGCCACGGATCAGGATCACGGAGTGCTCCTGCAGGTTGTGACCTTCACCACCGATGTAGGAAGTCACTTCAAAACCGTTAGTCAGACGAACACGGCAAACTTTACGCAGTGCGGAGTTCGGTTTTTTAGGAGTGGTAGTATATACACGAGTACATACGCCACGTTTCTGCGGGCATGCTTCCAGCGCAGGCACGTTGCTTTTTGCAACTTTGCGTGCACGTGGTTTGCGTACCAGCTGGTTAACTGTTGCCATTAAATAGCTCCTGGTTTTAGCTTTTGCTTCGTAAACACGTAATAAAACGACCTCATACAATATGAGGACGCAGAATTTTAGGTCGGTGTCGAAAAGGTGTCAAGAAATATACAACGATCCCACAATTACCAGGACATCTGGCTGGGATGCTTCACCGTAAGTCTGACGAAGTCAGTATAGCTAACCCTGACGACACTGTCTGAAATTTGACCACTCAAACCGCGAGCCTTAATGTCTTCTTCCAGTACATAGACCTTAATGGAGGCATTTTGCAGACTTTCAAGGAAACGGCTTCCTTCGATTGCCGCCGTCACGCCATCCTGGAGCAATAAAAGCTCATCGTCTTTATCTACCAGGCGAAGAAGAGAGGAGAAATCGGTAAGCCACGCGGAGCGATGTAGTGTGTGCAGCATGAGGGTCTCAAAACCTTAAAATGACGTCAAAGTTGCCTAACTCACGGCGTAAATCTTCCGGTTCAAGCGCTGTCGCATCGACCACAAAATTAACCCCCTGCTGAAGGCCCCGCTCGCGTAATGAAGCGGCGCACAGCCAACATTGATCGATATCGTACAACCCTAACAGCTTGAAGGTTGCGATATAGTCTCGCGCCAGCACGGCATCCGGTTGTTGTCCCTGGAGGATTTGAAAGACGCCATCGCCGATAAAAAACACGCCGAGGTCTTCCGTTAATGCAGATGTCGCCAGCAATGCATCTAACCCTTCACGGCCGGATGCGCTGCCGTGCGGCACGGTAGAAAAAACAAAAGCAACACGTTTCATCAGAACTGCACCACGCGATCGCAGGTCAGGGATGCCTCAGCCAGCGATCCAAGTCCGCTGAGGTTAAAACCTGATTGTAAATTAGCCCCTGCCAGTCCCAGCCGCTTTGCCTCAGTTTCATCAACAATGCCGCGACGCAACGCCGCCGCCACGCAGATATTCAGCGTTACACCATGCTGTTGGTTCAGCTGTTGCCAGGCCCGCACCAGATCATATTCATCACTGGCGGGTGAAGTCAGTAAGTTGGCGTTATATACACCTTCTCGATAGAAAAAGACGCTGCATAACTCATGCCCTTCTTCGAGAAGCGCATGAGCAAATTGCAACGCGCTGCTCGCCTGCTGCGTGCCATAAGCAGGCCCTGTCACCATGATGGCAAAACGCATTACTTGTCTTGCCCCTGGAAATCGCCGCTTTTGAACTGACGAATATAGAGGTAGACCGTATGTTTGGAGATGTTCAGCCGATCGGCGACCTGATTGATGGCATCTTTAATATCGAAGATGCCTTTCTCATATAAATTCAGGACGATCTGGCGGTTCTTCGCGTTGTTGGAAACATTGCGATCGGCATTCACTTCTTCGATCGTGAATTCCAGCGTCTGGGTAACCAGATCTTCCACCGAAGAAGCGAAGTTGACCGCAGAGCCCACTTCCGGGGTTTCCGGTGGGATAAAGGTATTCATTATCTGCGAGAAAGGAACATCAAGGTTCATGTTGATGCACAGCAGACCAATCACGCGATGCTCACGGTTGCGAATGGCAATCGTCACCGACTTCATCAAGACACCGCTTTTCGCACGTGTGAAGTAACACTTCGACACGCTGCTATCCGCACCCGTCATATCATGCAGCATACGCAACGCAAGGTCAGTAATCGGTGAGCCAATTTTACGGCCCGTGTGTTCACCGTTAGCAATGCGGATGGCCGAGCATTTCAAATCCTGCAAAGAGTGCAATACGATTTCACAATGGGAACCAATGAGCATCGCCAACCCGTCCACTACCGCTTCGTAGGATTTGAGGATATCGAAGTCGGTTTGATCGAAAGGACGTTGATCCAGCAAATCTAGCTCACTGGTTTCGTTGGTTAAAAGCGACCTGGACATGAAAAAAAGCACTCCTTTTCAGGAGCCTGTCGTTATGTTGTCAGGGCAGGCTCATCACTATTATAGGGGCATCTAAAGTAATACAGCGCACAAGGCGCTTTCCAGTATTAATTATATCCTGTCGATAATAAAAAACCGCCGCCCTGTGGGCGGCGGTTTCTGTTAGCTTATTTTTTGCTGCTGTCTGCAGCTTTATCTGCCGGTGCAGCATCTGGCTGCGCGTCAGCTTTCGGTGCCGGTTTGATGTCTAACAGTTCAACATCAAAGACCAGCGTAGAGTTGGCCGGAATACCCGGGACGCCCGTTTTGCCGTAAGCCAGATCCGGTGGGATAACCAGCTGGATTTTGCCGCCTTTCTTGATGTTTTTCAGGCCTTCAGTCCAGCCAGGGATGACACCGTCAAGACGGAAAGACAGCGGCTCACCACGGGTGTAGGAGTTATCAAACTCTTTACCATCGATCAGCGTACCTTTGTAGTTGACTACCACGGTATCGCTGTCTTTCGGTGCAGCGCCAGTACCTTCTTTCTCTACTTTGTAGACCAGGCCAGTAGAAGAGGTTTTAACGCCTTTCTCTTTAGCAAATTTCTCGCGGTAAACTTTACCTTTGGCTTCGTTGTCAGCCGCGTCTTTTTCCATTTTCGCCTGGGCGGAGCTCTTCACGCGCGCTTCAAACGCCTGCAGAGTTTGTTCGATTTCCTGGTCAGACAGTTTGCTCTTGTCTGCAAACGCATCCTGAACACCAGCGATCAGCTGATCTTTATCCAGTTTGATGCCCAGTTTTTCCTGCTCTTTCAGAGAGTTTTCCATATAACGACCCAGGGACGCGCCCAGCGCGTAAGCGGCTTTTTGGTCGTCATTCTTGAATGCTGCTTTGCTGTCAGCAGTAGCGGCTGGTTTCGCAGCATCAGCAGCGAAGGTGATCGGGGCATGCAGAGCAACAGCCATTGTGGTCGCCAGCAGCGTTACTTTAAACAGTGATTTCATCCATATCTCCAGGGCCGGGGCATCTCACCCCAGGGTTAGCTAACATAAAAATGTACTATAAAGCGTTGCAGAACAAATCAACATACAGGCACGCCCTATTATCACCACTTTTCAGACTCTTTTTGTTTAAATTAGTTTCGTTACCGAAGATTGAGTGCTGTGCAAACAGGCAAAGTTAAGTAGAATTCGCCGCAGTCCGCGATCTGCCGGAGAAAAAAGAAAGAGGTGAATCATGCAGGATACAACAATGGAAACTCGCCTGGCTGAACTGGAAAGTCGCCTGGCATTTCAGGAGATCACCATTGAAGAGCTCAACGTGACGGTGACCGCGCATGAACTGGAAATGGCCAAACTGCGCGACCATCTGCGTCTGCTGACGGAAAAGCTCAAAGCAACGCAGCCGTCCCACATTGCATCGCAGTCTGAAGAGACCCCGCCGCCACATTATTGAGACGTAAAAAAAGCGGGGATATCCCCGCTTTTTTGTGCCGGATGACGACGTAAACGTCTTATCCGGCCTACGGTAGGCCTGATAAGCGTAGCGCCATCAGGCAATCATACCGATCAGTGGCAACCGCAGCCGCCGCCGTTACCTTTACCGCCACCGCCGCAGCAGCCTTCGCCACCGTGCTCGTGACCATGGTCGTGACCGTGGCCGTGACCACCGCAGCAACCGTCATGACCGTGGTCATGATCGTGGTCGTGACCGTGCGCACCGTGAACGTGGCCGTGAGCCAGTTCTTCTTCGGTCGCTTCGCGGATAGCAACAACTTCTACGTTGAATTTCAGATTCTGGCCAGCCAGCATGTGGTTACCGTCAACCACAACGTGGTCGTCTTCCACTTCGGTAATTTCTACCGGTACTGGACCCTGGTCAGTTTCAGCCAGAAAACGCATGCCAACCTGCAGTTCGTCAACGCCCATGAAGACGTCTTTAGGAACGCGCTGCACCAGGTTTTCGTCGTACTGACCGTATGCGTCGTTTGCGCCAACAGCAACATCGAATTTGTCGCCAACTTCATGACCGTCCAGCGCTGTTTCCAGGCCAGAAATCAGGGAACCGTGACCATGCAGGTAGTCCAGCGGTGCACTCACCGGAGACTCATCAACCAACACACCGTCTTCTGTACGTACCTGATAGGCCAGGCTGACCACCAGGTCCTTTGCTACTTTCATGATATCTCCTGAGCATGGAAAGAATAGTGGCGCAGATTGTAGCGGAATTCTGCACCCGTGTACCCTCTAGCTTAAAAAAAGCTGCGCCATATCGCTAGTCCGGATGAAAAATCCCGATCACTTGCTCTTCTTTGCGAACGTGCTCGCGCGCCTCTTTATCTGCTTCCCGCATCTGATGACCGCACTTAACACACTCAACAATATCGATATTATTTTCGCGCCACATCGCCAGCGTATCCTGCGACTGGCAGGACGGACATTTTGCACCTGCGATAAAACGTTTACGAATTGCCATGGTTATCCTCTACTCAAATTCATCCCAGCCATCCAGCTGACGTCGCTCTTGCTGCATCTCTCGTTGGAAAATTTCCTCCAGCTCGCGCCGGGCTTCCCTGGCTCGAGAGATTTGTACCGTATCTGTATGCATGGGGATCAGTTCCCGCAGCATGCGCATATCCAGCCGCCGAAAATGCAGCTGAGCGCGCTGAGCCTGGTGCGGATGCATTCCCAGTGTAACCAGCGTTTTACGCCCCAACTCCAGCGCACTGGAGAACGTTTCGCGGGAAAACTGCGTCACACCAGCCTGTAATAACTCATGCGCCTCTACACGTCCGCGCGCTCGCGCAAGAATATGCAAATGCGGAAAATACTGTTGGCACAGTTCCACCAGTTTCATAGTGTCTTCAGGCTCATTACAGGTAATAACAATAGATTGCGCCGCCTCTGCCCCTGCGGAGCGCAACAGTTCCACCTGCGTGGCATCACCGTAATAAACCTTATAGCCATATTTACGCATCAGATTCACCGCGCTGATATCCCGCTCCAGAACGGTAATGCGCATTTTATTGGCCATCAACAGGCGACCAATAACCTGACCAAAACGCCCAAACCCCACCACAATCACCTGCGGTTTATCATCTTCCACCCAGGGTTTTTCATCTTCCTCATCCGTGCCGTTAAACTGGCGGGAGAGCCATTTATCAATCAGCTTCATCACCAGCGGTGTGGTCATCATCGACAGCGTGACGGTCACCAGCAGCAACGCCATTTGGTCGCCCTGAAACAGCCTTTGCGAGGATGCCGTTGAAAACAGCACGAAAGCGAATTCACCACCCTGACTTAAAACCCCGGCAAATTGCATCCGTTCAGAGCTTCTCATGCCGTTAAGACGCGCCAGCACATATAGCACCAGCATTTTTACGACCACCAGCACGATCACGCTCGCTGCCACCCACAGAATATGGGTGTAGAGCACGCCAAGATTGAGCGACATGCCAACGGAGATAAAAAACAGCCCGAGTAACAGGCCTTTAAACGGATCGATTGCCGTTTCCAGCTCATGTCGGTATTCGCTTTCCGCCAGCAGCACGCCCGCGATAAACGTTCCCAGCGCCATTGATAGCCCCAGCGCATCCATAAATAAAGCAGAACCCAGCACCAACAGCAGCGTGGCAGCGGTGAACACTTCCCGCACGCCAGAATCCGCAATAAAGCGGAAAACCGGACGCAGCAAATAGCGACCGCCAATCAGCATGCCGGCAAAGGCCAGCACCTTCATTCCCACTTTGATCCAGTCAAAATGTTCGTCAGCAGAACCCGCCAGCAGCGGAACCAGTGCCAGCGCGGGGATCACCGCCAGATCCTGAAACAGCAACACCGAAAAACCCAGTTGTCCGGATTCACTGCGGTTCATGCCTTTTTCGCGCATTAACTGTAGCGCCATAGCGGTCGATGACATCGCCAGACCAATGCCGCCAACCACTGCCGCCTGCCAGGAGAACGCAGTGAGCATCAATAATCCGGCCAGCACCACCGCGCTCAGCATCACCTGCGCGGCACCGACGCCAAAAATTGAACGCCGCAGTTGCCACAGTTTGGCGGGATTAAGTTCCAGCCCAATGATGAACATCAGAAAGACTACGCCCAGCTCAGAAAAATGCAGGATTTCATCCACATCGCTGATAAATCCTAATCCCCACGGGCCGATAGCAATACCCGCCAGCAAGTAACCCAGCACCGGACCGATACCCAGCTTTGAGGCCAGGGGAACTGCAGCCACCGCCGCGAAGAGGAACAACACTCCCGCAGTCAATAAATCAGAACCTTCCATCAGCGGCCTCCCACAGGGATCGGATTCGCCAGCCAGTCACCATACGCTTTCGCATGGCTGTCCAGCTCCTTCTTCGTTTGCCGTCTGGCCCAGTAAACAATAATTGGGCTCATCCAGTGCATGCGGCACATACCGGCCGTTAGCTCGAAAGGGCGCAGCACATCGCTCATTGGATAACGGTTTAGCGCGTCATAGCGGTAGGCACTTTCCGGTTCTCCGGTAGTGATAACGCTACGCCAGTACTTTCCCGCCAGTTGATTCCCTCCGGGACCGCTGGCAAATCCGCGGCTCAGTACGCGGTCAAGCCATTCCTTTAACAGCGCCGGACAGCTATAGGTATAGAGTGGGTGCTGAAAAACAATCACATCATGCTCACGCAGCAGCGCCTGTTCATGCGGAATATCGATAAAAAAATCAGGATAGTGCGCATAAAGGTCGTGCACGGTAACATTGCTGAGCTGCATGGCCGGTTTAAGCAGAACACGGTTCGCGACCGAGTCCTGAGATTCCGGATGGGCATACAGCAGCAAGACTTTCGCTGGCTGGAACATCATCCCCCTCCCGGTTTTGTCTTTTGTCTATTTTCGACGTTTTGGGCTACCATTGCGCCTCGGTGCGGCAAACGGCCCGCACATTACATTATCATAATGATAAATTAACATAGTCTGAACATACGGCGCCTTATGATTGTTTTCTCATCGTTACAAATTCGTCGCGGCGTGCGCGTCTTGCTGGACAATGCCACGGCCACCATTAATCCAGGGCAGAAGGTTGGCCTGGTGGGTAAAAATGGCTGCGGTAAATCTACCCTGCTGGCATTGCTGAAAAATGAACTCAGCGCCGACGCTGGAGGATTTACCTATCCGGGAAACTGGCAGCTCGCGTGGGTGAATCAGGAAACGCCTGCGTTGCCACAGCCCGCGCTGGAGTACGTCATTGACGGCGACCGCGAGTATCGTCAACTGGAAGCGCAGTTGAACGACGCCAACGAACGTAACGATGGACATGCCATTGCCACCGTCCATGGCAAGCTGGATGCCATCGACGCCTGGACCGTGCGCTCACGCGCCGCCAGCCTGCTGCATGGCCTCGGCTTCTCCAACGAACAGCTTGAGCGCCCGGTCAGCGACTTCTCCGGTGGCTGGCGTATGCGTCTCAACCTAGCCCAGGCGCTGATTTGCCGTTCAGACCTACTGCTGCTCGATGAACCCACCAACCACCTCGATCTCGACGCGGTGATCTGGCTGGAAAGATGGCTGAAAAGCTATCAGGGCACGCTGATTTTGATCTCCCACGATCGCGACTTCCTCGATCCGGTGGTGGATAAAATTATTCATATCGAACAGCAAACCATGTTCGAGTACACCGGCAACTACAGTGCGTTTGAAATCCAGCGTGCGACCCGCCTCGCACAGCAACAGGCAATGTACGAAAGCCAGCAGGAGCGCGTGGCGCATCTGCAAAGCTATATCGATCGTTTCCGCGCTAAAGCAACGAAAGCGAAGCAGGCACAGAGCCGAATCAAAATGCTGGAACGCATGGAGCTGATTGCCCCAGCGCACGTGGACAACCCGTTCCACTTCAGCTTCCGTGAGCCGGAAAGCCTGCCAAACCCGCTGCTGAAGATGGAAAAGGTTAGCGCTGGCTACGGAGATCGCGTCATTCTCGATTCGATCAAACTGAATCTGGTGCCGGGTTCCCGCATCGGCCTGCTCGGTCGCAACGGCGCGGGTAAATCGACACTGATTAAGCTGCTGGCCGGCGAACTGGCCCCAATCAGCGGTGAGATTGGCCTGGCGAAAGGCATCAAACTGGGCTACTTCGCGCAGCACCAGCTGGAGTTTTTACGCGCCGATGAATCACCCATTCAGCATCTGGCACGCATGGCGCCGCAGGAACTGGAGCAGAAACTGCGTGACTACCTGGGTGGATTCGGCTTCCAGGGCGATAAAGTCAGCGAAGAGACACGCCGCTTCTCCGGTGGCGAAAAAGCGCGTCTGGTGCTGGCGTTGATCGTCTGGCAGCGCCCTAACCTGCTGCTGCTCGATGAACCAACCAACCACCTGGACTTGGATATGCGTCAGGCGCTGACCGAGGCGCTGATCGATTTTGAAGGCGCGCTGGTTGTCGTCTCGCACGACCGTCACCTGATCCGCTCCACCACCGACGACCTCTACCTGGTACACGACAAGAAAGTCGAGCCGTTTGATGGCGATCTGGAGGATTATCAGCAGTGGCTGAGCGATGTCCAGAAACAGGAAAACCAGGGCGACGAACCGGCGAAAGAGAGCGTTAACAGCGCCCAGGCGCGTAAAGACCAGAAGCGCCGCGAAGCGGAACTGCGCTCCCTGACGCAGCCGCTGCGTAAAGAGATTACCCGTCTGGAAAAAGAGATGGAGAAACTGCATGCACAGCTGGCGCAGGCGGAAGAAAAACTCGGCGACAGCGAACTGTACGACCAAAGTCGCAAAGCCGAACTTACCGCCTGTTTGCAGCAGCAGGCCAGTGCGAAATCCGGGCTGGAAGAGTGTGAAATGGCCTGGCTGGAGGCTCAGGAACAGCTTGAGCAGATGCTGGCCGAGTAGTCATCATTGCCGGATCCGACGCCAACACGTCTCATCCGGCATTTTTGTCGAATTATCCCTGTGTCGCCAGACGCTGGCGGATTTCTTCGAAATGCTCGCGGTTAAACAGCTTGCCGTTGAGAAAACGAGTTTTCAGCTCCCCTTCCTGCTCTTGCTCCCAGGTCTGTTCGTCATGCAGACGCAGTTCCCCTTGCTCATCACGTGTGACGCGAAGCAGACCACGGGCTGAACGTTTCAGACCATTATCAGTTTTCGGTTCTTTAAAAATCGTCCGGCCTTTACCGTCGACTTCTCCCCACGTCGCTTTCATCGCAAAACCAAAGGTGTCACGTGTGTTGTATTGATAAGTAAAAGAACCAACGCCAAACACGACGTTTGAACTGGCAAATCCTTTCGCTTCCAGACGACGCAGGATCTCATTCGCTCGCTCAAGGGTGATGGAGTCGCCATAAATCAGTCCGACATGCGGGTCGAGCACCTTGTAACCTTTGGCGTTAATCGTGCCGCCAAAAATCTCCCACAGCACTTCCACGGACCCTTTCTCCTGAGCGGTACGATCGCTGCGGGTATCCTCATCTGCGCCAGTACCACACAGGATCTCCACCGGGTTGCCGCTATCCGGACGGAATACCACCCGACCTTCACGCGCCAGAATGATGCTTTTCAGTTCGCGGGTATATTCCGTCAGCACCTGCCAGTAGTCCCAGGTATCAGAGACTATTGATACAAATCCTTGCGGGTAGAGATCGGCAATCAGGCGGCGGAAGGTTTCAATCTCATGCTCGCGCTCACCCATACACATCACGCTGTGTTCGGTAGCCGGAATGCTGGCGCCGATAAAATAGGGCTCGCCGTCGGTGTAGTAATCGCGGGCGTACAGCAGAGATGGAATACTGTCGGTCCCTTTAAAGCTCAACAAATGCCCACTGCCCGCCTGCATGGTGTCCTGTAATCCGGACATACCGCGAAATGAAAAGTCATGGCACTGGAAGTCAAGGTGCGTCAGGTCGCTACAGGTTTGCTCTGCCCAGCGAGCGCAGATTTTGCGGTAGTGGTGAGCTATCGTGGCATTTGTTGACGCCTTCCACAGCTCCGCCGACAGCACGGTCTCCAGGTAATTCACCAGCCAGAAAAACTCGGGTTGGGTGTTGATGATAGTTAAAACCGGTACCGCCATCGGGACTTTGCTGCCTTCATCCAGCGCCTTGATGTGCAGCGGCAGATAGCCCAACTGATGCAGTGCACGAATATGGTCCACCGCCACCGCATCTTTGCCCAGATAGCTGTCCATGACCTGTTTGTATTCGCTGACCACCTCGTCTTCCGGGCGGGCAAAGAACGCCTCATTAAACAGGTCGACTAAAAACCACTGCATAAAACCCTGCAGGCCGAAGAATACCAGTTTGCCATCCGCCAACGGCGAGGAGAAAAAGCGATCGCTGCGCGGGGTAAAGTTGGAATACACACGATGGGTACCCTGCGGATACTGTACGCGATGAGAAACTTTGTAGCCGTCGATAGCCAGAATCGGGTTCATTTTCATAATCAGTCTCTCCCTCAGGCGCGGTAAATCGCGTCAATGTCGATAAGCTCAAGCTGCGGATGTACCAACGCTGGGGCAGCTAAAGAGGTGGTGGTGTAGATAGCGTCAATACCGTTTGCAAACAGGTGATCAACGCCCTTAGAAAAGATACCGTGGGTGACATACAGGCTGACACTGCGGGCGCCAGCATCACGTAACACCTGTGCAGAGCCTATAAACGTACCGCCTGCGTCACACAGATCGTCAACAATCAGCAGATCCCTCCCCCTGACGTCTCCAGCCAATAACGCAAATCCCGTCAGGCTGCCGCTTGCCACATCACGTTTTTTACTCAGGATGGCGTACTGCTCCACACCGGCTACTCTGGCTACAGCATCAATCTTCTTCAGCGATCCCGCATCGGGAGCAACCAGCATCAGCGCGTTTTGCTGAAACAGCCGCGATAATGACGCGCTTTGCATCAGGCAGACCTCCTGGGGGATCGCCACGAAGTTGTCGATTGCAGCAGCCGCCGCATCGCTGTGCGGGTCGAGCACGTTGACCTTGTCAAATTTCAACGTATTGAGCTGACTGGCGAAGACTTTCAGCGCAAAGCTGTCACCCGATACCATATGTCTGTCCTGACGCGCCCACGGCAGCCAGGGAAGGTCGAGATGGCTGACCAGTACATCGGTCTGATGACGTACCGCCTCAACCAGTTGCGCCAGCAGCATAAAATCGTTCATATCGCGCATAGCCGTGGCACGGATGCGCATCAGGCGAGCAAAGGTTGGCAACGCATCGGTGACTTTTAACCAGACAGCACCATCAGGAAAAACACCGCTGGCAACGGCATAGGTCTGGTCGTCCAAAGTTAGTGTCAATTTTATGTTCATCGCGCTCACCCCTTAATTGTGTCCCTTCGACACAATTAATAATGTCCCTGTGACACATATTAAGCAAGCATAAAATGAATTATTTTTAAGCCGTGAGCTAATCCACTGATAAGCAATGAGAAAAAACGAACCTTGCCCCCCGGTGTCGGGCTGGTACACTTGTCAGCGTTACAAATCATCGTGAGTACCTTATGACCACCGAAGCCGACTACCTGAATCAGTACGACGCCAGCCGCTTCCCTTCACCTCTGGTGACGGTAGATAGCGTGTTATTTACCCTGCATCAGCAGGCGCTGTGCGTATTACTGGTCGAGCGGGCAAACCAGCCGCAAAAAGGGCGTTGGGGATTACCCGGCGGCTTTATTGATATCGAAAACGATGATTCAACCCGCGCCACCGCGCTGCGCAAACTCACCGAAAAAACAGGCGTTTCGCCTTCGTGGCTGGAACAACTGGATACCTTTTCCGGCCCTGATCGTGACCCGCGCGGCTGGAGCCTGACGGTCACCTGGTTTGCACTAATCGCCTGGGTAGACTGCGCGCCCCATATCGCCAGCGTCAGTAATGCCCGTTGGGTGCCGGTTGATGAACTGAAAAACTATTCACTCGCGTTTGATCACGAGAAAATTATTACCGCGGCGCTACACCGCTTACGGCAAAAAACGATGTACTCGCTCCTGCCCGTATACTGCTTGCCGGAAACATTTACCCATGGGCAACTGCTCGAAGCCACTGAGGTGATCCTCGGCCAGTCGATCCAGCGTAAAAGTCTGATTCGTCGCTTTGAAGCGTCAGGAATGTTTGAAGATACCGGAGAAAGCGTGGCGACAGGGACGCGTAAAGCCCGCCTGTGGCGACGTAAACCCAACGTCGATTTTCATCTTTTCTCGCGTAACCTGCTGACTGACTAGCGACAAAATCACATATTGGCTAACCCGCACGCGCTGTGCGCGGTATAGTTATTCTTTCCGATTATTAATTGCTCCGGTGTTATGGTTGAAATCACGTCCACAGAAATGACCCCACCTACCGACGATTCGCGAGAATTCCGCCCGATGCGCGGTATCAGTAACCGCCATCTGCAGACGATGCTGCCGCGTTTAATTCGCCGCAAGGTGAAGTTCGACGCCCACTGGCAGCGTCTGGAATTACCTGACGGTGATTTCGTCGATCTGGCGTGGAGCGAAGATCCGCAACAGGCGAAACACAAACCGCGCCTGGTGGTTTTTCACGGTCTGGAAGGCAGTCTGAACAGCCCCTACGCACATGGCCTGATTGAAGCAGCACAAAAGCGCGGCTGGCTGGGTGTGGTAATGCATTTTCGCGGTTGCAGCGGCGAACCCAATCGTCTGAACCGTATTTATCACTCCGGTGAAACAGAAGATGGCACCTGGTTTTTACACTGGCTGGAGCGTGAGTTCGGTCGCGTACCGACCGCGGCGGTAGGTTATTCACTCGGTGGAAACATGCTGGCTTGCCTGCTGGCAAAAGAAGGCAACGATATTCCGATAGATGCGGCGGTTATCGTTTCTGCGCCTTTCGTGCTGGAAGCCTGTAGTTACCATATGGACAAGGGCTTCTCCCGGGTCTACCAGCGCTACCTGCTCAATCTGTTGAAAGCCAATGCCTCACGGAAGCTTGAAGCTTATCCAGGTTCGCTGCCGGTGAGTCTGGCCCAGTTGAAATCTTTGCGCCGCATTCGCGATTTTGACGATCTAATCACCGCCAAAATCCACGGTTTCGCCGATGCTATAGACTATTACCGCCAGTGCAGCGCCATGCCGTTGCTCAATCGGATAGCCAAACCAACGCTGATTATCCATGCGAAAGACGATCCGTTTATGGATCATCATGTGATCCCGAAACCGGAAAATCTGCCCTCACAGGTGGAGTACCAGCTTACTGAACACGGAGGCCACGTCGGATTTATAGGTGGCACGGTGCGCCGTCCTGAGATGTGGCTGGAATCAAGAATCCCGGACTGGCTGACAACGTATCTGGAGGCATCATCATGATTATCCCATGGCAAGATATCTCCCCGGACACACTGGACAATTTGATTGAAAGCTTTGTCTTGCGCGAAGGCACCGATTATGGTGAACATGAACGCTCGCTCGAACAAAAAGTCGCCGACGTCAAACGCCAACTACAATCAGGTGAAGCCGTGCTGGTGTGGTCTGAACTGCATGAAACGGTCAACATTATGCCGAGGAAGCAGATTCACGAGTAATCCGTAGCCGCCGGCCGACTTTACTATAATTACAACCATTTCATGGAGTTGTTATGTCTGCCAAACATCCGGTGATTGCGGTAACAGGATCCAGCGGCGCGGGGACCACTACCACCAGCCTCGCGTTTCGTAAAATTTTCGCGCAGTTAAATCTGCGCGCCGCCGAGGTGGAAGGTGACAGTTTTCATCGCTATACCCGTCCGGAAATGGACATGGCGATTCGCAAAGCTCGCGATGCCGGGCGGCATATCAGCTATTTTGGCCCCGAAGCTAATGACTTCGGCTTGCTGGAACAAACCTTCATCGAATACGGTCAGACGGGCAAAGGCCAGTCGCGAAAATATCTGCACACTTACGATGAGGCCGTACCGTGGAACCAGGTTCCGGGGACATTCACGCCCTGGCAGCCGCTGCCTGAACCGACGGATGTACTGTTCTACGAAGGGCTGCACGGCGGTGTCGTCACCCCACAGCAAAACGTGGCCCGGCATGTCGATCTGCTGGTTGGCGTGGTGCCTATCGTAAACCTGGAATGGATCCAGAAGCTGACCCGCGATACCAGCGAGCGTGGACATTCGCGTGAAGCGGTGATGGACTCGGTGGTGCGTTCAATGGACGATTACATCAATTACATCACGCCGCAGTTTTCCCGGACGCATATTAACTTCCAGCGCGTACCGACCGTCGATACCTCCAACCCCTTTGCCGCTAAGAGCATTCCATCACTGGATGAAAGCTTTGTCGTGATTCATTTTCGTAACCTGGAAGGGATCGATTATCCCTGGTTACTGGCCATGCTGCAGGGCTCATTCATTTCCCATATCAATACGTTAGTCGTACCTGGCGGCAAGATGGGTCTGGCGATGGAATTGATTATGCTGCCGCTGGTACAGCGACTGATGGAAGGTAAGAAGATCGAGTGATGTGGTCTTTTGCCGGATGACGGCTGATGCCTTATCCGGCCTACGCGTTTATATCCTGTAGGCCTGATAAGTGTAGCGCCATCAGGCATGGCATCACGCAGCAGCAACCACTTCATAGGAATGGGTAATGTTCACCGCCTTTTCCAACATCAACGCCACGGAGCAGTATTTTTCCGCGGAAAGATCGACGGCGCGGGAGACAGACGCATCTTTGAGATCGTTACCCGTTACGATGAAATGCAGGTTGATGTGGGTAAACAGGCGCGGCGCTTCATCACGACGCTCTGAAGTCAGCTTCACTTCGCAGTTGGTCACATCCTGACGACCCTTTTGCAGGATCGATACCACATCAATTGCGCTACAACCGCCAGCAGCCATTAATACCATTTCCATCGGGCTCGGCGCTTTATCACCGGAGTTACCGTCCATCAAAATTTGGTGGCCAGAGGCGGACTCACCGAGGAAGGTTAACCCCTCAACCCACTTTACACGCGCTTGCATATTTCGTAACTCCAATGTTTCAATTTTCCTGACAGATTACGCGCACATAACAATTCTCGCAACGGAAGGCGACCTGCGTCATGCTGAAGCGAGACACCAGGAGACACACGGCGAAAGCTATGCTAAAACAGACGGGATGCTACAGTAATACATTGACGTACTGCATGTATGCAGAGGACATCACATTACAGGCTGCAGTATATTTTTGACAGCCCCTTTCCCAGGTAGCGGGAAGCATATTTTTGCAAACCCAGAGGCAGCGTCGTTTTCTGGCTCTGGAGACAGCTTATAACAGAGGATAACCGCGCATGGTGCTTGGCAAACCGCAAACAGACCCGACTCTCGAATGGTTCTTGTCTCATTGCCATATTCATAAGTACCCATCGAAGAGCACGCTGATTCACCAGGGTGAAAAAGCGGAAACGTTGTATTACATCGTTAAAGGCTCCGTGGCAGTGCTGATCAAAGATGAAGAAGGGAAAGAAATGATCCTTTCTTATCTGAATCAGGGCGATTTTATTGGTGAATTAGGCCTCTTCGAAGAAGGTCAGGAACGTAGCGCCTGGGTACGTGCCAAAACCGCATGTGAAGTCGCTGAAATTTCCTACAAAAAATTTCGCCAATTAATCCAGGTCAACCCGGATATTCTGATGCGCCTGTCTTCTCAGATGGCTCGTCGTCTGCAGGTCACGTCTGAAAAAGTGGGCAACCTTGCCTTCCTCGACGTAACCGGTCGTATCGCGCAGACTCTGCTGAATCTGGCGAAACAGCCTGATGCGATGACCCACCCGGACGGCATGCAGATTAAAATCACCCGTCAGGAAATCGGCCAGATCGTTGGCTGCTCCCGTGAGACCGTCGGTCGTATTCTGAAGATGCTGGAAGATCAGAACCTGATCTCCGCACACGGTAAGACCATCGTCGTCTACGGCACGCGTTAACCCCATCGAAGTGGCGCGTTACCCAGTAATGCGCCACTTTTGTTTACTCCGATGTGGCGAAGACTGATATACCACCCAGAGATCAACTACGCACTACGACAAACGCTGGTGCTATGTTTACCTGTGGCTGTTGGTCTGATCATCGGTCAGCTTCATTTGGGGCTTCTCTTTTCCCTCGTCCCTGCCTGCTGCAACATTGCCGGTCTTGATACCCCGCACAAGCGCTTTTTCAAACGCTTAGTCATTGGTGCATCGCTGTTTGCCGGGTGCAGCTTGATCATGCAGCTACTGCTTGCGCAAACTATACCGCTACCATTGATCCTCACCGGCCTGACGCTGATTCTTGGCGTAACCGCCGAGCTAAGCCCCTTGCATGCGCGATTACTGCCAGCCTCGCTTATCGCGGCGATTTTCACGCTCAGCCTGGCCGGGAATATGCCCGTCTGGGAGCCGCTGCTGATTTACGCGCTGGGCACGTTATGGTATGGCCTGTTCAACTGGTTCTGGTTCTGGATGTGGCGCGAGCAACCGCTCCGTGAATCGCTCAGCTTGCTGTACCGTGAATTAGCCGATTACTGTGAAGCCAAGTACAGCATGCTGACCCAGCATGCCGACCCAGAAAAAGCGCTGCCTCCCCTGCTGGTTCGCCAACAAAAGGCGGTGGATCTGATTACCCAGTGCTATCAGCAAATGCATATGCTGTCAGCACATCACAACAACGAATACAAACGCCTGCTGCGTGCTTTCCAGGAGGCGCTGGATTTACAGGAGCATATTTCCGTTAGCCTCCACCAGCCAGAAGAAGTGCAAAAACTGGTTGAGCGTAGCCACGCGGAGCAGGTAATTCGCTGGAACGCGCGAACCGTCGCCGAACGCCTTCGGGTACTGGCCGATGATATTTTGTATCACCGCTTGCCGACCCGTTTCTCGATGGAAAAGCAGATTGGCACGCTGGAGAAAATCGCCAGGCAGCATCCGGACAATCCGGTGGGGCAATTTTGCTACTGGCACTTCAGCCGTATTGCCCGCGTGCTACGGACCCAGCGCCCGCTATATGCCCGTGACTTAATGGCTGACAAGCAGCGTCGGTTGCCGCTGATCCCTGCCCTGAAAAACTACCTGTCGTTGAAATCCCCAGCGCTGCGCAATGCCGGACGCATCAGCGTTATGTTGAGTATCGCCAGCCTGATGGGCAGCGCCTTACACCTGCCAAAGCCTTACTGGATTTTGATGACAGTCCTGTTTGTTACGCAAAATGGCTACGGGGCGACCCGGGTGCGCATCTTACACCGTTCCGTAGGTACGCTCGTTGGACTGGTTATTGCCGGCGTCACGTTGCACTTTCATATTCCCGAAGGTTTCACGCTGGCGGCCATGCTGCTGATCACCCTGGTGAGCTATCTGATCATCCGTAAAAACTACGGCTGGGCTACCGTCGGTTTTACGGTAACGGCGGTATACACCCTGCAACTGCTGACGCTGAACGGGGAAGAGTTTATCGTGCCGCGGTTTGTCGATACGGTCATTGGCTGCTTAATCGCCTTTGGCGGCACGCTCTGGCTGTGGCCACAGTGGCAGAGCGGTCTGCTGCGTAAGAACGCCCACGATGCGTTAGAAGCCGACCAGGAGGCCATTCGTCTGATCCTCAGCAACGATCCACAGGCCACGCCGCTGGCGTATCAACGCATGCGCGTCAACCAGACACAAAACACGCTGTTCAACTCGCTGAACCAGGCAATGCAGGAGCCAGGATTTAACTCGCACTACCTTGCAGACATGAAACTGTGGGTCACGCACAGCCAGTTCATCGTTGAACACATCAACGCGATGACGACGCTGGCAAGGGAACATACGATGCTGACGCCGGATTTGGCGCAGCGGTATCTGGAGTCCTGTGAAATTGCACTCCAGCGCTGTCAACAGCGGCTGGAATATGATGGGCCGGGAAGCTCGGGAGATGTGAATATTCTCGAAGCGCCAGAGATGCTGTCCCATGGTCCGTTAAGCACCCTTGAGCAGCATCTGCAGCGGGTTCTTGGGCATCTGAACACCATGCATACCATTTCGTCGGTAGCATGGCGTCAGCGACCGCACCACGGGATCTGGCTGAGCCGCCGACTACGGGACATGAAGGGTTAAGAGATTTGCCGGATGCGCTACGCTTATCCGGCCAACGAATCACACCTTACCCTGTAAGCCGGATAAGGCGCTCGCGCCGCTATCCGGCAATCAGCCCACCACCTTCGCTACCGCCTGCGCGAAGCGCTGCATCCCTTCATCAATATCCGCCTGCTCTACTACCAGCGACGGCGCGAAACGCATTACGTCCGGCCCGGCGTTCAGCACCATCACCCCTTCGTGCGCGGCGGCATAGAGGAAATCGCGAGCCCGGCCTTTAAACTGCGGCTTCAGCTCGGCGCCAATCAGCAGCCCCATCCCGCGAATATCGCTGAAAATGTCGAACTGTTGATCAATCTTGTGCAAATGCTGGACAAACGCCTGACGCCTGGCCTGAATACCTCCCAGCACGTCCGGCGTGTTGATAATATCAAACGCTGCCCCCGCTACCGCGCAGGCCAGCGGGTTACCGCCGTAAGTGGAGCCGTGCGAACCCACGTGGAACGCGGAGGCAATCTCCTGAGTGGTCAACACCGCGCTTACCGGGAAGCCGCCACCGAGCGCCTTCGCGCTGGTGAGGATATCCGGCGTCACGCCGTAGTGCATATAGGCAAACAAATCGCCGGTACGCCCCATCCCGCTCTGCACTTCATCAAATACCAACAGCGCCTGGTGCTGGTCACAAAGTTCACGCAAACCTTGCAGGAATTCCGGCGTAGCCGCAGTGACGCCGCCCTCTCCCTGAATAGGCTCAACGACCACCGCGCAGGTGTGATCGTCCATCACCGCTTTGACCGCATGCAGATCGTTAAACGGGACATGGATGATATCCGCCGGTTTTGGCCCAAAGCCGTCGGAGTATTTCGGCTGCCCACCAACGGACACGGTAAACAGCGAACGGCCGTGAAACGCATTATGGAAGGCAATGATTTTGGTTTTGAACGGACTATGACGCACGCAGGCATAATGGCGCGCCAGCTTAAAGGCGGTTTCGTTGGCTTCAGTACCGGAGTTCATGAACAGCACGCGCTCGGCAAAGGTCGCATCAATGATTTTACGGCCTAAGCGCAACGCCGGTTCGTTGGTAAATACGTTGCTGGTATGCCACAGGGTTTCGCCCTGGGTTTTTAACGCCTCAACCAATGCCGGATGGCAATGCCCTAACGCGGTCACTGCAATGCCGCCCGCGAAATCAACATACTCTTTGCCCTGTTGATCCCACACTCGACTCCCTTTGCCTTTTACCGGGATAAACTCAGCCGGTGCATAAATCGGCAGAATCACTTCATCGAATGTCGCGCGCGTAATTGCAGTTTGTTCAGTTGCCATGTCATTACCACCCTGTTAAGCAGAAACGCCAGTGAAATTATAATCACAAAATATGAATAAAAAATCACTGAATAGCAACTACAAATCAGCGATTGAGAAAATTAGCCAGCAGCTGATGCCCCTGTTCGCTGAGAATACTCTCCGGGTGAAACTGTACCCCTTCCATATCCCACTCGCGGTGACGAATGCCCATAATCTCCTGCGTTTCACTCCAGGCCGTCACCTCAAAGCACTCGGGAAGCGTCTCAGGGGCAACCACCAGAGAGTGGTAGCGCGTCACCGTTAATGGGTTAGCGAGTCCCTGAAAAACACCCTGCCCGTTATGTGTAATCGGCGAGGTTTTACCGTGCATCACTTTAGCCGCCCGAACTACGCTCGCGCCAAAGGCCTGCGCCATCGCCTGGTGGCCAAGACAAACACCCAACAAGGGAAGCTTACCGGCGAAATGACGAATAACATCCAGTGAGATACCGGCGTCATCCGGCGTGCATGGCCCAGGGGAAATCACGATTTTTTGCGGGGTCAGCGCGTCGATTTGCGCCAGCGTCAGCTCGTCGTTGCGCCGGACAAGGACATCAGCGCCCAGTTCGCAGAAGTATTGGTACAGGTTCCAGGTAAAAGAATCATAGTTATCAATAAGCAGGATCATGGCGGCTCCGGTACATAAGAACCGCGCTATTCTACTCAGTTTCCGGGGCTTCGCTTACCACTTTACGAAATATCGCCCGCAGTGCAGACAGGTCACCCATCGCCCCGCTCTGATTAGCCTGATTCCACTCCTCAACCGGAATGCCATCCCAGCTCAGCATATACCCGGCATGAATCGCTAACTGTTCGAAGAAAATACGCTGCGCCAGGCCACTGCCAATGCGAAACGGATGCAGCACATTGATTTCGCAATAATAGTGCGCAAGACGATCGACAAACTTGTCTTCCGGTAATCCCACCAGCCAGGACTCATCTTCCAGGTCCTGCATCAGCGCATTGCCCTCTTTCTCGATATAGGCGAAGTGGCAAAAGCGAGTATCGCCCTGGTAAATATCGACTTCACGCAGGTGTCCCGCCCAGTCAAAAATATCCCGATACAGCTGGCGATGAATGGCGCACAGGTGCGGTAAGCCCCGTTTAAGTGGCCCCAATTCGATAGTCGCAGCACGCAGCGCTGTCAGTTCATAAGCAGCCTGCGCCAAACGCTGCGCCTGATGAATCCCCAGACGGTTACGCATGACATTCAGGCCCGGATATAAATACGGGTCGCGACCATCACCGAATTTATCGCTCATAGTGCCTCCTCAGCTCTTCAAGACGCGCCTGGGCGTCTTCAGCACTCAGAGTAACCCGTGGAATATCTACGCCTTCCAGCCGTCGGCTGGCCTGGAAATTGGCGTTTCGCCGTTGTTCCCACAGCCTGGACTTTTGTTTATCGGTGAGTTTTTTCACGTGACCTCCCTGAATGAGCCGACACTTGCCACAAGTATAAGCAGCAATTTCGGGTTACGCAGAGAGAGGGGTGAACGCGGGCAAGAACTACCCGCGCAAGATACGATTACGGCAGGACTTTAGCAGAAAGGATAACAATCGGTTTTGACGGGACATTCTGGTATGGACCGACATCATGGGTCTGTACCTGAGAGATCTTATCCGCGACATCCATACCTTTCACAACTTTACCGAAAACAGCGTAGCCAAAGTCGCGCTGGCCGTGATCGAGGAAAGCGTTATCTGCAATGTTGATAAAGAACTGGCTGGTCGCGCTGTCTTTATCCGCTGTACGCGCCATAGCAATCGTGCCGCGAGTGTTACGCAGTCCGTTATCGGCTTCATTCTTGATTGGCGGGTTAGGTTTCTTCTGCTGCATCTGCTCGGTAAAACCGCCGCCCTGCACCATGAAGCCTGGGATCACACGGTGGAACGTGGTGTTGTTATAGAAACCACTGTTGACATAATCGACAAAGTTTTGCACTGAAACCGGGGCTTTCTGACTGTTCAGCTCCAGCTCAATGTTACCAGCAGAGGTTGTCAGCAGAACATGTGGATCACCTTTTGCTGCCAGTGCTGCGGGGGAGAGAGCAGAAAGAGCGAGAACAGCTGCAACAGCCGCCAGAGTCGATTTGAGCATGAGAATTCCTTAACAAGAGCAGAAATGAAGCAAGTGAATTGATTCTAAAGAGCCTTCAAGGACAAGGCCATCCCTTTACTTAATTTTACGTACCTGAAACAAATGTAACCTCATGGCTGCAAGTATCAATGTGATCAAGATCACATAGAAAAATGTAACGCACCAAGTTATTACCGATAAATATTTAAATGCGTCACTAAAGCGCCTAAAATCTGCCCGCTCACGGCGCAGTCAATGCGCCTTACACTTCTATACAGGCCAGTCATGACTAACAGCAATCGCATCAAGCTCACATGGATTAGCTTTCTCTCCTACGCCCTGACAGGTGCGTTGGTAATTGTCACCGGGATGGTGATGGGAAACATCGCAGATTACTTCCATTTGCCCGTTTCCAGCATGAGTAACACCTTCACCTTCCTGAATGCCGGCATTCTGATCTCTATCTTTCTGAATGCATGGTTAATGGAAATCGTGCCACTGAAAACCCAGTTGCGCTTCGGCTTTATCCTGATGGTACTGGCCGTTGCCGGACTGATGTTCAGCCATAGCCTGGCCTTGTTCTCCGCCGCCATGTTTGTATTGGGCCTGGTGAGCGGTATTACCATGTCGATTGGTACGTTCCTGGTAACGCAAATGTACGAAGGTCGCCAGCGCGGTTCCCGCCTGCTGTTTACTGACTCCTTCTTCAGCATGGCCGGCATGATTTTCCCGATGGTTGCCGCGTTCCTGTTAGCGCGCAGCATCGAATGGTATTGGGTCTATGCCTGCATCGGCCTCGTATACGTCGCCATTTTCCTGCTGACCTTCGGTTGTGAATTCCCGGCACTGGGTAAACACGCTCAGCAGTCAGACGCGCCGGTAGTAAAAGAAAAATGGGGGATTGGCGTGCTGTTTCTGGCGATCGCTGCACTGTGCTACATCCTCGGTCAGTTGGGTTTTATCTCCTGGGTCCCGGAGTACGCCAAAAGTCTGGGCATGAGCCTGAACGATGCGGGTAAACTGGTCAGCGACTTCTGGATGTCTTACATGGTTGGCATGTGGGCATTTAGCTTTATTCTGCGTTTCTTCGATTTGCAGCGCATCCTGACCGTACTGGCGGGTCTGGCTACCGTCCTGATGTATCTGTTTATCACCGGTACGCCAGAGCATATGCCGTGGTTTATTATGACGCTGGGCTTCTTCTCCAGTGCGATTTATACCACCATCATTACCCTTGGCTCCCAGCAGACGAAGGTCGCCTCACCCAAACTGGTTAACTTCGTTCTGACCTGCGGTACCATCGGCACCATGCTCACTTTCGTCGTCACCGGCCCTATCGTGGCACACAGCGGCCCGCAGGCGGCATTGCAAACAGCTAACGGCTTGTATGCGGTTGTATTCGTGATGTGCTTTATTCTTGGGTTTGTCACGCGCCATCGCCAGCATAACGCCCCAGCAACGCATTAATCTCACTGCCGGATGGTATCCACATCATCCGGCACATTCTCACCCTCCTCTTCTTTCACTGGTCATGTAGGCCAATTCTTACAAAAACCCCTTAATTTGTACGCTATTTATACAAACACGAAAACCCAAATAATTCCGTCACTTATAAAAATGCTGACAAATCAGTTATATACCTCTTAAGGAGTATATAAGGGCGAATTTGATTTGCATCAATAAGCGCGGTTGCTGAATCGTTAAGGTAGGCAGTAATAGAAAAGAAATCGAGGCAAAAATGAGCAAAGTCAGACTCGCTATTATCGGTAATGGTATGGTCGGCCATCGCTTTATTGAGGATCTTCTTGATAAATCCGACGCTGCCAATTTTGATATTACCGTCTTCTGTGAAGAACCCCGCAAAGCGTACGACCGCGTACACCTGTCTTCCTACTTCTCCCACCACACCGCCGAAGAGCTTTCTCTGGTGCGTGAAGGATTCTACGAGAAGCACGGCGTTAAGGTGTTAGTGGGCGAGCGCGCAATTACCATTAACCGCCAGGAGAAGGTGATCCACTCCAGCGCCGGTCGTACGGTTTACTACGATAAGCTGATCATGGCGACGGGCTCTTACCCGTGGATCCCACCGATTAAAGGTTCGGAAACCCAGGACTGCTTCGTTTACCGTACTATCGAAGACCTCAACGCCATTGAGTCTTGCGCGCGCCGCAGCAAACGCGGTGCTGTTGTCGGCGGTGGTCTACTGGGCCTGGAAGCCGCCGGTGCGCTGAAAAGCCTCGGCGTTGAAACCCACGTGATTGAATTCGCCCCAATGCTGATGGCTGAACAGCTGGATCATATGGGTGGCGAGCAGTTACGTCGCAAAATTGAAAGCATGGGCGTGCGTGTGCACACCAGCAAAAACACCAAAGAGATCGTTCAGGAAGGCACCGAAGCGCGCAAAACCATGCGTTTTGCCGACGGTAGCGAACTGGAAGTCGATTTCATCGTCTTCTCTACCGGTATTCGTCCACGCGACAAACTGGCCACCCAGTGCGGTCTGGACGTCGCGCCACGCGGCGGGATCGTCATTAACGACACTTGCCAGACATCTGACCCGGACATCTATGCCATCGGCGAATGCGCCAGCTGGAACAACCGCGTGTATGGTCTGGTCGCTCCAGGCTATAAAATGGCGCAGGTTGCCGTTGACCATATTCTCGAAACTGAAAACGCCTTTGAAGGCGCAGACCTGAGCGCCAAGCTGAAGCTGCTCGGCGTTGACGTCGGCGGTATTGGCGATGCGCATGCGCGCACGCCGGGCGCACGTAGCTACGTCTATCTCGACGAAAGCAAAGAAGTCTACAAACGCCTGATCGTTAGCGAAGATAACAAAACCCTGCTCGGCGCGGTTCTGGTGGGCGACACCAGCGATTACGGCAATCTGCTGCAACTGGTGCTGAACGCCATCGAACTGCCGGAAAACCCGGATTCACTGATTCTGCCAGCACACGCAGGCAGCGGTAAGCCGTCTATCGGTGTCGATAAACTGCCGGACAGCGCGCAGATTTGCTCCTGTTTTGACGTCACCAAAGGCATGCTGGTTGCCGCTATCAACAAGGGCTGCCATACCGTTGCGGCGCTGAAAGCGGAAACCAAAGCCGGTACCGGCTGCGGCGGGTGTATCCCGCTGGTAACGCAGGTCCTGAACGCCGAACTGGCGAAACAGGGTATCGAAGTTAACAACAACCTGTGTGAACACTTCCCGTACTCACGTCAGGAACTGTTCCATCTCATCCGCGTAGAAGGCATCAAAACCTTCGAAGAGCTGCTGGCAAAACACGGGAAAGGTTACGGCTGTGAAGTATGTAAACCTACCGTAGGCTCCCTGCTGGCTTCCTGCTGGAATGAGTACATCCTCAAACCGCAGCACACGCCGTTACAGGACACCAACGACAACTTCCTGGCGAACATCCAGAAAGACGGTACTTATTCCGTGATCCCGCGCTCTGCGGGTGGCGAAATTACCCCTGAAGGCCTGGTAGCTGTGGGCCGTATCGCGCGTGAATTTAACCTGTACACCAAAATTACCGGTTCTCAGCGTATCGGCCTGTTCGGCGCGCAGAAAGATGACCTGCCGGAAATCTGGCGTCAGCTGATTGAAGCCGGTTTTGAAACCGGTCACGCGTATGCCAAAGCGCTGCGTATGGCAAAAACCTGCGTAGGCAGCACCTGGTGCCGTTACGGCGTCGGCGATAGCGTGGGCTTCGGCGTGGAGCTGGAAAATCGCTACAAAGGCATTCGTACCCCGCACAAAATGAAGTTCGGCGTCTCCGGCTGTACCCGTGAATGTGCGGAAGCTCAGGGTAAAGACGTGGGTATCATCGCCACTGAGAAAGGCTGGAACCTGTACGTTTGCGGTAACGGCGGGATGAAACCTCGTCATGCAGACCTGCTGGCAGCGGATATCGATCGCGAAACGCTGCTCAAGTACCTTGACCGTTTCATGATGTTCTACATCCGTACTGCCGACAAACTGACCCGTACCGCACCGTGGTTAGACAATCTGGAAGGCGGTATCGAGTATCTGAAGTCCGTCATCATCGACGACAAGTTGGGCCTGAACCAACATCTTGAAGAAGAGATGGCCCGTCTGCGTGAAGCTGTGGTGTGTGAGTGGACAGAAACCGTTAACACCCCATCCGCGCAGGTTCGCTTCAAACACTTTATCAACAGCGAAAAACGCGATCCGAATGTCCAGGTTGTGCCTGAACGTGAACAACATCGTCCGGCCACGCCTTATGAGCGTATCCCGGTGACTCTGGTGGAGGAAAACGCATGAGCCAGTGGAAAAACATCTGCAAAATCGATGACATTCTGCCTGCAACAGGCGTCTGCGCCCTGTTAGGTAACGAGCAGGTTGCGATTTTCCGCCCGTATCACAGCGACCAGGTGTTTGCGATCAGCAACATCGACCCGTTCTTTGAGTCCAGCGTGCTTTCTCGTGGGCTGATTGCTGAACATCAGGGCGAATTGTGGGTTGCCAGCCCGCTGAAAAAACAGCGTTTTCGCTTAAGCGACGGTCTGTGCATGGAAGACGAACAGTTCTCCGTGAAACATTACGAAGCGCGAGTGAAAGACGGCACGGTGCAACTGCGCGGTTAATTAATTTTGGGAGGCGCAACGCCTCCCCTTTTTTGACGTATTTGTAGGTCTTTTATTAGTAGGCCTGATAAGCGTAGCGCCATCAGGCAATTGCACAAGCACATTGCCGGATGGCGGCATAAATGCCTTATTCGGCCTACGGTTACGATTTCTTTTTATTGTTTGTACTTCAAGGATAATCAACACATGTTCACAGACACTATCAATAAGTGTGCGGCTAACGCTGCGCGCATCGCACGCCTGTCGGCTAATAACCCGCTCGGATTCTGGATCAGTTCGGCAATGGCGGGAGCCTATGTGGGTCTCGGCATCATTCTTATTTTCACCCTCGGTAATCTGCTCGACCCGTCCGTTCGTCCGCTGGTGATGGGTGCAACCTTTGGTATCGCCTTAACGCTGGTCATTATTGCCGGTTCGGAACTGTTTACCGGTCACACCATGTTTCTGACGCTCGGCGTCAAAGCGGGCACCATCAGCCACGGTCAGATGTGGGCAATCCTGCCAAAAACATGGCTGGGTAACCTGGTCGGTTCCGTGTTTGTCGCCCTGCTTTACAGCTGGGGTGGCGGTAGCCTACTGCCGGTCGATACCAGCATCGTCCATTCGGTTGCTCTGGCAAAAACGACCGCACCTGCGATGGTTTTGTTCTTTAAAGGCGCACTGTGTAACTGGTTGGTTTGTCTGGCAATCTGGATGGCAATCCGTACCGAAGGCGCGGCAAAATTCCTCGCTATCTGGTGGTGTCTGCTGGCGTTTATCGCTTCCGGCTACGAGCACTCTGTTGCCAACATGACGCTGTTTGCCCTCTCCTGGTTCGGCCACCATAGCGAAGCCTATACCCTGTCAGGAATTGGTCATAACCTGTTGTGGGTGACACTCGGTAATACTTTGTCCGGTGTCGTATTCATGGGATTGGGTTATTGGTATGCTACGCCAAAATCGGAGCGTCCGGCTCCGGCAAAAATCAATCAGCCAGAGGCTGCTGCCAATAATTAAGGGGTAATGTCGTGGATCATTTGCCTATATTTTGTCAACTACGTGACCGCGACTGCTTGATCGTCGGCGGTGGTGATGTCGCAGAACGCAAAGCGCGGTTACTGCTGGAAGCGGGCGCTCGTTTAACGGTTAATGCGCTGGCGTTTATTCCGCAGTTCAAAGTATGGGCAGATGAAAACATGCTGACGCTGGTTGAGGGGCCGTTCGATGAGTCCCTGCTCGACACCTGCTGGTTGGCTATTGCCGCCACCGATGACGATGCCGTCAACCAAAGCGTCAGCACCGCCGCAGAATCACGTCGTATCTTCTGCAACGTGGTCGATGCGCCAAAAGCAGCCAGTTTTATCATGCCCTCCATTATCGACCGCTCACCGCTGATGGTGGCGGTCTCCTCCGGCGGGACATCGCCAGTGCTGGCCCGTCTGCTGCGTGAAAGGCTTGAATCCGTACTGCCTCAGCATCTGGGCCAGGTCGCGCAGTATGCTGGCAAGTTGCGTTCCCGAGTGAAGCAACAGTTTGCCAGCATGGGTGAACGTCGCCGCTTCTGGGAAAAATTGTTCGTGAATGACCGCCTGGCGCAGTCGTTGGCGAACAATGACCTGAAAGCCGTCGAGGAAACCACTGAGCAAATGCTCAGCGAACCGCTGGATCACCGTGGTGAAGTGGTGCTGGTTGGCGCCGGTCCTGGCGATGCCGGCCTGCTGACGCTGAAAGGGCTACAGCAGATCCAGCAAGCAGATGTCGTGGTCTATGACCGTCTGGTTTCCGACGACATCATGAACCTTGTACGCCGCGATGCAGACCGAGTGTTCGTCGGTAAACGTGCGGGCTATCACTGCGTACCGCAGGAAGAGATCAACCAGATCCTGCTGCGTGAAGCACAACAGGGCAAGCGCGTGGTACGACTGAAAGGTGGCGACCCGTTCATCTTTGGCCGCGGTGGCGAAGAGCTGGAAACGCTGTGCCATGCCGGTATCCCATTCTCTGTAGTGCCGGGTATTACCGCAGCCTCCGGTTGTTCTGCCTATTCCGGCATTCCACTGACCCATCGTGATTACGCTCAGAGCGTGCGTCTGGTTACCGGACACCTGAAAACCGGCGGTGAGCTGGACTGGGAAAACCTGGCAGCAGAGAAACAAACGCTGGTGTTCTACATGGGGCTGAACCAGGCGGCCACGATTCAGGAAAAATTGATCGAATTTGGCATGCAGCCCGATATGCCCGTCGCCCTGGTAGAAAACGGTACCTCCGTGAAACAGCGTGTCGTCAATGGCGAGCTGACTCAGCTAGGAGAGTTGGCGCAACAGGTTGAAAGCCCAGCGTTAATTATTGTTGGTCGTGTGGTAGGCCTTCGCGATAAGCTGAACTGGTTCTCAAACCATTAATTGAATGCAAATAAATGCCCTGACTCTCAGGGCATTTATTTTCTCGTTTATTATTCATGATTTATTCTCAAACCTGAATTAAGAAAGACTAAACTCATTCACCAACAAAATGAATCTGCGCTCTAATTTATAAAAAACACGTAAAATACCCTATTTATATCCGTACAACCCATAAATCTAATTCACATCCTAAATAATACATGACCATTGAGTAATTTGACGAAGCACGGTCATTCAGTGGCAAAATAATAAATTACCTCGAAATAAATTTATGCCTTCAATGGCATATTTTGTGCGTATTTATTTAAGGATGTCGATTATGCAAAGGAAAAAACTCATTGCTGTGGGTATTGCTCTTGCGTTGCAAACTTACTATCTCCCGGCGATAGCCGCAGATAGTAGCGACGATGACAATGATTGCCCTACTGATATATCCGTATTATCAAAAGCCGAACGTAACAAACTCTCCGCACGCTGCCTGGCAGATTATACAGAACAAGACAATCACTGGGGATGGGTCGCAGGTGGTGTCGCTGCGCTAACAGCTGGTGTAGCGATAGGTATCGATAACAATGGCGGCGGCCATTCCCACCATAATGATACTCCGGCAACCCCATCAGATAATGGCGATGTAACGCCCACACCTCCTGACGACGATAGCGGTGATGCAACGCCCGCGCCTCCCGACGACGATGGCGGCGATGTAACGCCCACACCTCCCGATGACGATGGCGGCGATGTAACGCCCACGCCTCCCGATGACGATGGCGGCGATGTAACGCCCACGCCTCCCGACGACGATGGCGGCGATGTAACGCCCACGCCTCCCGACGACGATGGCGGCGATGTAACGCCCACGCCTCCCGACGACGATGGCGGCGATGTAACACCTACACCACCTGATGATACCTCTGTTATTACCTTCAGTAACGGCGTCACCATCGATAAAGGCCTGAACACACTGACATTTGACGGCATCAAGCTGGATAGCGGCACTGACCTCGGCGGCGCCGTATGGAATTACGTCGAACAGGACGATCGGTGGCAGATCGCGTTACAAGACGGTAAAACGCTGCTGGTTTCCGACTGGAAAGTGACGGACGAGAATGCCGCCGTCATTGAAGGTACGGTGCAAGGAAGCGGCCTGTACTGGAAATATGACAACCAGGGATACCTGATCGTTGCCGATGACCAGACAACCGTCGTCGCTGGCGATGACGCATCAAATACTGCCGATCGCGGGGTTGATACCCGTGGTGAAGGTAAAACTGGCGTCATCATCTCCGGCGATCGGACAAGCAACGCGTTAAGCGGTGATTCCTCCGTCAGCGATGGTGCGGTCGGCATCGTCATTACCGGTGACAACACCACCAATACGATTTCAGGACAAAGCACCGTCGACGGCGCAACCGGCGCGCTGATTTCAGGTAACGGCACCACCACCCGCATTTCCGGTGGCATTGACGTCACAGGTGGCGGCACCGGCATGGTGATCGATGGCAACGAAACCACGGTGGCGAATACCGGCACCTCTAACATCAGCGGTCAAGGTTCAACCGGCTCCATCGTCAATGGCGACAACTCGCACGTTATCAACGATGGTGAACTCTATGTGGCCGACGGCGCTACCGGGGCAAAGATTACCGGTGATGATGTCCTCATCGACAATAAAGGCGATACCACCGCCAGCGGCGCAGGTTCTACCGGGCTATATATTGACGGCGACAACGCAACCATTAACAGCGAAGGGAAGCAGGATATTTCCGACGGCGCAACGGGCATCCTGATTAACGGCAACAGCGCCACCTTCGATAATATCGGCACCACCGATGTCAGCGGCGCAGGCTCTATCGGTATCAGCATCACCGGCGACAAAACCCGCATTATTAACGATGGTGAGCTAAACGTTACCGACGGCGCGACCGGAGCCAAAATGACCGGTGATGGTGCGGTGATTGATAACACCGGCGACTCAACGGTTACCGGCGCGGGGTCAACCGGGCTGTACATCGCGGGAAATAAGGCGTTGGTTATTGGCGAAGGAGATCAAACCATTGCGCAGGGCGCAACGGGTACCGTCATTGCGGGCGATAATTCCCGAATCGCGAATACGGGTGATATCACCGTGGATGGTGCGGGCTCTATCGCTGCAGTCATTGATGGAAATGATAATAGCCTGACTCAGGCAGGTGACATGCTGGTCACCAACGGCGCGACGGGTATCGTCACTGACGGGGCGGGTAACGAAATCAAAAACACCGGCAACGCGACCGTGCGCGATGCAAACTCCGTGGGTTTTGTGATCGATGGTGAAAGAAATGTCTTTAATAATAAAGGAAATATCGACGTCAGCCTGAATGGTACTGGCGCAAAAATGAGTGGCAACTCGTCACAGGCGACGCTGGATGGTGATATCAATGTGACCGCTGTCGAGGACAGCAACGGCCTATACCGTGGTGCACAGGGCCTCGATATGGCGGGTGATAACAATACGCTGAATATTACCGGCAACGTCACAATCAGCGGTGACTATGACGCAGATAGCCAGATGGCCAGCAACAGCGATACCCTCCAGGGAATCACCGTCAGCGGCACGAACAATCAGGTGGATCTAACCGGCTCGCTTAACATCAATGTTAGCGATGTGAGCACGGTAAGTGGACAGTGGCTGGATACATACGGCCTCACGGTCAAAGGTGATGGCAATACCGTCAATCTGATGGGCGGTATTGATATCAACTACGCCGAAAATGGCGATGGCGAAGTATCGTCTGTTACAGGCATAAATATAGACGGAGCTAGCAGTGTCACATTAAGCGGTGAGTCCACATTGAATATCACCACCCTCCCCGGCGGCTCAGTGACACTGGCCAATGTACAAAACGGCGGCAGCTTAACGTTAGACCAAAACTCTGTAATTAAAATCATAGAAACAGTTTTGCCCAGTGAGCATTACACCTACAACGCAATATTAACCGCAAAAGGCCAGGGTTCATCGATCGATAATCAGGGAGCCATCGTTGATGACGGCGCTGTCGCCCTATTATTCGCCCGCAGCGGCGCACAGGCAAAAAACAGTGGCGATATTAGCGCCTATGCCACAAGCGGTCATGACAACCGTAATGCAATCACTGCGGCTACCGATCAAGGATCGATAGTTAGCAACGCAGCGGGAGGATCAATCACGCTGGTATCGTCACTAACCCCAGGCAGCGATGGAGGAATAGGAACCTTCCCGCTGATTTGGTACAGCAATACGCTGTACGCCATGCTGGCGGAAAACTACGGCGAAGTGAGCAACGAGGCAGGCGCCACAATAAATCTTCAGGGGGCGGGGGTCTATGGCGTATCCGCCAGTAAAGGGACGGCCCTCAATGCCGGAGATATTTACCTGGACGGCTTCGTCCCTACGCTGAACGACGATAATACCGTCGCCAGCAAAAGCTACTGGTCACCATCACAACTCTATCTGACCAGCTCGGCAATGGTGGCAGGCACCACCGACGGTGGTTATGGCGATGCAACCGCCACCAATACAGGCACCATTACCGTCAATAATGCGGGCTTCGGTATGATGGCACTTAACGGCGGCACAGCCATTAACCAGGGCACTATTAACCTGACCGCCGATGCAGGCGTCACCAAAACCGATGATAACCAACTGGTGGGCATGGCGGCGCTGAATGGTGGCATCGTGATTAACGACACCACAGGCACCATCAATATTGATGCCAATTACGGCAAGCCTTTCCTGACTGACAGCAAAAGTACCGTGGTTAACTACGGTACGGTCTGTTATGACAGCAACTGCCAGGGCAGCGACGACTACAACCCAACCGACAGCAACGTTTCCCTTACTTTTGCTGATGGCGATGTCATTACCGCCGCAGGCGAAACGCTTACTGGCGAAACCATCATTACCAATCCGATAGCAACGGAAACCGTACACATTAGCAACGCGGGCACCGTCAGCGGCGGCAAGGTCATCGTTAAAAATTACGGCGATTTAACCAATGCCGACACCGGCAGCATCAGCAGCGTCAGTATTGCAACAGGCGGCACCTATACCAACGAAGGTACAACAGCGGCAGTCTCCGTTGACGGCGGTGTCTTCAACAATACAGGCACCGTGACCGGGAAAACCGGCACCACCGTCGCAGGTTCCATTATCAACAACAGCGGGTCCATGAACACGGTTGAGCAATGGTCCAGCACCATGAACAATACCGGCATCGTGACGGACTGGACCGGCGCATCGGGTGGTGCGGTACTGAACAACAACGCTGGCGGCGAAGTCGATAAACTCAAATTTACCGCTGCCGCAACCGTCAATAATGCGGGCACCGTCAAAAACGGCTCCGTCGATAAAAACGGTACGCTCAATAACCTGGAAGGCGGCGTGATGACGCTGGCGGATAATAGCTTGTGGTCTGGCACCTTCAATAACTGGGGGACAGTGAACAGCGATGCCGATATCGCCACCGGCGGGAGCGGGCACACGCTATACAACGGCAGCACTGGCGTCATTAACGGACAGGTCACTACCTCGAAAAATAATGGCGGCAGTAAAGCCATTAACGACGGCACCATCAACATTGATAAAACCAACAATGTGGCGATGTCCGCGCACGGCAGCGCGAAGATGGTCAATAATGGCACTATCAATGTAGGTACAGTAGGCACCACGCAAACCGGCATGGTCGGGATGCAACTGGAATCAGATGCCAAATCCGATGCGGTGATCGAAAATAACGGCACCATCAATATTTACGCCAGCAACTCCTACGCCTTCAGCCAGTTGGGCAGTAACGGCCATATCGTCAACAACGGCACGGTCTACATTGATGACAACGTGACCGGCTCCGGCTTTATCAAGCAGGATGGTAAAACCATTGAAGGCAGCGGCGAAAACGGCGACGGTACGGAAGTGCATTATGTTGACTTCACGGCCCCCACGGAACCTGCTATTACCGATGGTACGACAACCGTTACCACCAGCGACAGTGCAGATTCAACGGCCACCAACAACCTGTCGGGCTATGTGGTCGGCACCAGCGCTGATGGCAGCGCCGGTAAGTTGATGGTCAGCAATGCCAGCATGAACGGCGTGGAGATTAACACCGGTTTTACCGCAGGTACTGCCGACACCACCGTCAGCTTTGACAACGTGGTCGAGGGCAACAACCTGTCCGATGCAGGTGCCATTCAGTCCACCTCCGTGGTGTGGAATGCACAGGGCAGCACCGATGCCAGCGGCAACGTTGACGTCACCATGACCAAAAACGCCTATGCCGATGTGGCGACCGATAGTTCCGTCAGTGACGTGGCGCAGGCGCTCGACGCCGGTTACACCAACAACGAGCTGTACACCAGCCTCAACGTTGGCTCCACCGCTGAACTGAACAACGCCCTCAAGCAGGTGAGCGGCAGTCAGGCTATCACCGCGTTCCGTGAAGCCCGCGTGCTAAGCAACCGCTTTACCATGCTGGCCGATGCCGCGCCGCAAATTAAAGATGGCCTGGCGTTCAACGTCGTAGCGAAAGGCGACCCGCGCGCTGAGTTGGGCAACGATACCCAGTACGACATGCTGGCATTACGTCAGTCGTTGGATCTCACCGCCAGACAGAATCTGACGCTGGAGTACGGTATCGCGCGCCTGGACGGTGACGGTTCGAAGACCGCGGGCGACAACGGCCTGACCGGCGGCTACAGCCAGTTCTTTGGTCTGAAGCACAGCATGGCGTTTAATGAAGGTCTGGCGTGGAAGAACAGCCTGCGTTATGACGTACACAACCTCGACAGCAGCCGTTCTGTCTCTTATGGCGACACCAATAAGGTGGCGGATTCCAACGCACGTCAGCAGTATCTTGAGTTCTGCAGCGAAGGGGCGAAAACCTTCACCATGCTCAACGATACGTTGAAAGTCACGCCGTACGCCGGGGTGAAATTCCGTCATACGCTGGAAGGCAGCTATAAAGAGCGTAGTGCGGGGGACTTTAACCTTTCGATGAACGCTGGCAGCGAAACCGCTGTGGATTCCATTGTCGGAATGAAGTTCGACTATACCGCTGAAAATGGCTGGAGCGCCAGCGCCACGCTGGAAGGCGGTCCGAACCTGAGCTACAGCAAGAGCCAGCGTACTGCGTCACTGCAAGGTGCCGCAGGCCAGTCCTTTAGCGTAGACGACGACCAAAAAGGCGGAGGCATCAACGGCCTGGCGACGGTCGGTGTGAAATACAGCGCCAAAGACGCCAGCCTGAATCTGGACGCTTACCAGTGGAAAGAGGACAACATCAGCGATAAAGGCTTTATGTTGAATTTCAGAAAAACATTTCGCTAATTAATTAAACCCGGCAGCCTGGTATTATCTATTAATACCAGGCTTTTTTATTTAAATTCAATTCACTAATCGTATGTTTTATATATAAAGCGACAGGTCCTTTTCTGGACTACTTAAAGTTTATGTTAGTTGATATCTTATCCGGCGAAAAATGGACTTCATCCATTTATAAATAGATATCTAACAAGGATTTTGACATGTTTAAATTTGCAAAAATCACCATCGTTGCTGGTGTTCTGGCTACGCTGACCGCGTGTACTGGTCATATCGAAAACACAAAAAATAACTGCAGCTACGATTATTTCCTGCATCCAGCAATTTCGATTTCAAAAATTATTGGTGGCTGTGGCCCGGCTGCGAATCAGTAATAGAAGCGATTGCGCAGATACAAAAAAACCGGGAACTTCCCGGTTTTTTTAACAACACAGAGCGCATTACGGCTTGGCGACAAAACCAATCGCTTCGTAAACGGCTTTCAGCGTAACAGATGCGCGGGCGCTGGCTTTTTCCGCACCTTCTTTCATCACTTTCTGCAGGAAAGCTTCATCGTTACGGAAACGGTGATAGCGTTCCTGAAGCTCGGTCAGCATACCGGAAACGGCCTCTGCGACTTCACCTTTCAAATGACCATACATTTTGCCTTCGAAGTGCTGTTCCAGCTCCGGAATGCTCTTACCGGTGACGGCGGAGAGAATATCCAGCAGGTTGGAAACACCCGCTTTATTCTGCACGTCGTAGCGTACAACTGGCGGCTCTTCAGAGTCGGTCATCGCACGTTTGATTTTCTTAACCACAGATTTCGGATCTTCCAGCAGACCGATCACGTTGTTGCGGTTGTCATCCGACTTGGACATTTTCTTCGTCGGCTCCAGCAGCGACATCACGCGCGCGCCGGATTTAGGAATGAACGGCTCAGGCACTTTGAAGATGTCGCCATACAGAGCGTTGAAGCGCTGGGCGATATCGCGGCTCAGTTCCAGATGCTGTTTCTGATCTTCGCCAACCGGTACCTGGTTGGTCTGATACAACAGGATGTCTGCCGCCATCAGTACCGGATAATCAAACAGACCGGCGTTGATGTTCTCCGCATAGCGCGCGGATTTGTCTTTGAACTGGGTCATACGGCTCAGTTCGCCGAAGTAGGTGTAGCAGTTCAGCGCCCAACCTAACTGTGCATGCTCCGGTACGTGAGACTGCACGAAAATGGTGCTTTTTTCAGGATCGATACCGCATGCCAGATACAGCGCCAGCGTATCGAGAGTTGCTTTACGCAGCTGCTGAGCATCCTGACGAACGGTGATGGCATGTTGGTCAACGATGCAGTAGATGCAATGGTAGTCATCCTGCATGCTCACCCACTGACGCAGCGCACCCATATAGTTGCCAATGGTCAATTCACCTGAGGGCTGTGCGCCACTAAAAACGATGGGCTTAGTCATTTTTTGATTCCTGATTTTCGCTATGCGGAAGCCCGAGAGCGGGCAGTAGTTCATTAATACGGTCGTAAATAACGTCGGGCTGGCTCAGCGCGATCGACTCGCCGTAGTTGTAGCCATAGGTCAGGCCAACGGACGGACAGCCAGCAGCTTTTGCCGCCTGAATATCATTGCGTGAATCCCCTACGAAGAGCATTTGCTCAGGCTTGATGCCAAGCTTACTTGCCACAAGCAGCAGCGGATCCGGATGCGGTTTTTTATTCTGCACGTCGTCACCACCGATGACCACGCTAAAGTACTTGGCGATATCTAATGCTTCGAGCAATGGCGCGACAAACGGGGTCGGTTTGTTGGTCACCAGACCCAGCGGCAATCCTTTCGCATGCAGCGCGCCCAGCGTGTCGGCAACATCAGGGAACAGGAATGTCCCCTCTTCTGCGACATCGCCGTAGTATCTGTCGAACAGCTTACGCAAAATACGTACCTGCTCCTCGGCGGGAATATCATCATCAACGGGCGGTTTACCCATCGTTTTACGTAATGTTGCGCGCTCCTGACGGGACCACGCCAGCGCGCGCTCCATCAGTACATCTGCACCGTTACCAATCCAGGTGATAACGCGTTCTTCTCCGGCAACCGGCAGTTCCAGCGCATACAGCGCCATGTCCACCGCTGCGGCTAATCCCGGCGCGCTGTCGACCAGCGTGCCGTCGAGGTCAAATGCAGCGCCCCGAATATCCTGAAACTTATCCATGACTTACCTTCGCCAGTTCATTGCGCATTTCATCAATGACTTTTTTGTAGTCTGGTTGGTCGAAAATGGCGGAGCCTGCAACAAACATATCTGCGCCTGCCGCGGCAATTTCACCAATGTTATTCACTTTGACGCCACCGTCCACTTCGAGGCGGATATCGTAGCCAGATTCATCAATACGACGACGCACTTCGCGCAGCTTATCCAGCGTTTGTGGGATGAAGGACTGTCCGCCAAAGCCTGGGTTAACGGACATCAGCAGGATCACATCGAGCTTATCCATGACGTAGTCCAGATAGCTCAGCGGTGTTGCCGGGTTGAACACCAGGCCCGCTTTACAGCCATGCTCTTTGATCAGCTGTAAAGTGCGATCGACATGCTCGGAGGCTTCCGGATGAAAAGTAATGATGCTGGCGCCAGCGGCGGCGAAGTCCGGGACAATACGATCGACCGGTTTCACCATCAGGTGAACATCAATCGGGGCGGTGATGCCATATTTACGCAGCGATTTCAGTACCATCGGTCCGATGGTCAGGTTCGGTACGTAGTGATTGTCCATGACGTCGAAGTGCACGACATCGGCACCGGCAGTCAGCGCTCTCGCGGTGTCCTCACCCAGGCGGGCAAAATCAGCCGACAGAATTGAGGGGGCGATCAAATACTGTTTCATCCGCTTCTCCTTGAGATTTATTTCTTCGCAGGCGTTACGACTCCTGGTTTATACAGTGCCAGCAGTTCGTTCACCTTTTTACGCGTGCCGCCATTGCTGCTTATGCTGCGCCGCACTTTGACCTGAAAATGTTTCGCCGCTCGGTACCATTCACGGGTATCGGGCGTATCGTGGTTCGAAATTAACACCGGGATCTGCTTACTGACCAGCTTTTCTGCCATCTCGGCCAAATGCGCCTGCTCTTTCGGGCTAAAGCTGTTGGTGTGATACGCAGTGAAATTTGCCGTCGCCGAAAGCGGTGCATAAGGCGGGTCACAATAGACCACAGAGTTGCTATCCGCACGGTTCATGCACTCTTCATAGGAGAGGCAATGGAACTCCGCATTCTGCGCTTTCTCAGCAAAATGGTACAACTCGGCTTCCGGGAAGTAAGGTTTTTTATAACGCCCAAACGGGACGTTAAACTCGCCGCGCAGGTTATAACGGCACAATCCGTTGTAACCAAAGCGGTTCAGATACAAGAACAGTACCGCTCTGCGGAACGGATCCTCGCTGGCATTAAATTCTTCTCTGAACCGATAGTACACCTCAGCCTGATTGGTTTCAGGCATAAACAGCTCACGCGAAGCCTGCACATACTCATCGGTACGCGTCTTCACGATGTTATAGAGACTGATAAGGTCGCTGTTGATATCGGCAAGAATATAACGAGAAAAGTCGGTGTTGAGAAACACCGACCCGGCACCCACGAAAGGTTCAATCAGGCACTCACCCTGAGGTAAATGCCGTTTGATATCATCAAGCAGGGGGTATTTCCCCCCTGCCCATTTCAAAAAAGCGCGATTTTTTTTCATGCTGACTAACTAATTACACCTTCTCCGGCTGTGGAGAAAGCTCCGACAGCATCCTGCGCTTTAGTCTTTGTCCCGCAATTGGGCGAAACATCAAACCATTGCAGAACATATCCTATCTTACTTCAAATCGGCCTGAACCTGATGCAGCGGTTTTGCCCACGGGTTTTTCGCCTGAATATCAGCGGGTAACGTAGACACTGCACGTTTCGCGTCTTCTTTAGACGCATACACGCCTGTCACCAGAACATACCACGGTTGACCGTTACGCGTCGTCTGGTACACCACGTAGTTCTTCAGGTTTTCTTTCTTCGCCCAACCGTTCAGGTTGTCGTAGTTAGAAGAACTGCTGAGCTGCAGCGTGTAATGGCTGGACGGCGCAGATTTTAACGCTCCAACATTACCTGCGCTTTTCGCTCCGCCAGCAACAGGCGTTGTCGTTGTTGCTGTCGCCGTTGGCGCAGGCGTTGCGGTCTGCGTTGGCGTCGCAGTTGCTTTCGGCTCAGCGGTCGCTTTCGGCGTAGCGGTTACCACAGGTGCTTTAGTTGTGGTGGTCGGCGCGGTAGCAGTTACGGTTGGTTTTGCCTGAGCAACAGGTTTCGGCTCTGTCGGCGTCGCTTTCACCGTAGTTTGCGGTTTACTCTTCGGCTCAATAACGGCCTGTTTACGTTCCTGGCGCGTAGCAGCAGGACGCTCAGTCGTTTCCGTTTTCGCCGTCTGGCGCGCAGCATTACCATTACGCATCGGCGCAACGGTCGCAGGTTCGGTCGGCAGCGTAGAGTTAACCACGGCGTTGTTAACCTGCTCCTGACCCTGCGGTTGTGTCAGAGCATTGTTCAAATCGCCCTGCACTTCAACACGCTGCTGGCCTTCGGTTGCCGCAGGTGCCTGACCTTGAGTCGGGGTAGAGGAAATCGGTGGCAGGGAAACATCCTGCTGGGTATTGCCAGCGGTCTGCTCAGTGCCCGTTGCAGGAGCCGTTGCGCTCGCCTGATCCGTTGCATTGCTGCCAGAAAGATCGATGCTCTTCTCACCAGATGCTGCCTGCTCATTGGAAGAAGATGAGGGGGCTTTCAGCGCAGAACCAATGCCGATAATCAGCAGCAGCAGTACCAGAACACCCACACCCATCATCATATATTGGCGGGAGGCAGGCTTGCTGGCGGCTTTCTTACGCTTGCGCGGACGACGTTCTACACGCTCTTCATCCACGGCATCGTCATCAGATTCATACTCTTCTTCAATGTCCTGCTCTTCTTCACGCTCTTTGCGTGCACGTGCAGGACGGCGATCGTCAGCATCCAGATCAACATCATCAAAATTGATTTGCGGCTCATTATCGCGTTCAGACGATTGACGAGAACGACCAGTACGACGATCGCTGGGATCGGGTTTCAGCTCGTCTTCTGGTTTGAATTCATCCATTTAACACCCCACTCAAAGGTTAATGCTTACGACTTTGCACATAACCTGAAGCTAAAAGACCTACGTTTCGCAACGTAAGCCTGACCTTTCTTGTTGTTACGCCTGCTGGCAATCAGCAATAGCGTTAAGAACCACCTCGTGCGACACTCCGCCGCGCACTTCACTCTTCCCTATCGCTCGCGGAAGCACCAAACGAATCTCTCCCGCTAACACTTTTTTATCTCGCAGCATGTGCGGCAGATAAGCCTCGGTGGACATTTCACGCGGCCCATTCACCGGTAAGCCAGCTCGCTGTAACAGCGTAATGATGCGCTGCGTATCAGCGGAGGTGAACTGACCCAAACGTTCTGACGTACGGGCAGCCATTACCATACCTGCTGCGACTGCTTCACCATGTAACCAATTGCCATAACCCATTTCAGCTTCGATCGCATGGCCAAACGTGTGTCCCAGATTCAGTAAAGCACGTAAGCCCATTTCACGCTCGTCTGCTGCGACAACTTCTGCTTTCAGCTCACAACAACGACGGATACAGTACGCCATTGCCGGACCATCCAGACGCAGTAACGCATCCAGATTGTCTTCCAGCCAGCTGAAAAATTCGCCGTCAAGAATGATGCCGTATTTGATCACTTCCGCCAGCCCCGATGCCAGCTCACGCGCAGGAAGCGTTTTCAGACAATCGAGATCCACCACCACGGAGGCCGGTTGGTAAAACGCGCCAATCATGTTTTTACCGAGGGGATGGTTTACGGCGGTTTTGCCGCCAACGGAGGAGTCGACCTGCGACAACAGAGTTGTCGGGACTTGAATAAAACGAACACCACGTTGATAGCTGGCTGCCGCAAAACCGGTCAGATCGCCAATCACGCCGCCGCCAAGGGCAACTAGCGTGGTATCACGACCATGCGGTTTTTGCAGTAACGCGGTGAAAACCGTATCCAGAACCGTCAGGCTTTTATACTGCTCGCCATCGGGAAGGATAACGCTATCAACGTTAACACCCGCCTGTTCAAGTACGCCGCGAACCTTATCGAGATAAAGGGAAGCCAGGGTTTCGTTGGTCACCAACATAACCTGATCGCCCGATTTCAGCGGTAAGAATGAAGCTGGCTCATTGAACAAACCAGCCGCGATGGTGATAGGGTAACTACGTTCCCCGAGAGTGACTGTGATCCTCTCCATTACGCGACATCCACCTTAGTTACTTGTACCCGCAGACGAGTGTGTATTCAGCCAGAATTAGTTGCTTTCCAACATATGAATAATCTGGTTTGCTACGACTTTTGCGCTCTGATCGTCGGTGCGAATGGTCACGTCAGCAATCTCTTCGTACAGAGGATTGCGTTCGTCAGCCAACGCTTCCAGAACTTCACGAGGCGGTGATTCTACCTGCAGCAGCGGGCGTTTCTTGTCACGTTGAGTACGTGCAAGTTGTTTTTCAATTGTCGTTTCAAGATAGACCACGACGCCACGCGCGGAAAGACGGTTACGTGTTTCACGTGATTTTACAGAGCCACCGCCAGTTGCCAGCACAATACCCTGTTTTTCCGTCAACTCGTTGATGACTTTTTCTTCGCGATCACGGAAGCCGTCTTCACCTTCTACATCGAAGACCCAGCCCACATCAGCTCCGGTTCGTTTCTCAATCTCTTGATCAGAATCGTAAAATTCCATATTGAGTTGTTGAGCTAACTGGCGCCCAATAGTGCTTTTTCCGGCACCCATAGGCCCAACCAGAAAGATATTGCGTTTCTCTGCCATTTTTTCGGTACTACTAAGACTATTCGTTAATGGTAAACCCGCTTCGCAGACACCCAGCGCAGCAGGACATGAACTGAAACCTCATAAGATATTGCGAGAGTCAGACTGAAAATTATCTCAATACTCAAGCGGGTTTGGCAACTGAATAAATCACCAAACCTAACGCATTTCTGGTCGTGGCAGGCATGCTACCCTGCAAACATCAGACCTGGCGACGTATCGCGCAGTCAAATGACACCCAATAAGCCTATGGCACACCACCGGAAAGGCAAAGCGTATTCACTGCCGCATAAGTAAAGAAAAGTACCGACGCTCAAATCGGTACTCCTTGTATGCTAAATACACCCTCACGTCAAATCCCTGAAACGTGTTCAGTGCAAAAACAACGGCTTTTCATGCATAAGTTATTCCGTTGAAACCAGTCTGGGCGTAATAAAGACCACTAATTCGCGCCGTTCGTCTTCTTTACCATCATGGCGAAAAAGAGAGCCAAGCCAGGGAATGTCGCCTAATAGCGGCACGCTGTCGGCTGCGGATTTATTCTTATGTGAAAAAATCCCGCCAAGCGCAATCGTCTCGCCGCTTTTTACCTCGACCTGCGTTTCAATCTCCTGCTTGTCGATAGCCAGCACTTCGCCATCTGCCTGCTGTAGAACCTGTCCGGGAACATTCTGGCTGATATGCAGTTTCAGCCTGATTCTCCCTTTCTGCAACACCGTTGGTGTTACCTCCATCCCCAGTACCGCTTCCTTGAACTCGACGGATGTCGCACCGCTTTCACCGCTGGAGACCTGATAAGGGATCTCACTGCCCTGCTTAATACTGGCAGGTTGCAGGTGAGATGCCAGTAATCGTGGGCTGGCGATGATATCCAACTGCTGTTTTTGCTCCAGCGCAGACAACTCCAGTTCCAGTAAACGCCCGTTAATGCGGCCAATATTAAATCCCACACGGGATGTGGCGGTGGCTACAGAAAGGTCGCTGGCGAGCGTCGTGACATTCCCAACCGCCCCCGATTGTTGTGCGTCAGCCAGCGACCACTTCACCCCCAGCTCGCGCAAACTTTTTTCATTTATGGTGACGATATGCGCCGCCAGTTCGACCTGGGCCACCGGCAAATCCATTTGCGATACCCACTTTTCCAGGGTGTTAAGCGCAACGTTATTATCACGCAGCAGTAAGCGGTTGGTCCGTTTATCCACCGTCATGCTTCCCTTGGCACTGAGCAGCTTTTCTCCTGCTTTTGCCAGCTCGGCAGCATCGGCATAGTGCAAAATAATGCTGCGCTGCTCCAGCGGCATACTGGCCTGAATCCGCGCCTGTTCATTGTCCTGGCGGGCCGCATTTTCACTCTGCCATTGAACAGAATGTACATGCAGGATGTTTCCCTCCTGGCGTAATACCAGCCCGGCACTTTTTACCACCGTCTGCAATGCCTGCTTCCAGGGGACATCCGTCAAATGCAGCGACAGCACACCGCTGACATCTGGCGAAACCACCAGGTTTTTCTGTTCCTGTTCAGCCAGCGCCTGCAATACTTGCGTAACCGGCACATCATCGACCACCAGCGTCACGTTTTGCGGTTTCGTCGCCAGTGCGCTCGTTATCCCGACCACCAGCGCTATTACTATCCACGCTATCCATCGCTTCATTTACCGCTCCTTGTCGTTGCCACTGCCACCGCGGCGGTTCGCAGTTTCTTTCTGTGTCGAGGGTTATGTTCTGGGCCGTTATCTGCGTAATCGTCCAACCGTTTTTCAGGACGTCATTTGGCTTAACCCGCCGCCATTTTTTCTGGCTATCCTGAACGATGCCAATGGGTCGCGTGCCCTGGCTCACCATGCCCTGAAAACGCCATGTCGACAGCTCAGCAATTTGGCAACGGTTCTCCGGCGGCAGGAAGGGATTACGCATACCGGTGAGCATCAGTACGCTTACGCATATCAACAGCCAGCGTTCAACCGTCATTCAGACGCTCCAGCTGTAGCGTTAGCAGCAGCTCCGTGTCTTCTGCGCTAAGCGAAAATCGGCTGACGTTCATCCCCTGATCCGCCAACTGGACAAACGTCTGCGGGATAGCATCCCAGGCCGATATCAGCGCCATCTCTCCGCCTTGCGCGGAGGGTTGCCAGTGGATAAGACGAGTAAGTGAAGTCTGAAACAGTAGTGGAGAGAACAGGGTCAGTTTCTCTTCCGGCTCTGCTGGTGATGCCGCCAGCAGATAGACATCTCGCCATTGCATCTGAATAGCTGCACGTTGCTGGACCAGCGTCTCGCGTTGCATCGTCCGCTCCCGCGCTACGGGATAAAGACATAACGTCACCAGTATGAGTAGCCCCAACATCCAGCCGCACCAGCAGATGAGTCGAAAGCGCGGCGACTGCGCTAACCAGACATCACAGAGCGTTATCATGCGCGCCGCTCCGTGTCAGTCGATAGTGGAATTGCCAGCGTCCCTGCGCATCCTGCTGCGTTTCACCGGGGCTGCTCAACTGAAATAATGGCTGCTGGCGTAATTGCGCTTCCAGAGTCTTCAGCGCGGCAAAGTTCAGCGTGTTTCCCGTCAGTTCCAGCGTGTCCTGCTGCCATGCCATTTTTGTTAACCACGCCTGCTCAGGCAGTAATTCCGCCAGCTCTTGCAAAACCGACTGCCAGCTTCGGGTCTGCTCACGCTGTTTGTTCCGTGCCTGCACCTGTTGCCATCGTTGCTGGCGCTGCTGCATACGCGGCTTTAGCGCCATTAAGGCCTCGACACGCGTCTTTTCGGCATCTGCCAGCAACAATTCAGCCCGATTTTCTACACTCAACACGCTGTAATAGCGCAACAACACGCCAATACTAAGCAGTAGCGTAGCGCTAAATAAGATGCCCCAGAAGCGCAGGCAAGCGTAACGCCGAGTCTGACGCCAGGGCAGAAGATTAATGGTCGCTATCATCGGTACGCGCCTCCCATAGCGAGTCCCAGCGCAATGGCGAAGTGATGACTTTGCGTTGGAATGGGCGGCTGGCGTACAGACACGGCGCTCAAAGGATCGAAGCCGCCAGGGGAGCATTGCGCAATGGCTGCCGTGGGCAGAGATAATGTCGTGGCAAGCTCATCGATACTGCCAATATCGCCCGTTGATTTACGTCCCCATGCCGAACGGGTCGCCCATAACCACTGGGCGTCATCACGCCATACCAGACACTGCTGATGCTCTGGCAAGAAGGGAATAAATCGCTGTAACGCGCTGGCATCCGGTGTAATCGCCGTAACCTGCACCTTCAGGGTTTGGATAAGCGTCAGAAGCGCTGAAATCTCTTTGCTTTGCGCAGCAGTGACGTTAAATGCCGGGCTCAACGTGTCTTCGCTATAATCAAAATGCAGCGCATCCGGCGCCATATCGAGTTCACGCGCCATCGAACCGGACAACCATGCGGTTTGCTCTGGCTCGCGTAACGTCATTGTCGGACGAGGAAACTTTTTTTGTAACGTCCTGTTGGCGGGAAAAGAGAGATGAATATGGTGTCGGCGAGGGAGCTCCCGGCTCCACGGCAGTAGCGCGGTGACCAGCTGTTCAGGCTCGCGAATGTGGCCATCGACGATAACCTGAGGCGTCAGCGGTATACGCCACCAGCGTTGCAGATACCAACCTGATGCTTCGCGAACGATAGCGACAGCCAGCGCTTCATGTTGCTGAATATGCAGACCAATTTTCCAGATATTGAAAGCCATTGCTAATGATCTCCTTATCACCCGTCGCTTTAACGGGTATATCAATGCGTCTGGCTTGCCTTTATACTACCGCGCGTTTGTTTATAAACTGCCCAAATGCCACTAAATGGGAAATCTCCAGTGAAGTTCGTAAAGTATTTATTAATCCTTGCAGTATGTTGCATCCTGCTGGGAGCAGGCTCGATTTATGGCCTCTATCGCTATATTGAGCCGCAATTGCCTGACGTCGCGACGCTCAAAGATGTGCGTTTACAGATCCCGATGCAGGTTTACAGCGCTGACGGCGAGCTAATCGCGCAATATGGCGAGAAACGTCGAATCCCGGTCACGCTGGATCAGATGCCGCCGGTAATGGTTAAAGCCTTTATCGCCACAGAAGACAGCCGCTTTTATGAGCACCATGGGGTAGACCCGGTGGGGATCTTCCGTGCGGCCAGCGTCGCATTGTTCTCTGGTCACGCGTCGCAAGGGGCGAGTACCATTACCCAACAGTTGGCGAGAAACTTCTTCCTGAGCCCGGAACGTACGCTGATGCGTAAGATCAAAGAAGTGTTCCTGGCGATCCGCATTGAACAACTGCTGAGTAAAGATGAGATCCTCGAACTGTATCTAAACAAGATCTATCTGGGGTATCGCGCCTATGGCGTGGGTGCTGCCGCGCAGGTCTATTTCGGTAAGACGGTGGATCAACTCAGCTTAAGTGAAATTGCGGTGATTGCCGGTCTGCCAAAAGCGCCGTCAACCTTCAACCCGCTCTATTCGATGGACCGTGCAACCGCGCGACGTAACGTTGTACTGTCGCGTATGTTGAGCGAAAACTACATCACGCAAGCCCAGTACGATCAGGCGCGCGGCGAGGCCATTGACGCTAACTACCACGCGCCGGAAATCGCTTTCTCTGCACCGTATCTGTCTGAAATGGTGCGCCAGGAGATGTATAACCGTTATGGCGAGAAAGCCTATGAAGACGGGTATCGCATCACCACCACCATTACGCGCAAAGTACAGCAGGCAGCTCAGCAGGCAGTACGTAACAACGTGATGGATTACGACATGCGCCACGGCTACCGCGGCCCGTCGAACGTGCTGTGGAAAGTGGGCGAAAGCAGTTGGGACAGCAAGAAAATTACCGATACGCTGAAAGCGCTGCCGACTTATGGCCCCCTGCTGCCGGCGGTTGTTACCAGCGCCAATCCACAGGAAGCCATTGCCGCGCTGGCGGATGGTACATCAGTGTCATTACGGATGGATGGTATGCGCTGGGCACGTCCTTACCGCTCGGATACTCAACAAGGCCCGACGCCGCGTAAAGTGACCGACGTAGTACAGACTGGCCAGCAAATCTGGGTACGCCAGGTGGGAGATGCCTGGTGGCTGGCGCAAGTGCCGGACGTCAACTCCGCCCTGGTCTCCATCAATCCGCAAAACGGCGCGGTGCTGGCGCTGGTTGGTGGTTTTGACTTCAACCAGAGCAAGTTTAACCGTGCAACCCAGGCGTTACGCCAGGTTGGCTCCAACATCAAGCCATTCCTGTATACCGCCGCAATGGATAAAGGTCTGACGCTGGCGAGCATGCTCAACGACGTGCCAATCTCCCGCTGGGATGCCGGTGCTGGTTCCGACTGGCAGCCGAAGAACTCCCCGCCGCAGTACGCCGGTCCTATCCGCTTACGTCAGGGGCTGGGTCAGTCGAAAAACGTGGTGATGGTACGCGCCATGCGCGCTATGGGCGTGGATTACGCGGCAGAGTATCTACAACGTTTCGGTTTCCCGGCACAGAACATTGTGCATACCGAGTCACTGGCGCTGGGTTCGGCTTCGTTCACGCCGTTGCAGGTGGCGCGCGGTTACGCGGTGATGTCTAATGGCGGCTTCCTGGTCGATCCGTATTTCATCAGTAAGATCGAAAGCGATATGGGCGGCGTTATCTTCGAAGCGAAGCCGAAAATTGCCTGCCCGGAATGCGATATTCCGGTGATTTACGGCGATACCCAGAAATCTAACGTGCTGGAAAACAGTAACGTAGAAGATGTCGCCGTCTCGCAGGAACAGCAGAATGCCGCCGTGCCTATGCCGCAGCTTGAGCAGGCGAACCAGGCACTGGTCGCACAAAGCGGCACACAAGAGTACGCTCCGCACGTGATTAACACGCCGCTGGCCTTCCTGATTAAAAGCGCGCTGAACACCAATATCTTTGGTGAACCAGGCTGGATGGGAACCGGTTGGCGCGCAGGTCGCGATTTACAGCGTCATGATATCGGCGGGAAAACGGGGACTACCAACAGCTCTAAAGATGCGTGGTTCTCCGGTTACGGACCAGGAGTAGTAACGTCGGTATGGATCGGCTTTGATGACCATCGCCGCAACCTTGGTCATACAACGGCTTCCGGCGCGATCAAGGACCAAATCTCCGGCTACGAAGGCGGTGCGAAGAGTGCGCAGCCTGCATGGGATGCTTACATGAAATCCGTGCTGGAAGGTGTGCCTGAACAGCCGCTGACGCCACCGCCGGGTATCGTGACGGTCAATATCGATCGCAGCACAGGACAACTGGCGAACGGTGGCAATAGCCGCGCTGAGTACTTCATTGAAGGCACTCAGCCGACGCAACAGGCGGTGCATGAGGTGGGGACAACCATTATCGATAATGGTGAGACACACGAACTGTTCTGATCGATTGCCGGATGGCGCTTCGCTTATCCGGCCTACAATTTCGGTACAATTATTTGATCTTCCGGAATTTTGTAGGCTGGATAAGGTATCAGTTGGCAATCGTAATTAAAGCCGCCCCTGCCCTTTCAGCCATTCACGGACGAGGAACAGCGCACTGACATTACGCGCTTCGTGAAAATCAGGATCTTCCAGCAGGTCCATCAAATGCGCCAGCGGCCAGCGCACCTGCGGTAATGGCTCAGGTTCATCACCCTCCAGCGATTCAGGATATAAGTCCTCTGCCACCACGATGTTCATCTTGCTGGAGAAATAAGATGGCGCCATGCTGAGTTTCTTTAAAAACGTCAGATCTTTTGCGCCAAACCCCACCTCTTCTTTCAGCTCCCGATTCGCCGCCTCAAACACGCTTTCGCCAGGATCGATTAATCCCTTGGAAAAACCCAGTTCGTAGGACTCGGTCCCGACCGCGTATTCGCGAATAAGGATCAGATGGTCGTCAACAATCGGCACAATCATTACCGCTTCACGCGTGGATGGACGCATACGTTCATAAACGCGGCGTACGCCATTGCTGAACTCAAGGTCCACGCTTTCGACCTTAAACAGCCGGGATTGGGCGATGGTTTCCACTTTCAAAATCGTGGGTTTCTGTAATGATTTGCTCATTGTGAGGATCTTTGCTGTGAAATCTGGGGTTATTGTGCGATATACCGCACGGTTTCGGCAATGTGAATTGCCGTTTATTTACATTTATGTAACGTACTAAAAGTTAATCCCTATTTCAAATTAAAAGTCAATAGGTTGAAATAACTCCAGGAATTTGCTGATATTCCATTTTTGGTGATTTTGCTATGATTCGCATTTACTGGGCTGTACTTAAAGATGCTCAAGTTCGACTCCACACTTGCCGATAGCCAACCACAGAATCACGAATATTGAACAGGGTGCGACTGACCACGCCTGACAGACTAAGTAAGATGGGGAAAGCATGAGCACCATTCTGATTTTTTTAGCTGCTTTGCTGGCCTGCTCATTGCTTGCAGGATGGCTACTCAAATCAAAATCCAGGCAGAAAAATTTACCCTTGAGCAGCGTCTTCTCAGACGCCTCGAAACGTAAACTCACACCTGAAGAACGCAGCGCAGTCGAAAACTATCTCGAAAGCCTTAGTCAAATTCAGCAAGTACCCGGTCCCACAGGAGCCAGTGCTGCACCGGTCTCATTAACGTTGAATGCCCAAAGTAATAGCGTCATCGTGCTTACTCGTTCGATTACACGTTACGGCATTACCACCGACGATCCTAACAAATGGCGCTACTATCTTGATTCCGTTGAGGTACATCTTCCCCCTTTCTGGGAACAATACATCAACGACGAAAACAGCGTTGAGATAATCCACACCAATACGATACCGCTGGTTATCTCGTTGAACGGCCATACGCTGCAGGAATATATGCAGGAAGCGCGTGGTTATGCGTTACAGCACACCGCTTCTACCCAGGCGTCCATTCGTGGTGAAGAAAGTGAGCAGATTGAACTGCTGAATATTCGCCAGGAAACCCATGAAGAATATGCGCTCAGCCGCCCTTCGGGATTGCGCGAGGCGTTGTTGATAACCGCCTCATTCCTGCTGTTCTTTTTCTGTTTGGTTATCCCGAACACGTTTGTTCCGTGGGCAGTTGGTGGCGCGGTGTTGCTGTTAGCTGCGGGTCTGTGGGGATTGTTCGCCCCGCCGTCCAAAAGCGCACTGCGGGAAATTCATTGTCTGCGCGGTACGCCACGTCGCTGGGGGTTATTTGGCGAAAACGACCAGGAACAAATTAATAATATCTCGCTGGGTATTATTGATCTGATCTACCCACCTCACTGGCAACCTTACATCGCCCAAGACCTTGGCCAGCAAACGGATATCGATATTTATCTCGATCGCCACGTTGCCCGCCAGGGGCGTTTTTTATCTCTGCACGATGAAGTGAAAAACTTCCCGTTACAGCACTGGCTGCGCAACGCCGTCATCGCAGGCGGCTCGTTACTGGTACTGCTGATGCTGCTGTTTTGGATCCCGCTGGATATGCCGATAAAGGTCACGCTCTCCTGGATGAAGGGCGCGCAAACTATCGAAGCCACCAGCGTTAAACAGCTCGAGAACGCGGGCGTTCGCGTGGGTGACACGCTACACCTGAGTGGTACGGGTATGTGTAACATTCATACCCAAGGAAGCTGGAATGCGCAGCCTGCCACGCCGTTTATGCCTTTCGATTGCTCGCAAATTATCTGGAATGACGCGCGCGCATTGCCGCTGCCTGAGTCTGACCTGGTGAACAAGGCTACCGCGCTCACACAGGCCGTGAGCCGTCAGCTGCATCCCAAACCTGACGATGACTCTCGCGTCAGCGCATCGCTACGCTCAGCAATCCAAAAGTCCGGCATGGTATTACTGGACGATTTTGGTGAGATTGTCCTGAAAACGGCCGATCTGTGTGCAGCCAAAGATGAATGTGTGCGCTTAAAAAATGCGCTGGTTAACCTCGGTAACAGTAAAGACTGGGCCGCGCTGGTGAAACGGGCAAACGCAGGCAAACTGGATGGCGTGAACGTGCTTCTGCGTCCGGTAAGCGCAGAGTCACTGGATAATCTGGTAAATACCTCTACGGCACCGTTTATTTCACGCGAGACTGCGCGAGCAGCCCAGGCGCTGAATAGCCCTGCCCCTGGCGGTTTCCTGATTATCAGTGATGAAGGCAGCGATCTGGTCGATCAGCCGTGGCCGACGACCTCGCTATATGACTATCCTCCCCAGGAACAGTGGAACGCCTTCCAGCGCCTGGCACAGATGCTAATGCAGACGCCGTTTCGCGCGGAGGGGATCGTCACCAATATTTCGACTGACGCCAATGGCACCCAGCACATTGGACTGCACCGTATCCCGGACCGCTCAGGTTTATGGCGCTACCTTGGCACGACGCTGCTGATGTTCTCCATGCTCGGATGCGCTATCTACAACAGCATACAGGCATTCAGACGCTACCAGCGTCACCGCACCCGCATCGCGGAAATTCAGAGCTACTATGAGAGTTGCCTCAATCCAACACTGATTGACAACCCGGAAAGCCTGATTCGATAACACGCTCGCGCGACAGGATATGCTACCCTGTCGCGCATCATGTTTTCTTCTGGGGAGTTTCCATGCATATCAATATTGCCTGGCAGGATGTCGACACCGTGTTGTTAGATATGGACGGCACGCTGCTCGACCTGGCATTCGATAACTATTTCTGGCAAAAACTGGTGCCGGAAACCTATGGCGCGAAGCAGGGTATCTCTCCTCAGGAAGCTCAGGACTATATTCGTCAGCAGTATCATGCCGTGCAGCATACGCTAAACTGGTATTGCCTGGATTACTGGAGCGAGTGCCTGGATCTGGATATTTGCGCCATGACCACGGAACAGGGACCGCGCGCCGTTTTGCGCGAAGATACCGTACCGTTTCTTGATGCCTTAAAAGCCAGCGGCAAGCGCCGCATTTTGCTCACCAACGCGCATCCGCATAATCTGGCGGTGAAGCTTGAGCATACCGGTCTGGCCTCACACCTTGATTTATTACTTTCCACCCACACATTTGGTTATCCCAAAGAGGATCAGCGGTTATGGCACGCTGTGGCTGAAGAAACGGGAATGAGTGCAGAGAAGACGCTGTTTATTGACGACAGCGAACCCATTCTCGACGCCGCTGCTCTGTACGGTATTCGTTACTGCCTCGGCGTGACCAATCCCGACTCCGGCATCGCCGAAAAACAGTACGCACGCCATCCGTCACTGAATGACTACCGCCGACTGATCCCCTCACTGATGTGAAGGAGACGCCATGAAAGAAAAGCCCTCTGCTGAAGTCAGGCTGGATAAATGGCTGTGGGCTGCACGCTTTTACAAAACGCGTGCGCTAGCCCGCGAAATGGTTGAAGGCGGTAAGGTGCACTACAACGGCCAGCGCAGTAAGCCAAGCAAGATTGTCGAGCTGAACGCCACCCTCACCCTTCGCCAGGGAAATGACGAACGAACAGTCATTATCAAGGCCATTACCGAGCAGCGTCGCCCGGCAACGGAAGCCGTTACGCTGTATGAAGAAACCGCGGAAAGCGTGGAAAAACGCGAAAAAATGGCGCTGGCGCGTAAACTTAACGCGTTAACCATGCCGCACCCGGACAGACGACCGGACAAGAAAGAGCGCCGCGATCTGTTACGATTTAAACACGGCGACAGCGAGTGACTGTCACCTGCAAGAGAGATGATTATGCCGCAACATGACCAATTACATCGTTATCTGTTTGAAAACTTTGCCGTGCGCGGCGAGCTGGTGACCGTATCGGAAACCCTGCAACAGATCCTCGAAAATCATACTTACCCGCAACCGGTCAAAAACGTACTGGCTGAGCTGCTGGTTGCCACCAGCCTGCTCACCGCCACGCTGAAATTTGCCGGTGATATCACTGTGCAGTTGCAGGGTGATGGTCCGCTGAGCCTGGCCGTCATCAACGGCAACAACAATCAGCAGATGCGCGGTGTGGCCCGCATGCAGGGTGATATTCCTGAAGATGCCGATCTGAAAACGCTGGTGGGCAACGGTTACCTGGTGATCACCATTACCCCGGAAGAAGGCGAGCGTTATCAAGGCGTGGTCGGTCTGGAAGGTGACACGCTGGCAGCGTGTCTGGAAGATTACTTCATGCGTTCTGAACAGCTGCCGACACGCCTGTTCATCCGCACTGGCGATGTTGATGGCAAACCCGCTGCTGGCGGAATGCTGCTGCAGGTAATGCCGGCGCAAAACGCGCAGGCAGATGATTTCGATCACCTGACAGCCCTGACCGAAACCATCAAAGCCGAAGAGCTGCTGACGCTGCCTGCCAACGAAGTGCTGTGGCGCCTGTACCACGAAGAAGAGGTTACTCTCTACGATCCGCAGGACGTTGAGTTCAAATGCACCTGTTCACGCGAACGCTGCGCGGGCGCACTGAAAACGTTGCCGGACGAAGAAGTGGACAGCATTCTGGCGGAAGAAGGCGAGATCGATATGCACTGCGATTACTGCGGTAGCCACTATCTGTTTAACGCCATGGATATTGCTGAGATCCGCAGCAATGCCTCCCCTGCCGATCCACAGGTTCATTAATCACTGTCTTGCCTGATGGCACGGCGCTTATCAGGCCTACGGAAATACTGTCGTAGGCCGGATAAGACGTTCGCGCTGCCATCCGGCAAAAACGATGTCGGCAACACACTCACTCGGTGTAATAAGTCATCGGCAGTCTTTTGCCATCAATAGTGATATCCCGCCAGATTCTGGGGGCTGAGCCCAGTTGCTGATTCGCTACCGCCTGCAGCAATTTATCCTTAGTGAATCCTTCAGGTAGCGTGGCAACAGCTAACAAATCCCATTTGTTTTTTTGCATGCCGAAGACCAGACTCTCCCCATCGCCAAAGGCATATAACACCTGCTCAGGATGACCATCCGCATTGAGGTCCTGACTCACCAGTACGCACGCATTCTGCTCAGCACAAGAGGTGATGCGATACCCCTGTGTTTTGACAAACGCCCAGAACGCATCGTCTGGCTTCTGGCTCCCCGGAGCCATCACAACCTTCGATACTAACTGTGTTGCGCTTAGCTCTTTAACCGGATCCCGGCGCCCTTGCAGCAGAGAATTCAAGTCGCGTCTGCGTTTACTGTCTTGATTAAACGCCACATCTTTTTGTAATGCTTCCAACGCTGCGCGCCCCGGTTTTCCGCTGTGATCCAACATATACAGGCTGACTTGATCCGGTTTAATTTTCCCGCTGTGATACAGCCCCATATGGCTGTTAACGCTGATGCGCCAGGCATCAATAACCGGCGATGACAGCAGAACCAACAGCCCCAACGCCAGCAACGAAACGCCAAGAATGACCGGCCCCTGAAGCTCAAGCGGATTGCGCCCGCGGCGCAAAATGCTGGCCAGATAGCCAAACGACCATACCAGCAGCACCATGACCACCAGCACGCCATACAAACGCTCAGGCGTCCAACCGTACTGCTGTATTCGCACCCACAGTGACCAACCGGCAATCAGCATATAGATGGGCGCGACAATCAGAGAGCATTTGATCAGGTAGCGTAACGCGCCAGGATAGGGTAACGCCTCTTTTTGCGGTTCACGCACGATAGCCATCAACAGCAACAGGAGCAGCGTCAGCGTTGACATCAACCCGGCCGCAGACACGCGTTGCGAAATAGCCTCCAGCCCGGTGAAGGGTAAGGTCAGTATGAACATCAGCGCCAACAGCGCGACCAGAGGTAACAGACCGGTGGCGATAAACGTCAGTAATTTTTGTACCGCCGTGACCAGACGCGACTGTGTTCGGGCCAGTACCACTGCCAGTGCGGTAATCAGACCAAAGGCCACATAGCCAAACCAGTCGGTATCAAAGAAGAGCGTGCTGAAGAAGGGAATACCGGCCAGCTTAAACATCTCGCTCCATAGCAGGAGCACCAGCCAGAACAAACCGTTGGCGACAAAGACAATCAGCAACGTCAACGCATTAAGCCACAATTGCCGATAAAAATGCGGGTAACGCGCCTGCTCACGAGAGACATGAAGCGAGTACTGAATCCAGGGCAAAGCAAGCATCGCCATCAGCAGTAAGCGCCAACCGTAGAACATAAAAACTTCATGTTGCCGCCACTTATCACTGTCCTCGACTTGCCACTTTAGCCAGACGCTCATCGCCAGCACCACAACAAAGATCAGCGCCATCCAGTACCACAGCGCGCGTTGTTTGAAAGAAACAACAGTAAGCAAAAGTGCCGAGGTGATCGCAATCGTCGCAGGCATGCCATAAAACAGCCAGCCGTCATTATGGGGCGCCAGATATGTCATCAGCAGATAGCATAATGTCCCCTGCAACAGGCCGATGAATATCATGCCCCAACGCGTCGTACGTGAAATTTCAGCACTATCCATGTCAGTATCCAGAATGAAGGGAAAAGCTAATTATCGCATCAACTTCACAATTTTGAGCATTGATAGAGCGATTTCAGACCTCGACGACGGGAAGTGAATCGATATTGTTTATGTATAACCCACACTCATTTCTTACGTGAATGCGATTACACTCACAAGATTCCCGCCAAAAACACTCTCCATTAACGTTTTAAGAACATTTTCCACAACAAAAAAGGGTTTCCTGCCATAATATCTGCCTCTTTGTGACAGGAGTCGCAGCGCATTCGGTCGCCCGTGATTTTCCCGGATGCGTAAATCTATGAGCCTTGTCGCGGTTAACAATCCCTAAAAAACCTTACTATTCCAGGTAATACATATTGGCTAAGGAGCAGTGAAATGCGTGTGAACAACAGTTTAACCCCGCAAGATCTCAAGGCTTATGGTATCAATGACGTTCAGGATATCGTTTACAATCCAGACTACGACACGCTTTTCCAGGAAGAACTTGATCCAAACCTGGAAGGTTATGAACGTGGCGTGTTAACGAATCTAGGCGCCGTTGCCGTTGATACCGGTATCTTTACCGGACGTTCGCCAAAGGATAAGTACATTGTCCGTGACGACACCACGCGCGACACGCTGTGGTGGTCCGACAAAGGTAAAGGTAAGAACGACAACAAACCGCTCTCCCCGGAAACCTGGCAGCATCTGAAAGGATTAGTCACCCAGCAACTTTCCGGCAAGCGCCTGTTTATCATTGATGCTTTCTGCGGCGCTAACGCCGATACCCGTCTTTCCGTGCGCTTCATTACCGAAGTTGCCTGGCAGGCGCATTTTGTCAAAAACATGTTCATCCGCCCAAGCGACGAAGAGCTGGTTGATTTCAAACCTGATTTCATCGTGATGAACGGCGCTAAATGCACCAACCCACAATGGAAAGAGCAGGGTCTGAACTCCGAAAACTTCGTGGCTTTCAACCTGACTGAGCGTATCCAGTTGATTGGTGGCACCTGGTACGGCGGCGAAATGAAGAAAGGTATGTTCTCCGTAATGAACTACCTGCTGCCGCTGAAAGGCATTGCCTCCATGCACTGTTCGGCTAACGTCGGGGAAAAAGGTGATGTGGCAGTCTTCTTTGGCCTGTCCGGCACCGGTAAAACCACGCTGTCCACCGACCCGAAACGTCGCCTGATTGGCGATGACGAACACGGCTGGGATGACGACGGCGTGTTTAACTTCGAAGGCGGTTGCTATGCGAAGACCATCAAACTGTCTAAAGATGCCGAGCCGGAAATCTACAACGCGATCCGTCGTGACGCGCTGCTGGAAAACGTCACCGTGCGCGAAGATGGTTCCATCGATTTCGATGATGGTTCAAAAACTGAGAACACCCGCGTTTCCTACCCGATTTATCACATCGATAATATCGTTAAGCCGGTGTCAAAAGCGGGCCATGCTACCAAAGTAATCTTCCTGACCGCCGACGCATTTGGCGTGCTGCCGCCGGTTTCTCGCCTGACGGCAGACCAAACACAGTACCACTTCCTGTCTGGCTTCACCGCCAAACTGGCCGGTACCGAACGCGGCGTCACCGAACCGACCCCAACCTTCTCTGCCTGCTTCGGCGCAGCATTCCTGTCTCTGCACCCAACGCAGTACGCAGAAGTGCTGGTGAAACGTATGCAGGCGGCAGGTGCACAGGCGTATCTGGTTAACACAGGCTGGAACGGTACCGGCAAGCGTATCTCTATCAAAGATACCCGTGCGATTATCGACGCCATCCTGAACGGTTCGCTGGATGACGCGGAAACGTTCCGTCTGCCGATGTTTGACCTGGCTATCCCGACCGAGCTGCCGGGTGTGGACACTCGCATTCTCGATCCGCGTAATACCTACGCATCTCCGGAGCAGTGGCAGGAAAAAGCCAACGCACTGGCGAAACTGTTTATCGAGAACTTCGAGAAATATACCGACACCCCTGCAGGTGAAGCGCTGGTTAGCGCCGGACCGAAGCTGTAACGGAAAGAAAAGTGCCGGATGGCGGTTTCGCCTTATCCGGCCTACAGCAACAAAAAGGGAGGCATTTTGCCTCCCTTTGTTATGCGTCTTTCGTGTTGCCCGGCGCGCGAGTGAAGGGAACCGGAAGCCATGCACGAATCGACAACCCACCGCGTTCACTGGTACCAATCTCCAGCATACCGTTATGGTTATCAATAATACGCTGCACAATCGCCAGACCCAGGCCCGTGCCGCTGGTACTGCGCGCGCTGTCGCCGCGGACAAACGGCTGGAACAGGTGCTTACGCTGCTCCGGCTTGATGCCCGGACCATCATCTTCTACCTGGAACCAGGCGCGATGCTGCTCCATTCCGCTACTGACCTTAATCCAGCCGTTGCCGTAGCGGGCGGCGTTAACCACCATATTGGCAACCGCACGCTTGATCGACAGCGGGTGCATCTTCACCTGAATGCTGCCCGGCAGCAGCGCAGTTTCGATTTCACGTTCGTAGCCGCTTTCTGCCGCCACCACTTCACCCAGCACCGAGTTCAGATCTGCCATCTCCATTGGCATCTCCTGACCGGTACGCAGGTAATCGATGAACTGCTCGATGATGGCGTTACACTCTTCGATGTCCTTATTGATGGACTCCGCAAGATAACCGTCCTCTTCGCCCATCATTTCCGTCGCCAGACGAATACGCGTCAGCGGGGTACGTAAATCGTGGCTCACGCCCGCCATTAACAGCGTACGGTCATCGGCCAGCTGCTTCACGCCCGCGGCCATATGGTTAAAGGCTCGGGTTACGGAGCGCACCTCTGAAGCGCCATACTCACGCAACGGCGGCGGAATGATACCTTTCCCCACCTGCAGCGCCGCATGTTCAAGATCCACCAATGGCCGGTTCTGGATACGGATAAACAGCCACGCCCCACCGATAGCCAGCAGCATAATCGCTAGCGTATAGCGGAACAGCGGCGAGAAGTCACCCTGATGAATTTCTGTAAGCGGCACGCGTACCCAGATATTGGGCGACAGCCAGGTTTTCAGCCACACGACCGGCGAGCTTTTGTTTACCTCAACGCGGACTTCCGTTGGGCCACCCAGTTGCTGCGCCATCTGATGGCTTAAGAATTCATAGTGTTGTGCCCAACGCAGTCCGGCCTCTTCAGCAGCCTCGTTGGAATAGAGGGAAATACCCAGCTCACGATAAATTTCCCGGCGGAATGCGGGCGGCACCACCAGTTGCGTACCGTCCTCCAGCTGCAGTTTATCGGTCATCAGCATACGAACTTCGTACGCCAGGACCTTATTAAACTGCTGGAGGCTCGGCAGAATCGCGAAGTTCAGCACTACCAGGTATGTCGTCACCAGGCTGGCAAACAGCAAGGTGACGATGAGCAATAACGTGCGGGCAAACGAACTTCGTGGTGAGAAGCGCATTCGCCTCATGCTTTAGAACCGTCCGGAACAAAGACATAGCCCAGACCCCATACGGTCTGAATGTAGCGTGGATGAGCCGGATCTTCTTCCACCATGCGGCGCAGACGGGAGATCTGGACGTCGATAGAACGTTCCATCGCAGAATATTCACGACCACGGGCGAGGTTCATCAGCTTGTCGCGGGACAGCGGCTCGCGCGGGTGGCTTACCAGCGCTTTCAGTACCGCAAACTCCCCGCTGGTGAGCGGCATCGGCTCATCTTCGCGGAACATTTCACGCGTACCAAGGTTCAGCTTGAACTTACCAAAAGCGATAACCGCTTCTTCCTGAGAAGGTGCGCCCGGCAGTTCATTCGCCTGACGACGCAGAACTGCACGAATACGTGCCAGCAGCTCACGCGGGTTAAACGGTTTCGGGATGTAATCGTCGGCGCCGATTTCCAGCCCTACGATACGGTCAACTTCTTCACCCTTCGCTGTGACCATAATGATCGGCATCGGGTTGCTCTGGCTGCGCAGGCGACGGCAAATAGACAGGCCATCTTCTCCCGGCAGCATTAAATCCAGCACCATCAGGTGAAAGGACTCACGGGTCAGCAGACGATCCATCTGCTCAGCGTTTGCGACGCTTCGAACCTGGAAGCCCTGCTCGGTCAGATAACGCTCCAGAAGCGCACGCAAGCGCATGTCGTCATCGACCACCAGAATCTTATAGTTCTCTTGCATTGTTATTACTCCCAAAGGTTCGCAACAATTAAGTGTATATTCTTAAGAAAGCTAACGTGAGTCACCAGCGAATTCTGGTATGAATTCCAGGCTAAATTGTTACAAAGCATATTAAACAGCAGCTTAAGTATACAATGTTTCTCGCAATACATTATTTATTCTGTTGATATGCTCACGTAATACTAATTGTGCGCATCATCACAGAGTCGAAGGTAAAACAATAAGATGAAAACGCCCCTGATAACCCGTGAAGGGTATGAAAAACTTAAACAAGAGCTGAATTATCTCTGGCGTGAAGAGCGCCCGGAAGTCACCAAAAAAGTTACCTGGGCCGCAAGTCTGGGTGACCGCAGCGAAAATGCCGACTACCAGTATAATAAAAAGCGCCTGCGTGAGATCGACCGCCGCGTCCGTTATTTGACCAAGTGCATGGAGAATCTAAAAATCGTCGATTACTCCCCGCAGCAGGAAGGCAAAGTCTTCTTTGGCGCATGGGTTGAGATTGAAAATGACGATGGCGACATCCGCAAATTCCGTATTGTTGGCTACGATGAGATCTTCGGTCGTAAGGATTACATCTCAATCGACTCACCAATGGCGCGGGCGCTATTGAAAAAAGAGGTCGGCGATCTCGCAGTAGTAAACACCCCAGGTGGCGAAGCCAACTGGTACGTGAATGAGATTGAATACGTGAAGTGAGACCGGAACAATCCGAAGCCCCGGCAGATGGCTGGCATTTTTGCCAGTCAATCCGTATAACTATCCCCTGATTTTTTATCCTATAGACGAAGCTATCCATGATGAATGATTCTTTCTGCCGCATTATCGCAGGTGAAATTCAGGCTCGTGCTGAACAGGTAGAAGCTGCCGTTCGCCTGCTTGACGAAGGGAACACCGTGCCGTTTATCGCACGATATCGTAAGGAAATCACCGGCGGTCTGGACGATACGCAACTGCGTAATCTGGAAACCCGTCTGGGATATCTGCGTGAACTGGAAGACCGCCGTCAGGCAATCCTGAAATCTATCGGCGAGCAAGGCAAACTGACCGACGATCTGGCGAAAGCGATCAACGGCACGTTAAGTAAGACCGAACTCGAAGACCTCTATCTGCCGTACAAACCTAAGCGCCGCACCCGTGGGCAGATCGCCATTGAGGCCGGACTGGAGCCGCTGGCAGACCTGCTGTGGAACGAACCGTCTCACGACCCGGAAACGGAAGCCGCAAAATATCTCAACGCCGAAAACGGCGTGGCGGATACCAAAGCCGCCCTTGACGGCGCGCGCTACATTCTGATGGAGCGCTTCGCTGAAGACGCTGCTCTGCTGGCGAAAGTACGTGATTATCTGTGGAAAAACGCCCACCTGGTCGCCACCGTGGTAAGCGGTAAAGAAGAGGAAGGCGCTAAGTTCCGCGACTACTTCGATCACCACGAACCGATTTCTTCCGTGCCCTCCCACCGTGCGCTGGCCATGTTCCGTGGCCGTAACGAAGGCGTGTTGCAACTTTCACTGAATGCCGATCCGCAATTCGATGAGCCACCAAAAGAGAGCCACGGCGAGCAGATTATCCGGGATCACCTGGGACTACGCCTGAACAACGCCCCAGCAGACAGCTGGCGTAAAGGCGTGGTTAGCTGGACCTGGCGCATCAAAGTGCTGATGCACCTCGAAACGGAGCTGATGGGTACCGTGCGCGAACGTGCGGAAGATGAAGCTATCAACGTCTTTGCCCGTAACCTGCATGACCTGCTGATGGCCGCTCCGGCCGGGCTGCGCGCCACCATGGGCCTCGATCCAGGTCTGCGTACCGGTGTAAAAGTGGCAGTGGTTGACGGTACCGGCAAGCTGGTCGCGACCGACACCATTTATCCGCATACCGGTCAGGCCGCCAAAGCCGCCGTTGCCGTTGCGGCGCTGTGTGAAAAACACAACGTTGAACTGGTGGCGATTGGTAACGGTACGGCGTCGCGCGAAACCGAGCGTTTCTTCCTCGACGTGCAAAAGCAGTTCCCGCAAGTGACCGCGCAGAAAGTGATCGTCAGTGAAGCCGGCGCGTCGGTTTACTCCGCATCCGAACTGGCGGCGCTGGAGTTCCCGGACCTCGACGTATCTCTGCGTGGCGCGGTGTCTATCGCCCGTCGTCTGCAGGATCCGCTGGCTGAGCTGGTGAAAATCGATCCGAAATCTATCGGCGTGGGCCAGTATCAGCACGACGTAAGCCAGACTCAGTTGGCGCGTAAGCTGGATGCGGTGGTGGAAGACTGCGTGAACGCCGTCGGCGTCGATCTGAATACCGCCTCCGTACCGCTGCTGACCCGTGTTGCTGGTCTGACGCGCATGATGGCGCAGAATATCGTTGCCTGGCGCGATGAGAACGGTCAATTCCAGAACCGTCAGCAACTGCTAAAAGTCAGCCGCCTGGGGCCTAAAGCCTTTGAACAGTGCGCGGGCTTCCTGCGTATCAACCACGGCGATAACCCGCTGGATGCCTCTACCGTTCACCCGGAAGCTTATCCGGTTGTGGAACGCATTCTGGCTGCCACCGAGCAATCGTTGCGTGATCTGATGGGTAACAACAGCGAACTGCGCAATCTGAAAGCCGCTGATTTTACCGACGAACGCTTCGGGGTGCCGACCGTCACCGACATCATCAAAGAGCTGGAAAAGCCGGGCCGCGATCCGCGTCCTGAATTTAAAACCGCGCAGTTTGCCGATGGCGTAGAAACCATGAACGATCTGCTGCCGGGAATGATTCTGGAAGGGGCAGTCACCAACGTCACCAACTTCGGCGCGTTTGTTGATATCGGCGTTCATCAGGATGGTCTGGTGCATATCTCTTCGCTGTCGAATAAGTTCGTCGAAGATCCGCACACCGTGGTGAAAGCAGGCGACATTGTGAAGGTGAAAGTGCTGGAAGTGGACCTGCAACGTAAGCGTATCGCGCTGACCATGCGTCTGGACGAGCAGCCGGGTGAAACCAATGCGCGTCGCGGCGGCGGGAATAACGATCGCACTCAGGGCAATCGCCCGGCACCAAAAGCGGCGAAACCGCGTGGCCGTGACGCACAGCCTGCGGGCAACAGCGCGATGATGGATGCGCTGGCTGCGGCAATGGGTAAAAAACGCTAAGTTTAAACCCTGTGCCGGATGGTGGTGTAAACGCCCTGTCCGGCCAGGTTATCACAATTAATTTGTAGGCCGGATAAGGCGCATGAGTGTCGTCATCCGGCATATTTAATCTATGCCCCGCGTTGCACCACAATATATTTATCACTTCATTAACAGATGAAACCTTAATTAAACATTAAGATCCCCAATAATTACTTCCGCGAATCACTCGTTTCCAACCAGAATAAATATTGAGGAATATCAAAATTGGCTCAAATTATTATCTAATTGTACATTCCGTCACACTTATTCTATTGATGATAGAAACCATTCTCATTATCATTGATTTGTTGATTATTTACTCTTTCCTTACGTTGGCTAATCATCTGGTCTCATGCCGCCCTGTCGCCCCATGAGGTTATCATCCAGTTAGCGAGATATAAGTAGGTCCCTATGCAATTCACTCCTGACAGTGCGTGGAAAATTACCGGTTTTGCCCGTGAAATCAGCCCGGCTTATCGTCAGAAACTGTTGTCACTTGGCATGCTACCCGGCTCATCCTTCAACGTGGTACGCGTCGCCCCGCTCGGCGATCCTATCCATATCGAAACGCGTCGCGTAAGTCTGGTATTGCGTAAGAAGGATCTGGCGTTATTAGAAGTGGAAGCGGTTTCCTGTTAATACAGTGAGTCTATAAAAATGAAAAAACTAACCATTGGTTTAATTGGTAATCCTAATTCCGGCAAGACAACTTTATTCAACCAGCTCACCGGCGCGCGCCAGCGTGTAGGCAACTGGGCTGGCGTTACCGTTGAGCGTAAAGAAGGCCATTTCGCCACGACGGACCACCAGGTCACGCTGGTCGATTTACCCGGCACCTATTCTCTGACGACAATCTCATCCCAAACCTCTCTCGATGAGCAGATTGCCTGTCACTATATTTTAAGCGGCGACGCGGATCTCTTGATCAACGTGGTCGATGCTTCAAACCTTGAACGCAACCTCTACCTGACGTTGCAACTGCTTGAGCTGGGTATTCCCTGTATCGTCGCACTGAACATGCTGGATATTGCTGAGAAACAGCAAATCCGTATCGATATCGACGCCCTCTCCGCTCGTCTTGGCTGTCCGGTGGTTCCACTGGTTTCCACCCGCGCCCGCGGCATTGAAGCACTGAAGCTGGCGATCGATCGCTACAAAGAAAACGACACCGTTGAGCTGGTCCATTATGCCCAGCCGCTGCTGCAAGAAGCTGACTCCCTCGCCGACGCAATGGCCAAAGATATGCCGCTTAAACAGCGCCGCTGGCTAGGCCTGCAGATGCTCGAAGGCGATATCTACAGCCGTGCTTACGCCGGTGATGCCGCACAAAACCTTGATGCCGCTGTTGCTCGCCTGAGTGAGACAATGGACGACCCGGCGCTACATATTGCCGATGCACGTTACCAGTGCATTGCTGCTATCTGCGATACCGTCAGTAATACCCTGACGGCAGAGCCGAGCCGTTTCACCACCGCGGTAGATAAAATTATCCTCAACCGCTTCCTCGGTCTGCCGATTTTCCTGTTCGTGATGTACCTGATGTTCCTGCTTGCCATCAACATTGGCGGCGCGCTGCAGCCGTTGTTTGATGTTGGCTCCGTGGCACTCTTTATCCATGGTATTCAGTGGATTGGCTATACGCTGCACTTCCCGGACTGGCTGACCATCTTCCTGGCGCAAGGTCTTGGCGGCGGGATTAACACCGTGCTGCCGCTGGTGCCGCAAATCGGCATGATGTATCTGTTCCTCTCCTTCCTTGAAGACTCCGGCTACATGGCGCGCGCTGCGTTTGTGATGGACCGTCTGATGCAGGCGTTGGGACTGCCGGGCAAATCGTTTGTCCCACTAATCGTCGGCTTTGGTTGTAACGTACCGTCGGTGATGGGCGCACGTACGCTGGATGCCCCGCGTGAGCGTCTGATGACCATCATGATGGCGCCATTTATGTCCTGCGGCGCACGTCTGGCGATTTTCGCCGTCTTTGCCGCGGCTTTCTTTGGTCAGAACGGCGCGCTGGCGGTCTTCTCGCTGTACGTACTGGGTATCGTCATGGCGGTGTTGACCGGCCTGATGCTCAAACACACCATCATGCGTGGCGAAGCAACGCCGTTTGTGATGGAACTGCCGGTATATCACGTACCGCACATTAAGAGTCTGATCATTCAAACCTGGCAACGTCTGAAAGGCTTCGTTCTGCGTGCAGGTAAAGTCATCATCATCGTCAGTATTTTCCTCAGCGCGTTTAACAGCTTCTCACTGAGCGGAAAAATCGTCGACAACATCAACGACTCTGCTCTGGCTTCCGTTAGCCGCGTCATTACCCCAGTCTTTAAACCGATTGGTGTTCACGAAGATAACTGGCAGGCAACCGTAGGTCTGTTCACCGGCGCGATGGCGAAAGAAGTGGTTGTCGGTACGCTGAACACGCTCTATACCGCAGAAAACATTCAGGAAGAAGAGTTCAACCCGGCAGATTTCCACCTCGGTGACGAGCTGCTCGGCGCGGTAGATGAAACCTGGCAAAGCCTGAAAGACACTTTCAGCCTGAGCGTGCTGGCTAACCCTATCGAAGCCAGCAAGGGCGACGGTGAAATGGCTACCGGTGCAATGGGCGTGATGGGCGAGAAATTTGGCAGCGCCGCCGCCGCGTACAGCTATCTGATCTTTGTTCTGCTGTATGTACCGTGCATTTCAGTGATGGGCGCTATCGCACGTGAATCCAGCCGTGGCTGGATGAGCTTCTCGATTCTGTGGGGCCTGAATATCGCCTACTCTCTGTCGACGCTGTTTTATCAGACGGTCAGCTACAAAGAACACCCGACCTACAGTCTGGTGTGCATTTTAGCGGTCATCCTGTTTAACATCGTGCTGCTGGGCCTGCTGCGTCGAGCTCGCAGCCGCGTGGACCTCGCACTGCTGGCAACCAACAGAACGGCGAGTTCCTGCTGTTCCAGCACGACTGGCGATTGCCACTAAGGTTATCGACAATGGCATCGCTTATTCAGGTTCGTGATTTACTGGCTTTGCGGGGGCGCATGGAGGCGACACAAATTAGCCACACGCTGCATACCCCGCAGCCCATGATTGACGCCATGTTGAATCAGTTAGAAAAGATGGGCAAAGCGGTGCGGATTCAGGAAGATGCCGACGGGTGTCTTTCCGGAAGCTGCAAAAGTTGCCCGGAAGGTAAAGCCTGCCTGCGCGAGTGGTGGGCTTTACGCTAATCAGATGCTCTTTGCCGGATGGCGCTACGCTTATCCGGCCTACAAATGATGCAAACATCCAGGCCGGATAACGCGTTTACGCTGATATCCGGCTTTTTTGCGTAATGGATTCCACACAGATTTCATTATTTCAGCAAAAAAGATCTATCCTCCAGCCAGCCACGCATCGTTATTAATTCGTGGATGATTACTGGTAACCTGGGAAGTAGAGTCTCGTCATCTTTTTTCTCAGGTGACGGATCGCCATGAATACTGACACGACTGCTACGCCGCATGACGCGATTTTCAAAACGTTCTTAAACCACCCGGCGACCGCACGCGACTTTCTTCAGCTTCATCTTCCAGCCTCTTTGCAAAAACTATGCGATCTTAAAACGCTGCAACTGGAATCGGGCAGCTTTATTGAGGACGATTTGCGCGCGTACTATTCTGATGTGCTGTGGTCGTTAAAAACTCGCGAAGGCGATGGCTATATTTACACCATCATTGAGCATCAGAGCACCGCTGATAGCCATATGGCATTTCGCCTGATGCGTTACGCCATTGCGGTAATGCATCGTCATTTGGCGGCAGGCCACAAGAAACTCCCGCTGGTGATACCCATGCTTTTTTATCATGGCTCAGCAAGCCCATACCCCTATTCACTTTGTTGGCTGGACGAGTTTGATGACCCAGAGTCCGCCAGACAACTTTATAGCACCGCGTTTCCACTGATCGATATCACTGTTGTGCCCGATGACGAGATTATGCAGCATCGCCGGATGGCGCTGTTGGAGCTCATCCAAAAGCATATTCGTAAACGCGATTTGATGGGGCTGGTAGAAAAACTGGCCATCCTGCTTGTTAAAGGACACGCTAATGACAACCAGTTGAAAGCCTTGTTTAATTATTTAATGCAGGCTGGTAACACCACACATTTTGGCGAGTTTCTTCATGAAGTCGCCGAACGTTTACCCCAACATAAGGACAAGTTGATGACTATCGCCGAAAGATTACGACAGGAAGGGCACCTAAATGGTCTTCAGGAAGGCCATAGGAAAGGGTTGCAAGAAGGGTTACAAACGGGTCTGCAACAAGGCAAACGAGAGGAAGCATTACGTATTGCATCAACCATGCAGGCTGATGGTATAGACCCACTAACCATCTTCAGAATTACTGGCCTGACCGCTGAGGATCTGGGTACGCGCAGCCATTAATCTCAGGCCCGGCGAGCATGGCACCACCGGGCAACACATCAAATTTACAGTTTCTGTTTTAACGCCACAAGCGCTGCACAGAATTCGGCGGGATGCGAGATAAACGGCGCATGCGCCGCTTTGGCAAACACCAAAGACTCGCTCTGCGGCCACAGTGCATCCAGCATTGGGACGACTTTGCGCGGCACCAGCCCGTCAAGATAGCCATACAACCGCAGGAAAGGCATTTCCACCGCGCACAGTGGTTCTCGCAGATCGACCGTTTTCAGGATCTCAAGTCCACCATTGAGCACCTCGACGTTCGGCATGGGTAAAGCCAGTACCGTTTTCTTCAGCGCTCGCGCATCCTGACGCGCAGTTTCTGTGCCCATCGTTTGCAATGCCAGAAAACGCTCCACCGTACGCTGGAAATCTTCGCTCAGCTGCTGCTGGAAGCCTGCCAGCACCTCTGGCTTGATTCCCGGCCACTCATCCCGCGCGCTAAAGCAAGGAGAAGACGCGACGGTCACCAGCGCCTGAACACGCTCAGGATGCGTTAACGCCACCTGACTCGCGACCAGCCCGCCCAGACTCCAGCCGAGCCAGATAGCTTTCTCCGGTGCCTGTTTTAATACCCGCTCAGCCATCTCTTCCAGCGACATTGCACCGAAACCCTGGCTACGACCAAATCCCGGTAAGTCGACAAGATGCAGCGTAAAATGCGAGCTCAGTTCCTCGCTTATGCAATGCCACACTTGCGCATTCAGTCCCCATCCGTGCAGCAGCACAAGATGGCAATTTCCCGAACCCTGGGTCTGCCACCAGATGTCATTCATCAGTTATTGTTCTCTTTTAGCCTGAAAGGATGCATCTATGCTAACAGTACCGGGATTGTGCTGGCTATGCCGAATGCCCCTGACGTTAGGGCATTGGGGGATCTGCTCAGTCTGTACGCGGGCAACGCGTCAACACGCCAGCCTGTGCCCTCAATGTGGACTCCCTGCCGCTCATACCGTCATTCCCTGTGGGCGCTGCCTGCAAAAACCGCCGCCGTGGCAGAGACTGGTTACCGTCAGCGGCTATGTTCCGCCGTTGAGCGGGCTTATCCACCAGCTCAAGTTTTCACGACGCAGCGAAACAGCCTCAGCTCTTTCACGTTTGCTATTGCTGGAGGTACTACAGGCCCGGCGCGCCAGCGGCCTTCTTCTACCGGACAGGCTGGTCAGCGTCCCGCTCTGGCAACGCCGACACTGGCGCAGAGGGTTTAATCAGAGCGATTTACTGTGCCGCCCGCTGGCACGCTGGCTGGGTTGCGACTGGGACAGCCGGACCATCTCGCGGGTTCGGGCAACCGCCACACAGCACCATCTCAGCGCCCGATTACGTAAACGTAACCTGAAAAATGCCTTTCGCCTTGAATTGCCGGTGCAGGGACTCCATATGGTTATTGTGGATGATGTCGTCACTACCGGAAGTACCGTCGCGGAAATCGCGCAGCTGCTTTTACGCAACGGCGCGGCGACTGTCCAGGTATGGTGCCTGTGTCGAACCTTGTAGAGCCTCGATGATGGGCGTATTATAACCAAGTAAAATAGTCAACTATTAGGCCATTACTATGATCCATATTTCCGATGCTGCACAAGCGCACTTTGCCAAACTGCTGGCAAATCAGGAAGAAGGGACACAAATCCGCGTATTTGTGATTAATCCCGGCACGCCTAACGCTGAATGCGGCGTTTCTTATTGTCCGCCGGACGCCGTGGAAGCAACCGACACCGCCATTAAATTTGACCTGCTGACCGCATATGTTGATGAACTGAGCGCACCGTATCTGGAAGATGCAGAAATCGATTTCGTTACCGACCAGTTAGGCTCCCAGCTGACCCTGAAAGCACCAAACGCCAAAATGCGTAAAGTTGCCGATGATGCGCCGCTGATGGAACGCGTGGAGTACATGCTGCAATCGCAGATCAACCCACAGCTGGCTGGCCACGGTGGTCGTGTCTCTCTGATGGAAATCACCGATGAAGGCTACGCCATTCTGCAGTTTGGCGGCGGCTGTAACGGCTGTTCAATGGTAGATGTAACGCTGAAAGAAGGTATCGAGAAGCAGCTGCTGGCTGAATTCCCTGAACTGAAAGGCGTTCGCGATTTAACCGAACACCAGCGCGGCGAGCACTCTTACTACTAACGCCCGAACCTGTAGAGTATCCGTAGGCCCGATAAGACGCACCCGCGTCGCTATCGGGCATTAATGCCGGGTGGTAGCGTAATCGCGGTCTCCGGCTTACACCCCAACATTTCTTCGCATTTATCCTGCAACAATCCCCCGCATAATTTGACCAGCTTCTCATATTTTAAATTTTGCCTGTCCAGGTGATTTTCAAGCGCAGCATGTTACCCGTATCATTCGTATCAGCACCTAACACACACATAATAGCCAGTTAAACTGATTAGTTTTGAAGGCAACCAGCATTGGTGCTGAGAATACTCTGTTCCCGGTCGGGACAATCGGAATTTGTCATCTAAACACTGACGTTACCCATAACAAAGTAAAGGCCAGGTAAATCATGCCATTAGTCATCGTTGCTATCGGTGTAATCTTGTTACTCCTCCTGATGATCCGTTTCAAAATGAACGGCTTCATCGCTCTCGTCCTGGTGGCGCTTGCTGTCGGATTGATGCAAGGGATGCCACTGGATAAAGTCATCGGTTCGATTAAAGCCGGCGTCGGCGGAACCCTTGGCAGCCTTGCCCTGATTATGGGTTTTGGCGCCATGCTGGGCAAAATGCTGGCGGACTGCGGCGGCGCACAGCGCATCGCAACCACGCTGATTGCTAAATTCGGCAAAAAACACATTCAGTGGGCGGTGGTATTAACCGGATTCACCGTCGGTTTTGCCCTGTTCTACGAAGTCGGCTTCGTGCTGATGCTGCCGCTGGTATTCACCATTGCTGCCGCTGCTAACATCCCGCTGCTGTACGTTGGTGTGCCGATGGCGGCTGCGCTGTCCGTTACTCACGGCTTCCTGCCACCGCACCCGGGTCCAACCGCTATTGCCACCATTTTCCACGCAGATATGGGTAAAACTCTGCTGTTTGGTACGATTCTGGCAATCCCGACCGTTATTCTCGCCGGTCCGGTATACGCGCGTTTCCTGAAAGGCATCGATAAGCCAATCCCGGAAGGTCTGTACAGCGCAAAAACCTTCACTGAAGAAGAGATGCCAGGCTTTGGCGTCAGCGTCTGGACCTCTCTGGTCCCGGTTATCCTGATGGCAATGCGCGCTGTGGCGGAGATGATTCTGCCGAAAGGTCATGCTTTCCTGACGGTTGCAGAATTCCTCGGTGACCCGGTCATGGCAACGCTGATTGCGGTGCTGATTGCGATGTTCACTTTTGGTCTGAACCGCGGACGTTCGATGGATCAGATTAACGACACGCTGGTGTCCTCAATCAAAATCATCGCGATGATGCTGTTGATCATCGGTGGTGGCGGTGCCTTCAAACAGGTTCTGGTTGATAGCGGCGTAGACAAATACATCGCTTCAATGATGCACGGCTCTAACGTTTCTCCGCTGCTGATGGCATGGTCTATCGCTGCAGTACTGCGTATCGCACTGGGTTCCGCAACCGTTGCAGCGATTACTGCAGGTGGGATTGTGGCACCGCTGATTGCAACGACCGGCGTAAGCCCTGAGCTGATGGTTATTGCGGTTGGTTCCGGTTCCGTCATCTTCTCCCACGTGAACGATCCTGGGTTCTGGCTGTTCAAGGAGTACTTCAACCTGACCATCGGTGAAACCATCAAGTCATGGTCAATGTTGGAAACCATTATCTCCGTCTGCGGTCTGGTAGGGTGTCTGCTGCTGGGTATGGTGGTCTGATAAAACTGAGCCTGATGGCGCTACGCTTATCAGGCCTACGTGCTACGAGCCATCACCATAAAAAAGCCGGGGAAATCCCCGGCTTTTTTACTTCTTCTTCGCGGCCGCTTTTCGCCGCTTATCCAAATCCTTAATCAGCTTATTCACGCCTTCATCGGCGAACATCTGTTCCAGCGTGGCGGTGAGCTTACGCCGCCAGTTTTTGTACTGGTCGCTGGTCCCCGGAATGTTGACCGGCTCAGCCATATCCAGCCAGTCTTCCGGTTGCAGGCCCAGCAGCGCACTGTTGCTGTCAGCGATGTAGCGTTGCATGCCGCGATTCAGAATCGGCGTCATCGACATCAGGGACGCCTTGTGACCGGCACGTTTTGGCAGGCAGCCGTATTTGTGCAGCGCGTCCAGCAGCCCCTGTTTCGCCAGTTCCCGGTCCTGATACAACCCGCGCAGCACGACTTCATCCGGATACAGGCCCAGTGCTTTACCTAGCGTCAGATCGCCGCTATCCCAATAACCTTTAAGCGTAGGAAGGTCATGCGTCGCCGCGACTGCCATTGATTGTTCCAGGTACGCTTTCGGCGCACGGAAGTTTTTCTCATGGTCATTCTCAAAATAAAGCACTTTGTAGGAGTAGACGCCGCTGTCACGCAGCTTGCTGACGATCTCCACCGGCACGGTACCCAGATCTTCACCAATCACCATGCAGTGGTGACGTTTACTCTCCAGCGCCAGAATTGACAGCAGATCGTCGACCGGATATTGCACGTAGGCACCGTGATCGGCTGTTTCACCGTAAGGGATCCACCACAGACGCAGCATCGACATGACATGGTCGATACGCAACGCGCCGCAATTCTGCATATTGGCGCGCAGCAGTTCGATAAACGGCTCGTAAGCGCGTGCCGTGATGATGTGCGGATCCATCGGCGGCAGTCCCCAGTTTTGCCCAAGCGGACCGAGAATATCCGGCGGCGCGCCAACGGAAGCTTTCAGGCAATACAACTCGCGGTCACACCAGGTTTCCGCCCCGCCTTCGGCCACGCCAACGGCCAGGTCGCGATACAGCCCTATTGGCATTGCAAAGCCCTGGCTGGTTTTCCAGCAGTCAGCAAACTGGGTATACGCCAGCCACTGCAACCACAGGTAGAAATCTACGTCATCACGATGTTCTTCGCAGAAGCGTTTTACCTCTGGCGAGTCCACTGACTGAAAAGCTTCTGGCCACACCGGCCAGCCCCAGCGCAATGCGTCCTCTTTCACCTGATGCGCATGCAGCGCATCAAAGGCCGCCTGCCAGTAGAGGCTATCCCCTTCCTGAGCCACAAACTGGCGAAATGCCGCCATCTGCTCATCATCACGCGCAGAGAAGCTTTTCCACGCCATACGTAGCGCCGTCATCTTCAGTGCGGTAACAGCAGAATAATCAACCCACTCGGCATCGCGGGCGCGTTGCAGAGCTTGCTGAGTCGCGGGTTTCTTCCACCACGCCTGCGCCTCTTTACTCAGACGGAAATCATCTACGGCGTTTACATCAATATAAATAACGTTCAACCAGCGACGAGACGACGGGCTGTACGGGCTGGCACTCTCCGGATTCGCCGGATACAGCGCGTGAATCGGATTAAGCCCGATAAACGCGCCGCCGCGTTGCGCCACATCCACCAGCATGGTGCGGAGATCGCCGAAATCGCCAATCCCCCAGTTCTTTTCCGATCGCAAGGTGTAGAGCTGAACACATGCGCCCCACAGCTTCTGCCCGGCTAACAACGCCTGCGGTTCATAGCAGCGCTTTGGTGCCACGATGATACGACAATGGGAACGCAGCTCGCCCTGGGTCAGGGTCAACGTGTGATACCCCTCCGGCAGCTTCGCCGGAAGGTTAAAAGATTTACCGCCGACGGCATGCCCTTTGTGCTGCACGCCCTCTTCGGTGGTCAGCAGCCAGTTAAACTCTCCGTTTCCCTCAACCGCCAGCGGCATTTTCTTGCCAGCGGTATAGACCATGACATTCGGCACCGGGGTTACCGCCACCTGAGTGGCAGCGGTGGTGCGATGCATGGCGTCAAGCAAACGCCGTTTGGTTTCGGCGCCAATAGACTGCGGTTTACCGTGGGCATTAATGTAATTGGGGCTGATCCCCGCCGCCAGCGCGGCATTATCCAGACGTTTGCTTTCCATCGCGATTCCTTAACGTTTCGCCTGCCAGATACGAGCCTGATAATCGCGGATGGAGCGATCCGAGCTGAACATGCCGCAACGCGCGGTATTCAGAATCGCCGCCCGGGTCCAGGCGTCCTGGTCACGATACAACACGTCAACCTGCTTCTGAGCTTCAACGTAGGCCGCGAAGTCCGCCATCACCAGATACGGATCGCCGCCCTGCTTGCCGATACTGTGCAGCATCTGGTCAAAGGCATGCTTGTCGCCATCGCTGTATTTCCCGCTTTCCAGCTCTTTCAGGACAGCATCCAGCACTTTGTCTTTTTTACGCCATTTCACCGGGTCGTAGCCTTTAGCTTTGAGCGCCTTCACCTCTTCCACGGTATGACCAAAGATAAAGATATTCTCGTCACCCACCTTCTCGGCGATTTCGACGTTTGCGCCATCCAGCGTACCTACGGTTAACGCACCGTTCAGCGCCAGCTTCATGTTACCGGTGCCGGAAGCCTCTTTCCCTGCGGTTGAAATCTGCTCAGAGATATCCGCCGCCGGGATCAGCATTTCCGCCGCCGAGACACAATAATCCGGCAGGAAGACGACCTTCAGCTTGTCACCGACTTTCGGGTCGTTATTGATGGTTTGTGCAACCTGGTTGATGGCGAAGATGATATTTTTCGCCAGGTAGTAACCCGGAGCAGCTTTTGCGCCAAACAGGAATACGCGCGGCACGCGATCTGCCTGCGGGTTCTCACGGATTTCTTTGTACAACGCCAGAATATGCAGCAGATTCAGGTGCTGGCGCTTGTACTCATGAAGACGTTTAATCTGAATATCAAAGATAGCGTTAGTCGTTATTTCAATACCGGTACGCGCTTTAATAAACTTCACCAGACGCTCTTTGTTCGCCAACTTGATGTCACGATACTGCTGACGGAACTTCGCATCGTCCGCGTATTTTTCCAGGTTAATCAGCTGGTCGAGGTCGTTAGCCCACTCTTTTTTCAGCGATTTATCCAGCAGTGCGGCAAGCGCCGGGTTGCATTGCTTAATCCAGCGACGCGGAGTAATCCCGTTAGTGACGTTATGGAATTTGTTCGGCCAGAGCTGGTGATATTCCGGGAACAGATCTTTCACCACCAGATCGGAGTGCAGCGCCGCCACGCCGTTGACCGCAAAACCGCTGACCACACACATGTTGGCCATACGCACCTGTTTATTGTGCACCACTGCAAGCTTCGCCCAGACTTCAGCATCACCCGGCCAGGTTTTATCAACCAACGTCTTAAAGCGGTCGTTAATCTCTTTGATGATTTGCATGTGGCGCGGCAGGAGTGCTTTCACCAGTTTCTCATCCCAGCACTCTAACGCTTCCGGCATCAGGGTGTGGTTGGTGTAAGCGAAGGTCTTGCTGGTAATCGCCCACGCATCGTCCCAGCTCATCTGGTGCTCATCAATCAGCACGCGCAGCAGTTCAGGGATCGCGATAGTCGGGTGAGTATCGTTAAGTTGAATGACTTCGTAATCAGCCAGTTCGTGCAGCTTACGCCCTGCCAGATGATGGCGGCGCAGAATGTCGGCTACGGAGCAGGCGCACTGGAAGTACTGCTGCATCAGGCGCAGCTTTTTACCCGCGGTGTGGTTATCGTTCGGGTACAGCACTTTCGTCAGTTTTTCAGCGTCGATGCCCTGCTGCTCTGCGCGCAGGAAATCGCCGTCATTAAATTTGGTCAGGTTAAACGGGTGCGCATGGCTGGCCTGCCACAGACGCAGCGGTTGCGCTACGCCGTTACGGTAACCGAGAACCGGCAGATCCCAGGCCTGGCCGGTGATAGTAAACCCTGGCTCCCAGTGCCCTTCTTTGGTGACCTTGCCGCCAATCCCAACCTGCACATCCAGCGCCTCGTTGTGACGGAACCACGGGTAGCTGCCACGATGCCAGTCATCCGGGGCTTCCATCTGTTGGCCATCGGCAAACGACTGACGGAACAGGCCGTACTGGTAGTTGAGGCCATAGCCCGTCGCCGACTGGCCGACTGTCGCCATCGAATCAAGGAAGCAGGCCGCCAGGCGTCCCAATCCACCGTTACCCAACGCCGGATCGATCTCTTCTTCCAGCAGATCAGTCAGGTTGACGTCATGCGCTTTCAGCTCATCGCTCACCGCCTGATACCAGCCGAGGTTGAGTAAATTGTTGCCGGTCAGGCGACCAATCAAAAACTCCATCGAGATGTAGTTAACGTGACGCTGATTTTTTGCCGGTTTCGCCGCAGGCTGGGCGCTGAGTAACTCAGCCAACGCCCCACTCACTGCCTGCCACCACTGGCGCGACGTCATTTCTTGAGCCGACAGTAAACCGAAGCGCTGCCACTGACGCGTCAGGGCAGCCTGAAATTGATCTTTGTTGAAAGTAGGCTGTGACATAGGGGTTCCAGATCCTTAGGTAATAAAACAACGTTATCGCTAGTTTGCCTGGCTCGTTGTTGACATTCCTCATCCTGGCACGGATTAGGGAGGGAGGAGGAGCGGGGATGAGCATAAAAGTGTGATCACCACCACTTAAAGGGGAGGTAATTGCCCGTAAATTCGCGCAAACCCCGCATAACGCTCTTCGAATGAAGCATTAGTAACAAAGGATTAATCGACAATATCAAATAGCGATATGACGATGAGAAACAATGTGTAAATAGGGAAATAGTTTCTAACCTGAAATATCTGTGCCGGATAAGATAATTCACATAAAACTTTTAAGTCGGCCACAAAATTCGGTGATATTCATTAGCTATTTGAGTAACCACACAAAAAGAGAGGAATTTTTCGACACAGTCAAAACTACAACGGATCCAGTCGCCACGCCTGTTGCGACTCTTTAAAGCATTTATTGCAATAGATGTATAGATTTGTGACATAGTGCAAAATCAGACACACAAAAAGTCCGCTTAGCTTGCATAAAACACCAATCTGGCCGACCTTATATCTATTAATTACGAAGCGCAAAAAAAATCATTCTTCCCTATTTTCACACAGTGAAGTGACTAACTTATGTTGATTCCGTCTAAATTAAGTCGTCCGGTTCGACTCGACCATACGGTGGTTCGTGAGCGCCTGTTGGCTAAACTTTCCGGCGCGAACAATTTCAGGCTTGCCCTGATAACAAGTCCTGCTGGTTATGGAAAAACGACGCTGGTTTCACAATGGGCGGCAGGGAAAAATGATTTAGGTTGGTATTCTCTGGATGAGGGCGATAATCAGCAAGAGCGCTTTGCCAGTTATCTGATCGCCGCTATCCAACAGGCAACAGGTGGACACTGCACCACCAGTGAAGCAATGGTGCAAAAACGTCAGTACGCCAGCCTGACGTCACTGTTTGCCCAGCTATTTATCGAACTGGCCGAGTGGCACCGCCCGCTCTACCTGGTGGTGGATGATTATCATCTGATCTCTAATCCGGCCATTCACGAAGCGATGCGTTTCTTCCTGCGTCATCAGCCTGAGAACCTCACGCTGGTCGTGCTGTCACGTAACCTGCCGCAATTGGGCATTGCTAACCTGCGGGTACGCGATCAACTGCTGGAGATAGGCAGCCAACAGTTAGCCTTTAACCATCAGGAAGCCAAACAATTTTTCGACCGACGTTTGTCCTCTCCCATTGAAGCGGCAGAAAGCAGCCGGATGTGCGATGACGTTGCTGGCTGGGCCACAGCGTTACAACTGATCGCTCTTTCCGCCCGCCAGAACAATAACTCCGCGCACCAGTCAGCACGACGCCTCGCGGGGATCAACGCCAGCCATTTGTCCGATTATCTGGTTGATGAAGTGCTGGACAGCGTCGACCTCGGCACCCGTCACTTCCTGCTAAAAAGCGCCATTCTACGTTCCATGAACGATGCGCTGATCGTCCGCGTTACCGGGGAAGAAAACGGCCAGATGCGGCTGGAAGAAATTGAGCGCCAGGGGTTATTCCTGCAGCGAATGGATGACGTTGGCGAGTGGTTCAGCTATCACCCGCTGTTTGGCAGCTTTTTACGCCAGCGCTGCCAATGGGAGCTGGCGAACGAACTGCCCGAAATACACCGCGCCGCAGCTGAAAGCTGGATGGCGCAAGGCTTCCCCAGCGAAGCTATCCACCACGCGCTGGCGGCCGGCGACGCCCATATGCTACGCGATATCCTGCTTAATCATGCGTGGGGACTGTTTAACCATAGCGAGCTGACGTTACTGGAAGAGTCGCTGAAAGCCCTGCCGTGGGAAAGCCTACTGGAAAATCCGCGTCTGGTTCTGTTGCAAGCCTGGCTGATGCAAAGCCAGCACCGCTACGGAGAGGTTAACACCTTGCTGGCGCGCGCAGAGCAGGAAATGAAAGGCGACATGGAGCCGACACTGCACGCCGAATTCAACGCTTTACGGGCGCAGGTAGCGATTAACGACGGCAACCCTGACGAAGCCGAACGCCTGGCGAAACTGGCGCTGGATGAGTTACCCATCGCCTGGTTCTATAGCCGGATCGTCGCCACCTCGGTGCACGGCGAAGTCCTGCACTGTAAGGGCGATCTCACACGCTCTCTGGCGTTAATGCAGCAAACCGAGCAAATGGCGCGTCATCATGACGTCTGGCATTACGCGCTGTGGAGTCTTATCCAGCAAAGCGAAATTTTGTTTGCCCAGGGCTTTTTACAGGCCGCCTGGGAAACTCAGGAAAAAGCATTCCAGCTGATCAAAGAGCAGCACCTGGAACAGCTGCCGATGCACGAATTCCTGGTACGTATTCGCGCGCAGCTACTGTGGGCATGGGCGCGTCTGGACGAATCAGAAGCTTCTGCCCGTAGCGGTATTGAACTGCTTTCCACTTTCCAGCCGCAGCAACAGCTACAGTGTCTGGCGCTGCTGGTTCAGTGTTCACTGGCACGGGGCGATCTCGATAACGCTCGCAGCCTGCTCAACCGTCTGGAAAACCTGTTGGGCAACGGTCACTATCACAGCGACTGGATCTCCAACGCCGATAAGGTGCGGGTGATTTACTGGCAAATGGTGGGCGACAAAAACTCGGCCGCCAACTGGCTGCGCCACACGCCGAAACCAGAATTCGCCAATAACCACTTCCTGCAAAGCCAGTGGCGCAACATCGCTCGTGCACAAATCCTGCTCGGCGAGTTTGAACCGGCTGAGATTGTGCTGGAAGAGTTGAATGAAAATGCGCGCAACCTGCGCCTGATGAGCGATCTGAACCGCAACCTGTTGCTGCTTAATCAGCTCTACTGGCAGGCAGGGCGCAAAAATGACGCCCAGCGTGTGTTACTCGACGCCCTACAGCTGGCGAACCGTACCGGGTTTATCAGCCACTTTGTTATCGAAGGCGAGGCCATGGCGCAACAATTGCGTCAGCTGATTCAGCTCAATACCTTACCGGAACTCGATCAGCACCGCGCCCAGCGCATTTTGCGTGAGATTAACCAGCACCACCGCCATAAATTTGCCCACTTCGATGAAGGATTCGTTGAGCGTCTGCTTACTCACCCGGAAGTGCCAGAGCTTATCCGCACCAGCCCGCTGACCCAGCGCGAATGGCAGGTTCTGGGACTGATTTATTCGGGCTACAGCAACGAGCAGATCGCCGGTGAGCTGGCCGTCGCGGCAACGACCATCAAGACGCACATCCGCAATTTGTACCAAAAGCTCGGCGTCGCACATCGCCAGGATGCGGTACAACATGCGCAGAAGCTGCTGAAGATGATGGGGTACGGCGTTTAGTTAATGCCTGATACGCAACGCTTATCAGGCCTGGAATTACCTTAGCACAGCTCTAACTGGATATGATGGTCAGCAATCACCTGCATCACACCAGCAGGCGGCAGCGTGTCGGTATACACCGCATCCACCATGCTGATACTGCCCATATTCACCATCGCGTTACGCCCAAACTTCGAGTGGTCCACCACCAGCATCACATGCCGTGAATTCTCAATGATCGCGCGCTTGGTACGAACTTCGTGATAATCAAACTCCAGCAGAGAACCATCGCTGTCGATGCCGCTGATCCCTAAGATGCCGAAGTCCAGACGGAACTGAGAAATAAAGTCGAGGGTCGCTTCGCCCATAATACCGCCGTCGCGGCTACGCAGTTCACCACCAGCGAGGATTATGCGGAAATCCTCTTTCGCCATCAGCGTGTTCGCCACATTGAGGTTGTTGGTCACAATGCGTAAATTGCTGTGATTAAGCAGCGCGTGAGCCACCGCTTCCGGCGTGGTTCCGATATCAATAAACAGCGTAGAGCCGTTCGGGATTTGCGTGGCAACTTTGCGGGCAATGCGCTCTTTTTCCGCCGTCTGCGTCGCTTTACGGTCATGCCACGGGGTGTTGACCGAGCTGGATGGCAGCGCCGCGCCGCCGTGATGGCGCAAAATCATGTTCTGATCGGCCAGATCGTTAAGATCGCGGCGAATCGTCTGCGGGCTGACGGAGAAATGCTCCACCAGCTCTTCAGTACTGACGTATCCCTGTTTTTTTACCAGCTCGATGATCGCGTCATGTCGTTGTGTTTGCTTCATTAGTGTTCCCTGAAATTTTGCCGGATGCGCTAACGCTTATCCGGCCTACAAAGTTCGTTTCCGCACATTCATCGTATCGGCAAACGCCATTGCCAGACCCACGGCCAATCCGGCGATATGAGCGCCATTCGCCATCGACATGCCGAATAGATCAAACCAGCCGGCAACAATCCAGATCAAAGCAAAGATAATCAAACCACGCTGCAGGAAAATACCGCTTTGCGGATCGCGCTCGCCGCGCAACCACACGTAGCCCATCAGCGCATATACCACGCCAGACAGTCCACCAAACCACGGGCCGCTAAATTTCTGCTGAACATAGCCGCTCAACAGGGCGCTGATCACGGTAATTACAATCAGTTTTCCACTGCCCAGACGCTTTTCAACCGCACCGCCGAGATACCACCACCACAACAGGTTGAACAGAATATGCATCAGCGAGAAGTGCATAAAAGCGTGGGTGAAATAACGCCAGAATTCAAATTTCAGCGAAGGGTCAAACGGCCATGCCAGCCAAAGCATCACCGCCTGGTCGCCCAGCACGTTCATCGCGATAAACACCAGCACACACGCGGCCATTACCAACCAGGTTACCGGGCCTGCGCGTTCGCGCAATGTGGCCAGGAACGGATAACGCTGGTAGTGCAGACCGCTGTCGGTCTGACCCGACTGCCAGCTTGCCGCTAGGTAGCGCGGATCGCCCGGATTCTCCAGAAATCGCGCCAGTTCAGCATGCACGCGCTCGGCCTGGGACTCATCCGCCAGCCAGACATCCGTTTGCTGATGTTGTTGAATCGTCAGGATAACGCCCTGTGTCGCCATATAATCAACAAATGCCTGCGCCACGCGGGGGTTAGCAAAAGAGGTAATCATCAACATGGTTGCTGTCGCTTATTCCACACAAAAGAGGACAGTATATATATCCTGCCCGTTTCAGGCTGCATCTTTGTTAGCTTACGAACCGTATGCCACTTCTGCCGGAAAATGTCGATGCCAGGCGTCGAAGCCGCCATCAACGCTGTAAACCGCGTCATAGCCTTGCTGAAGAAGATATTGCGCCGCACCTTTACTGCTGTTGCCGTGATAACACATCACCAACACGGCGGTGTCGAAATCATGCTCGCGCATAAATGACCCCAGCGTGTCGTTCGTCAGATGAAACGCCTGCGGGGCATGACCCATGGCATAGCTTTGCGGATCACGGATATCCACTAACACCGCGCTCCCCTGATGCAGCTTCTGATGCGCTTCTTCGACATTAATACATTCAAACTGATCCATTGCTCTCTCTTCTTTATATGGCAGGTGATGCTTTTCGGACATGTTACTGCTTAGTGTACGTCCCGACGGCAGTTAAACGCCATAATGTTATATGTATCACTGTAAATTGTTTATCCGATGTTACCAATGGCGCGATTCTTTGCTATTATGCTCGATAACGAACATTAATGAGCTATAACGAAAGTGCGAGAGGCCAGCATGGAAACCAAAGATCTGATTGTGATAGGTGGAGGCATCAACGGTGCCGGTATCGCGGCAGATGCCGCTGGACGCGGTTTATCCGTGCTGATGCTGGAAGCGCAGGATTTAGCCTGCGCCACCTCTTCCGCTAGCTCCAAACTCATCCACGGTGGCCTGCGCTACCTGGAACACTACGAATTTCGTCTGGTAAGCGAAGCGCTGGCCGAACGTGAAGTGCTGTTGAAAATGGCACCGCATATCGCCTTCCCGATGCGTTTTCGTCTGCCCCATCGCCCGCACCTGCGTCCGGCGTGGATGATCCGCATTGGTTTGTTTATGTACGATCATCTGGGCAAACGCACCAGTTTACCGAGTTCTACCGGTTTGCGTTTTGGCGCGGATTCCGTAATGAAACCTGAGATTGTGCGCGGTTTCGAATATTCCGACTGCTGGGTCGACGATGCGCGACTGGTTTTGGCAAACGCCCAAATGGTTGTACGTAAAGGCGGAGAAGTATTAACCCGCACTCGCGCCACTTCTGCTCGCCGTGAAAACGGTTTGTGGATTGTTGAAGCTGAAGATATCGATACCGGCAAAAAATACACCTGGCAGGCGCGTGGCCTGGTCAACGCCACCGGTCCGTGGGTGAAAGAGTTCTTCGACGACGGTATGCACCTGCCATCACCGTACGGCATTCGCCTGATTAAAGGCAGCCACATCGTAGTGCCGCGCGTACATACCCAGAAGCAAGCTTATATTCTGCAAAACGAAGATAAGCGTATTGTGTTTGTTATCCCATGGATGGACGAATTCTCGATCATCGGGACGACAGACGTTGAATACAAAGGCGATCCGAAAGCAGTGAAAATTGATGAAAGCGAAATCAATTACCTGCTGAAGGTCTACAACGCGCACTTTAAGAAGCAGCTGGGCCGTGATGATATCGTCTGGACTTACTCAGGCGTGCGTCCGCTGTGCGATGACGAGTCTGACTCACCGCAGGCGATCACCCGTGATTACACGCTGGATATCCACGACGAAAACGGCAAAGCGCCGTTGCTGTCGGTCTTTGGCGGTAAGCTGACGACCTATCGTAAGCTGGCTGAGCACGCGATGGAAAAACTGGCATCGTACTATCAGGGAATTGGTCCGGCATGGACGAAAGAGTGCATTCTGCCAGGCGGTGACATTGGCGGCGATCGCGAAGATTACGCGGCCAAACTGCGCCGTCGCTACCCGTTCCTGACCGAGTCGCTGGCACGCCATTATTCTCGCACCTACGGCAGCAACACCGAATGGGTTATCGGCGAAGCCACCTCGCTTGCCGAGTTAGGTGAAGACTTTGGCCATGAGTTTTATGAGGCCGAACTGAAATATCTGGTCGATCATGAATGGGTTCGTCGTGCGGAAGATGCGTTGTGGCGTCGCACGAAAGAAGGTATGTGGCTGAATGCTGAGCAGCAGTCGCGTATGACCCAGTGGCTGGCGGAGTACATTGAAAAACACCAGCTGTCGCTGGCGTCCTGATAAAAATGCCGGATGCGGCTAGCGCCTTATCCGGCCTACAAGAGTGCATAAACGTAGGCCGGGCAAGCGAAGCGCCCCCGGCATCGTGTGTTACAACCGCACCGAATCGATATGCCAGATGTTTTCGGCGTACTCTTTTATCGTTCTGTCCGACGAGAAGTATCCCATGTTGGCGATATTAATCATCGACTTGGTGGTCCACTCTTCCGGGTGACGATACAGTTCATCAACCTTATCCTGGCAATCAACGTAGCTGCGATAATCCGCCAGAACCTGATAGTGGTCGCCAAAGTTAATCAGCGAATCCACCAGGTCGCGATAGCGTCCCGGCTCCTCAGGGCTGAATACGCCGCTGCCGATCTGCGTCAGCACCTGGTGCAGCTCTTCGTCTTTCTCGTAATACTCACGCGGCTTGTAGCCCTGGCTGCGTAAAGCCTCGACCTCTTCCGCCGTATTACCAAAGATAAAGATATTTTCTGCGCCCACATGCTCCAGCATCTCAACGTTAGCGCCGTCCAGCGTCCCGATGGTCAGCGCACCGTTAAGAGCAAATTTCATATTACTGGTACCGGAGGCTTCGGTCCCGGCCAGAGAAATCTGTTCAGAAAGGTCGGCGGCAGGAATAATCACCTGCGCCAGGCTGACGCTGTAGTTGGGGATAAACACCACTTTCAGCTTGTCGCCAATTTGCGGATCGTTGTTGATCACTTTGGCGACGTCGTTGATCAGGTGAATGATGTGTTTCGCCATGTAATAAGCCGAAGCCGCTTTACCGGCGAAGATATTCACACGCGGTACCCACTCAGCATCAGGATCGGCCTTAATGCGATTGTAGCGGGTGATCACATGCAGCACGTTCATCAACTGGCGTTTGTATTCGTGAATACGCTTGATCTGCACATCAAACAGCGATTTGGGGTTCACCACCACGTTCAGCTGCTGGGCAATAAGCGTGGCCAGACGCTTTTTATTCTCCAGCTTCGCGCGGCGCACCGCCTGATTTACCAGTGGGTAATCGCAGTGCTGCTCAAGCTCGCTGAGCTGGCTGAGATCGGTGCGCCAGGTACGGCCAATGTTCTCATCCAGCACATTGGAAAGCGATGGGTTGGCTAGCGCCAGCCAGCGACGCGGCGTCACGCCGTTGGTGACGTTGCAGAAGCGAGTCGGGAAAATCTTCGCAAAATCAGCAAACAGCGACTGCACCATCAGGTTGGAGTGCAATTCAGAAACGCCGTTTACCTTGTGGCTCACCACCACCGCCAGCCATGCCATACGCACACGACGGCCGTTAGATTCATCGATAATCGACGTCCGCCCCAGCAGAGCGGTATCGTTCGGATACTGTTCCTGCAACGTCTTCAGGAAGTAGTCGTTGATCTCAAAGATGATTTGCAGATGGCGCGGCAAAATTTTGCCCAGCATATCGACGGGCCAGGTCTCCAGCGCTTCGCTCATCAAAGTGTGGTTGGTATACGAGAAGACCTGACAGCAGACCTCAAACGCATCATCCCAGCTGAACTTATGCTCATCGATTAGCAGTCGCATTAGCTCAGGGATCGACAGCACCGGATGGGTGTCGTTGAGGTGAATGGCGATTTTATCCGCCAGGTTGTCGTAGGTTTTGTGCAGCTGGTAATGACGGCTCAGAATGTCCTGCACCGTGGAGGAGACCAGGAAATACTCCTGGCGCAACCGCAGTTCGCGTCCTGAATAGGTGGAGTCGTCCGGGTACAGTACGCGGGAGACGTTCTCGGAGTGGTTTTTATCTTCCACCGCCGCAAAGTAGTCGCCCTGGTTAAATTTACCGAGATTAATCTCGCTACTGGCCTGGGCATTCCACAGGCGCAGCGTGTTGGTGGCGTCGGTGTCGTAGCCGGGGATAATCTGGTCGTAGGCGACCGCGAGGATCTCTTCGGTTTCTATCCAGCGCGTTTTCTTACCTTCCTGCTGAATGCGCCCGCCAAAACGCACTTTGTAGCGCGTGTTGTGCCGTTTGAATTCCCACGGGTTACCGTATTCCAGCCAGTAGTCAGGCGACTCTTTCTGGCGGCCATCAACAATGTTCTGCTTGAACATGCCGTAGTCATAACGAATACCGTAACCGCGTCCCGGCAATCCCAGCGTTGCCAGAGAGTCCAGGAAGCAGGCCGCCAGGCGCCCGAGACCGCCATTGCCAAGACCTGGGTCGTTTTCTTCGTCGATCAGATCTTCAAGATCCAACCCCATACCTTCCAGCGCATTTTTGACATCGTCATAAATGCCCAGCGATAACAGTGCATTGGAAAGCGTGCGGCCAATCAGAAACTCCATAGACAGGTAATAGACCTGACGAGTTTCCTGAGATAATTGCGCACGGTTAGAACGCAGCCAGCGCTCCACGAGACGGTCGCGCACCGCGAACAACGTGGCGTTCAGCCACTCATGTTTATTGGCAATGACCGGGTCCTTACCAATCGTGAACATCAGCTTATAGGCAATAGAATGCTTAAGTGCCTCTACGCTGAGTGTGGGCGATGCATAAGTAAATGGAGCATTCATATAGGTGATTCCTGGATATCTATTTCAAGCGATAGTAAAGCTCACGGTATGACTTCGCCGCGACTTGCCAGCTAAAATCCATGGTCATGGCCTGACGTTGTACAAACCGCCAAAGCGAAGGCCGGGACCACAATACGAAAGCACGCCGGATCGCGCGTAACAGCGACCAGGCATTACTATCTTCAAATACAAACCCACTGGCGATACCGTCCGCCAGGTTTTCCAGCGAACTGTCAGAGACTGTATCAGCCAGCCCACCGGTGCGCCGCACCAGCGGCAGCGTGCCGTACTTCAGTCCATACAACTGCGTTAAGCCACACGGCTCAAAACGGCTGGGAACCAATATCACATCGGCCCCACCCATGATGCGGTGCGAGAAGGCTTCGTGATAGCCGATCTGCACACCCACCTGTCCTGGATGTTCCGCCGCTGCGGCGAGGAATCCTTCCTGTAATACCGGATCGCCCGCGCCTAGCAATGCCAGCTGTCCACCCTGCTCTAACAACCCCGGCAGCGCTTCCAGCACCAGATCCAGCCCTTTTTGACTGGTAAGGCGGCTCACTACGGCAAACAGCGGTACTTTATCGTTGACCTTAAGTCCCATCGCTATCTGAAGCTGACGTTTGTTTTCTGCCTTCTCCTCCAGCGTGTCGCGCGTATATCGCGATGCCAGCAGGAGATCGGTTTCCGGGCTCCAGATTTTTTCATCAACGCCGTTCAGCACACCGGAAAGACGGCCTTCACGATGACGCTGCTGCAACAGACCTTCCATGCCGTAGGCAAACTGCGGCTTGGTAATTTCCCGCGCGTAGGTCGGACTGACCGCCGTAATGTGGTCGGCGTAGTACAACCCTGCCTTCAGAAACGAAATCTGCCCGTTAAACTCCAGTCCGTGCACATTAAAGAACGACCATGGCAATTGGATGTCATCCATATGCTTTGCATAAAACATGCCTTGATACGCCAGGTTGTGGACGGTGAATACCGATTTCGCCGGATGGCCGCGCGCCGCCAGATACGCCGGAGCCAGACCCGCATGCCAGTCGTGCGCATGCACCACATCCGGGCGCCAGAATGGGTCAAGGCCACAGGCCATTTCACAGCCAACCCAGCCCAGCAATGCAAAACGCTGCACGTTATCGGTATACGCAAACAGGTTAGTGTCGTGATACGGGCTACCGGGGCGGTCATAGAGATGCGGCGCGTCAATCAGGTAAATACCCACGCCGTTGAAATGCCCGAACAGCAGCGTGATACGTCCGGCGAAGGTATCCCGACGCGTTACAACCTGCGCATCGGGAATGCCGCGACGAATATCAGGAAACGCCGGGAGCAGCACGCGGGCATCCACGCCGTCCGCTATTTGCGCTGCGGGTAACGCCCCAATAACATCCGCCAGTCCCCCGGTTTTTAACAGGGGGAACATCTCTGAACAAACGTGTAAAACCTGCATTATCGCTCCTGTTTGATCTGCAGTTTGCGTAGCATTTCACGCGTGACCAGCACAATACCTTCCTCTGAACGGTAGAAACGACGCGCATCTTCTTCCGCGTTTTCACCAATCACCATGCCTTCGGGAATAACGCAGGCGCGGTCGATAATGCAACGACGTAAGCGGCACGAACGTCCCACCCACACTTCAGGTAACAACACTGCCGAATCAATGTTACAGAATGAATTCACCCGCACTCGCGGGAACAGAACGGACTGCACCACCACCGAACCTGAAATTATGCATCCGCCAGAAACCAGCGAGTTCAGCGTCATTCCGTGGCTGCCGGAACGGTCCTGAACAAATTTCGCCGGTGGCAGCGATTCCATGTGCGTACGGATTGGCCAGTCCTGGTCGTACATGTCCAGTTCAGGCGTCACCGAAGCCAGATCGAGGTTCGCCTTCCAGTAGGCTTCCAGCGTACCCACGTCACGCCAGTACGGCTCGGATTCCGGGTCAGACTGCACGCAGGACAACGGGAATGGATGTGCATACGCCATGCCAGCTTCGGTGATTTTCGGGATAATGTCTTTACCGAAATCGTGACTGGAGTTTTCATCGAGGTCATCTTCCGCCAGCAATTCATACAGATAATCGGCGTTGAAAACGTAGATCCCCATACTGGCAAGAGATTTGGTCGGGTCACCTGGCATAGCTGGCGGGTTGGCGGGTTTTTCAACGAACTCGATAATTTTATCGGTGTCGTCCACGTCCATTACGCCAAACGCGCTGGCCTCTTCAATAGGCACTGGCATACAGGCCACGGTGCAACGCGCGCCTTTCTCGACGTGGTCGATCAGCATGCGTGAGTAGTCCTGCTTGTAGATATGATCGCCCGCGAGGATCACCACATATTCCGCTTTATAGCGTCGAATGATGTCCAGGTTTTGGGTCACCGCATCCGCCGTACCGCGATACCAGTTTTCACCCTGCATTCTCTGCTGGGCAGGCAGCAGATCGACAAACTCGTTCATCTCTTCGCTAAAGAACGACCAGCCGCGCTGAATATGCTGCACCAGCGTGTGGGACTGGTACTGGGTGATCACGCCAATACGGCGGATCCCGGAGTTAATACAGTTGGATAAGGCAAAATCGATAATGCGGAACTTACCGCCAAAGTGCACAGCAGGTTTGGCACGTTTGTTGGTTAAATCTTTTAAGCGGGTACCGCGGCCACCGGCCAGGATCAGGGCAACAGATTTTAATGGCAGCTGGCGCGCCAACATTACACGATCGTTCTTCTCTAAACTCACCATGACTAACTCCTTTTTTATCTTCTCTGGAACACACACAGTCCGTGCGCAGGTCCCTGCCAGACAGCCGTAAGCACCGGATTATCCTCTCCGGCAAATGGGGGAACGGCGCACCATTCCCCTTCAGGTAAAACGATATCTGTCACCTCAAGCGTGGCATTTATTGCAATCAGAAAACGGTCTGAAAGCAGGATTTGCATCTGCCTCGGGCCGTTTTGCCACTCATCCGCACTTAAGGGTTGTGCGTACTTATTCAGCCAACGAACATTGCCATCGCCCTCTTCCCACCAGCGATCACCCAAAAGTGCAGGAATTTGCTGGCGAAGATGGATCAGGGCAGCGGTAAATGTGGTTAGTCCGCTGTTTGCCTGCTGCCAGTCCAGCCAGGTCAGGGCGTTATCCTGGCAGTAAGCGTTATTGTTGCCGTGCTGGCTATGACCATGCTCATCGCCCGCCAGCAACATCGGCGTCCCCTGGGAGAGCAACAGCGTGGATAACAGCGCATGAATGCTGTCGCGCCGCCGCTCAATCAGGTCCAGCGTGCCGCCTAATCCTTCTTTACCATGATTGTCGCTGTAGTTATTGCTAGTGCCGTCGCGATTTTCCTCACCATTCGCTTCATTGTGCTTATTTGTGAAGCACACACAGTCGCGTAGCGTAAAACCGTCGTGCGCAGTCACCAGATTGACCGTCGCGCTGGGTTTGCGACCATCGCGTTTAAACACGTCGCTTGATGCGGCAAAACGCCCGGCAAACTCACCCAACGAGAGATTACGCTGGAGCCAGAAGCGTCGGGTCGCATCGCGGAAATGGTCATTCCACTCGGCAAACGGCGGGGGGAAATTCCCCACCTGATACCCGCCTTCACCAATATCCCACGGTTCCGCAATCAGCTTAACGCGTGAGAGCAGCGGACAGTTTTGGATCGCGGTAAACAGTGGCGCATCCTGACGAAACGCAGGTGTACGCCCCATGACGGAAGCCAAATCAAAACGAAAACCATCCACATGGCAGGTTTCAACCCAGTAGCGCAGGCATTCACATGCGTATTCCACAACACCCGGATGGCTCAGATTGAGGGTGTTCCCACAACCGGTCCAGTTGTAGTAATCACCATCGTCCCTGATCCAATAATAGCTACGGTTATCAATTCCGCGCAGCGAGAAGACGGGGCCTTCGAGATCCAGCTCAGCGCTGTGGTTCAAAACGATATCGAGAATGACCTCAATCCCCGCTTTGTGCAGCGCTTTTACCGCGTCGCGAAACTCATCAAGCGCACTCTCCGGCGAACAGGCATAGGCCGGATGCAGCGCAAACATCGCTACCGGGTTGTAGCCCCAATAGTTCGACAGCCCCAGCCGCTGAAGCCGTGGTTCGCTGGCAAAATGCGCCACCGGCAGCAGCTCCAGCGCGGTAATGCCGAGGCGCTTGAAGTAATCGATCATCACTGGATGGCCCAGCGCTTTGTAGGTTCCGCGAATCTCTTCCGGCAGCTCAGGATGCAAATACGTCAACCCTTTGACATGCGCTTCGTAAATCACGGTATTGCCCCACGGCGTGCGCGGCGGGGTATCATCCTCCCAGTCATAATGATCGGACACCACCACGCCCTTCAGCGCGATGGTGGCATTATCATGATGATCCGGTTCATTTAGCCCACCGTGCAGCAGCGGGTTATCTTTTAACTCGCCATCCACCCGACGGGCGCAAGGGTCAAGCAGCAGCTTGGCCGGATTAAACCGGTGGCCCTGCTGCGGTTGCCATGGGCCATGAACACGATAGCCATAGCGCAGACCGGGCCGGGCGTTGGCCAGATAGCCGTGCCAGACATCACCGCTACGCCCCGGCAGGTCATAGCGAAGTTCGCACCCTTGCTCATCGAATACGCATAATTCAACGCGTTCAGCGTGGGCCGAGAAGAGTGTGAAATTGACACCATGGCCGTCATACGTTGCACCATGGGGGGTGGCGTTGCCGGTTGCCAGTTGCGTCATTACCCCTCCCGAACCAGCCAGATCGTTGCCAACGGCGGTAACGTGAGGCTCAGTGAGTGCTGACGACCATGGCTGGCGATTTCATCGCTGTGCACCGCACCGCCATTGCCGGTATTGCTACCGTGGTAATGCATCGAGTCGGTATTGAGGATCTCACGCCATTTGCCTGGTTGATTGATACCGAAGCGATAGCCGTGGCGGGGCACAGGCGTAAAGTTGCTGACCACGATGATTTCATTGCCGACCTTGTCACGACGCACGAAAGCCAGCACCGAACGTTCGTTGTCATCTACCACCAGCCACTCAAAGCCATAGGCGTCAAAGTCGAGCTCGTGCAGCGCTTTGTGATGACGGTAGGTGTGGTTCAGATCGCGCACCAGACGCTGTACGCCGTGGTGCCAGTTATCGCCACCTTCCAGCAGGTGCCAGTCGAGGCTGGCGTCATGGTTCCATTCACGTCCCTGCGCAAACTCGTTGCCCATAAACAGCAGTTTCTTGCCTGGGAAGGCCCACATCCAGCCGTAGTAGGCGCGCAGGTTGGCAAACTTCTGCCATGCGTCTCCCGGCATGCGATCGAGAATGGATTTTTTACCGTGTACCACTTCATCATGCGACAGCGGCAGGACAAAGTTTTCGGTGTAGTTGTACAGCATGCCGAAGGTCAGCTTGTCGTGATGGTACTGACGATGAATCGGGTCCAGCTTCATGTAGTCCAGCGTGTCGTGCATCCAGCCGAGGTTCCACTTATACCAGAACCCTAAACCGCCCATATCCTGTGGTCTTGAAACGCCGGCAAAGTCGGTGGACTCTTCCGCCATACTCACCGCACCAGGCACCTGCTCGCCAAGAATGCGGTTGGTATTGCGCAAAAATTCAATGGCTTCGAGGTTTTCACGACCACCAAATTCGTTTGGGATCCATTCCCCTTCTTTGCGGCTGTAGTCGCGATAAATCATCGACGCCACGGCATCCACGCGCAACGCGTCAATACCAAAGCGTTCAATCCAGTACAGGGCGTTGCCCACCAGGTAGTTGCTGACTTCACGGCGACCATAGTTGTAGATCAGCGTGTTCCAGTCCTGGTGATACCCTTCGCGCGGGTCGCTGTGCTCATACAGGTTGGTGCCATCAAACTCTGCCAAACCAAAGTCATCCGATGGGAAATGGCCCGGCACCCAGTCGAGAATAACGTTCAGCCCCGCCTGATGTGCGGCATTCACGAAATAGCGGAAATCATCGCGCGTCCCGAAGCGACGGGTCGGCGCATACATACCGGTAGGCTGGTAACCCCAGCTACCGTCGAACGGATGCTCGTTAATCGGCAACAGTTCGAGATGAGTAAAGCCCATCCACTTAGCGTACGGCACCAACTGATCCGCCAGCTCGCGGTAGCTCAGCCAGAAGTTGTTATCGGTATGACGACGCCATGACCCCAGGTGAACTTCATAGATAGAGATCGGTGCATCAAACTGGTTGGCTTTTTTGCGCGCCTCGCTTTGCACTACTTTTTCCGGCAGACCACAGATAAGCGACGCGGTTTCCGGGCGCATTTGCGCTTCGAAGGCGTAAGGGTCCGCTTTGATTCGCAGCTTACCGTTCGCATCGATCATCTCGTATTTATACAGCTGACCATGCTGCGCGCCGGGGATAAACAGCTCCCAGATACCGCTTTCTTTGCGCAGGCGCATTGGGTGGCGACGGCCATCCCAGTAGTTGAACTGCCCAACCACTGACACGCGTTGAGCGTTAGGCGCCCAGACTGAGAAGCGCGTACCGGTTACGCCATCCATGGTATCCGCATGCGCACCCAGCGTTTCGTAAGGTCGCAGATGCGTACCTTCAGATAACAGCCAGGCATCCATATCCTGGATCAGCGGGCCAAAACGATAAGGGTCATCAATCAGATTCTGCTGTCCATGCCAGACAACGGCCAACTGATAGCGAAAGAAATTTTTACGGCGGGGAAGTACTGCACAGAAAAAACCGCGAGAGTCGAGGCAATCCAGCTTGCCGACTTTGCGTCCGGTTTTGGGTTCGATTACCCACACTTCGGTGGCGTCAGGTAATAGGGCGCGGACTTCAAGTCCAGCATCAGTTTGGTGCATACCGAGTACGGAAAAAGGATCCGCAAAATGGCCTGCAATTAGCGCATTAATCACGTCTCTATCGATACGAACGGACATGGTTGTCATCCTGTTTTATGGCGTCACCCCTTCCAACTGATTTTCGACATCAGGTAGTGACACTTTTTTGACCTGAACGGCGCAGCACAATTGTGCATCCTCTCTGCGTCGTCCCACCTTCAGGCAACAACTTAATACCTCCGGTACTAAGTCACCCTTAAAGAATAGCCAATGCTTTATCTTACTCCTGGTAAAAAATGAAACATCTGCGCTTACTCCTGTATTACGCAAAAAAAGGGGTGATTCCTCACCCCTTGATCGTTAACAAACTATTACGCCAATTGGCGCAGCATACGGCGCAATGGCTCCGCAGCCCCCCACAGCAACTGGTCGCCCACAGTAAAGGCTGACAGGAACTCCGGTCCCATGTTCAGCTTACGCAGACGGCCTACTGGCGTGGTCAGCGTGCCGGTAACGGCCGCCGGGGTTAACTCACGCATGGTGATATCCCGATCGTTTGGTACAACTTTGGCCCACGGATTGTGCGCCGCCAGCAGTTCTTCCACGGTCGGAATAGACACATCTTTTTTCAGTTTAATGGTGAACGCCTGGCTGTGGCAGCGCAGCGCGCCGACGCGCACGCACAGACCATCAACCGGGATCACGGAAGACGTGTTGAGAATTTTGTTGGTTTCCGCCTGTCCCTTCCACTCTTCACGGCTCTGACCGTTATCGAGCTGTTTGTCGATCCACGGAATCAGGCTACCGGCCAGCGGTACGCCAAAGTTATCAACCGGCAGTTCGCCGCTGCGGGACAGGGTCGTCACTTTACGTTCGATGTCGAGAATAGCAGAGGAAGGGGTCGCCAGTTCCTCGGCCACATGGCCATACAGATGACCCATCTGAGACAGCAGTTCACGCATATGGCGCGCGCCGCCGCCGGAAGCCGCCTGATAGGTCGCCACGGAAACCCAGTCAACCAGGTCATTGGCAAACAGGCCACCGAGGGACATCAGCATCAGGCTAACGGTACAGTTGCCGCCAACAAAGGTCTTAATGCCTTTGTTCAGGCCGTCGGTGATGACATCCTGGTTAACCGGATCGAGAATAATGATGGCATCGTCTTTCATACGCAGCGAAGAGGCTGCGTCAATCCAGTAACCCTGCCAACCGCTTTCACGAAGCTTTGGATAGATTTCGTTGGTATAATCGCCGCCCTGACAGGTCACGATGATATCGAGCGCCTTCAGCGCATCCAGATCAAAAGCGTCCTGAAGTGTGCCGGTCGCGGTGCCACAGAACGTCGGTGCCGCCTGCCCAAGCTGGGAAGTAGAAAAGAAAACAGGGCGAATGGCGTCGAAGTCACGCTCCTCAACCATGCGTTGCATGAGAACAGAGCCGACCATACCGCGCCAGCCGATAAAACCAACATTTTTCATAGCGTTTTTTCCTGCAGAGATGTGTGCTGTGTATGCTAACCAGTATCCTACTGGCCTATCCTTCACCATACAAAAAGCAGCCAAAGTCGCAAGTGAAATTAATCAATGATAGCGAAGCCATCAGTAATGCGACTTATCCCGCTGCGCAAGCAAGCAGAAAGTCCGCGGTAATTATCAGGGAATTTGAGTTATGAATGAAATCATTTCAGCGGCAGTTTTATTGATCCTGATTATGGATCCGCTCGGAAATCTGCCCATTTTCATGTCCGTATTGAAACATACCGAACCAAAACGTCGCCGCGCGATTATGATTCGCGAGCTGTTTATTGCGCTGTTGGTGATGCTGATATTCCTGTTTGCGGGCGAGAAAATTCTTGCATTTCTTAACCTGCGCGCGGAAACCGTATCGATCTCCGGGGGCATCATTCTGTTCCTGATCGCCATTAAGATGATTTTCCCCAGCGCCACCGGGAATAGCACCGGGCTTCCGGCTGGTGAAGAGCCGTTTATCGTACCGCTGGCGATTCCGCTGGTCGCCGGTCCGACAATCCTGGCCTCATTAATGCTGTTGTCGCATCAGTATCCAAACCAGATGGGGCATCTGGTGATTGCGCTGCTGATCGCCTGGGGCGGTACATTCGTGATTTTGCTGCAGTCTTCGCTGTTTTTACGTCTGCTGGGAGAGAAAGGGGTTAACGCGCTGGAGCGCCTGATGGGGCTGATTCTGGTGATGATGGCAACCCAGATGTTCCTCGACGGCGTTCGGATGTGGATGAAGGGGTAACCGTTTTGAAGCTGGAGAGCATGGCATTTCAGAGAACGATTCCGTTCTCGTTATGTTCATTGCTTCTCTGAGATCTCGTCACCAGTGAACGTGTTAAGGGGGCTACGCAGCCCCCTTAACAATCCCGGCTCCCGGCAGGAAAATTGCCACTTCGTGGTTCCCTCCACTTATTCCTCCAGGCTACCGGGCCGGGCGCGAGGCAGCGTCCATGCAAAACGCGCCCTGAACCCGCATCCCTTCGGGTTCTCCCGGCCTTACGGAAACGCGTCGGCAATTTTCAGCCGGACCAGCCCACACCTGACCACCTGAGCTTTTACTTGAATACCTGTGAACAGCAAAACGGATATAGCTGAAAGTCAGAGCGCTGAAGCGACACCCTGGTCCGGCTGAAAATCGATGAGGTGTTGACGGCTGACCGGGTCTGCCCGCAGGGATGCGGGCAGAGGGGACGGCCTGCATGGATGCAGGCTCGGCCCCGACCCGACAGGCAGACGGAATAAGACGAATAACTCGCGCAGCGACGATTTTCCCGCCGGGAGCCTGGGTTGCAAGGGAGGCGGCGGTGAGCCTCCCTTGCACGTTCACGGGCATCAGCGCTTCAGAGAAATGACACCACTGAGGTGAACGGAACCCTGAGCAATAATCACATGTTCACCCTACATGCTTAACTGAACGGCATTGCACTGTAATACCAGGTATTCCTTATGCTTTTAAACCGCTGAGAAAACGTATTTTCATTTCTGCGAAGCGCCTTCCGGAATGCCCTCTTGTCAGCATCACGGATAAGCATTATCTTCTCGCTGCACCTGCAAAATCAGGTGCCAGAATTAGCCTTCTGAACTCCTTCATCGGTGACGCAAGTATTTTTGTGTCGCACGCTTAGGTACACTCCAATGGTGGACCGGGCGGGGGCGTCGCAAGACGCGCCGGTATCCGATGAGGCCGGTAAGGCTAACCCTGTTCGGCTCCACCTCCAGTGAGATTAGCCTCTCCAGTGGTGGATGAAAATCACTCATCGGAGGCTGCCCTATGGCTACTACCCTTCTCTTTTCATACTCTTTATTTACCCTTCCCTTTAGCCATGCCACGGACTTCACCGAACTGGCGGATAACTGTGAGCGTTTTGTCGAAGGGCTTGTTGAATGTCATGACCCGGTAGAAAAACTGGCGATTTGTGCGCGCCTGTCGGCCTGTCTGGCACTACTACAACCAACCTTAACGGAACCTGTACCGCAGCATCTACAGGCTAGCCTGACGGTAGAAACCTTACCGACCCGCTCTCCCCTCTTTGAACCCGAACCAGATCAGATGGGGCGTTACTGCCAGCTTTTAACGCATTTGCTGATGAGCAAAACGCTTTCTGATGATATGGAGCGGGTGGCGGGTGATTTGCTGCAGGATTTGGTGGATTATTTCGCCGACACACTGAAAGCGCCGCGCTGGTTGAAAACCGAGGATGGGGTGATGGTGCTGTAAAAAAGCCGGGTGGCGGCTTCGCCTTACCCGGCCTACGGTGTCGATATGTGCTCGTTTCCAGGCCCGGTAAGCGCTAGCGCCACCGGGCAATGCCATCAGCTCAACAGCTGGAAAGCAATCATACCGACAATCGCGCCGACCGTACCGAGGATGGTTTCCATCATCGTCCAGGTCTTCAGCGTTTGCGCTTCGGTCGCGCCGGTAAATTTACCGAACAACCAGAAACCGGCGTCGTTAACGTGGCTGACCACGATAGAGCCGCCCGCGATACAGATAGACAGCGCCGCCATCTGGGCACCGGAGTAGTTCAGTTGCTCAATCACTGGCATCACCAGACCGACCGCCGTTAAGCAGGCCACTGTCGCGGACCCCTGAATGATACGCACCGCCGCCGCCAGCACGAAGCAGGTGATAGCGATCGGCAAGCCCATACCGGTTAACGCTTCGCCCAGAGCAGGACCAACGCCGGAATCTACCAGTACCTGTTTGAACACGCCGCCCGCACCAATCACCAGCAGAATAATCCCCGCTGGCTGCAGTGCATGGCCGCAGATTTCCATCACGCGGTCTTTTGGCATGCCCTGGCGTACCGCCAGACCGTAAATCGCCACCAGACAGGCAACCAGAATCGCGGTAAACGGATGACCGATAAACTCGAACCATTCGTAGGTTGAAGAACCGACCGGAACAAAGCGTGCGGCGATGGTTTTCAGACCAACCAGCACCAGCGGCAGCAGGATCAGCGATAAGCTGAAGCCAAAGGAGGGCATTTTTCCTTCGCCCAGATGCGGCTCGGTAATGTCTTCCGGTACGTGCAGCTCAACGTAACGGCTGATGAAGTTACCCCACAGCGGCCCGGCGATAATCATGCCCGGGATCGCGGCGCACAGGCCAATCAGGATCATCCAGCCAAAGTCGGCGTGCATCTGAGAGGCCAGCAGCATCGGCGCAGGCCCCGGCAGCAGGAACGCTGCGGCAGCCGCCACGCCCGCAAACAGCGGAATGACCAACTTAACCAGGTTAGTACCGGTATGGCGCGCCATTGAGAACGCTACGCTGATCAGCAGCACAATCGCCACCTCAAAGAACAGCGGCAGCGCGCAAATCAGACCGGCCAGGCCAATCGCGTAATGTGCGCGGCTATGACCGAAGGATTTCAGCATTTTGACGGCAATCTGATCGACCGCGCCGGTCTCATGCAAAATCTTGCCGAACATCGCCCCCAGCGCCACCACAATCGCCAGGAAACCGAGCGTGCCTCCCATCCCTTTTTCCATGGTCGCCGCGATTTTATCGAGCGGCATACCGGAAAAGAGACCTGCACCAATGGATACCACCATCAAAGCAACGAAGGCGTGCATACGCGCCTTCATCACTAAAAACAGCAGTAATAAAACGGACCCTACTGCTGTTAAAACAAGCGTTAATGTGCTCACTACTTACTGCCTTGGTTAATAACCTCAATGGTGCTGGCGACCACACCGTCCAGTGGTTGATCGATATCGACTACCAGTACATCGTTTTCATTCGCACCCGGTTCTTCCAGCGCTTCAAACTGGGTAACCAGCATCTGCGTTTTGAAGAAGTGGCCTTTACGCGCCTTCAGACGGCTTTCAATAACGTCAAAATCCCCTTTCAGATAAATGAAAGAGAGGTTCGGGTTACCGTCCCGCAACTGGTCGCGGTAGACTTTTTTCAAGGCAGAACAGACGATCAGCGAAACCTTGTTGGTACGCTGCATCGCAAAAGCGGCGTCATTCAGCGCCTGTAGCCACGGTTTACGGTCGTCATCGTTGAGTGGCTCACCGGAAGCCATTTTCATGATGTTGCTGCGCGGATGGAGAAAATCGCCATCAAGAAACGCGGCCTGCAGTTGATGCGCCACTTCACTGGCGACAGCAGATTTACCGCTGCCCGATACGCCCATCAGAACGTAAACGTGGTGATCATGATTAGTCGTGCTCAAAGCGTTGCCCCCACTGGTACAAGAATCAGGAAATTGTTACGGGTAACTGTTATCGGTAACATTGTCCAGCCGGATAAATAGAGAAGCAATATCCATTCGTGCTCGAAGTGTATAAGTGTGAGCTACTTCAAACTTGTTGGCTTAAATAGATCCGCCCGGTGACAAGGTGAAACCTAAATCTAACATTTTAGGCGTGACTGCTTCACCACGAATGCGCGCCAGCAGGCGTTCTGCGCCAATGCTGCCCATCCGTTCACGTGGCGTGAGCACACTCGCCAGACGCGGCTCCATCACCTGCCCGATGTCGTGACCGTGGAATCCGGCAATCGCCATGTCATCCGGGATTTTCAGCCCTAAACGCTGGCATTCGAAGGCCGCCCCTACCGCCAGGTCATCGTTGGTACAGAAAACGCCGTCGAGCTGCGGGTATTCACGCCGCGCCTGACGGATGAGTTCAATACCGGAGGAGTAGGAAGAAGACTGTTCCACCATCACGCTGTACGGCACCAGGTTGGCATCGCGCATTGCCTGCTCGTAGCCTCTCTGTTTGATGATAGTACGTTCATCAAGACGAGCGCCAAGATAGGCTACATGACGGTGCCCGCGGGCGATAATAGCGGCAGTCATCTGACGCGCGGCTTCGAAGTTGTCGAAACCGACGGCGATATCCAGACACGGAGACTGGCTATCCATCAGCTCAACCACCGGGATACCGGCAACTTCAATCATTTTCAGCGTACGGGGCGTATGGCTACGTTCGGTGAGGATCAGGCCATCGATATTCCACGACAGCATCGATTCCAGGCGCTCTTGTTCCATCTCAGGCTTATAGCCGTAGTGCGCGAGCATCGTTTGATAACCATGGGCGTCGGTGACAGCCTCAATGCCGCGTAGCACTTCAGCAAAAACCTGGTTAGTGAGAGACGGTAACAGCACGCCGATAGCGCGGCTGGTAGCGTTAGAAAGGATATCAGGAGCGCGATTGGGAATATAGCCCAGCTCATCAAGTGCAGCGGCAATTTTGCCCCGCAGCGCCACGGAGACCTGCTCCGGGTTACGCAAAAAGCGACTGACCGTCATTTTGGTCACGCCCACGCGGTCGGCTACATCCTGAAGTACGGGTCTTTTCTTTTTCATCGTCCTGAAGCGTTAAAAAGGGATAGATTCCCCCAGTTTACCACGGACGTGCGTGAACCTTTGCAGAGAAAAAAAGGAGTTTTTATTGTGATAAATACACAAAATCATTCGAGTTGCATCAAGGCGGCGACGCAGTGAATCCCCGGGAGCGTACATTAAGTACGCGACCGGGGTGAGCGAGGAAAGCCAACACAGATGCGGCTTGAAGGATGACGTGTATTTTTATACTGGCGGCAGGTCAAACAGTAACACTTCACTGTCGCTGTCGGCATGAATAGAAATTGCCTGTTCATCCCAGATTGCCAGACCGTCGCTGGTGGTCGCTTTGGTGCCGTTAATCGTCACGTTGCCTTTTACCACCTGGATCCAAACGCGGCGTTCCGCGGCAATCTGATGCATCGACTGCTCATCTTTGACCAGTGCCCAACGGTACAGCTCCATATCCTGGTACACTTTCAGTGAACCATCACGGGCATCCGGCGACAGCACCAGTTGTTTACCCTGAGCGGCATCGAAACGACGCTGTTCATAGCGCGGTGTAATACCGTTCTCCTGCGGCATGATCCAGATCTGATACAGATGCAGCTTCTCAGTATTGCTCGGGTTGTACTCCGAGTGACGGATCCCCGTCCCGGCGCTCATAATCTGAAACTCACCGGCCGGAACCTGCTCTTTGTTGCCCATGCTGTCCTGATGCTCTACCGCGCCTTCCAGCACGTAGGTCAGGATTTCCATGTCTTTATGGGGATGAGTACCAAATCCCTGACCTGCATCGATCACGTCATCGTTAATCACGCGCAGTGCCGAGAACCCCATAAAGTTCGGGTCATAGTAGTTGGCAAAAGAGAAGGTATGCCAGGAATCAAGCCAGCCATGATTAGCGTGGCCACGGTCGTTAGCTTTGCGTAAGTAGATCATTGTGTTCACCCCCAGATGTTTTCGATGGAGTAAGTGTGGACTCAATCTGCCTGGGATCATAGAGGGTGAAAATTGACTCCTCTGTTCAAAAAATATGAACAAGCCCAGAGGAGTCTGTGCAGGCTATTTGGCGAGGGTTATCGTGGCAGGCGTTGCCTGTTCAAAGGCGCGTTCGAGGATCTCCAGGTTGGTAAGAACTTCAGATTCCTTGACGTAATTAGGCGTACCGGTGGTCAGCGTCTGGTACAGCGCGTCATACACGCGACCGTAATCCCCCACTTCCGGCTTCACCTCTTCTTTTACTGTGATGCCGTCATCGTTGACGTACTCCAGCATCCCAATGGAATCATCAGCAGCGAAACCTGGCTCACCCGGCATGATATTGGCCTTCAGGCTGGTTTCCTGCTGGTCGATGCCGTACTTCACAAACGAGCCTTTGGTGCCATGGACGATAAACTTCGGATAGTCGATTTTCACCAGATGACTGGTTTTAACAATGGCTTTCAGGTCGCCGTAAAACAGCTGCGCTTCAAAGGTATCGTCCGGGTTCGCTTTGTTGCGCAGGCTGCGGATGTCATAGGCCACATGATCGGGACGTCCGAACAGCGAGATAATCTGATCCATGGTGTGTACGCCCAGACCATAAAACGCGCCGTCCTGCGGCAGTCCCGGCTTGGTTTCTGCTTCAGGACGGTAGTAATCGAAATGGCTTTCAACCTCAACAATCTTGCCGAGCTTGCCGCTCTCAATGGCTTTTTTCGCGGTGAGGAAGCAGGAGTCAAAACGGCGATTCTGATACGGCGTAACGGTCAGTCCTTTGCTTCGCGCCAGTTCGAACAGCTCTTTTGCTTGCGCAAGCGTCGGCGTGAAGGGTTTCTCAACCAGCACATTTTTACCCGCTTCCAGCGCGCGTTTAGCATATTCAAAATGGCTGTCAGCATGGGTACAGACGATCACCAGTTTCACCTGCGGATCGTTTAAGATCTCGTCGAGGTCGCTGGTGAAGTGAATATGCGAATACTGCGGCGCCTGCTCTTCCGGCCTGGCGTTGCGGCGGAAAATGTGCGCGACGTGCCAGCTATTTTTGCGGTTGAGGACGTACGGCAAATGGTAGCGGGTGGTGCTTTTACCAAAACCAATAAATGCGCAGTGTAAGGTCATGAGACGATCCTTTTGAAGGTGATTGTCTACACCATAGCGCAAAGCGGCTGGAGACTGAATCCATCCTGTCATCGTGCCGGATGCGGCGTTGCCTTATCCGGCCTACCGCATTATACAGCCAAAAGATCGGGCGTAAGTGGCGTAGGCAGATTATTCACGGCCTGCGCGCAGCAACCGGAGCGTACACAGAGTACGTGAGGATTGCGAGCACAGCCCGGGATTAAGCTGGCAAGCAAACTAGCCCGAAACCCAGCCAAAAAAAAAGCCAGCAAAAGCTGGCTAAAGTAATACTGGAAGCAATGTGAGCAATGTCGTGCTTTCAGGTTCTCCGTAGGGGTTCCCCTGAACGCAGAGCAATAATAATCATTCTCATTCGCACTTGTCTACTTCTTTTTGCAAAAAAATGCAGTTGACGGATTTTTCTTTCTCAGCGAGTGTAAATGCACAATTAACCCTGCAGGAGATAAGGAATGAGTGAGATAGTGATACGCCACGCTGAACCGAAAGATTACGACGCAATTCGTCAGATCCACGCCCAGCCGGAGGTGTACCACAACACGCTACAGGTTCCTCATCCTTCTCTCGAAATGTGGCAAGCGCGGCTAACCGAGCAAGCCGGTGTCAAACAGCTGGTTGCCTGCATTGATGATATCGTCGTGGGGCATCTCTGTATTGAGGTCGCGCAGCGCCCGCGCCGCAGCCACGTGGCCGATTTTGGTATCTGCGTGGATGGCAGGTGGCACAATCGTGGCGTTGCCAGCGCGCTGATTCGTACGATGATCGACATGTGCGACAACTGGCTGCGCGTCGAGCGCATTGAGCTGACAGTATTTGTTGATAATGAGCCTGCTGTAGCAGTCTATAAGAAGTACGGCTTTGAAATCGAAGGCACCGGTAAGAAATACGGCCTGCGCAACGGTGAGTATGTTGATGCCTACTTTATGGCACGCGTGAAATAAATTTAAGGGCGAGCCTTATCGCCCTGCTTATTGAAAGGACGCAATAGTGAAAAAGTTTCTTCCCCTGGTTTTGCTGGCCTCGCTCTCCCCTGCTTTTGCCACTACCGTACAAAATCTCGATTCCGTAGCCAGTGCCATCCAACATCCTGAAGGTAAACAGATTTTTGCTGAGCAAATGGCAGGAGCAACCCCTGCGAAAGGATTTGGTGAGCTTCCTCAGGGCTTATCTGAAAAGCAGTGGATTGCCTGGGTTGCACCGAATGAAGATCCTGACAACCTGATCCTGACCGGTGCTAAATCTTGGGGAAAAGACGGTAAATATATTGGCATTGCTTGTTTTGCCGATAATAAGGCTGATGCCGAGCAAGCAAAAAAATACGCGGATAACACCTGCCCGGAAAACTACAGCAACGGGCGCGCTAATAAATTATATCTCGGCGTTTTTTCCTGGCAGAATCCACAGCTAACGCCGATTGCACGCTCGGAAAAACCGTTAAACCAGCTCTCAGAGTGGAATAAAGCCGCTGAAAAAGAGAGCGATGATGAGTCCGTCAGACCGCTGGCTTATTATACAAAGCTGGATCTGGCACCGTACCGGATAGCACCCGATACCCTGGCATTCGGGGTGCGGGGTGGATACTCTGATGCGTATTCCGGCGGCGGCGCATTTTATGAAGTGCTGGAACTCTACACCATCAAAGACAGCAAGATAATCAACGTGTTTTCTGACCTTGTTTATTACTATTCGGACATTGCTGGAGACTGGAATAAAGACGGCACAAGGCAGCACGACATCAGCGAAAGTAAGTACATTCTCAAAATGCGCTCGGCAAAGACGCACGGATTTTATGACTTAGAGCGCGTTAGCCTACAGGATAAAAGCAGCCAAATATTCCGCTGGTCCGAATCACTGCAGCGATATGCGCCATAACCTACCGGTCAGGCCTACATCCTTCAGAACGCTGTAGGCCAATCTATTTTATATCCCACCGAAAAATTCAAGAACGGAAGCGCCATCCAGTCCTGGCATAGAGTTGTTGATTACAGCCTATCGCCTTCCCCCACCGCCATGTTCCGGCTTAACAACCACCTGAATTATATGGTTATTCAGCTTTCTATCTTCATCGCTATTTTTCGTAACTTTAATAATATTAATATTACATTTTTGTTTTTTTTTGGTTTCTGCCATCACTTTATGGTGACAATCACAACAATATACTTCCCCTGGGACTAACTTAACCACGGTGAGGTAAAAAATGAAATTTGAACGCCATCATAGAATATTGAAAGAAATCAGTATTTCGGGAGTTGTAAAAGTTTCAAATCTGGCGAAAAGTCTCAAGGTAACAAAGGAAACTATTCGCTCAGATCTCAATGAACTTGCCGGGCAGGGATATCTCACTCGCTGTCATGGTGGTGCATTTATTACCCTTGACTCTCTTGATAACGTTGCAAAAAACGAAATTGCTTATGTGCTGGAAAAATATGAATCAGCGCAGAAAATAAAAAAAGGTCTCTCTGCCATGAAGAATAATGTATGTGTTATTGGCTCGTTCAATGTTGATATTATCAGTTACCTACCGAGGCTACCCTCGACAGGCGAATCATTACTTGCCGATAAATTTATTTTTTCGCCCGGAGGTAAAGGATGCAATCAGGCATTAGCGGCAAGCTATGCCGATTCTGATGTGCATTTTATTACTAAAGTAGGATCAGACCATTTCAGTGATTACGCCATTAATTTTATAAACTCATCAAAGATCCATAACAGCGTTATCTATCAGACTAAAGAAACACAAACAGGTACAGCGACTATTATGGTGAATGGAGATACCGGGGATAACGTCATCGCTATCTATCCAGGTGCTAACATGACAATTTCACCTGATGAAATAACCATACAAAAAGAAGCCATCGTTCATTCAGATATTGTTCTCGTACAACTGGAGACAAATTACGAGGCACTTCAACAAACCATTCGTCTCGCACAGAAAAATGATATCCCGGTCATTATCAATCCAGCGCCATATAACGAAATGGTTAATACCATCATTGATGATATCGATTATATTACGCCAAATGAAACCGAAGCTGGTCTGCTGGCAAACATGTCCGTCAACGATATTGAATCAGCCAAATGTGCAGCAAAGATTATTCATCAGAAAGGCGTCAAAAATACCATTATCACATTGGGTAGCAAAGGTTCTCTCGCTTATGACGGAACGCAATTCATCTATTCTCCGGCATTTCCGGCTGTTGTAAAAAATACGGCTGGCGCTGGCGATGCCTTCAATGGCGCACTCGCGTCTGGCCTTGCTAAAGGAAAATCACTGGCATCTGCATTGTGTTACGCCAGCGCATTCGCCTCGCTTGCTGTTGAAACACCGAATGCCTCTGACATGCCAGAAAACGAATCCGTTCTTCATCGCATTCAGGGCTCACATTACAAACAAACTATCTCTACTCACTAAATCAAGGAGCAGACTATGAACAATACGCAGAAAAAACTAAAGGTGCTCTTTATTGGAGAATCCTGGCATATTCACATGATTCATTCAAAAGGCTATGACAGTTTTACCTCCAGTAAATATGAAGAAGGTGCTACATGGTTGCTTGAATGCTTAAAGAAAGGTGGTGTAGAAATTGATTATATGCCGGCTCACACCGTGCAAATTGCATTTCCAGAAAGCATTGATGAACTAAACCGTTATGATGTCATTGTCATTAGCGATATCGGCAGCAATACGTTCCTGTTGCAAAACGAGACGTTCTATCAGCTAAAAATAAAACCGAATGCTCTGGAATCAATTAAAGAGTATGTCAAAAATGGTGGTGGTCTGCTCATGATTGGCGGCTATCTGTCATTTATGGGCATTGAGGCCAAGGCTAATTACAAGAACACCATTCTTGCCGAGGTTTTGCCAGTTATTATGCTTGACGGCGATGACCGGGTAGAAAAACCAGAGGGTATCTACGCTGAGGCTATCTCCCCTGAACATCCTGTCGTTAACGGATTCTCAGACTACCCGGTATTTCTTGGATATAACCAGGTTATCGCCAGAGAAGATACCGATGTCGTTTTAACAATAAATAATGACCCGCTGTTAGTGTTCGGTGAATACCAACAGGGTAAAACCGCCTGCTTTATGAGTGATTGCTCCCCACACTGGGGAACACAGCAATTTATGTCATGGCCATTTTATACCGACCTGTGGGTCAACACGCTTCAATTCATCGCCAGAAAATAAAAAACAATGGAGTAACGAAAGTTACTCCTTTAATAAAATATAAGGATTGATGTATGAACAAGAATAAGTACTCAACCCCCTTACTGATGCTTGCCACCATCTTAGCCGGTATGCTCTCCCCGATGCAGTCTGCCGTTAATGGGCAGTTAGGACACTGGTTACAAGACGGTAATGCTTGCGCAGTAATCTCGTTTGCCAGCGGTCTGGTCGTCATGTTTTTTATTATTGTTGCGCGCAAAGAAACACGCCAGCAATTCGCCTCGATCCCTACGCTGATTAAAAAGAGAAAAATCCCGCTATGGAATTGGTTTGCAGGATTATGCGGTGCGATGGTCGTATTTTCTGAAGGCGCATCTGCCAGCGCGTTGGGCGTGGCCACCTTTCAAACTGCATTAATTTCCGCCCTGCTCCTTTCCGGCCTGCTGTGCGACCGATTTGGCGTCGGTGTCGATGAGAAGAAATATTTTACGCCATGGCGCGTTGCTGGCGCATTGTTCGCGGTTATTGCCACGATTTTTGTCGTGTCGCCACAATGGCATTCAACCTCCTTTATCCTGCTCGCTATCCTTCCATTTTTGGCAGGATTACTCGCTGGCTGGCAGCCTGCTGGAAATGCCAAAGTTGCCGAGGCCACGGGTTCTATGCTGGTTTCCATTACCTGGAACTTCATTGTCGGCTTTTGTGTGCTGGGCGCTGCACTGGCAATACGTGTCGCATTAGGCCATGTCACCGTCCAGTTACCCGATACGTGGTGGATGTATCTCGGTGGCCCGCTGGGTCTGCTGTCCATCGGGCTGATGGCGATTCTGGTCAGAGGCTTAGGTCTGCTAATGCTGGGTGTAGCATCTACCGCAGGCCAGTTGCTTGGGTCGGTATTGATTGATGAATTGATCCCATCCTTAGGCAATACGGTCTATCTGGTCACCATCATCGGCACGTTGTTCGCGTTAGTGGGCGCAATTGTTACCACCATTCCTGAATACAGAGCATCCAAAATGGCGCAAAAAATGGAGGTGTCAGGATGAAAGGTTTCCTGCAAACCGTGACAGGCCCAGTGGCGCACACTGATATGGGGCTAACGCTCCCGCATGAGCATCTGTTTAACGATCTGTCATCCGTTGTTGATGAACCACATTATGCTTTTTCACAGCAACTGGTAGGAAAAAAAGTCAGTGCTGACCTACAGTGGGGACTGAAACACGACCCATACTGCTGCGCCGATAACATGGACAGAAAAGAGATTGATGATGTCATCTTTGAAATCAATAATTTTATGTCACTAGGAGGCAGGACGATTGTCGACGCGACGGGTTCTGAGTCTATCGGTCGGGACGCTTCATCGTTACGGGAAGTGGCAATAAAAACCGGTTTGAATATCGTTGCTTCATCAGGACCTTATCTGGAGAAGTTTGAAAGCACCAGGATCCATAAACCTGTCGATTCATTAGCCGCACTGATTGATAAGGAACTGAATCAAGGGATTGGCGAGACAGATATTCGCGCCGGTATGATCGGTGAAATTGGCGTGTCACCCGCATTTACCCAAGCGGAGCGTAACAGTCTGCGGGCAGCGTCTCTGGCACAACGTAATAACCCCCATACGGCGATGAATATCCATATGCCAGGGTGGCTGCGACTGGGTGATGAGGTGCTGGATATTGTCCTTGAAGAGATGAACGTCTCTCCGGCAAAAGTTTCGCTGGCACACTCGGACCCGTCAGGAAAAGATGTTGCCTATCAACGTAAAATGCTCGACCGTGGCGTATGGCTTGAATTTGACATGATTGGCCTGGACATCACTTTCCCTAAAGAAGGTATCGCCCCAGGCGTTCAGGAGACCGCAGATGCGGTAGCTCATCTGATTGAACTGGGTTACGCCGATCAGATAGTTTTAAGCCATGATGTTTTTCTCAAACAGATGTGGGCAAAAAATGGGGGGAACGGTTGGGGGTTTGTCCCGAATGTTTTCCTCGCCTATCTGGCTGCCCGTGGAGTAGACAACGATACTCTTCGCAAGCTCTGTATTGATAATCCAGCGCGGTTACTCACGGCATAGCCAACAAAACGCCCGGTGCCTGACACCGGGCTATTAATCAAAAATCAGTACCCCGCCGTTAAGTCATCCACGGAACGCGGGTCAGAAGCACCATACAGTGCGCCATCCGGTCCAACCATAATGCTCTGCGTGCTGCCCATCGCCTCTTTCAGCGCTACTTTCTGTCCTTTTTGCTCCAGCAGCTTGATTGTATCCGGGCTGAAGCCCTTCTCGATGCGCAGTTCATCCGGCAACCATTGATGATGGAAGCGCGGTGCGTTGGTCGCTTCGGCGACGTTCATCCCAAAATCAATGCTGTTGACCACCATTTGCAGTACGGTAGTGATGATTCGGCTTCCACCTGGGCTGCCGGTAACCAGCCAGGTTTTCCCGTCTTTTACCACGATAGTCGGCGACATCGACGACAGCGGACGCTTCTTCGGTCCAACCGCGTTGGCATCACCGCCCACCAGTCCATAAACGTTCGGCACGCCCGGCTTAGCGGAGAAGTCGTCCATTTCATTATTCAGCAGAATACCGGTGTTACCCGCCACGATGCCGGTCCCGAAGGTGGTATTCAGGGTATACGTTACCGCCACGGCATTGCCGTCTTTATCCACTACCGAGAAGTGCGTAGTCTGGTTGCTTTCATACGGGGCGAGTTTGCCCGGTTTGATCTGGCTGGAAGGCTTAGCCTTGTTGATATCAATCTGATCGGCAAGCGTTTTAGCATAGGCTTTGTTGGTCAGCGCTTGCCACGGCACTTTCACAAAATCCGGGTCGCCCAGATATTCTGAACGATCGGCGTAAGCATATTTCTCCGCTTCAGCCATAACCTGCATAGCATCGGCGCTGCCAAATCCGTACTTCTTCATATCGAAGTTTTCGAGAATATTGAGGATCTGCACGATGTGAATACCGCCAGAGGACGGCGGCGGCATGGAGAAGACCTGATACCCGCGATAGTCACCGCCGATCGGCATGCGCTCCACGGCTTTATAGCTGGCTAAATCCTCTTTGGTCATCAGCCCGCCGTTCTTCTGCATTTCCCCGGCTATCTGATCGGCAATCGCCCCTTTATAAAACGCATCCGGGCCATTCTCGGCAATCATTTCCAGGCTTTTCGCCAGATTCTTTTGCACCAGCTTGTCGCCCTTTTTCAGCGGCTCGCCGTCCTTCCAGAAAATGGCTTTGCTGTTCTCGTGATGAGGGAGCACTTCGCTGCCATAGGTTTTCAGATCGTCGGCCAGCGCGTCATTAACCACAAAGCCCTCTTCCGCCAGCTTCATCGCCGGGCGCACCACTTTGTTCAGCGGCATCGTGCCGTATTTCTCCAGCGCCAGCGAGAAACCCGCCACGGTACCCGGCGTACCGGATGCCAGATGCGACGTCAGCGACTTTTTCGCATCGGCGTTGCCCTGCTCATCGAGGAACATGTCACGGGTCGCGCCAGCAGGCGCCATTTCACGAAAATCGATCGCGGTGGTGTTACCGTCTTTGGTACGCAGTAGCATAAAACCACCGCCGCCCAGATTGCCCGCCTGGGGATGCGTCACCGCCAGCGCATAGCCAACAGCCACGGCGGCATCAACAGCATTCCCGCCCTGTTTAAGAATGTCCACACCAACCTGGGTAGCTAAAGCATCCACAGAGGCCACCATCCCTTGCTTAGCACGTACGGGATGGAACACATCTTCCTCGACTCCGTAAGATACCGGCGGTGGCGCAGCCGGCGCGGCAGCAACGCTAAAACAACTTCCTGAGAGCAGAGCAGCAATGGCTACCCGGCGTAAAAACGTCGGTTTTATCATCGTTATTCTCCAGATGTATGGGGGTCTGCCCCCACTAAGCCTGGTGCATAACTCTGAAATAATCATCGTAACGGCGAGAAAGGAGTAAACTTAAGAGATCCCCGAGAGGAGAAAAGCGATGAAACGACTCTTACTTTTAGCCATGCTGTTGCCGTTTGCAGGCTTTACACAGCCCATCAACACCATGAATAACCCGAACCAACCCGGTTATCAGATCCCGAGTCAGCAGCGTATGCAAACCCAAATGCAAACGCAGCAAATTCAGCAGAAAGGGATGCTCAACCAACAGTTGCAAACGCAGACGCGTATGCAGCAACAGCATCTGGAAAACCAAATTAACACCAACTCCCAGCGGGTCCTTCAGTCTCAGCCAGGCGAGTTGAATCCCAGCCAGCAGCAAATGCTGCCCAACAGCAACGGTGGGATGTTGAGTGGAACCCGTAACCCGGACAGCTCTCTGAATAAGCAACATATGCTGTCAGAGAAAAAGAACGGCGACATGCTGAAGCCCTCCAGCACGCCGCAGCCTAACGTTCCGTTAAAAACGATTGGGCCTTAAAAAGGTTGGAAATCCGGACCAATCGTATCAATGGCATCGGTACAGATGCAGTCCACGCCCCAGCGCAGCAGTTCCGCCGCGCGCTGGGGTCGGTTGACGGTATATACCAGAATACGTAGCCCCGCATCACGCAGCGCATCCACACGCGCTTCATCCAGCAGTTTGTGATTAAGATGAATAGAGACGCAGCCAAGCCGCGTGGTCAGCTCGCGCCAGTCCTCGCGCCATTCATCAAGCAGCAAGCCTCTCGGCAGTTCAGGTACCGCCAGCTGCGCCGCTTCAAGTGCATCAATTTCAAAGGATGACAATAGTGGCGGCGTCATTCCCGCCCACAGCTCCCGCGCGGCCAGCGCCACGACTTTGCCAGTTAACGTTCCGGTGCCGGTTGTGGGTTTAATTTCAATATTCGCCATCATACCGTGCTGACGGCAGCGCTCGGCCACTTGCGAGAGCAGCGGCAGCGGTTCACCTTTAAACTCACCGCTAAACCAGCCGCCGGCGTCCACGCGCAATAAATCCTGCCAGTTCAGCTCGCCTGCCACGCCCCAGCCGTTGCTGGTTCGCTCCAGGTTGTCATCATGCAGTAAGAAGATCTCACCGTCTTTCGACAATTTAGCGTCAAACTCGATCATGGTATGCCCGTATCGCGCCCCCACGTCGATCGCCGCCAGGGTGTTTTCCGGGGCCAGCTTACCGCCGCCACGATGGGCGACAATATGGGGGTAAGGCCAGTTACTCATACGCGTTGTCCTGTTTCGCCATCAAAAAGATGCAGATGATTTTCCGGCAGATGCAGCCACAGCGTGCTGCCTGCCGTTGGGCGATGCTGATGCGCCAGTCGCACCACCAGCTTTTGCTCGCCCCAGCGTCCGTGTGCCAGGTTATCTGCGCCCAGCATTTCCAGTGTATCAACAACCAACGGCACGCCGCCTTCGGCCTGCGAGCTTAGCGCAATATGCTCTGGGCGGATACCCAACGTCATTTTACGCCCAATAGACTCTCTCGCGCTTCTGCCGATGGGTAGCGTCATGCCGCCCTCCAGTTCAAAATGGGTGCCCGAGGTACTGATGCACCCGTCCAGCAGGTTCATCGCCGGGCTGCCGATAAAACTCGCCACAAAGCGGCTGGCAGGCTTTTCATACACCTCAACCGGTGTACCTATCTGCTCGGCAATGCCTTTGTTCATCACCATCACCCGTTGGGCGAGGGTCATCGCTTCAACCTGGTCGTGCGTCACGTATAGCGAAGTGGTTTTCAGGCGGCGATGCAGATGTTGTAACTCCAGACGCATCTGTACGCGCAGCTTGGCATCGAGGTTAGAAAGCGGCTCATCGAACAGGAATACCGCTGGGTCGCGCACAATAGCGCGCCCCATCGCTACGCGCTGGCGCTGACCGCCAGAAAGTTCGCGCGGACGACGTTTAAGCAGCTCACCCAGCTCGAGAATACGCGCCGCCTCATTTACCCGTTCAGCAATGTGCTCCTTGCCCATCCCGCGGATTTTCAGCCCCCAGGCCATGTTTTCTTCCACGCTCATATGCGGGTAGAGCGCGTAGTTTTGAAAGACCATCGCAATGCCGCGATCCTTCGGCTCCATCTCGGTGACGCGTTTATTATCAATCCAGATATCGCCACCGCTCACCCGCTCCAGCCCAGCCACCATCCGCAGCAGCGTAGACTTTCCGCAGCCGGATGGGCCAACCATCACGATAAATTCCCCGTCCGCGACGTCCAGCGTCAGCGGTTTAATCACCTGGGTTTTGCCGTCCCAGCTTTTGGTTACTGCCTGTAGTTTTAAACCAGCCATTTTTATTTCTCACTATCGACCAGACCGCGTACGAAGGCACGCTGCATGGCTAACACGATGATTACCGGAGGGATAAGCGTCAGCAGCATGGCAGCCATTACCTGGTTCCACTGCGTGGTGCCTTCACCGGTGGCGATCATGCCTTTGATACCCGCCACCGCAGTGCCCAAATTGACGTCGGTAATAATTAACAACGGCCACAGATACTGGTTCCAGCCGTAGATAAAGGTGATAACGAACAGCGCCGCCAGATTGGTTTTTGACAGTGGTAGTACGATATCGCGGAAAAAACGCATCGGTGACGCACCGTCAATTCGCGCGGCCTCAACCAGCTCATCCGGCAGGGTCATAAAGAACTGTCGGAACAGGAAGGTCGCAGTAGCCGATGCCATCAACGGCAGCGTCAGACCCGCATAGCTGTCGAGCATTTTCAGGTTGGCGATAACCTCCACGGTGGGGAAGATTCGCACCTCAACCGGCAGCATCAGGGTGATAAAAATCATCCAGAAGAACAGGTTGCGCAGCGGAAAACGGAACCAGACGATGGCGAATGCGGAGAGCATGGAGACGGTGATTTTCCCTACCGTAATACTGAACGCCATGATGAAGCTGTTAAGCATCATCAACCAAAACGGCGCGCTGTTGACGCCCACACCCTTGACCCAGATGTATTTCATGTTCTCCAGCAACTGCGTGCCGGGAACCAGCGTCATCGGCGTTTCAAACACCGCTTTGTTGTCCAGCGTCGCCGCGACAAACGCGACGTACAGCGGAAACAGGATCACCATGATCCCCATAATCAACATGGCATGGCTGAATATTGTCAGCCCACGACGGTTCTCAATCATTGGTAACGCACCTTACTTTCCACATAGCGGAACTGCACCACCGTCAAAATAATGACCAGGAACATCAGCACCACCGATTGTGCGGCGGAAGAAGCCAGATCCAACCCGACAAACCCTTCACGGTAGATCTTATAAATCAGCGTGGTCGTCGCCTGCACCGGCCCACCCGCCGTGGCGGCATCAATAACCGGGAAGGTATCAAAGAAGGCATAAACCAGATTCACCACCAGCAGAAAGAAGCTGACCGGGGCTATCAACGGCAGCGCCAGCTTAAAGAAGCGGCGAACCGGCCCTGCGCCATCAATCGCAGCAGCTTCGATCAGCGATCGCGGGATAGACTGCAGTGCGGCAAAGAAGAACAGGAAGTTGTAACTAATCTGCTTCCAGACCGATGCAAACACCACCAGGAACATCGCCTGACCGCTGTTTTGCGCATGGTTCCAGTCATAGCCAAACTCACCGAGAAAATGGGTAATCAGCCCACGTCCTGGGTTAAACAGGAAGATCCACAATACGGCGGCGACGGCAGGCGCGACGGCGTATGGCAACAGCATCAGCGTCTGGTAAAAACGGCTGCCGCGCACCACGTAATTCACCAGCGCCGCAAAAAATAACGACACCAGCAGACCACTTACCGTGACTAACGTACTGAACTTAATGGTGGTCCAAAATGAGTCGAGGTAGTACGGGTCATGAAACAGCGCGACAAAGTTTTCCAGTCCGACAAACTGGCTGGAAAGACCAAACGGATCAACGGATTGTAGCGAGTACCACAGCGCTTCACCGGCGGGCCAGATAAAGAAAATAACGGTGATAACCAGCTGCGGAGCCACCAACAAATAGGGAAGCCAACGCGAGCGGAATACCGGACGGGATGAAGACATGTAGGTTCTTTCCTGGAAGGTGCCGGATGGCGGTGCAAGCACCTTACCCGGCCTACAAACTACGAACTTGTAGGCCGGATAAGCGCAACGCCATCAGGCACTTATACACTTAAGACTTGGTCGATTGCTCAAAGCGGCGCAGTAACTGATTGCCACGCTCAACGGCGGCATCCAGTGCCTGCTGCGGGGTTTTCTTCCCAGTCCAGACGCTTTCCAGCTCTTCATCCACAATAGTGCGGATCTGCGGCATATTGCCCAAACGCAGCCCTTTGGTGAACGGCAACGGCGGCTTGTTCAGCATCTGGCGGGTGGCGATATCAGCCCCAGGGTTCTTCTCATAGAAGCCCTGTTCACGGGTCAGGTCGTAGGCAGCGGTGGTGATCGGTAGATAGCCGGTCTTCTGGTGCCATTCAGCAGCAATTTCAGGCTTCGCCAGGAAGTTGAGGAACTGCGCCACGCCTTCGTAGGTTGCTTTGTCTTTACCCTGCATCACCCACAGGCTGGCCCCACCGATAATCGCATTCTGCGGCGCGCCCTTCACGTCGGCATCGTACGGCATCATCCCGACGCCATAATTGAATTTAGCGTAGTGGCGGATGTCGGCCAGCGAACCGGAAGAGGCGGTGGTAATGGCACAATCCCCGTTGTAGAACTTCTCAGTGGATTCGTCCTTACGCCCGAAGTAGCTGAAATCACCTTTTTTGTTCAACTCTTCCAGCAGAGCGATATGTTTCACCTGTTCCGGTTTATTGAACTCCAGCACCGCGTCGGTACCGTCAAAGCCATTGTTTTTGGTTGCTACCGGCAGACCGTTCCAGGCGCTGAAGTTTTCAATCTGAATCCATCCCTGCCAGCCGCTGGCGTAACCGCACTTCATGCCTGCGGCTTTCAGCTTCGCGGTGTACTCCGCCAGATCCTGCCAGGTTTTCGGCGGCTGCTCCGGGTCTAAACCGGCTTTTTTGAAGGCATCTTTGTTGTAGTACAGCACCGGAGTGGAGCTGTTAAACGGCTGGGAGAGCAAGTGTCCGCTTTTAGAGTCGGTGTAGTAACCGGAAACCGTCGGTACGAACTGAGACTCATCGAAGTTAATGCCAGCCTCTTTGAATACTTCATAGACCGGTTTAATGGCTTTTGAGGCCATCATGGTTGCCGTACCCACTTCATAAACCTGCAGCAGCGCAGGCGCGTTTCCGGTACGGAAAGCAGCAATTCCTGCACTCAGGCTCTGCTCGTAGTTGCCTTTGTACTGCGGAACAATTTTGTAGTCGGGATTGGCTGCATTAAAACGTTGCGCCAGTGAATCAACTTCTTTACCCAGTTCGCCTTCCATTGAGTGCCAGAACGGGATAGTGGTGACCGCCAGTGCCTGACCTGCAAATGCCAGGCTAAGTGCCAGTCCTAAAGCTGTATGTCGTAACGATATCATCGGTTATCTCTCTTGTTGTGCCGGATGCGCGATATCACGCGTTTTATGCTCGCGGGGGTAACATGACATGCTCGAATGACAGAAAAATAACTTTTTTATTACAAAAAAAAGATAGTAAGGCGACAAACAGATGGCAAGGCGGTGAAAGCGTAGTGACAGGAAAATGCGGGGTGGTGCACAACAAAGCCGGATATCGCTATACCTTCTCCGGCCTGGATGGCGTGATCGGCTGCTCCAGCAAGGAAGATTAATCCCGACGCCAGCGTCGCTCATATTCATTCTGTAAACGCTGCTGCTCTCGCCGCTCACGTTCACGTTGGATATCCGATTTATCATCATCCCAGCCTGGGCATACCGAGCTGGTAAACACTTCGCAGGGCGAGTCGGATTGCGCTAACGGGTTGTCCGGTTTCTCTTCCCAGATAGCGGGATCGCGCGGGTCAAACGCTGGCGGTGTTGAGGCCTGGGTGGTTAGTGAAAGCGTCAAAAACAAACTGCCAATCATCATGCAGGTACCTGAACGAATCATCCTTTCTCCATGTTCATTTTTATTATTGATAACTATTCTCAATAATAACATAGAGCAATAAAAAGGGGCCACAGCGGGCCCCTTGTCTATTCAGAGAATGATTAACCGCCCAGATACGCGCTACGCACCGCTTCGTTAGCCAGTAACGCATCACCGGTGTCTTCCAGCACCACATGACCGTTTTCCAGCACGTAGCCGCGATCGGCGAGCTTCAGCGCCTGGTTAGCGTTCTGTTCGACGAGGAAGATGGTCATCCCCTGCTCGCGCAGCTGTTCGATGGTGTTAAAAATCTGCTGGATGATAATCGGCGCCAGACCCAGCGACGGTTCATCAAGCAGCAGCAGCCTCGGCTGGCTCATCAGCGCACGGCCTATCGCCAGCATCTGCTGTTCACCGCCGGACATCGTTCCCGCACGCTGAATACGACGCTCATGCAGACGGGGAAACAGGTCATACACCCATTTGATGCGTTCCTGAAACTGGTCCTTTTCGGCAAAGAAGCCGCCCATCGCCAGGTTCTCTTCCACCGTCATGCGGGAAAACACGCGACGCCCTTCCGGCACAATCGCTACCGCTTCGCGCATGATTTTCGCCGTCTGCCAGTCGGTAATGTCTTTACCATCAAAGACGATTCGCCCACTGGTCGCTCGCGGGTCGCCACACAATGTGCCGAGCAGCGTGGTTTTTCCCGCGCCGTTAGCACCAATCAGAGTAACGATTTCACCCTGGTTGATATACAAGCTGACGTCGTGCAGCGCCTGTATCTTGCCGTAGTGGGCGTTGACTTTGTCGAACGATAACATCGCCTTATCCATATTAATCCTCGCCCCCATTATGCTTCACCTAAATAGGCGCGGATAACATCCGGGTTATTACGAATCTGTTCCGGCGTCCCATTCGCCAGCGGCGTGCCCTGGTTCACCACGTAAATACGGTCAGAAATCCCCATCACCAGCTTCATGTCGTGCTCAATCAACAAAATGGTGGTGTTGTGATGGTTACGCAGTTCAGCAATCAGCTCGTCCAGCTCTTTGGTCTCTTTCGGGTTGAGTCCAGCAGCGGGTTCGTCGAGCATCAGGATTTCCGGCTGGGTCACCATGCAGCGCGCAATTTCCAGACGGCGCTGGTCGCCATAGGCCAGGTTACTGGCCTGACGGTTGGCATGCTCCAGCAAGCCAATACGCTCCAGCCAGGTAGCAGCGCGATCCAACGCTTCACTCTGCGCGCGACGGAACGACGGGGTTTTCAACAGGCCGGAGAAGACGCCAGTTTTCAGTTGCTGATGTTGCGCCACCAGCAGGTTTTCAATCACCGTCATTTCGCGAAACAGACGCACGTGCTGGAAAGTACGTACCACGCCCATACGCGCGATTTGCTGACCCGGCAACCCTTCCAGGTGCTGGTCGCGCAGCTTAATCGTCCCGCCGGTCGGCTTATAAAAACCGGTCAGACAGTTAAAGACCGTGGTTTTCCCCGCACCGTTCGGGCCGATTAACGAAACGATCTCCTGCGGTCGCAGTTCCAGTTCAACGTTGTTTACCGCCAGCAGACCGCCGAAGCGCATCATCAGGCCGTTAACGGATAATAATGGCTGACTCATGCCTGCTCTCCTTTTGCTTCCCCGTTTTTCAGCTTCAACTGTGGACGGGTCATCGGCAACAAGCCCTGCGGACGCCAGATCATCATCAGTACCATTAAACCACCCAGCATTAACATGCTGTATTCGTTGAAATCACGCATCAGCTCGCGTGACACCACCAGCAGGATAGCTGCGAGGATCACCGCAAACTGTGAGCCCATTCCGCCCAGTACCACAATCGCCAGCACAAATGCCGACTCGGCAAAGGTGAAGGATTCCGGGCTGACGAAGCCCTGGCGCGCGGCAAACAGCGTACCGGCAAAACCGGCAAACGCAGCGCTGATGGTAAAGGCTGTCAGCTTGATGCGCGTAGGGTTTAAGCCCAGCGAGCGACAGGCAATTTCATCTTCACGCAGCGCTTCCCACGCACGACCCAGCGGCATACGCAGCAAACGGTTAATAACAAACAGCGAGAAGACCACCAGCAGCAGCGCCACCAGATAGAGGAAAATGACGCGGTCAGACGGATCGTACTTGACGTTAAAGAAGTTGCTGAAGGTATCCCAGCCGCCTTCACGGGCGGTACGGCTGAACTCCAGACCGAAAAAGGTCGGTTTCGGGATCTGGCTAATACCGTTTGGACCGCCGGTTACTTCGGTGTTGTTGAGCAGCAGGATGCGGACGATTTCGCCGAAGCCTAAGGTCACAATCGCCAGATAATCACCGCGCAGGCGCAGTACCGGGAAGCCGAGCAGGAAGCCCGCAGCAGCGGAAACCAGTCCCGCCAGCGGCAGACAAGTCCAGAAGCCGAGTCCGTAATAGTGGTTCAGCAGCGCGAAGGTGTAAGCGCCGATGGCATAGAAGCCGCCGTAGCCCAGCACCAGCAGGCCCGAAAGCCCTACCACCACGTTTAAGCCGAGGCCGAGGATGATATAAATCATCGTCAGCGTGGCGATATCCACCGTACCGCGTGACACCATAAACGGCCACGCCACGGCAATCACCAGCAGCGCCACCAGGAACAGCTTCTGTTTAACGGTGGAGCCATCAATCGCCGGCAGAATAAACTTTGGTCCGGAGACGCTCTTCAGGCCTTTCTGGAAGGCTGGACGCAGCAGTTGGAAAAGAAAGACCACGCCAGTGCCGATAAACACCCACTGCCAGCGGATATCCGCGGCGGTATCGACCACCAGCTTGGTACCGTCCAGCTCTAACTGAACGCCCATAAAAACGCCCGCCAGGACGAAGAACATAGCGGCAGAGAGCAGCGCCATTGCAAAATGCATCGGTTTCATACTTTCTCTACCTCCGGGCGACCCAGAATACCGGTCGGCATCACCAGCAGCACCAGAATCAGCAGCGCGAATGAAACGACGTCTTTGTATTCGGTACTCAGATAAGCAGAGGAGAGCGCTTCCGCAACGCCCAGAATCAGGCCGCCGATCATCGCCCCTGGAATGCTGCCGATGCCGCCCAGTACCGCCGCGGTAAAGGCCTTCATCCCGGCCATAAAGCCGATGTATGGGTTAATTACGCCATAGAACTGACCGAGCAGCACGCCCGCTACCGCCGCCATTGCCGCACCAATCACAAAGGTCAACGCAATCACGCGATCGGTGTTAATGCCGAGCAGGCTGGCCATCTTCAGGTCTTCGGCACAGGCACGGCAGGCGCGGCCCATACGGGAGTAACGGATAAACAGCGTCAGCGCCAGCATCGCCAGGAAGGTTACGATCCAGATAACCAACTGCATGGTGGTGATGGAAGCAGAGAAGTTATCGCTACTGCCGACAGTCCACTGGCCATTAAACAGGCTGGGCAGCGCCACGTCGCGCGAACCTTCCGTCAGGCTGACGTAGTTTTGCAGGAAGATGGACATCCCGATAGCGGAAATCAGCGCGATCAGGCGCTTGGAGCTGCGCACGGGCCGATACGCCACGCGTTCAATGCTCCAGCCGTAGGCGCTGGCAATGACAATCGCGCCGACGAAGCCCGCCGCGACCAGTAGCCAGCTGGAATCAATGCCCATCATCATTAGCGCAGCGATGATCATAAAGGAGACATAGCTGCCGATCATATACACCTCGCCGTGGGCGAAGTTGATCATGCCGATAATGCCGTACACCATCGTGTAACCGATGGCGATCAGAGCGTAGGTGCTTCCCAGCGTGACGCCGTTAAACATCTGCTGCAAGAAATAGAGGAACTGCTCGGACATAAGGTAACCTTTTTAAACCCGCCCGTTTTGCACGGGCGGTGGGATAACTCGTCTTCAGGTATTACTTCGCGACGGTCGAAGAACCGTCTGCATGCCACTGGAAGACACCAAACTCAAATCCCTTCAAATCGCCTTTTTCGTCCCATTTCAGCGGCCCAATCACGGTATCAGCCCCGTGTGCTTTCAGATCTTTCACCAGGTCCAGCGGCTCTTTACTACCGCTGCGATCCATTGCTGTCGCCAATGACTGGACGGCTGCATAAGTGATCCACACGTATGGTCCGGTTGGATCTTTCTTGTCAGCTTTGAGCGCATCGACGATAGCCTTATTCGCCGGATCCTGGTCATAGCGTTTTGGCATGGTTACCAGCATGCCTTCAGCAGCATCACCGGCGATGTTAGACAGCGACGCATTGCCGACGCCCTCAGGTCCCATAAACTGGGTTTTCAGCCCGACGGAACGCGCCTGACGCAACATTTGCCCCATTTCCGGGTAGTAGCCGCCGTAATAAACAAAGTCGATATTTTCTTTTTTCAGGCGGGCGATCAGCGCAGAAAAATCTTTTTCCCCGGCGGTGATACCGTCAAAGAAAACGATGTTGGCTTTGCCCGCTTTCAGGCTGTCCTGCACCGAACGCGCCAGGCCTTCACCGTATTGCTGTTTATCGTGAATGATGGCGATACGCTGTGGCTTCACCTTCTCCAGAATGTATTTCGCGGCGGTCGGCCCCTGAGAGGAGTCCAGGCCCGCTGTACGCATAATGTGAGCGTAACCGCGCTGGGTCAGTTCCGGGTTTGTGGCACCCGGAGAAATCATCAGAATGCCTTCATCTTCATAGATATCTGATGCGGGCTGCGTGGAAGATGAGCACAGATGTCCAATAACGTACTGAATGCCGTCATTGACGATTTTGTTCGCTACCGCAACGGCCTGTTTCGGATCGCAGGCGTCGTCATATTCCACAGCAACCAGTTTGTCGCCTTTGACCCCGCCTTTGGCATTGATATCTTTAATGGCCTGACGTGCGCCATTAAATTCCATATCGCCCCACTGCGCGACCGGACCTGACATCGCGCCGACAACAGCGACCTTGATATCTTCCGCCATGACCGCGTGTGACATTGCCAGTGCTATCACCCCTGCGATGATTGTTTTCGCATTCCGTTTCATTACCTGAATCCCCATTCGTGACGTAATTAATATTTTGTATTTATGTGGTTAAAAAGCAGTCTGTGCTTTTTTTGAACTGCACGATTTTTACCAGTCTCATTAATGGTTTAGCGCAGTTTTTTAAGCAAAATCAGGCTAAAATCTCTATTTTTCAGTCGATTAAGAAAAGATAATATTCTGCTTTTCACTATAGATAAACAAAAAAAAGCACGTTTGTCAGCATAAAATAACGACACAAAGAGCCGAATAAAATGCTGCATTCCAGGGTATTATTCTGCCTGTTTTTCAATCTCTACGGTTTCAAACTGTCATTACCGTTGTTACAAAATTATTAATCTGGTTATTCACATAAAAAAGAGAAAGCATCCGGGCGAATTATTTCGGTACACTCATTCCATCTTTTGTGATTTGGACATGCTGTTAATGAAGCTGACCATCGTTCGTTTAGATAACTTTAGCGACCAGGACCAGATTGATCTGGGCAAAATCTGGCCGGAATATTCCGCCTCATCGTTAAGCGTAGATGAAACGCACCGGATCTACGCCGCACGCTTTAACGAGCGTCTGTTAGGCGCAGTTCGCGTAACCCTGAGCGGCACGCAAGGTGCATTAGATTCATTGCGCGTACGCGATATCACCCGCCGTCGCGGCGTCGGGCAGTATTTGATCGAAGAAGTCATCCGGGAAAACCCTGACGTGAGTTCATGGTGGATGGCCGACGTCGGCGTTGAAGACCGCAGCGTGATGGCCGCGTTTATGCAGGCGTTAGGGTTTACAGCCCAGGAGAATGGCTGGGAAAAAAGATAAAAAAGCCGGATGGCGCTGACGCTTATCCGGCCTACATGCTGGGAGCAAAAAATAAAAAACCATCTCGCAATTTTCCAAGAATTTCACGTTGCAGGAAGGCGGCAAGTTATGAAGTCCCCGGGAGCTTACATAAGTAAGTGACCGGGGTTGAATAACGTAGCCAACGCATCTGCAGCGCGAAAGGCGCCAGGAAAATTATTTGGCGTCGGTCGCCGTCCCGTTTGCATGCCAGTCAAACACGCCGAATTCGAAGCCTTTCAGATCGCCCTTCGCATCCCATGACAGCGGCCCCATTACGGTTTCCACTGAGTTTGCTTTCAGGTATTTGGCAATTTCAGCCGGGTCGTCAGACTGGTTCAGACCGGCCTGCAAGGATTGCAGCGCGGCATAGGTGGTCCATACGAATGCGCCGCTCGGATCCTGTTTCTTGGCTTTGATCGCGTCCACAATCGGTTTGTTCGCCGGAACCTGATCGTAGTTCTTCGGTTTCGTTACCAGTAAGCCTTCTGCAGACTCACCCGCGATGTTAGACAGCGACACGTTCGCTACCCCTTCTGGCCCCATAAACTGGGTTTTCAGACCCGCAGCGCGTGCCTGGCGCAGAATCTGTCCCATTTCCGGGTGGTAACCACCGTAGTAAACGAAATCGATATTCTCTTTCTTCAGACGCGCCACCAGCGTAGAGAAATCTTTCTCGCCAGCGGTGATCCCGTCGAAGAACACCACGTCAGCGTTGGCTTTCTTGAGGTTGTCCTGCACGGAACGCGCCAGGCCTTCACCGTACTGTTGTTTGTCGTGAACGATCGCAATACGCTTCGGCTTCACTTTTTCAACGATATATTTGGCAGCGGTTGGGCCCTGATCGGAATCCAGACCGGTGGTACGCATCACCAGGTTATAACCGCGCGCGGTCAGCTCAGGCGCCGTTGCCGCTGGGGTGATCATCAGAATGCCTTCGTCTTCATAGATATCTGACGCAGGTTGAGTGGAAGACGAGCACAGGTGGCCGATAACATATTTAATCCCGTCGTTGACCACTTTGTTAGCTACCGCTACCGCTTGTTTCGGGTCACAGGCATCGTCATATTTCACCATGACCAGTTTGTCGCCTTTCACGCCGCCTTTGGCGTTGATATCTGCAATCGCCTGCTCTGCGCCAGTAAATTCCTGATCGCCATACTGCGCTACCGGACCGGACATCGCGCCGACGACGGCAACTTTAATATCCTTAGCAAACGCCATATTGCTCAAAGACAGGGCGATACATCCTGCCAATAACGCTTTACCCTTCATATTCATCCTGACAATCCCCATTATTGTGGTTATTACGTGTGTTGTGATGTTGTTGTTCAGCACTTTATTTCGATTATTGGATAGCCACCCGTGCTTTAGCAGCATACTCTGCTAAAACATACCCGATTTTTATTATTTTGGAATAGCTAAATTTACATCCAGATAACAAATTCGTATCTGGGGAGGGGAAGAAAGGTCGTAGGCCCGATAAGCAAAGCGCCATCGGGAAAAGGTGTTGCCGGATGGCAGCGTAAACGCCTTATCCGGCCTACAAAAAACAAAACCCCCGAATTCACATTCGAGGGTTCATTGGCAATGCGCGAAGATTACGCTTCAATCGCCGCGCGCAGTTTTTTCATGGCGTTCTTTTCAAGCTGACGAACACGTTCAGCGGAAACGCCGTAGCGATCGGCCAGTTCCTGCAACGTCGACTTGTTGTCTTCGTCCAGCCAACGGGCACGAATGATGTCCTGGCTACGCTCGTCCAGACCTTCCATTGCGTGGGTCAGTTTGTTCGCGGCCTGATCTTCCCAGTTATCTTCTTCAATGCCGTCGGCAAAGTTAGAAGATTTATCCTGCAGATACAGCACCGGGGCCATCGGCTGGCTGTCAGACTCATCGTCTGAAGACATGTCAAACGTCATGTCCTGTGCCGCCATACGGGATTCCATTTCGCGCACGTCTTTGCTGGAAACACCCAGCTCGCGAGCAACCATTTCAACTTCGTCCTGGTTAAACCAGCCCAGACGCTGTTTGGTTTTACGCAGGTTAAAGAACAGCTTACGCTGTGCTTTGGTGGTCGCAACTTTAACGATACGCCAGTTACGCAGAACGTATTCGTGGATCTCAGCTTTGATCCAATGCACGGCGAAGGAAACCAGGCGCACACCCACTTCCGGGTTGAAACGGCGCACAGCTTTCATCAGGCCGATATTACCTTCCTGAATCAGATCCGCCTGCGGCAGGCCATAGCCCGCATAATTACGAGCAACATGAACAACAAAGCGCAGGTGAGACAGGATCAGCGTTTTAGCTGCTTCCAGATCGCCCTGGTAATGCAGCTTTTCAGCCAGTGCCCGCTCCTCGTCAGCCGACAACATCGGCCACGCGTTCGCAGCCCGGATGTAAGATTCCAGGTTACCAACAGGGGCTAAAGCTAAATTTTGCATTTCTTTGGTCATTCAAATCCTCTCAATCTTTTCATCTGGCGCATTGGCTAAAAACTAATTAACAAAAACCAGTAGCAACAACCATGCCAGAGCTTATGAGCAACGAGAATATCATTCAATCTTTTATCAGACAGTGATTTTATCCACAAGTTCCATGTCGTAATGTGTATAGATTACGCACAAAATGTGACATCACAATGAATACGCCGGGAAGAGATCACAGGGACTCTTTCCCTGCAGAGCGAACTACTCAGTGCAGGGAAAGATTATACCAGAGATTTTTTAATCGGGGGTAAAGTGGCGTAAATGTTGAACCGTGGCAAGCCAGGCTGCCACCCAGCCAATCATTGAGCACACCAGCAGCAATAACAGGCACTCGTCGAATGATAAGCCATTGATATCAAACTTGGTTCCAAATACCTGTGCCACCTCAGTCACCGCTGACGACAGACGCATCACCAAAATTTCTGACAAAATCAGTGAAAGAAATGCACCGGAAAAACCGAGCAGTGCACCGCCGTAGAGGAACGGACGCAGGATAAATCCATCCGTCGCGCCAATCAGTTTTTGCACATTAATGGTATCGCGTCGCGCAAAAATACTCAGACGCACGCTGTTACCGATGACGAGGAAGACCGCCGCCACCATCAGCACGCCGATCATCGCGGAAACGCGTCCGACAAGGCCCGTCAGCGCCGCCAGGCGAGCGAACCAGCTGTCATCCATTCGCACTTCATCAATACCGTTGATTTGTGCGATGCGGTCACGCAGCGTGTTCAGCGACTCCGTACCCTGAAAGTCCAGTTTCGGGATAACAACCGCCACGGCCGGAAGCGGGTTCTCTTCCAGCATATCCAGCGCGCCGCCAAAGCCAGACCAGTTGCGGAATTCACCCAGCGCGTCGTCACGAGAAAGATAATTCACTTTCTCCACGCCCTGCTCGGCCTGCAACTGACCAACCACCCGCGCCGCCGCATCATCATCCAGCGTTTTTTGCAGGTAAACGGTGATCTGCGGAGACGGATAATACTGGCTTGCCGCATGGTTTACGTTCTTATAAACCATGTAGCACACGCTTGGCAGCGTCAGGGAGATGGCAATGACCATCACCGTCAGAAACGTCGCCAGCGGCTTGCTTTTCAGGTCCTGTAACGCGCCCTGAAACGCATAACGTACCTGCTCGTTAAAGACATTAGTTTTACGCGAGTTCGGCTTTGGCGCGGCTTTCGCACGCTTTGGCGCGTTGCGACCGCCGTCACCCGGCGCACCGCCCGATTTACGAAAGCGATCCAGTCGGCCACCGAACTGTTTGATTTGGTTAATAGCGTCACGTCTATTCATGCGCCAGGCCTCCATGCAGATGTCCATCGCTCAGAACCATTTGGCGATAGGAGCGACGGGAGATCAGGCCAATATCGTGCGTGGCCATTAATACCGTGACCCCGACGCGGTTAAACTCTTCGAACAGGCGAAGGATCCCTTCTGACAGCGCGTCATCCAGGTTCCCCGTTGGTTCATCCGCCAGCAGCACCGCAGGTTTATTCACCACCGCACGGGCGATGCCGACGCGTTGTTGTTCACCGCCGGAGAGCTGAATCGGGAAGTTTTTCGCTTTGTCCAACAGCCCGACCTTATCCAGCGCCGCTGACACGCGACGACGAATATCGTCCCCGCTGGCGCCCGCGATGATCAGCGGGATTGCCACATTGTCAAACACGGTTCTGTCCATCAACAGGTGGTGATCCTGAAAAATCATGCCAATCTGGCGACGCAGAAACGGCACTTCACGGTTTTTCAAACGGCTGATGTCATGCCCGCTAAAGTAGATTTTCCCGGCGCTGGGCCGTTCAATTCCACAAATCAGCTTCAGCAGGGTACTTTTCCCCGCGCCGGAGTGGCCGGTCAGAAACGCCATCTCGCCAGGCTGCATATGGAAAGTCACTCCCTGCAGCGCTTGTCTCCCACCGAGATAGGCCTTGCTGACATGTTCAAAGCGAATCATTGTTAATCCTCTCGGGCAAAAAGTGCCTCTATAAAATCGTCCGCTTTAAACGGACGTAAATCCTCGATACGTTCGCCCACACCGATATAGCGGATAGGGATGCCAAATTGATCGGCAACCGAGAAGATAACCCCGCCCTTCGCCGTACCGTCCAGCTTGGTCAGGGTGATACCGGTTAAGCCCACCGCTTCATGGAACAGTTTGGCCTGGCTTATCGCATTCTGCCCGGTGCTGGCGTCGATAGTCAGCATAACTTCATGCGGCGCATCTTCGTCCAGCTTCTTCATGACGCGAACGATTTTTTTCAATTCTTCCATCAGGTGCGATTTATTCTGCAAACGCCCTGCGGTATCAGCGATCAGCACGTCTACGTTACGCGCCTTCGCCGCCTGGATGGCATCAAAGATAACGGACGCGGAATCCGCGCCAGTATGCTGAGCAATCACCGGGATGTTGTTACGCTGACCCCAAACCTGCAGCTGTTCTACCGCCGCCGCACGGAAAGTATCACCTGCCGCCAGCATTACCGATTTACCCTGCTGCTCAAACTGACGCGCCAGCTTACCAATAGTGGTGGTTTTGCCCACGCCGTTGACGCCAACCATTAAGATAACAAATGGTGTTTTGCCATCAACGTTCAGCGGTTCGTCAACCTTCGCCAGAATCTCGCCCATCTCTTCTTTCAACAGACCGTACAGAGCTTCCGCATCTTTAAGCTGCTTACGGCTGGCGCCTTCCGTCAGATTCGCAATGATCTTGCGGGTCGTTTCTACACCCACATCAGCGATCAGCAGCTGCTCTTCCAGCTCTTCAAACAGATCATCGTCGATTTTTTTACCACGGAACAGACTGATAAATCCGGAACCGAGGTTTTCTTTTGTTTTCAGCAGGCTGCGTTTCAGACGCGCAAAGAAACCTTCTTTGGTTGGTTTTTCCTGCTCCTGGACCACCTCTTCTTCTACCGGTTCTTCTACAGCAGGTTCTTCTACCGGCACCACCATAACCGCTTCTTCAGCAGCCTCAGCGGCCAGCGCCTGTGCTTCCAGCTCTTCGTCGGTCAGTTGCGGTTCGTTTTCAGCTTCTTCTTCAGCCGCCTCAACGATTTCCACGGTTTCCGCTTCGGCCTGCCACTCTTCGGCAGAAACTTCTTCAGTTTTCACCTCTTCCGGCAGCGGCAATTCTTCGCGTTCGATAACCACCGCTGCTGGCGTTTCCACTACAGTTTCAGCAACGGGTTCAGCAACCGGCTCAATCTCCGGCTGCGCTTGTTCGGCGACAGGTTCTTCTTCCGGCTGCAGTTTTTCGATTTCCGCAACCTGTTCAGTTACTTCAACGACTTCAGCTGCAAAGGCTTGCGTTTCAGCCTCGCTACGGGTTTCCTCGACATGCGGCTGTTCGTCAACGACGGTAGTTTCTTCAGCAACCGGTTGTTGTTCTTCATTTTTTACTTCTGTCTCGTTTTCCGGTGCCTGCTCTTTTTGACCAAAGCCCAGCCAGGAAAAAAAGCCACGTTTTTTCTCTTTCGCCATTTGCGACTACACTCCCCCGCTGTTGCTTCATGGCACAGCGTCAACGCTATGTACATAGCAGCTAAAAAAATGATGAAATAGTCTATCACTTAACTTAACTCACATCACCGCCTGGAATGACACGTCAGCAGCGGATTGAGCAATAATTGAAATGAAAAAACCGAATCACTCTGGTAGCGGCCAGATCCGCATTATTGGCGGGCAATGGCGTGGCCGTAAACTCCCGGTTCCGGACAGCCCCGGCTTACGTCCGACCACCGACCGCGTGCGCGAAACGTTGTTTAACTGGCTGGCCCCGGTAATGGTCGATGCTCACTGTCTGGACTGCTTCGCCGGCAGCGGCGCGCTGGGGCTGGAAGCCCTCTCTCGCTATGCGGCAAATGCGACGCTTCTGGAGATGGATCGCGCGGTATCTCAGCAGCTACAAAAGAATCTCGCCACGCTAAAAGCCTCCCATGCCCGCGTCGTCAATACCAATACGCTGACATTTTTGGCTCAGGCAGGTACGCCGCATAACGTGGTATTTGTTGACCCGCCGTTTCGCAAAGGATTACTGGAAGAAACATTAACTCTTCTGGAAACTCATGGCTGGCTGGCAAATGAAGCGTATATTTACGTTGAAAGCGAAGTAGAAAACGGCTTACCGCCGGTTCCGGTGAACTGGTCGCTATACCGTGAGAAAGTCGCCGGACAGGTCGCCTATCGCCTGTACCAACGTGAAGCACAAGGAGAGCACGATGCTGATTAACCTGGGACGCCTGTTGATGCTGTGCGTCTGGGCATTTTTACTACTGAATATTTTCCAACCCTTTCCACGCCCGCTTAACATCTTCGTTAACGTCGCACTGATATTTATGGTGCTGATGCATGGCATGCAGCTGGCGCTGCTAAAAAGCACCATGCCTAAAGATGGCCCGCAGATGACCAACGGAGAGAAAATCCGTATTTTTCTGTTCGGCGTCTTTGAGCTACTGGTGTGGCAGAAGAAGATTAAAGATCAGTTGAAGAAGTAGCTGTGATCTTTTCGCCCGGCGGCACGTTGCGGGCCGGGGCGAAAAATCTGTAGGCCGGATAAGGCGTAAGCCGCCATCCGGCATCAGTCAGATGACACTTTAGCGTTCAAGCGTAAAATCAACAAATCGCGAACCTTTGTAACTCAGCGTGCCTTTATCCCCGACCGTTAACGCGTGGTACTGCTGGGTATCCAGACGAAACGTCTGCTCCATCCCCCCGTTTTGTGGCTTAAAGCTGGCTTCATAGCGCATGCTGGTTCCTGCCGGGCTCACTTCCTGCTGGCGGGATCGCCGATCGTTTAGCGGTTTTTCCCGTTTATTACTTACCACCACCTGCTTTTGCACCAGCGGCGCCGCATCATTATCGGCTTTTTCTCGCCGCTGCTGAACAAAGCGAAACGACGCAGCGACAACGATTAAGACAATGATAACAATGAAAAAAAGTGGTGGTTTGCTCATATTATTAACCCATCAGAAAATGCGGAAATAAGCATACATCGCCTGTTATGGTGTTGTCATCTGGCTGTGTCGACCTCTACACTGGACAGTAGAGCCGTGAGCACCCCGCTTACGAAAAAATAACGAATTCAAGGAACTAAGATGCTTTGGTCGTTTATCGCTGTCTGTCTTTCCGCATGGTTGTTCGTGGATGCTTCCTATCGTGGACCTGCCTGGCAACGCTGGGTCTTTAAGCCCCTGACGTTACTCCTGCTGGCACTGCTGGCCTGGCAGGCGCCAATGTTTAACGCTATCAGCTATCTGGTGCTGGCTGGCCTGCTTGCCTCGCTGCTGGGCGATGCGCTGACGCTGTTACCGCGCCAACGCCTGCTGTACGCCGTGGGGGCATTCTTCCTGTCGCATCTGCTGTATACCATTTACTTCGCCAGCCAAATGACGCTGTCGTTCTTCTGGCCTTTGCCGTTGGTGCTGGTAGTGCTGGGGGCGTTGCTGATCGCCGTGATCTGGACGCGTCTGGAAGAGCTGCGTGTCGCTATCTGCACCTTTATCGGCATCACGCTGATGATGGTCTGGATGGCCGGTGAGCTGTGGTTCTTCCGCCCGACCGCCCCGGCGCTGTCGGCATTTATGGGCGCATCCCTCCTGTTCATCGGCAACATTGTCTGGCTGGGTAGCCATTACCGTCGCCGCTTCCGCGCCGATAACGCCATTGCCGCCGCCTGCTACTTCGCCGGACATTTCCTGATTGTTCGTTCGTTGTATCTTTAAAACGCTTGACTCTGGAGTCGACTCCAGAGTGTATCCTCCGGTTAATACGAAATGATTATCAACCGGAGGATGCCATGTCGACACCCGATACCCGTGGCAAAAAAGTCCCACAATTCTCTTCTTTCAAGCCAGCGCCTGCACCACAAAAGGCGGATGACTGCTGCTGCGAAGGAAGCTGCTCCACTACACCAACCGTATCCGATACCGTAATAGGTACCCGCTATTCCTGGAAAGTGGCAGGCATGGACTGCGCAGCTTGCGCCCGCAAAGTAGAGAATGCGGTCCGCCAGGTCAGCGGCGTCAACCAGGTCCAGGTTCTGTTCGCCACTGAAAAACTGGTGGTCGATGCCGCTTCCGATATCCGCCAGCAAGTTGAAAACGCGGTGCAAAAAGCAGGCTATACCCTGCGCGATGAGCACACGACGGACGCCGCCCCCGAGTCACGTTTTAAAGAAAACCTGCCGCTGATTTCGCTGATTATTATGATGGCGATTAGCTGGGGGCTGGAGCAGTTCAATCATCCTTTCGGTCAGATAGCGTTTATCGCCACCACGCTGGTCGGACTGTATCCCATTGCCCGTCAGGCCCTGCGTCTGATGAAAACCGGCAGCTACTTTGCCATTGAAACGCTGATGAGCGTCGCCGCCATTGGTGCACTGTTTATCGGCGCGACGGCGGAAGCCGCTATGGTGCTGCTACTGTTTTTAATTGGCGAGCGTCTGGAAGGATGGGCCGCCAGCCGCGCCCGTAAAGGGGTCAGCGCTCTGATGGCGCTCAAACCGGAAACCGCCACACGCCTGCGTAACGGCGAACGCGAAGAGGTGGCTATCAATACCCTCCGGCCTGGCGATGTTATTGAAGTTGCCGCGGGTGGGCGTTTACCTGCCGACGGCAAACTGGTCTCCGGCTTTGCCAGCTTTGATGAGAGCGCCCTGACCGGCGAATCGATCCCGGTTGAACGCGCCACCGGCGAGAAAGTCCCAGCGGGTGCCACCAGCGTGGATCGTCTGGTAACGCTGGAAGTGCTCTCAGAACCGGGTGCCAGCGCGATTGACCGTATTCTGAAGCTGATTGAAGAAGCGGAAGAACGCCGCGCTCCCATTGAGCGCTTCATTGACCGTTTCAGCCGAATTTATACCCCAGCTATTATGGCGGTTGCGCTGCTGGTCACCCTCGTGCCGCCACTGCTGTTTGCTGCATCCTGGCAGGAGTGGATTTACAAAGGGCTGACGCTGTTGCTGATTGGCTGTCCTTGCGCTCTGGTGATTTCAACGCCCGCAGCCATTACCTCTGGTCTGGCCGCTGCGGCGCGTCGTGGGGCGTTAATCAAAGGCGGAGCCGCGCTGGAACAGTTGGGTAGAGTCACTCAGGTGGCGTTTGATAAAACCGGCACCCTGACCGTCGGTAAACCACGCGTCACGGCGATTCATCCGGCAAGCGGTATTGGTGAGGCTGAACTGCTGGCACTGGCGGCAGCGGTAGAGCAAGGCGCGACACACCCGCTGGCACAAGCGATTGTCCGAGAAGCACAAACGCGCGAGCTGACTATTCCTGTCGCAAAAGAGCAACGGGCGCTGGTTGGCTCTGGAATTGAAGCGCTGGTCAACGGCGAACGCGTACTGATTTGCGCCGCTGGTAAGCAGCCTGCCGATGCCTTTGCCGGGCAGATTAGCGAGCTGGAAAGCGCGGGCCAAACGGTGGTGTTGGTGCTGCGTAACGATACTGTACTCGGCGTACTGGCCCTACAAGACACGCTGCGCGATGACGCTCGCAGCGCCATCAGCGAGCTTAATCAGATTGGCGTGAAAGGCGTGATCCTGACCGGTGATAACCCGCGTGCGGCCGCCGCCATTGCCGGTGAACTGGGCCTCGAATTCAAAGCGGGACTCTTGCCGGAAGATAAGGTGCAGGCCGTTACCCATCTTAACCAACAGTCGCCGCTGGCGATGGTCGGCGACGGCATCAACGACGCTCCGGCAATGAAAGCGGCCACAATTGGTATTGCGATGGGAAGCGGGACCGACGTCGCGCTGGAGACCGCCGATGCCGCTCTGACCCACAACCGTCTGCGTGGTCTGGTGCAAATGATTCAGCTGGCGCGGGCCACCCACGCCAATATTCGCCAGAACATTGCGATTGCGCTGGGTCTGAAGGGGATTTTCCTCGTCACCACGCTGCTCGGGATAACCGGACTGTGGCTGGCGGTGCTGGCGGATACGGGGGCGACGGTGCTGGTGACCGCGAACGCGCTGCGGTTGTTGCGTAAAGGGTAGTGCCTGTTTCTCGCCTGATGGCGCTTCGCTTATCAGGCCTACAGATTACTCAGTCTTTATAGGCCGGAGAAGCGTTAGCGCCATCCGGCATAACAAGATTACTGGCCTTTGCGCACCAGATAGCGGTACGGCAGCGAGTCGGTCTCTTTGGCCACCAGCTCATGTTCCATAAAGGTACAGAAGCCAGGAATATCGCGGGTTGTTGCCGGATCGTCGGCGACAATCAGCAGCGTTTCACCGGCCTGCATGCCGCGTACGGTTTTACGTACCATCATTACCGGTTCCGGGCAGCGCAGCCCCTGGGCATCAAGAGTATGGTCGGGGGAAGTAAACAGGTCGCTCATCGTCGTCTCATTCATACAAAAACGGCGTTATTTTACGCTCTGTTGTGGCGTAAGCCAATCAGGTTAACGATTGCGTGAAAAACAACCATTGCAATGTGCTCTTAAAGCAGTATCATGCGACGGTTTTTTATTGGGTTCCCTCACCCCATCCAACAAAAAGGTCACAATATGACTCCGTTTACACAAACTCAGCGCGTAAAAGCGTTGTTCTGGCTATCGCTATTTCATCTGCTGGTGATCACCTCCAGCAACTATCTGGTGCAGCTTCCAATCTCCATTTTTGGTTTCCATACCACATGGGGCGCGTTTAGCTTTCCGTTTATTTTCCTCGCGACCGACCTGACCGTGCGTATTTTTGGCGCGCCGCTGGCTCGACGTATCATCTTTGCGGTTATGATCCCCGCGCTGCTGATCTCCTATGTCGTTTCATCGCTGTTCTATATGGGATCGTGGCAAGGATTCGGCGCACTGCTGCACTTTAATCTGTTTGTCGCCCGTATCGCCGCCGCCAGCTTTATGGCCTACGCGCTGGGACAAATTCTGGATGTGCATGTCTTTAACCGCCTGCGTCAGAACCGTCGCTGGTGGCTGGCACCGACGGCGTCCACGCTGTTTGGCAATATCAGCGATACGTTGGCCTTCTTCTTTATCGCTTTCTGGCGTAGCCCGGATGCCTTTATGGCCGAGCACTGGATGGAAATCGCACTGGTCGATTACTGCTTCAAAGTGCTGATCAGCATTATTTTCTTCCTGCCAATGTATGGCGTGTTGCTGAATATGTTACTGAAAAGGCTGGCAGATAAATCTGAAATCTCTGCATTGCAGACGAGTTAAAGGTTCATTTTCCGAGTTGTGATAAGATGGACGAATGAGCCGTTATGGCCGTTTATCGAAAGGAAGAAGTCAATGCGCAATCTGGTTAAATATGTCGGTATTGGCCTGCTGGTTATGGGGCTTGCGGCCTGTGATAATAGCGATACAAAAGCGCCAGCCGAGGGTGCTGCCGCAGAAAGTAACGCCACCGGACAACCGGTCAGCCTGCTGGACGGCAAACTCAGTTTTTCCCTGCCAGCGGATATGACCGATCAAAGCGGCAAGCTGGGCACCCAGGCGAACAATATGCACGTATATTCTGACGCAACCGGCCAGAAAGCGGTGATTGTGATTGTTGGCGACAACACCAACGAAGATCTGGCCGTGCTGGCAAAACGTCTGGAAGATCAGCAGCGTAGCCGTGACCCGCAGCTGCAGGTCGTCACCAATAAATCTATTGAGCTGAAAGGCCACACGCTGCAGCAGTTAGACAGCATCATCTCGGCCAAAGGCCAGACCGCATACTCTTCCGTGGTGTTGGGGAAAGTGGACAACCAACTGCTGACGCTGCAAATCACGCTGCCTGCTGACGATCAGCAAAAAGCGCAGACTACCGCAGAAAACATCATTAACACGCTGGTTATCCAGTAACGGTTAAGACGATGACGCGGCCTCCGGTGACACCACCTGAGGCCGTTTTTTTAACCGCCAGGTCAGCAATAACGCCACCGCTACCAGCCCTGCCGCTGCCAGATAGATAACCGGCACACCCGCCCACGTCATGACCAGCCCGGCCAGCGGCCCGGTAACCCCCAGCGATAAATCCATAAACACCGTGTAGGTCGCCAGCGCAGCACCCTGATTTTGCTGAGGAACGGCTTTTACCGCCACCACGCCCAGCGCCGGGAAAACCAGTGAGAACCCAGCCCCGGCCAGCAGAACGCCGATTTTCGCCATCCACGGCATCGAAGCCATCCCGACCAGTAACAGCCCGACAATCTCGACGCTAAAGCAGATCATCGCCACATTCAGCCCGCCTAAACGGTTGATACCATTTGGGAACAACAAACGAGTACCGACAAACGTGCAGCTAAAAAGCGTCAGCGCGAATGCGGCGCCATCCCAGCCTTTGGCATCATAGAACAAGGTAATGAAGGTAGCGATTACCCCAAATCCGGCGGAGGCCAGGGCCAGCGCCATACCATACAACCAGACGCGCCCAAGCACCGCGCGAAATGGCAACGGTTTGCCTTTGCTGGCCTTCACCGCCGGACGAGGGAGCGCCAGCAGGATTGCCAACAGTGCCACGCCCATCACGGTCAGCGCCAGCCCCTGTAAGCCACCCCAGGCATAAAACAGAACACCCAGCGGCGCGCCTATCGCCATCGCGCCATAGGTCACGATGCCATTCCAGGAAATCACCCGTCCGATGTGCATTGAGCCAACCACCCCCACGCCCCACAGCGTAGAGCCGGTCCCGGCAAAACTTTGCCCGATCCCGAGAATCACGCGCCCCAGACATAGCAGCAGCAGACTGACCAACGGCCAGCCGTTCGTTGATCCCGCCAGTAAATAGCCCAGGCCACTTAAAAAGCAGCCGCACAGCCCAAATACCACAATCTTCTTTGGCCCCAGCAGATCGGCATAGCGACCGGCATGCGGACGGCTCAGCAGCGTAGCGAAATATTGCAGGCTGATGACCAGCCCAGCCCAGAAAGCGCTAAATCCCATTACATCATGGACGTAGCCAGGCAACACCGCGAGCGGCAGGCCGATGGTCAGGTAGCTGGCGAAGTTAAACATCACCACAGAAACAATACGCAGGTTCAGGCGTAAACCGCTAAGCGTCGGTTCAGCGACGGGTTCGGGCATGGAGGGTCACCACGTTTTCACAACAGTGTTTCATTTCTACCATGTTGCAGAGCAGAAATCAGTAGCCAGTTTAGGAATATCAGTCGCAAGCCAGCCGCTACACTTAATGCAAAAACGCAAACAGGAAGAAGACATGATAACCACCCAGCCCGATAAAACGGGTTTGCACATTTTGCTCAAACTGGCCGCTCTGGTGGTGATCCTCGCAGGTATCCATGCTGCGGCGGATATCATTGTGCAGCTGCTGCTGGCCCTCTTTTTTGCCATTGTATTGAATCCACTTGTCACCTGGTTTATCCGCCGGGGAGTCGGTCGCCCAATCGCTATTACCTTAGTCGTGGTGGTGATGCTGATCGTTCTTACGGCGTTGGTTGGCGTGCTGGCGTCATCAATCACTGAATTCATGGACCTGCTGCCAAAATACAATAAGGAGCTAACGCGCAAGGTTCTGTATTTGCAAGAGCTGGTGCCTTTTCTGAATCTGCATATGTCCCCGGAACGTATACTGCAACGCATGGACTCTGACAAGCTGATGACCTTCACAACCACGCTGATGACGAGTCTTTCTGGTGCCATGGCCAGCGTCTTTCTGCTGGTGATGACGGTAGTTTTTATGCTGTTTGAGGTGCGTCATGTCCCCTATAAGATGCGTTTTGCGTTGAATAATCCGCAAATCCACATTGCGGGGCTACATCGAGCGCTGAAGGGTGTGTCACACTATCTGGCGCTGAAAACGCTGCTCAGCTTATGGACCGGTGCCATAATCTGGCTGGGACTGGCACTGATGGGGATTCAGTTTGCTCTGATGTGGGGCGTACTGGCATTCCTGTTAAACTACGTGCCCAACATTGGCTCGGTCATTTCCGCCGTCCCGCCCATGATCCAGGCACTGCTTTTTAATGGCATTTACGAATGTCTGTTGGTTGGCGCACTGTTTCTGGTGGTGCATATGGTGATTGGCAATATTCTCGAACCCCGAATGATGGGGCATCGGCTGGGATTATCGACGCTAATCGTCTTCCTCTCTCTGTTGGTATGGGGATGGCTGCTCGGTCCGGTCGGCATGTTGCTCTCCGTGCCGTTAACCAGCGTGTGTAAAATCTGGATGGAAACCACCAAAGGCGGCAGCAAACTGGCGATTTTGCTGGGGCCCGGCAGGCCCAAAAGCCGATTACCGGGATAAACTTGCAAACAGCATGTGAAGAATGATACACAACCCCATTATTACTAAAGGTTAGCCCTAATATGTACCGGATCGTTCTTGGGAAAGTTTCTGTTTTAAGCGCTGGTGCACTGCCTGCCGCACTGAGTGAGCAAGCGCCGCAAGGTGCTCGCCGTGCGCGCTGGCTGGCCGGTCGCGTGCTGCTTTCCCATGCCCTTTCGCCATTACCAGACATCGTCTATGGCGAGCAAGGAAAACCGGCCTTTTCTGCTGACACGCCGCTGTGGTTCAATCTCAGCCACAGCGGTGATGATATCGCCCTGCTGCTCAGCGACGAAGGGGAAGTCGGCTGCGATATAGAAGTCGTTCGCCCGCGCGATAACTGGCAAACGCTGGCAAATACGGTATTCAGTCTTGGTGAGCATGCCGAAGTCGAGGCCGAACGCCCAGAGCAACAGCTGGCGGCGTTCTGGCGCATCTGGACGCGTAAAGAAGCTATCGTGAAACAGCGCGGCGGTAGCGCCTGGCAAATCGTCAGCGTCGACAGTACCGCGCTAACTTCCTCACTCTCCGTCAGCCAGTGCCAGCTCGATACCCTGAGCCTGGCGGTGTGCACCCCCACGCCGTTTACCCTGACAGCAGACGCCGTGCAGCGACTGGAAGCCTTAGCGTAAATTTTCCGGGAAGTTTTTCGGCAGCTCGCTCGCCGCACAGGCAATAACGTCATCATTGTTCGCGCCGCAGTCACGTACGAAAGTGATGGTCGCGAACTCATCAATCACCTCGGTGGGATACGCCGGGCCGGCATCGCGGTACGACATCATCAGCGGAATATGGTCATTCTGGAAGCAGACCGTTTTTTCCGGATTATTGATCACCCAGCGAGGGAAAAAGATGGTGCCGTGAAAGAGTTTGTCACCCAGATTTACGATCAGGCTGACGTCGGTCCCGGTCGGTTCGGTCCACGAAATTTTATAAACGCTCTCCCCGACCCGCACAATATAGGCCCGCTGATCTTTCACCCAACGATTCCCCACAATGCCGCTGTGAATGCGGTAGTCCAGCGTAGTGTCGTTTTTCACGTAGATCTCGTAATTCCAGCCATTATCGTAGGTATAGACCAGATGTTTGCCGACAAATCCGCTTAAATCATGTTTATCAAACGCACTCATATTCGTTCTCCTCTTACTTGATGCGAGGATCTTAACGCTTCAAAAATTGGATGAATAACGCTATGTTTGCATCAAATTCATTCAATTATTAGATGAGTTATGCACAAAACAACCCTCGAGCAGTGGGCCCTATTGGAGAAAGTGGTGGAGCTAGGCAGCTTCGCTAAAGCGGCGGAAGAGACCAACCGTAGCCAGTCTTCGGTAAGCTACAATCTGGCACTGTTACAGGAGCGACTTGGCGTAACGCTGCTGACCCCGGAAGGGCGCAGGGCTGTCCTGACACCGGCCGGAGAGCTATTGCTCAATCAGGTCAAACCGCTACTGAAGGCCTTTTTATGGGTGGAAACCCGGGCCGCAACGTTACAAAACGGTACGCGAACGCGGCTGGATTTGATGGTAGATAGCATCTTCCCACGCAAACGCCTGTTTGCCATTCTCAAACAGTTTCAGCAGGCCTGGCCGCAAACGCAGGTGCGTCTGACCGAAGTCCTGGAGAATGGCGATGCTCGACTGGCAGCACATGCCGATGCGGACGTAATGGTCCTGACCCGGCGTCAGGATGTCACCGGACGCGGCGAATGGCTGATGAATATTGACTTCGTGGCCGTGGCCCATCGCGATCACCCACTCTGCATGCTGGATGCGCCGCTGAATGAAGACGCATTACGCGCCTGGCCGCTGATTCGCATTGCCGATCGCGATAACCCACAACAACCGGTGCGCGATGCCTGGACCTTCTCGACCATTGATGCCGCGATTGATGCGGTGATGTATCAGGTCGGTTACGGCTGGCTGCCCGAGGAACGTATTCAGACGCAGCTTGATCAGGGGCTTTTACGCCCACTGCCGTTAAGCCATGGTGCTCGTCGCGCCACGCCTTTGCATCTGATCGTTAAAGATACTCTCGCTCCGCTGGATGAACAGGTCAGTACCCTCCTGCGTTTATTACGAGAGCATTAACCTTTTCCCCGGATGCCGGACGTGTGTTACAAAATACGCTATTCCCCTTACTCCCTGTGCGCCAACGCGCCACATGAAAGGTTAACTGCAGATGCAACGAGTCACCATTACCCTCGATGACGATTTACTGGAAACGCTCGACGGCCTGAGTCAGCGCCGTGGCTACAACAACCGTTCCGAAGCGATACGCGATATTCTGCGTGGCGCACTGGCGCAGGAAACTACCCTTGAACACGGCACCCAGGGCTTCGCGGTGCTCTCGTATGTTTATGAGCATGAGAAGCGTGATCTGGCCAGCCGTATTGTTTCTACCCAACACCACCACCACGATTTATCGGTCGCCACGCTGCACGTGCACATCAACCATGACGACTGTCTGGAAATCGCCGTGCTAAAAGGCGACATGGGCGATGTGCAGCATTTTGCCGATGACGTGATTTCCCAGCGCGGCGTGCGCCACGGCCATTTACAGTGCCTGCCGAAAGAAGAGTAATTGCCTGTTTCGTTGCGGGATGCCGGATGGCTGCTACGCCTTATCCGGCCTACGTCCGTTACCGTTTGTAGGCCAGGCAAGCGAAGCGCGCCCGGCAATAATGATTACGCCATCGTACCAATCGTCTTTCTGAAACGCAGCAGTGCTATCAGGAAGAACGCGCTGCCAATCGCCAGCAGCGTCAGAAACTGCGGCCAGACAATGCTAAACCCGGCTCCGCGATAAAGTATCGCCTGCGCGAGACTGACGAAATGGGTAGTCGGCATGGTCAGCATAATGTCCTGCACCGCCTGCGGCATGCTTTCACGCGGTGTGGAGCCACCTGAGAGCATCTGTAACGGCAGCAGCACCAGAATCATCAGCAGCCCCAGCTGCGGCATAGAGCGCGCCAGCGTGCCCATAAAAATGCCGATCGAGGTGGTGGCGAACAGGCTCAGCGCCACGCCCAGCATAAACAACGGTATCGAACCTTCAATCGGCACCCCGAGCACGCCTTTTACCATCAGCATCAGCGACAGACCGGAAACCACCAGCACCACCAGCCCCATCGACCAGATTTTTGCCATCATGATCTCAAACGGCGTCACCGGCATCACCAGCAGATGTTCAATGGTCCCGTGCTCGCGTTCCCGGATCAACGCCGAACCGGTCAGCACAATCGCCAACATAGTGATGTTGTTGATAATCGCCATCACCGCGCCAAAGCGGGCGGGTTCCAGATTAGGGTTAAAGCGCATGCGCATTTCCAGCGCCACCGGCGGCTCATTGTTATCGCGGTAACGCGCCACAAAGCTGTTCACCTCGCCGCTGATGATATTCTGGATATAGCTGTTGCCGGTAAACGCCTGGCTCATGCGCGTGGCATCGACGTTAACCTGTATATCCGGTTGTCGTCCGGCCAGCACATCGCGCTGAAAATCAGGCGGAATGTTTACGGCGAAGGTATAGCGCCCGGCGTCCAACCCGGCATCCATTTCATCGGCAGTAATCATCTCCGGCGGTAAAAACCACGGGCGATAAAAGCTGTTCACAATCCGATTCGACAACTGCGACTGGTCCATATCGGCAATAGCAATCGGTGCCAGATGCAGCGAACCCGGCAGGACGGTCGCGGAAGAATAAACCGAAATCGTGAAGGCGAAGACGATCAGCGTCAGCATCGCTTTGTCACCCAGCAGGCTGCGCAACTCTTTGATACCGAGGTTATAAATATTGCGTAATCGGCGCATCACCCCTCCTGTTTTTTCAGCAGTAATACGCTCAGACCAATCACCACCGGAATGGCTACCGCCAGCGGAATAAACAGCTGCCAGAGATCGGTCAGATCCAACGCTTTAGAGAACGTTCCGCGCGCGATGGTCAGAAAATGGCTGGTCGGATAAATTTCACCAATCCACCGACCCGGCCCTTCCAGCGAGGCAACTGGATCGATCATTCCGGAAAACTGCGTCGCCGGGATCAGCGTAATAATCGCCGTACCAAAAATGGCCGCGATCTGGCTTTTCATAAACGTGGAGATTAACAGCCCCAGCCCGGTGGCAATGGTGACGTACAGCAGCGCAGCCAGCGTCAGGGTCACAAAGCTCCCCTTATGCGGAACGCCGAATACAAACACCGACAGCGCGCACAACAGCAGGAAATTCAGCATGCCCAGCACGATGTACGGCAACTGTTTGCCGAGTAAAAACTCGCTGCGGGTCGTGGGCGTAACGTACAGATTGATAATCGACCCCAGCTCTTTCTCACGCACCACGCTGAGGGCGCTGAGCATGGAGGGGATCATCATCAACAGCAGTGGGATCACTGCCGGAACAATCGCCGGCAGGCTCTTCACATCCGGGTTGTAACGATAGCGAGTTTCAATGGTCATCAGCCCGTTTTGCCCGCTGGCATTTGGCTGGCGCGCCATCACATCCTGCAGCCAGGTCTGGTGCATCGCCTGCACGTAACCCCTGACCGTTTCAGCGCGGCTTGGCATTGCGCCATCGACCCAGACGCCAATCTTCACCGGCGTTCCACGCGCGATGTCGCGGCCAAAATTTGGCGGAATTTCAATTGCTACCGCAACTTCGCCAGAACGCATCCGTTTGTCCAGCTCGTCATAACTGGTGAGCGGCGGTTGTTCGATAAAATAGCGCGATCCCGCCAGATTCAGCGTCCACGCCTGGCTGCTGACGGTCTGGTCGCGGTCGAGCACCGAAAAACGCAGGTTTTCCACATCCATGCTGATGCCGTAGCCCATGATAAGCATCAGGATCACCGTGCCCATCAGCGCCAGCGTGGAGCGTACCGGATCGCGCCGTAGTTCCAGCGCTTCACGGCGGCTGTAGCTGAATAAGCGCCGCAGGCTAAAACCTTGCCGCGGCGGCTTACTGTTTTCATGCACTGTCGGGACATTGGCTGGCGCTAACTGAGTTTCCGGCGCCGGGCCTGCCGCTTCCTGCAACCAGGAGATAAACGCCTCTTCCAGACTGGCAGCTCCACGCTGTTTCACCAGTTCCTGCGGCGTACCGCTGGCCAGTACTTTTCCGGCGTGCATCAGCGACATGCGGTCGCAGCGCTCCGCTTCGTTCATAAAGTGGGTGGAGATAAAAATGGTCACTTTGTCCTGGCGCGACAGATCAACCATCAGTTGCCAGAACATATCCCTCGCTACCGGATCGACCCCGGAGGTCGGTTCATCAAGAATGAGCATCTCCGGGCGATGGATCACCGCCACCGCCAGCGACAGGCGTTGACGGATCCCCAACGGCAGCGCACCGGGCAGCGCATCTTCGACATCGGTCAGCGAAAAGCGCTCACTCATCTCCTGCACCCGCCCAGGGATTTCTGCTTCGGGGATATGGAACAGCCGCGCATGTAGTTCGAGGTTTTGCCGGACGGTCAGCTCGCTGTAGAGCGAAAATGCCTGCGACATATAGCCTACCCGGCGGCGGGTATCGATATTTTTCGGGTCAACCGCTTGCCCAAACAGCCACGCCTCGCCTTCGCTTGCGGGCAGCAGTCCGGTGAGCATTTTCATGGTGGTGGATTTACCGCAGCCGTTGGAGCCGAGAAAACCGAAGATTTCCCCGCGCGGAATGCGGAAGTTAACGTGGTCCACCGCCACAAATTTACCGAAGCGCATAGTCAGCTCTTTCGCCTCGATGGCAATCTCTTCCTGCTCAGCGTGATACGGCGGGATCACTACCGGTTTATGCGCCTGGCGCTGGGCTTCAGGTAACAGCGCGATAAACGCCTGCTCCAGCGTGTTACTGTTGGTTTGCTCACGTAGCTGCTGCGCGCTCCCGGTGGCTAGCACCTCCCCGGCGTTCATCGCCACCAGCCAGTCAAAGCGCTCGGCTTCTTCCATATAAGCGGTCGCAACCAGCACGCTCATGTTGGTCTGCCGCTGGCGAATGCTGTTAATCAGATCCCAGAACTGAGCGCGGGACAGCGGGTCGACCCCGGTGGTGGGTTCATCGAGAATTAACAGTTCCGGGTCGTGGATTAACGCGCAGCACAGCCCCAGCTTTTGCTTCATCCCGCCCGAGAGTTTCCCGGCAGGACGGTCGCGAAACGGTGCCAGTCCGGTGCTATTCAGCAGCTCGGTAATCCGCGCTTCGCGCTCCGCTTTATCATGACCAAACAGCCGGGCAAAGAAATCGACGTTCTCATACACCGACAGCGTGTGGTACAGGTTTTTCCCCAGCCCCTGCGGCATCCAGGCAATGCGCGGGCAGACATCCCGGCGATGTTTTGGGTCGCGCATATCGCCGCCCAGCACCATCACGTTGCCGTGTTCAATGACCCGCGCGCCGGAGATAAGCGACAGCAGGCTCGATTTTCCGACGCCATCCGGGCCAATCAATCCCACCATACAGCGGGCAGGGATATCCAGCGTGATATTGTTCAGCGCTACCGTTTTCCCGTAATGCTGACTCACGCCGTCAAGGTGCGCCACGGGAGGAACGGGAACCAGCGCCAGATGCGTCATTGCGGCAACCTCACCACCAGGTCGTCAGGCCAGGCGCGACTTTCATCAACACGCACCCACGCCATGCCCGGCAGACCGGTTTTCACGTACTCCAGATGCTGCTGCAACAGCTCTGGCGGGATACGCGCTTTGACGCGAAACATCAGTTTCAGCCGTTCATCGCTGGTTTCGACCGTTTTCGGCGTGAACTGCGCGACGCTAGCCACAAAGCTGATGGTCGCCGGAATACGCAGATCCGGCGCAGCATCCAGCACCAGCCGCGCTTCTCCGCCAATCTTCAGTAAACCAGCCTGTTCGGTTGGCAAGAAGAACGTCATGTAGACATCGCTGAGATCGACCATATTCAGCACGCGACCGCCCGCGGAAAGCACCTCGCCCGGTTCAGCTACGCGGTACTGTACGCGGCCATCGCGCGGGGCTTTCAACTCGCTGTCATCAATATCAGCCACAATACGACGTTCGGTAGCCTGCGCGGCTTCTACGCGGGTTTGCGCCTGAATGATACTGGTGCGAGCGGCTTCAATTGCGGCTTTTGCCGCAGAGACCTGCGCCTTTGCGGATTCCAGTGCAGCGCGTGCGCTTTCTGCCGCAGCCCTGTCGTCATCCAGCTGTTGCTCAGACACAGCCCCACGCTGAGATAGCGAACGGGAGCGGACGTGGCGTTTAGAGACCGACTGCAGTTCCGCCTCACGCTGTTTTACCACCGACTGCGCGGCGCGCATTTCACTTTGCCGCTGCTCTAACAGCGCCCGCGCCGCCGCCACCGCACTTTCGGCCTCTTTGATTTGGGCTACCGCTTCCAGCCGCTGCTCCTTCAGCACGCGGGTATCCATTTTCGCCAGCACTTCGCCCTGACGAACAAACTGCCCTTCCGACACGAGGATCGTGTCAATTCGCCCGGCAATTTTGGTGGCAATATCCACTTCAGTGGCTTCAATTCTGCCGTTGCTGGCTGCAAACCCCTCCGGTATTCCCGCAGGGCGAAGCATCCACCATGCTATCGCGGCCACCACGACCAGGATGCCCGCCACCCACCACATCATATGACGTTTAAACTTATCCATATTCGACCCGCCGTAATCCCTGTTATCAAACGATGCGTGTCACAAAGCCCACTGAACAGCTATTCAGCGGGGGATTCCATCCGGGATAAGAAGGAATGAGAAACAATGGCCAGAGAGCAGACAGGCATGTAAGCAACCTGCGCCGCGAAGGAAGTGAATGATGAAAATGCTGTAAAATCGGGTAGTAATGTTGTCATCATCAGCGTTCCTGGCCGGAAATGAAACACGCATACTCATTACTGCTGTCTATTGAATACTAACACCTGGATTCAATATGTCTATTCGGTTGTAGCAGGTATGTTGCAGGCAAAAAACCGTGCCCGGCAATTCCTTCACCGGACACCTATAGTGCTTAAAAAGCCTGCTGATAAAGTCGCAACGCATCGCCTTCAGTAAGCGTCACGGGATTGTTATCCAGTAAACGGGTCTGCTGCATAGCATCGTGGGCTAACAGCGGCAGGTCCTTTTCAGGTACATCGACGTCACGCAGCCTGTTCGGCGCGCCGGTTGCGGCAATAATGTTCTCCATCGCGGCAATAAACGACTGGGTATCGTTTTCCAGGTCCCCTGTCACCTTCGCCCCCATGACGGCTGCCAGCTCACCATAAAGTGGAGCCGCCGCTGACGCGTTAAACTGCAGCACTGGAACCAACATCAGCGCATTCGACAACCCATGCGGAATATGGCGTCGTGCGCCCAAGGGATAAGCCAGCGCATGCACTGCCGCCACAGGGGAATTGGCAAAAGCCTGGCCTGCCAGCATCGCGCCCAGCAGAACATTTTCTCGCGCTTCACGGTTGTTCCCGTCACGACATGCGGTCACCAGATGGCGACTGATTAAACGTAACGCCTCGCGGGCCAACGCATCCGAAAGCGGGTTCTTCTTATGCTTGCTAGTATAGGCCTCTATCGCATGCACCATCGCATCTATCCCGGCAGCAGCAGTGTGGACCGGCGGCAACCCCAGCGTCAGTTGCGCATCCAGTAGCACCAAATCACCATACAGTTGCGGGGAGACAATGCCCATTTTGCTATCATCATGCGTCGTTAAAATGGCAATATTGGTGACTTCAGACCCCGTACCTGCCGTAGTGGGAATATTTACCAGCGGCAAACGTTGACCAACAACCTTGCCAACCCCGTAAAGTTCCGGCAAGTCTTGTTCAGAGTTGATTAACACAGCCACCAGCTTCGCGACATCCAGCGAGGAGCCGCCGCCCAAGCCAATAACCATGTCACAGTGGCCATCGCGAGCTACCTGTATGGCTTCGCGAACAAGGTGCTCATGCGGATCTGGTTGAACCCGATCATAAACCGTCACCTGAAACCCTGCATCTTGCAGGCTATGCAAAACAGGCGGCAGAATCCCTGCTTTGACCAGTCCAGGGTCGGTTACCAGCAATACACGACGCGCGCTAAAACGCTGCTGAAGGAGCTCTCCTAATCGTGCCGCACCCGTCCATTCGACGATGATCTCCGCTACCGTCGTAAACGCAAAATCCTTCATAACATGGTTCATTGATGTGTTCCTTGTAGTAAGAAAGACAGAGTTTACCTACGCGGTTCATCGGGAGGAATGTGAAAGCTTTTCACCTCTTTACGCTCCAACAGCGGAGTAATAATTCCAACACCAATGCGCTGAAAATGTTCCGTTTGTCGGTGAAGTTCAAGACCTTGTGCGCAACGATAAGTCTCAACAATCACAAAGCGATCGCCGTCTTCCGTGGAACGGAAAAACTCATAGGTGATATTTTCAGGCTCGTTACGCGTCGCCTCCGCCAGCATGCTGAGCGCATCGTTTACCTTGTCGCCCATCGTCGGTTGGGCAAAATAATGTGCGACAACAAACAGCTGCGTATTTTCCATTTTGGGCTCCCGGTGGTTAACGTAGAAGATTCACATCCCATAACGCACTGTCGCTGCTTGAGACGGCTATCGCGCCGTGCAACAGTGCTGTCTGAGCATGCTCCTCATTGCAGACAAACCCGGACGCCACAATCGGCGGCAACACATTACGATCGGCCTGCGGAAGCAACGGCAGCATCTGCGCGGGCATCAGTTGCACATAATCAGGTTCGCTTTGCTCCACCGCTTTCAGGCTGCGTAGCCAGGTGGAACGGTCAGTGACAAAGATTTTCTGCATGGTCACCAGCCCGCATTTTTTCGCACGCTGTACGGTTTGCAAACGCGTAGAGAGCAGCCCCATCGCCCCTGTTTCAGCCACATAATCGATGCCACCTTTATCCTGCGACAGCCCATTACAACTATCGATATTGACGATGACGTACTTTCCCGCCTTCGACAGCAGTTCGATCACTGGCTGGAGCTTAATCAGATCAATATTGGCAATAATGCAGACTTCAGCTTTGCTGGACAGCGCGGTTTTCAGTTGCTCAATGCCGTAAATCGCCATGATGATGGGATGGCGTGCCAGAAGCACGCCAAGGTTTTTGATCATGATTGACCTTCCTGATGTGAGTGCAACTTAGCGCTTAACCCCAGTTTGCCCGGGTTCAGTATATTCTGCGGATCCAGCGCCTTTTTAATATCGGCCAAAACCGAAAGCGATTCACCTAAAGAGGCCTGCATATAAGGGGAACGAAGCAGCCCAACGCCATGGTGATGGCTGAGGGAGGCATTGCGTTTAATCAGCACCGCATTTGCCGCGTCCCATGCCGCACGATACCACGCCCCGCGTTGCTCAACCGCCACATCGCCACGCAGCGAGAAGTAAAGGCATGCGCCATCGACGTAGGCGTGGGACTGGTGCGCTGAACCGGCCAGCGTCCCCGGTACAGCGTTAATCGCAGCCACCACATCATCATATACCGCACTGAGATCGCGCCAGCGTCCCACCATTTCCAGCGTGTCCGCCACCAGGCCGGGGCTTTTCTTAAAACCTTCAGCGCTTTTACCCGTCAGATACCGGGTATCCAGCCAGCGTTCAAAGATGGCCTCACCGTCAAGTTCCTCTCCGCTCTGCTTACAAACACGTTCACTGATAGCCAGCACCGCGTCGACCATGTCTGGCTGTCCTTCGTCCGCAATGAGCAGGACATTGGTCTCTGGCAGACCAAACTGCACGCCGCTTTCCAGATTATCGTACAAACGTAGTGCCGCCGGATTCGCACCATGCTGTAAGATTTCACGACATGCCTCCAGTCCACTGGCAAAACTGGAAAAACCCCAGGCGATGGCGCGGCCATAATCCGGCAAGCGATGAAGCTTCAAACGCACACGCACAATCACACCCAGCGTGCCTTCCGAACCAATGAACATTTGCTGTAAATCCGGTCCGATAGCGCTGCGTGCATAACCGCCCACGGTGATTAAACGCCCATCGGCAAGCACCACATCCATCCCAAAAACCATATCTTCAATTTTGCCATAGCGAGTAGAAAGCTGCCCCGCGCCACGACAGGCGACCCACCCACCCACGGTACTAATGCCAAACGAAGACGGCCAGTGGCCCATCGTCATACCGTACTCTTTCTGGATGGTTTGTTCGAAAACATCGCCAAACATGCCGGCTTCTACCTCAACAATCTGACTTTGCGGGTCAAAGTCGATAAATTTGTTGAGTTCGCAAACGTCCAGCACGATCCCCCCACGCAACGGCAAGGCGGCTCCGGTAACGTTACTGCGCCCGGCAGAAACCGTGACCGGGATGGCGGATTCACTGGCAAGACGCATCACGTCCTGAATCTGTTCCACGGTGGAAACGCGCACAATCACCCCTTTTGAGGTGGCGGGGGCGCCCTGGGTTTCCGCAATCATCGAACCGGCCCACCAGTCGCGGGTCCAGGTAATCACATCGGCCTCAGACGTCAGCACTTCATCGGCAATGACCCGCAGACGGTCAAACGTCGCTTCGCTTATTGCAACGGGATCAACCTGCATTCCTTTTGCGCCACCGCTGCGGGTGATGTCCGTTGCCCATGCGGGACGAGTATGTGCGCCAACGGTATAATTTCCACGGTTGTAACCACGTTTAATCGCTTCTTTACTGATCATTCTGATGTCCCCATAAGCATTGATTTTTCATGTTTAATTGCGGCCTGATAGCTGGCGACCTGTTTAGCCACGTGCTCAGGATGTAATCGGAGTTCTTGTTGCAGTATTTCCCCAACGCGTTCAGCTGCAACGGCTGATGCATCGCGCGCCATCAGGCGAGCACGAATTCGGCGCGACAGCACATCGTCAACGGTGCTGGCAAGCTCATGGCGCACGGCGTACACCACTTCCGCTTCGGTATAGGGAAGCCCTGCGACGATAGGCTTCATGAGCGACGGATCGGCCTGGATAATGTCACTGACAAAATGGGCTTCAGTACCGTAGCGCTCGCCCAGATGCGCAGACAGACCACCTGAAGCCAGAATGGCCTGCGGGTCATAGCCAGCCGCGCCAAGCAAATACGCAGTTTTCGTTGAGCAGGCCTTCTTACGACCCAGTATTTTGCTGGCCGCGTCGATGGTTTCTTCCGCCATATGACGTGATGTCGTCAGCTTGCCGCCGACGATGGTAATGAGCCCGTCCGCTGAAACCCGGATCTCATGGTTACGCTTCATCTCAACGGTCTTTCCACCCGCCACGCCCACCAGAGGACGGCAACCGGCGATACTTCCCACCACATCTTCCGGGCGCAGATCCGTTTTCAGCGCCGAGTTGGCCCCTTCCAGCAGAAAGTCCAGCTCAGTGCGATTACAGTGAACATCGTTCAGATCGCCCTGATAGTCCTCATCCGTGGTGCCCAGATAGGAGACGTTACCCCAGCGCGTTATGGTCGCGCGTCGGCTGCGTCCGGCAACCGGGATGGTCACCGTGCAATCATTGCGAATCTTCATCCATGGGATCGCGACGTGTACCCCCTTCGCCGGGCGAATATTCAGAGGAGATGCCTCTCCTTTTTTCAACCCGTTCCAGTCACGTAGCCAGACGCCCGTCGCCATAATGACCACCCGCGCCTTAACCTGAATTTCTCGGGCATCGGCATACACAATGGCCCCATTGACTTTGCCGTGCTGGTCACGAGTGGTTTCAATAACTTCGGCATGGTTCGTCACCGTCGCCCCATGAAACGCCGCCGTGCGCACCAGGGCCAGTGTTAATCTGGCATCGTCAACACGGGCATCGAAATACATAAAACCACCGGAGAGTTGTTCCTCTTTCAGCGTAGGGCAGTGCGACAGTACTTCCGCCGGAGTCAATTTTTGGTGAAGGATACCTTCCCGCCATCCGCCGGCGAGATCGTAGGTCCAGAGCAGACTTTCAAACGCCGAAGACATGCGCTTATCAAACACACCATTCTTATCAAGCACCGGAAATAAAAAAGGAAGCCGCTGCACCAGATGGCGAGCGTTCCGGCGCATACGCTGGCGTTCGAGCAAAGAGTGACGCACCAGCCCCAGGTTCCCCTGCTCGATATAACGCAGACCACCGTGCACCATTTTTGATGACTTGGATGACGTCCCCGAAGCGAAATCGCTTTTTTCAATCAGCGCGACCCGATAGCCACGCAGGCTGGCATCCAGCGCCGCATAGGCTCCCGTCACGCCGCCGCCGACAATCAGGATGTCGTAGGTTTCGCTTTCAAGTCGGTCCAGTTGTTCAGGTCGCTGCAGACGCAACGGTTCTGCGCCGTACATTTCACTACGTGTTTTATTGGGCTTTCGCGAAGGGAAAAACTTCATGAGTGGGTACGCTCCTGATTAGCTGAAGTGAAGCTGCTGGCGGCATCTATTTCGAGCGCAATACGCATCTCCCAGCGGTTTATTTTTTGTTCGCGAAGGTCATGACTGATTTTGGGTTCAAACAGGCGCGCTGTTTTCAGCGTGGCGCAGGCATCGGGCAACGAGTCCCACAGCAGCCCATCGGCCCCTGCCAGAAATGCCGCACCACGTAAGCTGGCCCGTGCCGTTTCGGCCATCCGCCGTACGGGGATCCCGCTAACATCAGCCTGGATTTGCAATAACGTATCGCTATTGGATAACCCGCCCCCAACCACCAGTTCTTGTGCGGGTATGCCGGTTGCCGCTTCATTCGCACGAATACAGGCAGCGACCGAATGCGCAATACCTTCCAGAATGGCGTAAGCCACCTGAGGGCGTGTGGTCGAGATTGAAATACCGTTAAGGGAGGCGCGGGCCTGCGGTTGCAGATGAGGAACACGCAGACCCGTCAATGCCGGAATGAAGCTCACGCCGCCAGAATCACTGGCCTGCGCAGCCAACTCGCTAATTTGTTCGGGCGAGTCAAACCAGTGCAGCTTTTCGCACACCCAGTTCAAAGCCGAACCGGTAGTTGGAACGAAAGTTTCTACAGAGAAGTGTGAACGCCCTTTTTGGCGGCGTGCCGTCATTGTGAGCGTGCTTTCACAACTCTTATTCAGCGTCGGTACCGTCGACCCCATCATCAAATCGACAAAGCTGCCGGTCCCATGCATACAAAAAGCCTGTCCGCGCTCAGTACAACCCAGGCCGATAGCCCCCGCAAACTGATCTCCGGCACAGGCCCGGATCGGGACGCTAATTCCGAGGATATCTTCACGCGTGGTGCCAAAATCATCAGCATCATCATGTAATGATGGCAGCAATGACGCCGGGAAATTCAACGCCTGCAGCCAGGGCAAATGATACTGATGCTCGTTAAGGCAATACGCCCCAGCAGACGTGGCGTTAGTGGGGGTAGTGACACATTTTTTTTCTTGCGCCAGATGCCAGAGTAACCAGCTGTCAACGGTGCCAAACACCAGCGTTCCGGCCTGGTGCGCCTTCTTCACTGCCGATGTGTTGGCGATATGGTATGACGCCCAGAGGTAAGGAGAGCGTATCCCAACCGGCCGGCCGACGAGCGGCAGCAGCTTCGCATCCCATTGTGGGGCAAGTTGCGCCAGTTCATGCGTAAAACGGGCATCCTGCCAAACCATCGCAGGTGCCAGCGCCTTGCCAGTGCCTGCATCCCAGAGCACAGCTGTGGAACGTTGCGTAGCAATCGCCAGCGCCACAATGCGCATCTTGCTACGCTGGGCGTTGGCAATCGCAGTACGACAGACCGCAATGGTGGCCTGTAGTATTTCATCAGCATCTTGTTCAACAACGCCATGGCGCTGGCTACTGACCTGAAGCGGTTGGTATTCCAGGCAGTGGACCTGGCTATTTCGCGCCACCACTGCCGCGCGCGTACCGGATGTCCCTTCATCTATCGCCAGAATTACATCTTCATATTCAATCATTTCGTGCTCCTGTTTGACTCGGGGGCCATCGACTCTGGATAAGACGGCTGTGATGGTGCGAACTGCGGAGCGCCAGGCTCGTTATCCGGCTGGATGGTCGTGCGAGTGGGATCCCACGGAATCGCAAAACAGACGATGCTCGCAAATAGCGGAACGGCGGACATGATCAGGAAAGTTGTTTGCAGACCGTACAGATCGCGGAAGACGGGGAAAATAAACAACCCAAGAGCCGCACCGATTGCGCCAAGCGCCCCCACCACACCGTTGGCACCCGCCCGTAGTTCACTGCGAAAAGAGAGTGATGAAAGGCTTTTCCCATTTGCGCCAGGCCCGCCAGAGTGACAAAGAATAAACAGCGCAGGGACCAGCAAAGAGGCCCACAGCGGCATACTGTCGCTGAACAGTCCCAGCGTGAGCAGTACGAGAAAAGCCACGGCAAAACCGATCGCCGACGAACGACGCAGGCCCAGGCGGCGACCTATAGCGGGCGACAGGAAGCCGCCAATGATACCGAAAACGTTAAAAAACAGTGAACACAATGTTGCGTAGACAAAGTTCTTACCGAACATCGCAGCGCTAATAACCGGTAAATACCAGCCGACACCAAAATATTGTATTGATTGACAGATCTGAACCGTAGAAGCCAGAATCGTACGCGGTAAATAAACACCACGGAATATTAGCAGCACATTTATTGCACCTTTTCCCGCTTGCCCAATGACCGGTTCTTGCTCCGTTTTTGGTGCCAGAATAAAATTCTCACCGTATATTTTATTCATAGCGTTCACGGCCTCAGAAAGACGTGATTTTCTCGCCAGCCATACCGGGCTTTCAACTAAATAACGAAACTGGAAGAACAGGACAATTAGTCCGCATAATGCTGTTACGGCAATAGAATAACGCCAGATAGCATCGCCAACATCCCAGGAATAAAACATCAGCGCCAATGCCAGGTTTAAACACACCGCGACATACCACACCCCTTGCCAGGTGTTTAAACGGCTTTTTAGTTTCACCGGGGTGAACTCCGCTAGCATCGCCATGGCCACGGCAAAATCCATCCCGTAAGAGACGCCAACGAAGAAGCGGCCTATGATAATGGTGCTGAAACTGGAGGACGACATCACCAGCAACGCACCGATCACCGCCATTATTTTGGCAATAATCAGCGGCGGAACACGTCCCCAGCGATCGGCAATCCAGCCGCCGATGGGGTTAAATAATATGGCAACCCACGATGAAAATGAGGTCAGCAGCGCAACTTCGGTCGAGCTCAGATTTAAATTGCGGGTCATTGGGTTTAATCCAGCACTGAGGGCTGAATTTGAAAAAGCGTCAAGAAACAGACCACCTAGCGCTAACCACCAAATAACACCGGCTCTGTCATTTATTTTTCCGTGTGAGTCGATGAAATTAATAACATCATCAACACCACGGATTTTTATCGGATTCGAGAATGAGCATGCGGACATGGCTTTCCCCTTCATAATATTTGGAAGAAGGTCGCCATTAGCTAAAAAAATGCAATAAGAGACCATCTTAATTTCACAGATAGTCTCTTATCTAAAATCTGTATTTTTCCACTCTAGAAGGTAACGGAAAGCGTGTCAAAGCGACTTTACCGGTTGACTTTGATTTTGTGATATGTAGCACAATTGTTAACAAATGATTACATTAATAACGTTTGCCGCGGCATTTCTGGCTGATGCCTGCATGCCTCTATGCGATGGCTGGACATTCCCTCAGCGTTAATACCAGATGTATGCTGAGCATACGTCGTTTCCTCGGCGCATCGTTAATGCAAATCCGCAATAAATAGACCTTGAGTATACGATTAGGTTTATCACAAATTACCAGAGTACAAACAAAGTCATTTAATTTCATTAGATTACGATTAACTCCCTTTTCTTGTCGTTATTTTCAACGTTAATTTTTCGTTATGTTGATCACATTAACATCAAAATGATAGTGATCTTAAAATAGGATTTAAATATTGTGGTCAGGCCGCTAGACCACAATAAGAGGATATATCATGAAAAGAAAAACAATGGGATGGCTTATCGTTTTTCTTCTATTTATAGTTTACATGCTTAACTATATGGATCGTTCAGCATTGTCGATCACCGCTCCACTCATTGAAAAGGAATTAGGATTTAATGCCGCTGAAATGGGTATGATTTTCAGCGCATTCTTTGTTGGCTACGCACTGTTTAACTTTATCGGTGGCTGGGCCAGCGACAAGTTTGGTCCTAAGACAGTATTTTTGGTCGCCGCATTACTTTGGTCAGTATTTTGTGGGATGACCAGTTTAGTTACCGGTTTATGGACTATGCTGGCCGTACGCGTATTATTTGGTATGGCCGAAGGACCAGTTAGCGCAGCCGGCAATAAAATCATCAATAACTGGATTTCACGTAAAGAATCTGCCACTGCGATTGGTATTTTTAGCGCCGGCTCACCGTTAGGTGGTGCAATTTCTGGTCCGGTCGTTGGCCTGTTGGCACTTTCATTAGGCTGGCGTCCGGCATTTGGGATTATCTTCCTGTTTGGTTTAGCCTGGGTCATTCTCTGGTACTTCATTGCCAGTGATAAACCCTCCAAAAGTAAACACCTTGCCCCGGAAGAGCGTGTCGATTTTGAAAACCATGACGACATTATTTTAGCGGATGACGGTAAAGCAATGCCTTCTCTTGGCTACTACATGAAACAGCCAATGGTGTGGGCAACGACGCTGGCCTTCTTTAGCTATAACTACATACTCTTTTTCTTCCTGACCTGGTTTCCAAGCTACCTGAATCACTCATTACATCTTGATATTAAAGAAATTAGCATTGCTACCGTGATCCCGTGGGTGATAGGCGCAATCGGTATGGTTCTGGGCGGCGTATGTTCTGATTTTATCTATCGCGTTACAGGAAATGCCCTGCTTTCTCGACGTCTTATTCTCGGCGTGTGCCTGGCTGGTGCGGCGATTTGTGTTGGCGTTTCAGGCACAGTCACCACCATCAGCAGCGCCGTTGGACTGATGTCTGTCTCGCTCTTCCTGCTGTATCTGACCGGGCCAATTTATTGGGCTGTTATTCAGGATGTAGTGCATAAAGATAAAGTCGGTAGCGTCGGCGGAGCCATGCATGGGCTAGCGAATATTTCCGGGATTATTGGCCCACTGGTCACCGGATTCATCGTTCAGTTCAGCGGTAAATATGATTACGCATTCTATCTTGCTGGTGCTATTGCGATTGTTTCCAGCTGCCTGGTATTCGTATTTGTCAAAAATAAAGGATTGAAAGAAAATGAAAGTCAAAGCTGTTTACATCAATAAACCTGGTGAAATTGAAACCCGCTGGGTTGATTATCCTGAAAAGAAAGATAATGAAGTGCTGATTAAAGTTGATGCTGCCGGAATATGTGGTTCTGATATTGGTGCATTTCGCGGAACTAATCCTTTAGTAACCTACCCACGTATTATTGGTCACGAAGTTACGGGCGTGGTTATTAAAGAAGGCAATGGTATGCCGACCAACATAAAAGAAGGAGACCGCGTAATTGTTGACCCTTATATCTATTGTGGTCACTGTTATCCCTGCTCGGTAGGCAGAACAAATTGTTGTGAGAATCTAAAAGTAATTGGCGTGCATATTGATGGCGCAATGCAGGAGGTGATTGCTCACCCTGCGCATTTGATTCACAAAATCCCTGATGACGTGGCCTCCGAGATGGCACCACTGGCAGAACCGCTGACCATTGCGCTACATGCGCTACATCGGGCCAAACTCGCCGCAGGGGAACATATCGCCATCATTGGGGCGGGTGCGATAGGTCTGATGGCGGCACTGAGCGCATTACGTTATGGCGCGACACCTATCCTGATCGATATCGTGGAAGAAAGACTCCAGTATGCCAAATCGCTGGGCGTCCCGTACATTATCAATCCCTCGAATACGCAGGTTGTTGACGCGATAAAAGATATTACGCAGGGCACGATGGCCCAGGTCGTGGTTGAAGCCTCTGGCGCTAACAGCGCGATTCGCGAAACGCTGGATCTGGCCTCTTTTGCTGGTCGTATTGCCTTCACCGGCTGGCCAAAACAGGAAACATCGTTACCCACCAATCTGATCACGTTTAAGGAACTGGATCTTCGCGGATCCCGCACCAGCGCAGGCGAGTTTGAAGAAGCGTTACAGATGCTTGCAACGCTGAACATCAATCCTGCGGATGTTGTCAGCAAAGTGGTGAGTATTGATGAGGTTCCTGCCGCTGTAAAAGAACTCGATCAATACCCGGAACGCTATCTGAAGATCAATGCGACCTTTCATTAATTTTCCCAGGAGATAAAACAATGGAACAAACCTGGCGTTGGTATGGCCCGAACGATCCCGTGTCGTTGTCCGATGTTCGTCAGGCCGGAGCAACCGGCGTAGTAACAGCGCTTCATCATATTCCAAACGGTAAAATCTGGTCCGTAGAAGAAATTCTCAAACGCAAAGAGATCGTAGAGAAAGCCGGTCTGGTCTGGTCCGTCGTGGAAAGCGTGCCGATTCATGAAGATATCAAGACCCATACAGGGCAATACGATCTCTGGATTAGCAATTATCAGCAGACGCTGCGTAATCTTGCCCAATGTGGCATCTATACCGTGTGTTACAACTTCATGCCGGTTCTGGACTGGACGCGCACAGACCTGGAATATGAATTGCCCGATGGCTCAAAAGCCCTGCGCTTTGACCAGATTGAGTTTGCCGCCTTTGAGCTGCATATTCTCAAACGTCCGGGGGCCGAAGCAGATTACACCGCGAATGAGATAGCTCAAGCGGGTGAGCGTTTCGCCAGCATGAGCGAAGAGGACAAGGCGCGACTGACACGAAACATTATTGCCGGTCTGCCAGGCGCCGAAGAAGGTTACACGTTGGACCAATTCCGTAGCCACCTGGCGACTTATCAAAATATCGACAAAGCGGCCCTGCGCGAGCACTTTGCCTTTTTCTTACGGGCCATCATCCCGGTTGCGGAAGAGGTTGGCGTACGTATGGCCGTGCACCCAGACGATCCGCCGCGCCCAATTCTTGGTCTGCCGCGTATTGTCTCCACCATCGAAGATATGCAGTGGATGGTGGAAACCGTCAACAGCATGGCGAATGGCTTCACAATGTGTACAGGCTCTTATGGGGTGCGCGCAGACAACGATCTGGTAGATATGATTAAACAGTTCGGCCCACGGATTTACTTTACGCATCTGCGCTCCACGCAACGCGAAAATAATCCCAAAACCTTCCATGAAGCGGCACATCTTTCCGGTGATGTCGATATGTACAACGTGGTGAAAGCGATAGTCGAAGAAGAAGAGCGCCGTAAAAATGAAGGTAACGCCGTCTTGATCCCCATGCGACCAGACCATGGTCACCAGATGCTTGACGATCTGAAAAAGAAAACCAATCCCGGTTATTCCGCTATTGGGCGTCTGAAAGGTCTGGCCGAAGTACGTGGTGTTGAGCTGGCTATCCGGCGCGCCTTTTTCAGTTAATCAGATTATTGCCGCATGGTGTCCATCGCTATGCGGTTTTTCATTCCGTCAGGACCGGTCTTTGATAGCACATCATCAAAGAAGATCTTCAATGACAGGAGGTTGTCATGGAACAAAATCTCGCCAACGCTCAGATTTCTACCCCACGCCCACGCTGGGATCGTTCACGCCTGGTTTCCCGAATCGTACATCTTGGCTGCGGAGCCTTTCATCGCGCCCACCAGGCACTTTATACCCATCATCTGCTGGAAAGCAGCGACAGCGACTGGGGTATCTGTGAGGTCAACCTGATGCCCGGAAACGATTCCACGCTGATTCAAAATCTAAAGGCGCAGGATCTGCTTTATACCGTTGCCGAGCGTGGGGCGCAAAATACAGAACTTAAAATCATCGGTTCGATGAACGAAGCTCTGCATCCAGAATTCGATGGCGGAGATGCAATTATCCGCGCAATGGCGCGCCCGGAAACCGCCATTGTTTCACTGACGATTACCGAGAAAGGTTATTGTACCGATCCCGCCAGCGGCGAACTGGATCTGAATCACCCGTTTATCCAGCATGACATTGTAAACCCGCAGTCACCAAAATCGGCGATTGGCTATATTGTCGAAGCTCTGGCGTTGCGTCGCAAACAGGGATTAAAGGCCTTTACCGTGCTGTCCTGCGACAACGTGCGAGAAAACGGCCATGTCGCGAAAGCAGCTGTCCTGGGGCTGGCAGCGACCCGCGACCCGCAATTGGCCGACTGGATAGCCGCGCATGTTACGTTTCCTTGTACGATGGTGGACCGCATTGTCCCAGCAGCAACGGATGAGGCATTAGCGCAAATCGCCGGGCAGCTTGGCGTGTACGATCCCTGTGCCATTGCCTGCGAGCCGTTCCGCCAGTGGGTTATCGAAGATAACTTTGTTAATGGTCGTCCGGACTGGGATCGAGTTGGCGCGCAGTTTGTGGAAGACGTAGTGCCGTTTGAAATGATGAAGCTGCGTATGCTCAACGGCAGTCACTCTTTCCTCGCATACCTTGGTTATCTGGGTGGCTACGAGACGATTGCCGATACGATGACAAACACGGCGTATCGCAACGCTGCGCTGGCGTTAATGCTTGATGAACAGGCTCCAACGCTGTCGATGCCTGAAGGTACAGACCTGGCAGGTTATGCGGAGTTGCTGATCGCAAGGTTTAGCAATCCATCGTTGAAGCACCGAACCTGGCAAATTGCGATGGATGGCAGTCAGAAATTACCGCAACGCTTGCTGGACCCCATTCGGCTTCATCTTGAACAAGGAGACAACTACCGTCGCCTGGCTCTGGGCGTTGCAGGCTGGATGCGCTACGTCAGTGGTATAGATGAAAAAGGCAATCCAATTGAAGTGGTCGATCCTTTGGCGGAACAGTTTCGGGCTATTTATCAGCACTATCCGTCAACTGGGGAGCGTATCAGGGCACTACTGGCAATTGACACCATCTTTGGGCGGGATCTGCGCGATAACACCGACTTTGTTGAGCATGTCACCGCTGCCTGTCAGCAATTGCACAGCTTAGGCGCCCGTGCAGCGGTAGCCGATCTGAGTCATTAACGCTTGTTGTTTCAAAGACCCACGATCTGCCTGACGTAAGCCAGATGTTCCAGCGATTTTTGATAAGCACCGTCAGCATCCGCCTGGCGAATCGCATCCACAATTGCTTTATGTTGCTGATTCATACTGGTTAACACATCCCGGTTGCCGGAACGTTTGTCTAGTCCGGCATACGGGATGTTAACGCGTTGCTCCCACAACATACGCGACATATCGAGCAAGACGCGGTTCTGACTGGCTTCAGATACCGTTAAATGGAATTGCTTATCGAGAGAGTAAAAACCATGGACATTGTTTTCACTAATGGCTTTTTCCATGCTGAGGTGCAGCGCTTCAAGCTGGCTAATAAGCTCATCTTTGCCTGCTTCTGCAGCAAGACGTGCACAATGGCTGTCAACCAACTCTCGCGAATAGAGTATTTCTTCAACCGTATAATCACTGGCAGAATGCTTTTTATCAGTAACAATAACGCCATTACCGGACTGGATGGTGATCCACCCTGAGATCTCAAGCACAATCAACGCTTCTCTGAGCGATGCCCGACTCACGCCAAGTTGCTTCGCCAGTTCACGTTCAGGGGGCAAGAAACTTCCCGGCGGAAAAATACTATCGTTGATGAGCTTAATGATGAGATTGGCTATCTTTTGATAGAGCCGCTCCTGTTTTACCTCAGGAATAACCATGTGCATCCCGTTCCCTTTTGTGTACGATTTTTAACTGATTTATCTTATCATTCCCGGAGTTAAGAAACGCATGCCTGAGTCAGTTCCTTGTAACAGAGGTAAACAAATTCACTCTCCAGATACCAAATCCTGCGCACATGCCCAGGCACTCGACCATGCCCACTGGAAGTTATAGCCACCCAACCAGCCGGTGACGTCCATCACTTCGCCGATAAAGTAGAGCCCTGGCACTTTGCGGGCTTCCATCGTGCGCGATGACAGCTCGTTGGTATCGACGCCGCCCAACGTGACTTCAGCGGTACGATACCCTTCCGTACCGTTCGGCTGCACCCGCCACTCGGTCAGCGTTTCAACCAGCGTTTGCTGATCGCGCACGTTAAGCTGCTTCAGAGACACGTCAGGAATTTGCCCTAACTGCTGCAAGCATTCCACCAGACGCTTTGGCAACTGCATTGCTAAGGTGTTCTTTAAGCTCTGGTTAGGGTGTGCGCTACGTTGTTCGTCGAGGAAACTCGCCAGGTCAACATCCGGCAACAAATTAATGCTGACAAATTCGCCTGGCTGCCAAAAACTGGAAATCTGCAAAACAGCTGGACCCGAAAGTCCTCGGTGTGTAAAGAGCAGATTTTCACGAAATACGGTGCCGTCTTCGGCGGTGATAACGGAGGAGACCGACACGCCAGAGAGCACCTGAAGCTGCTCCAGCAGTGGCTTATGCAACGTAAAGGGCACCAGTCCCGCGCGCGTTGGCAACACCTTCAGACCAAACTGTTCGGCAATTTTATAACCAAACGGCGTTGCCCCCAGACCCGGCATGGAAAGCCCACCGGAAGCGATAACCAGTTTTTTCGTGCCGACCGTCATGCCGTTCAGTTCGAGGGTGAAACCTTCATCATCCTGCACCACGCTCAGGACTTCGCTCCGTAACCGCATAGTTACGTTACCTTTTTCACACTCGTCTACCAGCATATCGACAATTTGCTGAGCGGAATCATCGCAGAACAGCTGACCCAGCGTTTTTTCGTGCCAGGCAATACCGTGTTTGCCCACCAGGTCGATAAAATCCCACTGCGTATAGCGTGCCAGTGCCGATTTGCAAAAATGGGGGTTTTGGCTCAAATAGGCGGCCGGTTCGACATAAAGATTGGTAAAGTTGCAGCGTCCCCCGCCAGACATGAGAATCTTGCGTCCAGGCTTTTTACCATTATCAATAAGCAGTACTCGACTACCTGCTTGTCCTGCCTGCGCGGCACAAAACATACCCGCTGCGCCAGCGCCTATAATAACGGTATCAAACCTTTCCACGTTGCGATCCTCTCTAAAAAGCGGGTGTGAATTGTAAAGATTCCTCAGTGGTCGCACCAGCACCAAACTACCGATAAAGGGTATTTAACTGAAATATATAGGATAATTCTTTAGTGGTGTAAAACAAAGCAGGAGACAAATCAAAAAAACTCTATATTTCACTTTGCCCGCGCCGCCAAAGTCACTGATAATGCGCCGCGTTCATGTCCTCAAAATGGCGTAACGTCCTATGCTACATTTGTTTGCTGGCCTGGATTTACATACCGGGCTTTTACTATTGCTTGCTCTGGCTTTTGTGCTGTTCTACGAAGCAATTAACGGCTTCCATGACACAGCCAATGCTGTCGCAACCGTGATCTATACCCGTGCAATGCGTTCGCAATTGGCGGTGGTCATGGCTGCGTTGTTCAACTTCTTTGGTGTTTTGCTGGGTGGTCTCAGCGTGGCGTATGCCATCGTGCATATGCTACCAACGGATCTGCTGCTTAATATGGGATCGTCACATGGCCTTGCCATGGTGTTCTCCATGCTGCTGGCGGCAATTATCTGGAACCTGGGTACCTGGTACTTTGGTTTACCTGCATCCAGCTCCCACACGCTGATTGGCGCCATTATCGGTATTGGTTTAACCAATGCACTGATGACCGGCACCTCGGTGGTGGACGCACTTAACATTCCGAAAGTTATCGGTATTTTTGCTTCGCTTATCATCTCGCCAATTGTTGGTCTGGTGGTTGCAGGCGGTCTTATTTTCATTCTGCGTCGTTACTGGAGCGGTACAAAAAAACGTGCCCGTATCCACCTGACGCCAGCAGAACGTGAAAAGAAAGATGGCAAGAAAAAGCCGCCGTTCTGGACCCGTATCGCACTGATCCTCTCCGCTATCGGCGTAGCGTTCTCTCATGGCGCTAACGACGGGCAGAAAGGCATTGGTCTGGTGATGCTGGTGCTGATTGGCGTAGCGCCTGCAGGCTTCGTGGTGAATATGAATGCTTCCGGTTACGAGATTACCCGTACCCGTGATGCAATCAATAACGTCGAAGTCTTCTTCCAGCAGCGCCCTGACCTGCTTAAACAGGCCACAGGCGTAGACCAGCTGATTCCGTCCCCGACGGACGCGGCACCCGCGACGACGACAGAGTTCCATTGCCACCCGGCGAATACCATCAACGCGCTGGAACGTGCGAAAGGTATGCTGGCGAACCTGGAAACCTACGACAAGTTAAGCGTCGAACAGCGTGGTCAGCTGCGCCGTATTATGCTGTGCATCTCTGATACCACCGATAAAGTGGTTAAGCTGCCTGGCGTAAGCGCTGACGATCAGCGTCTGCTGAAAAAACTGAAAGCTGACATGCTGAGCACCATTGAGTACGCGCCTATCTGGATCATTATGGCCGTCGCACTGGCGCTGGGTATTGGTACGATGATTGGCTGGCGTCGCGTTGCCACCACCATCGGCGAGAAAATCGGTAAGAAAGGCATGACTTATGCCCAGGGGATGTCGGCGCAGATGACCGCCGCAGTCTCTATCGGTCTCGCCAGCTACACCGGTATGCCCGTTTCCACCACCCACGTTCTCTCTTCTTCCGTTGCGGGGACGATGGTTGTTGATGGCGGCGGATTGCAGCGTAAAACGGTAACCAGCATTCTGATGGCCTGGGTCTTCACCCTGCCGGCTGCGATTATTCTTTCCGGGGTGCTGTACTGGCTCTCCCTGAAGCTTATCTAAGCGAATGCACGGTAAAAAAGCGGGTCAGGAAGCTGACCCGCTTTTTTTGTATCTGTTGTTGGCATCAGTGCCAGATAATCAGCGCAACCATGCTGATTAGCACCAGGCCGCATAGCGCGCTGGTGAGAATGAACTGACCGCGAACCCGCTCACAGCGGCGAATAAATTCATCATCATGATGATCGCGGTAACGCTGAGCGTAGATATACCACACCAGACGCATCTGCTTGTTCGGTTGCCCATGCGAGGTAAAAAAGCCCCCTCCATCTACATACTGGTAAAGTAATGGATCGCAACCACGAAGTACCACTAACAGTGCGCGTAGCGAAGAAAAATAGCGCGCCATATTAACAATGCAAACGACACATAAAGCCCAGAATAATGCAATGGTGCTTATCATACCTCCTCCCCGGCGACCCGCCCACGGAACTCCTTTCCGGGACTACCGCTCCCCGATACCCTGCCAAACCATTCAATGAAGAGTGCAGCCGAAACCGTTCGTGTTAGTATCACGCATCCGAACGCCTCTTTAGATAGTGTAGGAGATTAGTTAATTTTTTTGCCATAAGGTTAATCGCTATCAATGCAATTAACTAAAAAATTTGTTTAACTATTTGGCAAGCAAGGCGGATTGACGGATTATCCTGGTCGCTATAATGTAAGGATAGTCCTTATATGGTACGTTTTTACGACTGGGCTAGCCCCGCGCACAAGGTTCGCAGGACGCGGATGACGCGGCGGCATATAACGCCAGCAGGCTAGTCATCGACAACTTATGGAAGGAGTAACACTATGGCTTATAAACACATTCTTATCGCGGTTGATCTTTCTCCGGAAAGCAAAGTTCTGGTTGAAAAAGCGGTTTCTATGGCGCGACCTTACAATGCTAAAGTCTCCCTTATCCACGTTGACGTAAACTATTCCGACCTGTACACCGGGCTCATCGACGTGAATCTGGGCGACATGCAGAAACGCATTTCTGAAGAAACCCACCACGCGTTAACCGAGCTGTCCACCAATGCAGGCTACCCTATCACCGAAACCCTGAGCGGTAGCGGCGACCTGGGTCAGGTTCTGGTTGATGCCATCAAAAAATACGACATGGATCTGGTCGTCTGTGGTCACCACCAGGATTTCTGGAGCAAACTGATGTCCTCCGCGCGCCAACTGATCAACACCGTCCACGTCGACATGTTGATTGTTCCGCTGCGTGACGACGAAGAAGCATAAAATGCTTGCCGCCGGAAGTTAACCCGGCCCACTGCAAGTCGTTAAGCCTGTAAACGCCCGCCTTCGCGGGCGTTTTTGTTTTTATCATTCGGTCACAATTAGTACATCAATCCAACAAACAAATCATAATTAGTGTGATCAACTAATTGGATCGAAAACTATCTCTATAATACTCTACCCTTGCGGCCAATAACCGCAGTCTATAACAAAATAAGACTTTTTCGGCGCGTTTAAGCATACGCGTTCATACTTTTCGGGATGGCTTTGAAAGGCGATGGAATATGAATAAAACTGCACCTACGGGCTTGCTGCAGCAACCTCGTCCGTTCTTCATGATCTTCTTTGTGGAATTATGGGAACGATTTGGCTATTACGGCGTACAGGGCATCCTGGCGGTATTTTTTGTTAAGCAGCTCGGATTTTCACAAGAACAGGCATTTGTAACCTTTGGTGCCTTTGCCGCACTGGTTTACGGCCTGATCTCGATCGGCGGCTACGTCGGCGACCACCTGTTAGGCACCAAGCGCACGCTGGTACTCGGTGCCATTGTGCTGGCAATCGGCTACTTCATGACCGGGATGTCGCTGCTTAAGCCGGATCTAATCTTTATTGCTTTGGGTACCATTGCCGTTGGTAACGGGCTATTTAAAGCCAACCCGGCAAGCCTGCTGTCAAAATGCTATCCCCCGAAAGACGCCCGTCTGGACGGTGCTTTCACTCTGTTTTATATGTCGATTAACATCGGTTCGCTGCTGTCACTGTCGCTGGCGCCGGTGATTGCCGATAAGTTTGGCTATGCTGTGACTTACAACCTGTGCGGAGCCGGACTAATCGTCGCGCTGCTGGTCTACTTTGCCTGCCGCGGAATGGTGAAAAATATCGGCTCTGAGCCAGACCATAAGCCACTGAACTTCCGTAACCTGCTGTACGTGCTGGCCGGTACGGTAGTGATGGTATTTATCTGCGCCTGGCTGATGCACAACGTGCAGATTGCCAACCTGGTGCTGATCGTCCTGTCGATTGCCGTGACCATCATCTTCTTCCGTCAGGCATTCAAACTGGATAAAACCGGGCGCAACAAGATGTTCGTGGCCTTTATCCTGATGCTGGAAGCGGTGGTGTTCTACGTGCTGTACGCGCAGATGCCGACATCGCTGAACTTCTTTGCGATCAATAACGTACACCATGAAATTCTGGGTTTCGCCATCAACCCGGTGAGCTTCCAGGCGCTGAACCCGTTCTGGGTGGTACTGGCGAGTCCGGTACTGGCCGCAATCTATACCCGTCTGGGCAACAAAGGCAAAGACCTGACCATGCCGATGAAATTTACGCTCGGTATGTTCCTGTGCTCATTGGGCTTCCTGACGGCCGCCGCTGCCGGGATGTGGTTTGCCGATGCACAAGGGCTGACGTCGCCGTGGTTTATCGTGCTGGTGTATCTGTTCCAGAGCCTGGGTGAACTGCTGATTAGCGCCCTGGGACTGGCTATGGTCGCCGCTCTCGTGCCACAACACCTGATGGGCTTCATTCTTGGGATGTGGTTCCTGACACAAGCCGCAGCCTTCCTGATGGGGGGTTATGTCGCTACGTTCACCGCCGTACCAGAGAACATCACCGACCCGCTGCAAACGCTGCCTATCTATACCAACGTCTTCAGTAAGATTGGCCTTGTCACCCTGGCCGTAACGGTCGTGATGGCGATTATGGTGCCATGGCTGAACCGCATGATTAATACGCCGAGTACCGAGCAATAACCTTCAGTGCCGGATGGCGGCTATTGCCCCTATCCGGCCTACATTCAACATGCCCGGTCGCCTTGCGCTATCGGGCATTTTCACTCACTACCCTTTACGCGCGTCTATCCACTCCTGCACTTCCACCACAAAAGTGTCCGGTGCTTTACGGTACATTTTGCGCGCCAAGTCCAGAATCGTATGCTGGCCGAGCGCTTCTTCCATTCGCTGCTGAGCCATGTCCATTACCGAACGCACACCACAAATGCCTTCACAGGCCCACTCGGGTGGATGCTCCTCAAATACCGCCAGCCGCTGGCGAATTTCACGACATTCAAAGATGCGCTTATCGCCATCAATAGCATTCACCACATCCAGCACCGTGATGCGTTCAGCGGGTTTAGCTAACTGGAAACCGCCACCTTTGCCTTCAATGCTGCGCACCAGACCCGCTTTGGACAGACGGGTGAAAATTTTTGCCAGATAGTCATACGGTACGCTTTGCAGTTCGGCTATTTCCCGCACGCTCATATCCCGCGCGTCGCCCTTACTGTCGACCATACACATCAGGCTATGAATGCCGTACTCAACTCCCGAACTGTAGAATGCCATTCTCTTATCTCAGCCAAAATGAATCTGAGTTTATTGTAGCTTTTTCATCTCATTCATACCAGACAGCAAAGTAACCCCTTTTCACAACAGAACTTTAAATGCATATTTATCAAATAGATAATCAAAAAACACCACCCTTTGAGGCAAAAAGAATCTCGATCGCATTGCAATTCCTAACTACGACAAATAAAATCCGAGTAAATAATTCGTAGTCACCAGTGAGAAAACCCAATGCGTAAACAAATTCTGATCGTGGGCGCCGGCTTTGCCGGTATGTGGGCAGCATTAAGCGCCGCACGACTGGCGGATAAACATCAGCAGGCCATTGATATTACAGTAATTGCACCACAACCGGAGCTGCGTGTCCGCCCACGCTTTTATGAAAGTGCCGTTCATACGCTGGTCGCACCACTGCAACCGTTGTTTGACGTTACCGGCGTCAACTTCCTGCAAGGTCACGTCGAGCAAATCCTCCCGGACTCTAAAGAGGTGAGCTGGAAAGATGCCAACGGTGACACTCATCTGCGTCGCTATGACCGCCTGGTGCTCGCCAGCGGAAGTCACGTAAACCGCGACGCCGTTGCCGGTGCCGCCGAGCACGCGTTTGACCTCGACCAACTCGAGAGCGCCGCCGTACTGGAGCAGCACATTAACAAGCTGGCATTACAACCGGAAAGTGAGGCTCGTAATACCGTGGTGGTCTGTGGTGGTGGTTTCACCGGGATAGAGATGGCGCTGGAATTACCGGGTCGTTTGCGCGAAATATTGGGCACTGATGCTAAGACCAGAGTTGTCGTAGTTGAACGCGGTGCTCAGCCAGGCGGACGCTGGAGCCAGGAATTACGTGACGTGATTATCGAAGCCTCTGCTGAACTGGGCGTCGAGTGGCTGGTCAATGCGGAAGTAGAGTGTGTGGATGCCTCCGGAGTCACGCTGAAAGATGGGCAGGTGATTGCCTCTCAGACGGTTATCTGGACCGTCGGCGTGCAGGCTAATAGCCTGACAGCACAGATTAACGCCCCGCGCGATCGCCAGGGCCGTCTGCATGTGAATGCCAATCTGCAGGTTGTGGGTCACGATGATATCTACGCCACTGGCGATGTGGCCTATGCCGCCACCGACGACAAAGGCAACCATGCGTTAATGACCTGTCAGCACGCGATTTTGTTGGGTAAATTTGCCGGTAATAACGCTGCGGCAGATCTGTTAGACCTAACGCCATTGCCATATCGTCAGGAAAACTACGTCACCTGCCTGGATCTTGGTGCCTGGGGTGCAGTGTATAGCGAAGGATGGGATCAACAGGTGAAACTGACGCGCGCAGAAGCGAAGAAGCTGAAGGTGTCGATTGTCAGCGAGCTGATTTACCCACCGAAAGCAGACCGAGCAGTAGCATTTGAGATTGCCGACCCGCTGGCACCGTTTGTTTAATAGGTTATGCCGGATGCGGCTAACGCCTTATCCGGCCTACAAAGACACGCTGCCGTAGGCCTGATAAGCGCAGCACATCAGGCAGCACAGCGCACCAAGCCGGATGCGGCTAACGCCTTATCCGGCCTACAAACCACACGCTGCCGTAGGCCTGATAAGCGCAGCGCATCAGGCAATTCAGCGCACCATGCCGGATGCGGCTAACGCCTTATCCGGCCTACAAACCACGCACAGCCGTATGCCTGATAAGCGCAGCGCATCAGGCAGCACAGCGCACCAAGCCGGATGCGGCTAACGCCTTATCCGGCCTACAAACCACACGCTGCCGTAGGCCTGATAAGCGTAGCGCATCAGGCAGCACAGCGCACAGATCTACAAACTATGCTGTCCCAGCGTAGATATCAAACCGATGCCCTTTCGTCACAACCGCGTTCGGCGTGGCGACATCCGCCAGCGGCGGCGCGTAATCTGGGCGCTTCACCACCACACGTTTGGTGGCCAACTGACGCGCAGGCTCCAGCAGCCCATCCGCATCTAAATCCGGCCCCACCAATGACTGAAACACCCGCATTTCTTTTTTCACCAGCGCGCTTTTCTGCTTATGTGGAAACATCGGATCGAGGTACACCACCTGCGGGCGCGGCGTGATATCGGTTAACGCCGTCAGACTCGACGCATGGATCAGCTGTAAACGTTCCTGCAGCCACGGACCGATTTCCGGGTCGGCATAGCCGCGCGCCAGGCCATCATCGAGCAGTGCCGCAACCACCGGATTACGTTCCAGCATTCGTACGCGGCAGCCTACCGAGGCCAGTACAAACGCATCGCGCCCCAGCCCTGCGGTTGCATCGACCACATCCGGCAGGTAATCGCCTTTAATGCCAACCGCCTTCGCCACCGCTTCACCGCGTCCACCGCCAAATTTGCGCCGATGGGCCATCGCACCGCCCACGAAATCCACGAAGATACCGCCGAGTTTGGGTTCATCACGTTTGCGCAGTTCCAGATGTTCCGGCGTCATCACCAGCGCCATCAGGTTATCTTCATCGTGTTCCAGTCCCCAGCGGGCGGCAAGAACAGATAAGGCGCCGTCTCCGGCGCCTGTTTCATCTACTAAGCAGATTTTCACGTGAATAATCAGCCTTTGATCCCGTAATGCTCCAGCATTGCATCCAGCTGTGGCTCGCGGCCACGGAAGCGCTTGAACAGTTCCATCGGCTCTTCAGAACCGCCACGGGTGAGGATGTTATCGAGGAACGATTGTCCGGTTTGACGGTTGAAAATCCCTTCATCTTCGAAGCGAGAGAAGGCATCTGCCGCCAGTACGTCTGCCCACAGATAGCTGTAGTAACCCGCTGCGTAGCCACCAGCAAAAATGTGGCTGAAGGCATGCGGGAAGCGGCCCCACGTTGGGCCCGGCACCACGGCGACCTGTTTTTTAATTTCCGCCAGCGTCTCGAGGATTTTAGCCCCTTGCTGCGGGTTAAACTCCGCGTGCAGACGGAAATCAAACAGACCGAACTCCAGTTGACGCAGAATAAACAGCGCTGCCTGGTAGTTTTTCGCCGCCAGCATTTTATCCAGCAGTTCCTTCGGCAGCGGCTCACCGGTCTCAAAGTGACCAGAGATAAACGCCAACGCTTCCGGCTCCCAACACCAGTTCTCCATAAACTGGCTCGGCAGTTCGACCGCATCCCATGGCACACCGTTAATACCGGAAACGCCCGCGGTTTCGACACGGGTCAGCATATGGTGCAGACCGTGGCCGAACTCGTGGAACAGGGTGATCACTTCATCGTGGGTAAACAGCGCAGGTTTACCGTTCACCGGACGGTTAAAGTTACAGGTCAGGTAAGCGACCGGCTTTTGCAATGTGCCGTCTGTCTTGCGCATCTGGCCGACACAGTCGTCCATCCACGCCCCACCGCGTTTGTGTTCACGGGCATTCAGATCAAGATAGAAGCTGCCGCGCAGCTCGTTGTTTTCGTCGTACAGCTCGAAGAAACGAACTTCCGGATGCCAGACGTCAACATCGGTGCGCTCTTTGGCGGTGATGCCATAAATACGTTTAACCACTTCAAACAGACCGTTAACGGCTTTGTTTTCCGGGAAGTAAGGACGCAGCTGCTCGTCGCTGATGCTGTAGAGGTGCTGTTTTTGTTTCTCGCTATAGTAAGCGATATCCCACGGCTGTAGCTCATCAACACCAAATTCCGCTTTCGCGAAGGCGCGCAGCTGAGCCAGCTCTTTCTCACCCTGCGGACGGGCACGTTTCGCCAGGTCAGTCAGGAAGTCGAGTACCTGCTGCGGGTTCTCCGCCATTTTGGTAGCCAGAGATTTAAAGGCGTAGCTCTCAAAGCCCAGCAGTTGTGCCAGTTCGTGGCGCAGCGCGAGGATCTCTTCCATTATCGGGCTGTTGTCCCATTTGCCCGCGTTTGGCCCCTGGTCAGATGCGCGCGTGGAGTATGCACGATACATCTCTTCACGCAGCCCCTGGTTATCACAGTAGGTCATCACCGGCAGGTAGCTTGGGATATCCAGGGTTAACAGATAGCCTTCCTGCTCTTTGGCTTCAGCCTGCGCTTTTGCGGCGGCCAGCGCGCTTTCCGGCATCCCGGCAAGTTCCGCTTCGTCGGTCACCAGCTTGGTCCAGCCCATCGTAGCATCGAGGACGTTATTGCTGTACAGGTTGCCGAGCTCAGACAGGCGGGTGGCAATCTCACCATAGCGCTGCTGTTTTTCCTTCGGCAGACCAATACCAGAAAGCTCAAAATCGCGCAGCGCGTTATCAACCGCTTTTTTCTGTGCGGTGTTCAGGGTGGCGTAATGATCGCCATCACGCAGGTCGCGGTACGCTTTGTACAGGCCTTCATGTTGTCCAACCCAGGTACTGTATTCAGACAGCAGCGGCAGCGTTTGTTCGTAGGCTTCACGCAGTTCCGGGCTGTTTTTCACCGAATTCAGGTGGCTAACAGGAGAGAAAATACGCCCCAGCACATCATCGACTTCCGCCAACGGCTGGCAGAGATTTTCCCAGGTGTACGGCGCGCCCTGCGCAACCACTCGCTCAACATTTTCACGGCAATCGTTCAGCGCCTTAGTGACGGCAGGCACAACGTGCTCTGGCTGAATTTTAGAAAACGGCGGCAGTTCGAAGGGAGTCAGCAATGGATTGGTCATTAGCGCGGTCCTGTTGAAAAGAGTGAATGAAGCGCGTATCCGGCGCTGTGCATATTTATTTGTACAATGGGGTTAAGTGTAGAGGATTTCAATGCTAACCGTGATGGAAAGACGCCCGGTGACGCTGCGCTTACCGGGCCTACGGGTAATCCGTGTCGATCTGCTGTAAACTGTGGCAAATCGTCATTTCAGCGGAATTTCATTACCCATGCTCAGTTATCGCCACAGTTATCACGCAGGCAACCACGCCGACGTCCTTAAACACACCGTTCAGAGCCTGATCATTGAATCGCTCAAAGAGAAAGAAAAACCGTTTCTTTATCTGGACACCCATGCTGGTGCTGGCCGTTATCAGCTGAGCAGTGAGCATGCCGAACGTACCGGTGAATATCTGGAAGGGATCGCCCGTATCTGGCAGCAGGACGATTTGCCTGCCGAACTGGAACCCTACATTGGCGTAGTGCAGCACTTCAACCGTAGCGGTCAGTTGCGCTACTACCCGGGCTCTCCGTTAATTGCTCGCCAGCTGCTGCGCGAACAGGACAGTCTGCAATTAACTGAACTGCACCCGAGCGACTTCCCTCTGCTGCGCGGCGAATTCCAGAAAGATGAGCGCGCTCGCGTGGCCAAAGCCGATGGTTATCAGCAGCTGAAAGCAAAATTACCGCCGGTTTCCCGTCGTGGGTTGATCCTTATCGATCCACCCTACGAAATCAAAAGCGACTACCAGGCAGTAGTGACCGGTATTAACGAAGGCTACAAACGTTTCGCGACCGGCACCTATGCGTTGTGGTATCCAGTGGTTCTGCGCCAACAAATCAAGCGCATGATCCACGACCTGGAAGACACCGGCATCCGCAAAATTCTGCAAATTGAGCTGGCAGTACGCCCGGACAGCGATCAGCGCGGCATGACGGCATCCGGCATGATTGTGATTAACCCACCGTGGAAGCTGGAGCAGCAGATGAACAACGTCCTGCCGTGGTTGCACAGCAAACTGGTTCCGACAGGAACCGGGCATACTTCCGTAAGCTGGATAGTGCCGGAGTAATCGCAGCCATCGGTGGAACCTTTTAATATCAGGTATACAATCGCGAATATTTTGGCGGATGGCGTAACGCTTCTCCGCCCTACAATGAACATAAAGGAGCGGTCATGACCAAGCACTATGATTACATCGCTATTGGCGGCGGCAGCGGCGGTATTGCCTCCATTAACCGTGCAGCAATGTACGGTCAAAAATGCGCACTGATTGAAGCCAAAGAGTTAGGCGGCACCTGCGTTAACGTTGGCTGCGTACCGAAGAAAGTGATGTGGCATGCCGCACAGGTCCGCGAAGCGATCCACATGTACGGTCCGGATTACGGTTTCGACACCACCATCAATAAGTTCGACTGGGATAAACTGATCGCCACGCGTACCGCTTATATCGATCGTATTCATACCTCGTACGACAACGTGCTGGGCAAAAATAATGTCGATGTGATCAAAGGCTTTGCGCGCTTCGTTGATGCAAAAACCGTTGAAGTGAATGGTGAAATCATCACTGCCGATCATATTTTGATTGCCACTGGTGGTCGCCCGAGTCGCCCGGCTGTCCCTGGCGCGGAATACGGTATTGATTCTAATGGTTTCTTTGAGCTGCCAGCGTTACCAGAACGCGTGGCTGTTGTTGGTGCAGGCTACATTGCCGTTGAGCTGGCTGGTGTGATTAACGGCCTGGGTGCCCAAACGCACCTGTTCGTACGCAAACACGCGCCGCTGCGTAGCTTTGACCCGATGATCGTCGACACGCTGGTTGAGGTAATGAATGCCGAAGGCCCGACTCTGCATACTCACGCGATTCCAAAAGCGGTTGTTAAAAACGCTGACGGCAGCCTGACCCTGCAACTGGAAGATGGTCGTAGCGAAACGGTAGACTGCCTGATTTGGGCGATTGGTCGTGAGCCAGAAACGGACAACTTCAATCTGGCTGTTACCGGCGTGAAAACCAACGAAAAAGGCTACATCGTCGTTGATAAATTCCAGAACACCAGCGTGCCGGGTATTTATGCCGTCGGCGACAATACCGGTGCCGTTGAGCTGACGCCGGTTGCCGTTGCCGCGGGCCGTCGCCTGTCCGAGCGTCTGTTTAACAACAAGCCGGACGAGCATCTGGACTACAACAACATCCCGACCGTGGTCTTCAGCCACCCGCCAATTGGCACCGTGGGCCTGACCGAGCAGCAGGCTCGCGAACAGCACGGCGATGACCAGGTGAAAGTGTATAAATCCTCGTTTACCGCGATGTATACCGCTGTCACCTCACATCGTCAGCCGTGCCGTATGAAGCTGGTTTGCGTGGGTCCGGAAGAGAAAATTGTCGGTATTCACGGTATTGGTTTTGGAATGGATGAAATGCTGCAAGGCTTCGCGGTCGCGCTGAAAATGGGCGCAACCAAGAAAGACTTTGATAACACCGTTGCGATTCACCCAACGGCGGCAGAAGAATTCGTCACTATGCGTTAAGCAAAGCAATAAATAAACCGGATGGTGCTTTGCCATCCGGTTTTCTCTTATTTACCCTGCATATATGGCGTATACACGCCGTTTAAGCTTTCGAGGAACGCCACGATATCGTCGATATCTTCCTGCGGCAGTTCTTTACCCACCTGATAACGCAGCATCAGTTTTACCGCACCATCGAGCGTAGGCACATCACCGCGATGGAAATAAGGCGCGGTCAGCGCAACGTTACGCAAGCCCGGGACTTTTTGACGCAGCTTGTCACGTAATTCATTAGTGACGTTCATGCGGCCAATATCTGCGGCAGTGACCTCACCGAAATTAAAGTCCTTTTTCAACCCCAATGGCTCAAATGAGCGCCCGCCTAAAATAATACCGCCATGACAGGTCGCACACTTATTATCTTTAAACAATTGATAGCCATGTTTCTGCTGAGCAGTTAACGCCGCTTCATCGCCGCGTAGCCATTTATCAAACGGCGAATTTGGCGTAATTAGCGTTTTCTCAAACTCAGCAATCGCATCGGTAATATTATCCCCGCTGAATCCCTGCGGATAAACCGCGATAAACTCTTGCTTCAATTGCGGATCTTTATCCAGTTTCTGGATAATTTCATCCCAGGATTTAGATGCCATTTCGATAGGGTTCAACGGCGGGCCGCCTGCCTGCGCCTGCAATGTTGGCGCACGACCATCCCAGAATTGTTCAACGTTGAAGACCGAGTTAAACACCGTCGGCGCATTAATCGGGCCAACGGCGCCACCTACGCCGATCGACGTTTTCCGGCCATCCACGCCGCCTGCATTCAGGGCGTGGCAATGCGCGCAAGAAATCGTGCTGTCACCTGAAATACGCGGGTCGTGGTAAAGCGTAAAGCCAAGCGCTACTTTGCGGGCATCGGTTGGGATGCTTTCCGGTATCGGTTGTACCGGTTCATTACGATGCTGCGCGGCGGTATCGTTACTGGCGTAATACTGCTCACGCTGTTTCGCAATCCAGCCCAGGATCTCGGCTCGCTCCGTATCGCTGACCTTCCCGGCCCAGTGCAGCGCGGTATATCGCGTTGGCGGCATGGTGTCGTACTGCATCACCCATTCAATTTTATTCAGGTCGCTTTGCGAAACGGGTTTATCTGCGACCAGCGCCGCACGAACGGCTTCAAGATTGAATGATTTGTATCCCAGTTGAATATCATAATTCATCAACTGCTTAGCGACAGGAAAAGAAGAATAGAAAGGTAATTCAGCTGAAGGCGTGTGACAATAATCGCATCCTTTTTCGCGTAAAAATCCTAATACCTTATTATTTTCTTCCAGCGTAGAGGCCTGAACATCAGCCTGTTTGCTACGTTGATTATCGTGATACCACACATAACCGGATAATCCAAAATAACAAATCACGATGCCAGCTATGGCAATCGCGGTAAGACGGGTAATGATTTTCATTATTTTACCCTCACCGTTGTGAGTTATTGTGACCCAGAAAAATTAGAATAATTAATGCACAGTCTTTGTCAGACCTGACCATCATAGGAAATAAGGGGATTACTATTTTGATAAGTATCAAGCAATTACATGGAGGAGAACTATCAATAGAATAGCCTGCGCCTATTATAGAGATAAGGCGTTACCTGTCTCTGTTCACACCTCGTTGCAATCGAATGCTCTGAAAATGGAATATATTCAGATCATGCAGAATTTTGAATTATCCATTATTTTCATTGGGATAGTCTGATTCTTTAAATTTTGCTCAGCATTAAAACGTGATCAACCGCACGCTTTACTCACCCGACATCGAAGCGAATGTCTACGCTTAACTGACGACCGGGCAATAGCCTTCATCTTTCAACGTCCATCGGAGGTCTTTCTCATTATGCTCAACCAGAAACTACCCCACGCCCCTTCTGAAGAAATGACGATCGACATCGATCTGCTTTATGAAATGGATCCGTGCGAGTTAAAGCTGGATGAAATGATTGAGGCGGAGCCTGAGCCGGAGATGATTGAAGGACTTCCCGCTTCAGATGCGTTAACCCCTGCCGATCGTTATCTCGAACTGTTCGAACACGTCCAGTCATCCAAACTGTTTGCGGATAGTAAAACCTTCCCAGATTGTGCGCCCAAAATGGACCCGCTCGACATTTTAATTCGCTATCGCAAGGTTAAACGCCATCGGGACTTCGATCTGCGACGCTTCGTCGAGAACCATTTCTGGCTCCCGGAAACGCCCTCCAGCGAATACGTTTCTGACCCGGAAAGTTCGCTGAAAGAACATATCGATCAACTGTGGCCGGTGCTGACGCGCGAGCCGCAGGATCACATTCCCTGGTCCTCGCTGCTGGCGTTACCGCAGTCATACATTGTGCCAGGCGGGCGTTTTAGCGAAACCTACTACTGGGATTCCTACTTTACCATGCTGGGTCTGACAGAGAGCGGCCGCGAAGATCTGCTGAAATGTATGGCAGATAACTTTGCCTGGATGATTGAAAACTATGGTCACATCCCGAACGGCAACCGTACTTACTATCTGAGCCGCTCACAGCCGCCCGTTTTTGCCTTGATGGTGGAGCTGTTTGAAGAAGATGGTGTACGCGGCGCGCGTCGTTACCTTGATCATCTAAAAATGGAGTACGCGTTCTGGATGGATGGCGCCGATTCCCTGGTACTCAACCAGGCCTACCGCCACGTGATCAGAATGTCGGACGGCTCTCTACTTAACCGCTATTGGGACGATCGTGATACGCCGCGCGATGAGTCATGGCTTGAAGACGTCGAGACCGCCAAGCATTCGGGTCGCCCGCCCAATGAAGTGTATCGGGATTTACGCGCGGGCGCGGCTTCTGGCTGGGATTATTCATCGCGCTGGCTGCGCGACGCAGGCCGCCTTGCCAGCATACGCACCACGCAGTTCATCCCAATTGACCTGAACGCATTCCTCTACAAGCTGGAAAGCACTATCGCCAATATTTCCGCGCTGAAAGGTGACAAAGAAACGGAAGCGCTGTTTCGCCAGAAAGCCAGCGATCGTCGTGATGCGGTAAACCGCTATCTCTGGGACGATGAAAACGGCTGCTATCGCGATTACGACTGGCGGCGCGAACAAATGGCCCTGTTCTCTGCCGCCAGTATTGTGCCGCTGTATGTCGGTATGGCAACGCATGAACAAGCCGATCGGCTTGCTAACGCAGTTCGCAGTCGCCTGCTAACGCCCGGTGGCATTTTAGCCACGGAGCATGAAACCGGTGAGCAATGGGATAAACCCAACGGCTGGGCGCCGCTGCAGTGGATGGCGATCCAGGGCTTCAAACTGTACGGTGACGACCATCTCGGGGATGAAATTGCCCGTAACTGGCTGAAAACGGTGAATCTCTTTTATCAGGAACACCACAAACTTATCGAAAAATACCACATAGCCGACGCCGCGCCGCGCGAAGGCGGCGGTGGGGAATATCCGTTGCAGGACGGCTTTGGCTGGACCAATGGCGTGGTGCGCCGACTCATCGGTTTGTATGGCGAACCCTAGCAGCTGACGGTCTGAGTCATCAGGCTTTCAGTTAATCGCATCGTACAGCTCGGCGTGAATTTTCTGCCATTTCTTGTTCTCAGGGCTTGGCTGGGCGCGAACACGCAGCTCGGCCTGCTCAAGATCATATTGCTGACGCGCAACGACCGCAGGCACGGAACAAAAACTTTGCAGATAACTTTTATGCAGCGAAGTGAGCGATGCCCCATTCGACATCGCATGGCTGAGCGTAGTCATAAACTGTCGGCATGGTTTGCTTTCATCCATCTGCGAAGGGTAACGCAGCAGCAGTCTCAACACCTCAGTATTGCCCGCCGAAAATGCCTGCTCCGTCCACGCCAGCTTCCAGTCCATCCCGCCCTGAAGGAACAGTGACGTCACGCGGGTGTCATTGCGATCGATAGCCGCCCGCATGTTAAAGGCATCCCAGGTGATGCCCATTCGGGTCACCGCCTCCCGTGCGCTGGGGGCATCGCGTCGCGGTTCCTCCTGCACAATTTCAACGGATTGTCCGGAAGACGCCTGTGGCGCTGGCGAAGTGAATAACCAGAACGCACCCAGCGAAATCGCCAGCACCATCACGCCGACCGCTACCCACAACATACCGGAAATCAGCTGTTCACGTTCTTCCGCAGTGCGCTTGGCCCGCTTTTCCGGCGGATCAATACTGTCTGCGATTTCATGCTTATCGCCTCCCGCTTGCTCGTCTTTTTGCTTTGCTGTTTCCCAAAACTGGCGGACCATGGCCTCATCAGATTCCAGATACGACGCAGGATTAATGCGCGTACGCCGTTCTTCAAATGCCCGTTGCACAGGATGAGTTATCTGTCGGTACTGGTAGTCCAGCAACATCAGTTGTACCGACGTCAGCGGCTGCTGCGCGATAACGCAGTTACGAGCCAGGCGGCAATCATCCAAAAACATGCGTAGCGTGATACGCGGCTCAACAAATGACATGAGCACTGAGGTATCGTTAAAAATCTGCGTAAAGTGGCGAACGAATAATTTCTTATCGACGACCATCAGCGCCAGCTCGCTAAACATCATACCGTCCAGCGCATCTCGTCCTTCGCCCAACTTTAGCCAGCGACGCAGACGTTCACCACCAAAGTGCTGTTTCAGAAAGCTGTTGAGAGGATGTTGATCCGGCCATACCCGTGCAATCAGAGATTTGAGGGTTAATTCTATTGCGCGAAGTTGACGCTGCGCCCGCATCTGAGCATCCGGCTCCACAGGTGCAATTTCGGTTTGATACTTCAGGATGGGCTGTTGCTGGCGTAATTGTTCCAGAGAAGCCACAAAGCGCAGCGCTGAAATCAGCTGGTTTTCACTGACGTCCTGGCCATTTTCATATTGGGGTACACTCTGTTGAAGATGACGTAGCCGCAGAGTGAACTGGCTCAATTGCGCATCATTCATCTGCAACCGTCTGGCGACAGCCCCCCAGCCGCCCAGATTCAGTCGTGCCTGATCCAGTTGCTCGAGAAACCACCGTGGGTCTTTGCCTTCTGCGGCATGTACGCCTAGCAGCAGTAATATTTCTACCGACGCCTGGCGGATAATCCCCAGACAATCTTCAAAGGGTGTACATGTCGCTTGTAACGCGCTATTGGTCATCATCTTCCCTAAAAGGACCCAAAACGTGCGGCCTCACAATGGTATGTAATTATCTTTTTTAAACGCAACGTTGTGCCGATGTAGACTAGAACACATTCATATAGCAAATAAATAAGTTTTACAGTGACTTCCGCACAATCATTGAAAATTATTCTGGAGATAAGCCTGTGCCTGTACTGCAAACATCACGTCTGCTCTGCCGCCCACTGACAGAAAATGACTGGACGTTCTTCTTAACGCTACAGCAGAACCCAGATGTGATGCGCTTTGTCGCTGACGCACGTACTGAAGAGGAAATACGGACAGCCTTCGACTCCCGCCTGCCTGAATGGTTTCCCGGCAGCCCGCACTGGCTATGTCTGCTCCTGTGCGATAAGACATCGGGAGCACCGCTTGGCGTGACCGGATATATTCAGGATAACAATGAATGTGCCGAGGTTGGCTTTCTGCTCGCCCCACAGGCACAGGGTAAAGGTTATGGCGCTGAATCTCTGCATGCCGTGTGTGAATACGCATTTGCCAGCGGCGGTCTGCGGCGACTGACCGCCTGTGTCACCGCAGGAAACGAAGCCTCACGGCGTCTGTTGGAAAAGGTCGGGTTCATTCATGAAGGCACGCTACGCGCAAGCTACTGGCTACATCATACCTGGCACGATGACTGGATTTTTGGTCTGTTAAAACAGGAATATCAGCCGCCCACGGCATAGGTCGTTTTGCGGTAAATACTGGCTGTCAGGCAACTAGCGTAACGGCGTGTTTTTTTTAGAATAGGTCTCTTTGCACAGAGACTATTATGCCGCTGCGTTCGACGCATTTCACGCCCGCTTGTATTGCATTTATTAAGCAATGGCAGGGCCTGTCGCTGGAAAAGTATCAGGACAAAAAAGGCATCTGGGTCATTGGCTACGGACACGAAATCACCGCCAATGAATCCTTTGATACCCCAATTACGGTGATGCAGGCAGAAACATTGCTGCTCGCAGATATGAGGATCTGCGAGGCATTCATCCATAAGGAAATGACGCAAATAAAAGACAGGTTTCAGCTGGAAGCATTAATTACGTGGATATTCAGTGTGGGAATTACCCAATTTTGCGCTAAAAATATCTGGCCGGTGTTTATTTCACAGCCAGAAATATTCTGACTGTGAAATATGTTCCTAGTAAATGGTGTTGTTTAACATCATTGCCGCCTGCGTACGGTTTTTTACCTCCAGGCGCTGGTACAACGATTCAAGATGGGCTTTTACCGTTCCGGTACTGATATTTAACAGTCGACCAATTTGTTTATTAGATTCTCCGGCGGCCAGCATGGTCAAAATCTCCCGCTGACGCGCGCTGAGCAATCTGATATTTTGCCCACCGCTTTCGGTAGCGGTTATGCAGTCTCTGGGGATAAACATCATACCCATCGCGACGCTATTGAGGGCCAGCGTAAAGGTTTCCGCGTCAGAATCGCGCGGAACAATGGCCAGCACGTTCAGTTTAGTGACCTCTTGCAGCCATTTTTTACGGCAGTCCGTTGCGGTCACCAGCACCTTCACCATCGCAAAGCGCTCTGCTATCTGTTGCAGCAAGCTACAGCAGAACTCAGCATCAAGGTCGCCATCCAATATAACTAATGCCTCGGGTTTATCTTCCAGCGTCAGCCAAAGTTCATCTGCCTGACTGACACCCTGAACATCCACTCCTGGAATACGTTGCTGCAAACTTACATTCATTCCATGAATAAATATTGACTGCCTGTCAAACATTACTACCTGCATTATTTATCTCCATCCGAATAGGATATTAGCCTTAACATGCGGAAGGGTATTACCCATAGGGTAAAATAAGAAGTCACCATTTGGCGGGGGGCCATTTTACCGATAGACGGAGAAGAAAGAAGCAGAAGTTATGAATAGTTACAGCTCAACCCGAAGGATCATACAAAGGAGCAAAAACAGGTTCGAAAATTAGGGAAAGTCTTAATATTCGACGCTCATGATAAGACAATGAATATTAATTAATATGATTTTATATTTTTAGCTAAAAATAAGATATCTACGACAATGGATAAATCTGTTACAAAATACAATCTAGCATTAAGTGCTTATTCAACGCATGCCGTGACCTGTTGAATAAGCACCTTATGGGTTTACAGGAACATTCCGCCGGATACCTCGATACGCTGTGCCGTCATCCAGGCCAGTTCATCGCTAAGCAGCGCAGCAATGGCATCGCCGATATCATCCGGCAAACCAACGCGTCCCAGCGCCGTTTGCGATGCAATGTACGCATTCAATTGCGCATTATCCCGCACATTTCCGCCGCTAAAATCCGTTTCTATTGCGCCTGGCGCAATAATATTCGCCGTTATGCCGCGCTCTCCCAGCTCTTTTGCCTGATAACGGGTTAACACTTCCATCGCACCTTTCATGGCTGCGTATGCGCTGTAACCCGGTAGCGCAAAGCGGGCAAGCCCGGTCGAGACATTGAGGATGCGACCACCTTTGTTCATCAGCGGTAGCAGGCTCTGCGTCAGGAAAAAGGGGCCCTTAAAATGGATGTTCAAAAGTTGGTCAAATTGCGCTTCAGTAAATGCCGGATACGGTGCGTTAATGCCGATTCCGGCATTGTTCAATAAATAATCAAACACGTTACTTTGCCACTGCGTTTGTAACGTTCCCTGCACCTGTTGAACAAACTGAGGGAATGTAGAAATATCACCGACATTCAACGGTAATGCCGCCGCTTTACCGCCAGATTGGCGTATTTCATCCACAACCTGCTGCGCTTCTTTTTCATTGCTGTTCCACGTCAGGATAATACCGATTCCTTTACTCGCTAGCTTCAGCGCCGCGTTTTTACCGAGTCCACGGCCGCCGCCAGTCACCAATGCGATACGTTGCGTCATAAGAAACCTCATTTCAGGTGTTGTGAAGATTGAGACAAAGCTTATTAGGTGATAGAAGAACAATAAATACTGCTAACTGCGCATTACTGTTTCATTTAGAACAACAATAGGGCATGAGAATGGATAAAATTCACGCAATGCAGTTGTTCATCCGCGTCGCAGAACTGGAGAGCTTTTCGCGTGCCGCAGACACCCTCGGACTTCCTAAAGGTAGCGTATCGCGCCAGATCCAGGCTCTGGAAAATCATCTGGGCACGCAGTTGTTGCACCGCACAACACGCCGCGTTCAGCTCACGCAAGACGGCATGATCTATTACGAACGCGCGAAAGATCTGTTGAGTAATCTGGATGAGCTGGATGGGCTGTTCCATCACGATCCGTCCAGCATCAGCGGCAAGCTGCGCGTTGATATGCCGGTCGGTGTAGCAAGAAACCTGGTGATGCCCCGCTTACCGAGCTTTTTGCATCAGTATCCGGGCCTGGAACTCGAACTCAGCAGCAGCGACCGTCTGGTGGATTTGGTCCGCGAAGGTTTCGACTGTGTGGTACGCGTGGGTACGCTGAAAGATTCAGGGCTGATTGCGCGCCCGCTGGGGAAACTCACGCAGATTAACTGCGCCAGCCCGCAATACCTCGCCCGCTTTGGTTATCCGGAAAATCTGGAGGATCTTGCCTCGCATGCAGTGGTGCATTACTCGGTCAATTTGGGAACGCGTGCGCAAGGTTTCGAAGTGGCGACAGAAAACGGCACGCAATGGGTTAAAACCGGCGGCATGCTAACGGTAAACAGTACCGAAACCTATCACGCGGCATGCCTTGCCGGTCTGGGCATTATTCAGGTGCCGCGCGTTGGCGTGCGTGATGCCCTGCGCGCCGGTACGCTGGTCGAAGTGTTGCCGCAATATCGCGCCGAGCCAATGCCAGTCTCTTTGCTTTATCCGCATCGGCGCAACCTCTCCCGCCGGGTACATCTGTTTATGGAATGGCTGACTGGCGTGATGAAAGACTATGTGGATTAGTCCATTTTTCAGGATGCGCCCCTGAGCAGGCTATAATGTCATGAGTGAACAAAATAAGGACAACCGATCGGATGACGCAGGAACAAGACGCAAAACACCCTACGCCAGAACATAAACCAGCCTCCGCCGCGCCGGAGAAAAACGCTAAAGCGAACCAGGCGCTGAAAACCGCGCTGACCTTCGCCGATAAAATTCAACGCCAGCCCATCATCGCCCATCTTATTCGTGCCGCAGAGCGGTTTAACGATCGTATGGGAAATCAGTTTGGTGCCGCCATTACCTACTTCTCGTTTCTGTCGATGATCCCAATCCTGATGGTGTCGTTTGCCGCCGCGGGTTTTATTCTCGCTTCGCACCCTACGCTGTTGCAGGATATCTTCAGCAAGATTCTGCTGAACGTCAGCGATCCGACGCTCGCCTCTACGCTGAAAAACACCATCAATACCGCCGTTCAGCAGCGTACGACCGTAGGTTTGGTTGGGCTGGGTATCGCGCTCTATTCCGGCATTAACTGGATGGGGAACCTGCGCGAAGCGATTCGTGCCCAGTCGCGGGATGTTTGGGAACGTACGCCGCAGGATCAGGAAAAAATTTGGGTCAAATATCTGCGTGATTTTGTTTCCTTGATTGGCTTACTGGTTGCACTGATTGTTACTCTGTCCATTACCTCTATCGCCGGTTCCGCCCAGCAGATGATTATCTCTGCGCTGTATCTCGACGGTATCGAATGGCTGAAGCCCGCCTGGCGGCTGATCGGCCTGACCATCTCTATTTTCGCCAACTACCTGCTGTTCTTCTGGATTTTTTGGCGGCTACCGCGTCACCGACCGCGTAAGAAAGCGCTCATACGCGGTACCTTTATCGCGGCGCTGGGGTTTGAAGTCATCAAAATGATCATGACGTATACGCTGCCATCACTGGTGCAGTCGCCGTCAGGCGCGGCATTTGGTTCCGTGCTTGGACTGATGGCGTTCTTCTACTTCTTCGCTCGTCTGACCCTGTTTTGCGCAGCCTGGATTGCCACGGCGGAATACAAAGACGACCCGCGTATGCCGGGGAAAACACACCGCTAATCTTTGTTAACTGGCCGGATGGCGCTGCGCTAATCTGGCCTACGGGAGAGTTTTGTAGGCCGGATAAGCGTAGCGCCATCCGGCAATTATAATGCCGCCTGTTCTCACTGATTTAGTGAATAAATCCAACCCGTAACTTTTATTTAACCAAAAACCAGTTTTATCATCCAAGTTTTAAATTGTGTGAAGCATTTCATGGAAGTGAAATCTCAAGCCTAAAAATTATCCCCTTTTTGCTCTGTTTTTGACCAATCTCAAAGTTTGTTACAGATTGAAATGTCTCTTTTGCTGTGCGTAATATGACCTTTCGTTCGGCCAAAAATAAGAAAATATTATGCAAGCAACAGCCACAACACTCGACAACGAACAGGAACACACCCCGGTCAACTCGCGCAATAAAGTTGTCGTCGCCTCGCTCATTGGCACCGCCATTGAGTTCTTCGACTTCTATATTTACGCCACCGCCGCGGTGATCGTGTTCCCGCATATCTTCTTCCCGCAGGGGGATCCGACTGCGGCTACGCTACAGTCCCTCGCCACTTTTGCTATCGCCTTTGTGGCCCGACCAATCGGTTCCGCGGTGTTCGGACATTTCGGCGATCGCGTCGGCCGTAAAGTCACGCTGGTTGCTTCACTGCTTACCATGGGGATCTCGACAGTCGTCATTGGCCTGCTGCCGGGCTATGAAACTATCGGCATTTTCGCCCCACTGCTGCTGGCGCTGGCGCGTTTTGGTCAGGGTTTAGGTCTGGGCGGTGAATGGGGCGGCGCAGCGTTGCTGGCGACGGAAAACGCGCCACCGCGCAAACGCGCGCTGTACGGATCATTTCCTCAGCTGGGCGCGCCTATCGGTTTCTTCTTCGCCAACGGTACCTTTCTGCTGCTCTCCTGGCTGCTGACCGACGAACAGTTCATGAGCTGGGGCTGGCGCGTACCGTTCATCTTCTCCGCGGTGCTGGTGATTATCGGTCTGTACGTCCGCGTTTCATTGCATGAATCCCCGGTTTTCGCCAAAGTAGCCGCGGCGAAAAAACAGGTGAAAATCCCGCTGGGTACTCTACTGACAAAACATGTTCGCGTGACGATCCTCGGCACGTTCATCATGCTGGCGACCTATACGCTGTTCTATATCATGACCGTCTATTCGATGACGTTCAGTACCGCCGCAGCGCCTGTAGGGCTTGGCCTACCGCGTAATGAAGTGTTGTGGATGCTGATGATGGCGGTCATTGGTTTTGGCGTCATGGTGCCGGTGGCGGGCCTGCTGGCCGATGCGTTTGGTCGCCGCAAGAGCATGCTCATCATCACCACGCTGATCATTCTGTTTGCGCTGTTTGCCTTTAAACCGCTGCTCGGCTCTGGCAATCCGGTGCTGGTGTTCGCCTTCCTGTTGCTGGGCTTAAGCCTGATGGGTCTGACATTTGGTCCGATGGGCGCACTGCTGCCGGAGCTGTTCCCGACCGAAGTGCGCTACACGGGGGCGTCGTTCTCATACAACGTTTCGTCGATTCTCGGCGCATCGGTTGCCCCATACATCGCTGCATGGTTGCAGGCGAATTATGGTCTGGCGGCTGTTGGTACGTATCTGGCATCGATGGCGGCATTGACGCTAATTGCACTGCTGTTGACCCACGAAACCCGCCATCAGTCGTTGTAATTCTTTTGCCGGATGTGGTGTAACTACCTTTTCCGGCCTACGTTGAGCATGAAATCCAGGCCGGATAAACATCCGGCCAGACATCACTTCTTCATCTGCGACAGGATCGTCCGGCACTGATTCGCGTCACCCTCTGACGGCGAAATCAGCGCCAACAAGGCTGCCGCGGGAGTAACTAACGTGGCTAATGCGGCAGCAACCGCACCGCGCGCAATCAGCGGTCCGGCCTTCACGCCAGCCTGCGGATTCTTAAAGGTGCCGCGAACATACAGCGGCGAACGCAGAGTAATAATACGAATCCCTTTGCTCTCCGGATCGATGGTTAAATCCAGTTGCTCCGACGCAAAGCTTGCCGTACCAGTGACATTGATGACTGCGTTTTCCGTGTCGAAAGCAAAAATCTGCGGACGCGCCACGCCGTTAACAATATCCAGATTCGCCGCCGCGCAGTTCACCCGCACTTCGTCATCACCAAATATCTGCCCGACAAGATAGTTCCCCAGATTCAAGCCCACAATTTCCATCAGATTCCGGCTGATCAAGCCGTCATTCATCAGCAGTTTCAGGTTGCCATTGCTGTTACCCAGCAGCGCCGCTACCGAGTTTCCACTTCCGCTAAACCGGGCGTCCCCGTTCATTTCACCGAGCGTTTTCTGCATCAGTTCCACATCGGGCATCAGCGCTTTTAGCTTCAGCCGCCGCGCCTGAATATCCGCCTGCCCCCGCATCGGCTTTTTATCCCCTTCCAGATGGATGCTGGAGACAATGCTGCCTCCCGCAAGACCAAATTTCAGCGGTTGCAGGCGCAGGTCAGCATTTTTCAGGATGATATGAGTGGAGAGATCGCTGATCGGCAGGCTACTGCCATGCTCAATACGCCGTCCTTTGAAACGCACGTCAGCGTCCATCACGTTCCATTTATCGGTTTCAAAACGGTCATACGGCAAGACCTTGTCCGCTGGCTGAACGCTCTTCTCACCTTTGCGCTGTTCAGATTGTTTTGCCCGTTCCGCCCCTTTGCCTGAATCCACCCCGATCAGCGGCCCCAAATCGGCCAGCCTCAGCTGGCGTGATTCCACATCGCCCTTCAGCATGGGTCGCGGTTTACCGGTGGTGTAGGCCAGCGTTCCGTGAATATCGCTGTCGCCAATGCGGCCATTGAAATCGCGATAATCAAAAACAGAGGATTTTTCCGGGTCAATTTTCGCCACCAGACGTCCGTCGGTTTCAAACGGCGGCGTATCCGGGAGCAGTACGCCGGTCAAATCGTACAAATCCCCTAGCGAATCTCCCGAGAATTTAAGCCGCAGATCCGCCCCGCCCATGTTCATCGGATCGTTTATCGTGCCGATAAACGCTACGCGCGTATTGCCCGAACGGAAATCAGCCTGAATCGGGAAAGGCATATCTTCGCCACGCAGCGCCAGCATTCCGCCTATTTTTCCGCTACCGCTTAGCGGTTCGCCGTTATATCGTCCTTGCGCTTTCAGCCCAAACACGTAGTCCTCGACGCGGGCGTTGCTCTCTTTACCTTTTGCGCCGGTCACTTCGCTAAAGGGTAACGGTTTACCCAGCGGATCGACCAGGATCTCAATCTCCGACTTCGTCACCTTATCGTTAATGGCGATACGTCCCTGGTCGAACAGAATGTTATCCAGCCGGAAAGACCATGCTGATGGCGGCGCATCAGGATCGCGGTTTTCGTCCCCAGCTAAGTTAAAGGTCCAGTTATTGTTTTTCTCCGACAGGCGGATCAGCCGCGCATCGGGTTTGACCAGCTTGACCCACGGGAGCCAGACGGTTTTTGTCAGCAGTGCCAGCGGGGCGAGCGTAGCTTCAACACGCGGCAGATGCACCATGGTGACGTCAGGAATATCTGGCGGGTTGCCGAGGATAATATCTTCAGCATGAACATGCGGCCAAGGAACCCAGCTACGCCAGCCAGTTTCCTGCTTCTGGCGTTCCCAAACCACGCCCAGGTCACCCCGTATAGCAAAGGGCCGGTTGAGTTCTGTAGAGACTTTCTGGTTGATGGTCGGTTTGAGCCGGTTCCAGTCAAATGTCGCAATCACAATGATGAGTACGACGATCAACAACAAGAAAACCCCTATTACTGAAGTGGTTATTTTACCTGTTCTCGTCATGTCTAACCTCCTTACTTCCTTCCTTGCCTGTCCTAAAGATAGTCCAGCAGGATGAAAAGGAGGTGCACTACGCCCTCATCAAAGCGACAGGATCACCTCTTCAAGCGTATCCAGAGGCACTGGACGAGAGAGAAAATAGCCTTGCGCAGCGAAAGCCGGTGAGTTTTGCACATCGCGCCACTCTTCCAGCGTTTCAACGCCTTCGACAATGACACCGCGGCAATAGCGGTTCATGAGCTGTAATAGTAGTGTGAAGAGATTACGTCCCTCCGGCGTCTTGCGCAGCATGACGAACAGATCCCGCGCCACTTTGATATAGTCATAACTCACTTCACTAAGCGCCGAGAAGTTCGCCATTCCGGTACCAAAGTCATCCAGCCAGAGCGGGCCGAACTCGCACATTGAGGCGAACGACGACCCCTTCGGCAAGCGGATATGTTCCACCAGCTCAAAACGCAGCCACGGCAGGCCTTCAATTATTTTCAGGATTTCGGGATCCTGACGCATCGCAATGAGTGTTGGTCCGTCGACATTCACTGAAGCCAGCAGGTTGTTGGCTCTGAAAAAGCCCCCTTTCAGCTCAAGCTGCAGAAGTTGCTCTTTCACTACATCAACACGATGCCGTACAGCCACTTCAGCAAAATAGCGGTCTGGTGCAATACGTTGGGAAGGGTTATCAGGATGGCTCACGACGGTCAGCAGTTCAACGGCCATCAGCCTTCCGTTGGTCTGGTAAATTGGCTGGTAGGTGTAAGCACGCTCGCACTGCAGCCAATAGCGTCTTTCCAGCAAGCTTTCAATACTCGCATCGGGCGTAATGAGCTGCTGGGTAACCTGCTTTATCATCTGAGATGTCCTGTAAATAAGAGTGTGACTGACCGGACTCGTCAAAGGTTATCGGCGCTCAGACGAAGAACTTTACGTTCAGCTGTGCGCAAAAATAAAAACTAAGCGGCAAAAACAACGCAGAACACGTGCTGGCTCAAAAAAATAATGGAACGATGTTTTAATATAGTTGACCACTTAACACCCACAGCGCACACTAACGCTAATTTTTTTCAGAGCAGGTTACGACTATGTCCAGAAAGATTGCCGTGATTGGCGAATGCATGATTGAGCTGTCACAGAAAGGCGCAGACGTTCAGCGCGGATTCGGTGGCGACACGTTGAATACATCCGTTTATATCGCCCGTCAGGTCGATGCGGCGGCACTTTCCGTACACTATGTGACTGCACTGGGTATCGACAGTTTTAGCCAACAAATGCTGGAGTCCTGGCAGGGTGAAAACGTAGACACTTCATTAACCCAGCGCATGGAAAACCGCCTGCCAGGTCTCTACTACATTGAGACCGACAGCACTGGCGAGCGCACCTTCTATTACTGGCGTAATGAAGCCGCCGCAAAATTCTGGCTGGAGAGCGAGCAGTCTGCCGCGATTTGCGAAGAACTGGCGACATTTGACTACTTGTATCTGAGCGGAATCAGCCTGGCGATTTTAAGCCCGGCAAGCCGTGACAAGCTGCTGTCATTGCTGCGTGAATGCCGTGCCAACGGTGGAAAGGTCATTTTTGACAATAACTACCGCCCACGTCTGTGGAGCAGCAAAGAAGAAACCCAGCAGGTGTATCAGCAGATGCTGGAATGCACCAATATCGCATTCCTGACGCTGGACGATGAAGACGCACTGTGGGGTGAAAAACCCGTTGCCGAGGTGATTGCCCGTACTCACGCTGCTGGCGTTCAGGAAGTGGTTGTGAAGCGTGGCGCAGACTCTTGCCTGGTTTCAATTGCAGGCGAAGAACTGATCGACGTTCCGGCAGTTAAACTACCGAAAGAGAAAGTGATCGATACCACTGCGGCCGGAGATTCCTTCAGCGCCGGGTATCTGGCGGTCCGTCTGACCGGTGGCGATGCTGCCGAAGCCGCAAAACGAGGCCACCTGACGGCAAGCACCGTCATTCAGCATCGTGGGGCGATTATCCCCCGCGACGCCATGCCGCAATAATTTATTGTTCCTGTAGGCCGGATAAGGCGTTAACGCCGCATCCGGCACTGGGTAAGCCGGGAGCGCTTCACTTGCCCGGCTTACAGGTTACGATACCCTTTACTGTACAGGCGGGATATCCGTCACTTCAGGGTGTGATTCATCCGTTTCAACAGACGTTGCCGCTGCGGTAACGGGCGCCATAATGCTATCCCACGTCGCCTGCAGATCCTTCATATTGAATTCAGGTTCACCCTTCGGCTGCAGCAGAATTAACGCCATATCTTGCGACAGCTGCTGACGCAGGTCCTGATTCAGCATCTCAACGCTCAGGCTGTTGAGGAAGCTCTGGCGTAAACGCTGGTACTGTTCAGGCGCAATATCCACCACCTGATTTTGCAGCGAGCGCAAACGCTGGCTGATCAAAATATCGGTATCGGTACGACCATAGGTGGCAAACAGCTTCTGCAGTTCCAGATTCTTTTGCGCTACCAGCGCATTGAACTCTTCTTCCGGCAGTCCCTTATCACGCACTTTCGCCAGCTCACGCGCAACCGTACCCAGATTGGCGTTCAGCTTATCGTTCGGCGACTCAACGTTAATCGCGCACTGCGCGCGCAGGAACAGCACCCGGCAGTCAAATCCGAGGCCAATGTCTTTGGCATTGTTTTTGGTTAGCTCTTGCTGAATGTGCCAGAACAGCGCCTCACGAGCTAAATCAGCGCGCCAGTAACGTAACAGCGCGGCAGATTCACGGATCGGCTGCCACGGCGTATCCCACATAATAGACAGGCGATCCTGGCGTACCGCATCGGTCATAATACTCACGGCTTCTGCTCGCAGCGGAGAGAGCGTGGGAACCGGTGCAGGCGTTTCGCGTTTTCCTTTTAACTCGCCAAAGGTTTTATTGATTTGCTCAGCTACGCTGCGTGCATCAACGTTACCGACGATGATCAGCGTCATCGCGTCCGGGGTATACCATTTCTGGTAGAAAGACTGAATTTTCGACGCGTCTACCGGCGTTTTCAGCGGATCGGCGGGATCGTGCCCCAACAGGGTCGATCCCTTCAGACGGTAACGCCACCACCCTTCTTTGGTATCTGACGGCCAGGTTGCAACCATGTCTTCGCTATTCAGCGCATGATTGACCGTTTCAGAGGTGATGCTCAGTTTACCGGAGATATTTGCCAGATAAGAAAGTGACTCTTTCAGTAGGTCGTTACGGCTGTTAGGGAGACTGAGGTTATACAGCGTGGAATCGTAGGAAACGATAACCGGCGGCATGGGACGTTTGGGATCGAACCCCTGCTGCCACAGTGAACGGGCTTGCGTGGCATCGAGGCCACCGCTTTGCGTCAGCGCGATACGCGGGATCGCATGGCTGAAACCACTCTGTTGCGCACTTTCGGTGAGTGAACCGGTATTGACCAGCAGGCGAACCTCAATACGGTCGCTCGGACGCTGGGGAGTGGCTAACACTTGCCACTGTAAACCATTTGCCAGCGTGCCCTGTTGCCACGCTGGATCAGGCTGGAGCGCATCTGCCTGCACATAGCCGGCAGTGGCCATCATCAGCAAGCCGCCCGCTAAAAGTCGAATTTTTGTGCCCTGCATGTGAACCCCTGATCAACTATCCTGGAAATAAAAAGACAGCCCTCGAAAGGACTCTCTGAATATGACGTTAAAAACACTTCGTGTTAGACCGCGAGAACATAAAAATGTCACGGAAGAAGTGAAAAAATCCCGAGCCGCCGAATCGACGGTTTCAGGCACAGGGGGTAATTATGCGCAAACGCCCGCAGTCCTGGAAGGGACTACGGGCATAAGTGACGAGATTAAGAGGATAAATCGTGCGTTTTGCCATCCGGCGCACGATTATTCAGCGTGTCATCCAGCTTTTTGGTATCCAATTCTTTCACCCATTTAGCCACAACGACAGTTGCAACACCGTTACCAATCAGGTTGGTCAGCGCACGGGCTTCAGACATGAAGCGGTCAATACCAAGAATCAGTGCCAGGCCAGCAACCGGTAAATGCCCCACCGCAGAGATAGTCGCGGCCAGAACAATGAAGCCACTCCCGGTCACACCCGCTGCACCTTTTGAGGAGAGCAGGAGCACCACCAACAGGGTTATCTGATGGAAGATATCCATGTGGCTGTTGGTCGCCTGAGCGATAAACACCGCCGCCATAGTCAGATAGATTGATGTCCCATCAAGGTTAAACGAGTAGCCCGTGGGTATAACCAATCCGACAACCGACTTCCGACAGCCCAGTTTTTCCATCTTATCGAGCATACGCGGCAGCGCAGACTCGGAAGAAGAAGTACCCAGAACGATCAGCAGCTCTTCACGGATATAGCGGATGAATTTAAAGATACTGAAGCCGGTTGCGCGCGCAATTGAACCCAGCACCAGCACCACAAACAGAATACAGGTGATGTAGAAGCAGATGATTAGCTGACCCAGTTGCACCAGCGTTCCGACGCCATATTTACCGATGGTAAAGGCCATAGCACCGAAAGCACCGATAGGCGCCAGGCGCATGATCATATTGATGATGCCGAAAATAACCTGCGAGAAACTTTCAATCACGTTGAAAATCATCTGGCCCTTGCTGCCCAGACGATGCAGCGCAAAACCAAACATTACTGCAAACAGCAATACCTGCAGGATGTTACCGCTGGCAAACGCGCCAATAACGCTCGCCGGAATAATATCCATCAGGAAACCTACGATCCCCTGGTCTTTTGCCTGTTCGGCGTAAATCGCAACCGCTTTGGCATCCAGCGTCGCCGGATCGACGTTCATCCCGGCACCGGGTTGCACCACGTTAACAATGATAAGACCGATGATCAGCGCAATCGTACTGACCACTTCAAAATAAAGCAGTGCAACCGCACCGGTGCGGCCTACAGCTTTCATACTTTCCATGCCTGCAATGCCGGTAACGACAGTACAGAAGATGACAGGTGCGATGACCATCTTGATGAGCTTAACGAAGGCATCACCAAGCGGTTTCATTTGGGCGCCTAATTCAGGGTAGTAATGGCCAAGGAGAATACCAATGGCAATCGCTGTCAGGACCTGAAAGTAAAGGCTTTTGAATATAGAGGTTTTCATAGGGTGTCCTTAAAGTAAAAACCACAGGTCTTGTAAGGTTTTGTTTAACCTGCGGCCTTAAAGTAACACCCACACAACTTGACAGAAATGTACCTGGATCATAATTGATACAAAAATGTTAAAAATTTTGAGCTGGCTCGCACAAGCGAGACCTTTTTTAACTTTTGTAATCAGCGCTTTCCGGCGCCAGATAACGTTCTTCGAAGATATTTGCCGGAACCGGTCGGGCAAACAGGAACCCTTGTGCCACTTCCACCCCGGCTTGTGATAGCCATTCACGCTGCGCTTCGGTTTCGACACCTTCGGCGATCATCTGCAAATTAAGGCTGTGGGCCAACTGAATGATGGCGGAGATCATGCTGCAATCCTCAGGTACTCCGTCGACAAACATCTTATCGATTTTGAGGACATCCACCGGTAGCGACTTCATGTGCTGCAGCTGTCGCAGGCCCGCATACCCCATGCCAAAGTCATCCAGTGCGATACGTACTCCCGCATTACGCAATGGGCGCAAAATGGCCACCGCGGCGTGGGGATCATCGATATGTCGGCTTTCAGTCACTTCCAGGATCAACGTACCAGGCTTGATGCGATAGCGGTTTAACAACTCCAGCAGGTCCGAGACCATACTCGGGTGCATCAGCTGTAGTGCGGACAAATTCACCGACAGCGGCAGCATCAGACCCCGTTCCTGCCACGCTGACAGCTGGCGACACGTCTCTTCCAACACCCAGTAACCAACCGTCACCATCAGGCCGCAGGACTCAATCCTGTCGATTAACCCTTCGGGCAGCTCCCAGCTTCCGTCCGGCTGCTGCATCCGCAATAATGCTTCTGCGCTCAATACCTTACCGCTGGACATTTCCACCTGCGGCTGCATCCAAAGCGCGAACTGCTGGTTATCCAGCGCGCTGAGAATATCGTTCTCTTCCGTCAAACGCTGCTGCGCCTCTTCCATCTGTAACGGATCAAAGAACTGAATTTGATTTTTACCCTTATGGCGCGAGGTTAACACGGCCGACAGGGCGCGGCGGTAAAGCTGTTCTGCGGTCAAATCACCATAGAACATTGCTACCCCAATGTTGCAGGTAGGACGCAGTTGAATACCCTGAATAGGTAATCGCTCGTTAACGATAGTGAGTACTTGCTGACCTAGAGTAATAGCGTGCCAGGGTTCTTTTACACCATGGGCGATGATGGCGAAGTCATAGCCACTCACTTGGGAAAGCACCATCCTGGGGGCTAATACCGACTTGAGTTTTTCGACCAGCGTAAGCAGCAGGATTTCCCGCTGAGTTTCGGTTAACACCCCCGCGGTGTCACGAAGGGTTTCGCAGGTGACAATCATCAGCGCCGTCGTCTGCTGGCGGGTAACAACCTGCTCCAGCAGCCCCATTAAAAACGACTTATTGGGCAGTTCGGAAACCGGGAAACGCATTGCAAAGTCGCTTTGCTCTTCGCTATGTCGCTGAATCAACTGCTGATTAAGATTGTAGCTACGCACCAGCATACCAATCTCATCATCCTGATGTAGACGCGGCAATGCCAGTTGATAGCCAATCAGATCCTGCTGTTGGATGTCGTTCAGCTCACGGGCAATTTTACGTAAGGGGTGCACAATCAAGCGGTTAATGCACCAGGAGATGGCGACGGTCAGTATTAACGACAAAAGTAAGTAAATGGTCACTAACGTCGAGAGCGTACTCATCACGAATTTGTACATGCGGTACGAATCCGCCTGCAGTACCAGATACGCCAGCGGTTGCGGGTTAGCTGAACGCTCAAGAGAATAGATCGGCAGCGAAATTTGTACCGGAAGCTCAAACAGGCGAGTCACCGTAACAGGAACGGGGCGTTCAGGGATAAAACTCATCCGCAACGCCTGAAACTGATTGGGCAGCACCACATCGGCGCGACTGACTACACCCGCTGGCCGAATACTTTTTAAAATGGCTTCCGCTTCGGGAATATCCCCTTTCAGGATAGTGTCCGACAGAGGTTCACGGACGGAGCGAGCGATACTTTCCAGTTGCGTAGCCGTGTTATAGCGGTTTTGCTGGACCAGATGGAACAACAAAACGGTGCAAAAAATAAAAACGAACACCATAACAACGGCCGCAACCATTGCCATCTGCTTAATTGTTAACGAGCGACTGACACGCAAACTGACTCTCCACGGATAGACGAAACTGCCGTCAGAGTATACCCGATCGTAGCGGTATTAAGAGAGGCGGTATCTGAAAACTTCCCAGCGTGCATTATCGCGACAGGATAGGCACCTGGCGACGAGATTTATCTGCATTTAAGCCGAAAAAGGCCGCAAGGTCGCCCCCTGCGGCCTGGTTCGGGCGCATGTTGCCATCACGGCAGGCAGACGCCCACAAAGCGCATTACTTCCTGTTACGCAGCCAGCTCACAATCAGGCTGGCAATGGTGCCAGCGATGATTGGAGCCGCTAAATCGTGCCAGAAGGCCACGCCTAACTGTGCGAGCGTCATATAGCCGCCTGTGTTGCAATGGCAACTGTTCGCGGCTATCCTTAACTTGTCTGGAGTCAAGTTAGCCCCCGTCTTGTTGCCTGGTTTATACCGAACAACGTGCGGGGGTTTTCTCTTTCCAGCAACCGATGCCGCCGGGGATCAAGCCCCCGCAACATTGCGCCTCACCGGGAATTCCCGGCTTGCCGCTGATTCTACGGCAGCCCACTTGCCATATCACTGCGCAATATTGCGCTCTGCGTAGCGCCTCGCAATTCACCCATTTTCTTACCAGCACGCTGGAAAGATTCTTTCCAGTTGGCAACATTCCTGCCGACCATTAGTTCAAACAAAAACATAACACATTGATATCTATCAGTTCATTTTCTGGCACAGCGATTGCTATTTGACTGTGAGCTGTTCTGTTCCGAATTAAAGGAGATATCATGTCTGACTGTCGTACTTACGGATTCAACACCCAGATCGTTCACGCGGGGCAACAACCCGACCCTTCAACTGGCGCGCTTAGTACGCCTATTTTCCAGACCTCAACGTTTGTTTTTGACAGCGCCGAACAAGGTGCCGCTCGCTTTGCGCTCGAAGAGTCCGGGTACATTTACACCCGCTTGGGTAACCCCACCACCGATGCGCTGGAGAAAAAGCTGGCGGTACTGGAAAGAGGTGAAGCCGGGTTGGCAACCGCGTCCGGTATTTCTGCTATCACCACAACGCTGTTGACGCTTTGCCAGCAGGGTGACCATATCGTTTCCGCCAGCGCGATTTACGGCTGCACCCACGCGTTTTTGTCGCACAGCATGCCGAAGTTTGGGATTAACGTCAGCTTTGTCGACGCGGCAAAGCCTGAAGAAATCCGCGCCGCCATGCGACCCGAAACCAAAGTTGTGTATATCGAAACGCCCGCCAACCCAACGCTGTCGCTGGTCGACATTGAAACGGTGGCCGGTATCGCCCATCAACAGGGCGCATTGCTGGTGGTGGATAACACCTTTATGTCGCCGTACTGTCAGCAGCCTTTGCAACTGGGCGCAGACATCGTGGTGCACAGCGTCACCAAATATATCAACGGTCACGGGGATGTGATTGGCGGCATCATTGTTGGTAAGCAGGAGTTTATCGACCAGGCGCGGTTTGTAGGCCTGAAAGATATCACCGGCGGCTGCATGAGTCCTTTCAATGCGTGGTTAACACTGCGCGGCGTTAAAACGCTGGGCATTCGTATGGAACGCCACTGTGAAAATGCGCTGAAAATCGCCCGCTTCCTCGAAGGGCATCCATCTATTACTCGGGTGTATTATCCTGGCCTGACTTCGCATCCACAGTATGAGTTGGGCCAGCGGCAAATGAGCCTGCCAGGTGGAATTATCAGCTTCGAAATCGCCGGCGGCCTCGAGGCTGGTAGGCGGATGATCAATTCTGTAGAATTGTGCCTCCTCGCGGTCAGTCTCGGTGATACCGAAACCCTCATTCAGCACCCAGCGTCTATGACACATTCGCCCGTTGCACCTGAGGAACGGCTCAAAGCAGGTATTACCGACGGGCTTATCCGTCTTTCTGTGGGTCTTGAAGATCCAGAAGATATTATTAACGACCTTGAACACGCCATCAGAAAGGCAACATTCTGACCAATATGGCCTGAACCGACGCCGTTCGGTTCAGGTTGTTGAGAATCAAGGCACAACAGTCTGGCAATACACGCGATCCTCTTTCGGGGAGAACGTGTATTTTGGGCAGGGGGTTCTATGCAGGACAACACATTACAATTAAGCAACAATACAGCAACCGCCGTACCATTCTCAAAAAAAATACCGTTTACGAAATACGATTTTGGCTGGGTATTACTGTGTATCGGCATGGCCATTGGTGCCGGAACGGTACTGATGCCGGTACAAATTGGCTTAACAGGCATTTGGGTATTTATCGTTGCCTTTATTATTGCTTATCCGGCAACTTATATTGTGCAGGATATTTATTTAAAAACATTATCAGAAAGCGAAACCTGTAATGACTACACGGATATTATAAGTCATTACCTGGGAAAAAACTGGGGCGTATTTCTTGGCGTCATCTATTTCCTGATGATTATTCACGGCATATTTATTTATTCTTTATCCGTGGTTTTTGACAGCGCCTCATATATTAAAACCTTCGGCTTGACCGAGGCCGATCTTTCGCAGTCGATAATCTATAAAGTGGCCATTTTTGCCGTGCTGGTCGCCATTGCTTCCGGGGGAGAAAAGCTGCTGTTCAAAATCTCCGGCCCGATGGTGGTGGTCAAAGTAGGTATCATCATCGTATTTGGTTTTGCGATGGTTCCGCACTGGAACTTCGCTAATATCAGCGCCTTCCCTGAAGCATCGGTCTTCTTTCGTGATGTACTGCTAACCATCCCGTTCTGCTTCTTCTCAGCGGTGTTTATTCAGGTGTTGAACCCAATGAACATCGCCTACCGCAAACGGGTGGCAGACCGGGTGCTGGCTACGCGTATGGCAATCCGTACGCATCGCATCAGTTACATTACTCTGATTGCTGTCATTCTGTTTTTCTCCTTCTCTTTTACCTTTTCCATTAGCCATGAAGAGGCCGTTTCGGCTTTTGAACAAAATATTTCAGCACTGGCGCTGGCGGCTCAGGTCATTCCTGGGCAGATTATTCATATCACCTCAACGGTATTAAATATCTTCGCCGTATTAACCGCGTTCTTTGGTATTTATCTGGGATTCCACGAAGCGATCAAAGGTATTATTCTCAACGTTCTGAGCCGCGTCATTGACGTTGAGAAAATTAATCCGTTGGTGCTTACGCTGGGTATTTGCACCTTTATTGTTATCACCCTGGTCATTTGGGTGTCATTTCGCGTATCGGTACTGGTGTTCTTCCAGTTAGGTAGCCCGCTTTACGGGATTGTGTCGTGTCTTATTCCGTTCTTCCTGATCTATAAAGTAACGCAACTGGAAAAACTGCGCGGACTGAAAACCTGGTTGATCCTGCTGTACGGAATTCTGCTGTGCCTGTCGCCCTTATTGAAGCTGATTGAATAACCCATGTATATCGCGCCGTCAGACGCTGGCGGCGCTTAACCTACACTCTCCAGCTGATAGCCGCGAATTTTATTCAGCACCGTGGTGTGCGACACGCCCAGCGCTTTGGCGATATGCCGTGACGACACATTATCTTCCACCATCTGTTCAATGAGCTGGCGTTCAGCACACAGAACCTGCTCTTTAAAAGGACGTTCTGTCGGGCCCCGCTCAACGGCAGGCAAATTCACCATCCCTAATTCTTCCCGCGTAATAACATCGGATTCCGCCATCAGCATCAGGCGAATAATGGTATTTTCCAGTTCGCGCACGTTTCCCGGCCAGGTGTGATGGTGCAGGGCATCAAAACAGGCTTTATCCAGAATGATCCGCCGCTGGAATTCCTTTGCGTATTTCTGCACAAAGTGGCGAATCAGCAGGCTGATATCCTGTGGGCGCTCGCGCAAAGGTGGAATGGTCAGTGAAAGCACGTTGATGCGGTAATAGAGATCGGCGCGCAGCAGACGTTGTTCCACCATCTCTTCCAGATTGGCATTGGTTGCCACAATAATGCGCACATTGACCGGAATAATTTGTGCCCCGCCAACGCGCCGAATCCCGCCATCCTGAAGCACGCGCAGGAGTTTAGCCTGTAAGCTCAGCGACATTTCGCCAAACTCATCGAGAAAAAGGGTGCCTTTATCGGCCATTTCAAACAGCCCTTTTTTGCCTTTACAATCCGCGCCGCTGAAAGCCCCTTTCTCATAGCCAAAGAATTCACTCTCCATTAGCGACTCAGGTAGCGCAGAGCAGTTGACCGGAATAAACGGATAAAAACGTCGCTGCCCGGAATTATGGATAGCCCGGGCCAGCAGCTCTTTACCGGTCCCCGTATCGCCACGGATCAGAACGGTATATTTGCTGTCGGCAATTTTTATCGCCTTTTCGATAAGCGCGTGCATGCTCTGGCTGCTGCAAATAATGTCAGAGAAATAGCGCGGCCGTTCCGGCTCCGGCGTTGACAGCTCACTTATCTCCTCACAGAGGTAAGCGACATGAATAATATCGGCGCGCTGGCTTAAACAGGATTGCACACAGGAAATATCCTGTAGCTGGCGGCACCAGGATTTAATCAGGATCCGCCCAGGCGTGACTTTCATGGAGATGATATTGATATCACAGCAGGAAAACTCCTTCAGGACATCCTCAACCATCGACAGACGATCAATTGTTTTAATATCCCAGCGTATCGTGACCACATTTGCTCCTGGTAGTTAGCAACTGCGAAATAGATATTTCTGTGACTAGAGGAAATCTGACTACATTCTAGACGCTGTGGAATAATGTTCTGCCAAAGGACTCACATTGTGGACGTAAAGAGAAAATATAAAAAAACCGGAGCACAAGGCTCCGGTTATCGGGTCATAACCCAGGTTTATTGCTGTGGGTTTTCATCCTGGTCAACGGCAAAACAAGCCACCAGTTGACCGCCGTAATCTTTCAACTGCGGCTGAAGCTGGGTACACGGACCAAAGCGACGACGGCAGCGGGCGTTAAACGCGCAGCCCGGTGGCGGATTCAGCGGGCTTGGCAGTTCACCGGTCAGCTTGATACGCTCACGGCGATCGTCCGGGTTCAGACGCGGCGTTGCGGAGAGCAGCGCTTGCGTGTAAGGATGACGCGGATTATTGAAGATTTGGTCCTTCGTCCCTTTCTCCACGCAGCGGCCTAAATACATCACCATCACTTCATCGGCAATGTGCTCGACCACCGACAGGTCGTGCGAGATAAAGACGTATGACAGCCCCAGTTCCTGCTGCAAATCCATCATCAGATTCAGCACCTGCGCACGCACCGAGACGTCCAGCGCTGAGACCGGTTCATCGGCAATCACCACGTCCGGGTCAAGCATCAGACCGCGAGCGATGGCAATACGCTGACGCTGACCGCCGGAGAACATATGCGGATAACGGTCGTAGTGTTCGGTTTTCAGCCCCACTTTCGCCATCATCGCCAGCGCTTTTTCACGACGTTCCTCTTTGCTGAGCGTGGAGTTGATCAGCAGCGGCTCTTCCAGAATCTGTCCCACTTTTTTACGCGGGTTCAGGGAACCGTACGGGTTCTGGAATACAATCTGGATTTTCTGCCGACGCAGCTTTTGCGCCTGCGGGTCGTGCTTAAGCAGATCCTGTCCCTGGTAATACAGCTCACCGCCGGTCGGGACTTCAATCATCGTCAGCAGGCGGCCAAGGGTGGATTTCCCACAGCCCGACTCGCCTACCACCGCCAGCGTTTTACCGCGTTCTAAGGTAAAGGAGACGCCGTCCAGCGCTTTCACCAGGCGCTCCGGGGCGAACATGCCCTTTTTCACCGGGTAGTGTTTTTTCAGATCAATAGCCTGCAACAGCGGCTGTGACAAAGCGGCCTTTTGCGTACTCATAGCCCAGGCCTCCCGGCATCATCAAGTGGGTAGTGGCATTTCGACTGACGACCGCCTTCCAGCAGGTTCAGTTCAGGTTCTTCAGCGCGGCATTTGTCGGTCGCATAGGGACAGCGAGGGTTCAGCAAACAGCCGCTCGGGCGGTCATATTTCCCGGGAACCACGCCCGGCAGCGAGGCCAGACGTGCTTTATCCTGAGCAAACTCAGGCAGCGCGCGCAGCAGCGCCTGGGTGTAAGGATGACGCGGCGCGCGAAAGATATCCTGCGCGGCTCCGGTTTCTACCACCTGACCGGCGTACATCACGATGATTTTGTGTGCCGCTTCAGCCACCAGCGCCAGATCGTGCGTGATTAAGACCAGCGCCATGTTCTCTTTTTGCTGCAATTCCAGCAGTAGCTCGATGATCTGCGCCTGAATAGTCACATCCAGCGCCGTTGTCGGTTCGTCGGCAATCAGCAGTTTCGGACGACAGGCTATCGCCATCGCGATCATCACGCGCTGACTCATCCCACCGGACAACTGGTGCGGATATACATCCAGACGCGAAGCCGGATCGGGAATTCCCACCAGCGTCAGCAGGTCTATTGCCCGCTGAATACGCGTTTTTTTGTTGCCGCCCTGGTGCACTTTAATGGCTTCCATAATCTGGTAGCCGACGGTGTAGCAGGGGTTAAGGCTGGTCATCGGGTCCTGGAAGATCATCGCCACTTCCGCCCCCACTAACTGGCGACGCTCTTTCTCAGAGATGCGCTTCAGGTCGCGACCATTAAACTCCAGATTTTCGGCCATAACGCGGCCTGGGTAGTCAATCAGTCCCATAATCGCCAGCGAACTGACGGACTTACCAGAGCCGGACTCTCCTACAATGCCAACCACTTCACCCTGATTCACACTGTAGCTAATGCGGTCTACGGCGCGGAATTCGGAACCTACGTCGCCGAAATGCACCGATAATTTATCTACATTTAATAACGCCATCTCGAACCTCTTACTGCTTCAGTTTGGGATCGAGCGCGTCACGCAGACCGTCACCCATCAGGTTAAATGCCAGCACCGTCAACAGGATCGCCAGCCCCGGGAAGGTCACAACCCACCAGGCGCTTTGGGCAAACTGCAGAACGTCAGAGAGCATGGTGCCCCATTCCGGCGTAGGCGGCTGTGCGCCCATCCCCAGGAAGCCGAGGGCAGCCATATCGAGAATGGCGTTAGAGAAGCCAAGCGACGCCTGAACAATCAGCGGCGCAAGACAGTTAGGAAGAATGTTGACGAACATCTGGCGCATCGCGCCGGCTCCCGCCACGCGAGATGCAGTGACGTAGTCGCGGTTAACCTCCACCAGCACGGCGGCGCGCGTCAAACGGACATAGTGCGGCAATGCCACGAACGTCAGCGCCAGCGCGGCGTTGCCAATCGAGGGGCCAAATACCGCCACCAGCACCAGCGCCAGCAACAGGCTCGGCAATGCCAGCATGATATCGACCACACGCATGATGACGTTATCAACAATCCCGCCAAAGTAACCGGCGATCAGCCCAAGAACCACGCCCATCAGCAGGGAGAGTACTACCACCAGACAGCCGACCAACAGCGACAGACGCGCACCGTACATCAGGCGGGACAACACGTCGCGGCCTACATCATCAGTACCAAACAGATGCGCCATGGTACCGCCGTCCTGCCACGCGGGAGGAGCCAGCAGCGTATCGCGGAACTGGTCTGCCGGGTTGTAGGGTGCGAGGACGTTGGCAAAGACCGCAATCAGGATCATCACCACAACGTACACCAGCCCAACAACCGCACCTTTGTTGCGTTTAAAATAGTGCCAGAACTCCTGCAGCGGAGTCATCGGCACCGGTGCAGCAATAACTTTATTTTCAGTAACCTGTGACATGATGGCCCCTTACTTCTTATGCCGAATACGCGGGTTCACCACGCCGTACAGCAGGTCTACCAGCAGGTTGACGAGGATAATCATCGTCGCGACCAGCAGCACCCCGCCCTGCACCACCGGATAATCGCGGCGTTGCAGCGCATCGATCAGCCAGCGCCCCAGCCCCGGCCACGAGAAGATGGTCTCGGTCAGAATCGCCCCGGCCAGCAGCGTACCAACCTGCAGGCCGATAACGGTCACCACGGGCAGCATCGCGTTACGCAGAGCGTGAATAATGATGACGCGCATACGGGTCAGGCCTTTGGCGCGCGCGGTACGGATGTAATCTTCACCCAGCACTTCCAGCATCGATGAACGGGTCATACGCACAATGACCGCCAGGGGAATGGTACCCAGCACCATCGCAGGCAGGATCATATGCGCCAACGCATCAATAAAGTTGCCCTCTTCACCCCAGATGGCGGTGTCGATCAGCATAAAGCCGGTTAGCGGATTGGAATCATCAAGGAACACCATGTCGCTCACCCGCCCAGAAACTGGCGTCAGGTTCAACTGCACGGAAACCAGCATGATCAGCATCATGCCCCACCAGAAAATCGGCATAGAGTAACCGGTCAGCGCCAGGCCAACTGCCGTGTGATCGAAAATGGAGCCGCGCTTAACGGCAGCAAGTACACCCACTGGGATACCCACTGCGACGGCGAAAATCATCGCGCAGACGCCGAGTTCCAGCGTTGCTTTGAAGCGAGGTACGAACTCTTCCCACACCGGTAAGCGGCTTTTCAGTGAGATACCTAAATCACCATGCATAACCCCCCAGATATAGTGGAGGTACTGCTGCCACATCGGCTTATCCAGACCGAGTTCAGCCAACAGTTGAGCATGACGCTCAGGGGAGATCCCACGTTCACCCGCCATGATCATAACCGGATCGCCGGGGATCATATGGACGAAGGCAAAGGTGAGAAGAGTGATACCGATAAACGTGGGGATGACGAGTCCCAAACGTCGGAGAATGAACTGCAACATAACCCGGATTCTCTCTAATGACGCACGGCCTGGAACCGTGAGTCTGTATTGCTCACAAATCTTATCCCACGCAAACTGCATCGCGGGTAAAGCATTACGCCGGAGGGCGCTGCGCTTATCCGGCCTAAACAACACCGGGGCGCAGCGCTTCCTTAATTGCTTTTAATTATTCGACAGAGACGTTTTCGAAGTGGTGTTTGCCTAATGGATCAACCACATAGCCTTTCACTTCTTTACGCACTGGTTCGTACACGGTGGAGTGAGCAACAATCAGAGCCGGAGCCTGGTCGTGCATAACAACCTGAGCTTGCTTGTACAGTTCAATACGTTTGTTGTGATCGTCGGTCGCACGCGCCGGCTGGATCAGGTCTTCAAACGGCTTGTAGCACCAGCGAGAGTAGTTGGAACCATCTTTCGCTGCCGCACAGCTGAACAAGGTCGCGAAGAAGTTGTCCGGATCCCCGTTGTCACCGGTCCAGCCCATCATCACCGCCTGATGTTCACCCGCTTTGGCGCGTTTCAGATACTCGCCCCACTCGTAGGTCACAATCTTGGCCTGAACGCCAATTTTCGCCCAGTCAGCCTGAACCATTTCTGCCATACGACGTGCGTTCGGGTTATATGGACGCTGTACCGGCATAGCCCACAGCTCAACGGTAAAGCCTTTATCCTGACCCGCTTCCTTCAGCAGCGCTTTGGCCTTCTCAGGATCGTAGGTGTAGTCTTTAACGTCGTCGTTATAGCCCCACATGGTCGGCGGGATCAGGTTTTTCGCGGCAACGCCAGCGCCCTGATAAACCGCTTTGATGATCGCTTCTTTGTTTACCGCGTAGGTCAGCGCCTGACGGACTTTCACGTCATCAAACGGTTTCTTCTCGGTATTGAAAGAGAGGTAGCCCACGTTCAGACCCGCCTGCTCCATCAGGTTGATGTTTTTATCCTGCTTCATGCGCGCGATGTCTGCCGGGTTCGGGTACGGCATCACCTGGCACTCGTTCTTCTGCAGTTTGGCGTAACGCACGGAAGCGTCAGGCGTAATGGAGAAGACCAGACGGTCGATCTGCGGCTTGGTGCCCCAGTAACCTTCGAATGCTTTATACAGAATACGGGAGTCTTTCTGGTACTGCTGCAGCTGGAACGGACCGGTACCAATTGGGTTCAGATCCACTTTCTCCGGAGAACCGGCTTTCAGCATGTTGTCAGCATATTCTTTGGAAAGAATAGAAGCGAAGTCCATCGCCAGGTCAGCCAGGAACGGCGCTTCCGGGCGAGTCAGCACGAACTGAACGGTTTTATCGTCCACTTTTTTCACTTCGGAGATCAGATCCGGCAGACCCATCCCTTCGAAGTATTCATAGCTGCCGCCAGAGACTTTATGGTACGGGTTCTGGGCATTTTTCTGACGATCGAAAGAGAACACCACGTCATCGGCGTTAAAATCGCGCGTCGGTTTAAATTCTTTGTTGTCCTGCCACTTCACGCCCTGACGCAGGTGGAAGGTGTAGGTTTTGCCGTCTTCGCTGATTTCCCACTTCTCAGCAAGGCCCGGAATCACTTCAGTCGTACCGGTTTTGAACTCGACCAGGCGGTTATAGATCGGTACAGAGCTGGCATCATAGGTAGTGCCAGAGGTGAAAAGCTGCGGGTTAAAGCCTTCAGGAGATCCTTCTGAACAATAAACCAGAGTTTTAGCCTGTACGCTTGCTGCGACGGTCATAGCCACCAGGCTCAGACCAAGCTTCAGCATCCCTGACTTCTTCAAGGAAATACTCATTCTTCTGCTCCAATGTGATGTTTGTTGTTTTACCCTTTGCAGTGGGTTTGCACCGCCTGGCCTTTTTTGTTTTTTACCCGGCCGGGTCGGCGTTAAGAGGATGGGGATTCCGTTCACATAAGCGACTGAGTTGCAGTGCGGATTCTCCATGAAATGCCCCTCATACCCTACAATCTGTCAACAGAATGTGAAAACGTCAATACAGGTCACCGTGATTTACGCCAACGGTGAGAATTCACAAACAAAGATTAAAAAAAGTGCGGAAGGACATTTTCAGCAGGGAAATTTGTGCTACGCGTACTATGCCAGAATAAACATCTTCATATTTCGCAACATTTGGTGATTAACATTTATGCAATTTATTCAAACTTTCTAAATTAATGCTGCATATCTGAGCGATTAATACCATGAACGTTAAAGCGCACAGCGGAAAATGCCAGCTTCAGCCATAAGTAGCGCAAAAAAAGTTTCAAGCAAATATAAAAAAAGGCAATGGAATATGTCACAGAATCGTTAACAGTCAGTGGGAAGTGGTGCACAATTTTTGCAGATAAAATGAAGGTCAAACGTGGGGTCGGAAAAACACAAAATACGCCCTGCCAGCGCTTCGCCTGTAGGCCGGATAAGGCGCTTGCGCCGCATCCGGCAGTGTCTGTTATAGCGTGATGTTTTGCCTGATGCCGCTTCGCCTGTAGGCCGGATAAGGCGCTTGCGCCGCATCCGGCAATGTCTGTTATAGCGTGATGTTTTGCCTGATGGCGCTTCGCCTGTAGGCCGGATAAGGCGCCTGCGCCGCATCCGGCAGTGTCTGTTATAGCGTGATGTTTTGCCTGATGGCGCTTCGCTTATCAGGCCTACAAAAGCCACAAATGCAAAAAACCCGCTCAGAGAGCGGGCTTTTCTAATTTGGTCGGTGATAGAGGATTCGAACCTCCGACCCCTTCGTCCCGAACGAAGTGCGCTACCAGGCTGCGCCAATCACCGAATGCGGGGCGCATCTTACTGCTCAGCTGCGCGCCCGTCAATCCCTTAGTATCAAAATGCCATTTGATCGGCGAGAAAGTCAGCAGCTCAGTTACTGGGCTGTAGCCTCATTCGCGTCCGGGATACGACACCAGTTATTATTCTCGTTAATACCACCATTTGGCGAGGTATAGCCGAGGCAACCCAAAATGGTGTCGTACAGTTCCACATGACGACGCGGCACCTTCATATCAGCTTCTTGCTTAAGGTGTGCAAACGCCTTCGCATGGTCGGGGTCTTCCAGATACTTGTCAGACATCCACACCATCATAGGAACGCGGAACTGCTCAGGTGGCGCCATTTTACGCGGCGTACCGTGCAGATGCTCGCGCTCGTTAATCGACTCACCGTGATCGGCGGCGTAGAACACGATCGCTTTCTTATCGCGTAGTTGATCAAATACTTTGGTAATAAAGTGATCAACATAGGTTACCGAGTTATCGAATGAGTTGATCATCTGGGCCTTCGAGCAGCCGCTATCAACATTGACACACTCCGGCTTCCACTGCGCATATTCGCGGGTGTAGCGCTGGGTGTAGTTAAAATGCGAGCCCTTGGTATGCAGAATAATCAGATGTTTGCCACCATCTTCATTATTTTGTAGAGACTGCTGCATCTCGGTAATCAACAGCATATCGTCAACGTTCTTGCCACGGTTACGTGGCTCTGCGCCAATCTGCTCACGATAGGCGATGTTCTCCGCCATGGTGTTACTGTAGAACCACATCTCGCTTTGCATCGCGTAAAGATCGGTCTTGAACCCTAACTGGCCGAGCACGGAGAAGACGTTTTGTTCTTTCAGAGTACGCTGCGGGTTTTCTTCTGCCCCACCCTCACGCACGAACATGCAACGCAGCGAAAGTTTTGTTGCCGTATCACAGGAATATCCACGGAAGGCGGCCAGATTTTTCTCCTGGGCGAGCCTTGGCGTGGTATTACGCTCATAGCCAAAAATCCCCATATGATCCCAGCGGGTCGTTTCGCCGATAATAAAGACCACATAGGTGTCGTCGAGGTTTTTGGGGGCAACATAGGTAAACTTCTTCGCCGGGTTCATCAACGATTTGTTGTCTGAGGATTCATCCACCTGTGCCCAGGCGTACAGACCCAGCGCGGAGAGCCAGTTTGACGGCAGATAGGAATTCGCCACTACCCCGCCATAGCTGGGTAAATCGATTCCCGTTGCTCGCTCAACGCTTCTCTGTTGCATGCTCAGCAGGCGAATCGGGACCCATACCATCAGACCAGCCAGTAAAACTACCGCCACGCTGCGCCATCTCATACCAGGCGTACGGATCTGTTTCATCAGGGTATAGCGGCAGCGATTACTCCAAATCAGAACCAACGGTAAAATGCTGACCGAAACCAGCCACACGACAAAATGCCAGCCAACCACTTCTTTCGATAAATCAATATCCGTGGTCATTACGGAGGCAATAATACCGTAACCAATTACCACATTCAGGAAGGTCATGTAATAGCTGGCACCGGCAGAACACAGCACCACTAAGGTTGTCAGGACACGCCAGGCGCGCCGACCAAATAAAGAGAGAAGCCGTAGTAAAAAGAAGGTCACCAGCACAGTGCCGGCTAATTCAACAACCGCAGAGAGTCCTTTCCAGACGGTAAACTCGTGTGCATATCCGCTAAAGCGCCGGAAAAATACAGCACAGTTCATAAACAAACCGATATAGATTGCCAGCAGGAAACTGAGTTTCTGCTGCGTCATCGACTTAATATATCTCATGCAAACAAACCCTGGGAATCGGGATTAAAACACCCTGAGCAGTAGTCAAACAGACCAGGCAGGGGAAAATGCGACAACAGCAGAAGTGAAATGTCTACGGGCGCGGGTAAGTAGACCACAGGAGGGGGAAAAAGTGCTTATGGAGAATGCAAATGACGCATATATTTTTGTAAATATATGCGCCAGGTATTAATCAGACTACTAATAGGTTTAGGCGTGCGCCTCGGTATATACGCTACGCTGTGGCTGGCGGATGGTGGTGGAGAGTGCCAGCGAGATAATTAACAGCGCAAAGATAACGCAGAAGGTCACATAGAAACCGCCGAACAGCGAGGCGATAATGGAACCACAAATGCTGCCGATACCGAAACCTAAGTAAATGACGCCGTAGTTTTTAGCCAGGTTATTCAAACCGAAGAACTCGCTCACCAGTGACGGGAACACGGTGATGGTACCGCCAAAGTTAAATGCTACACAGGCAATCGCCGCGAAGAAGGTCGCATCATTCAGCGGGGCGAACAGCAGTGCCGCCATACCGACCAGCGAAACGACCTGCCCAATGGTGATAACGCGAATACGAGAGATTTTGTCGGACAGAATCCCCAGAACCAGACGACCGGACAAGTTAGCGATAGAAATGACGGTAACCGCATTTGCCGCCGTTGCCACATCCATATGCGCCAGGCTTTGTGCAATATCTTTCGCCACGCCAATCACATACAGCCCACTCATACACGCCGTCAGGAACATCACTGCCAGCATCCAGTACTGCGGTTTACGCATGGACTGCGCCAGGGTGTAGTCATTCTCAACCACGCCATTTTTCGTTTTCACTTCCTGATTCGGCGCGTCTTTCATCAGCGTGGAGCCAAAGACGATCATCACCAGCACAATCGCGCCCCAAATCATGAAGGTTTTTTCCAGACCCACAGTGCTCAACAGTTGGCTGTCGATGAATTTAAAACCGAGGCTGCCAAGACCGTAAGAACCGATGGCAAAGGCGGAAATCAGCCCTTTACGCTCAGGGAACCATTTTACACAGTTGGAAAGTGTTAACAGGTAGCCTGCGCCATCCGCCAGACCGACCAATACACCGGCGCTCAGCCACAGCATAATCAGGCTGTCAGAGTGGGCGGTTAAGAAGAAGCCGACACCCAGTAAAATACCGGAGGCCATGGTGACGCGTTTCACGCCAAAACGTTCCTGCAGTTTCCCGGCGACAGAAGAAGAAATTGCTAGCCCGAGGCTCAGCAGGCCAAAGGAAAAGGCAACCTGACTCACCGGTGCATCAAGCTTAGAAGAGAGCGCACCGTTAAACAGGCTCCAGGTATAAACAGAACCTAAAGCAAATTGGGTAATGATGGTGCCGATCAGTGTCAGCCAGCGTGTACGCTGATAATCAGAAGTTTTCATGGCAGTCTTCCTGCATAAACAAAATGGGAAATTCTCTGCCAACAACCATACCGAAGCGCTTTTATGAGCAGGAGAAAACGGCATGAAATGCCGCCAGGACGGAATGAAATGCCTGGAATGCGGAATGAATGACGAGACAAAAAGTCGGGTTACTGAATTTTATCGCATGAGTTAGTACACGCTATCGCTGGAGTGCGTGTGATTGTTGATCTCAACATGTAATCAAGATGTTTGTATGCTGATTACTTACGTTAAAATTTGGCGCTCACTCCCATGGTGTACATATAGTCGCTGTTGTTGGTACTGTTTTCCGCCTGCGAAAGCGCTGCGTAAGCCGCCATGTGCGGGTTCAACAGCATATCCGCACCGACGGTGACATCCACCCAGTTACCATCCTGACCCGCTGCTGACATGCGGCTGAGACCCGACTGCGCCTTCCAGATATTCTCGCCAAACTGCTGGTTATAGCTGATTTGCGCCCACGGTCGCACATCACCGAACTGCGAATTGACTCGCCAGCCCAACGAGCTCACGCTGGCATGCCACAGCGGATCGTTCTGCGTTACCGAAGTCGCGCTATCGCCAAATTCGTTGTAAGTAGATGTGGTTGAACCGTCATAATGCAGTGCGGCAACCGGACCAGTTGTCACCTGCCTTGAAAGCGGGAAGTTCCAGCCCATACTCATGCCGCTGGTCGCATCCATAGGCGTCTCATCCGCCAGATTCACCACGGGACCCGCCACGTTCTGAGTGGAACGAATACGTTCTTCCAGAATGTCGTTATAACGTGGTTGGTGATCGCTGTCCCATGTATAACGTTCAGCCGTATGCCCTGACATCGCATCAACGATATATTCTTGTTGCCAGCCATATGCTGTATTGATGGACAGCGCACAAACTACAACGCTCACCAGAGTTAACCTCTGATGACCACTACTGTTTCTTATAATCATCAACGCGACTCCAGAAAAGAGCCGAATTCGGCAATATTATTGTCATTGTATGAAGGATATGGGCCCATCTGGCCCTGTATTAAATATTGTCTTTTTAGCTGGCGCGTCAAGGCGGGCCGAATGAAATTTTTACGCCAGTAAAAACAGCGAGGAAGAATATGCAGCGTTGCGGATGGGTCAGTCAGGATCCACTTTACATTGCCTACCACGACAAGGAATGGGGCGTCCCCGAAACCGATAGTAATAAACTGTTCGAAATGATCTGCCTGGAAGGTCAGCAGGCCGGGTTATCGTGGATTACCGTGCTAAAGAAACGGGAAAATTATCGCCACGCTTTCCACCATTTTGACCCGGAAAAAGTGGCGGCCATGACCGAAGAGGATGTGGAAAGGCTGGTACTGTATGCCGGCATTATTCGCCATCGCGGAAAAATTCAGGCCATTATCGGCAACGCTCGCGCTTTTCTGACGATGGCGCAAAACGGAGAGTCGTTTAGCGAATTCGTCTGGTCATTTGTTGATAACCAACCGCAAGTGACTCGCGCCGCCAACCTGAGCGATATTCCCACCTCCACGTCTGCGTCAGACGCGCTGTCTAAAGCGTTAAAAAAACGCGGATTTAAGTTTGTCGGCACCACCATTTGTTACTCCTTTATGCAGGCGTGCGGCCTGGTCAACGACCATGTCACCAGCTGCATCTGTTATCCGGGAGAACAACATGATTCGTGAATCCAAGGCTGAAGATCTGCCGTCAATTCTGGCGCTGTGGATGGAAAGCACAATCCATGCCCATCCATTTATCGAAGAGCGCTACTGGCGCGAAAGTGAATCCGTGGTGCGGGATGTTTATCTGCCAGCCGCGCAAACCTGGGTTTGGGAAGAAGAAGGCGAGCTCAAAGGCTTTGCCAGCGTGATTGACGACCGCTTTCTCGGCGCGCTGTTTGTCGCACCTGCCGCCATCAGAAGCGGGATCGGCAAAGCGCTGGTGCAGCATGTCCAGCAGCGCTTTTCGATACTCAGCCTTGAGGTCTACCAGAAGAATCAATCAGCGGTGAACTTCTACCATGCGCTGGGTTTTCGCATTGAAGACGGCGCATGGCAGGAAGAGACTCACCACCCCACGTGGATTATGGGCTGGCAGGCGGATCAAACGCCGTAAGCGCCAACGTTGGTCCGCTATATTTTTCAAGCCACGCCAGCGCAGTATTGCCCGCGCAGCCATTCCCCAGCTTCGAGCTGGGGAGATCTTTGGTCAGCACGTTGACGGCGCCATTTTTACAAATACCGTTCGCTGCGAGATCCAAATCAGGCCAGGCGCCTTCATGAATACAGATGACGCCGGGTTTAATACCCGCCGTCACCACCGCGCCCGCAAGAACTTGCCCGCGCTGGTTCCACACCCTGACCGTATCGCCATCCGCAATGCCACGCGCGTGGGCGTCCTGCGGATGAATCGTTATCGGCTCACGATCCGCTACCGCGTACTGCTCCCGTAGCGCACTGTAGTTAAGCTGACTATGCAAACGGTGCGCCGGATGGGCGGAAAGCAGCTGTAGCTGGTCCGGTTCGGCGTTACCGAACCACTCATCCGGCTCCAGCCACATCGGGTGTCCCCCGCAGTCCGCGTAGCCGTAACCTGCAATCCTCGCGGAGTAGATTTCAATTTTGCCGCTGTCCGTTTTCAGCGGATGCTCCTGCGGGTCGCGGCGAAAATCCGCAAAACGGATAAACTGTGCGCTGGCGGCGTTTTCCGGCATTTCGATCAGGGCGTTGCGCTGCCAAAACTCGGCGAAAGGCGGCAATGTCACCTGCTGACTGGCCCCACGTTGCCCGGCAATATTGTAAAAAGTCTCCAACCACGCCAGTTCGCTTTTACCTTCGGTGAACCGTTCATATCCGCCCTTTTCCCAGCGCTCACTCAGCTCGGCAAAGACATCAAAATCATTTCGCGCTTCGTCCTGCGGCGGTACGACCTGCTTCATCGGCACCAGGTGCTGGTTGCTGTAATCGCCAGTCATGGTCAAATCATTACGCTCAAAGGAGGTGGTTGCTGGCAGCACGATATCGGCATGCTTTGCTGCGGCGGTCCAGAAACACTCCGAGATGACCACCAGCTCCGGTTTTTGCCAGGCGCGAATTAAACGGTTAGTGTCCTGATGATGGGTGAAGTTAGCGCCACCCGCCCACCACAGCATACGGATGTCCGGGAAATGGCGGTCCATGCCGTTGTGCTGGTAAAAACCGCCGGGATTTTCCAGCGCTTCGACAATTCGTGCCACCGGGATTTTATCTACCGCGTCGGTGCCGCCTTTAACGCTGCCCTGCATTGAAGCCAGCACCGCAGCCCGGCGCGTTGGGTTGCCGCCATTGGCAAAATGGTACGACAGCCCAAAACCGCCGCCTGGCGTCCCGATTTGTCCGAGCATGGCGGCCAGGGTGACAATCATCCAGTGTTTCTGCTCGCCATACTGTTGGCGCTGCATGCCCCATCCGGCCATCAGCATGGTGGTATTTTGGTGAAATATCGCCGCAAGTTCGCGTATCTTCGCCGTCGGAATGCCACAAATCTCTGCCGCCCATTCTGCCGTTTTTGCAACATCATCAGATTTACCCAGCAGATAGTCGGCAAAACGGTCATATCCGGTAGTACACCGGGCGAGAAAATCCTCGTCATGCCAGCCGTTTTCCACCAGCGTATGCGCGATGCCCAGCATCAGCGCTACGTCGGTCCCCATATGCGGGGCAATCCATTCCATCTTATCGCCAAAGAAATCGACGCTTTCCGATCGCATCGGATCGATACAGATCAACCGTTTACCGCTGTCGCGCAATGCCTCAAAGTACGCGAGGCCCTGCTCATCGGACGCGTTCCAGGCAATCTTCAGGGTATTCAGCGGATTGGCGCTCCACAACACCACCACCTCGCTGTTCTCCAGCACCACCGGCCAGCTGGTTTGCTGCTGGTAAACTTCGTTCCCGCCCACCACGTACGGCATGATCGCCTGCGCAGCCCCCGTCGAGTAATCCCCCAGATGCCCGGTATAACCGCCCGCCAACGCCATATAACGCTGTAACAGGGTCGCCGCTTTGTGTAACACGCCGTTGGAACGCCAGCCGTACGAACCGGCAAAAATTGAGGCCGGGCCGTAGCTGTCACGGATGCGTTTATGCTGCGTATGGATAAGATTCAGCGCGTCGTCCCAACTGACGCGAACAAACTCATCCTGCCCACGTATGCCCTGTGGGTTCTCCGGCGAGGCGAGAAACCCTTTACGCACCATCGGAAAACGTACCCGCGTTTTACTGTGAACCTGGTCGCGCACCACGGTTTGCAAAGAGTTGGGATGAGTGGTGGGCAGCGCGCCACGCGAGGAGAAAACTGTCTCCCCATCAGTGTCGACGAGGATTGGTCCCCAGTGGGCGGCGGTTAACACCGAGTAATGTGCGGGTGAATTAGCCAAGATGGCGCTCCTGAATGCGATGTGACGGCTTATTTATTATGCCGTTCAATGTTACTTACAAATTTCAGAGTCTTCCCTGGAATTTTCTTCATGTTCACACGTCATAATCAACCGCCACGGTCGCTGTGGCAAAGAAGAAAAAGTCATTAAGGAATTAAGATGAAGAAACGTGTATTTGTTATTGCTGCCATCGTGAGCGGCGCCCTGGCGGTTTCTGGCTGCACAACAAACCCTTACACCGGCGAACGCGAAGCGGGTAAATCCGGCATTGGCGCAGGTATTGGCTCTCTGGTCGGCGCGGGCATTGGCGCACTCTCTTCTTCGAAGAAAGATCGCGGCAAAGGCGCACTGATTGGCGCAGCGGCTGGCGCGGCCGTTGGCGGTGGTATCGGCTATTACATGGATGTACAGGAAGCAAAACTGCGCGAAAAAATGCAGGGAACGGGCGTCAGCGTGACACGCAGTGGCGATAACATCATTCTGAACATGCCAAACAACGTCACCTTCGACAGCAGCAGCGCCAACCTGAAGCCTGCGGGTGCTAACACCCTGACCGGCGTGGCGATGGTACTGAAAGAGTACAATAAAACCGCCGTCAATGTACTGGGCTTCACCGACAGCACCGGCAGCCAGGATCTGAATATGCGTCTGTCACAGCAGCGCGCAGACTCCGTAGCCAGCGCCTTGATCACTCAAGGGGTCGCAGCTAACCGCATCCGCACTCAGGGTATGGGCCCGGCAAATCCGATCGCCAGCAACAGCACAGCGGAAGGTAAAGCGCAAAACCGCCGCGTAGAAATTACCTTAAGCCCGATCCAGTAACGTTTTGTGCCGGATGGAAGCAGACCGCGTCCATCCGGCATGAAGCACTTGCCATCGTTGATTTTCGCGTTAAGGTGTTGTCACCAAATTCAGGGAAATCAGCGATGAGCAAATCAACACGGGCAACCATCAGCGATGTGGCGAAAGCTGCAAAAACCGGCAAGACCAGCATTTCACGTTATCTCAACGGTGAAAAGCACCTGCTTTCCGACGCGCTGCTGGCCCGCATTGAACAAGCCATTGCCGATCTCGACTATCGTCCCAGCCTGATGGCAAGAGGCCTGAAACATGGTCGTACCCGCCTGATTGGCCTGATCATCGCCGATATTACTAATCCCTACTCCGTCAACGTGTTAAGTGGTATTGAAGCCGCCTGTCGCGATAAAGGCTTTACCCCGCTGGTGTGTAACACCAACAACGAAGTGGATCAGGAGCTGCATTATCTCGACCTGCTGCGCAGCTACCAGGTCGAAGGGATAGTGGTCAACGCCGTCGGGATGCGCGAAGAGGGGCTGAACCGCCTGCAACAGTCTGCGCTGCCGATGGTGCTGATTGACCGTAAAATTCCCGATTTCGCCTGTGATATGGTCGGGCTGGATAACACTCAGGCGGCAACGGTTGCCACCGAGCATCTGGTCGAACAAGGTTTTGAAGCCATCCTGTTCCTCAGCGAACCACTCGGCATGGTGAATACCCGCCGCGAACGCCTGAGCGCTTTTCGCGCCACGCTCGCGCAATACCCCGGCGTTATCGCGCAAAATGCCGAAGTCCCGCTCACGGACAATACGCAACTGGACGACACCCTGCGCCAGTTTCACCAGCAGCATCGTGGAATGCGCAAAGCCGTTATCTCTGCCAACGGTGCCCTCACGCTACAAGTAGCCCGCGCCCTGAAACGCATTGGCCTCAACTGGGGGAGCGACATAGGCTTACTCGGCTTTGACGAACTGGAATGGGCTGAGCTGGCGGGCGTCGGTATTACCACGTTGAAACAACCCACCTGGCAGATTGGTTACACCGCCGTTGAGCAGGTTGTGCGCCGGATTGATGGCGGCTCCGCTGCCATTCAGGAACAGGTCTTCTCCGGCGAGCTGATCGTGCGCGGCTCTACCGCCCGTTAAATTACCTTCGTGATGGTGATCATAAATTCGACATCATGGGCTTTTCTTTGGAACCGGTTCCATCTAGCGTTATAACAAGAACGCTAGTCTGGAGTTTCCATGAAGAGAAAAATTATGGTGGTCACCGCCGCTTACGGCCACGACCAGGTACGGGCCGCAGGCGGGCAAACGGCAATGCTACCCATCATCGCTGAAGCCGGTGCTGACGGCGTCGAAATCCGCCGCGAGCTATTAACTGACGCCGAGCTGAAAACGCTCTCTACGATGGCCTCTGCTATCGAAATCTTCGGCCTGCTGGCCTGTTACTCAGCGCCTGAACCGTTGTTCCTTGAAGACGGTAACCTCAACCCCCGTCTTCCAGAACTACTTGAGGAAGCGCAGGCCTTGCAGGCGCTGTGGTTAAAAGTCTCCCTCGGCCATTTTTCCCATACCGAACAGTTCGACGTTCTACGCCAATGGCTGGACAACAGCGGAATGGAGCTGGTTGTCGAGAACGATCAGACCGACTGCGGACGCCTGCAGCCAATGCAGCGCTTTAACGAAGCCTGTCAGACGCAAAACCTGCCGATATCTCTGACCTTCGATATGGGCAACTGGCTGTGGGTGGGCGACTCCCCGGAACAGGCGGCGCAGAACCTGGCGTCAACCGTTGGGTATATCCATGTCAAAGCTGCAGTTGCACATCGCGACAGCTACCGCGCCGTGCCACCTGATGAAGCCGATCCGCGCTGGCTGGCGCTGCTAAAAACGCTGCCCAACGATGTCCCACGCGGCATTGAGTTCCCCCTGGAAGGGCAGGATTTGGCGGCGGTTACCCGCCGCTACGTCGAGCTGTTACGCGAGGAGTAACGCATGAAAAATTCACTGGATGTGGTCACTATTGGTGAAGCGATGGCGATGTTTGTCGCCACGCAAACCGGCGAACTGGCGGATGTGGAGCAATTTATCAAGCGCGTTGCAGGCGCTGAGCTTAACGTAGCGACCGGTCTTGCCCGTCTGGGCCTGAAGGTCGGTTGGGTAAGCCGCGTTGGCAACGACAGTTTTGGACGTTTTATCGTTAAGTCGCTGGAAAAAGAAGGGATTGATGCGCAGGGAGTCACCCAGGACGGGCGTTACGCTACTGGCTTTCAGCTTAAATCTAAGGTCGAAAATGGAACCGATCCCATTGTGGAATATTTCCGTAAAGGTTCCGCTGCCAGCCACCTCAGCATTGAAGATTATCACGAGGACTATTTCGCCAGCGCGCGCCACCTGCACCTGAGTGGCGTAGCGGCAGCGCTTTCTGCCAGCTCTTATGAACTACTGACGCATACCGCCCGCACCATGAAGGCCCAGGGGAAGACCATCTCGTTCGACCCGAATTTGCGCCCGGTATTGTGGAAAAGCGAAGCCGAGATGGTGGAAAAACTGAACCGGCTGGCATTCCAGGCTGACTGGGTTTTACCCGGGTTAAAAGAGGGCATGATTTTAACCGGTCAGCAGACGCCTGAAGCCATCGCCGACTTTTATCTGCGCCATGGCGTTAAGGCCGTGATCGTGAAAACCGGGGCTGATGGCGCCTGGTACAAAACCGCCAGCGGCGAACAAGGCTGCGTGGCACCGGTAAAAGTCGACAATGTGGTCGATACGGTCGGCGCAGGCGATGGCTTTGCCGTGGGCGTTATTAGCGCCCTGCTGGAAGGCCACTCGTTGCATCAGGCGGTGACACGCGGCAATAAAATTGGCGCACTGGCCATTCAGGTTCAGGGCGACAGCGAAGGATTACCCACACGTGAACAATTAGGGGAATAAACTCCCGGCCAACTCTGTACCCTACATACAGAGGCGGCGTATCAGCATAACCAGAGGGCAGTCTATGAATAGCTCAACTAATGCAGCAAAACGCTGGTGGTACATCATGCCAATCGTGTTTATCACGTATAGCCTGGCGTACCTTGACCGCGCGAACTTCAGCTTCGCCTCCGCCGCCGGTATCAACGAGGATCTCGGCATTACCAAGGGGATCTCTTCCCTGCTGGGCGCGCTGTTTTTCCTCGGCTATTTCTTCTTTCAGATCCCGGGCGCAATTTACGCTGAACGCCGCAGCGTACGAAAACTGATTTTTGTCTGTCTGATCCTCTGGGGCGCATGCGCGTCGTTAACCGGCATGGTCAGCAATATTCCAATGCTTGCCGCCATCCGCTTTATTCTTGGCGTCGTTGAAGCCGCCGTGATGCCGGCAATGCTGATTTATATCAGCAACTGGTTTACGAAATCTGAACGCTCGCGCGCAAACACTTTCCTGATCCTCGGTAATCCGGTCACCGTTCTGTGGATGTCCGTGGTTTCCGGTTACCTGATTCAGGCGCTGGGCTGGCGAGAAATGTTCATCATTGAGGGCTTCCCGGCCATCATCTGGGCGTTCTGCTGGTGGGTGCTGGTAAAAGACAAACCGTCTCAGGTCGGTTGGCTGTCAGAATCTGAAAAAGCCGCGCTTCAGGCACAACTGGAAAAAGAGCAGCAAGGCATCAAAGCCGTACGTAACTATAGCGAGGCTTTCCGCTCACGTAACGTCATCCTGCTGTGTATGCAGTATTTTGCCTGGAGTATTGGCGTCTATGGTTTTGTCCTGTGGCTGCCGTCGATTATCCGCAACGGCGGCGCAAACCTGGGGATGGTGGAAGTTGGTTGGCTGTCATCCGTACCGTATCTGGCGGCGACGGCGGCGATGATCCTCGTCTCCTGGGCGTCCGATAAGCTGCAAAACCGTAAGCTGTTTGTCTGGCCACTGTTACTGATCGCGGCGTTCGCGTTTATCGGCTCCTGGGCCGTAGGCGCAGACAACTTCTGGATTTCTTACACGCTGTTGGTTATTGCAGGCGCGGCAATGTATGCCCCCTATGGTCCCTTCTTCGCCATCATCCCGGAAATGCTGCCGCGCAACGTCGCCGGTGGGGCAATGGCGCTGATCAACAGCATGGGCGCGCTAGGCTCATTCTTTGGTTCATGGTTTGTCGGCTACCTCAATGGCGCTACCGGCAGCCCGTCCGCCTCGTACATTTTTATGGGGGTAGTGCTTTTTGTCTCAGTGTGGCTAACTCTCATTGTTAAGCCTGCTAATAATCAACAGCTACCTATTGGCGCACGCCACGCTTAAATTTTAACTTACGGAGATTCGCATGAAGCCGTCCATTATTCTCTATAAAGCGTTACCTGACGATTTACTGCATCGCCTGGAAGAACATTTTACTGTGACTCAGGTGCCTAACCTGCGCCCGGAAACGGTCGCACAGCACGCCGACGCTTTTGCCAATGCAGAAGGTCTGCTGGGCTCCAGTGAAGCCGTCAATACCGCTCTGCTGGAGAAAATGCCCAGGCTGCGTGCGACATCCACGATTTCTGTAGGCTATGACAACTTCGACGTCGATGCCCTCAACGCGCGTAAGGTGCTGTTGATGCACACGCCAACCGTGCTGACGGAAACCGTCGCCGATACGGTAATGGCGCTGGTGTTAAGCACCGCTCGCCGCGTAGTGGAAGTTGCCGAACGGGTAAAGGTCGGCGAATGGACCAAAAGTATCGGACCGGACTGGTTTGGTACCGATGTACACCACAAAACGCTGGGGATTGTCGGTATGGGCCGCATTGGGCTGGCGCTGGCACAACGTGCGCATTTCGGCTTTAGCATGCCGATTCTCTATAATGCGCGCCGTCATCATCAGGAAGCAGAAGAGCGCTTCAATGCACGTTACTGCGACCTCGATACGCTGTTGCAGGAGTCTGATTTTGTCTGCCTGATCCTGCCGTTAACCGACGAAACGCATCATCTGTTCAGCACCGAGCAGTTTGCCAAAATGAAGTCTTCCGCCATTTTCATTAACGCCGGACGTGGCCCGGTGGTCGATGAAAAAGCGTTGATTGCCGCCCTGCAAAAAGGCGAAATTCATGCCGCTGGCCTGGATGTATTTGAGCAAGAGCCATTATCGGTAGACTCACCGCTGCTGTCACTGCCCAACGTGGTGGCCGTACCGCACATTGGTTCAGCCACGCACGAAACGCGCTACAACATGGCGGCCTGTGCGGTGGATAACTTAATCGATGCGCTGCAAGGACGCGTTGAGAAGAACTGCGTAAACCCGCAAGTCGCATCATAAACAAAAGGCCGGGTAGCGCTTACGCTCACCCGGCCTTTCATGTATTACCGTATCTTAATTACTGAGCGGCATTCACCGCAGCAGTCCAGGCCTGATTAAATGCCTGATGCTGAGCAGCCAACGGGCCAATCAGCGTATTGTACTGACTTGCCTGCTGTGACGTTGGGAACTGGATACCGTTGGCGACAAAGCTCACCTGCGTATCCTGCTGCGCCACAAAATCACCAACCTGCACCAGCTGCTGCGTGAAAATTTGCGCGGCAGGAATCAGCGGCTGTAAGGCCTCTGCTGGTGCAGTAACAACTTTGTTGTAGACCTGATCAAAGACCGGCTTCAGATCTTCGCCCTGCTTCAGCGCGCCATGCGCAGCATCTGCCTGTAGTTTCGCATTCTGCAACTGTTGCCCTAATACACCTAGCGCACCATTTGCCTGACGCAGCGGTTCACGCTGAGTCACATAATCCTGAGGAACACGAATCGCATTTACGCTATCAACCACCGGACGCAGACCGGAGTCCATCGCCTGATTAACCTGCTGCGAATAGCCATACAGAATCGCGTAATCGGACACAAACGGGCCAAACTGTTTTTTCTGATCGGCGGTCAGCGTTGGTAAACGCTCTCCGCTACGCATTGCAGTATTCTGCAGAAAATCGATAAACGCTTTGCGTTGATCGCCTTCTTTATCAAAACACCCACTCAGGCCAACTACCATTAAGAGCGCCAAAACAGGCGCAAACCAGCGAGAGCAGGACTTACCTGTCGCCATTTTAATACTCCTTTCACCCAAAAATGCGCACAACGACACCCGCGTGCCTGACGTTGACAAGGATAGTCCAGGTCAGCCCCGCAAGATACCCTTTCCGCGTAATCTTGTGGGGGAAAATAACCGTTCCCGCCACCGTTCGTTTTGCTAAACAATGCTGCATTCACCACTCGGCGTCATATTTTAGTCATCTTTACAATCGGAATCGATCGTTCGGAGATCCCGACCTTTATCAGTTCGTTAGCCAGCAAAAGATTGTCACCTGCGATCCGCTGAAACGAATCCATCACACAACCCTTAAATTCGGCTTCATTTTTTCCGACTACTCTTAATGAGCTTCGAAGAAATTCACGATCCCGCTGTGTGATTTGTAGGAGTTCTCAATGGAATACAAAGATCCTATGTTTGAACTGCTAAGCAGTCTGGAGCAGATTGTTTTTAAAGATGTATCGCAGACGGTCACTCTGCCGCAAAAAACCAACCCTTTCACCGAATTTGAACAGCTACGACGAGGGACAGGTTTAAAAACAGATGATTTTGCCCGAGTGATGGGCGTGACGGTCGCGATGGTTCATGAATGGGAGTCTAAACGCGTAAAGCCTTCCACTACCGAATTGAAGTTAATGCGCCTGATTCAGGCAGACCCTAGGTTAAGTAAGCAACTGATGGATTGAACTATTTTTCAATTTTGCTTAAGAACGGTCCTGTTTCAGGGCCGTTCTCTTGCGAAGGTTATCCACAAAAAAGAAAATAGTAGTTGCATCCACATGCGTAAAATGAGTTAATGCCCTCAACGGTTTGACGTACAGACCATTACAGCAGTTAGTAAGGCAAGTCCCTTCAAGAGTTATCGTTGATACCCTTCGTAGTGAGCATTTCCTTTACTGTTAAAAAATCTGTAAAGCACGCCATATCGCCGAAAGGCACACTTATTTTTTAAAAGGTAATACACTATGTCCGGTAAAATGACTGGTATCGTAAAATGGTTCAACGCTGACAAAGGTTTCGGCTTCATCACTCCTGACGATGGCTCTAAAGACGTGTTCGTACACTTCTCTGCTATCCAGAACGATGGCTACAAATCTCTGGACGAAGGTCAGAAAGTTTCCTTCACCATCGAAAGCGGCGCTAAAGGCCCGGCAGCTGGCAACGTAACCAGCCTGTAAGCTTAAAAAGCTCAAAATTCTGAATCCCTGCCAAACGGCGGGGATTTTTTTTATCTGTACTTCGCAGCACATCCCACCTAAACGCTTCTTTGCATTACTTTACCCGTCGCCCCTTTGACCTTTCCCTAAGGGCAAGCTTTATAGTGAGCCAGTCTATATTCCACAATTTTCACAAGGAATTGAAGCTATGTCGAAATCCTCACTGCTGCTGATTTTAGGTTTGCTCACTACAGGTACTGCGTTCGCGGCAACGCCGGAAGCTACTTTTCTGGCCGAACACGGGCTTAGCGGGAAATCCGTCGAACAAATCGTAGAGACGATTGATCAGTCACCGCAGAGTCGCCCGCTGCCGTACTCAGCGTCCATCACCAGCACCGCGTTGAAGCTCTCTTCGGGCGATCAGGTTTATACCCTGCCGCTCGGTGACAAGTTCTATCTGTCGTTTGCCCCGTATGAATGGCAATCACATCCTTGTTTCAACCACAGCCTTTCTGGCTGCCAGGGCGAAATGCCGGAGAAGACATTCAATGTAAAAGTGACGGATAACAAGGGTGATGTGGTGGTACAAAAAGCGATGAAGAGCGGCCGTAATGGCTTTGTCGGGGTATGGCTACCGCGCAATATGGAAGGCACCATTGCAGTGAGCTACAACGGTAAAACGGCGGAGTATCCTATTAAGACGATGGAAGACAGCCAGACATGTCTGACAAAATTGCAGTTGCGCTAACAACATAAAAAAATGCCGGATGGCGCAATGCTTATCCGGCCTACTGGTGTTTCTCTCGTAGGCCGGATAAGGCGAAGCCGCCATCCGGCATTTTCTAAGTCAGCGCAGGGCCGTTACTGCAGCAGAGAAATATCTGCCACGCGCAGGAACAGCTCGCGCAGTTTTTCGAGCATAGACAGACGGTTAATACGCAGATCTTTATCTTCTACGTTGACCATCACTTTCTCGAAGAACGCATCAACCGGTTCACGCAGTTCCGCCAACTCAACCAGCGCTTCCTGGTAACGACCGGCAGCGAAGACAGGCTCCAGCTTATCGCGCAGCACAACCACCTGCATCGCCAGCGCAATTTCTTCCGGCTCTTTCAGCGTTGCCGCATTCACGCGGTCATTCAGCGTCTCTTCAGACTTCGCCAGGATGTTCGATACACGCTTGTTCGCGGCAGCCAGCGCGGACGCGGCTTCCAGCGTACGGAAGTGCGAAACCGCCTTCATACGTGCGTCAAAATCAGCCGGACGAGTCGGACGACGTGCCAGTACGGCCTGAATGGTGTCGACGGTGTAACCTTCGTCCTGATACCAGGCGCGGAAGCGACCGAGCATAAAGTCGATAACGTCATCCACCACGTTGGCGTTGGTCAGCTTGTCACCATACAGACGAACCGCTTCTTCGGTCAGCGTTTGCAGATCCAGATTCAGGTTCTTCTCAACGATAATACGCAGCACACCCAGCGCAGCACGACGCAGCGCAAACGGGTCTTTGTCGCCTTTCGGATGCTGACCGATACCGAAGATACCCGCCAGGGTGTCCATCTTGTCAGCAATCGCCACGGCACAAGCTACCGGGTTCGACGGCAGGTCATCACCAGCAAAACGCGGCTGATACTGCTCGTTCAGCGCCACAGCTACATCTTCCGCTTCGCCATCGTGACGCGCATAGTGCATGCCCATCACACCCTGGGTGTCGGTGAACTCGAAGACCATGTTGGTCATCAGGTCACACTTGGACAGCAGGCCAGCACGCGTTGCGTGGTTAACATCAGCGCCAATCTGACCAGCAATCCAGCCCGCCAGCGCCTGGATACGGTCAGTCTTGTCGCGCAGCGTACCCAGTTGCTGTTGGAACAGCACGGTTTGCAGACGCGGCAGATGGTCTTCCAGACGTTTTTTACGGTCGGTATTGAAGAAGAACTCGGCATCCGCCAGGCGCGGACGAACGACTTTCTCGTTACCGGAGATAATCTGGATCGGATCTTTCGATTCGATGTTGGCAACGAAGATAAAGTTCGGCAGCAGTTTGCCGTCGTTCGCGTAAACCGGGAAGTACTTCTGGTCACCTTTCATGGTGTGTACCAGCGCTTCAGACGGAACAGCGAGGAATTTCTCTTCGAATTTCGCGGTCAGCACTACCGGCCATTCCACCAGCGAGGTGACTTCTTCCAGCAGGCTTTCGCTCAGGTCAGCGTTACCGCCAATCTTACGCGCCGCTTCTTCAGCATCGGCTTTGATTTTCGCTTTACGCTCAGCGTAATCCGCAATTACTTTGCCGCGCTCACGCAGGATTTCCGGGTACTGATCGGCAGAATCGATAGTGAATTCCGGCTCGCCCATAAAGCGGTGTCCACGGATCACGCGATCGGACTGAATGCCCAGAATCGTTGCCGGAATCACTTTGTCGCCCAACAGCAGGGTCACGGTGTGAACCGGACGCACAAAGTGGACATCAGACGCGCCCCAGCGCATCAGTTTCGGGATAGGCAGCTTCGCCAGTGACGTGGCGATCATGTTTGGCAGCAGCGTTTCTGCGCTTTCGCCTTTTACATGCGCACGGTACAGCAGCCATTCGCCTTTGTCGGTAGTCAGACGCTCAGCCTGATCAACCGTGATGCCGCAGCCACGTGCCCAACCTTCTGCCGCTTTGCTCGGTTTGCCTTCAGCGTCAAACGCCTGAGCAATGGCCGGACCGCGTTTTTCAACTTCGCGATCGGGTTGAGATTCCGCCAGATTCGCGACTTTCAGCGCCAGACGACGCGGCGCGGCGAACCACTCAACGTTGCCGTGCGCGATGCCAGCGTTATCCAGCTCCGCGGTAAAGTTTGCAGCAAAGGACTCAGCCAGGCTGCGCAGTGCTTTTGGTGGCAGCTCTTCAGTGCCGATTTCCACCAGAAAAGTTTTCTCAGACATGGCCGCCTCTTATTTGTCTTTGTTGCACATCGGGAAGCCAAGGGCTTCACGGGAAGCGTAGTAAGCTTCTGCCACTGCTTTGGTCAGGGTGCGAATGCGCAGGATATAGCGCTGACGCTCGGTGACGGAGATGGCTTTACGCGCATCCAGCAGGTTGAAGCTATGGGCGGCTTTCAGAATACGTTCATACGCAGGCAGCGGCAGCGGATTTTCCAGCGCCAGCAACTGCTGCGCTTCTTTCTCGTACTGCTCGAAGCAGGTGAACAGGAAGTCCACGTCGGCGTATTCGAAGTTGTAGGTGGATTGCTCCACTTCGTTCTGATGGAACACGTCGCCGTAAGTGGTTTTACCCAGCGGGCCGTCGCTCCAGACCAGGTCGTAAACGCTGTCTACGCCCTGAATGTACATGGCCAGACGTTCCAGACCGTAAGTAATTTCCCCGGTTACTGGTTTACATTCCAGGCCACCAACCTGCTGGAAGTAGGTGAACTGCGTCACTTCCATGCCGTTCAGCCACACTTCCCAACCCAGACCCCAGGCACCCAGCGTCGGGTTTTCCCAGTTATCTTCCACGAAACGGATATCGTGAATGGTCGGGTCCATACCCAGCTCTTTCAGAGAACCCAGGTACAGCTCCTGAATGTTGTCCGGAGACGGCTTAATCACTACCTGGAACTGATAGTAGTGCTGTAAGCGGTTCGGGTTTTCGCCATAGCGGCCATCGGTCGGACGACGAGAAGGCTGCACATACGCAGTCGCCATCGGCTCCGGCCCCAGCGCACGCAGGCAGGTCATTGGGTGAGATGTTCCCGCGCCGACTTCCATGTCCAATGGTTGAACGATGGTGCAGCCCTGGCGAGCCCAGTAATCCTGTAAGGTCAGGATCAAGCCCTGGAAGGTCCTGGTATCAAACTTTTGCATATTATTTCGTGCTGGATACGTGTGGATTTAAAGGAAGCGATCAGTATACCCGCTGGCTGCAAGATATACAGTACGAAACGGGAAAAAGGGGGAACTTAGCGCATGGAAAGGTGCAAAAACTGCCCGTCTGCATCAAAAGAACAGACAAAACTCTCTTTACGGAAGGTAGAACCACGCATCTCATAGCTACCCTGGAATTGTTCCAGGCCGGAGATATCAATTTTCTGCGCGCCAGTGTTGTAGCGTTGCGCCGCCTCATTTTTGCACAATGACTCCATATCCAGCGAACGTGTGGCACTGACCTTAACCTTTTGCGCTTTCTGCGCAGGTGCAGACGATTGTGTGTCAGCGCACGCTACCAGCAAAAGGGCAGCGATCGCGGGAAAGAAATACTTCATCATCATTTTATTACCGCCTGGTTTGCTGGTCAGTCTTATTATTAGTGTCTGGAAACAGATCCTATTTTGAGAATCTCATCAGACCATCTCAAGCTTTAGCGTAAGAACTCGGATTATTCCAGTGAGCTACGTTCGCAAAATATCGGTCAGACTTTTTTTAATGGACACAGAGGAACTGATGCAGCCCAAAATTTTCTGGATTGATAACCTGCGCGGGATAGCCTGTTTAATGGTCGTGATGATCCACACCACAACCTGGTACATCACCAATGCGCAAAGCGTCAGCCCGTTGAATTGGGATCTGGCTAACGTGCTCAATTCAGCCTCTCGCGTCAGCGTTCCGCTGTTCTTTATGATTTCGGGCTATCTGTTCTTTGGTGAGCGTAGCGCCAAACCGCGCCATTTCCTGCGCATCGCGCTCTGCATCCTGTTTTACAGCAGCGTGGCGCTGGCCTATATCCTGCTGTTTACCTCGATCAACGCGGAGCTGTCGCTGAAGAACCTGCTGCAAAAACCGGTGTTCTATCACCTGTGGTTTTTCTTCGCGATCGCCGTCATCTACCTGGTTTCTCCGCTGATACAGGTGAAAAATATCAGCGGCAAGATGCTACTGGCGCTCATGGTTGTGATTGGGGTGATTGCCAATCCCAACACCGTCTCGCAAAAAATCGGCGGCTTTGAGTGGCTCCCAGTCAACCTGTACATCAGTGGCGATACTTTCTATTACATCCTGTACGGCATGCTGGGCCGGGCGATTGGCATGATGGATACGCAAAAGCGTGCGCTCAGCTGGCTCTGTGCGGCGGTATTTATTACCGCAGTATTTATTATTTCTCGTGGCACATTGCATGAACTGCGCTGGCGAGGCAATTTTGCCGACACCTGGTACCTCTACTGCGGCCCAGCGGTATTTATTTGCGCCGCCTCGCTCCTGACGCTGGTCAAAAATACGCTCAGCACACGTACCCTGCCGCTACTGGGCCTTATTTCTCGCCATTCATTGGGCATTTATGGTTTTCATGCGCTGATCATTCACGCACTACGTACCAACGGAATTGAACTCAAAAACTGGCCACCGCTGGATATGCTGTGGATTTTCAGCGCCACGCTGGCAGGAAGTTTACTGTTGTCTATTCTGTTGCAGCGTATTGATACACGTAGGCTGGTGAGTTAGGTGTCTCCAGGCAGCGCCCGATTACACGAACGCTGCAGTAAAAATTGCCCCATTAAACAGACGAAGAATGCTGCCGGGTATAACCCTATTTCGAAGGGCGCCAACGGGGCATTCCACACCCCCACCAGCAACAACCCTGCCGTGATGAGCGCCACCATCTGACATACGGAAGCGAAGCGTTCATCGTTTTGATTGAGATTTACTGCGCGCTGATAGGCATACGTTACGAACATCCCCGTCATCAGCGCCCCCAAAAAATACCCCTTGCCGCTCAATAACGGGCATGCGCGCCATAAACCGATACTGTAAGTCAGTATGCCTGAGAGAAATAATATCCATGGCAACAGCCTGGTTGTCTTCATTGGGATCTCCTTATCCATCATGGATACAATATGAATAACCCGCTAAAGACAACACAGAAAAAAGCGACTACGCAGGACTTTCAGAATACATCCATACGTGTAACTTATTATTTTTGTGGATATATGTATGCGGCAAATTCCCCTCTGCTAGCCAGAGGGGAAAGTGATCAGGACATCAGCGGTTGTAATTGCTGATAGATACGACGGAAGGTTTCTCGACGCTGTTGATAACGAGCATGACGCTCCGCGTCAGGATAATGCGCCTGCTCCAGCGTAAGCTGAGGCAGTAACTCTGATAACGACGTTTGCGGATTCATGGCAACTTGCGCTAGGCGCGCCGCGCCGAGTGCAGGGCCAACGTCACCGCCGGTACGGTAATCCAACTGCAATCCGCTGATGTCAGATAGCATCTGACGCCAGTATTCACTGCGTGCCCCACCGCCGATCAGCGTAATGCTGGCGGGCTGAACGCCACAGGCATGTACCACGTCCATACCGTCAGCCAGCGCGAAACCCACACCTTCCAGCACCGCCTGTGCCAGTTCTGCCGGACCATGCTGATGCGTCAGACCGAAAAATACGCCCTTAGCCTGCGGATTGTTATGCGGCGTACGCTCGCCGGACAAATAAGGTAAAAACCAGACCGGCTCCGCGTGTTCATCCGCCTGTTGCGCAGCGTCAATCAACGCAGGAACGCTCGCCAGTCCAGTTAATTTTGCCGCCCAGTCCAGACACGATGCTGCACTTAACATTACAGACATCAGATGCCATCGCTCAGGCAAAGCATGGCAAAAACTGTGAACCGCACTTTCCGGTTTGCTAAGGAAACCATCACTCACCGCAAAATAGACGCCGGATGTCCCCAGCGAAAGCATCGCCTGACCGGCATTCATCATACCTACGCCAACCGCGCCCGCCGCGTTATCACCGCCTCCGGCAACAACCGCAACCTCCTGCATTCCCCAGGCTTTAGCGACGTCTGGCAATAAGGTTCCGGTAATCTCGCTGCCTTCATAGAGCGCAGGCATATGCGCGCGAGTCAGTTTACAGGCAGCCAGCATGACATCGCTCCAGTCACGCTTCGCGACATCCAGCCACATTGTCCCTGCCGCATCAGACATATCGCTGGCAAAATCACCGGTCATGCGCAAACGCAGGTAATCTTTCGGCAGCAGGACTTTATCAATCTGGTTGAAAATCTCCGGCTCGTGGCGTTGCACCCACAGCAGTTTTGGCGCGGTAAAGCCAGGCATCATCAGGTTGCCAGTGATGGCACGAGACTGCGGTACCTGATTCTCCAGCATCACGCACTCTTCAGCACAGCGACCGTCGTTCCATAAGATAGCCGGACGCAATACCTTCTGTTGTTCATCCAGTAGCGTCGCGCCGTGCATCTGCCCGGCAATCCCCAACGCTTTCACCTCGCGGAGTGAATGCTGCTGACCCAGTGCTTTTACCGCCCGATCCGTTGCCAGCCACCACTGCTCAGGGTCTTGTTCTGACCATAACGGGTGCGGGCGCGAGACGGTGAGTTTCTCCGTTTGTGAAGCCACCACATCGCCCTGCTCATTGAGCAGAATGGCCTTTACGCCTGATGTGCCAAGATCTATCCCGATATACATAAGGCATCGTTCCTTAAAGAAAGGCCCGGTAGCGCTAGCTGACCGGGCTTACGGACGTTCTCAGAGACCCGTTATTTGTCGAACAAATAATGGTTTACCAGATTTTCCAGCAATTCCTGATGACCGCTCTGGTGCACTGGCGCCAGGTTGTGTTGTTCAGCGTACTGCGCAATTTCTGTCAGCGTCATCTGGCCTTTCAGAATTTGCTGGCCCAGCTCACCATTCCAACCGGCATAACGTTTAGCCACACGCTGATCCAGGCCACCGTCTTCAATCATACGGGCCGCAATTTTCAGCGACAGCGCCATGGTATCCATCGCGCCAATATGACCATAGAACAGATCGTATTTATCGGTGCTCTGACGACGTACTTTGGCATCAAAGTTCAGGCCGCCGGTAGTGAAGCCGCCCGCTTTCAGGATTTCGTACATCACCAGCGCATTCTCTTCTACGCTGTTCGGGAACTGGTCTGTATCCCAGCCCAGCTGTGCGTCGCCGCGGTTGGCATCGACAGAGCCAAACAGACCCAGCGCGATAGCAGTGGCGATTTCGTGATGGAACGAATGGCCTGCAAGCGTAGCGTGGTTGGCTTCGATATTCAGTTTGATCTCTTTTTCCAGACCGAACTGCTTGAGGAATCCGTACACGGTCGCCGCATCGTAGTCGTACTGGTGCTTGGTCGGTTCCTGCGGTTTCGGCTCGATAAGCAAAGTGCCCTGGAAACCGATTTTGTGTTTGTGTTCCACGACTAATTGCATGAAACGACCAATCTGCTCACGTTCCTGACGCAGATCGGTATTCAGCAGTGTTTCATAACCTTCACGGCCGCCCCACAGAACGTAGTTTTCTCCACCTAACTTGTGCGTGGCATCCATGGCCGTAACCACCTGCGTGGCGGCCCAGCTGAACACTTCTGGATCTGGGTTTGTGGCCGCACCCGCACCGTAGCGTGGGTTAGTGAAGCAGTTTGCTGTACCCCACAGCAGCTTCACGCCGCTCTGTTCCTGTTTTGCCGCCAGCACATCAACCATCTGCGCAAAGTTGTTTTTGTACTCTTTCAAAGACGCGCCTTCCGGCGAAACATCCACGTCATGGAAGCAGTAGTAAGGCACGTTCAGCTTGTGGAAAAACTCAAATGCCACATCCGCTTTGCGTTTCGCCAGCGCCAGAGCTTCACCAGGCTGCTGCCATGGACGATCGAAAGCGCCCATACCGAACATATCCGCCCCGTTCCAGCAGAAGGTATGCCAGTAGCAGGCCGCAAAACGCAGATGATCTTCCATGCGCTTGCCCAATACGATTTCGTCAGGGTTGTAATGGCGAAATGCGAGCGGGTTGGTGGATTGAGTGCCTTCGAAACGAACACGATCGAGTTGGTCAAAATAAGCCGGCATAATAAGCTCCATAATCAGGTAATACGGCAAGTAAACTGCGATATGGCTATACTGGAATTTCCTGATTTATTGCTCAATTACGTTATTTCACACCGCCATTAAGAGAATACCCAAACGTGCGCTGGCTCCCAAAAAAACGCGCTAAATAAAGAAATAAAAAAGCGATCGCGATCGAAGGTTAGTCATTAAACAAAAAACCGTAATGCGCAGATAAAAAATGACAATTGTCATCCCGCGACCAGTATGTAAATTTTGCGTAGCCTCAGGCAATCAGGAATTTTGTCACGCTTCATCAAGCAGTCGTACCTGCGGTTTTGCTAGTATCGACAGGCCCACGTTAACCTTTCCAGGACAGGTTCTTATGTTTGATAAACGTCACCGCATCACTCTGCTATTTAATGCCAATAAAGCCTACGACCGCCAGGTGGTAGAAGGTGTGGGTGAATATTTACAGGCATCGCAATCCGAGTGGGATATATTCATTGAGGAAGATTTCCGCGCCCGTATCGATAATATTAAAGACTGGTTAGGCGACGGCGTTATTGCTGATTATGACGATGATGATATTGCGCAATTACTTGCCGATGTTGAAGTTCCCATCATCGGCGTTGGAGGCTCCTACCATCTGGAGCAAGATTATCCACCGGTACATTACATCGCCACCGACAACCACGCGTTGGTAGAAAGCGCTTTCCTGCACCTGAAGGAAAAAGGGATTAACCGCTTTGCATTCTATGGTCTGCCATCGTCAAGCGGCAAACGCTGGGCCGCGGAACGTGAATATGCGTTTTGCCAGCTGGTTGCCAAAGAGAAGTACCGCGGCGTTGTCTATCAGGGGCTGGAAACCGCACCGGAAAACTGGCAGCACGCGCAAAATCGTCTGGCGGATTGGCTACAAACACTACCGCCGCAAACCGGTATTATCGCCGTTACCGACGCGCGGGCACGACACGTCCTGCAAGTCTGCGAACACCTGCATATTCCGGTTCCGGAAAAGCTGTGTGTGATTGGGATCGACAACGAAGAACTGACCCGCTATCTGTCGCGGGTGGCGCTGTCATCCGTGGCTCAGGGAGCCAGGCAGATGGGGTATCAGGCCGCTAAGCTCTTACATCGTTTACTGGCAAATGAAGAGCTGCCGCTGCAACGTACACTGGTTCCTCCGGTGCGCGTCATTGAACGCCGCTCAACCGACTACCGTTCATTAACCGATCCGGCGGTGATTCAGGCGATGCACTTTATCCGCAACCATGCCTGTAAAGGTATTAAGGTTGAACAAGTGCTGGATTCAGTGGGGATTTCTCGTTCGAATCTGGAGAAGCGTTTTAAAGAAGAGGTCGGAGAGACTATCCACGCCGTGATTCATGCCGAAAAGCTGGAAAAAGCGCGCAGCCTGTTGATATCTACCACGCTTTCAATCAACGAAATCTCACAGATGTGCGGCTATCCGTCTCTGCAATACTTTTATTCGGTCTTTAAGAAAGAGTATGACACGACGCCAAAAGAGTATCGCGATGTGAACAGCGAAGTGTTGCTGTGAGGATTATTGCCGGATGCGGCAAAGCCGCCATCCGGCACACAGAATTACATATGCGCGGCGATTAAACGCTGGTTATCCTGATACATTGCGAACAGATAGTTGTTGTAGCTCTGTCCTTTAGTGGAATAACCCTTCAGCTTATGAATCATCGCGGTAGCGGTGACTTCCTGATCGGCTTTACGCAGTTGCGCACGTGACTTACGGAATGAAGAGTAAGCCGGATGCGTGTTCAGGTTGATGACGTAAGCATTCACCGACTCTTTCACCGATTCAAACTGTGAGTAGCCTTTCACCTTACCCGGGGCATTATTACAACGACCTTTGCCACATTTCATGCCAAACAGGTTGTTGTTGCTACGCGCCAGCTTCGACGTACCCCAGCCACTTTCAGCCGCAGCCATGGTTGCCACCATACTGGTCGGGATAATGTCTACGCGCTCAAGCAGCGTATTCCATGGGATTTTACGCGTGTTGCCAGACCAGCTCACCTTGTAGCGCTTCGCGATATCTTTCATACGCGTACGCTCAGTCGGTGACCAGCGGTTCTGGTACTGTTTTGAAATCAGCCAGTTACGGTCCGCCGTAATGGCAGCATTTTGACTGGTAATATAAGGCATAACCGTCCGGAGAAACGCTTTTTTCCTTGGTGTTCCGGAAGGGTATTTTCGCAAATCAGGAAGTGAACTACTCTTTGCACTATTGCGAGAATACTCTTGTTTACTGCTTACCTGTGTATTACTTGTCTTGATTACCTGGGGCTTGTGACTCGTTGTCGCCGTGTGTGTCTTTGCCAGCACCTCACCCGAAAATGCAACGGTGAGTAACATAAGAATCATTGCCCCATATCGTCGAATGGGAGTCAATATCATTAGGTCTCCTGGTCGGATTTATACATTCCAACACCTTATATTTTTCACAAAAATGAGAGATGAATCTCAAATCATATCAAAAATAGCCGTCAAGAGCACCCAAAGGAATAGTCCAATTCTGAAACCATGTCACGCATTAACGGTTCAGGGTGCTATTAATTCGAAGAAAATGTGGAGGATATCGCAAAATGAGTTCATTTTTTGCGCGCGATCGCTCACCCTCACTTCTCCTCCTGGCGGAATCGACTCAAAGGAGGAGTTTCCGGCCTGATTTCACTGGCAAACTGGCGAAAATCGCAGCACCAAGGACAGCATTATGAAACTTGCCGCCGTTGCGCTGGCGCTCATGCCCGGCATTGCCATCGCCTCATCATGGACTTCTCAGGGACTCCCCACCTTCGAAGCGGAAGGTACGGGTAAATTCGTCAGCCATGCAGCGTTGACGAAGGGTACGCGTCCTTTAATCCTAAATTTTGACCAACAGTGCTGGCAGCCTGCTGATGCGATAAAACTCAACCAGATGCTGTCGCTAAAACCGTGTAAAGGCGCCCCGCCGCAGTGGCGCTTATTCAAAGACGGCGATTACACGCTGGAAGTGGATACCCGCTCCGGAACGCCAACGTTGATGCTCTCGGTAAAAAGCGCCGCAGACCCTGTCACGACCCAGATTCGCCAGTGCCCGAAATGGGATGGTTCGCCGTTAACACTGGATGTGAGCCAGACCTTTCCGGAAGGTGCCGTGGTGCGTGATTTCTACAGCCAGCAAACGGCAACGGTAAAAAATGGGTCGATTACCCTACAGCCAGCAGCAGCCAGTAACGGACTGTTGCTGCTGGAACGGGCGGAAACCGATGCCCCGGCCGCTTTCGACTGGCATAACGCTACGGTGTATTTCGTCCTGACGGATCGCTTTGTAAATGGTGACCCGAGCAACGACCACAGCTACGGGCGTCGCAACGACGGCATGCAGGAAATTGGCACTTTCCACGGGGGCGATTTGCGCGGTCTGGCCAGCAAACTCGACTATCTACAACAGTTAGGCATCAACGCCCTGTGGATCAGCGCGCCGTTTGAGCAAATTCACGGCTGGGTCGGCGGTGGCACCAAAGGTGATTTCCCCCATTATGCTTACCACGGCTATTACACTCAGGACTGGACCACCCTCGACGCGAATATGGGTAATGAAGCTGACCTGCGTGCGCTGGTTGACGGCGCGCACCAGCGCGGCATTCGCATCCTGTTTGATGTCGTCATGAATCATACCGGCTACGCCACGCTGGCGGATATGCAGGAGTATCAGTTTGGGGCCCTGTACTTGTCGGGCGATGAACTGAAAAACACGCTCGGTGAACGCTGGACGGACTGGAAGCCAGCCGCCGGGCAAAGCTGGCACAGCTTTAATGATTACATCAACTTCAGCGATAAAGCAGGCTGGGAAAAATGGTGGGGGAAAAACTGGATCCGCACCGATATTGGCGATTACGACAATCCGGGTTTTGACGACCTGACCATGTCGCTGGCTTTCCTGCCCGATCTGAAAACCGAATCCACCACGCCTTCCGGGCTGCCAAACTTTTATCAACACAAACCGGATACGCACGCTAAAGCTATTGCTGGTTATACGCCCCGCGATTATCTGACCCACTGGCTCAGCCAGTGGGTGCGTGATTACGGGATTGACGGGTTTCGGGTCGATACCGCCAAACACGTCGAACTTCCCGCCTGGCAGCAGTTAAAAACACAGGCCAGCGCGGCGCTGGTTGAATGGAAGAAAGCGAACCCGGATAAAGCGCTTGATGACAAACCTTTCTGGATGACCGGCGAGGCCTGGGGTCACGGCGTGATGCAAAGCGACTATTACCGTCACGGCTTTGATGCGATGATCAATTTCGACTATCAGGAGCAGGCGGCAAAGGCCGTCGATTGTCTGGCAAGTATGGATGTCACCTGGCAACAGATGGCTGAGAAATTGCAGGATTTCAACGTTCTGAGCTATCTTTCCTCGCACGATACGCGTCTGTTCCGCGAAGGTGGAGACAAAGCCGCCGAGCTATTGCTGCTGGCGCCAGGCGCGGTACAACTCTTTTACGGAGACGAGTCGGCCCGGCCCTTTGGACCAACAGGTTCAGACCCATTGCAGGGTACGCGCTCAGAAATGAACTGGCAGGATGTGGCCGGGAAATCTGCCGCCAGCGTCGCTCACTGGCAGCGCATCAGTCAGTTCCGGGCCAGACATCCCGCCATCGGTGCTGGTAAACAGACCACGCTGACATTGAAGCAGGGATACGGATTTATCCGCGAGCATGGCGACGATAAGGTGATGGTGGTGTGGGCCGGTCAGCCCTGATCCCAACAGGCTTCCCGCTGTGCATACAGCGGGAAGCCCAACACAAAATAAAAAACCAGCCAGGCAAACATCTGCAGCACAAAACATCAATCCAGCTCGTTCCCCCTGATTTGCACCCTGCCATAGGTAGCGCTATGGTTAGCCACTTTACTACTCAGTTCGACAGACCCCCTGCTATGACATTCTCACTTTTTGGCGACAAATTTACCCGCCATTCAGGCATCACCCGCCTGATGGAGGACCTCAACGACGGTTTACGCACCCCAGGCGCCATCATGCTCGGCGGTGGTAATCCGGCGCAAATTCCAGAGATGCAAAATTACTTCCAGTCTCTGCTGGCAGATATGCTGGAAAACGGCAAAGCCACTGATGCGCTTTGCAATTATGACGGTCCGCAAGGGAAAACCGAGCTACTGTCTGAACTGGCGAAACTGCTACGTGAGAAACAGGGTTGGGATATCGAGCCACAAAATATTGCACTGACAAATGGCAGTCAGAGCGCGTTTTTCTACTTATTCAATTTGTTCGCCGGACGCCGCGCTGACGGAACAACGCAAAAAGTGTTATTCCCGTTAGCCCCGGAATACATTGGCTATGCCGATTCCGGGCTGGAAGAAGATCTCTTCGTCTCAGCACGTCCGAACATTGAGCTGCTACCGGAAGGCCAGTTTAAGTATCACGTTGATTTTGAACACCTGCACATCGGTGAAGAAACGGGCATGATCTGCGTGTCGCGCCCCACTAACCCGACAGGCAACGTGATCACCGACGACGAGCTGATGAAGCTGGACCGGCTGGCCAACCAGCATGGGATCCCGCTGGTGATTGATAACGCCTATGGCGTACCGTTCCCTGGCATTATCTTTAGCGAAGCACGCCCGCTGTGGAACCCCAACATTGTGTTGTGCATGAGCCTTTCCAAGCTGGGTCTGCCAGGTTCCCGCTGCGGTATCATTATCGCGAATGAAAAAATCATCACTGCGATTACCAATATGAACGGCATCATCAGCCTTGCACCTGGCGGGATGGGACCGGCGATGATGTGCGAGATGATTAAACGTAACGATCTGCTGCGTCTGTCCGAAACGGTTATCAAGCCGTTTTACTATCAGCGCGTTCAGGAGACGATTGCGATTATTCGCCGCTACTTGTCTGAAGATCGCTGCCTTATCCATAAACCTGAAGGCGCGATTTTCCTGTGGCTATGGTTCAAAGATTTACCGATCACCACAGAACTGTTGTATCAGCGCCTGAAAGCGCGCGGCGTACTGATGGTTCCTGGTGACTACTTCTTCCCGGGGCTGGATAAACCCTGGCCGCATACCCATCAGTGCATGCGGATGAACTACGTGCCAGAGCCGGAGAAAATCGAAGCTGGCGTGAAGATTCTGGCGGAAGAGATCGAACGCGCCTGGCTGGAAGGCTAACGCAAACCCGACCCAGGTGCGGGTCGGGCTCACTTCACAGCGGCTGTGAACGCAGGCGCTGTCGCTGAATACTGACGGCATCAATACACTGCAACGCGCTGGTCGGGCAGGCCTCGACACACGCGGGCCCCGTCTCGCGATGCCAGCACAAATCGCATTTTATCGCCTGCGCCCGCGACGAACGGGCAACGACATTCATTGCCCCAAACGGGCAGGCCAGCATACAGCTTTTACAACCAATACAACGTGCCTGTTCAACGAAGATATACCCATGTTCACGACGAATGGCGTGAGTTGGACAAACATTCGCACAGGGAGCGTCTTCGCATTGATGGCAGGCGACCGCCGTGGTAAAGGCGTCGTCTTTGATGACCCGAATCCGCGGTATAAACGCAGAAGAAGAGACCGAAGCACAGTCCTGATTTTGCTGATGCGCGACGACGCAGGCAACTTCACAGGTACGACACCCAATACATTTTGCCGCATCCGCCATAATAAACGCGTTCATTGCCCCCTCCCTCTGCGTGAAAACCACAGAGTGCCAGAGAGACCGCCCCTGACGCTTTGATCGGACAGGGGAAACGGTTAAATATTGTCAGGTGCCTGAACGACTTTGGGGATTGCCTGCAATTTTGTAGGCCGGGTAAGCATAGCGCCACCCGGCGATCCTCATTTACGCCGAATTAATATGCTCTTTGCAGTAGCGCCTTTTCCACGCCGCAGGCGTCAGGCTGGTATGCTTACGAAAGATTTTACGAAAGTAACCCACATCATTAAATCCACATTTAATCGCCACTTCGGTAAGCGACAGCGAGTCACTGATCAACAGCTTTTCTGCCGCCCTTACCCGCTGGCGATGCAATGCTTCAGTTAGCGTCAGCCGGAAAGCGCTCCGGAATACACGCCCCAGATAATCCGCATTGCAATGCAGCTCTTTCGCCAGAGTTGAAGCACTAATCGGCAGGTGGAACTGGGTGTGGATTATTTGTTGCGCTTTCCATGCCAGCGCATTACCGGGGCTATCTGCGGGTTGCTCGCTAGCCGCCGCGGAGATTTGCTGCAAAATCAGCAGTAGGATCAGTTCCAGCGCAACGCTGCGATGAATATTTTCCTGCTCGCGTAAGAACTGGCGAAACAGCGAAATAATATATTGTGGCTCGCTAACCCGGGCATGCTGAGGAATCGCAAGCAACGGTTCTGTAAGTGAAGCATCGTTTTCTGCTGTCACCTCAAAGTGTAGCCAGTAAAATTTCAAATCAGCCGGAAACTGTCCCACACCAATATGCGAACGCTGCGGCCATAACAGCAAACTTTCTCCAGCATTCACGCAAAAAACGGTCTGGCCTTCGCGAATCGTTAATGTCCCTTTTTCGACAAAGATGATTTCCCAGGATTGCAATTGCCGCGCCGGATGGCTTCCCACACCTCGGGAAATAAATAGCCCACCATTTTGCACTTTAATCGGAAGAGACATGGATAATTCGAGCATATATATTCAAATTCCCGCTTTTTACATCATTTAAACTTCTCTTTATTATTGATTATTCACGATAAACTTGCTTTTCGCTGGATCGAAATCACATTTTTATAATGAAGTCGGAATTGTCATCTTTTTATACTTTTCTCTTCCCTTGTTGACCCAAACATTTCGTGCAGAATAAATAACGTACTTTGCAAATTACAAACAAATAACCCGCAACGTAGCGGGATACTTTCTGAACATCCTCTCCGGGAGTTATTTATGACTTCGGCTCCGATTACGACATCTGATTTGGCACAGCGTGCCCAGGACGACAAATTATCCCTGCGTGAAAAAATAGGTTATGGGTTAGGCGATGCTGGCGGGACGGTAATTACCTGTCTGATCATGAACTTCCTGACATTTTTCTACACCGATGTCTTCGGGTTAACGCCCGCGCTGGTCGGCACATTGTTTATTGCCCTGCGTGTATTTGATGCCATTTCCGATCCGATAATGGGCATACTTGCCGACCGCACGCAAAGCCGCTGGGGGCGTTTTCGCCCATGGCAGCTGTGGGTGGCAATTCCCATTGGCATCATTGGCGTACTCACGTTTACCGTCCCTGACGCCAGCATGAGCGTAAAAATAGCCTGGGCATTCGGCACCTATCTACTGCTCTCTGTCGGCTATACCGCCATCAACGTACCGTATTGTGCGCTGATCAACACCATGACGACCCGCCATAACGAGGTGATCGCCTGTCAGTCCTGGCGCTTTGTGCTGTGCGGCGTGGCGGGATTCCTTGTCTCCGTTGGTCTGCCGTGGATGGTGGATATTCTGGGTCAGGGCAATGTCGCGCAGGGTTATCAGTTCGGCGTGGGCATCCTGTGCGCCATCGCTGTGGTGATGTTCCTGTGCTGCTTCTTCTGGGTTCGCGAGCGTGTGCCGCTGGCGATGATGGGGAAATTTACCCTGCGTGAACACATTGGTGGGCTACGCAAAAATGACCAGTTGCTGCTAATGCTGGTGATGTCTTTCCTGCTGATTAACGTCTTCAATATTCGTGGCGGCGGGTACATGTATTTCATTACCTACGTGCTGGAAGGCAGTACCGCTTACACGTCGCTGTTTTTCACCATGGTGACCTTTGCGTCCATCATCGGTTCAGTGGTTGTCAGCCCGCTGACCCGCCGTATAGATACCGTCAAACTCTATTACTACACCAACCTGGTGCTGGCAGCCCTGGCAGTGATGATGTGGTTCCTGCCGACCGGCCCGGCTTATCAAACATTATGGCTGGCGGTTATTCTCGGCAACGGCATTATTCTGGGCTTTACGCTGCCTCTGCACTTCTCGCTGATGGCCTTTGCCGACGATTACGGCGAGTGGAAAACCGGCGTGCGTTCTTCCGGCATGAATTTCGCCTTCAACCTGTTTTTCATCAAGCTGGCCTGGGCCTCAAGCGCGGGGATCATCAGCCTGTTATTTATTTTTGTCGCCTATCAGCCAGGCGCTGGTAACCAAACCGCCAGTTCGCTGCAAGGAATTACCGCGATGGAGACGCTGCTTCCCGCACTGTTCCACCTGCTGTTGGCGCTGTCTATCCGCATCTGCAAACTCAATAATCCGATGATGTCGCGCATTGCCACCGATCTGCGTCAGCGTCATGTACAGCCTTAAGGAGCACGAAATGAACGTACTGGAAGTCGACCTGCATAAGCTCACCGTCAGCGATCCGTTCCTCGGACAATACCAACAGTTGGTCCGTGATGTAGTGATCCCCTACCAGTGGGATGCGCTGAATGACCGCATTGCAGAGGCGGAACCAAGTCATGCGATAGAGAACTTTCGTATCGCCGCAGGACTGCAGGATGGCGAATTTTACGGCATGGTTTTTCAGGATAGCGACGTAGCGAAATGGCTGGAGGCAGTCGCCTGGTCCCTGTGCCAGAAACCTGATGCGGAACTTGAGAAAACCGCAGATGAGGTCATCGAGTTGGTGGCCGCTGCGCAGTGTGAAGACGGCTATCTCAATACATACTTTACAGTGAAAGCCCCGGATGAACGCTGGACTAACCTCGCCGAGTGTCATGAGTTGTACTGTGCAGGTCATTTGATCGAAGCAGGCGTCGCGTTCTTTCAGGCGACGGGAAAACGTCGTCTTTTAGACGTAGTGTGCCGTCTGGCGGACCACATCGATAACGTTTTCGGGCTTGGAGAGAATCAACTGCGCGGCTATCCGGGACACCCGGAAATTGAGCTGGCGTTAATGCGCTTATACGAAGTGACCCAGCAACCACGCTATATGGCGCTGGTAAATTACTTTGTGGAACAGCGCGGCGCGCAACCCCATTTCTATGACGAAGAGTACGAAAAGCGCGGCCAAACCTCTTACTGGCATACTTACGGCCCGGCATGGATGGTGAAGGATAAACCCTATAGCCAAGCTCATCAGCCCATTTCAGAACAGCAAACGGCGATCGGTCATGCAGTACGTTTTGTTTATCTGATGACCGGCGTGGCGCATCTGGCACGCTTGAGTCAGGACGAAGGCAAACGTCAGGATTGCCTGCGTCTATGGAAAAACATGGCCCAGCGTCAGTTGTACATTACCGGCGGGATCGGTTCACAAAGCAGCGGCGAGGCGTTTAGCAGCGATTACGATCTGCCTAACGACTCCGTGTATGCGGAAAGCTGCGCCTCAATCGGTCTAATGATGTTCGCCCGCAGAATGCTGGAGATGGAGGCAGACAGCCAGTATGCCGACGTGATGGAGCGCGCCCTGTATAACACCGTATTGGGCGGGATGGCGCTCGATGGCAAGCACTTCTTCTATGTGAACCCGCTGGAAGTGCATCCTAAATCATTAAAATTCAATCATATTTATGACCACGTGAAACCCGTTCGTCAGCGCTGGTTTGGCTGCGCCTGTTGCCCGCCGAATATCGCCCGCGTACTCACCTCTATTGGTCATTACATCTACACACCACGTCAGGACGCGCTGTATATCAATATGTACGTGGGCAATAGCATGGAAGTCCCCGTGGCGGATGGCTCGCTCAAGCTGCGCATTAGCGGGGATTATCCATGGCATGAGCAGGTGAAAATCGCCATCGAATCACCGCAGTCGATATATCACACCCTGGCCCTGCGCCTGCCAGACTGGTGTACCGCACCGCAGGTTTTACTGAATGGTCAGCCAGTTGAGCAGGATATTCGCAAAGGCTATTTGCACATCAGCCGAACCTGGCAGGAAGGCGATACGCTCAGTCTGACCCTGCCAATGCCGGTGCGTCGGGTATACGGAAATCCATTAGTGCGTCATGTCGCCGGTAAGGTCGCCATTCAGCGTGGACCGCTGGTGTATTGCCTGGAGCAGGCCGACAACGGTGAGGAATTGCATAACCTGTGGTTGCCAAAAGAGAGTGAGTTCAGAGTATTCGAGGGTAAGGGATTGTTCAGCCATAAAATGTTAATTCAGGCTGAGGGCGTGAAGCAAAGTACTGCCGATGCAGCACAACAATCGTTGTGGCACTACGATGTTCCCCCAGCTTCGCGCCAGGCGCATACATTGACGTTTATTCCGTGGTTTAGCTGGGCAAACCGTGGTGAAGGCGAAATGCGTATCTGGATAAACGAGCAGTAATATTAAGGCGGATGGCGGCGGTTAGCCCCCATCCGTCAATGTCTCATGAAAAGATTGCCCTCCTCCCTGAGGACAAACGGGTGAGAATCAGAAACGCCAGGTCAGACCGGACATAAAGGTGAAGCTGTCATCACGATCAACCATCGGGCTATTTTTAATGTCATCCGGCAGTGCGCTATAGTTGGCGCTTGCCAGCAGCGTCAGGTTAGTGGTTAATGCGTATTTAGCGGACAGGCCAACATACGGTGTCCAGCTATCGCCTGGGGAATAGCTTGATAAACCACTACGACGGGACTCATTACCCGAAATGCCGTAGTAGTATTCATTGAATTTTTCGTCATAGTAGAGCACGCCAATTGATGGCGTCAGCGTCAGCTTGCCCATCGGCATTGGACGGAACAGTGAAACTTCCCCTACCCAGCCATTACTGTTGTCCAGCACATCCGCAGCGGCGGAGACTTTCACGCTACCCCATCTTTCATGGTGATACCACGCGGCACCCGCCATTGCAGTTGCGTCACGCTTATCCAGCGCTTTCATCGCGTGATCGTCATTGTCGCCGGGATCAAACTCCAGCGGCATATAAGAGGCAGTAATACTAAATTCATTACTTTCACTCTTAGACAAAATATAACCTAGCGTTGTTTGCCTAAAATAAAATGATTCACTTTCATAACTGACAAGCGGTACTGCGTGAACATTATCATTATACCCGCGATAAGGTGATTCATTATATACAGCGCCAGCGCCAATAGAAAATTCTGCGGCAGTTGCACTCGCCATAAAAGAAAAGGCGAGCAGCGCCACAATATTGCGTTTAATTAACATGCCAACATTCCATTTTAAAATAAGCTACAAAGCGGGTGCATAATAATGCTTACAATTTCATCGGTGCAAGGTTCTTATTTATATAGTAATATATATAAAATTATATATATTGGGCTTGGCGATGAATAAATTACAACTTAAACACCGGGAACTGAAGATTATTTCGGTAATTGCTGCCAGTGAAAATATCAGCCATGCCGCTACTGTTCTCGGCATTGCTCAGGCCAATGTAAGTAAGTATCTTGCTGATTTTGAATCAAAAGTTGGGCTAAAGGTATTTGACCGCACCACCCGACAACTGACCCTCACGCCGTTTGGTATAGCGTTACTTCCTTACATCAATGACATGTTAGACAGAAATGAGCAGTTAAATAATTTCATTGCTGATTATAAGCACGAGAAACGTGGAAAAGTAACGGTATATGCACCAACCGGAATTATTGCTTACTTATCGCAACATGTTATTGCAAAAATTATGGATATTGGCGATATCAGTCTGGTGCTAAAAACCTATAACCTGGATCGCAAAGCATTTTATGAAGGCGTCGACTTTCCTGACGATTGTGATATTTTACTTTCCTATGCTCATCCTAAAGATGAATCACTGGTCGCCAGTTTTATCACTAAATATGCGGTTATTGCTTTTGCCAGCCAGGAATATCTCACAAAGCATCCCATTAGCAGTCCTGATGAATTAGTCAACCACTCCTGTATTCTAATTGATTCTATGATGATTGATGATGCCAACATTTGGCGATTCAATTCCGCTGAAGACAAAAAGATGCGTGACTATCGCGTTACGGGAAATTACATCTGCGACAATACACAATCCGCACTAGCGCTGGCACGTAATCATTTGGGGATTGTTTTTGCGCCAAATGAAAGTGTGCAAAGAGATTGTCGTTCCGAGATGCTGGTCCCGTGTTTCTCGGAGCAACATGAATGGTGGCTGGATTTAGTGGCGATTTTCCGCAAGCGTGAATACCAGCCCTGGCGTGTGCAGTATATTCTCGATGCAATGCTCGCGGAGATACGTCAGCAGCTTGCTCAGGCGATACGACAGCCTGAGTAAGCGAAATAGCCTGCGCTTAGTGGTCGAGATACAGGTAATGCACCCAACTGGTCATCCGCAGCAACACCTTGCGCATGACCGACACATGTTCGAAATGGTCAGAGTAAACGGCAACCTGGGCGTAAATCCCATCAGGTAATGCGTTCACATCCGCATTGTCGTTCAGCTCAATCGTGGCGATTACCCCTTCCGAACCGGGCGTAGAGTTTAAAGATTGCAGTGCCCCGTTCGACTGGTATGTACCACCCGGTACTGCCGGACTAATGGCGGCCAGTTTACCGCTAAACACCTTACCCGGCAGGGCATTAAACACCACTTCCGCTTCATCGCCTGGCTCCAGTCGCAACAACGAGTTTTGACGGAACTGGGCGATAATTTGTCGTTTCTGATCCGGGATGAATACCATGACCGGACGCATCGGCAGCGCGGCGGCATAGGTTCCTGGGCGCATCAGCACCTGAGTGACGTAACCATCGCTGGGCGCGCGAACCACGGTCTGGTCCAGGTTGAACTCTGCTTCCGCTAGCTGTGCTTTCAGGCTGGCAATTTGCGAATTCTCACCCAGTACCAGGCTGTCCAACTGGCTCTGAATTTGCTGTTGTTCTGCAACGGAGGATTTCACCGAGGCTTCCTGCGCCAGGTAGTTTTGGCGCGCCGCGTCGATATCGCGTTCAGAAAAAGGATTCACCTTCGCCTGACTCCCCTGCGCATAGCGCTGGTAATCTTTTGCCAGTTTGTCACGCGTGGCCTTTGCCCGCTGCGTGTTGGCTTTCATTTCGTCTAACTGCGCAACCAGAGCCTGCTCTTTATGCTGTGCGGTAACAATATCTGCCTTCAGGCGATCGACCCGCGCCTGATAACGCCCTGGATTAAGCTTAAACAGAACCTCGCCTTTTTTGATTAGCGTATTCTTCTTATCCGTCACTTCTGTCACTACACCCGTTACCTGCGGCACCACGGGAATAGAAATTACCGCTTTTTGTGCCTTAAATGTATACGGATGGTTATAATTCATCAGTAATATAAGTCCGCAAACAATGAATATACCGCCTAATGCCGCGGTAGGAACTGTCCATTTATTTACAGGAATTTTAAAAATTTTAAATATTGACCATGCACACGCCACATAGGTCAGAACAATCAGTAAATCCATCGATATTACTCCGCCGGAGAGGTCTTGGCCTCACCCAGTTTCTTTTCCAGATCCGCAACCCTTGCCTGAAGCTGGATCAGGGAAGAATCCGCGCTCTGCATGCCCCACCCGCGTTCCGGGCGATAAAGCGTTGCCCAGATCCATAAAAAGGGCCAAATAACATGTAAGGTAAACAAACTAACCCAACCCGCAACATGTATTGCGTCGGCATGAGGATGGTTACGTTTCTTTGCAATTAGATAGGGAATATCATGCAGAATAATAATCCCGTAAAAAATGACCAGGAATACAAAAATAAGCACTCCTAATGCAAAATAATTAAGGAACATATTTGCCTCAGGGATTTAAATTAAGGAATTCGGATGCAATTTGATTTAAACAATAGAGTTGATAATAGTATTGGAATGACCAGATTGGATGCAATTATCTTATTTATATAACGATATATGGGTTTCTATATACCCGTCGTCTTTCGAGCTGCTTCTTTGTTGGCTGCGTTCGTTCACCCCAGCCACTTACCTGAGGACATAACTTGATGCCCGGTACGCTAAACGCGACCGGGCAGTAGGTGACGTGAAATTAAAACAGCCCCAGTGGTTTATCAGAGTAGCTCACTAACAGGCATTTGGTTTGCTGATAATGCTCAAGCATCATCTTATGCGTCTCGCGCCCGATACCCGACTGCTTGTAGCCGCCGAACGCCGCATGTGCCGGGTAAGCATGGTAACAGTTGGTCCAAACTCGCCCCGCCTGAATCCCACGCCCCATTTTGTAAGCCAGATTTCCGTTACGACTCCAGACGCCAGCGCCAAGCCCATATTGGGTGTCATTAGCGATTTCCAGCGCTTCCTCCATAGTTTTGAAGGTCGTGACGGCCAGCACCGGTCCGAAGATCTCCTCCTGGAAAACCCGCATGTTGTTCTTACCAAACAGAATAGTCGGTTCGAGGTAGTACCCCTCTTTTAACTCGCCATCCAGCTGCTTGCGCCGCCCGCCGGTGAGAACATCTGCCCCTTCTTTTTTACCAATGTCGATGTAATTCAGAATGGTTTCCAGTTGACCATGCGACACCTGCGCGCCCATTTGCGTCACGCTGTCTAACGGGTTGCCGCTACGGATACTTTCCACCCGACGTATGGCTCTTTCCATAAAACGTTCGTAAATGGATTCTTGTACCAGCGCCCGACTCGGGCAGGTACATACTTCGCCCTGGTTGAAGGCAAACAATGCAAAACCTTCCAGCGCTTTGTCAAAGAACGCATCTTCTTCATCCATCACGTCCGCGAAGAAGATATTGGGGGATTTCCCGCCCAGCTCCAGCGTGACAGGGATAATGTTCTGCGTGGCGTACTGCATGATCTGCTGCCCAACTTCCGTTGAGCCGGTAAACGCCACTTTTGCAATGCGTTTTGACGTCGCCAGATACTCACCGATTTCCCCACCCGCGCCGTTTACCACGTTCACCACGCCAGGCGGGAGCAGATCGCCGACAACTTCCATCAGCAACAACACGGACAGCGGCGTCAGGCGCGCAGGTTTAAGCACGACACAGTTACCGGCAGCCAGGGCAGGCGCCATCTTCCAGCTGGCCATCAACAGCGGGAAGTTCCACGGGATAATTTGCCCCACCACGCCAAGAGGTTCATGGAAGTGATACGCCACGGTATCGCTATCAACTTCGCTTATTCCCCCTTCCTGTGCACGAATACAGGACGCGAAATAGCGGAAATGGTCAATCGCCAGCGGCACATCTGCCGCGCTGGTTTCACGGATGGGTTTACCGTTATCCCAGGTTTCAGCCGTCGCCAGCAGCTCCAGATTTTGCTCCATACGATCGGCAATTTTGAACAAAATCGCCGCCCTGTCCTGCACGGAAGTCTGCGCCCATTTGTCTTTTGCTTTGTGCGCGGCATCCAGTGCCAAATCGATGTCCTTTTTGCCGGAAGAGGCCACTTCGCACAGTAATTGCCCGGTTACCGGCGTCAGGTTTTGGTAATACTCACCGTCCACCGGTGCGATCCAGTCACCGCCGATAAAGTTATCGTATCGGGCTTTTAACTTCAGAGGGTAACCATACTCGCCGGGATAAATACGCGTTGAAGGGGGGTTATTGGTCATGACCGTCTCCTTGCTGTAGGGGTACTACAAGGGTAGACGGGGCTGGCGAATTATTCGCCAGCCTTTTACTGCTTTACGACAGGTATCACGAATTACATGGCAGCACGATAAATCGCCATGATTTCTTCATGTGTCGCCTGAATCGGGTTAGTGAAACCACAGGCATCTTTCAGGGCATTAGTCGCCAGAACGGCAAAATCTTCTTCTTTCACGTTCAGCTCACGCAGCCCAGCCGGAATATTCACTTTCTGCGCCAGTTCGCGGATCGCCGCGATGCAGGCTTCCGCCCCTTGCTCTTCGCTCAGTCCAGCAACGTTCACACCCATCGCAGCCGCGCAATCGCGCAGGCGGGCGGCAGCAACTTTGCTATTAAATACCTGTACATGCGGCAGCAGTACGGCATTACATACTCCGTGTGGCAGATCGTAGAAGCCACCCAGCTGGTGCGCCATCGCATGCACGTAGCCAAGAGAGGCATTGTTAAATGCCATACCTGCAAGGAACTGCGCATAGGCCATGGCTTCGCGCGCCTGAGCATTGCCGCCCTCTTCCACGGCGACCGGCAGGTTTTCCGCAATCATGGTGACAGCTTTAAGCGCGCACGCATCGGTAATGGGGGTCGAAGCAATAGAAACATAGGCTTCGATAGCGTGAGTCAGCGCATCCATACCGGTAGCCGCCGTCAGAGACTTCGGCATACCGACCATCAGCGAGGAGTCATTGACGGACAGCAGCGGTGTAACATGCTTATCCACAATCGCCATTTTAATGTGGCGTACTTCATCAGTGATGATGCAGAAGCGGGTCATTTCAGATGCCGTACCCGCCGTGGTGTTGATGGCGATCATCGGCAGTTGCGGTTTTGCAGAGCGGTCTACGCCTTCGTAGTCACGAATATCGCCACCATTAGCCGCCACCAGCGCAATGCCCTTCGCACAATCATGAGGAGAGCCGCCACCGAGAGAAATAACGCTATCACAGTCATTTTCTTTCAGCATTTTCAGGCCAGCGGCAACGTTACTGGTCGTGGGGTTAGGATGCGTACCATCGTAAATTACGCTGGAAATATCATGTTCCTGTAGCGCTTTTTGAATATCGCCAGCCATACCTAATTTCGTCAGCATGGCATCCGTAACAATCAGCGTACGGCGAAAACCATATTCCGCCATTGTATTCATTGCGTCTTTTAATGCGTCAGCGCCGATTACATTCACGGAAGGAATAAAAAATGTTGAAGCAGCCATTGTACGATCCTTAATTACTCTAAAGAGGTAGGAAGCATACGAGTGAAATTTCCAACAAAATATGATCGTGGTTGTTATTTTAATAACACTTACAATTAAAAAGCACATTAGGTTCATAATCTAATGTGCTTATTTCAATCAACATCTATTTTGTATTAATTCATTTAATCCATGAATTAATTGTTTCATTATTTTTCAGGGAACAGCAAGGCATCGCGTAATAAATGATCATTTCCCCGACGGCGAGTAAAACCAATGCGGTCAAAATATTCCAGAATTTGGATAGCCAATTTGCGCCCAACGTTGAGCCTGTCGCGAAAATCGGCGGCACATGTCGATCCCCTTTCCTGATCCAGTTCGCGGATCATATTGGCAAAGGCCACAATCCGATCGTTACGGTAATAACGATCTTTCACGATCGCGGTAATGATACCTTGCTGTGCCGCTTGTCGTAACGCCACACGCATCATCTGTTCATCCGTTCCCGTCTGTTTTGCCAAATCGCGCACCCACCACGGCTCATCGCCAAAAAGCGGTTCTACTTTTTGCCAGATTGCCAACTGCTCATCGCTGAAACCCGCCTTATGTTCCGGCAAATGCAACCAGCCATGATGGCTATGGATAGCGCCACTCTCGCGCATCTTTTCAATTAACAGCAATACCAGCGCTTCGTCTTCCATCGGCAAAGCCATACGGCGCAGGCGCTCGCGCCCGGGCCCTGGTTCATCACGGTGCTGCTCATGGTAGGTCGCCAGCGTATCGAGAACTTTCCGCTGCCAGCGCGCGGCAACGGGGGCATTCAACAGGCTGTATCCCGCCTGAATAAAACCATGTTGCTCAATCAACGGACGCATACCATTGCCATTGAGCTGACGCGCCCAGGCAAAGTCAGGAATATTCACCGCCCCACGCGCCAGGTGCAGCGCCAGAGCGTCACCGTCAGTCTCCGCGTTTTCCAGCGCCGACAGCCACTGCAAATATTCCGGCTTACGCTTTCCGCGTCGCGGCGGATTAAGCGTCACAACACGTGCACCTGCCAGCGTTGTACGGGCAGAAATATCACGCAGCACCAGACGGTCGTTATCGGCAAGCCAGAGTGGTGTATCAAACACCAGTTCAGCTAGTGTCCCTTCAAGCAGAGAGATACGCCCGGTAACATGGCTAGCCGCGTGGTGAATATGCAACGGTTGCCACTGCATCAGCGGCGCGGCATGTTCTAAAGAAACAATCACGCGGGTAAAAGCCTCTGGCGGCGCATCGGAAAGCAGCCAGTCGCCGCGGTTTAGTTCTTCTTTTTGCGCATCACCGGCAATATTCAGCGCAATACGTTGTCCCGCTTGCGCGCGGTCGGTGGCCTGATTTTGTGCATGCAGGCTACGTACGCGCATCGGTTTGTTGACGCCCGTGAGCCACAGCGTGTCACCGACATTCACTTCACCGCTGAGCGCCGTCCCGGTCACCACCAGCCCTGCGCCTTTGACCGTAAAGGCACGGTCAATCGCCAGGCGGAAACTGTGATCGCGGGCATGCTCGCGCGACGTTAATTGCAACAAATGGTCACGCAATTCCTCGATACCACGGCCTTCACTGGCCGCTGTGACGAAAAGCACCGACTCCGCGAAACCATAATTCCCCAGCGTGGCCTGAATCTCCGCACGCACCTCTTCAATTCTTGCTTCGTCTACGCGGTCGGCTTTCGTGAGTGCCACGGTGATCTGCGGATTGCCCGTCAGCTGCAGAATTTGCAAATGCTCACGGGTTTGCGCCATTACGCCATCATCACACGCCACCACCAGCAACGCGTGATCGATGCCGCCGACCCCCGCCAGCATGTTGGACAGAAACTTTTCGTGTCCGGGAACGTCGATAAACCCCAGCACCCGCCCATCCGGCTGCGGCCAGTAGGCATAGCCGAGATCGATGGTCATGCCGCGCTTTTTTTCTTCCGGCAGACGGTCGGCATTCACACCGGTAATCGCCTGTAATAACGTTGTTTTTCCGTGGTCAACGTGTCCGGCGGTTGCAATAATCATTTCAGCATCATCTCCATAAACCGGGTCTCGTCTTCAAGGCAGCGCAGATCCAGCCATAAGCGGCCATCATAAATTCGCCCAATAACCGGCACGGGCAGCGTACGCCAACGGGCTGCCAACGCTTCAAGGCGGCTCCCGCGCCCGTCATGTGGGGTAAAGGTTAGCGCCGCGCTGGGCAGCCTATCAACAGGTAGTGAGCCGCTGCCAATCTGCGACAGGCAAGGCATCACATTCAGGGCGAACTCATCACCGTAATGCTCTGCAAGCTGTGCCTGTAATTGCTGTGCCTGCGCGTGGATCGCTTCTTGTGAGCGGGTGAGCTGGCGCAACGTCGGCAACTTCTCCGCCAGTGCTTCCGGGTGCAGATAGAGCCGTAGCGTAGCTTCCAGCGCAGCCAGTGTCATTTTATCTGCCCGTAATGCGCGTTTCAGCGGATGGCTCTGCAAACGAGCGATCATCTCTTTTTTACCGACAATTATCCCAGCCTGCGGCCCGCCCAGCAGTTTATCGCCGGAGAAACTCACCAGACTGACGCCAGCGGCAATCAGTTGCTGCGGCATCGGCTCCTGCGGCAAACCATACTGGCTGAGATCGACCAGCGAACCACTGCCCAGATCCGCCACCACCGGTACATCCAGCTCCTGCCCAATTACGGCCAGCTCCGCCTCATCCACCGACTTTGTGAAGCCTTCAATGCTGTAATTACTGGTATGCACTTTCATCAGCAGACCGGTGTTTTCATTCACCGCCTGGCGGTAATCTTTCGCATGGGTCCGGTTGGTGGTCCCCACCTCACGCAAAATGCATCCGGCCTGACACATGACGTCCGGAATACGAAACGCGCCGCCAATTTCCACCAGCTCACCGCGAGACACAACCACCTCTTTGCCGTTCGCCGTGGCGGCCAGCATCAGCAGAACAGCTGCCGCATTGTTATTGACGATACAGGCGTCTTCCGCCCCCGTCAGACGGCAGAGTAAATCCGCCAGGGCCCGATCCCGATGTCCCCGCCCGGCATCATCCAGACTGTATTCCAGCGTCACCGGCGTGCGCATCGCCTGTACCACCGCTTCAATTGCTTCTTCGGCCTGCGACGCGCGCCCAAGGTTGGTATGCAGCACCGTTCCGGTCAGGTTAATCACCGGGCGTAGCGCGCTTTGCGATTCTCGTTCCAGCCGGGCGCTGGCTTCTTGTGCCCAGTCCTCACACCATGCCGGGAGCGCGTGCGTGTCGCGAATAGCTTCTCTGGCTTCGTCGAGCATGTGACGCAGCAGGTCAACCACCCGGGTATGGCCGTGAGATTCACGTAAGGCTGGGAAGGCGCTATCGCGCAATAAACGATCGATAGCAGGAAGCTGGCTGTAGAGTGAACGCATGTCGGTTGTCATGAAAGGGCCTGGCTGTTGGTGGCCCTCTCCACCGTGGAGAGGGATATCGATATAGGAAGGATTGTACCGTGACTTTGCTCAGGCGGACATAATACGCATCAAGCCTTTGGCGGTTCTGTACGGGCAAAACTCTCGCGTTGAAAGAGCGTTTCCACCAGTTTGACCAGACGGGGGCGATCAACACACCAGCCAGGCGCAACCCGACGGAAATTGAGATAACCGACGGCGCAGGCAATCGCAATGGTTGCCAGGTTAACCGTATCCGTTTTCAGCGTACCATCCGCCAGATAGCCTTCCAGCACATCCAGACTACGGGTGATCTTCTCACGCTGACGTAACAATTCAGTTTCGGACTGCTGCGCGGCAGGGCGAGCCTGTTCGCGCACCGAAACTAAACCGGCATCCATAATGCCGTCTGCCAACGCTTCCAACTGGCGTACCTTCAGCGCAGCCAGCGGATCACGCGGCAGCATGGCTGGTGCAATATCCAGTAGCTCTATATATTCCGCGATGATAGGAGAATCAAACCAATACTCGCCCGCATCGGTGACCAACGCGGGTACTTTACCTAACGGGTTATAGCGCGCCACGCCGCTATCCGCGTTATAGGGGAGTTCATTCACAAATTCGAAGGTGATGCCCTTTTCCAGTAACAGAATAGAAATTTTACGCACAAAAGGGCTGGTATAGCTGCCAATGAGTTTCATGCCGGGTCCTTTTTGCCAACAAAAAAGCGGTGCCCAACGATAGTGGGACACCGCTTAGTATGGCTCAGGTCACTGAAAATGGCAGGTGATGGCAGTCTCAATGATCCAAATAAAGGTAATGCATCCAACTGGTCATGCGCAGCAGTACTTTACGCATCACCGACACGTGGGCGAAATGGTCGGAATAGACTGCAACCTGAGCATAGATACCGTCCGGCAGCGCATCCACATCGGCATTCGGATCCAGCTCAATCGTGGCCAGCACGCCATCGGTACCCGGCACCACCGTTAAGGACTGTAATGCGCCCTGCGCCTGATAAGAACCGCCCGGAACGACCGGAAGAATACTGGTCAGCTTGCCGGTGAAAACCTGGCCAGGCAGCGCATTAAACACCACTTCCGCTTCATCGCCCGGTTTAAGGCGCAGCAGCGAGTTCTGGCGGAATTGCGCCACGATTTGCCGTTTTTGTTCAGGAATAAACACCATTACCGGACGCAAAGGTAATGCTGCTGCGTAAGTCCCCGGACGAATTAAAATCTGCGTGGCATAACCGTTGCTGGGGGCACGAACTACCGTCTGTTCAAGATTGTATTTAGCCTCGGCAAGCTGGGCACGTAGGGACGCAACCTGAGATTGCTCACCGTTGACCATACTGTCTAATTGGCTCTGAATCTGCGTCTGTTCTGCAACCGAGCCTTTGACCAGCGCATCCTGTGCCAGATAGTTTTGCCGGGCGTTATCGATATCGCTTTCAGAGAACGGGTTAACCTTCGCCTGACTGCCTTTCAAATAACGTTGATAATCTTTATACAGACGGTCACGTTCAGCAGATACACGGGTGGTATTGGCGACCGCTTCCGACAACTGTGCTTTCAGGTTGTCGATGTTGTGCGTAGCGGTAACCAGATCAGCCTGCAGCCTGTCGACACGCGCCTGATACCGTACCGGATCGAGCTTAAACAGCACATCGCCTTTTTTAATTAGCTGATTATTTTTATCCGTTACCTCACTAACAATTCCTGTGACTTGCGGAGTGACCGGAATTGAAATAACCGCTTTTTGCGCCGTAAAGGTATATGGGTGGTTATAGTTCATTAATAAAATCAATCCCGCAACAATGAACACCCCACCTAATGCAGCGGTAGCAAGCGTCCATTGGTTTACCGGAATACGGAATATTTTAAAGATGGCCCAGGCAAAGGCCACATAGGTCAGGACTATCAACAAATCCATGATTAAATCTCCGGAAAGGTGGAGTTATCGGTTTTTTTCTCCCCATCCAGTCTTTTTTCCAACTGGGTGATTCGCGCTGCCAGCGCGGCAATCTCAGGGTCTGACTCCTTTCCGGTCGGTGTGATATGTGACTGCATTCCCCATCCCTTTTCAGGCTGGTAGAGCGTGGCCCAGATCCACAGGAACGGCCAAATAACATGAAGAGTGAACAAGCTCACCCATCCTGCAGTATGGATGGCATCGGCATGGGGATGGTTGCGCTTCTTAGCCATGTTATAGGGGATATCGTGGATGGCGATGATTCCGTAAAACAGAACCAGAAAAACGAAGATCAGCACGCCCAACGCGAAATAATTTAGAAACATACCTGCCTCGAATTCACGCTAATTAGAGTTTTTTTATGCCGGCAGCCGTATGCACCCTGGCTGATGTTTTGAACATAACTGGAGTTAAGGGTTTTTGCCATACCACAAAATAAATATTTTTTCTGGTGAGAAGTTGCTTTGTTTTGCAATAAAAAATGTCGGGGGTAGAACCTGCCGCAGATCACATCTGAAAAATTTCAGATGAAAATACTTTGCGATTCACATCACAAAAATCCAACAAACAAGGAAAGCAAAAATGTGAATCACTTCACATTTAATCCTCATTTTCAGCGAATTATTGCACTGCGATGTTTTTTTGTACCGGTATTTTGTGATGAAAATCACATTAACTAACGCCATACACCCTATATTTACGTGATGAATGTCACATAAAAGGCCGTCGACTGGACAGTTGAACGATTCAGTGCCAGATTTCGCAGTATCTACAGGGTCCGGCTACCTCCTGCCGCTACATTAACAAACCTCGGGCTTTCAGCCTGCGTGATAGCAAACATAAGAAGGGGTGTTTTTATGTCATCCGATATTAAGATCAAGGTGCAAAGCTTTGGTCGATTCCTCAGCAACATGGTGATGCCAAATATCGGCGCGTTTATCGCGTGGGGTATTATCACCGCATTATTCATTCCGACAGGGTGGTTGCCGAACGAAACGCTGGCGAAGCTGGTCGGCCCGATGATCACCTATCTGCTGCCGCTACTGATCGGTTATACCGGTGGTAAACTGGTTGGCGGCGAGCGTGGCGGCGTAGTTGGTGCAATCACCACCATGGGCGTTATCGTCGGTGCGGACATGCCAATGTTCCTCGGCGCGATGATTGCAGGTCCACTGGGCGGCTGGGCGATCAAACACTTCGACAACTGGGTAGACGGTAAGATCAAATCCGGTTTTGAGATGCTGGTGAATAACTTCTCCGCTGGCATCATCGGTATGATCCTCGCCATTCTGGCATTCCTCGGCATTGGCCCATTGGTTGAAGCACTGTCCAAAATTCTGGCGGCAGGCGTTAACTTCATGGTTGTCCATGACATGCTGCCGCTGGCGTCTATCTTCGTTGAACCGGCGAAAATCCTGTTCCTCAACAACGCCATTAACCACGGTATTTTCTCACCGCTGGGTATTCAGCAGTCCCATGAGATGGGTAAATCCATCTTCTTCCTGATTGAAGCTAACCCAGGTCCGGGTATGGGCGTGCTGCTGGCGTACATGTTCTTCGGTCGCGGCAGCGCTAAGCAGTCTGCAGGCGGCGCGGCTATCATCCACTTCCTGGGTGGTATCCACGAAATTTACTTCCCGTACGTGCTGATGAACCCGCGCCTGATCCTGGCCGTTATTCTCGGCGGTATGACTGGCGTATTTACCCTGACTATCCTGAACGGCGGTCTGGTTTCTCCGGCGTCTCCGGGTTCTATCCTGGCCGTGCTGGCAATGACACCTAAGGGAGCTTACTTCGCTAACATCGCTGCTATCTGTGCGGCTATGGCAGTCTCCTTTGTGGTCTCAGCCATTCTGCTGAAAACCAGCAAAGTGAAAGAAGATGATGACATTGATGCCGCAACCCGTCGTATGCACGACATGAAAGCGGAATCCAAAGGCGCATCTCCGCTGGCGGCTGGCGATGTAACCAACGACCTGAGCCATGTGCGTAAAATCATCGTTGCCTGCGATGCCGGTATGGGTTCCAGCGCCATGGGTGCGGGCGTACTGCGTAAGAAAGTGCAGGATGCAGGGCTGTCTCAGATTTCCGTCACTAACAGCGCGATTAACAATCTGCCGCCGGATGTGGATCTGGTCATTACCCACCGTGACCTGACCGAACGCGCGATGCGCCAGGTGCCTCAGGCACAGCACATTTCGCTGACCAACTTCCTCGACAGCGGTCTGTACTCCAACCTGACCGAACGTCTGGTCGCTGCGCAGCGCCACAACGTGAACGAGGAGAAAGTTCGCGACCACCTGAAAGACAGCTTTGAAGAGGGTGATACCCACCTGTTCAAACTGGGTGCGGAGAACATCTTCCTTGGCCGTAAAGCGGCTAACAAAGAAGAAGCGATTCGCTTTGCTGGTGAGCAACTGGTGAAAGGTGGCTACGTTGAGCCAGAATACGTTGAGGCGATGCTGGACCGCGAAAAACTGACCCCGACTTACCTGGGTGAGTCCATCGCAGTACCGCACGGTACGGTTGAAGCCAAAGACCGCGTGCTGAAAACCGGTGTGGTGTTCTGCCAGTACCCGGAAGGCGTTCGCTTCGGTGAAGAAGAAGACGATATTGCCCGTCTGGTTATTGGTATCGCAGCGCGTAACAACGAGCACATCCAGGTGATTACCAGCCTGACCAACGCTCTGGATGATGAATCCGTAATCGAACGTCTGGCCCATACCACCAGCGTGGATGAAGTTCTGGAACTGCTGGCAGGTAAAAAAGCTTAACAGTTAAGTATCCCCTAAATAGTTCGAGCTGCAGGAAGGCGGCAACGCAGTGAATCCCCAGGAGCGTACATAAGTACGTGACTGGGGTGAGCGAGGAGAGCCAACGCATCTGCAGTTCGAAATATGAAGGCGATATCCTCTCCCTTGTGGAGAGGGTTAGGTTGAGGGGAAATCAATGCAGTCCCTCACCCCAGCCCTCTTGGGTAAAAACATTAATGAAGGTTAATACTATGAAAGCATTACATTTTGGCGCAGGTAATATCGGTCGTGGCTTTATCGGCAAACTGCTGGCGGACGCGGGGATACAGCTGACGTTCGCGGATGTAAATCAGGTCGTGCTCGATGCCCTGAATGCCCGTCATAGCTATCAGGTTCATGTCGTGGGTGAAAATGAGCAGGTTGATACCGTCTCCGGCGTCAACGCTGTAAGCAGCATCGGCGATGATGTTGTTGAACTGATTGCCCACGTAGATTTAGTCACTACCGCCGTCGGTCCGGTTGTACTTGAGCGTATCGCTCCAGCCATCGCCAAAGGACTGGTTAAACGCAAGGCGCAGGGCATCGCTACTCCACTAAATATCATCGCTTGTGAAAACATGGTGCGCGGAACGACCCAGTTGAAAGGCCATGTAATGAACGCGTTAGCAGATGAAGATAAAGCCTGGGTTGAAGAACATGTTGGCTTTGTCGATTCTGCCGTGGACCGCATTGTTCCGCCTTCGGCTTCAGCAACCAACGATCCGCTGGAAGTTACCGTCGAAACCTTCAGTGAGTGGATTGTCGACAAAACACAGTTCAAAGGTGAACTGCCAAATATCCCAGGAATGGAATTAACTGATAACCTGATGGCATTTGTCGAACGTAAACTCTTCACGCTGAACACCGGGCATGCTATAACCGCGTACCTCGGAAAATTGACCGGTCATCAGACCATCCGTGACGCGATTCTCGACGAGAAAATCCGCGCAGTGGTAAAAGGTGCGATGGAAGAGAGCGGCGCGGTACTGATCAAACGCTATGGCTTTGATGCAGCAAAACATGCGGCATACATTCAGAAAATCCTCGGTCGTTTTGAAAACCCGTACCTGAAAGATGACGTTGAGCGCGTGGGTCGTCAGCCGCTGCGTAAGCTGAGCGCAGGCGACCGCCTGATTAAACCGCTGCTGGGTACGCTGGAATATGGTTTGCCGCATGCGAATCTGGTTACCGGTATTGCGGCAGCGATGCACTATCGCAGCGAAGAAGATCCGCAGGCACAGGAACTGGCCGCGCTGATTGACGAAAAAGGCCCACAGGCCGCGCTGGCGCAAGTTTCCGGGCTGGATGCCAATAGTGATGTCGTGCTTGAGGCTGTTAACGCGTATAACGCAAAGAAATGATGCAGGACCTGGCGCAGGATATCCTGCGCCTGAATAATAGATTGTCAGATATGCAGGCAATAATGGAACAAACGCAGGCCTTTGAAAATCGTGTGCTTGAGCGTCTGAATGCTGGCAAAACCGTACGCAGCTTCCTCATCACCGCCGTAGAACTGCTCACCGAGGCGGTGAATATCCTTGTGCTTCAGGTATTTCGCAAAGACGACTATGCGGTGAAATACGCCGTAGAACCGCTGCTAGACGGCGACGGTCCGTTGGGCGATCTTTCCGTTCGTCTGAAGTTAATCTACGGCCTAGGCGTACTCAGTCGCCCGGAGTACGAAGATGCGGAGCTGCTGATGGCGCTGCGGGAGGAGCTGAATCACGACGGCAACGAATACGCATTCACCGACGACGAAATTCTTGGACCGTTTGGTGAACTTCACTGCGTGACGGCACTCCCGCCGCCACCCCAGTTTGATACCTCAGACTCTGGTTTGCATGCCATGCAGATCCAGCGTTACCAGCAGATGGTACGATCCACCATGGTCCTTTCCCTGACCGAGCTGATTTCTAAAATCAGCTTAAAAAAAGCCTTTCAAAAATAAGACGATGCTTGCTTATTTCTCTTCCTGCTGCGGTCGATACAGCTGCCGATAGTACGCCAGACGTTGCAGATACAGCTGCGCGTTTTCCTGCGGTATTTCTGAAGGGACAACGTTGCGCGGCGGTGTTTTATTCAAATATTCGCGAAAAGCCTGGCTTGAAGCCATAAAATCGACAGTTTTATCAATCAGGATTGAAACGTTCTCACCTATTTTCGCCATAATCTTCCCTCCTCCATGTATTAACCGCGCTCAGCCTGTGCGGTTGATCATTTAAGTTTAGGATCAGTTGGGTGTTTATATTGAGGAAAACGTGCTTCACCACGAACACGCCAATAAAAAGCACCATGGTCGATCTTATCGCTTAAAATTCCTTGTTAATCAATGTAGTAACATTATCATTAGCTAATTAATACTTACGGTATTTGATTATTTATCTTCGAGCAGTTGTGAATAATCCCGCTCTGCGCGCATACTATAGGGCATTCATCCTATTTTTATCAGAAGCTATCCTATGAAAGAAGTCGAAAAAAACGAAATTAAACGCCTGAGCGATCGTCTGGACGCTATTCGCCACCAGCAGGCAGACCTGTCCCTGGTTGAAGCCGCCGACAAATACGCGGAGCTGGAAAAAGAGAAAGAAACTCTGGAAGCCGAGATCGCACGCCTGCGTGAAGTTCACGGCCAGAAGCTGAGCAAAGAAGCGCAAAAGCTGACAAAACTTCCGTTCCGTCGGGCCATCACCAAAAAAGAGCAGGCTGACATGGGCAAACTGAAGAAAAGCGTGCGCGGCCTGATCGTCGTCCACCCGATGACCGAGCTTGGCCGTGAAATGGGCCTGAAAGAGATGACGGGCTTCGCGAAGAGCGAGTTCTAATCTCCCACCGGGCAACATCCGCTTGCCCGGTCCTTCATTTCCCCTCGCAATTGGCCCTACCAATTTTAGCCAGATCCTACCAGCACCTCACATTTCATTAAAATGTGCGTACAATACCGTTGCCAATAAATAACATTTGATTAACCATTCATTGTCATTACCCCTACACAACAATATTGGCAGGGCCACTTTTACACATAGTGTGACGAAGATTTGAGCAAAGACTCATTCCATTATGTCGGCGGCCCCCAGGAGACCTGCAATGAATCTCTGGCAACAGAACTACGACCCGGCCGGTAATATCTGGCTTTCCAGCCTGATCGCATCGCTCCCTATCCTGTTTTTTTTCTTCGCCCTGATTAAGCTCAAGCTGAAAGGCTATGTTGCGGCGTCCTGGACGGTGGTGATTGCTCTGGCAGTCGCCCTGCTGTTTTACAAAATGCCGGTCGATCACGCGCTGGCATCCGTAGTGTACGGTTTCTTCTACGGTCTGTGGCCAATTGCCTGGATCATTATCGCCGCGGTATTCGTCTATAAAATCTCGGTGAAGACCGGACAGTTCGACATTATCCGATCATCGATACTCTCGATTACCCCAGACCAGCGTCTGCAAATGCTGATTGTCGGTTTCTCCTTTGGGGCATTCCTCGAAGGAGCAGCAGGCTTCGGTGCTCCGGTAGCGATTACCGCCGCACTGCTGGTCGGTCTTGGCTTTAACCCGCTGTATGCGGCAGGTTTGTGCCTGATCGTAAATACCGCGCCGGTCGCTTTTGGCGCAATGGGCATTCCGATTCTGGTTGCCGGTCAGGTTACCGGACTGGACAGCTTCGAGATTGGCCAGATGGTAGGTCGTCAACTGCCGTTCCTGACCATTATCGTGCTGTTCTGGATTATGGCGATTATGGATGGCTGGCGTGGTGTCAAAGAAACCTGGCCTGCGGTGATGGTCGCTGGCGGCTCGTTTGCTATCGCACAGTACCTCAGCTCTAACTTTATCGGGCCGGAACTGCCGGACATCATCTCTTCTCTGGTCTCACTGGTGTGTCTGACGCTGTTCCTGAAACGCTGGCAGCCGGTACGTATCTTCCGTTTTGGCGATATGGGCGCTTCGCAGGTCGATATGGATCTGTCGCGCACCCGCTACACCGCTGGGCAGGTGGTACGTGCCTGGTCACCGTTCCTGTTCCTGACAGCTACCGTCACGCTGTGGAGCATACCGCCGTTTAAAGCGCTGTTTGCGCCAGGCGGCGCGATGTACCACTGGGTGGTCAATATTCCGGTTCCGTTCCTCGACAAGCTGGTTGCCCGTATGCCGCCGGTCGTACACGAAGCCACGGCCTACGCGGCGGTGTACAAATTTGACTGGTTCTCCGCGACCGGTACCGCAATACTGTTTGCCGCCCTGCTGTCTATCGTCTGGCTGAAGATGAAGCCATCTGCTGCGCTGCAGACCTTTGGTAGCACGCTGAAAGATCTGGCGCTGCCTATCTACTCCATCGGGATGGTGCTGGCGTTCGCGTTTATCTCTAACTACTCCGGGCTTTCATCCACCCTGGCACTGGCCCTGGCACATACCGGCAGCGCATTTACCTTCTTCTCGCCGTTCCTTGGCTGGCTGGGGGTATTCCTGACCGGGTCCGACACCTCATCAAACGCATTGTTCGCCGCCCTGCAGGCCACGGCCGCTCAGCAAATCGGCGTTTCGGATGTGCTGATGGTGGCCGCAAATACCACCGGCGGCGTGACCGGCAAGATGATCTCTCCACAATCTATCGCTATCGCCTGTGCGGCAGTGGGATTAGTGGGGAAAGAGTCTGATCTGTTCCGCTTTACCGTGAAGCACAGTCTGATTTTCACCTGCATGGTGGGTGTGATTACCACGCTGCAGGCCTATGTCTTAACCTGGATGATTCCATGATAGTGATGCCCAGACGCCTGTCAGATGAAGTCGCATCTCGTGTGCGGGCGCTGATTGAAGAACAACAGCTGGAGGCGGGCATGAAGTTGCCCGCTGAACGCCAACTGGCCGTACAGCTCGGCGTATCGCGCAACTCGCTGCGCGAGGCGCTGGCGAAACTGGTGAGCGAAGGCGTGTTGATTAGCCGTCGTGGCGGCGGGACGTTTATCCGCTGGCAGCATGAGGCATGGTCTGAACAAAACATCGTTCAGCCGCTGAAAACCCTGCTGGCGGACGACCCTGATTACAGTTTCGATATTCTGGAAGCCCGCCACGCCATCGAAGCCAGCACCGCCTGGCATGCAGCTATGCGTGCCACTGCTGCCGACAAAGAGAAGATCAGACTCTGTTTCGAGGCCACACAAAGCGAAGATCCAGATCTCGCCTCGCAGGCAGATGTTCGCTTTCATCTCGCCATTGCGGAGGCCTCGCACAACGTGGTGCTGTTACAGACCATGCGCGGTTTCTTCGACGTATTGCAGTCTTCGGTGAAACAGAGCCGTCAGCGTATGTACCTTGTGCCGCCCGTATTTTCGCAACTGACGGCGCAGCATCAGGCCGTCCTGGATGCGATTGTTGCCGGAGATGCCGACGGAGCGCGTAAAGCAATGATGGCGCACCTCAGTTTTGTCCACACCACGATTAAACGATTTGATGAAGATCAGGCCCGCCAGGCGCGTATCACCCGCCTGCCCGGTGACCCTGGTGAGAATAGCAGGGAGAACAACACATGATTATTTCAGCAGCCAGCGACTATCGCGCCGCAGCCCAGCGCATCCTACCCCCCTTCTTGTTCCACTATATAGACGGTGGGGCGTATGCAGAGCACACTCTGCGCCGTAACGTGGCAGACCTGTCTGAAGTGGCACTTCGCCAGCGCGTGCTGAAGAATATGTCCGACCTGAGCCTGGAGACAAAGCTGTTCAACGAAACGCTCTCCATGCCGGTGGCCCTTGCACCTGTCGGTCTGTGCGGCATGTACGCGCGCCGGGGCGAAGTTCAAGCCGCCGCCGCCGCTGATGCCAAAGGCATTCCGTTTACGCTTTCCACGGTATCCGTATGTCCGATTGAAGAAGTCGCCCCAACCATCAAACGTCCGATGTGGTTTCAGCTATATGTTCTGCGCGATCGTGGCTTTATGCGCAACGCGCTGGAGCGCGCCAAAGCGGCGGGTTGCTCCACGCTGGTCTTTACCGTCGATATGCCAACCCCTGGTGCACGCTACCGTGACGCCCATTCCGGGATGAGCGGCCCAAATGCCGCACTACGCCGCTACTGGCAGGCAGTCACCCATCCACAGTGGGCATGGGACGTTGGCCTGAACGGTCGCCCACATGATTTAGGTAATATCTCGACTTATCTTGGTAAACCTACCGGTCTTGAGGATTACATCGGCTGGCTGGCGAATAACTTCGATCCGTCGATTTCCTGGAAAGACCTCGAGTGGATCCGCGAATTTTGGGATGGTCCGATGGTGATCAAAGGGATCCTCGATCCCGAAGATGCCCGAGACGCCGTACGCTTTGGTGCGGACGGCATCGTTGTCTCTAACCACGGTGGTCGCCAGTTAGACGGCGTGCTGTCTTCAGCTCGCGCGTTACCCGCTATTGCCGATGCGGTAAAAGGCGATATCACCATTCTGGCAGACAGTGGGATCCGCAACGGTCTGGATGTCGTACGTATGATTGCGCTGGGCGCGGATAGCGTACTGCTGGGGCGGGCCTATCTGTACGCGCTGGCGACCCACGGCAAGGCCGGGGTGGCGAATCTGCTAAATCTGATCGAGAAAGAGATGAAGGTGGCAATGACCCTGACCGGTGCGAAGTCGATTAGCGAAATCAGCGGTGATTCGCTGGTACAGGAACTGGGCAAACAGGTGGCTGACTACCCGATGCAGCCCAAACGTGGAAATGCGGCGTAAACGTTAATTTGCTATGCTGCCCCGTACTTAAGGGGGCAGCATGCTAAACATCGTTTTATTCGAACCAGAAATCCCGCCAAATACCGGCAATATTATCCGTCTTTGCGCCAACACCGGCTTTCGTCTGCATATTATTGAGCCAATGGGCTTTACCTGGGACGACAAGCGCCTGCGTCGCGCGGGGCTGGATTACCATGAATTTACCGCTGTGCTACGCCACCCTGATTACGCCGCCTTCGTCGCCGCAGAAAATCCGCAACGTCTGTTTGCCCTGACCACCAAAGGTACTCCAGCGCATAGCGCGGTAAGCTATCAGGATGGGGATTATCTGATGTTTGGCCCGGAAACTCGCGGTCTGCCAGCCAGCATCCTCGACGCGCTGCCTGCCGAACAAAAAATTCGTATTCCGATGATGCCGGACAGTCGCAGCATGAACCTGTCGAATGCGGTGTCGGTGGTGGTGTATGAGGCCTGGCGCCAGTTAGGTTATCCCGGCGCGGTATTGCGTAGTTGATTTTTGTCGGATGGCGGCTGACGCCTTATCCGACCTACGAAAGAATTTACCGTTATTTTTCGAGCGTTATCGGCGCAGTCAGGTTGGACACGGACTGCGCTTGCCGACCTGCGCGTACACGTAGTACGTGAGGATGGCGAGCACAGCCCGGGTTCAAGATGACAAGTAAGATAGCTCGAAATCAGATTCCATCGCCGTATTCGAAAGTATGATGAATCCCGTTGAAATGCTGATCCATATCCATAGACGGCTTATCGCTGTCTGGCTTACCGACGATGCGCGCCGGTACGCCTGCGGCGGTGGTATGCGGCGGTACGGGCTGTAGCACGACCGAACCTGCGCCAATCTTCGCGCCGCGTCCGACTTCAATGTTGCCGAGAATTTTTGCTCCCGCGCCGATCATCACGCCTTCACGAATTTTCGGGTGGCGGTCACCGCCGGCTTTACCGGTCCCGCCCAGCGTGACGGATTGCAGAATAGAGACGTCGTTTTCAATCACCGCGGTTTCACCAACCACAATGCCGGTGGCGTGATCGAGCATAATCCCACGGCCAATTTTTGCCGCCGGATGAATATCTACCTGGAAGGTAACGGACACCTGATTTTGCAGGAAGATCGCCAGTGCCTGACGCCCCTGATGCCACAGCCAGTGACCGATACGGTAGGCCTGAAGCGCATGAAAGCCCTTCAGATACAGCAGTGGAGTGGAATATTTATCGACAGCCGGGTCACGCGTGCGTACTGCCTGAATATCGCAGGCCGCTGAGGCAATCATTTCAGGATCGGCCGCGTAGGCCTCTTCTACGACTTCGCGAATCGCAATGGCGGGCATGATTGGAGAAGCGAGTTTATTCGCCAGCATATAGCTTAGCGCACTGCCGAGATTTTCATGCTTGAGCAGCGTTGCGTGGTAAAAACTGGCCAGCATTGGCTCACATTCCGCCAGTGCCCGGGCTTCCGCTTTAATGTTTTTCCAGACGATATCCAGTTCTTCACACGGCATTGCGTACTCCAGAAGGTAGCAAAACGACCGATCCGTTCTTCGCGGATCGGGTCGTTATATTCAACAGTTCCTTACAGCTAGTGGCGACTCAGCTCGTCCTTGCGTGCACGGCCTAATAACGTCAATGCTGCCTCGCGCGCGTTTTTTCCGCAATACAATACTTGATAAATTTCCTCGGTTATTGGCATCTCAACACCAAAACGGTGCGCCAATTCACGAACTTCTTTCGTATTGCGATAGCCTTCAACCACTTGGCCAATCTTGTCCTGCGCACCCTGCACGTCCATCCCCTGGCCGAGCATCATGCCAAAACGACGGTTGCGCGACTGGTTGTCGGTACAGGTCAGCACCAGATCGCCTAAACCCGCCATCCCCATAAAGGTGGCAGGATCGGCCCCCAGCGCCGCACCAAGACGAGACATTTCGGTCAACCCACGGGTGATCAATGCGGTTCGTGCATTCGCGCCGAAACCGATGCCGTCAGACATCCCTGCGCCAATGGCAATGACGTTTTTCACCGCACCGCCAAGCTGTACGCCAATGAAATCCGGATTGCTGTATACGCGGAAGCTTTTGCCGCAGTGCAGCAACTGCTGGAGATCGTCAGCAAAGGTGTCGTCCGTCGAGGCCAAAGAAATCGCCGTCGGCATGCCCGCAGCCAACTCTTTGGCGAACGTCGGGCCGGAAATAACCGCCAGTGGAATTGAGTCCCCCAGCGCTTCACGCGCGACGTCCTGCAGCAGACGCCCTGTTTCCGCTTCCAGACCTTTTGTCGCCCAGACCAGTCGTGCGTCAGGACGCATCAATGGTTTGATGTTACGCAGCACTTCGCCAAAGACGTGGCTCGGCACCACCACCAGAATATTACGACTGGCGGCCAGTGCAGTGGCTAAATCACTTTCCAGGCGCAGCGTGTCGGGAAAAGGCACATCAGGAAGGAACGCGACGTTGCAGCGATCGTGCTCGAGAGTCGCGATATGTTTAGGATCATGGCCCCACAGGACAACCTGATGGCCATTTCTTGCCAGGGTGATGGCAAGAGCGGTGCCGTACGAGCCGGCACCAATCACAGTCATTGAAGCATTACTTTGGTTCATCAGGCATCCTGATGTTCTTCAGTACCTTCGCCAGCCTGCTGCTGTAAATAGTTCATGAACAGCGCATCAAAGTTGACCGGCGCAAGGTTCAGTTGCGGGAACGTACCGCGTGAAACCAGGCTGGTGATGCATTCGCGGGCATACGGGAACAGAATGTTCGGGCAGTATGCGCCCAGGCAATGCGCCATCTGAGTCCCTTCGATACCACTGATGGAGAAAATACCGCCCTGCTGAACTTCGCACAGGAACGCAGTTTCTTCACCCAGGGAAGCCGTTACGGTGACACGCAGCACTACTTCATACACGTCATCTGCCAGTTGGGTAGATGCGGTATCAAGATCCAGTTTAACCTCTGGCTGCCAATCTTTCTGGAAAACATGCGGTGCATTTGGCGCTTCGAAAGACACATCCTTGGTATAAATACGTTGGATCTGGAAAGCCATTTCAGTGTTATTTTGTTCTGACATGTTGAGAAAACCCTTTAGTGTTGTCCTTTAAATACTTCGGTACGCCTTAACGCAGCAGCGGATCCAGTCCACCACGCGCATCCAACGCATACAAGTCGTCACAACCACCAATGTGCTGTGCATCAATAAAAATCTGCGGAACCGTAGTACGGCCACTGCGCTTGATCATTTCTTCACGCTTCACGGCATCACCGTCAATCGGAAGCTCCTGGAAACTCACACCTTTGCTGTTTAACAGCGCCTTTGCGCGATGGCAAAACGGGCAGGTTGCTTTGGTATAGATCTCAATATTGGCCATGACTTATTCTCCAGTGTTCTTTTTACCCTGCGGCATGAAAGAAGACGGGTAAATTACTTGCCGCGAACCAGTGGCAGATTCTCACCACTCCAGCCCGCTACGCCATCTTTCAGTACAGACACCTGCTCAAAACCGGCTTTGATCAGCGCAGTTGCTGAATCCTGGCACTGCATGCCTGAGCCATCAACCACAATAACAGGTTTGTTTTTGTGTTTTTCCAGTTCGCCAAAGTTGTTGGCTTTGATTTCGCTCGGCAGCAGGTTCGTAGAGCCAGCGATATGACCTTTGCGGAAGTCGTCGCGCTGACGTAAATCCACGACAACGGCGTCTTCTTTATTGATGAGACGTGTGGCTTCTCCGCGCGTAATCACCTTCACTTTGGAAGTCAGGCTCTTAAACGTGGTAAATAATACAGCCGCCAGTAACGCAATCCAGGCGATACTCAATACAGGGTGGCGACTAACAAATTGCATAATTTCTTGCATGGGGGGTAACAACTCCCGACTCAGTGATTAAAAAAACCAGGAAAGGAGTATACCTGCGCGTTGGCGCAAATACAGCCAGAGCGTGCATTGGATTGCATTTTTGCGGGGCGCTACGGAAAAAAAAACCTAAAACCACGCCGTCTGCGGCGCGCTCTGGTCGATTATTTGATCTTCCGGGGCTACTTTATCGATTCAGCTGTAGTAAAATTACGCAATTATTTTTTATCTATTAAGTGTGAGGTTGTCGCAATGTCGGTTTCTAAAAAACCTATGGTACTGGTGATTCTGGATGGCTATGGCTATCGCGAAGACAGCCAGGATAACGCCATCTTTAATGCCAAAACCCCGGTAATGGATGCCCTGTGGGCAAAACGTCCGCATACCCTGATTGATGCGTCTGGCCTGGAAGTTGGCCTGCCCGATCGCCAGATGGGCAACTCCGAAGTCGGTCACGTCAACCTGGGCGCGGGCCGCATCGTGTATCAGGACCTGACCCGTCTGGATGTAGAAATTAAAGAGCGTACTTTCTTCGCTAACCCGGTGCTGACCAATGCGGTCGACCAGGCAAAAAATAGCGGCAAAGCGGTTCACATCATGGGTCTGCTCTCTGCGGGCGGTGTTCACAGCCACGAAGATCACATCATGGCGATGGTAGAAATGGCTGCTGAACGCGGCGCGGAAAAAATCTATCTGCACGCTTTCCTTGATGGCCGTGATACCCCGCCGCGCAGCGCTGAACATTCACTGCAGAAATTCGAAGAGAAATTTGCCGCACTGGGCAAAGGCCGCGTAGCGTCCATCATCGGTCGTTACTACGCGATGGACCGCGACAACCGTTGGGATCGCGTTGAACAGGCTTATGACCTGATGACGTTGGCCAAAGGCGAGTTCCAGTTCGCTACGGCGGTTGAAGGCCTGCAGGCTGCTTATGCCCGCGACGAAAACGACGAATTCGTGAAAGCGACCGTGATCCGTGCTGAAGGCCAGGCTGAAGCCGCCATGGAAGACGGCGATACGCTGATTTTCATGAACTTCCGTGCCGACCGTGCGCGTGAAATCACTCGTGCGTTTGTTAACGCTGACTTCGACGGCTTCGCCCGTAAGAAAGTCGTTAACCTCAACTTTGTGATGCTGACCGAATACGCGGCCGACATCAAAACTGCGGTTGCTTACCCACCAGCATCTCTGGCTAACACCCTTGGCGAGTGGATGGCGAAGCACGACAAAACGCAGTTGCGTATTTCCGAAACCGAAAAATATGCGCACGTGACCTTCTTCTTCAACGGCGGCGTAGAAGAGCCGTTCAAAGGCGAAGACCGCATCCTGATCAACTCGCCGAAAGTTGCGACCTACGATCTGCAGCCGGAGATGAGCTCTGCTGAGCTGACCGAAAAACTGGTTGCGGCGATTGAGAGCGGAAAATACGACACCATCATTTGTAACTACCCGAACGGCGACATGGTTGGTCATACCGGAGTGATGGAAGCAGCGGTTAAAGCGGTTGAAGCGCTGGATCACTGCGTTGAACAGGTCGCGAAAGCGGTTGAATCCGTTGGCGGCCAGTTGCTGATCACCGCGGACCACGGTAACGCAGAGCAGATGCGCGATCCGTCCACCGGTCAGGCGCACACTGCGCACACCAACCTGCCCGTTCCGCTGATTTATGTCGGTGGTAAGAACGTTAAAGCAGTCGAAGGCGGCAAACTTTCTGATATCGCCCCGACGATGCTGACGCTGATGGGTATGGAAATCCCGCAAGAGATGACTGGTAAGCCGCTGTTCATCGTGGAATAATCCCTCCCCATGAGGGGAAAGGCGATTAATACCATCACTCGGGCCGTGAAACCACGTAAGTTTTCAGTCAGGCCCTTGTTCTACGCCAGCGCGCTTAGCGCTGGCGTATTGCTGTGCGCCTTTTCCGCCCACGCGGACGAACGCGACCAGCTCAAATCTATTCAGGCTGATATCGCGGCAAAAGAACGCGCGGTACGCCAACAGCAACAACAACGCGCCACCCTCCTCGCTCAGCTTAAAGCTCAGGAACAAGCCATCGCCGTTGCCGCAAGGCAGTTGCGCGAAACGCAAAACTCACTGGCACAGCTGAATGCGCAAATCGCAGAGATGAACGCAGCACTCGCGAAGCTGGAAAAACAGCGGGCCGCGCAAGAACGCAGCCTGGCAGCCCAACTCGACGCAGCTTTTCGCCAGGGCGAACACACCGGCATTCAGCTCATTCTTAGCGGTGAAGAAAGCCAGCGTGGGCAACGCCTGCAGGCCTATTTCGGCTATCTGAACCAGGCGCGACAGGAAACCATCGCGCAACTGAAACAAACCCGCGAAGAGGTCGACTCGCAAAAAGCCGAGCTGGAAGATAAGCAGAGCGAGCAGCAGACGCTACTGTACGAACAGCGCGCTCAGCAGGCTAAGCTGGAACAGGCACGTAACGAACGTCAGAAAACGCTTTCGAGTCTGGAATCATCGATTCAACAGGGTCAACAGCAACTGGGCGAAATGCGCGCCAACGAATCCCGTCTGCGCAACAGCATTGCCCGTGCCGAAGCCGCAGCCAAAGCGCGTGCGGAACGTGAAGCACGCGAGGCGCAGGCCGTGCGCGATAAGCAACAGGATGCGTCACGAAAAGGCTCAACCTATAAACCGACCGAAAGTGAAAAATCACTGATGTCGCGTACCGGCGGTTTGGGCTCGCCACGCGGTCAGGCATTCTGGCCCGTTCGTGGTCCAACGTTACATCGTTATGGCGAACAGCTGCAGGGTGAGCTACGTTGGAAGGGGATGGTTATTGGTGCATCCGAGGGCACCGAAGTTAAAGCCATTGCCGATGGTCGTGTCATTCTGGCGGACTGGCTGCAGGGTTATGGCCTGGTGGTCGTCGTTGAACACGGTAAAGGCGATATGAGCCTGTACGGTTATAACCAGAGCGCACTGGTCAGCGTCGGTACGCAGGTTCGCGCCGGGCAGCCTATAGCACTTGTGGGTAGCAGCGGCGGTCAGGGCAGGCCGGCACTCTATTTCGAAATTCGTCGCCAGGGTCAGGCGGTCAATCCACAGCCGTGGTTGGGAAGATAAGTTTTGCCACAACAATTTCGTCGTCTACTACTCTCTCTCGCCAGTCTGCTGGCCTTCGCAACACCTGTATTTGCTGGCAAACTCGCCATCGTCATTGATGATTTCGGCTATCGCCCACACACTGAAAACCAGGTACTGGCGATGCCTTCTACCATCTCCGTTGCCGTTCTGCCTAACGCCCCACATGCGCGTGAAATGGCAATCAAAGCGCATAACAGCGGGCATGAAGTCTTGATCCATCTGCCAATGGCGCCGCTGAGCAAGCAGCCGTTAGAGAAAGACACGTTACGCCCTGAAATGAGCAGCGAAGAGATTGAGCGGATTATTCGCGACGCGGTAAGCAAAGTACCGAATGCGGTCGGTCTGAACAACCATATGGGCAGCGCGATGACCTCCAGTCTTTTCGGCATGCAGAAGGTGATGCAGGCGCTGGAACGCTACGACCTCTACTTCCTGGACAGCATGACCATCGGTAACAGCCAGGCAATGCGCGCAGCGTCAGGCACAGGTGTGAAGGTCATCAAACGCAAAGTCTTCCTGGATGACACGCAAAACGAAGCCGATATTCGCCGTCAGTTTAATCGTGCCGTCGAGCTTGCGCGCCGCAACGGTTCCGCAATCGCCATTGGCCACCCTCACCCGTCTACGGTTCGCGTCCTGCAGCAGATGCTGTATAGCCTGCCAGCCGACATCACGCTGGTTCGCCCAAGCAGTTTGCTCAATGAACCACAGGTGGATACCTCCAGACCAAACCTCACACCACCGAAGAACGGTACGCCTGATGCGCCGCGTAATCCTTTCCGCGGGGTGAAATTATGCAAACCGAAACAGCCGTTAGAGCCGGTGTACGCCAGCCGCTTCTTCAGCGTGCTCGGCGAAAGCATCACCCAAAGCACGCTGGTGCAGTATATGCGCCTGCAGTGGCAGGGCTGGCAATAATCAGTCTTTACTATCCAGCGTTAAATGGGCCAGGCGGCGCGGCGTCAATGATTTATCGCGCCACTGGCTAAAACGGATAGCCCACAACAGCACCTGATAACCCAGCTTAACGCTGCAGATATTACTCACCATACGCTTGAACATACCCGATACAAATACTTCAGCAATCATGCGCTGGCGGATTTTCTCGTCCGGCTCTTTACGTATGCAATGACAAACGCGTAGCGCTTCGTAAATCACCTGCTGTTTGAATTCCGGGTAAATTGGAATGCGTCCGGCGTAGTCGTGATTCATCTTATCCAGCAGACGGGTAATTTTGATGTAGTGGCGCTGGTAAGCGAGGTTTTTCAGCCCGGTGCGCGGCAGACGGCTAACAGATGCGCCGTGCAGGAAGTATTTGTACAGCGGGACTTCCGTGTAACGCGCGCGCTTCGCATTAAACATAAACTCCGTTGTCCAGATAATATCCTGGTGGTGCAGGCCAGACAGGAAGGTCAGCCCCGCGTCGCGGATAGTCTGATGACGATAAACGCCCATCCAGACAACGTGCCGCCAACGGCGGCTGGCTAACGCTTTGCGTAACCAGTCTGGCCCGGTCATCACGCCGGTAGAACGAATACGATCGGTAGGAATGGATGCCCAGGTGTGGCCCGTCTCGGCAATACACCAGTCAGCGTTGCACTGCGCAACATCCAGGTTGTCTTTCAGCGCCATATTCATCAGCGTTTCATACATTTCCGGATAGGCAATATCATCTCCGTCTACGTACGCGATGTACTCCCCCCTGGCAACTTTCATACCGGTATTGCGCGCCGCAGAAACGCCCCCATTGCGCTGGTGCAGCAGATGAACGTGCGGATAACGATCCGCATAAGACTGAGCAAGCTCCGCAGAGTTATCCGTAGAGCCATCATTAACAATAATGATCTCCAGGTTCTTCCAGGTTTGCGCAATCAGTGAATCCATACACGCAATGAACGGCTCACCCGTGTTGTAAAGCGGCATAATGACGCTCAGGAGACCAGGGGTATAGGTCATATCAAATCCTGCCAAACAGTAGAGTTATCGGCACTTTTTAGCATATTAAGCGGTAGATTTTCAGAAAAAAATATTAATTCTTTAGCGGAAAATGCGCCGGGCAGGAGGAAGCAAAAAAGCCCCGGACGGTAATGATAATCAACATCCGGGGACAACACACAGAATCCACAGGGTGGATACGGTTAATCCCAGCTCAGGATCACTTTCCCTGACTGGCCTGAACGCATCGCGTCAAAGCCCTGCTGGAATTCATCGATAGAGAATCGATGGGTGATGATCGGCGACAAATCCAGACCAGACTGGATCAGTGCAGCCATTTTGTACCAGGTTTCAAACATCTCACGACCGTAGATACCTTTAATAAACAGCCCCTTAAAGATAACTTTGGTCCAGTCGATTGACATATCAGATGGCGGAATACCCAGCATAGCAATACGGCCACCGTGGTTCATGGTGTCCAACATGGCGCGAAACGCTGGCGGCGCCCCGGACATCTCCAGGCCCACATCAAACCCTTCGGTCATACCCAGTTCAGCCATCACGTCGGTCAGATTCTCTTTCGACACGTTGACCGCGCGGGTGATACCCATTTTGCGCGCCAGCTCAAGGCGATACTCATTAACGTCGGTGATCACCACGTGGCGTGCGCCAACGTGCTTCGCGACCGCTGCCGCCATAATACCGATTGGACCCGCACCGGAAACCAGCACATCTTCCCCAACCAGATCGAACGACAGCGCCGTGTGCACTGCATTACCGAACGGATCGAAGATAGACGCCAGGTCGTCGGAGATATTGTCCGGGATTTTAAATGCGTTAAATGCCGGGATCACCAGGTACTCCGCAAAGCAGCCAGGGCGGTTTACACCGACACCGGTCGTATTGCGGCACAGGTGAGTACGTCCACCGCGGCAGTTACGGCAATGCCCGCAGGTGATATGACCTTCGCCTGAAACGCGATCGCCGATTTTAAAGCCTTTAACTTCCTGACCGATGCCAACAACTTCGCCGACATATTCATGCCCAACGACCATCGGTACCGGGATGGTTTTTTGCGACCATTCATCCCAGTTATAAATGTGAACGTCAGTCCCGCAGATGGCTGTTTTACGGATTTTAATCAGCAAATCGTTATGACCGACTTCCGGTTCAGGAACGTCGGTCATCCAAATGCCCTCTTCCGCTTTCAGTTTGGATAACGCTTTCATTTCACATCCTCAGGCAATAACGCCCAGTTGTTTACCAATGCGTGTGAACGCCTCAACAGCACGCGTAATCTGCTCAGGGGTATGCGCCGCAGACATCTGGGTACGGATACGCGCCTGGCCTTTTGGAACCACCGGATAGAAGAATCCGGTAACGTAAATCCCCTCTTTTTGCAGCTCGCGGGCGAATGCCTGCGCCACTACTGCATCACCCAGCATAACCGGGATGATCGCGTGATCCGCACCGGCTAACGTAAAGCCTGCGGCAGACATTTGCTCGCGGAACTGACGTGCATTCGCCCAAAGGCGATCGCGCAGGTCGCTGCCAGCTTCAACCATTTCCAGCACTTTAATGGAAGCCGCAACAATCGCCGGTGCCAATGAGTTGGAGAACAAATAAGGGCGGGAACGCTGACGCAGCCACTCAACAACTTCTTTGCGCGCTGCGGTGTAACCACCGGATGCGCCGCCGAGTGCTTTACCCAGCGTACCGGTGATGATGTCCACGCGCCCCATCACGTCACAGTATTCATGGGAGCCACGACCATTTTCGCCGACAAAACCGACGGCATGGGAATCATCAACCATGACCAGAGCGTCGTATTTATCCGCCAAATCGCAAACGCCTTTCAGGTTAGCGATTACCCCATCCATAGAGAACACGCCATCAGTGGCGATCAGGATATGACGAGCGCCCGCTTCACGCGCTTCTTTCAGGCGAGCTTCCAGTTCCACCATATCGTTGTTGGCGTAACGGAAACGTTTTGCTTTACACAGACGCACGCCATCAATGATAGAAGCGTGGTTCAGGGCATCGGAAATAATTGCGTCTTCTGCGCCCAGCAGCGTTTCAAACAGGCCGCCGTTGGCGTCGAAGCAGGAAGAGTAAAGGATGGCATCTTCCATACCGAGGAATGCCGCCAGTTTTTGCTCCAGTTGCTTATGGCTGTCCTGGGTACCGCAAATAAAGCGAACCGAAGCCATACCAAATCCGTGAGAATCCATACCCGCTTTTGCCGCAGCAATCAGTTCCGGATGGTTAGCCAGTCCCAGATAGTTGTTCGCACAAAAGTTAATAACGTGGCTTCCATCCGCCACGGTAATATCCGCCTGCTGGGCAGATGTAATAATGCGTTCTTCTTTAAACAATCCTTCCGCACGTGCGGTTTCGAGATCGTTCGTTAACTGTTTGTAAAAATCCCCACGCATTTCAATTCTCCAGACTGGGCAAATTTCAGCACATATTACCCAAAGCTATACGTTGATACGAGATGACGCATCATCACTTCTTCAAAATGAAGCATAAATCACGTGTACCCGCACGGCTTATCGGTGAATGGCTGAAGCCTAAGCCATGTAGTGATATGATAGAAGTATTCGTGTCTGAGATTGTCTCTGACTCCATAATTCGAAGGTTACATTTATGATCATCGTTACCGGCGGCGCGGGCTTTATCGGCAGCAACATCGTTAAGTCCCTGAATGATAAAGGCATCACCGACATCCTGGTGGTGGACAACCTGAAAGACGGCACCAAGTTTGTTAACCTGGTGGATCTGAATATTGCTGACTACATGGACAAGGAAGACTTCCTGATCCAGATTATGGCCGGGGAAGATTTCGGCGATATCGAAGCGATTTTCCACGAAGGCGCATGCTCTTCCACCACCGAGTGGGACGGCAAGTATATGATGGACAACAACTATCAATACTCCAAAGAGCTACTGCACTACTGCCTGGAGCGTGAAATCCCGTTCCTGTACGCATCCTCTGCCGCCACCTACGGCGGGCGCACTTCTGATTTCATCGAATCCCGTGAATATGAGAAACCGCTGAACGTCTATGGCTACTCAAAATTCCTGTTCGACGAGTACGTGCGTCAGATCCTGCCAGAAGCCAATTCACAGATTGTTGGCTTCCGCTATTTCAACGTCTACGGACCGCGTGAAGGCCACAAAGGCAGCATGGCAAGCGTTGCTTTCCACCTCAACACCCAGCTTAACAATGGCGAAACGCCAAAACTGTTTGAAGGCAGTGAAAACTTCAAACGTGATTTCGTTTACGTAGGCGACGTGGCTGCGGTAAACCTGTGGTTCCTGGAAAACGGGGTTTCCGGCATCTTTAACCTCGGTACAGGTCGTGCGGAATCTTTCCAGGCCGTTGCCGATGCTACGCTGGCGTACCACAAAAAAGGCAGCATTGAGTACATTCCATTCCCGGAAAAACTGAAAGGCCGCTACCAGGCATTTACCCAGGCAGATCTGACGAACCTGCGCGCAGCGGGCTATGACAAGCCGTTTAAAACCGTCGCCGAAGGCGTCACGGAATATATGGCCTGGCTGAACCGCGACAACGCTACAAATTCACAAAATCATTCGAGCGGTATCAAGGCGGCAACTAAGTGAACCTCCGGGAGCTTACAAGAGTAAGTGACCGGAGTGAACGCAGGCAGCCAACGCAGAGACAGCTTGAAGGATGAAGTGAATGAAGATTTTGGTGGTTGGCCCGTCTTGGGTGGGCGACATGATGATGTCGCAAAGTCTCTATCGCACGCTCAAGGCGCGCTATCCCCAGGCGATAATCGACGTGATGGCACCTGCCTGGTGCCGTCCGTTATTGTCGCGCATGCCAGAAGTCAACGAAGCTATCGCCATGCCGTTGGGGCACGGCGCGCTGGAGATCGGCGAGCGCCGTAAACTCGGCCACAGTCTGCGTGAGAAGCGCTATGACCGCGCTTATGTGCTGCCTAACTCGTTTAAATCCGCTCTGGTGCCATTCTTTGCGGGTATTCCCCATCGTACCGGTTGGCGTGGCGAGATGCGCTACGGTCTGCTGAACGATGCGCGCGTACTGGATAAAGACGCATGGCCACTGATGGTCGAGCGCTATGTGGCTCTGGCTTATGATAAAGGCGTGATGCTGACGGCCAAAGATTTGCCGCAGCCTCTGCTATGGCCACAGTTGCAGGTCAGCGAGGGTGAAAAATCGCTAACCTGTAGCCAGTTCTCCCTTTCAGCCGAACGCCCCATCATCGGTTTTTGCCCAGGTGCGGAATTTGGTCCAGCAAAACGCTGGCCACATTACCACTACGCAGAGTTGGCGAAGCAATTGATCGATGAAGGCCATCAGATTGTGCTGTTTGGCTCAGCAAAAGACCATGAAGCTGGCAATGAGATCCTGGCAACGCTGAGCACTGAACAGCAAGCCTGGTGCCGTAATCTGGCGGGCGAAACACAGCTGGAACAGGCCGTCATTCTGCTCGCCGCCTGCAAAGCGGTCGTCACCAACGATTCTGGATTAATGCACGTGGCCGCAGCACTGAACCGTCCACTGGTCGCATTGTATGGTCCAAGCAGCCCGGATTTTACGCCCCCGCTTTCCCACAAGGCACGTGTCATTCGCCTGATTACGGGGTATCACAAAGTGCGTAAGGGCGATGCGGCAGAAGGCTATCACCAGAGCCTGATTGACATCACACCCCAGCGCGTACTGGAAGAACTCAACGACCTGTTGTTACAAGAGGAAGCCTGACGGATGCGGGTTCTGATCGTTAAAACGTCGTCTATGGGCGATGTACTGCATACGTTGCCTGCATTAACCGATGCGCAGCAGGCTATTCCGGGTATTCAATTTGATTGGGTGGTGGAAGAAGGGTTCGCTCAAATCCCCTCCTGGCATTCAGCCGTTGACCAGGTTATTCCAGTAGCGATCCGTCGCTGGCGTAAAGCCTGGTTTTCAGCGCCGATTAAAGCCGAGCGTAAAGCGTTTCGTGATGCGGTGCGTTTACAGAAGTATGACGCGATAATCGATGCGCAGGGTTTGGTTAAAAGCGCGGCGTTGGTGACACGTCTGGCACGTGGCATCAAGCATGGTATGGACTGGAGCACAGCCCGCGAACCGCTGGCGAGTCTGTTTTATAATCGCAAACATCACATAGCCAAACAGCAGCACGCGGTAGAACGTACGCGTGAATTGTTCGCCAAAAGTCTGGGGTATGCTAAACCGCAGTTGCAGGGTGATTACGCGATTGCGCAGCATTTTATGAATGAACATAAGGCTGATGCAGGCCAGTATGCTGTATTTCTGCACGCCACGACACGTGATGATAAGCACTGGCCAGAAGCCAACTGGCGGGAGCTGATTGGCCTGTTAAATAATACGGGCATCCGTATTAAACTCCCCTGGGGTGCTCCTCATGAAGAAGCGCGCGCCAAAAGGCTGGCAGAAGGGTTTCCCTACGTTGATGTCCTGCCGCGAATGAGTCTGGAAGATGTGGCTCGCATTCTGGCGGGGGCAAAGTTTGTGGTGTCGGTTGATACAGGATTGAGCCATTTAACCGCCGCGTTGGATCGCCCTAATATTACGTTGTATGGCCCAACGGATCCCGGACTGATTGGGGGATATGGGAAGAATCAATACACACAGCAAAGCCATTCCGGAAAATTGCAGGATCTGGATGCTAACTTAGTCAACATATCGCTAGTTGATAATAATTTGCTTTAACTTTAAGAGATGAACCATGCTTCGCCAACACATGTTTTCTCGCTTTATTTATAGTATAAAAAATAATCCATTCGATTTTATATACTTCTTATTTTACGCTGGGATCCTGGCAACGCTTGCGATGGTGTTGGTCAATCCAGATGAAGCGCTGAAGGTATTTATTTTCTCCACGGCGCTATCTCTACCGCTTATAGGAAAAAATATAAAACATGTGTGCAGTAACAAACAAAACCTGGTTTTACCTGTTATGTTGTTGCTCTTCGGTTTACTCCAGATTATTTGGGTAGAAATATTTAAACAGCCAGGATCTGCTTTTACCGGAGCCTATAGGTCATACCAGAACGGTGGCAAAGTGATGATTTTTGCCGCACTGGTTATGACCGCTTTGGCATCGCGAGAGCCATGTGCCAACACAACTCGCATCACCAGTATCTGGACAATTCTTACAGCAATAGGTCTGTATCTTTTCGCAGGCTACGAGGTCGCCGGGGCACCAGATATTATGACCTACCGTGTTGCGCTGGGCTTTGAACACCAAACCGGCACAGCCTACGCTCTGACGCTAATTGCATTATTAGCCTCTCAGGCCATTATTAATCTGCGTCTAAAACACACCGTTGCACTCTATCTGTTACATTTTTTGATATCGCTGGCAGTCATCATCACAACGCAAACTCGAGCCGCTATTTTGGTATACCCGATCCTGAGTGTCGGCCTATTCCTGATGTACTATCGTCACAACCGCACCATGCTATTAAGGGCACTGCTGGGTTTTGTAATACTGGTGGGGGCTGCTGCAATCCCCTTAAAACCAATCATTGAAAGCCGCTATCAGAACTTCCTGGTTGATCTGCACTCTTATAATCAAAACAATAGTAATACTTCTATCGGTGCGAGACTGGCGATGCAACGGGCAGGTATTGAAGCCGGGAAAGTGCACCACTGGGGACAGTCACTCGAACAACGCGGAGCAGAAATTCAGCGACTTGCGGTGCAGGACACCTCGCTGCAAGGGGCACTTGAGTTCATTAACGTCCACCTGCATAACGAAATAGTTGATACCTTCTCACTAAAAGGCATCCCTGGTGTTGTTGTGCTACTCTTGCTCTATACTGCCATGTTTTTAATAGCTTACTGGCAACGTAGTCCTCTGTTGTTCGTCGTCTCAGGCGCTATCGCAGTCTATGGCTTGAGTGATTTATTATTGTATGCCAAAGGTGAAGCCCTGAGCAGCGTGCTGGCGTTATGTGTAGCAGCAGTACTGAGCTCGAATCCAACAAGAGAACGATGCCATGGTTAACGCTTCCGGTTATTTACTGAGCATTATTATACCTACATACAACAACGCTGAACTCATCACAGCGACGTTGGCGTCTATACATCAGAGCATCACTGATGATGTGGAGGTAATAATTGTTAATGATGGCTCTACGGATTTAACCGAAGAGCGTATAAATGCGTTTTACCGCGAAAAAGATTGTCATAATGTTAAATATATAAGTCAAAAAAATCAGGGTGTTGCAATCACCCGTAATGTTGGTCTTGCTCATGCGACAGGGAAGTATATTGGTTTTGTAGACAGTGATGATATTGTCTGCCAGAATTATTTTACAATTCTCTTGCCTAAGTTAAGAGACGAAAAATATGACATCATCGAATTTAACTTAACTCGAGATATAAACAATTTGTATAAGAACGCGCCGAAAATGGAAAACAACATTACCCAGCGCGAAATAATCTTATCAGATGACAATTACGCCCCTCTATTACCAACATTCAAGGCAGGGCAATGGCATCTGATGACAAAAATCTTTCACCGCAATATCATTGGTAGCGATAAGTTCGAGGAACATCGCCGCTACGAAGACATGATTTTTTGCCCATTCCAGTATTTTAAATGCCATAAGATTCTAAAAATCGAGAATAAGTTATATTACTACCGAGTAAACGATAAAAGTATTACCGAGAACATTATTGATAGTGACGCTGACAGCATCTTCTTTGCTATGCGAAAAATGTATAACTATATTAATGAAAATAGGTCCAAGCGTACTGTTGCGACATTTATGATTATCAATTGCTTTCTCGAAGGACGTAAACTTTTACGCAAGAAAAAAGGCTATTATCGCTATAGCGAGAGTATGCTAAATGACATTCAGAATGCACTTGCATGCTGCGATACGAAAATCGTTAAGAAGAAAATAATTCTGAAGATGAAATATCCCCATATCGATCGTTCTATTTCTGAAACAAGATATAAGATAATATCTGCTTGCAAAAGCTTATTCTTGCGAAAGGGATTTTAACATGTTTGAAAAAGTTGACCGGATTCTTATTTGCAAGCTCAAGTTTTATGGGGATGTTCTGCTAACTACGCCTGTCATTGCCAGCATTCGGGCACGTTATCCACAAGCTAAGATCGATCTGTTGCTCTATAAAGATACCAAAGCAATCTTAGCTGCCCATAAAGATATCAATAATTTTTATCTGATTGAGAAAAAGCAAGGCCTGCTGTCAACAGTGAAAAATTACCTTTCAGTACGTAAACAACTGAAGAAAAATCACTACGACCTGATCGTTAACCTCACCGAACAATGGCCGATCGGCGCTCTTATAGCGTCTTTGCGTTGCCCTTCAATTGCTTTTGAGCGCGAAAAAGATCAGTGGAACCGACTTTTTACGCGAGTAACGCCATCCATTGGAACACATATTGTTGAACAAAATTTATCTATTCTAAAAGGTATCGGGTTTAGCGAAACAGAACTGAAGAAAGAGATGTCTCTTTGTTATCGCCCTGACGACTATCAACATTTAGTTACCCTACTCCCGGAATTGCCTTCACAAAAATATGTCGTTATTCAACCCACTGCCAGACAAGAGTTTAAATGCTGGGACGATGAAAAATTCGCGCATGTTATAGACCACCTTCATCGGTGTGGTCTGCATGTTTATCTTACCTGTGGGCCAGCGCTAAGTGAGCAGCAGCAGGTTCAGCGCATTGCTGAACTGTGTCAATCCACCCCTGATCTGACGCTGGCAGGTAAAACCACCTTTTTGCAGTTGGCTGCATTGATCGATCATGCAGTTCTGTACATTGGCGTCGATTCTGCTCCTATGCATATGGCAGCGGCGCTAAAGACACCGCAGGTCTGCCTGTTTGGCGCCACCAATTATCAACAGTGGAAGCCATGGTCAGATAAAGCTTTATTGATTTGGGCTGGCGATTATCATCCAATGCCTTCTCGAGATAAACTCGACAGATCTAAAAAATATCTAACATGGATACCGGAGCAAGCTGTGATTGACGCTATCGATAAGGTACTTCATGATAGTGACAATATAAAAGGTAATGAGAAAGCATAAATGGACAGCAAAAAAAACGTTATTAACATTGCTTACTGTACAGATGCCAATTATCTGGAATATGTAGCAGTGTCCATTATGTCTGTCATAATGAACAACCCGGGGCAAGATCTGTCATTCTTCGTCTTTGTCTATGACGTTACAGATGAAGAAATCAATAAACTGCGTTCTACCAGTGATAAAATTCAGGTTATCAATATCGATAAGGAAGAGATTGAAAAGTATAACAATGACTTTGCAATCAAACACCTGAACCGTTCAATCTATATGCGATTAGCGGTCCCACGACTGCTTAGGGATAAGGTAGAGTCTTTTATCTATTTAGATGCAGACACACTGTGCTTCGACAGCATTCATGAAATTAATAACATTGACATTAGTGAAGTTATTTGTGCCGTCAGTCATGATTCGCTTGATAATAGTAGCAACAAAAATGCGAAACGATTAAATTTAACGACAGATTTTTATTTCAACTCCGGATTTATGTATATTAATATCAAAAAATGGACTGAACATAATATTGAAATAAAAGCCAACCAAATATTGTTCGATCGGGTCAAAAATCTCCCTTATCCGGATCAAGATGCTCTGAACATTGCTATTAATGGCAATGTTAAATTTATTGATAACAAATGGAATTTTTTATTTAACTGGTTTACTGAACAACAGAAAGAGACCTTCTTTTTTCAAAAAGATACTCTACCACGTATTATCCATTTCACCGGTGGAAGGAAACCCTGGTATAAAGAACACACTGGGCTTTCACAGCAACTTTATCTTTTCTACCATCATTTCACGCCATGGCGAAATACTGAACTACGGTCTTATGCTCCACGTATGAGGCCTACTGATTATCGTGTTTACTCACGTCAGGAAGCCCAAAAGGGAAATTACTATGCCTCTCTCAAATGGTATATGAAATACCTTAAGACTAAATTACGTTAATAAAAAACTCCCTTACGGGAGTTTTTTATTATTTTTTTAATTTTTCACGCAAATAACCAATATAACTGATTACTGAGGCGAAATACTTCCCTTGTAACCTTTCATGGCGTGACTTCTTTTTGTACTGTTTTGGCGTTCTGGCAGGTAGCAGTGGAACTGTCGCCCACGGAGAAGCCTTCCAGGCTTCAACAAAGTACTGTGCTGAAGGATAGTTAGCCCATGAATTCCAGGGTTTAGTTACACCAACATAATGAATAAGAATAGTGTCATTGGTGATGTATTCTTTATATCGAGAAGTGTCTTTACTCTTTAACTCTTGTTTAATGCCATATATTGCATCGTAGATTCTAGGTAGAAAAATGGTTTTCCCTAAAAACATAATATTCAAAACATCCTGATCAAGAAACGCAAATTTCTTGGTTTTGTCCAACAGAATAGAAAATGCTTTAGCGAAAAACTGTTGTTCCTTCCACTTCTTTAAATTAGCAAAAATAACACCAGCATTAAAATATTGCTCAACAAATTCCGGAACGTTAAGTCGAGTGGCAGCATATGAACGACTGTCATCAATATCTTGAATAACTGCAGCCACATGATGCTCAAACTGAATTTTTGTTAATTCAATCAACGACCCTTTACATACCACATCGGCATCTATATATAATAAATTATCAATTTTTTCACTAAGATACTCAAATGCAATAAACCTAAAATAGGTCGCATAAGACCACGCATTCCCGCATGGCAAAACCTTTAATCCTTCAGCATTCATCACATAAACAGTTATATTCGTTGAATACTGCTTTGCTAATATTTCTAATTTTTGCTGATAGTCTGAGTCAATATAATCAGTAAAAAGATGAAAATGAATATTGATATCTTGATTATGTAGTAAAACGGACGACATCGAAACCGCCGCGCCAAACATAAAGTTCTGATCAACCCCCCAGGCGATATTGAGCTGTGGTTTTTGTTCTTTTGGAGCACCAAAGAACTCAATGGTATCCTTGATAGACTGATGACAATCAAAATTCATGTACTACACCTTTTCAATATGCTATCTGACAATTATATGCACAACTAACTAGTGTGACCGTGCGTTATGTAGTTTATTTTTTATATACATTACATGACTAAGCACCGAACGGATATATTTACGTTGTGCCCTTTCATGCCGTGACTTGCGTTTATATAGTTTTGCCGTATTTGCATTTAATAAAGATTTTTCCGCCCATGCTGATTTTTTATAGGCATCTATAAAAAACTTGGCTACCGGGTATTTGGCCCATGAATGCCATGGCTTAGTAACACCGACATAGTGTATTAATACCGTATTATCGGTGATGAAATTCTGATATAGTTTATCATTCTTATTTTTCAGTTCCTGATCCACACCATAAATACAGTTAAAATCTCTTCTCAGGAAAATAACATTACCGACAAACAAGATGTTCAGCACATCCTGATCAAAATAAAGAAGCTCTTTTTGACGTTTGTCTAAAATGGAAAATGCTTTAGTCAACAACTGCTGTTCACGCCACACTTCGAGATTGGCAAATACCACGCCAGAGTTAAAGTAACCGTTACTCAGTTCAGGAATGCCGAGCCTGTTGCCGGATTTAATACGCACATCATCGATATCATTGATGACAGCCGCATATTCCCCACAGAAATTAATCTCCGTAAGCTCTTGCAATGAACCTTTACAGATAACATCGGCATCAAGATACAGTACAGAGCTTAGCTCCGTACTTAAATATTCAAATGCAAGATAACGATAGTACATCGCATAAGTCCATGATTTCGTACTCGGTAGTTCACGAAATACCGCGTTATCGAACACAAGAACCGTCACAGTCGTACTATACATTTGGGTCAGGCGTTTTACACTCTCCAGATAATCGTCATCTATATAGTCTGTTGCTATATAAAAGTGAATATCAATATCAGGGTTATTCACTAATACTGAGGTCATTGAAATGCCAGAACCAAATAAAAAATTACGGTCGACACCATACGCAACACTTAGTTTTTTACTCTTCTCATGCGTAGAGCTGTCTATGACGTGTTTTTGAATAACTAGCTTCTGGAAATCAATGTTCATAATAAAATGGCCTCAAACTTTATATGTGATTTATAGCGCTTTTCTTATTGTTCTTCGTCTTATTTTTTGCGCTTTTGTGACAGCCTGTTCAAACAACCTGACTTCCTGACGAAAGATTTCACGTAGTGGCATCGAAAAATAGACACGTAAAAAACGGTAGATATCTCTGGACGTCAGACCGATCTCAAGTGAAGAGAAATAGAGTCCGATCAAGTCCTTGTCTCGCCAGCGGCGCGGTACATGTTGACGAATTTGTGCACGATGCAGATCGATTACGGAAAGTTTGATATCCGCAATATTTTCTGGCATCGGTTGTTGGAGTAAAAAATGGCAAATATAGCAATCCCGATGATTTACTCCACCCCGATGCATTTTACCCACCATTTCTGCCACACGGGTAATAATGGTCCGTTTTAATACAAAATCAGGACGCTCAACTCCCCACCCGGCACAAAAATCTTCAAGGCTGATGGCGGGAGAAAGGTCCTCAGTGATGATAAACGAGGTTCGCTCTAACGGATTCAGACCTTTTTGACCAAATGCAACCCCTGTCATAGTATCAACATTCAGTTCTTTTAAGCGGTGAATCGCCAGCCACTCACGGTCGGCACCCAGTACAGGCATACGCAGAGATATAAGGTTCTTCACCACTTCTTTAAGCGTGGTTCCATGATGATATTTAAGAAAATAACCCTTTCCCATCATCTCAAAACGTAGGGTACGCCGTGTTTCCAGAGCGCGAAAAACCTCACCATCCAGCTTAGTGACTTCAGTAAACGGGTCTTTTCCTTGCCACTGCGTGGCAAATGGTTCTTTTAATTCAATCATTCTTAGGACCTAAAATGATATCTGCAGCTTTATCTGCCAGGCTGTAGAGATCTTCTGTATCAGCAAAATGCCGCGCGTTCCCGGCCCAACGGCTTCTCTGCTCATTATTTTGCAGCGCATCGAAAAGTGCTGTATTCAGATTTTCCTGCTCAAAAGGTTCAGGAATCACCACCCCACATTGTGCGGCGTTGATATAACCCGCATAGCCGCAAACTTCGGTAGTTAATACTGGTAGCCCGGCAACTACAGCTTCTAGCAAGACAATACCGGCAGCTTCCTGTACAGCGGGGTGAAGTAATAAATCAGCAGCAGACATCAATTCTGCGACATCGTCTCGCCCCGAGAAGAACTGCACTTGTTCTTCAACCCCCAATTGACGAGCCTGAGCGCGATAGCGATCGGCCTTATCCTGACCAACAACCATCAATCGCGTGCGGTGGCGGATGACATCAGGCAAAGAAGCCAACGCCTGTAATGTTCTTGGCACGCCTTTGCGTTTGAAATCGGAACCTACCTGTAAGAGTAAGTACTGATCGAGACCAATATCGTTTTTTTCTCTGATAACCTGCCGGCTGTTTTCAGGTTGTTGGCTGTACTTTCGGTCAGGATAGATTCCTGGTGGCAGGATACAAAAACGCTGGCTCTCAGTTTGGTAATGATGTTTGAAGTCACCAATTTGCTTATCGGTTAACATCAAAAGCATAGTGCCGGCACCCCGCTGAAATACAGCTTGTTCAAATGCAGAATAGTGTCGGTACCTGCGCGTCAATTTGTAGAAAAAGCCTTTCTCGCGGGCGACCTTTTCTGCATAGCAAACGTCCGCAGCGTAATACACATCCAACCCAGGCATTTTATTAAAACCAACGACACGATCGACGGGATGTTGAGTTAAATAATTCTGAACCCACTGATAATATTGCTCGTTTTTCCCATGATTCGTTCTGGATGTGACGGGGACGAGTATAATCTCCAGCCCTTTCGGACGCTCGCCCTGCCATGACTGGGTAAATACCTGAACATGATGGCCACGAGAAGCAACCGTCAGCGCTACCCGCAAGAAATCACGTTGTAACCCACCATAGGGAAAATACTTGTACAAACAAAAAGCAATATTCATGCATTAATATCCGCATCGCGTCGCCAGGCATGTCAGGTTTGAAGCATCAGAATCGTGTAATCCTTGCCTAAAGCATCCAAAGATGACTTTCTGTGCTTTCGAAACGTTTCTGCCCGCTAGCTACCTGAAATTGCGCAGTAGTATATCATTTATTATCACGCATTCCGAAATGAATATTTTTTGAACAAAATACAAAATAAGCCATGAAAAACATACAGATAAAAAAGAAACCAGTTCATCAGAAAACGTACACCGCACAAGAGGTTAAGACATATAAATGCGGCCATGTGCATTTTTGAAATAGCCATCAGCGAAATCAGTCCCTCACCAATTCCATCGTTTTGATACAACCTGGATAAAAATGATGGTAAAGCCATAGTTAAATACATAGAATCCCCAGCACATTCATAAGTCAGCTACCATTATGCTCGAATTGCTTTACACCGCCCTTTTCTACCTTATTCAGCCTTTGATCTGGATACGGCTTTGGGTGCGCGGACGTAAGGCTCCGGCCTACCGTAAACGCTGGGGCGAACGCTACGGCTTTTATCGCCGCCCGCTAAAACCTGGCGGCATCATGCTTCATTCGGTTTCTGTGGGCGAAACGCTGGCTGCAATCCCATTAGTTCGCGCTCTGCGACATCGTTATCCCGACTTGCCGATCACGGTAACCACCATGACGCCAACCGGTTCCGAGCGCGTACAATCTGCTTTTGGCACTGACGTTCAGCACATTTATTTGCCATACGATTTACCGGATGCCCTGAACCGTTTTCTGAATAAAGTTGACCCCAAACTGGTGTTAATTATGGAAACCGAGCTGTGGCCAAATCTGATCGCGGCACTCCATAAGCGCCACATTCCTCTGGTCATTGCCAACGCACGTCTTTCTGCTCGTTCAGCCGCTGGTTATGCGAAATTAGGTAAATTTGTTGGCAGACTACTGCGTCGAATTACGTTGATTGCCGCACAAAACGAAGAAGATGGCGCACGTTTTATTACGCTTGGCGCCAGAAGCAATCAAGTCACCGTTACTGGCAGCCTGAAGTTTGATATATCCGTCACACCGCAACTGGCCGCAAAAGCGGTGACATTACGTCGTCAATGGGCGCCTCACCGCCCGGTATGGATTGCAACCAGCACCCACGACGGTGAAGAAAGCATCATCATTGCCGCTCATCAGGCGTTATTAAATCAGTTCCCGAATCTTTTATTGATTCTGGTTCCCAGACATCCTGAACGGTTCCCGGATGCCATTAACCTCGTACGCCAGGCTGGACTAAGCTATACCACTCGTTCTTCGGGTGAAGTTCCATCATCAGGTACTCAGGTTGTGATCGGCGATACCATGGGTGAGCTGATGTTGCTGTATGGCATTGCCGACCTTGCTTTTGTCGGCGGTTCACTGGTTGAACGTGGTGGACACAACCCGCTGGAAGCGGCAGCGCATGCTATTCCGGTGTTGATGGGACCACATACGTTTAATTTTAAAGATATTTGCGCCCGTCTCGAACAGGCAAGCGGATTGATCACCGTCACCGACGCAACTACGCTGGTGAAAGAGGTCTCTTCCTTACTGACCGATGCAGATTATCGTAATTTTTATGGCCGTCACGCAGTTGAAGTTCTGTATCAAAATCAGGGCGCGCTACAGCGTCTTCTGCAACTGCTGGAACCTTACCTGCCACCCAAAACGCATTGAGGCAAGTCATGCAAAAACGGGCGATTTATCCAGGAACCTTTGATCCTATTACTAACGGCCACCTCGATATCGTGACGCGTGCGACAAGCATGTTTGATCACGTGATTCTGGCAATAGCCGCAAGTCCCAGTAAAAAGCCGATGTTTACTCTGGAAGAGCGCGTTGAGCTGGCACAACAGGCAACGGCGCATCTTGGCAATGTGGAAGTGCTGGGATTCAGCGATCTGATGGCAAACTTTGCCCGTGATAATCAGGCGAACATTCTGATCCGTGGCCTGCGCGCGGTAGCCGATTTTGAGTATGAAATGCAGCTGGCCCATATGAACCGCCACCTCATGCCACAGCTGGAAAGCGTTTTTCTGATGCCATCTAAAGAGTGGTCATTTATCTCATCGTCACTGGTGAAAGAAGTTGCCCGCCACCAGGGTGACGTGACGCACTTTTTGCCGGAAAACGTCCATCAGGCGTTAATGAGTAAACTGAAGTAATGCGCCTGGCCGGATGCAGCATCCGGCCAGCAATGAAACTATTTCTGACAGCGACGGCAATAGAACGTTGTACGCTGGGCGTGTTTTGTCGCAACAATCGGTGCGCCGCATGCACGACACGGTTCACCTTCTCTCCCATAGACCTGCAGCTCCTGGGCAAAATAGCCAGGCTTACCGTCACTTTGCAGAAAGTCCTTCAGCGTCGTCCCACCCTGCTCGATAGAACGCAGCAACACCGCCTTGATAACGCGTACCAGCAATTCACACTCATCTTTCGACAGCGATGACGCAAGACGGTCAGGATGAATCCCAGCCGCAAATAGCGACTCGCTGGCGTAGATATTACCCACACCCACCACCAGCTTGTTATCCATCAGCCAGGGTTTAATCGCCGTTTTCTTCTTCGAACATTTCTGCTGTAGATAATTGGCGTTGAAATCGTCGCTCAGCGGCTCAGGGCCAAGATGAGCGAGGACATTATGTCCATCCAGTTCTTTAGTCCACAGCCAGGCGCCAAAGCGGCGGGGATCGGTATAACGCAGAACTTTGCCGTTGCTCATCACTAAGTCAACGTGGTCGTGCTTGTCTGCCGGAAGCTCTTCAGGAAGGATACGCAAGCTACCCGACATCCCCAGATGAATGATTATCCAGCCATCCGCCAGTTCTAGCAGCAGGTATTTCGCGCGCCGCTGTACGCTGAGGACAGGTTGATCACTCAGACGATAGATTTCCTCAGATACTGGCCAACGCAAACGACCGTTACGCACCGTCGCGTGCATAATCGTTGCCCCCACCAGATGCGGCTCAATACCACGGCGGCTGGTTTCGACTTCAGGTAATTCAGGCATAGTATCTCCGGCGGTATGTCAGGTCTCATTAATATGGGGACGGCCAGAAAACAAAAAACCCCGCCGAGGCAGGGTTTTTCTTTACATCAAAACGAAAATTATTTGATTTTCGCTTCTTTGTATAAAACGTGCTGACGAACAACTGGATCGAACTTTTTCAGTTCCAGTTTTTCCGGCTTAGTACGTTTGTTCTTCGTAGTGGTATAGAAGTGACCAGTACCAGCAGAAGAAACCAGCTTGATTTTCTCACGAATACCTTTAGCCATGATTTATTTCCTCTTAGTACTTAGTACTTTTCGCCACGGGCACGCAGTTCAGACAGAACTGTTTCGATGCCTTTCTTATCAATAACACGCATACCTTTAGCAGATACACGCAGGGTGACAAAACGCTTCTCGCTCTCAACCCAAAAACGGTGAGAGTGCAGGTTAGGCAGGAAACGGCGTTTAGTCGCGTTCAGTGCGTGGGAACGGTTGTTACCGGTCACCGGACGCTTGCCAGTAACTTGGCAGACTCGGGACATGTCTATTCTCCAAAAATCAAATTAGCTCGAGCTTCGTATGGGGTATTGGCGCCTCGTCAGGCTTCTCAGCCCGGTTATCGCAGTTCAATACACTTAATCTTTCAATGTTGCCTCGTCATTGGACGCAACAAGAATGATTTTGCGTATTTGCGAACTCTCGATTGCCAGGCCCAAATGCCAAACCCGAGATTCTCAAAGGTGGCGTAGTATACGCTGAGTCAGCGATGTGCTCAAGTCCCGAACAGACAAAGATCCCGATGGATCGCGTAAAGTGCGTTAAATCCAACCGCGTTCCGCAAAAGAAACGTACTCTCCGCGCCCAATGACCAGATGATCAAGCACCCGGATATCCATGAACTGACAGCATTTCACAACACGCTCGGTGATGAGTTTATCTGCTTTACTCGGCTCTGCACACCCCGAAGGGTGATTATGCGCAAGGATCACTGCAGAAGCATTCATTTTTATCGCTTCCCGGACAATTTCTCTCGGATGTACCTCGACATGGCTAAGCGTACCGGAAAAAAGTTTGCTGTGTTTAATCACGCGATGTTGAGAATCCATAAAGATCACCAGAAAGATCTCGCGTTCCTCTTGCGAAAGCTGACTTTGCAGAAATTCACGCGCCATTTCCGGACTAAGTAGAGCACGCTCCTCTATCACTCGCACGTTGTAGTAGCGTCTTGCCAGCTCCGCAATCCCCTTCAACTGTGCGTACTTCGCGATACCGATTCCCTGAACATAGCTAAAATCCATGTAATCAGCAGACAACAGGCCATACAGCGACTCAAAATGCTGAAGCATCTCTTTCGCCAGCGTAAGCACATCTTTACCCTGCATGCCGGTACGTAAAAAAAGAGCCAAAAGCTCAACATCGGTCAGAGAACTGGCCCCCTGCGCCAATAGCTTTTCCCGGGGCATCATACTTCCTGTATTTTCCATGCTTCTCCCTCCTCTCGCGTCCGCATAGTGGCATAACACCGACGGTGATTCGACGCGTTGTTTTCACTTCTTCGTAGCGCCTCGCAAAGTGGAGCACGGTCAAAAGCACGACAAATTGCGGATTGTGATAAAATATCCGCCTTCTGGTGAAACCCAACAGGAAAGATCATGATGAGCCTGGCCGGTAAAAAAATCGTACTTGGCGTCAGTGGCGGTATTGCTGCGTACAAGACCCCTGAGCTGGTGCGTCGTTTACGGGAACGCGGCGCTGACGTCCGCGTGGCGATGACCGAAGCGGCAAAAGCATTTATTACTCCCCTGAGTTTACAGGCGGTTTCAGGTTATCCCGTTTCCGACAGCCTGCTTGACCCCGCAGCCGAAGCCGCGATGGGCCACATTGAGCTGGGAAAATGGGCCGATTTGGTCATCCTGGCACCCGCTACAGCAGACCTGATTGCTCGTGTCGCCGCAGGTATGGCCAACGACCTGGTGTCAACGATTTGTCTGGCAACGCCTGCTCCTGTTGCTGTACTGCCAGCCATGAACCAGCAGATGTATCGCGCTGCCGCGACCCAGCACAATCTGGGTATTCTTGCCTCACGCGGTTTACTCATTTGGGGTCCTGACAGCGGTAGTCAGGCATGTGGTGATATCGGCCCTGGGCGCATGCTGGATCCGTTAACGATTGTGGATATGGCGGCAGAACATTTTTCACCTGTCAACGATCTGCAACATCTCAACATCATGATTACGGCGGGTCCGACACGTGAACCGCTTGATCCCGTGCGTTATATTTCCAACCACAGTTCCGGGAAGATGGGGTTTGCGATCGCGGCCGCTGCCGCAAAGCGCGGGGCAAACGTCACTCTGGTATCGGGTCCCGTTTCGTTATCCACACCACCATTTGTTCAGCGGGTTGATGTGATGACCGCGCTGGAAATGGAAGCCGCTGTGCAGTCTACGGTGCAACAACAGCATATTTTTATCGGCTGCGCTGCAGTCGCTGATTATCGCGCTGAAACTGTCGCCCACGAAAAAATAAAAAAACAAGCGACGCAGGGCGATGAATTAACAGTAAAAATGGTCAAAAATCCGGACATTATCGCCGGTGTTGCCGCACTGGATGTTAACCGTCCTTTTGTCGTTGGGTTTGCCGCCGAAACAAATAATGTGGAAGAATATGCCCGGCAAAAACGCATCCGCAAAAACCTTGATGTGATCTGTGCGAACGACGTTTCGCTGTCAACTCAAGGGTTTAACAGCGATAGCAACGCATTACACCTTTTTTGGCAGGATGGAGACAAAGTCTTACCGCTTGAGCGTAAAGAACTCCTGGGCCAATTATTACTCGACGAGATCGTGACCCGTTATGATGAAAAAAATCGACGTTAAGATTCTGGACCCGCGCGTAGGGCAACAATTTCCGCTCCCGACGTACGCCACTTCTGGTTCTGCCGGACTTGACCTGCGTGCTTGTCTTGATGACGCCGTAGAGCTGGCGCCGGGCGCAACAACGCTGGTGCCAACCGGGTTAGCTATCCACATTGCCGATCCTTCTCTGGCAGCGGTAATGCTCCCGCGCTCCGGACTGGGCCATAAGCACGGTATCGTGCTAGGCAATCTGGTTGGTTTGATTGATTCCGACTACCAGGGACAACTGATGGTGTCCGTCTGGAACCGTGGTCAGGACAGCTTCACTATTGAGCCGGGCGAACGTATCGCGCAGATGGTATTTGTACCGGTCGTGCAGGCTGAATTTAATCTGGTGGAAGAGTTTGAAGCCACCGATCGTGGCGAAGGTGGCTTCGGCCATTCCGGGCGCAAGTAACCCGCAGAAAAGTATCCCATAGCGTAATAACGCAATAACACACCGCAAACAACAGTTTGCGGTCGCTGTGTGGATGCCTGCCTGGCAAGAGCTTATTTTCAGGGGTATTTTGTAACATGGTAGAAAAGCAAACTGCGAAAAGGAATCGTCGCGAAGAAATACTTCAGTCTCTGGCACTGATGCTTGAGTCCAGCGATGGTAGCCAACGCATCACCACAGCAAAGCTGGCAGCCTCAGTTGGCGTATCCGAAGCGGCATTGTATCGCCATTTCCCCAGCAAAACCCGTATGTTCGATAGCCTGATTGAGTTTATCGAAGATAGTCTGATTACGCGTATCAATCTGATTTTGAAAGATGAAAAAGACACCAACGCGCGTCTGCGTCTGATCGTTCTGCTGATTTTAGGGTTTGGTGAGCGTAATCCAGGCCTGACACGAATTCTGACCGGACACGCGTTGATGTTCGAGCAAGACCGTCTGCAAGGTCGCATTAACCAACTTTTTGAGCGCATTGAAGCGCAGTTGCGCCAGGTTCTGCGAGAAAAAAGAATGCGTGAAGGTGAAGGCTACACCGTGGATGAAACGCTGCTGGCCAGCCAGTTACTGGCTTTCTGCGAAGGTATGCTGTCCCGGTTTGTTCGTAGCGAATTTAAATACCGCCCAACGGATGATTTTGACACCCGCTGGCCGTTGGTTGCCGCTCAATTGCAGTAGCGATTTCGTCTTGTCCGGCCTACGGGGTTACGTAGGCCGGACAAGCGCAGCGCCATCCGGCAGTTCTTAAACTCCGTACGCTTCGCGATAGGCCCGTACTGCCACCAGATGCTCCGCCATCTCTGGTTTTTCTTCCAGATACGCAATCAGATCTTTCAGGGTAATGATAGAAATCACCTTGCAGCCATAATCGCGTTCCACTTCCTGAATCGCGGAAATCTCGCCGCGACCGCGTTCCTGACGATCGAGAGAAATCAGTACCCCCGCCAGAGTGGCGCCATTCGCCTGGATAATTTCCATCGACTCACGAATCGCCGTACCTGCGGTGATAACATCATCCACCAGCATCACGCGTCCCTCTAGTGCGCTACCGACCAGATTGCCGCCTTCACCGTGGGTCTTCGCCTCTTTACGGTTAAAGCAGTACGGCAAATCTTTATCGTGGTGTTCCGCCAGCGCAACGGCCGTTGTGGTCGCAATCGGAATACCTTTGTAGGCAGGGCCAAACAGCAAATCGAACTCAATACCGGAATCCACCAGCGCTTCGGCATAAAAACGGCCTAACAGTGCCAGGTCGCGCCCGGTATTAAACAGCCCGGCGTTGAAGAAATAGGGGCTTTTGCGCCCGGATTTCAGCGTAAATTCGCCAAACTTTAGTACCTGCTTGCTAAGCGCAAACTCAATAAACTGGCGCTGATACGGTTTCATGGATTCGCTCCTCATCTCACTTTATTACAGACAAAAAAAAGGCGACTCATCAGTCGCCTTTAAAATCAATTTTCTAACGCCGCCTTCTGCGTCGCTACAATGGATTCGATTCCCCCTCGGGCCAATGCCAGTAGGGTGAGAAGTTCTTCATGGCTGAACGGTTCGCCTTCCGCCGTACCCTGAACCTCTATAATGCGACCGTCCTCAGTCATCACTACGTTCATGTCGGTTTCAGCAGCAGAGTCTTCAACGTACTCAAGGTCACAGAGTGCTTCACCGTTCACAATGCCCACGGAAACCGCGGCGACCATCCCTTTCATCGGGTTAGTTTTCAGCTTACCGCTCGCCACCAGCTTGTTCAGCGCATCAGCCAACGCAACGCATGCGCCGGTAATTGATGCGGTGCGCGTACCGCCATCGGCCTGAATAACATCACAATCCAGCGTAATTGTGAATTCGCCGAGCGTTTTCAGATCAACAGCAGCGCGCAGCGCGCGGGCGATCAGACGCTGGATTTCCATGGTACGACCGCCCTGCTTACCTTTTGCCGCTTCACGGGCGTTACGGGTGTGCGTAGCGCGTGGCAGCATGCCATATTCTGCGGTGATCCAGCCCTGGCCCTGACCTTTCAGAAAACGCGGTACGCCTTCATCAATAGAGGCGGTACACAGCACTTTGGTATCACCAAATTCGACCAGCACGGAGCCTTCAGCGTGTTTTGTATAATTACGGGTCAGGGTGACGGGACGCACCTGATTGGCACTACGACCTGCTGGACGCATGATAAAATCTCCGGCTTGAAACGAATGTGGCTGCGCATTATACGGACTTCCGACTGTTATTCCTATCCTGACAAGACGTGGATGGCTATAATCCTCCCATCTCATCTTTAAAAACAGGAACGTCTATGATCCGCAGCATGACCGCCTACGCCCGGCGTGAAATCAAGGGTGAATGGGGTAGCGCCACCTGGGAAATGCGCTCGGTAAACCAGCGTTATCTGGAAACTTATTTTCGCCTGCCGGAGCAGTTCCGTAGTCTCGAACCCGTTGTTCGCGAACGTATTCGCACGCGTCTGACGCGCGGTAAAGTCGAATGTACGCTGCGTTTTGAGCCTGATGCCAGCGCGCAAGGCGAGCTGATTCTGAATGAAAAACTCGCTAAACAGCTCGTTAGCGCTGCTAACTGGGTCAAAATGCAGAGCGATGAAGGTGAAATCAACCCGGTTGATATCCTGCGCTGGCCTGGCGTAATGGCTGCCCAGGAGCAAGATCTGGACGCCATTGCCGCCGAAATCCTCGCCGCGCTTGACGGTACGCTGGATGACTTCATCGTTGCGCGTGAAACCGAAGGTCAGGCGCTGAAAGCGCTGATCGAGCAGCGTCTGGAAGGCGTCAGTGCTGAAGTCACAAAAGTGCGTGCTCATATGCCGGAAATCCTGCAATGGCAGCGCGAGCGTCTGGTAGCCAAACTGGAAGACGCCCAGGTGCAACTGGAAAATAACCGCCTTGAGCAAGAACTGGTGCTGATGGCGCAGCGTATCGATGTGGCAGAAGAATTAGATCGTCTGGAAGCCCACGTCAAAGAAACCTACAACATTCTGAAGAAAAAAGAGGCGGTTGGCCGTCGTCTGGACTTCATGATGCAGGAATTCAACCGTGAGTCGAACACTCTGGCATCGAAGTCTATCAATGCCGAAGTGACGAATTCCGCGATTGAACTGAAGGTACTGATCGAGCAAATGCGCGAGCAGATTCAGAATATCGAGTAATTTTGCGTACCATACCTATGCTATCGTAAAGCACAGGATAGCCTGCTAAATGCGGGCTATCCCTACCGCCAATAAGTGCTGATTGATATAAAATTGGAGTAATTATTTATCTGGCATATATTTGTCGTTATAAAGACTCTTCAGAATATCAACCCGAACAGCGTTGCTGCTGTTCATATTCACAACTGTCAGTACTTCATCAGATCCCCTGAGGCGCCAGCATTCTGCCTCTATATCGCATTTTTCCTGTTTTTCATAGCCCGCCATTGAGAGATATTCACTAATTTTCCACGTATCCTTGGTATTATAGAACGTCACACTCCATACATCAGCCTTAGGGCCAGAAATGTTCGTATAATTAAAGTCATACACTTGGGATATTCTCGGCATTTTTTTTAAAACTTGGGGAGTGTAATAATCATATTTGGCTTTATCAAACTCTGAATATTGTGCGTTACCTGCAAGTCTCATTTTAATATTAGGCCAGAAATAAGAGCTGCATATAGCTATTACCATCAGCACTATTATGACTGCCTGTTTCATATGTTTCCCTTTTTTACCAGTTAACGACCGTTCCATCTCTGGAAACTATTTTAACGTTACCAGAACTGAAGTCACTGTAAGGTATCACTGTTCTCATGAATGAGGGTAAAACACCTTTTACAGGAAGAGCTAAAGCTGATTTCATCGGATCGGGAAATAAAATCGGTTGGAATGAGGTGTTTTTAAAAGAGCCGATTGGACCATAATAATCCCAACGTCTGAGGGCTTCCTCTTTGCTGACGGGCTGCAATAGCGGGAATGGGTTACTATATGAGAAGACGCGGTAGAATCCCAGCAAATCGGATACTAAATCCTCACCACTGAAACCGCTGTCGGTGTAAAGATAAAAGGGGAAATTTGACTGTAAACCTTCAAAACGATGAGCAAGCGCCATCATCATGGAAAGCGCTATACTATATCGTTCAAATAAGCTGCGCCCTTTTCTAATTCTCCATCTGATAAACTTCCCAATTGTGAGGCCTCCTCTTCCCATGCTTTGAGTGTATTTTACATCGTAATAATCCTTTCCTGAATGCTCGCCTTGATGCATATCCGAGAGTAACTTTCTGACATCATCTCCTCGAGCGTGTCCCATATCTACCCACCCCAAAACTTCGGTGTAGATTATCCCGCTTCTTAAAATTCCAGCCTCTCTGCCATCCTGAATTTCCTCTCTTACGCTCATGTCTATCACTCCGACTCACTTAATGCTGAAAATTTTGCTGTAAATGCGCCTACACGCATAGAGGCGATAGCTGAGGGGAACCATTTTTCAGAATAGAAGCCGCTGCATATCAGAGTTTACTCAGGATGACGTCCCTAATGGCTTCTGGAGTGTCAACTTGTCCTATGGTCGGGGGGATAGTTTGATGAAATATCATACGTGGCTCGCCAGTAAACGGCGGCGCTACGCGTTTTTTCCGATGAGCATGTTTATAACCTCTCACTACGCATTATATTTTTTCATCATTTATCAACATCATTAATATCGTGATATCGCATATCATATGGCATTTTCGCCAAACCAGCATTAGCTGTAGTTATTAAAATCACTTCACCTTAGAAAATCTCAATCGTGACAAGGCGCACAAATCGTTAACCTTAGCCCCCAGCAAATCAGGGGGAATACATGCTGTTACACGTTTTATATTTAATTGGTATTACTGCCGAAGCCATGACCGGTGCGCTTGCTGCTGGGCGTCGTCGTATGGATACATTTGGCGTCATTATCATTGCCACCGCGACGGCCATTGGCGGCGGATCGGTACGCGATATTCTTCTCGGCCACTATCCGCTTGGCTGGGTAAAGCACCCTGAATACGTCATTATCGTAGCGACCGCTGCGGTACTCACCACCATTATTGCTCCCGTCATGCCCTATCTGCGCAAAATATTCCTCGTACTGGATGCGCTGGGCCTGGTGGTCTTTTCTATTATCGGTGCTCAGGTGGCACTGGATATGGGTCATGGACCGATTATCGCCGTGGTCGCTGCGGTCACGACCGGCGTCTTCGGTGGCGTATTACGCGATATGTTCTGCAAACGCATCCCGTTAGTGTTCCAGAAAGAGTTGTATGCTGGCGTATCATTCGCCGCTGCTGTGTTGTACATCGTGCTACAGCATTATGTCTCCAGTCATGATGTAGTGGTTATCTCTACTCTGCTCTTCGGCTTTACCGCCCGATTACTGGCGCTGCGCCTGAAGTTAGGTCTGCCGGTATTTTACTATCGCCACGAAGGCCATTAAGGCATAAAGCCCGCGATCCGCTGAGCAGCTAACCAGTTGCTCAGCGCTGTGACCTCTCGATCCTCCAGCCATTGAATAACCTGCCGTGCCCGCCGTTCTCCCATGAAAGGGAGCTGCCGCCAGCTTTGTTCATCGCGTTCTTTTAATTGCTGCCACGAACCATCCCGGCTGGCATTTAGCGTTGCCTGTGTTAACGGTATTCCCATGGCAATCACCCAGCGCGTGAACGGGAGATCGCGCGACAGGTTGAACTGATGCCACAGCTTCTCCCCTTTGATTACACCAAGTGCAGACTCTAACTGTTCCTGAGTTAACCCAAGCCAGGAAAAGATATGTTCAAAGCGATACACCTGGTTGAGCTCTCGCCATCCCGCCTCGCCGATCCCCTCCAGCCCCAGCACCTCTTTGCCGCCCAGCCAGACCAGTCTGGCAACAAACTGTTCCTGGCACTCCGCTGTAGCATAAAAACAGGTTAATGAATTGAAGCGCCCCTCGGGGGGTATTGGCTTAGTACGCTGAGTGCTGCGCCAGACCACCTCGTCTATACGGGGTATCCCTTGTCCAGCCAGGCTCACCAGAATCTGATCGCCAGGCGCGATATCCCATTCATTCCAGCGTCGGACGGAGCCAATATTGACGCGCTGTACGCGTTTATCATCCAGCATGACGGGAGTCAGCAATGCAACCACCGCAATTTTCCCGCTTTTACCAACGGAGAACTGAATACCCGTTACCTCAGATACCCTCGTCACGGGAGGATATTTCCACGCCGCCAGCCAGTCACCCTGTCCGGGTAGCCAATACTGCGCCTGTGGTTCTTTTGCCGTTCGCACCACGACACCATCTGTCACAAAAGGTAATGCTGAACTCCACCACCTGGCGCGCGACTTTTCGACGTCATCCGCATTCTTCACGGCCTGAGTATAACGTTGCGTGTAACTAAACCCGGCAGCCGTGAGCTGCTCCAGTCTTTCAGGCATGACCGCCGGACCATCAGGCCAGGCCCAGATAAAAATTGCCAGCGAGCGTAACATTTCCAGATTGCCCTGGCGCATCATTAATCCAGCAACCTTCGAGCGGGCGTTCATTCCCCCTCTCTGCTTCTGAATATGCCCCTCTTGCTGCAAAAATATCTCACCCTGCAACGTACTGTTAGCGAGTTTCCCCTTGGTGGAATGTGGTACGGAAGGGATCTGCAGAACCTTTTGCGTCCAGTCTTCGCCTTTCAGGCCATTACCACGGCTAATCGCCCGTACCAGATTGCCATTGCGATAGACTAACGTCACCGCCACGCCATCCACCTTCGGTTGCACCCAGAGATCGCTGCGAGCGAGCATCCATTGCTGTAGCGCTTGCTTATCAGCAAGTTTTCGAACTCCCGTGTGGGGAACTGGATGCGAGACGGTGCCACTTATTGGGGGCACAGACAGATCTGGTGGGACTTCATCGCCAAAACAGCGCTGCCATTGAATTAGTTGCGCATTGAGCTGGTCATAAACGCCGTCGTCTACGGCACTTTCCCCTTGTTTCCAGTAACTGTCATTCCACTGTGTAATCTGCTGCTGTAGTCGTGAAATTTCCTCGTTTGCCCTGGCAGGCGACCAGACGGGGCATACCGCCCACGCAGGTAAATGCCACACCAGTAAAACCAGCCCTATGCATTTCCATAATCCCATGCTATCTCCGCTGAACGATACGTTTCCCGGCAGGTATAGCGCGAAGTGAAATAGAAACAGAGCGGCAAAAATTCATCCTGCGAACAGCTTTCCGGACATTTGCATGTATTGCTGCAAATCACCGATAAAACAGGAAACTGGTACGCAAAACGCAATAAACATGCGCAAAAAGTGTGACAAGGACTACGTCACATAGCGGCTACGTGTATAATAAGCCCGTATGTAGGCTCTCTTTCGACAATCACATACATTAAGATACTCATGGCTCAAGGCACGCTTTATATTGTTTCTGCCCCCAGTGGCGCGGGTAAATCCAGCCTGATTCAGGCTTTATTAAAGACCCAACCGTTGTATGACACCCAGGTTTCTGTTTCGCACACCACGCGCGCACCGCGCCCGGGGGAAGTGCACGGTGAACACTATTTCTTTGTGAACCATGATGAATTCAGAACCATGATTGGCAGAGACGCGTTCCTGGAACACGCGGAGGTTTTCGGTAATTACTACGGCACCTCGCGTGAAACCATTGAGCAAGTATTAGCATCCGGCGTAGACGTCTTTTTAGATATCGACTGGCAAGGTGCGCAGCAAATTCGTGAAAAAATGCCGCATGCGCGCAGTATTTTTATTTTGCCACCGTCTAAGATTGAGCTGGACCGCCGCCTGCGTGGCCGCGGTCAGGATAGCGAAGACGTGATCGCGAAACGTATGGCGCAAGCTGTTGCAGAAATGAGCCATTACGCCGAATATGATTATCTTATTGTGAATGATGATTTCGACACCGCCCTGGGCGATTTGAAAACCATCATTCGCGCCGAACGTCTGCGCATGAGCCGCCAAAAGCAGCGTCATGACGCTTTAATCAGCAAACTGTTGGCAGACTGAACCCACATTCAGTATCATGCCCAGTCATTTCTTCACCTGTGGAGCATTTTAAGTATGGCACGCGTAACTGTTCAGGACGCTGTAGAGAAAATTGGTAACCGTTTTGACCTGGTACTGGTCGCCGCGCGTCGCGCTCGTCAGATGCAGGTAGGCGGAAAGGATCCGCTCGTACCGGAAGAAAACGATAAAACTACCGTTATCGCGCTGCGCGAAATCGAAGAAGGTCTGATCAACAACCAGATCCTCGACGTGCGTGAGCGCCAGGAACAGCAAGAGCAGGAAGCCGCTGAATTACAAGCCGTTACCGCTATTGCTGAAGGTCGTCGTTAATCACAAAGCGGGTCGCCCTTGTATCTGTTTGAAAGTCTGAATCAACTGATTCAAAACTACCTGCCGGAAGACCAGATTAAGCGTCTTCGGCAGGCGTATCTCGTTGCACGTGACGCTCACGAGGGCCAGACACGTTCAAGCGGTGAACCCTATATCACGCACCCGGTAGCGGTAGCCTGCATTCTGGCCGAGATGAAACTCGACTACGAAACGCTGATGGCTGCGCTGCTGCATGACGTGATTGAAGATACCCCAGCCACCTATCAGGACATGGAACAGCTTTTTGGTAAAAGCGTTGCAGAGCTGGTAGAAGGGGTATCGAAACTTGATAAGCTTAAGTTTCGCGATAAGAAAGAGGCGCAAGCTGAAAACTTTCGCAAGATGATTATGGCGATGGTGCAGGATATCCGCGTCATTCTCATCAAACTTGCCGACCGCACCCACAACATGCGCACGCTGGGCTCATTACGCCCGGACAAACGTCGCCGCATCGCCCGTGAAACCCTCGAAATCTATAGTCCGCTGGCACACCGTTTAGGTATTCATCACATTAAAACCGAGCTGGAAGAGCTGGGTTTTGAAGCGCTGTACCCAAACCGCTATCGCGTGATTAAAGAAGTGGTTAAAGCCGCTCGCGGCAACCGCAAAGAGATGATCCAAAAAATCCTCTCGGAAATCGAAGGGCGTTTGCAGGAGGCAGGTATTCCGTGTCGCGTAAGCGGGCGTGAGAAGCACCTGTACTCTATTTACTGCAAAATGGTGCTCAAAGAGCAGCGTTTTCACTCCATCATGGATATCTACGCATTTCGCGTCATCGTTCATGATTCCGATACCTGCTATCGCGTACTCGGCCAGATGCACAGCCTGTACAAACCACGCCCTGGTCGCGTGAAAGACTATATCGCCATTCCGAAAGCGAACGGATATCAGTCTTTGCACACCTCAATGATCGGCCCTCATGGCGTCCCGGTTGAAGTACAGATTCGTACTGAAGACATGGACCAGATGGCAGAGATGGGTGTCGCAGCGCACTGGGCTTACAAAGAGCACGGCGGCGAAAGCAGCACCACTGCGCAAATCCGCGCTCAGCGCTGGATGCAAAGCTTGCTGGAACTGCAGCAGAGCGCCGGTAGCTCGTTTGAATTTATTGAAAGCGTCAAATCTGATCTCTTCCCGGATGAGATTTATGTTTTCACACCGGAAGGGCGCATTGTCGAACTGCCCGCCGGTGCAACGCCTGTCGACTTCGCCTACGCCGTGCATACCGATATCGGTCACGCCTGCGTCGGCGCGCGCGTCGACAGACAGCCTTACCCGCTTTCACAACCGCTCTTTAGCGGCCAGACCGTTGAGATTATCACCGCGCCGGGTGCACGTCCGAACGCAGCGTGGCTAAACTTCGTCGTCAGTTCGAAAGCGCGCGCCAAGATTCGTCAACTGTTGAAAAACCTCAAGCGCGATGATTCCGTCAGTCTGGGTCGTCGACTGCTCAACCATGCCCTGGGCGGTAGCCGTAAACTGGCTGAGATCCCGCCAGAGAGCATCCAGCGTGAGCTTGAGCGTATGAAGCTCGCCACGCTTGACGATCTGCTCGCAGAAATCGGTCTGGGTAACGCCATGAGCGTGGTGGTAGCGAAAAACCTCCAGCAGGGCGAAGCAACAGCGAACGTACCAGCACAATCTGGCCATGGTCATCTGCCAATCAAAGGCGCAGACGGCGTGCTGATCACCTTCGCGAAATGCTGTCGTCCAATTCCAGGCGATCCAATCATTGCCCACGTCAGTCCGGGTAAAGGTCTGGTGATCCACCATGAGTCCTGCCGTAATATTCGTGGCTACCAGAAAGAGCCAGAGAAGTTTATGGCGGTGGAATGGGATAAAGAGACGGAGCAGGAATTCATCACCGAGATTAAGGTGGATATGTTTAACCACCAGGGTGCTCTGGCGAACCTGACGGCGGCAATCAACACGACCACCTCCAATATTCAAAGTTTGAATACGGAAGAGAAAGATGGCCGCGTTTATAGCGCCTTTATTCGCCTGACCGCTCGCGATCGTGTGCACCTGGCGAATATCATGCGCAAAATCCGCGTCATGCCGGACGTGATAAAAGTCACCCGTAACCGAAACTAGTCTTATGAATGAACAGCGCTATGCACGTATCCGCGAGATGCTCGCACGTCGTCAGCCCGATCTGACCGTCTGCATGGAGCAGGTTCACAAACCTCATAACGTTTCTGCGATTATTCGTACTGCAGATGCGGTTGGCGTGCATGAAGTCCACGCCGTCTGGCCGGGTAGCCGTATGCGCACCATGGCCTCTTCTGCTGCAGGCAGCAACAGTTGGGTGCAGGTGAAAACTCACCTTACCATTGGCGATGCGGTCACACATTTAAAAAGCCGGGGCATGCAGGTCCTGGCAACCCATCTGTCAGATAAAGCCGTGGATTTTCGCGAGATTGATTACACGCGCCCCACCTGCATCCTGATGGGCCAGGAGAAAACCGGCATCACTCAGGAAGCGTTGGATCTGGCTGATCAGGACATCATCATTCCCATGACTGGCATGGTGCAGTCACTGAACGTTTCTGTCGCCTCCGCGCTGATTCTGTACGAAGCACAGCGCCAGCGGCAAAACGCGGGGATGTACCGACGAGAAAACAGCATGCTGCCACAAGAAGAGCAGCAGCGCTTACTGTTTGAAGGCGGTTATCCGGTGCTGGCGAATGTCGCTAAGCGCAAAGGTCTTCCCTACCCTCACGTAAACACGCAGGGCGAAATTGAAGCCGATGCAACGTGGTGGGCCACTATGCAATCTGCGAGATAAACGCGATGAAAGGCCGTTTACTGGATGCCATCCCACTCAACTCTCTGACCGGCGTTGGCGCAGCGCAAAGCAGTAAACTGGCGAAAATTGGCCTGCACACCGTGCAGGACCTCCTGCTCCACCTCCCTCTGCGTTACGAAGACCGTACCCATCTGTACCCAATTGGCGAACTGCTGCCGGGTGTCTATGCCACCGTTGAAGGCGAAGTGCTGAACTGCAATATTACCTTCGGCGGCCGCCGGATGATGACCTGTCAAATCAGCGATGGTTCGGGGATTCTCACCATGCGCTTTTTCAACTTCAGCGCAGCGATGAAAAACAGCCTTGCTACCGGGCGTAGGGTACTAGCCTACGGCGAAGCCAAACGCGGGAAATACGGCGCAGAGATGATTCACCCGGAATACCGCGTACAAGGCGATCTCAGCACGCCAGAATTGCAGGAAACACTCACACCAGTATATCCAACCACCGAAGGTGTGAAGCAGGCCACGCTGCGCAAGCTGACCGATCAGGCACTGGATCTACTCGATACCTGCGCCATTGCCGAACTGCTGCCGCCAGAGCTGTCACAGGGCATGATGAGCCTACCCGAAGCACTGCGCACGTTGCACCGCCCCCCACCGTCGCTGCAACTCAGCGATCTGGAAACCGGACAACATCCGGCGCAGCGACGTCTGATTCTCGAAGAACTACTGGCGCATAATCTCAGCATGCTGGCACTACGCGCCGGGGCACAGCGTTTTCACGCCCAGCCGTTAAGTGCTAACAACGCGCTAAAAGATAAGCTGCTGGCAGCATTGCCGTTCAAACCTACTGGCGCACAGGCCCGCGTTACCGCTGAGATTGAACGCGATATGGCACTGGATGTGCCGATGATGCGCCTGGTGCAGGGTGATGTCGGCTCCGGTAAAACGCTGGTTGCCGCGCTGGCCGCGCTGCGGGCTATCGCACATGGTAAGCAGGTTGCGCTAATGGCTCCTACCGAACTATTGGCTGAACAACATGCAAATAACTTCCGCAACTGGTTCGCGCCACTGGGCGTTGAAGTGGGCTGGCTGGCAGGCAAGCAGAAAGGTAAAGCGCGTCTGGCGCAACAAGAAGCCATCGCCAGCGGTCAGGTGCAGATGATTGTCGGCACGCACGCGATTTTCCAGGAACAGGTGCAGTTCAACGGGCTGGCGCTGGTTATCATCGACGAACAGCACCGCTTCGGCGTACATCAGCGTCTGGCGCTGTGGGAGAAAGGTCAGCAGCAGGGTTTCCACCCACACCAGCTAATCATGACCGCCACGCCGATTCCACGTACCCTGGCGATGACAGCCTATGCTGACCTCGACACGTCGGTCATTGACGAACTGCCTCCGGGGCGTACGCCGGTCACTACGGTGGCCATTCCGGATACCCGCCGCAGCGATATTATTGATCGCGTGCGCAACGCCTGTACCCACGAAGGACGTCAAGCATACTGGGTCTGTACGCTAATTGAAGAGTCTGACTTGTTGGAAGCTCAGGCGGCAGAAGCGACGTGGGAAGAGCTTAAACTGGCGCTGCCAGAACTCAATATTGGCCTGGTACACGGGCGCATGAAGCCCGCCGAGAAGCAGTCGGTAATGGCGGCCTTTAAGCAGGGTGAACTGCATCTGCTGGTTGCCACGACGGTGATTGAAGTGGGCGTGGACGTGCCAAACGCCAGCCTGATGATTATTGAAAACCCGGAACGCTTAGGTCTGGCCCAGTTGCACCAGTTGCGTGGTCGCGTAGGCCGTGGCGCGGTGGCTTCCCACTGCGTTCTGCTCTACAAATCACCCCTGTCTAAAACCGCGCAGAAACGCCTGCAGGTTCTGCGAGACAGCAATGACGGGTTCGTAATTGCGCAAAAAGATTTAGAGATTCGCGGCCCCGGCGAGCTGTTAGGTACTCGCCAGACCGGAACAGCAGAATTCAAGGTCGCAGATTTACTGCGCGATCAGGCGATTATCCCGGAAGTTCAGCGCATTGCCCGCCATATTCACGAACGTTATCCGCAACAGGCCGTGGCACTGATAGAGCGCTGGATGCCGGAAACCGAACGCTACTCCAACGCGTAGTTAATTCATAGCGGCGGCGGATGTTACCCCGCCGCACAGCCGTTATTGCGCGAAAATCGGTAACAGCAGATACAGCTTAATCACCAGCGCGTTGACGATATCGATAAAGAACGCCCCCACCATCGGCACCACCAGAAACGCCATATGGGATGGTCCAAAACGTTCGGTAATCGCCTGCATGTTGGCAATCGCCGTCGGCGTCGCGCCGAGGCCAAAACCGCAGTGTCCAGCAGCCAGCACGGCGGCATCGTAGTTCTTACCCATCATGCGCCAGGTGACGAATATCGCGTACAGCGCCATGAAAATAGTCTGCACAACCAGGATTGCCAGCATCGGCAAGGCCAGTGAAGCCAGTTCCCACAGCTTCAGGCTCATCAGCGCCATCGCCAGAAACAGCGACAGACTAACGTTACCCAGTACAGAAACCGCACGTTCGAACACCCGATAAAAGCCCAGTAGCGCCAGACCGTTACTGAGGATCACCCCAACAAACAGGACGCAGACGAAGGTCGGCAATTCCAGCACTGTTCCAACCAGCATTTGCGCAACGATTTTACCCACCGTCAGACAGATAGCGATCAGAGCAATGGTTTCAATCAGCACCAGCGAGGTGATCATGCGCCCAACGTCCGGCTTTTCAAATGCGGTCGGCACGGCCTGATCGTCAGGCATACCGTCTGGCGTGGTGGAGTGTTTGACCAGATAGCGTGCCACCGGGCCGCCAATCAGCCCACCCAACACCAGACCAAACGTTGCGCAAGCCATCGCCACTTCAGTCGCATTGGTGAAGCCATAACGTTCAATAAACAGCTTGCTCCACGCGGCCCCGGTTCCGTGTCCACCAGAGAGGGTGATCGAGCCAGCGATCAGACCCATCAGCGGGTCCAGACCCAGCAGGGTCGCCATACCAATACCGATGGCGTTTTGCATCAGCAACAAGCCAACAACCACAATCAGAAAGATACCCACCACGCGGCCACCAGCACGCAGACTGGCGATATTGGCGTTCAGACCGATAGTGGCGAAAAAGGCCAGCATCAGCGGATCGCGCAGGGTCATATCGAAGTTCACTTCCCAACCCATGCTTTTTTTCAGCACCAGCAGCGCAATCGCCACCAGCAATCCGCCTGCAACAGGTTCGGGAATGGTGTATTTTTTCAGGAAGGAAACAGACTGGACGAGCTTACGTCCCAGCAGCAACACAAGGGTTGCCGCAACCAGCGTTGATAACGTATCGAGATAAAACATTTACAGCTCCATTAGTGCGTTTAGCACAATCACGCACGATGCATTCCAGACCGATTTTTAGCTCTTATTGAGTTTTCGGAGTGGATTTTAAGCAGAAAATGATGAAAAGTTATATAAAAATGTTTGTTTATCCGTTTTAAATATTAAGAATACCTGCTAGCAAACGTTTGCTTTTCTGCCCTGGTCAGATAAAATCACCGCTTTTCCACCATGGGATTGCCTCTGATGTCCGTTAACGCCGTAGAGTCAACAAATGCGCAACCGGTTGCGCAGACTCACAACAGTGAACTGATTTACCGTCTTGAAGATCGCCCCCCGTTAGCCCAGACCCTGTTTGCCGCCTGCCAGCATCTGCTGGCCATGTTCGTCGCGGTGATCACCCCTGCTCTGTTAATTTGCCAGGCGCTTGGTTTACCGGCTCAGGATACTCAACACATTATCAGTATGTCGCTGTTCGCCTCCGGCGTGGCTTCTATCATTCAGATCAAAGCCTGGGGGCCGGTCGGCTCAGGGCTGCTATCCATTCAGGGCACCAGCTTTAACTTTGTTGCGCCACTGATTATGGGCGGTACGGCGCTAAAAACCGGTGGCGCAGATGTCCCAACCATGATGGCGGCGCTGTTCGGTACGCTGATGCTGGCAAGCTGCACCGAGATGGTTATCTCGCGTGTCCTGCACCTGGCGCGTCGTATTATTACTCCGCTGGTCTCAGGGGTGGTAGTGATGATTATCGGCCTGTCGTTGATTCAGGTGGGTCTGACATCGATTGGCGGTGGCTATGCCGCAATGAGCGACAACACCTTTGGTGCGCCGAAGAATTTACTGTTGGCAGGCGTGGTGCTGGCGCTAATCATCCTGCTTAACCGTCAACGCAACCCGTACCTGCGCGTTGCGTCATTGGTGATTGCGATGGCGGCAGGCTATCTGCTGGCCTGGTTTATGGACATGCTGCCGCAAAATACCGCACCGGTAAGTCAGGACCTGCTGATGGTGCCAACACCGCTGTATTATGGCCTGGGCATCGACTGGAGTTTACTGCTGCCGCTGATGCTGGTCTTTATGATCACTTCACTGGAAACCATCGGCGATATTACGGCTACCTCTGATGTCTCCGAGCAGCCGGTTTCTGGTCCGCTGTATATGAAGCGCCTGAAAGGCGGCGTGCTGGCGAACGGTCTGAACTCGTTTGTTTCCGCCGTGTTCAACACCTTCCCGAACTCCTGTTTTGGCCAGAACAATGGGGTTATTCAGTTAACAGGCGTTGCCAGCCGCTACGTTGGTTTTGTGGTGGCGCTGATGTTGATCGCGCTGGGCCTGTTCCCGGCAGTCAGCGGTTTTGTACAGCATATTCCTGAGCCGGTACTGGGCGGCGCAACGCTGGTGATGTTCGGTACTATCGCAGCATCCGGTGTGCGTATCGTGTCCCGCGAGCCGTTGAACCGCCGCGCGATTCTGATTATCGCGCTGTCGCTGGCCGTTGGTCTGGGTGTTTCCCAGCAGCCGCTGATTCTCCAGTTCGCCCCGGATTGGGTGAAAAACCTACTCTCTTCCGGTATCGCCGCTGGCGGTATTACCGCAATCGTTCTGAATCTGGTATTCCCACCAGAAAAGCAATAAGCAAAATGCGGCGTTGGTTCTGAATCAACGCCGCTGTAACGCTCTTTCACCATTCCCGCCTTGAGCATTGCGCCTAAATCGTGCATAACTTGACTATGTGCACTTCGCGGGATGGAAGACCATGAAATTTATTGGAAAGCTGCTTCTTTACGTGCTGATCGCCCTTGCAGTGGCGATTCTCGGCCTTTATTTTCTACTGCAAACCCGCTGGGGGGCAGAGCACGTCAGCGCCTGGGTTTCGGAGAACAGCAGCTACCATCTGGCGTTTGATGCCATCGATCACCGGTTTTCCTCCCCTTCCCATATTCTGCTGGAAAACGTCACCTTTGGCCGGGATGGTCAGCCCGCAACGCTGGTCGCTAAAACGGTCGATATTGGGCTGAGTAGCCGCCAAATCACCGACCCGCTGCACGTAGACACCATTTTGTTGCAAAACGGCACACTGAATCTTTCCCAGCAAACCGCGCCGCTACCGTTCCAGGCCGATCGCCTGCAATTGCAGGATATGGCGCTTAACAGCCCCGGCAGCGAGTGGAACCTCAGCGCCCAGCGCGTTAACGGCGGCGTCATTCCCTGGAGCCCTGAGGCAGGTAAAATTCTCGGGAGCAAAGCGCAAATTCAGCTCAGCGCCAGTTCGTTGACGCTCAACGATGTTCCAACTACCAACGTCTTGATTGAAGGCAGCATCGACCATGACCGGGTGACGCTAAGCAATATTGGCGCTGACGTGGCGCGTGGGGCATTAACCGGCGTAGCGCAACGCAATGCCGACGGGAGCTGGGTTGTGGAGAATCTGCGCCTGAACGATATCCGGCTGCAAAGCGACAAATCGCTGGCCGACTTTTTTGCCCCGTTAAGCACTATTCCTTCCCTGCAAATTGGTCGTCTGGAAGTGACGGATGCCCGTCTGCAAGGCCCCGACTGGGCGGTGACGGATCTCGATCTGAGCTTGCGCAACATGACCTTCAGCAAGGACGACTGGCAAACTCAGGAAGGCAAACTGTCGATGAATGCCAGCGAGTTTATTTACGGCTCTCTGCACTTCTTCGATCCGATTCTGAACGCCGAGTTCTCACCGCAGGGCATTGCGCTGCGCCAGTTCACCACCCGCTGGGAAGGCGGTATGGTCAGAACATCCGGAAACTGGATGCGCAGCAACAAAGCGCTGGTCCTTGACGATGCCGCTATTGCTGGTCTGGAATACACGCTGCCGGAAAACTGGAAGCAGCTGTGGATGAAACCCCTGCCAGAGTGGCTAAACAGCCTGACGCTGAAGAAATTTAGCGCCAGCCGCAATCTGGTGATTGATATCGATCCGAGTTTCCCGTGGCAGCTCACCGCGCTGGACGGCTACGGCGCTAACCTCGGGCTGGTACAGAACAATCAGTGGGGGATCTGGAGCGGGAGCGCCACCCTCAACGCTGCCGCAGCCACCTTTAACCGTACGGATGTGCGTCGTCCTTCTCTGGCGCTAACGGCAAACAGCAGCACCATCAATATCAGCGAACTGAGCGCCTATACGGAAAAAGGACTGCTGGAGGCCACCGCCAGCATTTCGCAGCTACCTCAGCGCCAGACGCAGGTCAGCCTGAACGGGCGCGGCGTGCCAATGACGATCCTGCAGCAGTGGGGCTGGCCCGCACTGCCGCTTTCCGGCGATGGCAACATCCAGCTTACCGCCAGCGGCAATATTCAGGCCGATGCGCCTCTCAAGCCAACGGTCAACGGTCAGTTGCATGCGGTGAACGTGGAGAAACAGCAGGTAACGCAAACTATGCAGGCGGGCGTGGTTTCGGGGAGTGAAGTCACTGCACCACCACCTGCACAATGATTTATTGCCCGGTGGCGCTTCGCTTACCGGGCCTACTCACGCTCATAAGCGAATATATTCACTGCACAGCAGCCATTTCACCGGCTCGTCTTCTTCAATCACCGGGAAGCGACCGCCAGATTCCAGAAAGTGGTTGTCATGCTGGTCGTCATTGACCATCGAGATTTCCCAGCCCAGCACAAACGCCTTCTCCGCCCAAAAGCGATGATACAAGCGCGGCGGCAGGCACACTCCTTGTCCCGGTTTCAATACCAGCGTCTCGCCAGCGTTAACGGTACGCCGCTGACCATCCACGCTAACCTCAACAACGCGTCGGGCATCATACTCATCATCAGGCGTGGCCCACGCCAGCTGCATACATAAATCACCGCCGCCGCGATTAACGATATCTTCCATTTTATGGCGATGAAAATGCCATGGCGTTTGCTGATCCTGCTGAATTTGCAGCATCTTTTCGGCATACGGTTTGGGGTAATCCGCTGACCCCATCAGACCATTGCGCAACGTTAGTAACGTCAGCCCCGTTTGCGCAAAATCTCCGTGCCCGAAGTCGGTAATATCCCAGCCCAACTGGAGATCACGCACTTCACGCCACAGAGTTTGATCCTGTTGCCGCCAGGCATCGACCGTAAAATACGCGAAATCAGGCAGACAGACCCGAAAAGTCTCAGCGATGGCATGCGCTTTATCGACGGCATAATTAATGTGTGAACGCTTCATTGCACTTTTCCTTGTTGCGAAAGAGGCGGGTCGCCCCGCCTGCATGCCGTTAGTAAAGTGATGCTTTGCCGGTTGAACCGAACAGTTTCATTTTGTGGCGGATCACGTCCCGCGCGGCGCTAATGGCTTCCGGGTAGATTACGTTCGGGTCCCACCAGGTTTCTTTCGCCAGGATTTCGCGGACTTTCTGGAAGTAGGCGTATTTCATATCGCTGGAAATGTTGATTTTGCCAACGCCCAGCGTCACGGATTCGGCAATTTCCGCATCCGGGTTCGCGGAACCACCGTGCAGCACCAGCGGAATATCCACACGCCCGGCGATGTCGCGCAGGATGTTCATTTGCAGCTCAGGCTGCATCCCTTTCGGGTAGATCCCGTGCGCGGTTCCAATCGCCACCGCCAGCGTGTCTGCACCCGTTCGGGCGATAAAATCCTCAGCCTGAGCAGGATCGGTATAAGTAACTTTCGACACGCCGCCTTCCACTGATGTCCCGGTCTGGCCAATCGTTCCCAACTCCCCTTCCACCGAAACACCTACCGCATGCGCCAGTTTGACCACTTCGCGGGTCAGCGCCACGTTCTCTTCATATGGTAGCAGCGAGCCATCAATCATCACCGAGGTAAACCCACACTGAATCGCCCGCAGGACATGCTCAACCGAAGCGCCGTGGTCCAGATGCAGAGTAAAGGGAACCGGGCTGCGCAGGGTGATATCACGGACATAGCTAAAAAACGCATCGCCGACAAAATCATGTTCGCTGGGGTGAATGGAGATAATCGCCGGGGTATTGGTCGCCTCCGCTTCTTCCACTACTGCGCGTACAAAGCAGCTGTCCGCCACGTTGAATGCGCCGATGGCAAAACCGTGCTGACGGGTAGGTTGCAGTAATTCTTTCATCGAAACTAACATGTTAATTCTCCAGTTTCAGGGTGTAGAAAGCCCTGCCAGTGCGTCATCGCAGAGGCATAGAAGGCGTTACAGAAAATGAATCAGGCTTTGCCGATAGCGCCGCTGGCCTGCAGGTACGGAATAATGGCTTCCTCGCAGGCCTGTTCCATCAGGGCCAGGGCATCAACGAGTTCACCGGATGTGTCGCGACACAGGGTATGCAGTAGCGCAGCCTTTCCGGCTTCGAAAACCGCCGCACCAACGTTTATCTTGGCGACACCAAACGTCGGGCAGCGCTGTAGCTGGTCAAACGGCGTTCCGCTGCCGCCATGCAGCGCCAGCGGCACCGTTGATAACCGGGCTATTTCCTCCAGCCGCTGGAAATCAATAGCAGGAGTGATACCCGGCGCGTACATGCCGTGTGCCGTACCCACCGACACCGCCAGCAAATCGATCCCGGTCTGTTGGATGAAGGGTTCCACGTCGGCGACCTGGGTCATCAAATCAGCGTTAGCGGCGTGGTCATAGCACGGAGCATCGGCCAGATGGCCCAGCTCGCCTTCCACGCACAGAGAAACGCTGGCGGCAAGCTCAACCACCGCCCGGGTCTGGCGAATGTTCTCCTCCAGCGCAAAGGCGGAGGCGTCGATCATTAAGCCGCTGAATCCGGCGCGAAAAGCCTGGCGAATGCGTACAGGATCCTTTCCATGATCCAGCGCCAGCGCGACCGGTACCGAGGCTTCCTCTGCCAGCGTTTTGACCACCGCTGCCGCTATCGGGGCCGGAAAATGCTCCAGATGCCCCTGATACAAATTCAGAATGATGGGCGCACGGTGTTTCTCCGCCACTCGCACCGCTGCGCGGGCGCTTTCCAGGTTCATACAGTTGATGGCCAGCAGCGCGTACTGCTCGCGCCAGGCTTTGGTCACCATGCTTTTCATATCGGCAAACATACGGCCTCCGGTTATTCCAGGGTGAAGGTGATTTCTTCGTCTTTCAGCTTTTGATCGCTGAGTTCGTCAAACTCTTCATCACGCTCGGTTACCGGTTTCTTCCACAGCGACAGCATGACGCCACAAATCAACGTACCGATCCCCAGCGCCAGGCAAAACAGCAGCGGATGCGTAAAGAGCGGAACCACAAACATGCCGCCGTGCGGTACCGGGCTTTCGACACCCCACACCATAATCAGGCCACCCGCAATCGCCGAGGCCACCACGCAGGAGCCCACCACGCGCAGCAGGTCGCGCGCCGCAATCGGAATAACCCCTTCGGTAATCATGCAGATCCCCATCGGGAATGCAGCCTTCAGCGCCTCACGTTCCGCACGGGTGTACTTGTGACGCGTCAGCAGGAAAGAGAGCGTAATGCCAAATGGAGGGATCATCGAACCAACAAACTTCACCGCTTCCGGACCGTACACGCCGCTGACCAGCATGCCGTCAGCAAACAGCGACATGGTTTTATTCACCGGCCCACCGAAGTCGAATGTCGCCATCGCACCGAGGATAGCGCCCATCAGAAAGCGGGATCCGCCCTGCATGGACTCCAGCAGATGAATCAACGCGTCCTGCAGCCAGGCAATCGGCTTGCCAATCAGCGTCATCATCAACAGACCGCCAATGACGGTACTCAGTACCGGCAGCACCATGATGGGCATCAACCCCTGCATCGACTGCGGCAAACGGATATAGCGCTTGAGCAGCAGGACGGTATAACCGACCAGAAATCCGCCCAGCATCCCACCGATAAAACCGGTATGAATTTCTCCGCAGACGAAGCCGACAATCAGGCCCGGCGCGAATCCCGGACGGTCAGCAATGGAGTACGCAATCGCCGCACTAATCAGCGGTACGATTAACCCCATCCCCCAGCCGCCAATCTGGTTGAGCATCCAGGGAATGGTTCCTGTTTTTTCACCGACGTTAGTGCCGCCAAGTATTTGCCCGAGAGCAATACAGATCCCGGCGGCGACAATTAACGGGATCATCCACGAAATTCCCGTTAATAAATGTTTTTTTATTTCCTGAGATAGCGGAATTTTATTTTCACTCATGTGAAACCCCTCCAGAATGAGGATCGCTACTGGTTATTATTAACTAATGATTTTTCGACCTTTTCAAGAAACTGAATGGGCGATTTTATGACGATTTCAGTTTTTACTCGAACAATGCGTTTGTTTGAAAATCGCTCCTCCCCTTTTATTTTTACATCGACAGCAAGAATCACGACATCAGCTGAAGAAATATCTTCTGTCAGCAGTTCGTTTTCTGTGCCAATGGTGCCCTGGGTTTCAACTTTTATATTATGACCAAGCGCTTTAGCACCTTTAATTAACTTCTCACGGGCAATATAGGTGTGCGCAATACCCGCCGTACAGGCGGCAACACAAACAATATTCATAACATGCTCCACATTTTATTTAGCAGACATTGGATTCAGCATATTGGCTAAAAAGCTCAATAATTTTTTGTGGACTACTTTCAACTAATAGTTGTTCAATAATGTCGTCATCTGCCAACGCGCCAGCAACCTGCGAAAGCAGACGAATATGGGTGGTGTTTTGATCTTCAAGACGTACGGCAAACAGAATAATGCACCGTACATTGCTGCCGTCCAGGGTTTCCCAGGGAATATCCTGGCGGGTACGCCCAATCGCCAGCGTGGTATTGACCACCGCCGAGGATTTCCCGTGCGGGATCGCAATATGGTTTTCGAAGCCGGTCGAGCCTTCTGACTCACGTTGCCAGACATCCTGAATAAACGTTTCGCGACAGCTAATTGCTCCATCTTTTTGCAGAATATCCGTCAGTTCCTCAATAGCCTCCGTTTTGCTTGTAGCCTTCATGTCCAAAATAACGCGATTTGTATTGAGTATTTTCGTGATGTCCATCAATCATACCTCATGGAGTTCAGACATTAATTTTCAACGACCAGCGACGTCGCCCGATGTAATTTTTCCGTAATAACCGTTTCTGTTACCCGCTTAATATCCGCATCATTGAAGAAGGCAGTGACATACACGACCGGCATGGCAACCGCGGGTAAATTAATCGTCGATACCACCAGTTCAATATCGTCCGTCAGTACAGAGGGCAGGCTGCCTGCCGACACCACGCCGACGATAGTCCAGTCCGGAAAGGCGCGTAGAATACGGCTTTTGAGTAAGTGAGAAGTGCCGATACCCGTTGAACAGACCAGTAGTACGCGTTTACGCGCTATCTGGCGCTCCATTGCGGCCTGAAAATGCACGGTTAAATATCCCACCTCATCTTCCGACACGGCCCGCTCGCCCCAACCGCTAAACACTCGATTCACCGCACACTGGGTCAGACGCCACACGTCCTGCAACTCGCCTTTGATATCCTCCAGCAGCGGGTTACGAATGCGGATCTGGTAGTTCAGTCGGTTAATCAGCGGCTTAATGTGGATCAGCAATCCGTCATACAGCGCCGTGTCCTGGCTAAGATCGCTGTCGACCATCTCGGCGAAGGTGGCAATCAACCGATGGGTAATCAAACGCGCTTCGTCGCTGGAGTGCATATGACCAATCACGCTCACGTCATTATGCTCTTCAATCACCACACCAGAGGAGATAATGTATTGATATATAAACCAGACTTCGTCTTCCGGCAGCGGGTGGGCAATGCGTTTTTCGATATGCTGAATCATGCGACTGGCAATGGAAAATATGTTCTCATCACAGGTAGAGATGCTTTCTTCTTTTCTCGGAAGCGCATTGCCCCGCGTGATGCGGTACATCATGATCAGAATATGGGTAAAGATATTGACGTAATAAGGCTCGCCGAGCGACCAGCACAGGTCGTTCTCCATTTCCTGCAATAACGTCTGGACAAATAAAACGTCTTCTTCGCCAAAGTAATGCACTAACGCTTTATAACTGCCCGGATCCAGGCGTGAATAAACCACGTTACCAGGTTCATTATGGTTAATCACGCCGTTAATCAACGATGCCATCGCCTGGCGCACACCGCTCTCGCTGCCTTCAATGTGCGTGCCGCTCTGACTACGAATCAACGACAGGCCCAACGGGGTAATCCAGGATTCAATTACTTTCAGATCGTTCACAATCGATGCGCTACTAATGAAATAACGTTCGGATAATTTACTGATCGACGTTTCATGCGGCGTTTCGCTTAATAATTGTGAAGCTATCTTGACTCGCCGTGAATTATTCATCATGCCGTCAGCATCATCACCCTCCGATCCTAATAACTGGTCCATATATAAAAGGTCGGTAATATTATCGGCACTTAATATCACCCCAGCACCAGCACGTTTATCGATAGTTATTTTCCATTCTGATAACCATGGTTCCAGTAAGCGCAGATCGCGCTGCACAGTTTTCTCTGAAACAGATAAATACTCGGCAATTTTCAGCAGCGTGACATATTCCTTCTTAGACAGAAGAAATTTTAATAATCTGTTTTGTCGGGAGGTAATCATTTGCATTATTTACCCTTATTACATACCAGATTAAATATCTATACCCGTCATACTTCAAGCTGCATGTGCGTTGGTTTTCCTCGCTCACCCCAGTCACGTACTTATGTACGTTCAGGGGATTCGCTGCGTCGCCGCCTTCCTGCAACTCGAAATATTTAGGTTATAAAGAAGCATTGATGCTCCACGTGTAATCCGTGATGATAAATATAAGAGGACTACGATGCGCCAACAATACTAAATCGTGTCCTGTATTCCGGACAGAAATAAGACAAAAACGGGAAATAGTGAAATATTTACGGCGCAGATCACATTTTTCGTGGGATTCAGAGTGATATCGCTCGCAAATATGGGGAGATAAAAATTTAATTCAGGATGTTTTGGATTTTCAGATCTGGAATGCTGCTCGCAGCGTGGGCCGGATAAAACGCATTGCATCGCCATCCAGCCCACGTTGAGATTTCTTACAGGGTAATCGTCAGCACATCCGCATCCGGCGTGACAACCGTTCCCCACTCACTGCCCACAGACGAGCCGCCCTTCACGCCGCTAACCTGCGTAATATTACGCAGACACAGCGTCCAGTTACGCGCTTCGCCACTTCCTTGCACGGTGATGGTATTACCCGTGCGCGTCGCCTTCAGCGTGAAGATAACCGAACCGTCAGCCGCCGGGACTTCACAAATCGCCTCCCGACCCTCCTGCAGATGGAACAGCTGGAACGCCGTCCCTTCGTGCCAGGCGTAGTCCGGCTTCTGGTTATTGCAGCCCAGCGCCAGCAGTGTATTGTCGCGCACATAAACCGGCAGACTCAGGAAGTCATGCTGCTGCTTATGCCAGCGGCTGCCCACCACCTCGTCGTTACGCCACAGATGTGTCCAGCGTCCTTCCGGCAGATAGAACAGCACATCACCCGCCTCGCTAAACACCGGCGCAACCATCACGCTATCGCCCAGCATGTACTGGCGGTCGAGATAATCACATGCCGGATCGTCCGGGAACTCCAGCATCATTGCGCGCATCATCGGTGTTCCGAGTTCATTGGCGCGCGCCGCTTCGCGATACAGGTATGGCATCATGCGGCATTTCTGCTCAGTGAAGTAGCGTACCACGTCGCAGGATTCATCATCGTACGCCCATGGCACACGGTAGGATTTACTACCGTGCAGGCGGCTGTGGCTGGAGAGCAGCCCGAACGCACACCAGCGCTTGTAGACGTGCGCCGGGGCGGTATTCTCAAAGCCGCCAATATCGTGACTCCAGAAACCAAAGCCGGACAGACCAATGGACAACCCGCCACGCAGACTTTCGGCCATCGATTCATAGTTGGCGTAGCAGTCGCCGCCCCAGTGCACCGGAAACTGCTGCGCACCCACCGAGGCCGAACGGGCGAACAGCACTGCCTCTTCTTCACCGACGGTCTCTTTCAGCACGTTCCATACCAGTTCGTTGTAGATGTACGCATAATGGTTGTGCATTTTCTGCGGATCGGCACCGTCAAACCACTTAACGTCAGTAGGAATGCGTTCGCCAAAGTCAGTTTTGAAGCAGTCAACGCCGATATCCACCAGACCTTTCAGCTTGTTGGCATACCACTCGCAGGCTTCAGGATTGGTAAAGTCATAAATCGCCAGGCCCGGCTGCCATTTATCCCATTGCCACAGGGAGCCGTCCGGGCGCTTGAGCAGATAACCTTTCTCTTTCAGTTCATTGAACAGCGGGGATTTCTGGCCGATATAGGGGTTTATCCATACGCAGACCTTCAGCCCTTTATCTTTCAGGCGGCGGATCATACCTTCCGGGTCAGGGAAGGTCACCGGATCCCACTCAAAGTCGCACCACTGGAAGGCTTTCATCCAGAAGCAGTCAAAATGGAAGACGTGCAGCGGCAGATTGCGCTCGGCCATCCCGTCGATAAAACTGTTCACCGTCGCTTCATCGTAATTAGTGGTGAACGATGTAGTCAGCCACAAACCGAATGACCAGGCTGGCGGCAGCGCCGGACGACCGGTAAAGCGGGTATAGCGATCCAGCACCGCTTTCGGCGTAGGGCCGTCAATGACGAAATATTCCAGATACTCGCTTTCAACGCTGAACTGCACTTTTGACACTTTCTCAGAGCCGATTTCAAACGACACGCACTGCGGATGGTTTACCAGTACGCCGTAACCACGGTTGGTGAGATAAAACGGGATGTTCTTGTAAGACTGCTCGGTACTGGTGCCGCCATCGCGGTTCCATGTTTCCACCGTCTGGCCGTTACGTACCAGCGCAGTAAAGCGCTCACCCAGACCGTACACCGTTTCGCCAACGCCCAGATCCAGGCGTTCAAACATATAGTTTTTCCCGCTGTTGGTGTCCTGCACGTAGCCGTTATTTTTCAGCTGGCTGCCGGTAATACGTTCGCCGTTACGCAGGAAATCCAGCGACCAGAACTCGCCTTTAGTGACCCGCACGCTCAAATTACCGCTTTTCAGTTCGGCAAATTCAGCGGTGTTTTGTATCTCTACGTTGACGTCCTGCAGCACGTTCAGCGGATAGTGCGGACCGTTATCTAACGCGCCCTGGAAGTGTTCCATACGCACCCCAACCACGCCTTCCTGCGGCGAGAAAAAGCGCAGGGTGAAGAGTGGAGTATCCAGTTGCCAGGTACGTTCACGCACATCGCGCGGTGCAACGTAGACAATCATCTCGTTACCCTGTTGCTCGACCTCGAATACCTGAATCGGGTGAGTTAAATTCAGGCCAGGCTGCGTCAGCCAGTTTCCGTCGCTAATTTTCATCGTTGGTTCCTTAGTTCTGTAATTCTTTCGTCGAAAAATCCTGCTGATTGCGGTGCGCACCCTGAGCCAGCTGACTCATGATTTCCGTCAGATACGGCGTTTTCAGGGTATAGAAGCGTTTGGCAATCACGGCACTCAACAGGTAACAAATAGCCGGGACAATCGTGAACAATGCGATAATGATGCTAATGGTGGCGCTGTTCTGGGTTTTCGCTGCGGCATCGTAACCGCCGCCCGCCAGCATCCAGCCGATCATCGCCCCGCCGAGCGCCAGACCCAGTTTGAGCACGAACAACGTTCCCGCGAAGCTGATCCCCGTCAGACGTTTTCCGTTACACCACTCGCCGTAATCAACGGTGTCGGACATCATCACCCACTGGATTGGCGTCACGAGCTGATGCAGTACGCCAATCACGAAGATGAAGGCGAACATGGTGAGATTTGCGTGCATCGGCACGAAAAACATTGCCAGACTGACGACCGCCAGCAGGGCGTTCGTCCACCAGAAGACGCTGACTTTGCATTTCCAGTCAGTCAGCGGTTTTGCCAGCGCAGAGCCGATAAGATTGCCGACGCAATAGGTGGTAAGGAAAGCGACAAACACTTCCGGGGTACCCAGAATCCAGGTGACGTAATACATCATCGCCCCGCCGCGTACGCAGACGGCCAGTATGTTGAGGATGGTCAGCAGGCCGACGATGCGCCATTGGTCGTTCTGCCAGATGTCGCGCAGGTCTTCACGCATTGAGTTGCTGCTCGGCGGCGCTTCCACACGTTCTTTGGTAGTGAAGAAGCAAAACGCCAGCATCAGGAACGCCACAACCGAGAGCACGGCAATCCCGCCCTGGAAGCCCAGCGCTTTATCTTCACCGCCAATCAGATTCACCAGCGGCATCATCAGCACGGTGGAGAGCATGCCGCCCGCCGTCGCCAGCACAAAGCGCCATGACTGCAGGGAGATACGCTGCGTTGGGTCATTGGTTATCACACCGCCCAGCGCGCAGTAGGGAATATTCACCACGGTATAAAGCAGGGTCAGCAGCGTGTAGGTGATTGCGGCATAAATCATTTTGCCGTGCAGGCTGAGATCCGGCGTGCTGTAGGCGAGCACACAGACCAGACCAAATGGCAGAGCGCCAAACAGCACCCACGGGCGGAATTTCCCCCAGCGCGAACGGGTGCGGTCGGCGAGCAGTCCCATGCAAGGGTCTGAGATAGCATCCAGCGCGCGAGCCAGTAAGAACATCGTGCCGACAAAACCGGCCGGGATACCAAAAATATCGGTATAGAAGAACATCATATATAACATAACGTTATCAAAGATGATGTGGCTGGCGGCATCGCCCATGCCGTAGCCAATCTTCTCTTTAACGGACAAAATCTCACTTTTCATTACGCATCCTTGTTAGCACTTTCACACGCACTGATACCGGTTACAGTTCTTGTAAACCATCCCTGTGAGCGCGGGTATTCCGATATCTCGTTATCAAATTACGATTCTTGTTTTCTGTGATCAGAGTAGCGTCAAAAAATGTGTCTAAGTGTAAGTAATGGATTTTGCGGGGATTTATTTGAAACTGGTCATGGTATGGAGAAACGGAAGTTAAAAAAGTGAGTGAGGGGGTGTGGAAACGTTTGGAAGTAGCTATAATGCGCCCCGCCTCCATGTAGCAATCGAGGCGCGGAAGATCGTCATCTCCGGTGAGGTGGCTGGACTTCAAATCCAGTTGGGGCCGCCAGCGGTCCCGGGCAGGTTCGACTCCTGTGATCTTCCGCCAAAGTTCCTATCTTATTCCAGTCATTTGCCATATTTTCTCTGCTCAAAAAGGCTTTCATGATTCTCGTCCGAAATTATCCTTTCCGACAGGTAACTACGCGCAGTTGGGTTTGATACCGGGCAGAAAATTACCGTCAAAGTAATGAACGGTTGTATCGCCCTGATGGTCTACAGTGAGCAATAACAACGGTTGCAGGATGAGCTGAAAGAGGCCAATCAGAAGTTAAATAGAATTGAGAGCACGCTGGCGACTCTTCAGTGAAGCAAGGCTAAACCTGTTAGCGTTACTTACAGGTTCAGTTGGTGCCGGATGGCGCTAACGCTTATCCGGCCTACTTTCACAATACCCTCTGTCTGACCACCCACCTCATAGTGACCCCCAGAAAGATATCGACTATAATGAACGAATCGAACGATTCATGCGAAATGGTGGCAATATGCATACTCTTACGGCAAATGAAGCCAAAACCCAGTTTGGCGATATGCTACTTAAAGCGCAGCGAGAACCTGTGCAAATTAACCGTAACGGTAAACCTGTTGCAGTCGTCGTTTCCATTGAGGACTATGAACAAATGGAAGCCATGAAGCTCCAGTTACTGAAGGCCAAAATTCAGCGTGCTCAAAACGATATTCATTTGGGCAATATTGTTGATGGTGATGCTTTTTTTGATGAGTTGATGGATCAACACAAAGGATAAAAAGTGAGTTACAAACTTACTGGGGAAGCACAGCACGATATTATTGAAATCCGTGATTACACATCAAGAAATTGGGGCGCTAAACAGTCCAGGGATTATCTTAGAAAATTACGGGGCGTTCTCTCTCAGTTAGCTGAAATGCCAGACATGGGGCATCATCGAATTGATGATTTTGGTGCAGATGTTTACAGCTTTCCTTATGTTAGTCATATGATTTACTACTGTGCACAAGACACAAATATTGTTGTATTGGCAGTCTTACACCAAAGCCGAGTACCAACAAAACATCTGGGACAACGTTTGTAACCCACCACCTTAATGCCGGATGGCGCTAACGCTTATCCGGCCTACGATTCCCAGAAAAAATAAAGCCGCCGATCGGTTAATCAGCGGCATTTACATTACTGCAATGCATCAGAAATTATATTTCACGCCGAGCATACCGCGGGTATCGCTGTAGCCTTTATCGCCGACTTGTTGGGCCACGTTACTCCACACGTTGAGTCGCGGAGTGATTTGACCTTCAACGCCGACTTTCAGCTCGCCGATGTTTTTGGTGCCGCGCATGTCGTTGCTCACATCGTCCATCTTCACGCTGGTCGTCTGCGTGTTGTGGATCCAGTTGGCTTCAACAAACGGCTGGAACTCGCGAGATTTACCGTCGTCGATGGCGTTGTGCCCGTTGATAAAGGCTTTCACACCCAGACGGGTCATCAGGTTGCCATCGGTGTTGTCCTTCACGCGGGTACCGTTCGCTTCGCGGTGACTGTCGGCTTGCACGTCCATCCATACCACTTGCGCTTTCGGTTGCAGCCAGTAGCTGTTGCGTTCGCTTTCACCCAGTTTGAAGCTGTAACCGGCTTCAACCGAAGCGGTTATCCCGCTGGATTTGTATTTCTCTGCTGCCTGCTCCTGGCCCATCACTTTGTTATCAAACCAGTTGTACAGCGCCCAGGTATCCACGTAGGTGCCGGTCTTGTCGGCGTCATTGGCATACCATGTGCCATACAGCCCCACGCTGTAACCGGTGACCTGGCCACGTGAATGGTAGCCGGTCAGGCTGGACTGCGTGCGGTTCTGGCTGTTGGCATAACCGGCCATCGCGCCGAGGTGCCAGCGGTCAAGACCGTCGCTACTCCACTGCGCCAGGTCGCCGCCTAGCTGCATCACATAGCTGTTGCTTTGGGTTTTCAACTGCCCGCTACCGTCTTTGAAGCGGGTATGCGCCCCAACGTTACGCATCCACAGGCTGGTAACTTTCTTCTCGCCTGTCAGCATATCGACGTACTGCGTTTCACCCAGACGATCGTGCAGTCTGGTCATAAATAGCGTGTTAGCCGCATAGTTGTTCGCCAGATAACTGCCTGCTTCCGGACGGTATTGCTGCTCAGTGACAGGAGGCGCAACAGGTTCTTCCGGCTCAGGGATAATCGGGTCTACAGGATCGACCGGGTCTGGATCAATAGGGTCAACCGGGTCCGGATCAACAGGGTCAGGGTCATGCGGATCGACGGGGTCCGGGTCTTCCGGATCCGGCGGAGCAGGAATAAAGCTGGTCAGATACCAGTTACTGCCTTTCTGCACAACGTTATAGTCGTACGCTCCGGCAACAATACGGCCCGCTTTCTCAAAAGTACCGTCAGAATTACCGGCCACTTCGATGATCTCAATACCTTCAATGGTCTGCGCCCCAGTTCCGCCAATGTTATTCACCGCCACAAACGCATTACCCGCGGTGTTGCCGAGCACTTTCAGCTTGTCGGTTTCGGAGGTATCGTCATTCAGGACAGTATTGAAAACCAGTTTGCCGCCGTTCCCGGTAAAATCTTCATTGATGGTAAGCGTCTGCCACGGTTCGCCGTCAGCATGCCCAAAGTTCACCACTGACCCGCCGTTCAGCGTCAGGTCGGTGAGCGTTGAACTGTTAGTCATGTTCCAGGTCGCGTCGCTCATTTGCAGCGAGATAACGCCCGTCCCGGCAGTGGCGCTGGTGATGTATGACGCCCCGCTCCACAACGAGTTGTCGGTCATGTTGAGCTTAATGGTACTGTTTTGCTGCGGCAGGCTGCTGGTTGCAGCAGTCGCGCCAGCGGCATGAAGATCGCCGTCGATAAGAAAACGCCCGCCAGTAGAACCGTCTACGATGCCGCCCGTTTCGGTGCTGATGGCATAACTTTCGTTGCTGTGATCGCCCGCCATGGTAATGGCGGCACCGCCTGCCAGGTTTATCGCCCCGCGTGAAGTCGCATACAGGCCGCGTGGCGCTTTGCTGTATGACGCCGCTTTCGCCGAACTGTTCACGTTGATCGTTGCGTTTTCACCGAGATTCACGGTCGCGTTGGTGGAATAAACCGCATGAGCGCTGACGCCGTTGACCGTAATCGTCGCGTTGTTGCCCAGTTCCGTTTTGGACGATGAGGCGGCATAAATCCCCGTTGAAGAAGCACCCGAAGTCTCAATGGTGGCGTCATTGCCAAGCAGTATCGAGGAACCGTTCTGCCCGGTGCGAAGACCCTCTGAACTGTCACCTGTCGTCACAATGTGTGCCCGGTCGCCAACGACAATTGTATTTTTGGCCTGCGTGGCGTCTTTCATCGCGTTTGCTGTGATACCACGTCCCTGGGAACCGGTGGTTTGAATATACAGATCGTCACCGACGTAAATGCTGGCCGAGCCCTTCCAACCCTGGCTATAGGAGTTGTAACCGGCGTTAATACCGTCACCATCCTGACCGTCCACATAAATGCTGGTGCGATCCCCGGTGATGATAAAGACCGGGTTATCCGGCGTATTGGCCCCGTGCGTGCGGATACCGTCAACATCTTTACCATTATTGGCGGCATTCTTCGACTGCGTGCGAATCGTCAGGTCGTCCCCAAAAATAACGCCCGGACTACCCGTTGTACTGTTCTGAATAACGGTAACAGAGTGCTCAAAAGCTTCAGCGCCGGGTCCATTAATCGTTAATCCATTGCCATAAACGGGAATCGTGCCCGCAATCCATTGATAAACATAATTCGGCATGGCGCTGGTTTTAGCGAAACTGGCATTTGCCTGCGCTGGAATTATTGCCTGCAATTCCGGGGGCAGACTGCTAACCAGTCCGGTGGAGGGTAGACTATCAACGTCAACCCATGCCGCTTGAGCTGAAAATACCATAGAGGTTAATGCGGCTGAAACCGCTATGGCAATACGAGAATAAGATTTGGGATTTGGCATATTAGCCTCCTGCTTTCAGGCGTAGAGCGTCCACCACATCGCAAGGATGTGAAAATAATAAAATTCAAAAATACGTTATAAAATATTCGACAATATTTGATGAATACTATGGCCTAACTTATCTTCAAGCCTGAGCTTGTAGACATATATTTTCTTAATATCGATATTATCTATTTTGGTAATTTGCTGAATACTTTTCCCTGACACAAAACGCTTCAGTAATATCATTTCAGTATAGTTAAGTGAGCGTCCACGTTTGCTGTTAGCGAGATGACCAGTAAAGAGTCGCCTAATTTTCTGATGTTGAACTTCGTCATCATCATCAGAATATATAATCCCTTGTATTTTATTGCTTTTGGACAGCCAGTAGTTGGCTAACGGCGCCAGGTTCCTGTCTGCTATCAACACAATATGCATACCGCTGTAGGCAAGCCGGTCAACCCATTGCGGGTCGGCAAACAGGCGCAGATTCGGGAAAGAAAAGTCCACAAAAATAAACCCACGCGACAAATGGTTTTGATTATTAAGCAGAAGCTTTTCAATAATTCCTTTTTGCAGAAAACCATTCCCCTCAGGCCAGATCGCAAATGCGGCACGGTGGCAGTAACTGGCGCGAACCGCAGTATCCGGAAATAATTGACAGGATAATTCACAGCTTATGCAACGAACAGTCTGTGACGGTGATCTCTTCATCAAAAATGACTCCTGTTATTTTTCCATAAATATTTCATTGGTAAATAAATGTGTCAATCCAACACGTAGTACGTTCCTTGTCAGCTAATAACAGTGGCGCTAATAAAATGTAATAAACTCCTGATGCACTAATATGTATGGTCTGTGAGTAATACGATTGCGCTAAGCTTATTTACGCTTTATCTCAGAATAACAACCTATGCATTAGGAATTTTATGCATAAATTCAGATTCCAGGATAAACAGTAAAAAAGCACTATTTGCTAAAAAATAACCTGCGTAAAAGTTACTTACTAATTACGTAATTCTGATAACTCAATCACCCTTGTCATGTTGTGGACAAATATAAAGATAATTCAGATAAAACTGTAATGAATTCTCATTATTTAACCTTAGTTAATTCTTACCTAAGAAATAAGATTGCTAACATATTGTATTTAAAGATGTTTTAATGAATTGGTGAAATTCTTATCTTCGTTCATGAACAAAGAGTGAGGCGCATTTTCGATTTGGATGTAAAATTTAAAGGATGCGTTAGCACACGCTGTGATTCGTTTTGGTTACTGAGGGCTGGGCAATTGTACCTTATCAATCAGTTGGTCGAATTTAATCCTGATAGCAAAAGTCTGGTCAATCGTCAGACCGGGCGAGCAATTCAGCTCCAGCTCCCTGCCTCGCTCTGTTTTCTCTATTTAATTACTCACGCAAGTGACATTGTTTCCCAGAACACGTTGATGACAATTGGTTGGGGTGAAAGAAATAATGTGACCACCACCAACACATTTTACCAGGCTATTCTGACGCTACGAAACGCGCTGGCGGACGTGGGGTTGCCTCGTGATACGGTGAAAACTATTTCCCGACGCGGGCTCAGATTAAATGAGAATACGCAAGTAGAGACAATAACGCTTCAACAGAGTGAAGTTTCCCCGCCGCCGGTTATTGAAGAAATCCCCCCCGCAAAGATAATTCCTTCGACACCACAACAAACGACGCAGATACCCTGGTTTGAGGTTTTATTTAGCGCCAGTGTCGTGATTGCCACGTTGATCATCTGGCTGGTGTGGTATCAAACGCGCCCTGTTATGCCGTTTAGTAAATTTGTCCAGGCTTCCATGCAGACCCCATCGCGGCAAAATTGCAAAATCTATTACTCACCAAATGAACACGACCAGCAAGGCTATTTCAATCTGATGCAGTTACATCCCTATCTCTGTGAAAACAACAAGCACGTGTTTCTTACCGGTTACAGCAAAGCGGAAAGGATCGTGGCATTTGTCTGTGATAAAGATGCACGGGTGGATGCTAACGCATTTTGTACTACTCATTATTACTGGATGCGCGGGCAATGAAAAAAACACGCCACCTTATAGTGCTCGTGGCCGGGCTGGTTACTGTGCTCGGTTCAGGCGGATGGTTATGGCATTCACGCTATGCCGACAAACCGCTGAATTGCATCGGTAACATGGAATGGAATATTGGCAGCAACCGCTTTACCGGTACGTTATCGTTTCGGATGTACAACAGTGAAGGCCTGGCCACTATTACCGGCAAACTGTACGGGCGTAATACCTCAGACATTAGCAGGAACATCTATTTTAACTACACCCAAAAGCGCGATGCCCGAGTGCTACAGGCGATGCAGATCGTCAAAACCTTCGCTGACACCGCTGATGAAGCGGATATTAACGACACATTACCTGGATTTTACCGCCAAAGCGGACGAAGCCTGAGCCTGGTCATGGAGGAGTATAAAGGTGCATGGATTTTTGCCAGCTCCAATGTGCCCTCGCTGTATTGCCGCAAAAGGTAGCGTCATATCCGGAAACAAAAAGTACGGCCCCTCAATGAAATTCACATTTTTCATCATTGACTTACGCGACATGGGTCACTGAATCCACACATAACCCATTGCTATTCTTCATCGCGAATCAGGAAACATCCTGAATATCATAATATCCGTTGCGTAATAATTAAGCGAAATGGGCGTTATATTTTGCCCAGAAGACTTCAACCTACGGATGGATATTTGGAGAAGACGTGGGCAGGGGCGTTTATCTCTCTCGCGAGCAATGTCTGAGCGTTCAGGCGTTATCGCATTTCAGGAAACGGTGTGTTTCCGGTGTATTTTTGGCGTACATATGAGGGATACGTAATGTTTACTTTTAAAAAGTGCCTGATTGCACTTTCTATAAATTTGGCCGTTGTTTCATCAGGTTTTGCTTGTACGACCCTGCTGGTCGGCAACGAAGCATCAGCGGACGGCTCCATGCTGGTCGCCCGTAGCGCAGACAGCGATGCCCTGAAAGCACAGCATTTTGTCATTCATCCGGCAAAGCAAAATCAGACCGGGGTATACAGCACCAAAGCACATAATGGTGCGAATGATTTTACCTGGCCACTGCCGAAAAACTCTCTGCGTTATACCACTGTCCCAAACTGGAAAACCCAACTGCACGGCGCGACCGGATTTAACGAGCTGGGTGTCGGCGTGAGCGGTACAGAATCCATTTTTGCCTCACCGAAAGCACTGGCCACCGACCCGTACGTTGAGGATAAAGGGATCACCGAAGACGATATCCCGGATATTCTGCTGTCACAAAGTAAAACCGCACGTGAAGCTGTGGCGCTGTTGGGCCATATCGTTGAGACCGTCGGTGCAGGCGAAGGTTTTGGCGTTGCCGTCGTCGACGATAACGAGATCTGGTACCTGGAAACCGGTAGCGGCCACCAGTGGATGGCGCAGCGTCTGCCGAATAACCAGTATTTTGCCACCGGTAATCAGGGCCGCTTACAGGATTACGATCCTAAAAATCCGGACATGATGGCGTCAAAAAACCTGATTCAATTTGCGACTGAAAAAGGACTGTACGATCCGGCGAAAGACGGTAAATTCAACTTCTCCAAAGCCTATACCCGTGATGACGAGCGTGACCGCACGTATAACGACCCTCGTGTATGGACCATCCAGAAAGAATTCAATCCTTCCGTAAATCAGGATATGGCCAAAGGGCGCGAATTCCCGGTCTTCATGACGCCAGAGAAGAAAATGACGCTGGACGATGTGAAGGCCGTGTTGCGTAGTCACTATGAAGGGACCAGCCATGACCCGTACACCAACGGTCTGAACGGCAAAGAGCCATGGCGTCCGGTCAGCGTTTTCCGTACCTATGAAGCGCACGTTATGCAGGTCCGTCCGTGGTTGCCAAAAGAGATTGGTGAAACGACCTACATTGGCCTGGGCATGGCTGACCTCACCGCCTTCGTTCCGTACTACAGCGGTCTGAAAGCGTATCCGGCTAACTACACGATGGGTACCGATAAAGCGGACGATCAGTCTATCTACTGGAAATATCGTAAATTACAAACGCTGACGATGACCGATTATCCGAAGCTCGCGCCAATCGTCAAAAAAGCCTACAAAGCGTGGGAAGACAAAGTGGCGAAGGAGCAAAAAGAGGTCGAAGCAGAGTATCTGAAGATGGCGAAAACCGATAAACCCGCCGCGGATAAGATGCTGAATGACTTCAACCTGCGCATCATGGCCGACGCCGAGAAGCTGACGGAAGATCTGACTAATCAGCTCTTTACCATCCGCACTAAAGACATTCAGTCTGATATTTTCTTTGCGAATGCAACGAAAAAAGACTGAGTAACGACGCGATAGTATTCTGGCGTAAAGCGCTTATTAGCTTTGCGCCAGCATTTCACACCGTGCCTTCACCGCCTCGTGCAGAAGGCGTACCGCGGTTGAAAGCTGTTTCCGATGCGGGCAAATCATATTCAGCGGGACTTTCTCGCCCTGATAATCCGGCATCAGCAGTTGTAATCGACCGTCACGCACATCCTCGCTGACATCCAGCCACGACTTGTACGCCACACCTTCTCCGGCAATCGCCAGGCGCCGGATCACTTCCGCATCGTCACTCATAATGGTGCCGTTAACCTGCACACTGCTGACCTCGCCGTTGCGCGTAAACGTCCAGCGATCGTGCAGGCGGCCGCGTAATACGAAAGTCATGGCGTTGAGCTGTGTTAAATCATCCAGTTTTTGCGGCGCGCCGTTTTGCTCAACCCATTCCGGTGATGCCACCAGCACGCGTCGGTTACCCGCTGCAACGGGCAGCGCAATGTAAGACGCGTCTTCGGTGTTGCCATAGCGAAACGCAACATCGACGGGGTCTTTAAAGACATCCGTTACCTGGTCGGAGAAAAAAATCCGCAGGCGCAGCGCGGGATAGCGGCGTCGAAACGACTGAAAGACCGGCAGCAGCAGGTTACGACCGAGATCGGAAGGCACGGCGATTTGCAGCGTGCCAGAAACTTCATCTTCCGGAGTCTGAATTTTTTGCAGCCCGGCATGCATTACGTCCAGCATCTGGCGGGCATAGGGTAACCAGACTTCACCTTCTGGTGTCAGGCGCAGGCTGCGCGTGGAGCGGGCGAACAAGCGGATAGCCAACGTAGACTCCAGGCGTTTGATAGCTGAACTGACCTGAGCAGGCTGAACGCCGACTTCGCGCGCAGCATCACTAAAACTATTCAGCGCCGCGGCGCGGACAAACAACGTGAGATCTTCAAGCCGGAACATTTTCACTCCCCGAGTATAAGTCCTGTCGCCATAGGGCTATTTTTCCCGTTCTGTTACCGGTTTACCATCAAATTATTCAACTGATTCCTGTGACCGGAGAAAATATGAAAGCCATCGCCATTACCCGCGCCGCGACCGACGGCAATAACATTGAATTTTTACAAGAGATTGACCTGCCCATGCCAGTTGCTACCGGGCACGATCTGCTGGTTGAAGTGAAAGCCATTTCCGTCAACCCCGTTGATACCAAGGTCCGCGAAGGTTTTAACGCTGATGTGCCGCGTGTGCTGGGCTGGGATGCCGTTGGCGTGGTGAAGTCCGTGGGCGAAGCCGTCACCCTGTTCGCACCCGGCGATGAAGTCTGGTACGCCGGAGCGTTGGGCCGCGCTGGCAGTAACAGTGAATTTCAGCTGGTTGATGAACGTATTACCGCGCTGAAGCCAAAAACACTGGATAATGCTTCTGCTGCGGCGCTGCCACTGACAGCTATCACCGCCTGGGAAATGCTGTTCGACCGTCTGGGCGTTGAGGAAAATGGCAATGAAGATGATGTGTTATTGATTGTTGGCGCGGCTGGCGGCGTCGGTTCTATTCTGACACAACTGGCCAGTAAGCTGACCAAAATGACCGTCATCGGTACCGCATCGCGTCCGCAGAGCCAGAAATGGGTACGTGAAGCGGGCGCTCATCATGTGATTGACCACAGCAAGCCGTTGACGGAAGAGCTGGCACGGATAGGTATTAAAGAGGTGACGCACGTTGCCAGCCTGAACAATACCGAGCAGCACTATTCGCAAATTATTGCCGCACTGGCGCCGCAGGGCAAACTGGCGCTGATTGACGATCCTCAATCTCTCGATGCGCGCCCGCTGAAGGCCAAAAGCATTTCGCTGCACTGGGAGTTTATGTTTACCCGTTCGATGTTTACCACCCACGACATCATTGCGCAGCATCAGTTACTGACCCGCGTGGCGCAGCTGATCGACGACAGCACCCTCCGTACCACGCTGGGCGAACATTTTGGCGCGATTACCGCGGCAAATCTGCAAAAAGCCCACACGCAAATTGAAACCGGTCGCTCGGTCGGCAAGATTGTGCTGGAGGGGTTTTAACATGTCTGATTCTGACGTGATTTCAATTATTGCGGTACTGAAAGCCAAACCGGGGAAAATCGACGCACTGAAACAGGCGCTACAAGCTCTGCTGCTGCCCACGCGCCGGGAGCCGGGCAATATTGAATATGCCCTGTTCCAGTTACGCGACACGCCGGATGTGTTCTACGTGCGCGAATCCTGGCGCGGTCAGGCCGGTCTGGATGAGCATATCGCTCTGCCACATTTCCAGGCGTTCATTCTACAAATGAACGATCTGCTAGCCGAACCGCTACGGCTGGATTATCTGACGCCGATTGAGCCTTAATGTCTCGACGCTCCCCCCGCAGCTATGCGGGGGATTTACATCAGCCATTGCGTCCGGCCATAACACCGCCATCCACATCCCAGATGGCGCCAGTTACCCATTGCGCTTTGTCTGACAACAGGAAGGCGACGGATTCAGCCACATCACGCGGCGTACCAACCCGACCAATCGGATGGAAGCTGTCAAAGCTACTCATCACACCTTGTACGTCTTCTTTCGGGATAAATCCTTCGTAGATAGGTGTATGCACGACTGCTGGCGAAACGGCATTGACGCGGATCCTATTCGCCCCCAGCTCGATGGCCAGATTTTTAGTTAATGCATGCAGGCCCGCTTTTGCCATTGAGTACGCTGAAGAAGGTGTTGCGCCAATTGCCTGTTGCGCCCACATCGAACCAATATTCACGATGGCACCCTGGATGTTAGCCGCCACCATATTACGCACGACATCGCGGGTGATAAAAAACGTCGCGCGGTTGAGGCTCATGTACAGTTCATAATCTTCAACTTCATGATCAGTGAAAGGTTTTGGGAAAAAAACCCCAGCTGCATTTACTAACAGGTTGATGTCTTTGTGCTCAGCATTCACCGTTGCCATCACCTGCTTAACGCCCGCTTCTGACATCAGATCCGCCACAATGACAGAGACGTCACCCAGTTCCGCCAACGCCTGACGGGCCCTCGGCGCGATTGCCAACCAGCACCACTCGACCACCACCCTGGAGGATCAGTTTTGCGGTTTCAAATCCGATACCACTGGTACCGCCCACCACTAACAGTTTTTTGCCGACAAATAATGTGTTCATCGCTAGCCTCGTTTCACGTATTCGTTAATGCGCTAACAATGCCACTCCCCTGAGGCGCTGACGAATGAGAAGAAATAGCGAACCGAGAAAGAAAATCTATCTCGATGGCATATACTGAAGATATTCACAAAACGGGAAATGACCTGATGCGCTCGCTTAATCGGCTTAAATGGTTACACGCTTTTGAGGCCACTGCCCGCCACGGCAGTTTTACTGGTGCGGCGCAGGAACTGGGGGTCACTCCGGCTGCCGTTGGGCAACTGGTTCGTGCGCTGGAAGACTGGGTTGGCCACCCGCTGCTGCATCGTACCCGTTCAGGCAAAGAGCGTCTCACGCTGGTCAGCGAAGCACAGGACGCGTTGCGCGAGATAACCCAGGGACTGGATAGTCTGGAATCTGGGCTGAACAAGTTACGCGGTCGGCGAGCACGCTCGGTGGTGATTATCACGGCCTCTCAGGTACTGGTGATGAACTGGCTGATGAGCCGCCTCAATCGTTTCTCACAAGCGCATGAAAACATAGAATTACGCTTGAACGTGACGGAAAAGCTGATGGATGTTGCTCATGGCGAAGCGGATCTGGGCGTACGTTGCGGTAAAGGCGACTGGCCTGGGGTAAATAAAACCTGGCTGATGGATGAAGAAGCGGTTCTGGTTTGTAGCCCACGTATTGTGCCAGTAGATAAAATATCCTGTGGAGAATGGTTGGCCGCACAGAAGCTTATCCATGATGACACTCCCCACCCCGGCGCCAATTTCCCGGGCTGGAATGATGTCCTGACCGCTACCCAGGCACCTGCCGTTCGCGACAGTGGATTACACATCAACTCTACCTCTGCAGTGATTCTGGCGGCGCTCAGCGGTCAAGGTGTCGCCATTGTGCGTAGGGCATTGGTGCAGCAGCTACTGACAGACGGACAACTGGTTCAGCTTCATCCCAACACCCGCTGGCCTCTGGCGTGGTCTTACTACATTGTTACGCCACAGCACGCGGTAATGCGCCCGGAGGTAAAAGTCTTTAATGACTGGTTGATTGCGGATGTGCAGGCAGAAATCACAACCATCTCTGCTATGATGCCTGCACACAAATAAAACAAAACAACATGCCGAGGGAAAGATGAGTTCCACCAGAAGAGGGATGATGAACGTCCTGATTGCCGCCGTATTATGGGGAAGTTCAGGCGTTTGCGCGCAATACATCATGGAGCAAAGCCAGATGTCGTCGCAGTTTCTGACCATGACACGCCTGATTTTCGCCGGGCTCATTCTGCTGATGCTCTCTTTCGTTCACGGCGACAAAGTGTTCTCCATTATCAAAAACCGCAAAGACGCCATCAGCCTGCTGATTTTTTCCGTGGTTGGGGCGCTCACCGTACAGCTAACCTTTCTGCTGACTATTGAAAAATCCAACGCCGCTACCGCGACGGTGCTGCAATTTTTGTCACCGACCATAATCGTGGCGTGGTTTTCCGTGGTGCGCAAAGCACGACCGGGGATTTTAGTGCTGACTGCGATCTTCACATCGCTTATCGGCACCTTCTTGCTGGTCACCCACGGTAACCCGACGTCGCTGTCTATCTCACCTGCCGCGCTGTTCTGGGGAATTGCCTCGGCGTTTGCCGCCGCGTTCTACACCACCTACCCCTCAACGCTTATCGCGCGCTACGGCACGCTGCCGGTCGTCGGCTGGAGTATGTTGATCGGCGGCATGATCCTGCTGCCGTTTTATGCCGGACAGGGCACTAATTTCGTGGTGAATGGCAGTTTGATTCTGGCGTTTTTCTATCTGGTGGTCATCGGCACGTCGCTGACGTTTAGCCTGTACCTGAAAGGCGCGCAGATGATTGGCGGACCGAAAGCGAGCATTTTAAGCTGCGCGGAACCGTTGAGCAGCGCATTGCTGTCCCTGCTGCTGTTAGGTATTACCTTTACCCTGCCAGACTGGCTGGGCACGCTTTTGATCCTCTCTTCGGTAATACTTATCTCAATGGACTCACGTCGCCGCGCCAGAGCGGTTTAACACCAACCGGCGCGGCAAAAGGTCATGATTACCAGCCCGGAACCGCGCCACCGTTAAAGATAGTTTCTGCCGCCTTCGCCACTTCCGGTGACTGATAAGATTGCAGGAATTCTTTCACATTCTCGGCATCTTTATTGTCTTCTCGCGCCACCAGAATGTTCACGTACGGTGAGTTTTTATCTTCAATAAATACGCTGTCATGTACCGGGGAAAGCCCGGTTTGCTGGATGTAGGTGGTACTGATAATCGCCACATCCACTTTCTGATCGTCCAGCACACGCGGCAACTGCGCACCTTCCAGTTCCATAATTTTCAGATGCCGAGGATTATCAGTGATATCCAACGCTGTTGGCAGCAGGCCGGTATCCGCTTTCAGCGTAATTAACTTCTCTTTTTGCAGCAGCAACAGCGCCCGGCCCAGGTTGGTTGGATCGTTAGGTATCGCAATCGTTGCACCGTCTTTTAGTTCAGCGACAGTTTTGATTTTCTTCGAATAACCAGCCATCGGGAACACAAAGGTATTGCCCACCGCAACCAGCTTATAGTCGTGTGCTTTATTATCTTGTTCAAGGAACGGGCGATGCTGGAAGACGTTGGCATCCAGCTCACCATGATTGGTGGCATCGTTGGGCAACAGAGAACCGCTAAAACCCACCAGTTCCACCTCCAGACCATATTTTTCTTTAGCGACTTTCTTCGCGACCTCCGCTACATCCTGCTCAGCACCGTTAATTACACCCACTTTGATATGCTTTGCATCACTGCTCTGTTGATCGCATCCTGCCAGCAATAATCCCGCCAGTAATACCGCCGCCCCTGCCCCGAAATAAGGTATCTTCAGCTTCACGTTTTATCCTTTTGCAATAACCGCCTGATGAGTAATGAAATGACTATAGCGGGAAGGCCGCTGCGGTTTAAAAAACGAAAAAGCATCAGCAAGAAGAAAAAAGCATAATGGGGCTAAGATAAATTAGTCGGAAGATACTGTTAGTTCATCAATTGCAAGCCCGGTAATAATTAGCACCAGTTCACGATCGATCCCCTTCTCAAGCATGGCATGGGCTATCCGCAACGCTTCGTCTTTTTTGCCCTCGCGTTTGCCTTCGAGTTTGCCCTCTAGCAACCCTGTCCTTCGCCCCGACTCACGTAAGCATTCTGCAATCGTCATTAATCTCTCCTTATGCTGGGGAACGCGCAGGGCAACCTCTCGAATAAACGCCTCAAAACGCGGTGCACTGCCAGACTGCACCAGGTAATTAAATAGCGTTTCTACCTGACTGTCATTAGCGTGTCCCTTAATCAACAGGGCAACCAGTTTATCGACCAGCACCATCAAATCGCGCTCGCGTATATGCTTCTGGACAAGTTCCAGTAGTGCCACTCGCCGGTGCTGCATAATCTCATCATCAGACACCACCGTGATATCGACCAGCGGGAAGGTCGCGCTATAAAGCTGCCGCGCAGTCTCTGGATCGTCAAACTCATCCAGCCAGCACAGCGAAAAAGGGTACGGGCTGGCAACGCCATGGTAAAAAAGTATCGGAACCACCAGCGGCAGCGTTTTGTGGCCAGCATCAAGGTGATTCTGCATCGCGGCAACGGCGTAACGCATCATTCGGAATGCCATATGAGCATCCGGTGAACTCTGGTGTTCAATCAACGCGTAGATATAGCCTTTACCAGTTCTCGTTTTTAGCGACCACAGAACATCGGAATAACTGGCACGCAGGTCTTCCTCAATAAAACTCCCTGGCTCCAGCTTCAGTGTGTTCAGATCGCAAAGTTCACGTAATGGTGCGGGAAGATAGCTATCAAGAAAATCCCGTGCCGTTTCTGGATGGCTTAAGAACTTTTTAAATACCGCATCATGCGGCGTAGAAGTTGTTGGTTTTTTCATGGCGGTCCGTCACCAGAAGTACAAGATGACGGAACCTTACTCGCCAGACGCACTCACAACATCTGAGAATTTTTCTATCTGCGAGGCGGCTTGGCAGAAAAATACATGCTTTTGCAATGTATTCATTTTCAGGGAATAACGCTCGCAAAAATGCCCGGTAAGCGTGATCACCTCCGGGCAAGTACCTAAATCCTCTTTGGCGGCGGCATCCAGACCTTCCGGTCATCAAAACGTTTTCGACAAATAATGGCGCGCGGAACCGGTTTCCGGGAAGTTATCGAGGGTCATTTGCAGCTGATAGCCGTTTTTCTGATAAAACGGCAGCGCCTGGAAACTCATGGTATCCACCAGCGCATGCAGGCATCCTCTCTCACGCGCCGTCTGTTCTGCGGCCTGCATCAATTTTGTGCCGTAACCCCCTTTACGCAGCGAGTCATGCATCCACAGAAAATCAATGCACAGCCATTCGCCTTTGATTTTGCCGATCAGCCCACCCAGAATGTCATTGCGCTCATCGCGCCAGTACACCGCCAGGTCGCCAAAATTGGTGGTTCTCAGAAACTGCCGGTTGTAAGCGCGCAATCCGGCAAGCAGGGCATCTTGATCGTCTTCGGTAATCGTATCTGTAATCTGTATTTGCATCCTATCCTCCTGAAATAACTACAACTTCTGGCTGATTTATTTTTAGACATTAACACAGGGTGATGAGTGAGTCGTATGCCGTCTACACTTACTCTTGAGATGATGCGCATAGACAACAAGGATTATTATCATGAAACGAGTCATTTTTCCGATTATTGCCGTCCTTTTCACGCTACCCGGTCTGGCACATGCCGACTCGGCTTATGGCAGTCTGCAGGCTGTACACGAAAAGAATACTGTTATGAAGGATTTACGTAAGATTTGCACCCCGCAAGGGTCGCCATCTGATGAGGTGTGGGAAAAAACGATTATGGCTGATACGCGTAATCAGCAGCACATCCGCGAAGCCATTCTGGCAATTCAAAGAAACAATCAAAACAACTACTGGGAAGCGCTTGGCAAAGTTGAATGCCCGGATTTATAGGCGTGAAGCGAAATAGCCCCACGCCAGAGGGAAAGCGTTAACGCTGAGGAATAATTAAGTCGCCGCGCAGCACGTACGACCCCAGCACGCTCTGGGTTTTCTCGTTGAGCCAACTGACGATCCGCGCCGCCATGGCGTCCATGGAATATTCAATCGCCGGGATCGTAGGGATTCCCGGCAGATGCAGCGAACCGGCCAAGCTAAAGACCATAATGTCTTGCGGTACTGATTTATTAAACGCCTGCAACTGCGGGATCACCCGCTGTGCCTGCTGTTCATCGGCCACCAGCAGCGCGTTAAAATTCAGCGTGGACGCGTTGTTCAGCAGTTCCTGCAAGGCCACTGACGATGACGTTGCAGCCATAAATACCAGGTTACGGTTAAACGGCAGGAAGTTTTTTTCCAGCGCGTGTTTATAGCCCAACAGCACCTGATCGGAGAAACCCATCCCGTCCGGATGAATTAAAGCAATCTGGCGTCGGTTCTGACTTATCAGGTAGTTACAGGCGGTTTCGGTAGCGAACTCATGATCGAACTGGATGCTGTTGACGTCATCGCCGGAATCCAGACAATCCACCAGAATGACATTATCCTGATTGATGTTCAGCGGAAAACGCGCGCCAATAATCAGGACGTCATCGCACAATCCGCAGCTTAATTCATCAAGAGCGCTTATGACTTCCGCTTTGGTATTGGCAAAACGCAGCAGCAGGTGCTTTTGATGCTGGCTAAGATGCTTTTCCAGCGCGTAGAGATAACCCGTGGTCTGATTAATGTTGTCCTGCGCGCATATCACGCCGATACAGCCCGTAGACTGGCTGAGTAGCGACTGCGCAATCACGTTCGGACGATAATTGAGTTCATCCACCGCTTTCAACACGGCGAGGCGGCTGGCCTCTTTTACGCCACGCGATCCGCTCAACACGCGTGACACAGTGGCTTTTGACACGCCAGCCAAACGCGATACATCGTTGATAGTAGACATCATTCTCCCCTGACAGGACCCGCCTGGCCCTTTCCATCCTGAATTTAACATTGGCTCAAATAATCGCCATCCGCAGTATAGCTGTTTCCGTTTTTCATGGAAACCGATTTTCCATTTGGACTCAAAAAGAGATCATCACAGCTAATTTCGTGAGCTAAATCCAAATAATTAGCCTTATAAGAATAAGATCTTGATGGCCGTCACAGTTCTGTTTTCCATGAATGGAAACCGGTTTCCGCATGATATCAAATCAGACTCGCAATAAGTTTTTACATTTAAAGGATGGTTCACTATGTTCAGGATTATGTTGTGTTGTTCGGCAGGGATGTCCACCAGCTTGCTGGTTCGCAAAATGGTTGAAGAGGCAGAGTCTCGCGGATTGCCTGTGAAGATTGAGGCCTACGGCGTTTCCGAATTTGACATTCAGTTTCCAAATTACCAGGTGGTGCTACTCGGCCCCCAGGTAAAGTACATGCTTAATACGCTCTCCGAAAAGGCTGCCACCCAGGGTATACCCGTAAAAGCCATAGATATGATGGATTACGGTATGCAACGCGGTGACAAAGTGCTGGATTATGCTCTGTCGCTGATTGAAGCGACACACTAGAAAGGTGTCATTATGAGTTCGTTATATCAGTCAATGGTTGCCGTCATTGAACAATCCATCACCCCGCTCGCTGGCAAGTTAGGGCAGCAAAAGTATGTGATTGCAATTCGTGACGGTTTTACGGCGGCGCTGCCGTTTATGATCATCGGCTCCTTCATGCTGGTGTTTATTTTTCCGCCGTTCTCTGCCGATACCACCAACAGCTTTGCCCGGGGCTGGCTCGATTTCTCGGCAACTTATCGTGAACAGCTGATGCTGCCGTTTAACCTCAGCATGGGTGTTATGACGTTCTTTATCTCCGTGGGCATTGGTGCCAGCCTGGGCCGTCAGTTTAACCTCGATCCGGTGATGTCTGGCCTGCTGGCCTTTATGGCGTTTTTACTGGTTGCTGCGCCCTATGCCGACGGTAAAATCTCGACGCAGTATCTTTCCGGTCAGGGTATCTTTACCGCCCTCATCACCGCCATTTACTCCACCCGTATATATGCATGGCTGAAGCAGAATAACGTGACAATCCGCCTGCCGAAGGAAGTCCCGACCGGCGTCGCGCGTTCATTCGAGATCCTCATTCCGGTACTGGTGGTGATTGCGACCCTGCATCCGCTGAACCTGTTTATCGAAGCACAAACCGGGATGATCATCCCGCAGGCGATTATGCACCTGCTGGAGCCGCTGGTTTCCGCTTCTGACTCACTGCCCGCTATTCTGCTTTCTGTGCTGTTGTGCCAGATTTTCTGGTTTGCCGGCATTCACGGCTCATTGATCGTAACCGGCATCATGAACCCATTCTGGATGGCGAACCTGTCCGCTAACCAGGCCGCTCTGGCAGCGGGCGCTGCGCTGCCCCATGTCTATCTGCAAGGTTTCTGGGATCACTACCTGCTGATTGGCGGCGTCGGTTCAACTTTACCGCTGGCATTCCTGCTGCTGCGCAGTCGCGTCGCGCATCTGCGTACTATCGGCAAAATGGGAATTGTGCCTAGTTTCTTTAATATCAATGAGCCTATTCTGTTTGGTGCGCCAATCATCATGAACCCGATGTTGTTCATCCCGTTTGTCTGCGTCCCGCTGGTTAACGCCGTGCTGGCCTATAGCGCCACTAAACTCGGCTGGCTGGCACAGGTTGTTTCACTGACGCCGTGGACTACGCCTGCGCCAATCGGTGCTTCCTGGGCCGCAAACTGGGCATTAAGTCCGGTGGTGATGTGCTTTATCTGTATGGCGATGTCAGCGCTGATGTACCTTCCATTCCTGCGTGCTTACGAACGTTCTTTGCTGAAAACCGAAGAGCAAAAAGCACAGGATGCCGTCTCCGTGGCGAACGCTGCCCGTAGCAACTCATAATGAATCAAGGAGTCAGAACAATGAGATACCGTTTTCCTGAAAACTTCTGGTGGGGCAGTGCCTGCTCAGCGCTGCAAACCGAAGGGGATAGCCTGAACGGCGGCAAAAGCCAGACCACGTGGGACGTGTGGTTCGACCGTCAGCCAGGTCGTTTCCATCAGGGAGTTGGCCCGGCAACTGCCTCGACCTTTTATCAGCACTGGAAACAGGACATCGCACTGCTCAAACAGCTGAAGCACAACAGCTTCCGTACGTCTCTGAGCTGGTCGCGCCTGATTCCGGACGGTACCGGCGAGGTTAATCCTGAAGCCGTCGAGTTCTATAACAACGTCATCGACGAGCTGCTGGCACAAGGCATTACGCCATTTATCACCCTGTTTCATTTCGACATGCCGATGGTGATGCAGGAGAAAGGTGGCTGGGAAAACCGTGAAGTGGTCGAGGCGTTTGGCCGCTATGCACAAACGTGTTTTACATTGTTCGGCAACCGGGTTAAGCACTGGTTTACCTTTAACGAGCCAATTGTCCCGGTTGAAGGCGGCTATCTGTATGACTTCCATTACCCTAATGTGGTGGATTTCAAACGTGCAGCAACCGTGGCGTATCACACCGTACTGGCGCATTCGACGGCGGTTCGGGCATATCGTGCCGCAAACCATGACGGTGAAATCGGCGTGGTGCTGAATTTAACGCCTTCCTACCCGCGCTCACAAAATCCGGCGGATGTAAAAGCCGCACACTATGCGGATCTGCTGTTTAACCGCAGCTTCCTCGACCCGGTGCTGAAGGGTGAATATCCGGCGGATCTGGTTGAACTGCTGAAAGAGTATGATCAGTTACCAACATGCCAGCCAGGCGACAGCCAGTTAATCGCCGAGGGCAAAATCGACCTGCTCGGCATCAACTACTATCAGCCGCGTCGCGTGAAATGTCGTGATAGCGCCGTCAACCCGGATGCACCGTTTATGCCGGAGTGGCTGTTTGATTATTACGAAATGCCGGGGCGGAAAATGAACCCCTACCGTGGCTGGGAAATTTATGAGCCGGGTATTTACGATATTATTACCAATCTGCGTGATAATTATGGCAACCCGCGCTGTTTTATTTCTGAAAACGGTATGGGTGTCGAGAATGAGCAGCGTTTTATTCAGCAAGAGCAAATCAACGACAGCTACCGTATTGAATTTGTTTCTGAGCATCTTAAATGGCTACATAAAGGAATTAGCGAAGGCTGTAATTGTCTTGGCTACCATATGTGGACCTTTATTGATAACTGGTCATGGCTTAACGGTTATAAAAACCGCTACGGTTTTGTTCAGTTAGATTTAGCAACGCAAAAACGTACGGTGAAAAAAAGCGGCGAATGGTTTGCCCAGACCGCCGAAAATAACGGATTCGATTAGGAAGAGAACAACATGATTGCATTAGAAGAAGCAGTAATGGAAATCATCGTCAATGCCGGGCAATCCCGCAGTCTGTGCTTTGAAGCGCTGCATGCCGCGCGCGCCGGCAATATTGACGAGGCAAAAAGCCTGCTTCGTGAGGCTGACGGTTACGCCCGTCAGGCTCATCACATGCAAACCAAATTGATCGAACAGGACGCCGGGGAAGCCCGGCAACCAATGACATTAATTATGGTGCATGCGCAGGACCACTTAATGACGTCGTTATTAGCCCGCGAACTGTCAGAAGAAATTATTCATCTGTATCAGCGTTAATCGTTAATTACACATTCAACAACGGAGAAAGCATTACGATTAAATAAAGCAGCCCTGTACCCGTTATTAAATAGACAAATCAACTTGTTTTGGTGATAGCAAATTAAACCAAGACGGGATGGTTATTATCTTAAAATAAATTAATGCACACGCTTATTCAGAATGCTCTACGTAAACTGAAGGGTAAAGTGTCGATGAGATAACCATGAACATGATAAAAAAACTTCCAGTCACGCTGGCGGTCGTCGCCGCGCTGTGCCCAATTTCTGTCCTCGCACAGGAATTCACACAAGAACAAATCGATGCCATCGTTGCCAAAGCCGTCGATAAAGCGCTGGCTGAGCGTCAGGCAAAAATGGACGCCGCCGTGGCGAAAAAAACCGATGTCATTAACGAGCCGCAAAGTGCGGCGCAATCGCCGGATATGGCTATTCCGTTCGGTGTGAAATTCAGCGGCTATGCGCGTTACGGCGCGCATTTCCAGAGCGGCGATCAGAAATACGTTGGCGTTGATGGCTCCTACAACGGTGCTTCCGCTATCGGTCGCCTGGGTAACGAAGGCAACGGCGGCGAGTTCCAGCTCTCAAAAGCGTTCAAAAGCGATAACGGCGCCATCTGGGACATCAACGTGATGATCGACCACTGGGGCGACGAAGTTAACCTGAAAAAAGCCTACGCGGGCGTCACCAACGTACTGGAATCCAATCCCAACGCCTATATCTGGGCAGGCCGCGACTTCCACCAGCGTCCGCAACAGGGTATCAACGACTACTTCTGGATGAACCACGACGGCCAGGGCGCCGGGGTGAAGAACTTCGACATCGGCGGCGTACAGTTTGATGTCGCCACCGTTGCCGCAGTTGAATCGTGCAGCCCGGAAGTGATGGAAGACGAAGCCAACCCATCGCGTATTACCTGTACCGGCGGTTCCGGTACCGGCGATAAAGGCAACTACGCTGTGACGTCAAAAATTCACAATATGAAAGTGGGCCCGCTGGATCTGGAGATCTACGCCAACTACGGTTTTGACTCCAAAGCCGTCGAGAGCGATGACCGCCTGAAAGCCTGGCAGGGCGCATTCGTGCTGAGCCACACCAACGACAGCGGCGTGAATAAAGTGATTGCCCGTTATTCTGATAACTCCGACAACAGCGTCTATAACAAAACCGACGACCTGACTACGGTTTACGCCAGCTTCGAGGGTAGTCATAAGTTTACCCGCCAGGCGCAGGTGGAATACCTGTTAGCGTTCCATGATTACGACAACAGCACCGATAAGAGCGATAACCGTAAGAACTACGGCGCGATTGTGCGTCCAATGTACTTCTGGAACGACGTTCACTCCACCTGGCTGGAAGCGGGCTATCAGCGCGTAGATTACGACAACGGCGGGGATAACCACGGCTGGAAACTGACGCTGTCGCAGAACATGTCAATCGCCATGGGACCGGAGTTCCGCCCGATGCTGCGCTTCTACGTCACCGGCGGCAAGGTGGATAACGATCGCACCGCGCGGGTCAACGGGACGCAGGATGAAACGCTGGACGACTTTAACCTTGGTGCCATGTGGGAAGCATGGTTCTGATTAGTGAGTAGTGAAGTGCCGGATACGGCGAGAACGCCTTATCCGGCGAACAACACCGAGATTATTGCATACCTTTTATGCGAACTTTCGCTGCCACCAAAAGCGCCGTCAGCAGCATCAGGCTGCCGGAAAGCATCAGGGGCGACAGCAGTCCGAGGGTATCGAGCGCATAGCCTCCCACCGCTGCCCCGCAGGTATTGGCAAGCTGGATCACGGCGACCTGGACGGATCCGGCTTTTTCTGCCTGATCGGCAAGCGAACGGGTGATCCACGTCGACCAGCCGACCGGTACCAGCGCAAACAACAGCCCCCAAATAATCGCAATACCCGCCGCGACCACTTTGTCGCTGCCCCACAGGATCAGGACCAGCGCGCTGAGCGCCAGCACCAGTGGCGCACCGGCTAACGCCAGTTTGACCGAACGCTTCAAAATCATCGACGAGAACGACGTACCAACGAAACTGGCAATACCGAAGCTCAGCAGCACCAGCGTCAGGCCATCAACGTCAAAGCCCGCCAGATTCATATAGATCGGGCGAATATAGGTAAAGAAGGCGAACTGACCAGCAAAGGACATGAAGATGGCAATCATCCCGGCCATCACCCCTGGACGCTGCAACAAGCTGAACATGTTTTGTTTCTGATGCGAAGGTTCACCAGGCAGCGAAGGCAACGCTCTCACCACCCAAATCGTGCACAGCACGCCCATTACCGCCGCCGCATTAAACACGTTACGCCAGCCGATAATGCCGCCCAAAAAGCTCCCCAGCGGCGCGGCAATTACCAGCGCGATGGAGACCGCGCCAAAAATAACCGACAGCGCTTTCGGCACCGTACGTGCAGGAACCAGACGCATGGTCAGCGACGCCGACATCGCCCAGAAGCCGCCAAGCGCCAGACCGAGGCAGGCGCGGCCAACGAGCAGCAGCGAAAAAGAATTGGCAAAGGAAACCAGCAGACAGGAAAGCGTCAGTAGCACCGAAAACAGAATCACCACATAGCGACGATCGGTCGCCTGAATAATTTGCGTCACAAACAGGCTGGCGAACATGGCGACAAATGCCGTCACGGTCACCGATTGCCCGGCCACGCCTTCAGAAATCCCCAAATCCTGCGCCATCGGCGTTAACAGGCTAACGGGGAGAAATTCAACGGTTATCAGGCAGGCAACGCAGAACGCCACGGCAAATACCGCCGACCAGTTAGGTCGGGAATTTGCCTCAGCGCGGGATTTTTGTTCAACAGCTTCACTCATTTTGTTACCTGCGTGGGGTTATTGTAGAAAAGTTACGCAGTGTAACATTAAATTTGTGACGTAATTAACGTTTTGACAACTATTCACCAGAGATCGGCTGCGCCTTATCCGGCCCAGGACAGAGAGCCCTTTCTGGCTCAATTAAGCGTCACGCGCAGCCCGGGCCAGGCCGGTTATCCACTCCTGGTGACCGTTGATCATCGGATTGGGCAGCGTACGTGCCAGTTCTTGTGCCGGAACGCCAATTTGTGATTCCTGGGTCAGAATACGTACGCGCCCGCCGGGTAAATCCTCAAAGAGCCAGGCGTGGATCACATCCAGACGTGTAGTGGCATCGCCTTCCGCCCAGCCATGCCAGGCAACACGCGCGGCCTGGCCGTCAACCGGCGGCACATACTCGGTGATTTGCGCTTCGATGGGGAAACCAAAAGTCGTAAAACGAAAACGGGCATCCATGCTTAACAATGGACCGGAACCGTCGTGAAAACGGATATCCGCCACGTTGCTGTAATACGTCGGCCAGCGCGTTGTGTCATTAAGCTGTGCCCAGACGGCACGGGCGCTCAGTCCGGCAACGATAATTTCATTTGAGGCAAAGTTATCAGTCGTCCCCGGCAGATACGCTGCAGGCCAGATAATTGCACGTTGTTGAGTCGCTTGATTCATGATGTACCTCGTCGTGTGAGTTAACGAGGTACATCATGCTTTCGCGTAAGATATAAAGATAATGACGATTCAAAATAGTCGTCATCATAAATTTTGATATCAGTGCAGCCAGTGCACGCCATCCTCGGGCTGGAAAAAGGCGTTATAGCGCATCTGGAACGCATTAAGCTCCTGTATATCCGGCTCCATCTCGCGCAGAAAACCGAGCGCCAGACGCACCTGCGCGTCGGTAATCGGTGCAGCCAGCCGGGCTTTTTGCAGCCAGCGGTGCCATTGCAACAAGTTCTGCTCACTGCCGTCGACAATAACGATTTGCCAGATCAACAGCACCTGGGCGGCATTTTGTAGATGCGATTCATCAGGACGGTGGAGGTACTGTAAAAAAGCCTCACCCTGTACTTTTCCCATCTGATCGATCATCGATTCTACCGGCACGACATCAATGTTCAGCCGCTCGCTCAGACGGCGAATTGCCCGCCGCGACCCGGACGTTAGCACCCGAAATCCCACCACAAAAACAACCACCAGCGTGGCCAGCATTATCCAAATCATGCGCACATCCATTACCAGACAGGACGCCCATCATAGCGGCAAATTCACCTCTGTCGACGACTGAACGTGTCATAATGTGACTTATCGAACTCGCAGGCAGACATCATGAAATCTGATATCAGAACGCTCGATCTCAATCTGTTAAAAACGCTGGATGCCCTGCTGGATGAACGCAGCGTAACCCGGGCGGCGCAGCGGCTGTCGCTCACCCAGCCTGCGGTAAGCGGTATGCTCAACCGCCTGCGCGACTATTTTGACGATCCGCTGTTTAGTCGCACACCGCATGGCATTGTTCCGACGCTGCGTGCCCAACAGTTGGCCGCCCCGGTCAAACAGATCCTCAGCGATATCGATATCCTGCTTAAACCGACACAATTTGACCCGCTCACCGCAGCGCTCACCTTTACCGTCGCCGCTACGGATTACGCGCTCAAAGCGGTTATCGTGCCATTTATTGCCGCGCTTCGCGTGCGCGCACCGGGCATTCGTGTACGAGTGATCCCGGTTGAGCCAGTGCTGCTCACCACACAGTTTGAGCAGGGGAAAATCGACCTGGCGTTGCTGACGCCGGATTCCACGCCCGACAACCTGCATAGCCGGGCGTTATATGATGAAGAGTACGTTTGTCTCATGCGTCATGCGCATCCTGATGCGGGGCAACCGCTGACGCTCGATCGCTTCTGCGCGCTGGAGCATGTGCTGGTTTCTTATGAGGGTGAAAGTTTCTGGGGCGTCACCGATGAGGCACTGGCAAGCGTCGGACGCCAACGGCAGATTGGTTTGTCGGTTAGCAGCTTCCTGGTATTGCCGGACATCCTCGCCATCAGTGATATGATTGCCGTTGTTCCAGCCCGTCTGGCGTATGACGACACCCGTATGCACGTTTTACCGCCCCCGCTGCCCATAACCGGTTTTACAAAAAGCATGGCCTGGCATGAACGCACGCATCGCGATGCCGCTCATCAGTGGCTGCGCAATCTGGTACATGAAACCAGCCAGTTGAGAGCATAAAAAAGCCCGCCATTAAGGCGGGCAAAAGTTACCAATGCACACTTAACTTAAGCTACTTTCAATTGTTGAATTTTTTTCTCGCGGCGAATTTTACGTTCTTCAAACACAGCCACGATGGCCATCAGACAGATACAACCGATAGCGGCAGCATCCAGCGCGGCGAAAGTGCCCGCCCAGCCGGTCAGCCCGAAAATCGGCGTGCCGTCGGCAATCATCCCCAAACCGAGCTTGGCGAAGCTGTCACCAATCAGATAAGCGAAAGTGCCTTTAATCCCATCGGCTGCGCCGATCGCTTTTTTCGGCACAAATCCGACTGCCGCAACGCCAATTAACAGCTGTGGACCAAACACCAGGAAGCCCAGCGCAAACAGCGAAGTCAGATAAACGTACTGGTTGCTGGCGTGCTGATAAACGCCCAGGGTGGCGATAATCAACGCCAGCGCTACACAGGCCACCAGCGCACGACGACCGTTAGCCAGATCGGAGAGCCAACCCCACATCAGAGTGCCAACCAGCGCGCCCACTTCAAACAGGGTAAAGCCCTGAATCGCCACTTCTTTGGAGAGCTTCAGCTCCTGGAAAGCATAGACGGTGGACCACTGGTCGATACCGATACGCACTACGTACAGGAAGATGTTCGAGAAACATAACAGCCAGATCACTTTGTTTTTCAGCACGTACTCAACAAAGATCTGCCATTTGGTCATCTCGTTTTCTTCGGTTTCTTTGTCTTCTTCGCTGATCTCCTCACCGAACAGCTCTTCGGCTTTACCGAGGCCATAAGATTCCGGGGAGTCGCTGCCGTAGCGCAGGCCGATAAAGCCAACAATCAGAGCAATAATCGACGGGAAGATAAACATACCGATGACGTGACCGTCGAACAGATAGTTAGCGCCAAACAGCGCCACGCCCGCTGCACCCGCACCGCCGAGGTTGTGGGAGATATTCCACATGCCGAGGTAGGAACCCCGCTTGCGACGCGGCGTCCATTTAGTAATGGTGGAATAGCTACATGAGCCGCCAGTACTCTGGAAGAAACCGCTCAGCGCGTAGAAAGCGATCATCAAAAACAGGCTGGTTGAACCCGCGCCCATGCTGGCGCTGAAGCCGAGCATACAGATGGCGGAGAGGATCAGCATAAACGGCAGAAACTGCTTGGTGTTTTTGCCATCCGCGTAGTAGGAAACCAGCGTTTTACCCACGCCGTAGGTGATGGAGAAGCCCAGGCCAATCATCCCCAGCTGCGTCATGCTCAGCCCGTAGGTGGAGATCATGTCGTTCTGCGCGATGTTGAAGTTTTTGCGGATCAGGTACATGGTCAGGTAGCCGATAAAGACCACCAGATAGGACTGCATGAATGGTTTGAACCACATTTTGCGCCGCACATCGAGCGGCAGATCCAGGGTCGGCTTGCGCACCTGGTTTAGAAAGGCCAGCATTTGACACTCCCGAGCTAATTTTTATACCTGCGAATAGCAGGCATTGTAAAAATCAGCCGGAAGACGCGCCTGAGACAGCGTCCAGGTGAAACCGGGAAAATTTCTTAGTTTTGCTCCACTCGGGGCAAAAAGGTGAGGTGCATCACGCTTCGTTGAGTTCGCGCGGAGCCTGGGCGTTTAAAAACGGCAGCAGCAGTAGCGCGGAAATTCCCGCCGCAATAGCGATCACCACAAAGAATCCGGTCCAGTGCCAGACCTCCATCACCTTCGCCAGCGGCCAGCCGGAGAGCGATGCCCCCAGATAAGCAAACAGCCCGACAAATCCGGTTGCCGCGCCCGCAGCCTCTTTGTGCGAACACTCCGCCGCCGCCATGCCGATCAGCATCTGCGGGCCGAAGACGAAGAATCCGGTGGTGAAGAAGCACGCGGCCTGCATCACATAGCTGGCGAACGGCATCAGCCACAGCGAGCCAACGGAGAGCAAAATTCCGGCGGCGAAAATCAGGTTCATTGGACCGCGGTTGCCGTTAAACAGCTTGTCCGAGCCCCAGCCCGCGACCAACGCGCCGATGAAGCCGCCCAGTTCGAACATGGTCACGGCGGTATTGGCAGTGACCAAATCAACGCCAAGTGTCTCCGACATATACAGATTGCCCCAGTCGTTAATCGCGGCACGGACCACGTACACCAGCACATAACACAGTGACAGCAGCCAGATATAAGGATTCAGTAGCACATAACGGGTGAGGATCTCTTTGCGGCTTAGCCCAGCGCCTTCCTGCTGTTGGGCAATTTCCAGTTCATCATGCCGCCAGTCGCCAATTGGCGGCAGACCAATCGCCTGCGGCCTGTCGCGCAGCCGCCAGCAGAGAAAAATCCCCACCACAATCGCCAGCAGCCCGGCGATCATCATCCCGGCGCGCCAGCCGTAGTGCAGCGCTGTCGCCGCCATCACGATAGGGATCAGCGCCCCGCCGACGTTGTGCGCGGTGTTCCACAGCGCCCACCAGCCGCCGCGTTCAGTACGCGAATACCACGCGGTCAATAAACGCGCGCAGACCGGCGATCCCCAGCCCTGGAAAAAGGCGTTCAGCGCCCACAGCACCGCAAAGGCCCATAGCGAGGTGGAGAATCCAAACAGAATGTTTACCACGCCGGTGGCAATCAGTCCGATACCCATAAAATAGCGGGCGTTGGATCGGTCGCTGACGATACCGGAGACAAACTTCGACAGGCCGTAGGTGATGTAAAACAGCGTCGCCAGCAGCCCAATGTCGCTGCGAGTCAGCACGCCGCTGGTGAGGATATCCGGTACGGCGGCATTGAAGCTCTTGCGTGTGAAATAGAACAACGCGTAGCCGAGCCAGATGGTGGTCAGGATATGCCGCCGCCAGTAGCGGTAGAGGGCATCCACTTCACGCTTATCAGTAATGAGCGGCGCACTGGCCGGAGCTTTTAAAAATGAAAACATGACCGCGCCTTACACATATCGCTGGGGTAACGACACGCTGACCCGCGTGCCGTGCGTACAGGAAATCGAGAGCGATCCGCCGAGGGCGCTAATGCGTTCACGCATCCCAGTGAGGCCAAATCCCTGTTGATTCGACCCAGGCGGCAGGCCGCTGCCATCGTCCTCAATCACCAGCATTAGCCGTTCATCCTGTTGCCAGCCCTGAAGCGTTACCGCGCTGGCGTTGGCGTGCTTAACGATGTTGTTCAGCCCTTCCTGACAGACGCGAAACAGCGTCACCCGCTGGCTTTCGCTAAGTGCAGATTCGTCAATTCGCCAGTCGAGATGGCTGACGATGCCACGGCTTTCCAGCTCCATTTCGCGCATCAATGAGCGGATGGCCTGCTCCAGCGTGAGATCGTCCAGCTGGCGCGGTCGCAGGCGGCCTAACAGGCGACGCACCGAATCGTACACGCCGAGAGAAAGTTGTTCGATGTGCGCCCCGCTGCGCTTCACCCCTGCGTTTTCTGGCGCCAGCCGCTGAACAATGCCCGCCTGGGTGCGAATGGCGGTGATGGTCTGGCCGATATCATCGTGCAGTTCGCGCGCCACATCCCGGCGCACGCTCTCCTCGGTTTCCAGCAGGCGTTCCGCCAGACGATGGTTGCGTGCTAATTCGTTTTGCAGCGACTGGTTAAGTTCGCGCAGACGCTGAATACCCGCACCGAGCAGCAGCCCGGTCAGACTTTGCACCAGCAGCGAGAGCAACAGATCGACGGGATGATCGTGCCAGGTCTGGCTGGCAATCAGCGCGATGGCGTTCATCAGCGTCGCAATCAGTGCCCCTTGCCAGCCGTAGTGCCAGGCCAGCGCAATGATCGGCAACGCGAGGCAAAACGGCGTGAAGCGCGAAAGTTCGGCGGGTAAACCGAGCTGTAGCCACAGGCTGACGCTAAACAGCAGCAGGTACCAGACCAGATGCCGCCCGCGCCAGTTCACCGGCTGCGACACCACCGCCGGGCCCAGCGGCAGCCAGGTCGTGCTGGTCAGATAGTGCCAGAACACCAGGCAGATCGGCGCCAGCGTTAATCCGCCGGTGAGCGTCAGCAACAGCGCGTTCCACGCCTCTTCACCTTGCCCAAGCCAGGGCAGCGATTGCAGCAGCGCCGCCGCCGTGAGCGCCGCGCCCTGCAACAGCAGCGTGCGCCAGTCGCGCTGATGGCGGTATCGCGAAATCAACATCACCGGGAGTAACGTGAGGAAGCTGCCGATCATCAAAAGTGGTAAATGGACCAGCGCCACTTCCTGCGCCAGCCAGAAAAGAAGCAGCCATTCCGCGCCCAGCAGCACCGGCCAGTAGCCGCGCGGACATTGCAGCATCAACCCCAGACGCAGGCCAAACGGAAACAGCAGTACCGCTAGCTCCGGGCGCTCAACCAGATGCAGGCTGATGCTCCACAGGCAAAACCACGCGGCAGAGAAGATAAAGAAGCAGGCAACAACGGTGATTAACCGGGAACAGAACGTGTTCATTGCCAGCCGTCAAACATCCGGCGGGCCAGTTCGACGTCGTTGCTGACGCCCAGCTTTTCCATCAGGTTAGCGCGATGCACGTGCACCGTTTTCGGCGACAGACCCAGTTCAGCGGCAATCTCTTTGACCGCCATACCTTGCGCCAGTTTTTCCGCCACCTGACGTTCGCGTTTGGTGAGCGGATCCTGACGACCGGCAGCCAGTTTGACGGCGATGTCCGGCGTCAGGTAACAGCCTCCGGTCGCTACGGTATGCACCGCCGCGATCAGCTCATCCGGGCTGCAGCGTTTAGAAAGGAAACCACGCGCGCCCGCGTTGAGCGCCTGCTCCACCAGCGCCGGGCTGTCGTGGACAGAGAGCATGATAATCGCCATTCCTTTTGGCAACTGGCTTAACAGTTCAAGACCAGAGATATCAGGCATAGAGATATCGCAGATACACACCTGCACGCCGCGTCCCGGTAATCCCGCCAGCGCCTCACTGCCTGAGCCAAACTCAGCGACCACCTGCAAATCAGGTTCCAGCCCCAGCAGTTGGGCAAAGCCGGAGCGGACGATGAGGTGGTCGTCAATAAGGGCAACGGTAATCATGGGTTCATCCTGGCGCTAAGGCATGCCTGATGGCGCTACGCTTATCAGGCCTACGGGCGGGTGCCGTTGTAGGCCGGATAAGGCATTAATGCCGCCACCCAGCAAAAGCGCTTACCTTAACGATAAGTGCTTTGGTGTTCAAGCCTTGAGCGATCAGGCTATGCCAGTTGTGACTGTAAATGTCCGGGTGTGCTGCGGTTCTATTTCAATCAAGGTGCCATTGCGTTGTGCTGCCAGGAATCCTTCAGGTCGACAGGTTGCAGGCAAGGCGAATGCCGCAACCTGTTGATCGCCGTTGTAGAGGATCCAACGCGTCACATAATTCAGCTCCGTGCTGGAGAAACGCGTAACGAACGTGGTGCCATCAGGCGCGATCATGCTAAATTCTGGCTTATCAGTGTACCTGTCCAGTTGGTCAGCAAAGAAGACAATTTCCGGATCGTAAAAATGGGGTTCATTGAGCCGCGCCAGAGAAGCCTCGCCCTGTACAATCCGCTGATTAAACGCCAGCCACTGCTCAGTCGGCTTAACATGCGCGGGTATCGACTCACGCAGCTTCATGGCCTCATCCGGAATATTCTGGCTGAAGGTGGCTTCCGGTACGTAGGCATAGTTCATATGGCACATGTACTGCAACGGCATTGCCACTGAGGCGAGGTTGGTAACCGCCATCTGAATATCAAACAGCGCGCTCGCTTTGTGCATTACCACCGCAGGATGCGCCTGATAATGATGACCGAACCCCATCACATACTCATAGCGTCCACCCACGCGCAAATTCTCACCCTCCAGCTCCAGCCAGGCTTCATCCATCGCGGCACAAGCCATTTCACCGTGCAAAGGATGTGAATCCTCTGGTGATGGGCAGCCATTTGCCAACAGACCTGAGTGGAAGGCAAAACAGCCGTAGGTCGCCACCACTTCCGCCGCCGGTTTCGGCTGACTGAACATGTTACGCATGGTCAGGTCATGGCCATCAAACTGAGCATCCCAGATCATCTGCCCCATCCAGGGCAGAATAACCAGATGTCCACGACTGTTTTCTACCTTCAGCCCTTCCACTCCGCTGGCGTAACGAAATGCGGTAACCGTGAAGTCGTTATTCTTCAGTAAGATTCGCGGATGCTCTGCAAAGAGTTCTCGCCACAGCGTTATACGTGTTGTCATGATCGCTCTCCTCAGGAAACTGTCGCTTCAGCCAGGTTGTTGCGCACTTTGCTTTCACGCCAGAAGTAGATACCGACGTACACGAAGCACAGCATGGAAACCAGGAACGAAAGTTGCAATGAATGGAACATATCGGCCACATAGCCCTGAATCGCCGGAACCACCGCCGCGCCGACAATCGCCATGACAATGACGGCACCCGCCATTTCGGTATGCTCGTTATCCACGGTATCAAGCGTACCCGCATAGATTGTCGCCCAGCAGGGTCCAAACAGGACACTCACCAGCACTGCGACATACACAGCGCTGAAGCTTGGCGCCAGTGCAACATAGACGAGGAACAGCGCACCAATAATGGAATAGAGAATCAGCACTTTTTCCGGATTGAAGCGCGTCATCAAAATGTTGGCGATAAACTTGCCGATAAAGAAGCAGGCGAAGCTATAGACCATGAAGGTTGAGGCGTCGCGCTCGTTGATATCACCTAATTCCAGTGCCAGACGGATGGTGAATGACCACACCGCGACCTGCATCCCCACATAAAGAAATTGCGCCACAATTCCACGACGGAAACGGGCATTGCTGGCCAGATAACGCAGTGTATCCATCGCTGACGGGCGTTTATGACTCGTGGTTTGCGCGACTTTACAGGTCGGGAAGCGAGTCAGCAGGAATAACACCATCACCACAACCAGTACCATAATCATGTACTTGTATGGCTCAAGGGTATTTTCCAGCATCAACACTTTAAAGTTATGGATCTGCTCAGCGTTCATCCCGGCCATCTGTTTTTCCAGGCTTTCACCTTCAGAGAAGACCAGATATTTACCCAGCAGAATGCCAGCAGCCGCACCAATAGGATAAAAAGTCTGACTGATGTTCAGGCGTAAAGTGGCATACGCTTTTGGGCCGATCATTGAGCTGTAGGTGTTGGCTGCTGTTTCCAGAAAGCTCAGACCAATCGCAATCGCGAAAATCGCCGCAAGGAACATGGTGTAGGTGGCCATGTGCGATGCCGGGAAAAAGAGCGTACACCCAACGATATAAAGGGTCAGCCCCATTAAGATGGCGACTTTATAACTGGTCTTTTTAATCACCAGAGATGCTGGAATCGCAATTAAAAAATAACCGCCATAAAAGGCACTCTGAACTAATGCCGAGGCAAAGTTGCTGAGTGAAAATACGCTTTTAAATTGCGTAATCAGAATATCATTTAATGCGGCTGCGCATCCCCATAACGGGAATAAACAGGATAACAAAATAAACTGGAACAGAGGGGTCTTATTCAAATAGCCGTCAGGCATCTGAATGATGTTTTTATCGTTCATAGTGCTACCTTTTACAGTGCAGGAGTATTATTCGTTTAAGGTAAGAAACTCATTAAATTGTTCGATGCTTGGATAAGATGATTGAGTGCCTTTCCCGGTAACGCTGAAAGCAGCGAAGAGAGCGGCTTTTTTCATGGCGGCTTCCACATCACCGCTTTGAACGTAATAGTGAGCAAAACAACCGATGAAAGCGTCGCCTGCGCCACTGGTATCGACAGCGTTCACTTTAAACGCTGGAACATGGACTTCCTGGTCACGCGTCATCCACAGCGCACCTTTCTCACCCATGGTGACGATAATATTGTTCAGACCTTTATCAACCAGAGAACGTGCCGCTGCGCGAATATGGTCATAAGTATCTACTGGCATACCGGTTAATATTTCCAGCTCGGTTTCATTCGGCACAAAAAAATCACATTTACAGGCATAAGACATATCTAATTCCCGTAATGCAGGGGCGGGATTTAGTAACACTTCAATACCGTGTTTTTTGCCAAATTCAATCGCGTGATAAACGGTTTCCAGCTGCACTTCCAGTTGCAGGACAATAAGCTGACATTTTTTCAGATCTTCCGCCGCACGATCGATATCTTCCGGGGAGAGAAATTTGTTCGCTCCTTTAATAATCAGAATACTGTTGCTGGAGTTCGCATTAACAAAGATCGGTGCGACACCGCTGCTGGTGCAGGGTACCTTTTCGACATAGGTAGTATTAATTCCCCAGGATTCGAGATTGCGAATAGTGTTATCCGCAAAAATATCATCACCGACTTTTGTCAGCATCAGCACTTTGGAATTGAGCTTAGCGGCCGCAACGGCCTGATTTGCGCCTTTGCCCCCGCAGCCAATTTTGAACGCCGGTGCTTCCAGCGTTTCCCCTTCTTTGGGCATCTGGTTGATGTAGGTGATGAGATCCACCATGTTGGAGCCAATAACCGCGATATCCATTTTACTACCTCTCAGAAACAATCACACAACAATGATATTAAAATAACATTATCATGTTACTTTCGTATCATTTGTGACTAGGATCGCGATTGGAAGATCATTTTATTGTTTATTTATTGCACTAAACGTTACACCCACATCACAATACAAATGATGAAGTTGCTTACAATTGACTGAAAATTAACTGGATATAATCAATAAAACGTGAAAAAACACGCTTTTATTTCCGGATAGTCAGACGTATAGTAATGCGGCAATGTCATGTTCTCAGAAACACAAAAATGTTACTGAAGGAACATGGGAACATGATTCGTGGAGAAGCACATGGAAACTAAGCAAAAAGAACGTATTCGACGTCTGATGGAATTGTTGAAGAAGACCGACCGAATCCATCTGAAAGAGGCGGCACGAATGCTGGAAGTTTCCGTGATGACTATTCGTCGGGATCTCAGTCAGGATGACGAACCGTTACCACTCACGCTGCTCGGTGGTTACATTGTGATGGTGAACAAACCTGCTGCCATCGTTAACGCGCCACTCCCCGCGCAAAAACAGTATCACCGCGACGATTTACCGGTTGCCATTCTGGCTGCGGGACTGGTGAGTGAAAATGATCTGGTCTTTTTTGATAATGGTGCGGAAATGCCGTTGGTGGTCAGCATGATCCCGGACGATATTTCCTTTACCGGGATTTGCTACTCGCACCGGGTGTTCGTAGCGCTAAATGAAAAGCCCAACGCCACAGCGATTCTTTGCGGGGGGACCTACCGGGCGAAAAGTGACGCCTTTTACGACACCAGCAATCCCTCCCCGCTGGATGCACTCAACCCACGGAAAGTCTTTATCTCCGCCAGCGGAGTCCATGAGCATTTCGGCGTTAGCTGGTTCAATCCGGACGATCTGGCCACAAAACGCAAAGCGATGGAACGCGGATTACGCAAAATTCTGCTGACGCGCCACGCCCTGTTCGATGAGGTCGCCCCCGCCAGCATTGGTCCACTCTCCACCTTTGACGTACTGATAAGCGACCGTCCGTTACCGGCAGATTACGCAACCCACTGCCGGAACGGCTCTGTCAAAGTGATCACCCCAGATTCAGACGGCGACTAACTCACTCAAAGAACACGGTAATTTTGTTAAACATCGACGGATCGGACTGGTTGCGGGCCACTTTCACCACATCTTCCAGCTTGTCGATCTGGCTTATCATCTGCTCAAGACGTTGATCGTCGTTGACCAGTAGCCAGATGCGGCTCTTATCGCTGTCCTGAATCGGTAGACAGAGAATGCCTTCTACGTTGAACGCGCGGCGGGCGAACAGCCCGCAAACGTGAGTCATTACGCCCGGATGGTTGCGTACGGTGAGTTCCAGGATTACGTTGTCATGAGTCTGCTGTTGCATGGCTTATTCCCCCACCATTTCTGTGTTTGCCGCACCCGGCGGCACCATCGGGTACACTTTCTGTTCGGCATCGATGCGCACGTGAATCAGCGCAGGCCCAGGGCGATTAATAATCTCCTGCAACGCTGCCTGTGGGTCCGCTTCGTTATTCAGATCGCAGGTTTCGAGACCAAACCCGGCGGCTATCTGCATAAAGTTAATCATCCCCGGATAGGTCGCGGCAAAAACACCCTGCTTATAGAACAGACTCTGCTGCTGATATACAAGACCCAACGCTTCGTTATTCATCAGGATGATTTTAATATCCAGCTGATTTTCGCTGGCTGTCGCCATTTCCTGAATATTCATCATCAGGCTGCCGTCGCCGGAGAAGCACAGCACTTTTTTGTCTGGGTTGGCCAGCGCTGCACCAATCGCCGCTGGCAGGCCAAAGCCCATGGTCCCCAGACCGCCGGAGGTCAGCCACTGACGCGGACGGTTCAGCGGATAAGCCTGTGCCGCCCACATCTGATGCTGGCCTACGTCGGTGGTGATAATAGCGCTATCGTCTACGCAGGCAGCCACGGCGTTGATCAATCCATAGTGGCTGAGCGGGTCGCTTTCCTGCGGAATAGTGCAAGGGAATTCACGTTGTAAATCGGCCACCGTCTGATGCCACGACTCTCGCGGCTGCGCGTCAATTAATGGGATCAATTGCGCCAGAACCTCATCGACATCCGCCTGAATCGCCACGTGCGGTTGTTTGATTTTACCCAGCTCCGCGCGGTCGATATCCACGTGAATGATTTTGGCGTTCGGGCAGAACTGCTCCGTTTTACCAATCGCCCGGTCATCAAAACGTGCGCCCAGAACAATCAATAAATCCGCTTCTTGCAGAATAAAGTTAGTGCTACGCGCGCCGTGCATGCCCAGCATGCCTAACGACAGCGGATGCGCTTTCGGCAACATACCGAGCGCCATTAAGGTCATAGTGGTGGGCAGCATCGCTTTTTCCGCCAGTTCACGCACGCGCTCAGGTGCGTTAATCACGCCGCCGCCGAGGTACAGCACCGGACGCTGTGCGGCGTTAATCATGGCTGCGGCATCGCGAATGCTGTCCTGGCTGAACGCTGGTGCCTCCATTTTCTGTGCAGGCTCCGGCATCTCTTCAATGTCAAAAACGGCGGTTTGAATATCCTTAGGAATGTCTATCCACACCGGGCCTGGACGTCCGGACTGCGCAATGCGGAACGCATCGCTCATGACCTGCGGTAATTCACTGATATGGCGGACCAGATAGTTGTGCTTAGTGATGGGGATAGAGATGCCGTAGGTGTCGACTTCCTGGAAGGCGTCGGTGCCGATCATTGAAGCCGGAACCTGCCCGGTGATACACACCAGCGGGATGGAATCCAGACGCGCATCGGCAATGGCGGTCACCAGATTGGTTGCGCCCGGTCCGCTGCAGGCCATACAGACGGCGGGTTTGCCATCGGTTCTCGCCATTCCCTGCGCGATAAACCCTGCTCCTTGCTCGTGGCGCGCCAGGATATGACGGATTTGCGTGCTTTGACTTAAGGCGTCATAGACGGGAAGAATCGATCCGCCGGGAATACCGGTAACAACCTGAATCCCCTGGCGTTCCAGGAAATGAACGATGAATTCTGCGCCCGTAAAACGCGTACGCTTGGATGTTATGCCCGAACTTGCCATGCTCCAGTCCTTTTATTCTGGGCCTTTGCTCCAGGCAGGTCTCTGAAACGAAAAACCCCGCCCGGTTTGCGCCGGCGGGGTTTTGGAATCGTGTGTTGATTCGGACCCTACGGCGCATTGCCGACGACCACCACCACACGCACGACGACCGCTGCGCGAGATGGCGCAGTTTTTAGTAGGGTCGCAGTCAGCATGGAAGGGTTCATTAGGGACCTGTCTGTTTGTTGATTAACTGGATTTATACAAACACAGGTTTTTCAGCGTGACAATGGAAAAATTTTCATCTGCATAAAAATGCGTCAACGATCACATTTCGTTGTGCATTGCTGAAAAACAAAAAACCCCGCCGGAGCGAGGTTTTTTTCAGTGCTGTGCGGTTGGTAGCCGCCGAACACACTGTGTTATGTCAACGAAAAAAGTATACGCGTTCTGCGAAGAACACGCAATTTCGGCACGAATTTTGATGGTTTCGAGTATGGAACATGAATAGCGTAACGTCCATAAAATACTGTTAATTTATACAGTATTTATCTATAATGTCTCGGTACGCAATGTGTTATGCGGGGGCCGCATCGTAAACCGGCGCATCAAAGTCCTGGCTGAAACGGGTGGTGCCGTCAGCGCCTTAACCCCCGTGTGAGCACACTGTGTTATGTCAACAAAGGTGCTGGCAACAGGCAGCGGCGAGGTACGTCAGCACCGTGCTCCTTGTACCAAAAGGAGAGCGTATGAGCCTCGTGGATATCGCTATTCTTATCCTCAAACTCATTGTTGCAGCACTGCAACTACTTGATGCCGTTCTGAAATACGTTAAGTAATTCGGATTCAAGTCGCACCTAAGGGGGGCGGGTAACACTCCGCTCCCCTTTCACCTTCTCCCTGGTGCTTGTGTCGCGCCAATATGTTACGTTTTTATGACATTCTCAGGGAAGAATTCCACCATGACGCTTTCTGTTTTCTGCATTTTGCTGTTCGCCGCGCTGCTGCATGCCAGCTGGAATGCCATTGTTAAAGCTGGAAACGATAAACTGTACTCAGCGATCGGTGTCAGCGGTTCTGCTGCAATTATGGCATTGATTTGCTTACCCTTTGCGCCGCAACCTTCCGCCGCCAGCCTGCCTTTTTTAGCCGTCTCAACTGCGTTGCAAATTGTATATACCGTCCTGGTCGCCAAAACCTATCAGGTTTCGGATATGAGCCAGACCTATCCGTTAATGCGCGGCACAGCGCCGCTGCTGGTCGCAATTATCAGCGTCCTGTTTCTTGGCGATAGCCTCTCTGTGCTAGCCTGGGTGGGGATTGCCACGATCTGTCTGGCGATCCTCGGCATGGCGTTTAACGGACGCAGCAGCTCGCAACGCGGGATCGTGCTGGCGCTCATTAACGCCTGCTTTATCGCCGGATATACGCTGGTTGATGGCACCGGCGTACGTTTATCAGAAACCGCGCTAGGTTATACGCTGTGGACCTTCTTTCTGAACGGCTCCTGCCTGCTGGGCTGGGCGATGATTGCCCGACGCCGGGAAGCGTCGCGCTATCTGGTACAGCAGTGGAAGAAAGGTATTCTTGGCGGGATTGGCACAATGGGTTCTTACGGTCTGGCGCTGTGGGCCATGACTCAGGCTCCGTTGGCGGTAGTCGCTGCGCTGCGTGAAACTTCCATCCTGTTTGGCGCGCTGCTCGCGTGGCTGCTACTGAAAGAGAAGGTTGCCGGAATACGTCTCGTTGCGGCTGGAGGCATTGCCATAGGCGCAGTTTTGCTACGCTTATCATGACCTCTGTAAACCCGATGCAATCCGGCAACATTTGTTGCCGCTTTTTGTTTACATTTCCTGCCGTTCATCGTTTAAACATTCCAGCCCACTATCTGGCCTTCTTTTTCTGTTGTGGTAGATTCCACGCGCATTTACGGGAAAGTGCAGCACCTTATTCTTATTTTTTCACTTTTTGAAAAGTAATCAGCGAAATGAAAAGGCATAGAAGCGTCAATTTGTTGTTGATGTTGGTATTACTGGTGGCGGTAGGTCAGATGGCGCAAACCATTTATATCCCCGCGATTGCTGATATGGCGCGTGAACTGAACGTTCGCGAAGGGGCGGTGCAAAGCGTAATGGCCGCCTATCTGTTGACCTACGGCCTGTCACAACTGATTTACGGCCCACTTTCCGATCGCGTTGGCCGCCGCCCGGTGATCCTCGCCGGGATGTCCATTTTTATGCTGGCTACGCTGGTCGCCATAACCACCCACAGCCTGACGGTATTGATTATCGCCAGCGCAATACAGGGGATGGGAACGGGCGTCGGCGGTGTGATGGCGCGAACGTTACCGCGCGATTTGTATGAAGGCACGCAGTTACGCCACGCTAATAGCCTGTTAAACATGGGGATTCTGGTCAGCCCACTGCTGGCACCATTGATTGGCGGTATGCTGGATACCCTGTGGAACTGGCGTGCCTGTTACATCTTCCTGCTGGTGCTGTGCGCAGGCGTTACGTTTAGCATGGCGCGCTGGATGCCGGAAACGCGCCCCGCAGGTGCGCCGCGTCCACGGCTTATCGCCAGCTACAAAACGCTGTTTGGCAACAGCTCTTTCACCTGTTACGTGCTGATGCTGATCGGCGGCCTGGCGGGCGTTGCGGTCTTCGAAGCCTGTTCCGGGGTGTTGTTAGGCGCGCGTCTCGGCTTAAGCAGCATGGTGGTCAGTATCCTGTTTATTCTGCCCATTCCGGCGGCGTTTTTTGGTGCCTGGTTCGCCGGTCGCCCGAATAAACGTTTCTCGACGCTAATGTGGCAGTCGGTTATCTGCTGTCTGGTCGCCGGTTTGATGATGTGGATCCCTGGTCTGTTCGACGTGATGAACGTCTGGACACTGCTGGTTCCCGCCGCACTGTTTTTCTTCGGTGCCGGGATGCTGTTTCCGCTGGCAACCAGCGGCGCAATGGAGCCTTTCCCGTTCCTGGCCGGTACTGCTGGTGCGCTGGTTGGTGGATTACAGAACATTGGTTCCGGCGTGCTGGCGTGGTTCTCTGCCATGCTGCCGCAGACCGGGCAAGCCAGCCTGGGCCTGCTGATGACCCTTATGGGGCTGTTGATTTTTGTTTGCTGGCTTCCGCTGGCGTCACGCGTGTCGCATCAGGGACAGGCGGTTTAAGCGTATGATGGCCCGGCTTCTCGCCGGGCTTTTCACACTCAGGGGCAATCATGGTATTCAACAACGGCTCCAGCGCCGGTCTCCATGCCCCTTCCTCACCATCATAGAACTGCGTATCCGCATTGATAGCATAGGGAATTTTCGCTTTCTTCAGCTCGCAAGCCATAAAGCGGGCAAACGCCATTTGCGAGGCAGAAGGCGCGTTCCTGATGGTTTCTCCCGGCGACCAGCCTCCTACCCAACTAACATGACCGGTTTTTTGCTGCCAGTGAATGGCGGTATTGATACGGGCGCGAATAGCGGCCTTTTCTGCCGCTGTCCCTGAGGTCCACGGGTATTTACCGTTATTTTTCAGCGGCCCCCACAGGAAAATATGCCATTGGGCCAGCACGGTATTCTGACTTTGCGGCGGCAACTTTAGGTTGGGCAAATCTTCCGGTGCGGCATGCAGTTTCGGCGCGATAAAAATCATTCGCTGTGGATCGATGGCATGGATGGTACGGATGGTTTTGTCATACACCCTATTGAGTGACGCCTGATTATGGTTGAGCTTATCGGCAGGTTCATAAATCAGGTCGAAACCCAGCAACGGCGAACTTTGACCAAAGTAATGCGCCACTGCCACCCACCAGTTAACCACCTCTTTTTCGTTACTGGCACTGGGGTCTTTTTTATACTCGTCAGCCTGATAGGCGATTATCGGGATCACGCCATACTGCTCGCAGGCTTCCACCAGCTTGCGCAGATGAATGAGCCGCGCCTCCGTAGGCTCACCCGCCACGCGAATGCGCACGTGGGTCAACCCTTTCGCCTTATAATCCCTCACCACCAGCGGATCGAATTCACGGATGCCCCGATCGGTACGCGCCCAATCTACGTCCATCCCAACCCCAAGCTGCTGCACATACTGCGCCGCCGTCAACGCAGGTTGCGCGGCACACACGGTGGCGCTGGCCAACAGTAAAAGGGAAACAATCGGCTTTAACACGGTCGTCCTTACGCAAATCATCAGGAGTGATATCACGTATTTAGCACGCTTTTTCACTTTCAGTGTAGAGCGAAAGCGTAAAAAATATTCGCGACCCGCTTATTTAACCTGCTCCTGCAGCCAGCCAATAAACGCCTCGATTTTCGGCCACTGCCTGCCGGGCAGCGTGGTGATGTAGTAATGCTGATGACATTTCAGTGCCATATCGCCAAAAGGCGCAATCAATTCTCCGCTGTCGAGGCGTTTTTGCACCAGCCGTTTTCGTCCCATCGCCACGCCGATATGGTTCATTGCCGCAATTACTGCTAAATCAGAACGATCAAAACCAATCCCCGACGATGTCGGCAAATTCGCCGCAAAATTCAGCGCCCAACTGTGCCACTCATCGGTCCCGGAATCGTTACTCCACGCCTGTCTGTCGTGCAGCAACGTACAGTGCGGCAAATTCACCAGCGAACCGGTAAGGTCATGGCGGCGGGCGTAGTCCGGGCTGCACACCGGCAGGATCTCTTCATCCATCAGGAAGTGATGCGTGAGTTGCGCGGAGGGTGCATCGTCAAAATAGATGGCGAGATCGATACCCGCACGCTGTAGATTGACGTTGTCGTTCCCGGTCAACATGGTTAGCGAAATTGACGGGTAGCGACGGGTAAAGTCGCCGAGCGCCGGAACCAGCCAGCACTGGGCGATAGAAGGCCGTGAGTAGACGGTGAGCGTCCCCGAGAGCTCCTGATTCTTAATATCAAGAATCTCCTGGTTAAGCGTGTCCAGCGACGACTTCAGCGCCCAAAATACCCGCTTACCCTCATGAGTGAGTTCCACTTTGCGATGAGAACGAACAAATAATTGGATACCAAGCTCATCTTCAAGCTGATTTATGCGATGGCTGACGGCGCTGGGGCTTAATGACAGCTCGTCTGCCGCCAGCGCAAACGACTGATGCCGGGCCGCCACTTCAAAAGTATACAGCTTTGACAGCTGCCAGCCGTTGAGCAGCCGGTTTCTGACTTCGCGTAGGGGATCCATTCTCACCTCCTTTCCTTCTGATTCATGCGCTGGAGTGTAAAAAAGTTCGCTGCAAAAATCAGCTCAAAGGTGAATCAGAGTGAACCATATCGCATAAACAAAGTGCAATTAGACATAAATCACTCATTTGATGCAATCTGGCTCATGTGAAGGGGGATTTATATCGTTTGTCAGACCATGCCTTATTTTTGTCCAATAACCCTATATTAATCACAGGGCAAGGTGAGTTATGCACTCTCAAATCTGGGTTGTGAGCACGCTGCTGATAAGCATCGTGTTAATCGTTTTGACCATCGTGAAGTTCAAATTCCACCCGTTTCTGGCGCTACTGTTAGCCAGCTTCTTCGTGGGTACGATGATGGGCATGGGGCCGTTGGATATGGTCAATGCCATTGAGAGTGGCATCGGCGGTACGCTGGGCTTCCTCGCCGCGGTTATCGGCCTTGGGACCATTCTGGGCAAAATGATGGAAGTGTCCGGCGCAGCCGAACGCATTGGCCTGACGCTGCAGCGCTGCCGCTGGCTATCCGCCGACGTCATTATGGTTCTGGTTGGACTGATTTGCGGGATCACGCTGTTTGTTGAAGTCGGCGTGGTGCTGTTGATTCCACTGGCCTTTTCAATTGCCAAGAAAACCAATACTTCATTATTGAAGCTGGCGATTCCGCTGTGTACGGCGCTGATGGCGGTGCACTGCGTGGTACCACCGCATCCGGCTGCCCTGTTCGTGGCGAACAAGCTGGGCGCAGACATTGGCACCGTGATTGTCTACGGCTTACTGGTCGGCTTGATGGCCTCGCTGATCGGCGGTCCTCTGTACCTGAAATTCCTGGGTAACCGTCTGCCGTTTAAACCGGTTCCGGCTGAGTTTTCTGACCTTAAAGTGCGTGACGAAAGTACGCTACCGTCGCTGGGTGCTACGCTGTTTACCGTTCTGCTGCCGATTGGCCTGATGCTGGTAAAAACCGTCGCTGAGCTGAACATGGCGAAAGGCAGCACGGTATATACGCTGCTGGAGTTTATTGGTAACCCGATCACCGCGATGTTTATTGCCGTTTTCGTTGCCTATTACATTCTCGGCCTGCGTCAGCACATCGGTATGGGTACGTTGCTGACCCACACTGAAAACGGTTTTGGCTCCATCGCTAACATTCTGCTGATTATCGGCGCTGGCGGCGCGTTCAACGCTATCCTCAAGAGCAGTGGGCTGGCGGATACTCTTGCGCTGATCCTCTCGAACATGCATATGCACCCGATTCTGCTGGCGTGGCTGGTGGCGTTAATCCTGCATGCCGCGGTGGGTTCCGCCACGGTGGCAATGATGGGCGCCACGGCAATCGTTGCACCGATGCTGCCGCTCTATCCCAACGTCAGCCCGGAGATCATCGCCATTGCTATCGGTTCCGGCGCTATTGGCTGCACGATCGTTACCGATTCCCTCTTCTGGCTGGTGAAGCAATACTGCGGTGCCACCCTGAATGAAACGTTTAAATACTATACGACCGCGACATTTATCGCGTCCGTGATTGCACTGGCTTGCACATTCCTGCTTTCCTTTATTATCTAAGCGCAAAGAGACTGACTATGGAAAACATTCAAACACTTATCGCCCAGTATCCTTTAGTGGAAGATCTGGTTGCTCTCAAGGAGACAACCTGGTTTAACCCTGGCACCACCTCTCTTGCGGAAGGTTTACCGTATGTTGGCCTGACCGAACACGATGTTCAGGATGCTCACGCCCGTCTGACGCGCTTTGCGCCGTACCTGGCAAAGGCATTCCCGGAAACCGCGGCCACCGGCGGCATTATTGAATCTGAGCTGGCCGCGATTCCGGCCATGCAAAAGCGGCTGGAGAAAGAGTACGGGCAGCGCATCAATGGCGAAATTCTGCTTAAGAAAGACAGTCACCTGCCAATTTCTGGCTCGATTAAAGCCCGTGGTGGCATTTATGAAGTACTGACCCACGCGGAAAAACTGGCGCTGGAAGCCGGTCTGCTGACCACACAAGACGATTACAGCGTTCTGCTTTCGCCCGAATTCAAACAGTTCTTTAGCCAGTACAGCATCGCGGTAGGCTCCACCGGTAACCTCGGCATGTCGATTGGCATTATGAGCGCCCGTATCGGCTTTAAGGTGACGGTGCATATGTCGGCCGATGCCCGCGCATGGAAAAAAGCCAAACTGCGCAGCCACGGTGTGACGGTCGTGGAGTATGAAGAAGATTACGGCGTGGCGGTTGAACAAGGCCGTAAGGCAGCGGAGTCCGATCCAAACTGCTTCTTTATCGATGATGAAAACTCGCGCACGCTGTTTTTAGGCTATGCGGTGGCCGGACAGCGCTTAAAAGCGCAGTTTGCCCAGCAGGGACGTGTGGTGGATGCAGACCATCCACTGTTTGTTTACCTGCCATGCGGCGTCGGCGGTGGCCCTGGCGGCGTGGCGTTTGGCCTGAAGCTGGCGTTTGGCGACAACGTGCACTGCTTCTTCGCAGAACCGACCCATTCACCGTGCATGCTGCTGGGGATTTATACCGGGCTGCACGATACGATTTCCGTGCAGGATATTGGCATCGACAACCTGACGGCGGCTGATGGGCTGGCTGTCGGCCGTGCGTCTGGCTTTGTTGGCCGGGCAATGGAACGTCTGCTCGACGGTCTGTACACCCTGGACGATCAGACTATGTACGACATGCTGGGCTGGCTGGCGCAGGAAGAAGGTATTCGCCTCGAACCGTCAGCGCTGGCAGGGATGGCCGGTCCGCAACACGTTTGCGCCTCTGCTGACTATCAGCACATGCACGGCTTCAGCGCGGATCAGCTCAATAACGCCACTCATCTGGTGTGGGCGACCGGCGGTGGAATGGTCCCGGAAGATGAAATGGCGCAGTATCTGGCCAAAGGACGTTAAATACAGCTGAGCTTAACGCAGCATCGCCATCAGCTCCATCGGTGAGCGATGCTGCTTAAGCAGGTCACGCATCACGCGCATATGCGGTGCGGTGTGGCTGAAGAAAGCCTGATAGCCTGCACACAGCACGCCCTTTCCATTTTCCTCGCAGTACGCAGGACAATCACCGTGGTAATATTGAAACAATGAGCATGTCTGGCAACGCGTATTCATTGATGACATGGTCTGTCGTTCAATCTGTGCCGTCAGACCACACCACTGGCGAAGCGTTTTATCGAAAAGCTGGATAGATATCTGATTAATATCTTCACGTACCCAGATATCAAATATCGTAATTAAAAATCGGCCCCATGCCTCAGACGTAACCGATTCGTCTGTCAGATGACCTGAACCATCGTGCTTAACCAGCGGAATAAACTGTACCAGGCGAACATTTCCTTGTTGCAAACCACGGTACACTTCAACCGGTTGTAAACACTTCTGATGGTCAATCACCACGTTTAAAACATCATCACTAACATCCATGTTCTCACATCCTGTCATGCAAAATTCCCGATAAATACGATAAGTTGGCGAACATGCGTTACAGCAAACAGCATTGCGAGGGATAACACCGCGAGGGAGATCATAAATTTGTCACGCACCGCGCGAGATTCAGAAAAATCGCTATGACTCACATCCATCAGATTACGGCTGCGGGTGTAGCGCCAGAGGATAATCGCCACTATCGCCAGCACAACTATCGATATCCAGAACAACACTCCCGCCTGGTGCCAGTTGTGCTTAATCGCCAGCGCCATTAACGCGCCATAGCCCAACAACGTGCGAAACCAGGCCAGTGAAGTCCGCTCCGGTTGTAACCCCGGGTCAGCGATGCGTCGGGATTTGCGGCTATCCGGCATACAGCACCAGCGTCATGACAATCACCGCCACAATAGTCAGCATGACGCTGATAATCAGCAGGCTGTGGGTGTAGGGCAAGTCCTCTTTCAGTCGCATCGCCTTTTCGTTACGTAGCCAGCGCAGATAGCCGTAGATCGCCAGACCGCCGGCAAACAGACACAGCAACAAGGCAAGTGCCTCACGGATGACCGGCGTGGCAAAATCCGGGGCCAGTTGATCAAGGCCAACCCCCGCCGCCAGAAATCCGAGCGCGGTGCGGATCCACGCCAGAAAAGTACGCTCATTTGCCAGTGAGAAGCGATAATCCGGTGCTTCTCCAAGGCGAGAAATCTTCATGACAGCTCCTTAAATATTGTTGTCTGGTCGTTATACCGGAACAGTTAAGGAGTATGAACCTGATTCTCAAACGAGAGGGCGAGTCGGGTGATGAGACAATGGGAAATAGAGAGGGTGTTAGTAATGCCGGATGGCGAGTTGCGTTTTATCCGGCCTACAGGAGATGCAGGCCGGATAAGTCAGTTTTAACCTAATCCCCAGAAGAGCACCGCCAGCAGTTGCGGGGTGATAATCCTCAAGAACATGACCAGTGGATAAACGGTAGCGTAGGAGAGCGCTGCTGCCCCGCTGGTGGCATGCAGGTTATTAGCAAACGCCAGAGCCGGGGGATCGGTCATTGAGCCAGCCAACATGCCGCACAGCGTCAGATAGTTCATTTTGGCAAAGATTCGCGCCAGCAAGCCCACGGTAATGAGCGGAATCGCAGTAATGAAAATACCGTAACCCACCCAGCTCAGACCATCTCCCTGTGTTAGGGTATCGACAAAATCACCGCCTGACTTCAGTCCCACCACCGCAAGAAACAGCACGATACCCAACTCTCGCAACGCCAGGTTAGCGCTGGGAGGCATAAACCAGTACAGCTTACCGATGCTACCAATACGCCCCAGGATCAGGGCCATAATCAGCGGCCCGCCGGCCAACCCCAGTTTCAACGCCACCGGGAACCCCGGGATGAACAGCGGGATTGAACCCAGTAGAACACCCAGCCCGATACCGATAAATACCGGCAGCATCTGCACCTGCTGCAGTTTTTGCTGCGCGTTACCCACAACATTGGCAACGGCATCAATGGACGAAGGACGTCCCACCAGATTGAGGATATCCCCGAATTGCAGGCTGGCGTCACTGCTGGCTACCAGCTCAACACCCGCACGGTTCAGGCGGGAAATCACCACGTCGTAACGTTCTTTAAAGTGCAGGTCGCGGATACGTTTACCCAGCACCTGCTCGTTAGTCACCACCACGCGTTCGACGCGTAAATCGGTACCTCGCGTAGACAGCGATGTGTCTACCTCCTGCCCAATCACCACCTGCGCGTTATGCAGGTCAGCAGGCTGTCCGACCAGGTGTAGCAGGTCGCCCATCTGGATAACCGTCCCTGGCGACGGCACCATCAATGTCTCGTCACGTTTCAGACGCGAGCAGATGATTTTGTCGCTGTTCAGAATCGGGACATCTTGAATCGCCATATTGTTGATGTTTGGGTTTTCCACGCGGATGTTCATCGTCTGAATCAGTGCGTGCCCGTTGGTCAGCGTGGATTCATGCTGCTGGGCTTCAGCATCGACGTTAACGCGGAAAATAAGGCGCATCAGCCACATGGTCAGTAAAATTCCGCAGATGCCGAAAGGATAAGCCATGGCATAGCTCATCCCCATCTGGTCAACCACATCGCCAGGCGTACCTAAATCGCGCAGAATTTGCTGCCCCGCACCTAACGCCGGGGTATTGGTGACCGCTCCAGAGAATATTCCCAGCACCACAGGGAGAGGAATGGCAAAAATCTTATGCAGGATCGCGGTGACCAGGCCACCCATGATGACAATCAGCACAGCAAACAGATTCAGCCGCAGGCCCGAAACGCGCAGAGAAGCAAAAAAGCCCGGCCCCACCTGAATACCAATGGTGTAGACGAAAAGAATCAGGCCAAATTCCTGAATAAAATGCAGCATGTCGCCGCTCAGGGTCATCCCTGCCTGATCGACAAAATGCCCGACGATAATACCGCCGAACAGCACGCCTCCAATGCCAAAACCCACACCACGTATTTTTATGTTGCCGATCCATAACCCGACAACTGCCACCAATGCCAGAACGCTGACCGTCAATGCTATATCACTCATATCCTGTTCCCTGTGAATAACATCATTAAGTAAATGGATTCTCGCAGAGTACAGTCGCAATGTATGGGTGGTAAAGCACAAAAAAGCCCCGTCATTTCTGGCGGGGCAAAGGCATGGAGCTATTTAACTATCTAATGCAGGACGTTCGCTGATGGCGATACGTTGTGGAGCAATGGTTTCAGGTTCATTCCGGGTCAAATCAATATGCAGCAAGCCGTTAGTGAAGCTTGCGCCGGAGACCTCCATATTTTCAGCCAGCGTAAAGCTCAGGCTGAACGGCTGAGTGACCAGCCCCTGATGCAACCATTTGGTCTCTTTTTCCGGCTGCTGCGGCGTACCTTTCACGGTCAGGCGCGTGCCTTCCAGTTGAATATCCAGATCTTCCTGGCGGAAACCGGCTAACGCAAGGGTAATGCGGTAGTGGTTATCATCGCTCTTTTCGATGTTATAAGGCGGGAAGCTCTGGCTTTCACCGGTGTTTTGCAAGGCATTGGCCAGTTTGTCAAAACCGATCCATTGACGCAGCAGTGGGGATAAATCGTAGTTACGCATAATAATCTCCTTCCAAGAAGCGAGTAGGTACCTTTCGGCTCCCTGACGGCAAGCCGATGACTTAGCAAGGCCGCCTGAAGCGGCCTACAGAATTAGTTGATTTCGATGCGGCGCGGTTTGTTCGCTTCAGGAATCACGCGCTCAAGATCGATATACAGCAGACCATTTACCAGGTTTGCGCCGCGAACATGAATGTTCTCCGCTAACTGGAACTTGCGTTCAAAGTTGCGCTCGGCAATACCCTGATACAGGTAAGTACGTTCTTTTTGATCGTCCGCATGGGCGCCTTTTACCACCAGCAGATTGTCCTGGGCAGTAATTTCCAGTTCGCTTTCAGCAAAACCGGCAACGGCAATTGCAATGCGGTAATGGTTTTCGTCTACCAGCTCAACGTTGTACGGAGGGTAGCCGCCATTGCTCTGGCCCTGATTGTTTTCCAGCAGGTTAAACAGACGGTCAAAACCAATAGCAGAACGGTACAGCGGGGATAAATCAAAGTTACGCATAATCAATAGCTCCTGAAATCAGCGAGAATAATTGACCTTCCATCATGGACAGGTCAGGTAGCCAGGACACCCATCAGGCATGCCCTTCATTTGTCTACACTCTAAAAATGGGTCTTAACACAAACTTTTCAAGCGTATTCATCTGACTTTTTTTGCAGTTTGTTGTCTATTGCATACACTGGGGGGAGCAGTTGTTCTCGTTAAATCGCGATGGCCGCCACAGTGCGACGAAATGGTGATGTTATTTTCGCAACGGATCGCTTTAACTCACCATGCAAACACGATAAATACAGATGAATAAATGATGATTAAAAAAATGTTGGTAACACTGACGATGTGTAGTGGGATGGCGTTTGTAAGCGGTTGTTCCAGCATCATGTCGCATACAGGTGGTAAAGAAGGGACGTATCCTGGCACGCGAGCCAGTGCCACAATGATTAGCGAAAGTGATACAAACTGGGGAACCAAGTCGCTGGCGATTCTGGATATGCCTTTTACCGCGGTGCTCGATACGGTATTGCTACCTTGGGATCTCTTTCGCAAAGATAACTCGGTGAGATCCCGCGTAGAAAAGAGCGAGGAGAGAACCCAGGCCACGAACGCCGTTATTCCCCCGGCAGAAATGTCTGCTCCATAAATTAACGCCCGGTTTCAGTCACCCACAGCTGGCGGAAACCCTCGACGTCTTCCATCCACGCAACCTGTCGACCATCAGGGGAGAAGACGATCGCATCGGCCGACGGCGGGTTATCATGACGTTCCGTTAAAAAATCAATCTCGCCCGTTTGAACATCACAACAGGCAATTCTGTTCTCCAGTACAAATCCCAGCCATTTCCCCGATGGGTGCCAGTTAAAGGCTGACTGAATATTCGTAGCGCACTGGGTAAGCTGACGCAGCGATCCACCCTGTGGGGAAATCAGCCATAGCTGTACAATACCGTTGTCATCACGCATTAAAAACGCAATCTCAGATGCCTTTGGATTACTGCGTACCCAGTGGCGAGGCTGATTCACCAGCCCCGGGAAGGCGCGCTCATGGGTAAACGTCAGACGGCGTTGGCGAATACCGGATGGTGGCGCAGGCATGGTCATGTCAGTCCCCTCCAGAGGCGCGTCCCCCGGCTGTTTCCAGCCGCTTTCATCCTGTGGCAAATCAACAATAAACAGCTCCGGTACTTTCTCGCCAGTGGCTGATAGCGTATCACCGATAAACGCCAGCCTGTTTTCTCCAACCCAGCCCTCTTCATAGGCGCGGTTAATCTCATCGCTACCCGGTTTTGGCGTTGGTGTCGTCTGGCTCACCAGCACGCACCAATGGCTGCCACTGTATTCACGCGGATGTTGCGCGGAGACCTTCACCGGACCATACGGTGCAGCCACACCGACGTTGCGTAAATCGAGCGCCGGAGAGCGCTCATGCAGAACATGGTCGTTATAGGTGAAACTGACAAACTCACCGTTCGGGCTAAAAACATGCACATGACTCCCGCCGCGCAGCGCACCTGGCGTATAGGGCGCAGTAATATCCATTGCATCCAGATTCTCCACCCCAGCCTGCGTAACAATCACCCCACGACGATGATGGAAGTCGTAATGCCATGTTTCATCAGGATTTTCAGGCCCGTGAATGAAGACATATTTTTCCAACTTTGGATGAACGGTCACCACGCCAACGTGCGATCCCTGAGTAGCCCGGTAAATCACCTCCAGTTCGCCAGTATGGATATTGACGCGCTCAATTGTTTCACCGGTAAAGGAAGCGCCGGAAGGGCGCACATCAAAGACCAGCCACTGGCTGTCCGATGTCCAGGTGTTGATATTGGTAAGCTGATGATTACGCGGCGTAAAGGTGATTTGCTTCATGAGATGCCCTGATACAAGACGATTAAAACAATCATACTTCACAAGCACTTCACTTTCAGGCTTTAGCGTATCGCCATCTTCATTTTTGCGGACAGAAAGATGGAACATTTTGACGTAGCGATTATCGGTTTAGGTCCGGCAGGCGCAGCGCTGGCGCGACAGTTGAGCGGAAAAATGCGCGTGATTGCGTTGGATAAAAAACGCCAGTGCGGCAACGAAGGTTTCACTAAACCCTGCGGCGGTCTGCTGGCCCCGGACGCCCAGCGTTCGTTTATCCGCGACGGGATAACCTTACCCGTTGATGTTATCGCCAACCCGCAGATTTTTAGCGTTAAAACGGTTGATGTTGCCGCTTCTTTGACGCGTAACTACCAGCGCAGCTACATTAATATCAACCGCCATGCTTTTGATTTATGGCTTAAATCTCTCATCCCTGATGATGTGCAGGTTTATCACGACAGCCTGTGCCGGAAAATCTGGCGCGAGGGCGATAAATGGCATGTTATCTTCCGCGCCGACGGTTGGGAGCAGCAGATAACTGCACGTTATCTGGTGGGGGCAGACGGTGCGAACTCACTGGTGCGCCGTCATCTCTATCCACAGCACCAAATCCGTAAATATGTCGCTATTCAACAATGGTTTGCGGAAAAGCATCCCGTACCGTTCTATTCCTGTATTTTTGATAACGATGCAACTGACTGTTATTCCTGGAGTATCAGCAAAGATGGCTATTTTATCTTTGGTGGCGCCTACCCCATGAAGGACGGACAGGCACGCTTTGACGCGCTGAAAGAGAAGCTGGAAGCGTTCCATTTCCAGTTCGGCAAACCGGTGAAAAGTGAAAAATGTACGGTGCTATTCCCCTCACGCTGGAAAGACTTCGTCTGCGGCGAGGACAACGCATTTTTGATTGGTGAAGCGGCCGGTTTTATCAGCGCCAGCTCGCTGGAAGGGATTAGCTATGCGCTGGACAGCGCGGAGATCCTCAAATCGGTACTGCTGCGGGATACGCCAGATATGAATCACGCTTACCGTAAAGCCACCCACAAGTTACGTCTCAAACTGTATGGCAAAATCCTGAAAAGCCGGGCCCTGACGTCGGCATTTTCCCGTAAATGGATTATGCGCAGCGGCGTTGCGCATATTCCCTTGGCAAAATCAGAAAACCGCCCGCCAGTGAAAGAAAAATGTGAGAGAAAACGTAGTAAGGCAATGACATTGTGGCGCGTTTTCTTAAGGGACTGAGTTCACCTCGCTGTCACGGCCTTGTGCCACCGTAGCCAGCGCGGGAAAGTTGGCGACGGTGTACCAGGAACCTGGCGTAGGCAGCCGCTCCATTGTACGGCCAGGCCAAAGTTCGAGTTGTGCCAACGCATCAAGGGAATATTCTCGCCAGTGATGTGGCAACATCAGTCTCAATGGCGAGGCTTGTTCACCCGGTACCGGCGTCGGTAAACGCGAGTCACTCACATCATAGTTTCTGTGCAGAACCAAATATTTCTCTGGTACCCGACGCTTGCTGTTCCACCATTTGCCATCCAGCATATCAAACTGAAAGCGGGTGATTTTTTCCGGTTTTGCCCCCAATTGCATCAACGCCTGGCGCAGCGCGTTGTTCATCGCCGCATCGTACATTTCCGTTGTTGCCAGTTGCCCATTGAGGATCAGCGATACCGCAATTCTGGTACCCAACAAATTTGAGTAGAGATCTTCCGGGGAAAATGCAGAAACCTCCTCCGAAAATCCTGGAACAGACTCAAAACCATACCATTGCGCAATTTCATGCCAGGCAGCGAGCTGAAACGCCAGATGCGCGGCCATCCATGCCGCCAGCGCGTAACGATCAGCAGGCTCTGTGGGGGGTGTGAAAGCGTTAAATACGACATGCCGTTGCGCAAGCTCATCATCCAGACGCAGCGTAAATGATTGACCAAGCCGTGGAAGAAGATGGCTAAAGAGCCAGGCCGTCATGTCTGCGGTATCACGGACATGTGCGGTATCAATGAAGCCACCGCGAGCGGTATACACTATGCCGTTATTCTCATGCCCGATCCCTGCCAGATTCGCTAGCCCTAACAGTAGGCTATCGTTATAGCGGTGCTCGCCGATGCTATCGATCGTGACAACATTATCAAGTTCATAAAATGGCACCGGCATATGCAGTACCTGTGCGTGCAGGTCGTAGCCAAACGCGCAGCACGGACGTAATCCCTGAGGTGCAGGGAGGGGTGAAACTACCGGCCAGGCAGTAACCAGGGGCTTATCCTCTGCAGAAACGAGCTGCAAAGTTACAGGTATTGCCGCACGGGCTATCGCCGTTGCCAGCCATAAGAGCGCTATTAACACCACCTTATTGATCAAAATGCCTCTCCAACCTGAAAATAAAAACCGCTGCTCCCTTTGCCAATCCCATAATCAAGACGCACATTCACCCGGGGCTTAAATTCAAAGCGGTAGCCCACACCGGCGGACGGTAACCAGCGTCCATCGTCCAGCGCATGAAAAGAGGGTCCCATCGTGCCCGCACCGAGCCAACCAACCACACCATGCCGCCAGTCAAGTTTCCGCCGATACTCCAGTTGCCCGCTGACGGCGTTTTTATCCCGGTAGCGCCCTTCGTAATAACCGCGCATACGCTGATTGCTGCCAAGCAGCGGCATCATGCTCCACGGCACATCGCCCTGGGTAAACGCGCCATCCATCTCCCAGGCAAGCACATTGTTCTCGTCCAGCGAGTGATAGCGGCTGTAGTGCAGTTGATATTCATCAAATCGCGTATCGCTTCCCACCTCTGGTGTGAATCGGGTATAGCGCACATCGGCATACTGTCCTTTACGCGGGTTGGGAACGAAATCACGATCGTCCCAGCTGAGTTCGACACTACTTCCGGAGCTGAGAACCGACGCCCCCTGCCCGGTATGCTCAATGTTGGGCGGATCGTTATCGTCCATTTGGGTAGCGTGCTGGGCGTTCAGCGACCAGCCAAGCCCCAGATAAACATTGGGTGCCAACTGGCGATACAACGTTGGACGCAACTCCAGAACCTGAGCGGTGTATTGCTGTTTTTGGTTATCTTTATCCCCAGCGCTAAAACCTTGCCCCCAGTAGTAGGTTGGAGTATCCGTTAATGCGCCATTGAGAAAAAATCGCCACCGATCGTCGGCAAAAAATGCGTAATTTTGCATCGTGATACCAAATGCGCCAGTTGAGCTAAAATAGCCGCTGAGCGTCAGCGTCGAGTTTTGGCTTACCGTATCATTCGGATCAGGGCGATACATCCCCACCACCGCTGTACCGATCCCTAACCCCAGCTCCGGGGTATAAAACGGTCCCGGCATTACGCCCCAGTCAATGCCTTTGTTGGCGTCAAAGCTATCACTGGCACCCAACTTATTTAGCCAACCGTCAACTTCGCCTCGACTCGGCAACGCTGCCCGCACTGTACAGGAGAGCAGGTTGAACAGCAGGAAGAGGGTAAGACGGCTCAAAAGCGATACTCTCCCGCCATGAAGAAACTGTTACGTTCAGCAAAGCCGATTTCGGTCGTGACGTTGAAGTTCCGGGTAATTTCATACTGTGCGCCCACCAGCACGTTCCAGGGGGATTGGAGATGCTGTTTAACGTCAAAGCGGCCATTGCCGTCTTTGTTGGCGATATCCACGAGTCTTTGCAGCGTTTCAGACGGCATGGTGAGATCGTTAAGGCTACCGCTAAATTCTTGCTGCACGTCCTGGTACATACTGCCAACCCATAGATTCAACTTTCCGGATGGCAGGTGCAGCGCATCCACACAGGGGGTGGTAAAGCGATATCCGATGCGCGGAGAAAGGGTTAAGGCGTCAATACTCCCATCCAGAATATCGAACCGCGTCTGGGTGTAGTTGGCATCAAAAGCAGTAAACCAGTTGCCTACACCGCCGACCAACGTCGTCCCTACGCCGTAGGTGGTGCCTTTAAAGTCGAGCTGAAACGCCAGATTCTGCAAACTGCTTGGTGTGCGGTCTTTAAGGGGGCCTTTTATCCCGACGCCTATTTGCGAAACGGAGTGGCCATCGGTATAGCCAATCAGGCCATAGACATTCATAAACGGCAGCAGCCAGGCATCCAGCTTCAGCGTTTCGGTTTTACTGCGTTCACGCGTATTGCCGACGCTAATTTTAAACGCGTTATCCAGTGAGCGGCCACCGAGGGAAAGACCGTTGAAGTTAATACTATCCACATTAATATTTTGTCGGATATTCATGTAGTTAATATTCACACCAAACGGTGCCGGTAGTTCATATCCGCGCTTACGCGCTTCATCGCCTAAAAAGGGCAAAATAGTGTGGTTTTCGGCAGGTTTAACCGTCGTTTTTTCCGATACAGGCGCAGACAGACCGTCATCCTGATAGCCAAAGAGAGGTGTAATAGTTGAGCTGGAATCCGTCGCGGCACTGGCATGAAAAACCAGACAGGAAGACGTTATCAACACCACGCGGATGCTTGTGTTTGTCATAAGAAAGTTTAGTAGCAGGCAGGAATTGCCCAGATATAAAAGAAGAAGGGAGAGTATAGAAGTTACGTACTATGTGGAGGTATTAATGTGCGGTTTCACATCTGATAATATAAATATATGTTTTATAACATCTTAATGTTATTGCCCAGCCGAGGCCAGGCATAACACGCATCAGGAAAGGACGTATTTCTCTATCGCCCAGGCGACGCCATCTTCAAGGTTAGATTTCGTTACGAAGTTGGCGATTTCTTTGACTGATGGAATAGCGTTATCCATGGCAACGCCCACGCCTGCGTATTCAATCATCGCGATGTCGTTTTCCTGATCGCCAATCGCCATCACCTCTTCGGCTTTAATGCCTAACGCATCGGCCAGCGATTTTACGCCCGTCCCTTTATTGACGCGTTTATCGAGGATTTCGAGGAAATACGGCGCACTTTTCAGCACGGTGTACTTCTCTTTTACTTCCGCAGGTAGACGAGAGATAGCTTTATCGAGGATCTCCGGCTCGTCAATCATCATCACTTTCAGGAACTGGGTTGCGGGATCCATTTTCTCGGCTTCACAGAACACCAGCGGGATGGTCGCGACAAACGATTCGTGCACCGTGTAGTAGCTGATATCACGGTTCGCGGTATACAGCGTATTGCGATCGAGGGCGTGGAAATGCGAGCCAACTTCCCGGGAGAGCTGCTCCAGGTAACGATAATCATCATAGCTCAGCGCGGTTTGCGCCACGGTACTGCCATCCCCTGCTTTCTGCACCAGCGCACCGTTGTAGGTAATGCAGTAGTCACCGGGTTGTTCCATATGTAGTTCTTTCAGATAGCTGTGAACGCCGGCATACGGGCGTCCCGTGGTCAGCACCACATTCACGCCACGCGCGCGTGCCGCGGCAATCGCCGTTTTGACCGCTGGTGAAATGGTGTGATCGGGTAGCAGAAGTGTGCCATCCATGTCGATAGCAATAAGTTTGATAGCCATGAGTTCCCCGGATTAAATGAGTCCGTCCTCATGCTAACGCGATTCCGCTCAAAAAACAGCTACGAAAAGGGGGATAGAAAGGGGAATCGAGATTCCCCTTTTTGTAGATTGGTTGTCGTTTGTAGGCCTGATAAGCAACGCGCCATCAGGCACAATACAACGTCTTGCCGGATGGCGGCGTAAACCGCCTTATCCGGCCTACAGATTGGCTTAAATATCGATGTTCGCCGCTTTCAGGGCGTTTTCTTCGATAAATGCGCGACGCGGTTCAACGGCATCGCCCATCAGCGTGGTGAACAGCTGGTCGGCAGCAATCGCATCCTTCACGGTAACGCGCAGCATACGACGGCTTTCCGGATCCATGGTGGTTTCCCACAGCTGTTCCGGGTTCATCTCGCCCAGACCTTTATAACGCTGGATAGCGAGGCCACGACGAGACTCTTTCTGCAGCCATTCCAGCGCCTGCTCAAAGCTGGCAACCGGCTGGCGACGCTCGCCACGTTCGATAAACGCATCGTCTTCGATCAGCCCACGCAGCTTCTCGCCAAGCGTACAAATACGATGGTACTCGCCACCGGTCACAAATTCATGCTCCAATGGATAGTCAGTATCGACACCGTGGGTACGCACCCGGATCACCGGTTCGAACAGGTTCAGTTCAGCGTCTTTACGCACGAAGCTATTCCAGGTGCTGCCGTGCATTTCGTTTTCATTAAGCACGTTAACCAACTGGGAAACCCAGGCCGTAACTTTCGCTTCATCAGCCAGATCGGCTTCTGGCAGCGTCGGTTGATAAACCAGCTCTTTCAGCAGCGCTTTCGGGAAACGACGTTCCATACGGCCAATCATTTTCTGCGTCGCGTTGTATTCAGAAACCAGTTTCTCTAACGACTCACCGGAAAGGGCCGGTGCGCTGGCGTTGGTGTGCAGCGTAGCACCATCCAGAGCGATAGAGATCTGATACTGATCCATCGCTTCGTCATCTTTAATGTACTGTTCCTGCTTGCCTTTTTTCACTTTGTACAGCGGTGGCTGTGCAATGTAAACGTGACCGCGTTCAACGATTTCCGGCATTTGACGATAGAAGAAGGTCAACAGCAGCGTACGAATGTGCGAGCCATCGACGTCCGCATCGGTCATGATGATGATGCTGTGATAACGCAGTTTGTCCGGGTTGTACTCGTCACGACCGATGCCACAGCCGAGCGCGGTGATCAGCGTCGCAACTTCCTGAGAGGAGAGCATCTTGTCAAAGCGCGCTTTCTCGACGTTGAGGATTTTACCCTTCAGCGGCAGAATCGCCTGGTTTTTACGGTTACGGCCCTGCTTCGCAGAACCGCCCGCGGAGTCCCCTTCCACAAGGTACAGTTCGGACAGCGCCGGGTCACGTTCCTGACAATCCGCCAGCTTGCCCGGCAGACCGGCTAAGTCGAGCGCGCCTTTACGACGGGTCATTTCACGCGCACGACGTGCAGCTTCACGAGCACGTGCAGCATCAATAATTTTGCCAACAACGATTTTCGCGTCAGACGGGTTTTCCAGCAGATATTCGCTCAGCAGTTCGTTCATCTGCTGTTCTACCGCCGATTTCACCTCAGAGGAGACCAGCTTGTCTTTGGTCTGTGAGGAGAACTTCGGATCCGGTACTTTCACGGAAACAACGGCAATCAGGCCTTCACGGGCATCGTCACCAGTAGCGCTGACTTTCGCTTTTTTGCTGTAGCCTTCTTTGTCCATGTAGGCGTTCAGGGTACGGGTCATCGCCGCACGGAAGCCTGCAAGGTGAGTACCGCCGTCACGCTGTGGAATGTTGTTGGTGAAGCAGTAGATGTTTTCCTGGAAACCATCGTTCCACTGCAGCGCAACTTCAACGCCGATACCGTCTTTTTCGGTGGAGAAGTAGAAGATATTCGGGTGGATCGGCGTTTTGTTTTTGTTGAGGTATTCAACAAACGCCTTGATGCCACCTTCGTAGTGGAAATGGTCTTCTTTGCCGTCACGCTTGTCGCGCAGACGAATAGAGACGCCGGAGTTCAGGAATGACAGCTCACGCAGACGTTTCGCCAGAATGTCGTATTCAAATTCAACAACATTGGTAAAGGTTTCGTGGCTTGGCCAGAAACGGACCTGAGTCCCGGTCAATTCTGTTTCGCCGGTTACTGCCAGCGGCGCCTGCGGCACACCGTGCACGTAAGTTTGCTGATGCACTTTGCCTTCACGACGAATCACCAGTTCCAGCTTCTGTGACAGGGCGTTAACGACGGAAACACCCACGCCGTGCAGACCGCCGGAAACTTTATAGGAGTTATCATCGAATTTACCGCCTGCGTGCAAAACGGTCATGATAACTTCCGCTGCCGAAACGCCCTCTTCCGGGTGAATACCGGTTGGGATACCACGGCCATCATCGGTAACGGACACGGAGTTGTCAGCGTGAATCGTTACCACGATATCTTTACAGTGACCCGCGAGCGCTTCGTCGATAGCGTTATCTACCACCTCGAATACCATGTGGTGCAGACCGGTGCCGTCATCCGTGTCGCCGATATACATACCCGGGCGCTTACGCACCGCATCCAGTCCTTTCAGGACTTTGATACTGGAGGAGTCATAAGAATTCGACATCAACGTTTCTCGCTCATTTTATCTTGGGTTAATCCGTTATTTTACCCTTTTCCACGGTAAACATCTTCGAATTTTCATCGGACATGTCTATAACGTGTTCAGCGCTGATTGCGCTGACAAAGACCTGAGATTGCGTGGCTTTTAAGCGGCTGGCCAGCAGTCCGCGACGCGCGTCATCCAGTTCAGAGGCAAAATCATCTATCAGGTACAGGCAGCGCCGCCCGCTTTCACGGGTCAGGAACTCCCCTTGCGCCAGACGTAAGGCGCACATCAGCAGCTTTAGCTGCCCACGCGACAACGTATCTTCCACCGGCGCACCGTCGGCGCGAATGCGGAAATCCGCCTTATGCGGGCCGTGCGCAGTGTAGGTCAACATGCGATCGCGTTCAAAACTGCGTTCCAGCACTTCGGCATAATCAGTCTCTTTCTCCCAGCCGCGCTGGAATGAGAAGGAGAGCGAAAACTCGGGAAGAAACTGCTGGCAGGTATCCGCCATATCCTGCGCGATACCGGCGCTGTACTCCGCGCGCCAGGTGCTGATTTGTTCCGCCAGTGGGATCAGTTCTTTATCCCACGGGCGCAGTTGCTCATAACGACTCACCTGGCGCAGCGCTGCATTGCGCTGCTTGAGCAGTCGCTTCAGGTTGCTCCAGGCGGTGAAAAAACCGACTTCATTGTGAAAGCATCCCCAGTCAAGGAATGCTCTTCTGTATTTGGGGCCGCCGTTGAGTAAAGTAAACCCCTCAGGCGTGATCAGCTGCATCGGCATCAGGTGCGCCAGTTCTGCGACCTTGTGCCCGTCAGTGCCGTCAATGCGCACTTTGCTGTCGCCCAGTTTGTCTTTCGTCAGGCCAATCGACGTTTCACGTTCTTCACCCTGCAAACGCCCGTGTAAAACAAACGACTCCTGCTCGTGGCGAATCACGCGGCCAATCTGCAAACTGCGAAACGCCCGACCGTGGCCGAGCGTATAGATAGCTTCCAGTACGCTGGTTTTGCCGCTGCCGTTCGCGCCAACCAGGAAGTTAAAGCCAGGGGATAAAGCGAGATCCGCGCTTTCGATATTGCGAAAATCGCGGATCAACAGGCGGGTGAGCGACATTACAGTCTCATTGGCATAACAACATAGGCAGCCGACTGTGATGCGGCATCTTCAATCTGTACGCTCGATACGGAATCGGTCAGCAGAATACGCACGTTCTCGCACTTCAGCGCGTTCAGAACGTCCAGTACGTAGCTCACGTTAAAGCCGATTTCCAGTTCTGTACCAGGATAGGAGACATCCAGAATTTCTTCCGCTTCTTCCTGCTCCGGGTTGTTGGCGGTGATTTTGAGCTGGTTTTCGCTGACATACAGACGCACGCCGCGGAATTTCTCGTTCGAGAGGATCGCCGCACGCGCAAACGCCTGTTTGAGGATATCGCAACCGGCTTCCAGATGTTTGTCCGGATTCTTCGGCAATACGCGGCGATAATCCGGGAAACGGCCATCAACCAGCTTAGAGGTGAAGATGAAGTCACCAACGTGCGCACGAATGTTGTTGCTGCCAATCTGCACACGCAGCGGGTTATCGCCGCCGTCGAGCATACGCATCAGTTCAATCACGCCTTTACGCGGTACGATCACCGAATGGCTTGGCAACGGCTGACCAACAGGCATTGAACAGACCGCCAGGCGGTGACCGTCGGTCGCCACGGTACGCAGCTCTTCCCCTTCGGTTTCAAACAGCATGCCGTTTAAGTAGTAACGTACGTCCTGATGCGCCATCGAAAACTGCGTGGCTTCAATCAGGCGCTTCATCGTCGCCTGCGGCAGGGTGAATTCGACTTCGCTCTGCCAGTCGTCCAGATTCGGGAAGTCGGCAGCAGGCAGCGTAGACAGCGAGAAACGGCTGCGACCAGAACGCACCAGCATACGGTCGCCTTCCAGTTGAACGGCAATTTCCGCGCCTTCCGGCAATCCACGGCAAATATCGAAGAATTTACGCGCCGGAACGGTGGTCGCGCCAGGTTCATGAGGCTGGATCAGCGCCACGCGCGCCACCATCTCCATTTCGAGATCGGTACCGGTCAGCGAAAGCGTGCCGTCAGCAACCTGCAGCAGCAGGTTTCCGAGAATAGGCAGTGTAGGACGTCCACCCAGCGGGCCGCTGACCTGCTGAAGCGGTTTTAATAAATGTTCACGTTCAACGGTAAATTTCATAGCGTCACGAAGATAATGTTCTGATTAAATTGGAGAAATCTTCTTTAATATCATGGCTTTCTTCACGCAACTGCTCAATCTTGCGGCAGGCATGAAGCACGGTAGTATGGTCACGCCCACCAAACGCGTCGCCAATTTCCGGCAGACTGTGGTTAGTGAGCTCTTTTGCCAGCGCCATCGCCATCTGGCGCGGGCGAGCTACCGAGCGAGATCGACGCTTAGAAAGCAGATCCGCAATTTTGATTTTGTAATACTCCGCCACCGTCTTCTGGATATTGTCGATGGTGACCAGCTTTTCCTGCAAAGCCAGCAGATCGCGCAGCGCTTCGCGCACGAAATCGATAGTAATCGCCCGGCCGGTAAAATTGGCGTTGGCGATCACTCGGTTCAGTGCGCCTTCCAGCTCACGTACGTTAGAGCGTAGACGCTTGGCAATAAAGAACGCTACTTCACCCGGCAGACGAATGTCGTTTTCGTCGGCTTTTTTCATCAGGATCGCAACACGCGTTTCCAGTTCAGGCGGTTCGATCGCGACAGTCAGTCCCCAGCCAAAGCGGGATTTCAGACGATCTTCAACGCCGTTGATCTCCTTCGGATAGCGATCCGAGGTCAGGATGATCTGCTGATTGCCTTCCAGCAGGGCGTTAAAGGTGTGGAAAAACTCTTCCTGCGATCGCTCTTTATTCGCGAAGAATTGGATATCGTCAATCAGCAGCGCGTCAACGGAACGGTAGTAGCGTTTAAACTCTTCGATCGCGTTGTTTTGCAGGGCTTTGACCATGTCCTGCACAAAACGCTCGGAGTGCATATACACCACTTTGGCGTTCGGCTTACGCGCCATAATGCCGTTACCGACAGCGTGCAACAGGTGGGTTTTACCCAGACCCGTACCGCCATAAAGGAATAACGGATTGTAGGCGCCGCCAGGATTGTCCGCCACCTGACGTGCCGCCGCGCGCGCCAGCTGGTTAGATTTACCTTCAACGAAGTTATCAAACGTGTGTTTGACGTTGACGTTAGAACGATAGGTAGGTTCTGCCGGAGCCGGGACGTTATCCCAGCCTGGACGCGCCGCCGGAGCAGCACGTTGTGGTTGCACTTGCTGAGCCACGTGGGCGGGCGCAACAACATTGTTGACCGGCGTTTTCAGCGTTTGCGTGACGGGTTTAGTGCCGACTTCAAAGCGCAGCTGTGGGGCATCCGCGCCACAGAAATTATTGAGTAATCCATTAATATTATTAAGGTATTTATCCCTTACCCAATCGAGCACGAAACGGTTTGGCGCATACAAAGCCAGCGTGTTATCGCTCAGTTCCGCCTGCAACGGGCGTATCCACATACTGAACTCTGTGGCTGGTAACTCATCCTGCAATCGGGCAAGACACTGCTGCCAAAGCGAAAGTGACACGGCGGACTCCACTCGAACAAAAGTCGATAAATGACAAAGGCTGAAACATTCATGATTGTTGACGCACATCGACAAGACCCTATGCAAAGGGTGACGTGCGAATTGCTATCTGCAATTTTTACCCGATCAGGATCCATTGAAACGATCAGGACCGCGGATCATAGCGTAAACTGAGAAAGAGATCTTCTGTTTCTCACAGATTCTTCCCGATTTATCCACAGGATGATCCAGAATCGGCTAAGTGTAAACGATCCTGGAGAAGTGCTGCAGGTTTTAGCGCGCATATTGAAAAAATTAATGAGTAAAGATGCTTTACTGCTTAAACGATCTAATAAAGATCCCGTGCGATCCTTGCGCTTTATCCACCAGCCCGTATAATTCTTACCCCCAGCGAGTAACGGTCGCCTTACGGCGTCAACGCTGCCTGTTTTTTACGCGAAACCATGCGGAAAAAAGCGGGAAATAAGGAAAGAGAATTGACTCCGGAGTGTACAATTATTACAATCCGGCCTCTTTAATCACCCACACTGTGGCGTAAGTCGTTCGAAATTCGTTCGGGTATACGCAAAAGTCAGTGAATTTATTCAAGTTTAGGTAGAAATCGCCATGAAACGCACTTTTCAACCGTCTGTACTGAAGCGCAACCGTTCTCACGGCTTCCGTGCTCGTATGGCTAATAAAAATGGTCGTCAGGTTCTGGCACGTCGTCGTGCTAAAGGCCGTTCTCGTCTGACCGTTTCTAAGTAATAAAAGCTAGCCCCTGAGTGGTTAAGCTCGCATTTCCCAGGGAGTTACGTTTGTTAACTCCCACTCATTTCACATTCGTCTTCCAGCAGCCACAACGGGCTGGCACGCCGCAAATCACCATCCTCGGCCGCCTGAATTCGCTGGGGCATCCCCGTATCGGTCTTACAGTCGCCAAGAAAAATGTTAAACGTGCGCATGAACGCAATCGGATTAAACGTCTGACGCGTGAAAGCTTCCGTTTACGTCAGCACGAGCTTCCAGCAATGGATTTCGTGGTGGTGGCGAAAAAAGGGGTTGCTGACCTCGATAACCGTGCTCTCTCGGAAGCGTTGGAAAAATTATGGCGTCGCCATTGTCGCCTGGCTCGCGGGTCCTGATAGCCCTCATTCGGGTCTATCAACGCCTGATCAGTCCGCTGCTTGGGCCGCATTGCCGTTTCACTCCAACCTGTTCGAGCTACGGAATTGAGGCATTGCGCAGGTTTGGAGTGATAAAAGGCAGTTGGTTGACGGTGAAACGCGTATTAAAATGCCACCCTTTACACCCTGGTGGTGACGATCCCGTCCCGCCCGGACCATTTGATACCAGAGAACACTAACGATGGATTCGCAACGCAATCTTTTAGTCATCGCTTTGCTGTTCGTGTCTTTCATGATCTGGCAAGCCTGGGAGCAGGATAAAAACCCGCAACCTCAGGCCCAACAGACCACGCAGACAACGACCACCGCAGCGGGTAGCGCCGCAGACCAGGGCGTACCGGCCAGTGGCCAGGGGAAACTGATTACGGTTAAAACTGACGTGCTTGATCTGACCATCAACACCCGTGGTGGTGATGTGGAACAGGCTTCACTGCCAGCTTACCCGAAAGAACTCGGTTCTACCGAACCGTTCCAGTTACTGGAAACCACGCCACAGTTCATCTACCAGGCACAGAGTGGCCTGACAGGTCGTGACGGCCCGGATAACCCGGCTAACGGCCCACGTCCGCTGTACAACGTCGATAAAGACGCGTTTGTACTGGCTGACGGTCAGAACGAACTGCAGATCCCGATGACCTATACTGACGCAGCGGGTAACACATTCACTAAAACGTTTGTTCTTAAGCGTGGTGAATATGCTGTCAACGTTAACTACAGCGTGCAGAACGCCGGCGAAAAACCGCTGGAAATCTCCACCTTTGGTCAGCTGAAGCAATCCATCAATCTGCCATCTCATCGCGACACCGGTAGCAGCAACTTTGCGCTGCACACCTTCCGTGGCGCGGCGTACTCCACGCCGGATGAGAAGTATGAGAAATACAAATTCGACACCATTGCTGAAAACGAAAACCTGAACGTCAATGCTAAAGACGGCTGGGTCGCAATGCTGCAACAGTATTTCGCAACGGCATGGGTTCCGCGTAACGACGGCACCAACAACTTCTATACCGCTAACCTGGGTAACGGCATTGCCGCTATCGGCTATAAATCACAGCCGGTACTGGTACAGCCTGGCCAGACTGGCGCGATGACCAGCACCCTGTGGGTCGGCCCGGAAATTCAGGATAAAATGGCGGCCGTTGCACCGCACCTGGATCTGACCGTGGATTACGGCTGGTTGTGGTTCATTTCTCAGCCGCTGTTTAAACTGCTGAAGTGGATCCATAGCTTCCTGGGTAACTGGGGCTTCTCCATCATCGTTATCACCTTTATCGTTCGTGGCATCATGTACCCGCTGACCAAAGCGCAGTACACCTCCATGGCGAAGATGCGTATGCTGCAGCCGAAGATTCAGGCTATGCGTGAACGTCTGGGCGATGACAAACAGCGTCAGAGCCAGGAAATGATGGCCCTGTACAAAGCTGAGAAGGTAAACCCGCTGGGCGGCTGCTTCCCGCTGATCATCCAGATGCCAATCTTCCTGGCGTTGTACTACATGCTGATGGGCTCCATTGAACTGCGTCATGCGCCGTTCGCCCTGTGGATCCATGACCTGTCTGCACAGGACCCGTACTACATCCTGCCGATTCTGATGGGCGTGACGATGTTCTTCATTCAGAAGATGTCTCCGACCACCGTAACCGACCCGATGCAGCAGAAGATCATGACCTTCATGCCGGTCATCTTCACCGTGTTCTTCCTGTGGTTCCCGTCAGGTCTGGTGCTGTACTATATCGTCAGCAACCTGGTAACCATTATTCAGCAGCAGCTGATTTACCGTGGTCTGGAGAAACGTGGCCTGCATAGCCGCGAGAAGAAAAACTCCTGATTCGGTGTAGGCCGGATTAGGCGAAGCCGCCATCCGGCAAACGGAACATAAAGTAAAGGGCGGTCATTAGACCGCCTTTTTTATTGCATTAAGAAGAGACAAACCATGAGCCATAACGACACCATCGTCGCTCAGGCCACCCCACCGGGACGTGGTGGCGTGGGTATCCTGCGTATCTCCGGCCTGAAAGCGCGTGAGGTCGCAGAAACCGTACTTGGGAAACTGCCCAAACCGCGTTATGCCGATTATCTGCCGTTCAAAGACGCGGATGGCAGCGCGCTGGATCAGGGGATTGCCTTGTGGTTCCCCGGCCCAAACTCCTTTACCGGCGAAGACGTTTTAGAGCTTCAGGGCCACGGCGGTCCAGTGATTCTTGACCTGCTGCTCAAACGTATTCTGACCATTCCCGGGCTGCGCATTGCCAGACCGGGTGAATTCTCCGAGCGAGCGTTTCTCAATGATAAGCTCGATTTAGCCCAGGCCGAGGCGATTGCCGACCTGATCGATGCCAGCTCAGAGCAAGCCGCTCGCTCGGCGCTGAACTCGTTGCAGGGCGCATTTTCCGCACGGGTAAATCATCTTGTGGAAGCGCTCACTCACCTGCGCATCTATGTTGAAGCAGCGATCGACTTCCCGGATGAAGAAATCGACTTCCTGTCTGACGGCAAGATTGAAGCGCAACTCAACAGCGTTATCAGCGATCTTGATGCCGTGCGTGCGGAAGCGCGTCAGGGCAGCCTGCTGCGCGAAGGGATGAAGGTGGTGATTGCCGGTCGGCCAAACGCCGGGAAATCAAGCCTGCTGAACGCGCTGGCTGGCCGTGAGGCGGCCATTGTCACCGATATCGCCGGGACTACTCGCGACGTGCTGCGTGAGCATATTCACATCGACGGCATGCCGCTACACATCATCGACACCGCCGGTTTGCGCGATGCCAGCGACGAAGTTGAACGCATCGGTATCGAACGTGCCTGGCAGGAAATTGAACAGGCCGACCGTGTACTGTTTATGGTTGATGGCACCACCACCGACGCCGTGGACCCGGCAGATATCTGGCCAGACTTTATTGCCCGTCTGCCAGCCAAACTGCCGATCACCGTGGTGCGTAACAAAGCGGATATTACCGGTGAGACGCTGGGCCTTAGCGAAGTAAATGGCCACTCACTGGTTCGCCTCTCTGCGCGTACCGGTGAAGGCGTTGACGTACTGCGTAATCATCTCAAACAGAGCATGGGCTTTGAAACCAATATGGAAGGCGGCTTCCTGGCCCGTCGTCGTCACCTGCAGGCGCTGGCAGAAGCGGCGGAGCATCTCGAGCAGGGTAAAGCCCAACTGCTCGGAGCATGGGCCGGAGAATTGCTGGCTGAGGAGCTACGCCTTGCGCAGCAGAACCTCAGTGAGATCACAGGAGAGTTTACCTCCGACGATCTGCTGGGACGGATCTTCTCCAGCTTCTGTATCGGTAAGTAACGTTGTGTTGCCCGGTGGCGTGATGCTAACCGGGCCTACAGGCCCCGTAGGCCGGATAAGGCGTTTACGCCGCCATCCGGCAACAACTATTTCCCATGTGGAAATCACTGTTGTCCAAATGGCAACTCGTGCAGTTGACTCTCTGACCGTATGCTTAGCGCCACATTTCTTATGAGGTCGCTATGACACGCTTTCTAATCTGCAGTTTCGCCCTGGTTCTTCTTTATCCTGCCGGTATTGATATGTATCTGGTGGGGCTGCCCCGTATTGCTGCCGATTTACAGGCCAGCGAGGCGCAACTGCATATCGCGTTTTCGGTATATCTGGCAGGAATGGCGACGGCGATGCTGTTCGCCGGTAAAATTGCCGACCAGTCAGGTCGCAAACCGGTCGCCATAGTCGGCGCACTCATCTTTATTTTCGCCTCTGCGCTATGTTCTTTCGCCGAAAGCGGTACGCCATTCCTCATAGGTCGTTTTATTCAGGGCGTAGGTGCGGGCTGTTGCTACGTGGTGGCTTTCGCTATCCTGCGCGATACGCTCGACGATCGCCGCCGGGCGAAGGTACTGTCGTTGTTGAACGGTATTACCTGTATCGTGCCGGTGCTGGCTCCGGTGATGGGGCATCTGATCATGCTCAAATACCCGTGGCAGAGCCTGTTCTACACGATGATGGGAATGGGTGTGGCTGTTTGCCTGCTGTCGGTGTTTGTCCTGCGAGAATCGCGCCCAGCAACGCTTATGGCGACGACGGAAAAGAACCACACGACCGAATCACTGGTAAACCGCTTTTTCTTAAGCCGTCTGGCCATTACCACCCTCAGCGTGTCGGTGATCCTGACCTTCGTGAATACGTCTCCGGTGCTACTGATGGAAGTGATGGGCTTCGACCGTGGTGAGTATGCCACCACGATGGCCATGACCGCAGGCATCAGTATGGCGGTCTCTTTCTCTACGCCATTTGCTCTGAGCGTATTTAAGCCTCGCGTTCTGATGCTGACCTCACAGGTGCTGTTTCTGTGTGCCGGCGTGGTGTTAACCCTTGCCACTTCACACGCAGTAACGCTTTTCGGGCTGACGTTAATCTGCGCCGGATTCTCGGTCGGCTTCGGTGTTGCGATGAGCCAGGCGCTTGGGCCGTTCTCGCTGCGTGCGGGCGTCGCCAGCTCGGCATTAGGTATTGCCCAGGTTTGCGGTTCCTCGCTGTGGATTTGGCTGGCGGCGGTTCTTGGCCTTGATGCGCTGAATATGCTGATCGGGATTCTGATTGGCTGTAGCATAGTGAGTATCATGCTGATTATCACTGTTGCACCTAACCGGTCCGCGCCAACTCATGAAGAAATCCCTCAGCAGTCTCGATCTTAATTTATTGCTCTGCCTGCAGCTGTTGATGCAGGAACGCAGTGTCACTAAAACCGCCAAACGGATGAACGTCACACCGTCGGCGGTCAGTAAGTCGCTGTCGAAGCTGCGGACCTGGTTTGATGATCCCTTGTTTGTGAACACCCCGCTGGGGCTATCGCCGACTCCGCTGATGGTCAGCATGGAGCAGAGCCTTGCTGAATGGATGCAGATGGGCAATCAGTTGCTCGATAAGCCGCACCATGAGTCTCCACGCGGGCTGAAGTTTGATCTGGCGGCCGAAACGCCGTTAGTGATGATCATGTTCAATGCGCTCTCCCAGCAGATTTATCAGCGCTATCCCCAGGCAACAATCAAAATACGCAACTGGGACTATGATTCGCTGGATGCCATTATTCGCGGTGAAGTGGATATTGGCTTTACCGGGCGCGAAAGCCATCCGCGTTCGCGCGAACTGCTGAGTTTGTTGCCATTGTCGATCGACCATGAAGTGCTGTTTTCCGATCTGCCCTGCGTCTGGCTACGTGAAGATCATCCCGCACTGCAGGAAGAGTGGAATCTGGACACCTTTCTGCGCTATCCGCACATCAGCATTAGCTGGGAGCAAAGCGATACATGGGCGCTGGATGAAGTCCTGCAAGAAATGGGACGCGCACGCAATATCGCGTTATGTCTGCCCGGTTTTGAGCAATCGCTATTTATGGCCGCGCAGCCGGATCACGCGCTGATAGCCACCGCACCGGTCTATTGCCAGCGTTATAACCAACTCCACCAGCTTCCACTCGTTGCACGGCCAATGCCATTTGATACGGCGCAACTGGAAAAAATGCGCGTACCGTTCACTCTTCTTTGGCATAAACGCAACAGCCACAATCCTAAGATCGTCTGGCTAAAAGACACGATCAAGGCGCTTTATCGCGATATCTCCTGACGATCCTTCATTTTGGTGTTGCTAAATCGACCATTCTGGCAACAGAAATGTAAATATCGCGTAATGTCTCCCATTTTCGCTTAGTTTTTGGGCAGCAAAGCCTGCCCGGAAGCCGTGTAAATGTTACTCTGGTAATAATCACGGACCATTAATCACGGAGCGACAAATGGCGACACATTTTGCCAGAGGGATTCTTACGGAGGGACACCTGGTTTCAGCTCGCCTCCCTTCTCCATGTCATATCGAAGCAAGAGGTCTACCCACTCATCGCCGGACACGTTTCCTGGCATCCCGAAGTCTTCTCGCTGAACTGATGTTTATGCTTTACGGCACCAGCACGCTGCCCGAAATTGTTACTCAGGCCAAAGGTAAGCCCGTTTTTCGCGATAAGAACCTGCCGGGATTTTCGATTTCTTATGCCGGAAATATCGTCGGCGTTGTGCTAACAACTGAAGGAACGTGCGGCCTGGATATGGAACTTCAGCGGGCCACCCGCGGGTTTCACAATCCAAATTCAGCGGAAACGTGGCGCTTCTCCAGTAACGAAAACCTGTGGATCAATAACCAAAACGACCCCAACGAAGCACGAGCGCAGCTCATTACATTGCGCCAGAGCGTACTCAAACTCACTGGCGATGTGTGCAATGACGATCCGCGCGAGCTCCAGCTTTTACCCGGCGCAGGGCGCCTGAAATGTGCCCATGTGGCGCAGGTTGAAGCCATTTGCGATGCGGAAGATGTACTGGTGTGGTCAGTTGCAGTTACGCCAACCATTGAAAAACTCAAGGTTTGGGAGTTTGATGGTAAACAGGACTGGAAAAGTTTGCCTGATATCCAGACTCGCGCCAATGAGCCAACGGGTCGTCTGATCCGGTTCTCTCAATTATGTGCAGCGAAGAGCCATACGCTTTGATTTAACCTTCATGATGAAACAGGAGTCACCATGTCTGAAACATTGAATGTTGTTACGTTACTGGGAAGTCTGCGCAAAGGTTCGTTTAATGGAATGGTTGCCCGTACGCTGCCCAAGGTTGCTCCAGCGGGAATGGAAGTGAACGCGCTGCCGTCGATTGGTGATATCCCTCTGTACGATGCCGACCTCCAACAGGAAGAAGGTTTTCCGGCCAGCGTAGAAGCACTGGCTGAGCAAATCAGAAAGGCTGACGGTGTCGTCATCGTCACACCTGAATATAACTATTCTGTTCCGGGCGGACTGAAGAACGCCATCGACTGGCTGTCCCGCCTGCCCGATCAGCCATTATCGGGTAAGCCGGTGCTGATCCAGACCAGTTCTATGGGCGCTATTGGCGGCGCGCGCTGCCAGTATCATCTGCGTCAGATCCTGGTATTCCTCGACGCCATGGTAATGAACAAGCCGGAATTTATGGGCGGCGTCATTCAGAACAAAGTAGACCCGCAGACAGGTGAAGTGATCGACCAAAGCACGCTGGACCATCTGACCGGTCAACTGACCGCATTTGGCGACTACATTCAGCGCGTGAAAGCGTAAAAGAAAAAGCCCGGCGATATGCCGGGCTTGTTGATATATGGGCAAATAAACAGCGATTAGTGCGCGTCGATAAACACAATCTTCAGCACAAACAGCAGCGCGACAATGATGACGCACGGGCTGAGATCGCGGAAACGTCCGGTACCAATCTTCATCACGCAGTAAGAAATAAAGCCCAGCGCAATACCTTCGGTAATTGAGAAGCTAAATGGCATCATCACGGCGGTAATAAACGCCGGAACCGCTTCTGTCAGGTCATCCCACTTCACGCGTGACAGGCTTGATGTCATCAGGACGCCAACGTAAATCAGCGCACCAGCGGCTGCATAACCCGGTACCATCCCCGCCAGCGGCGACAGGAAGATAACCAGCAGGAACAGCAGGCCAACGACCACGGCGGTCAGACCGGTACGTCCACCGACCGAAACCCCGGAAGAAGATTCGATATACGCAGTAACGGAAGAAGTCCCGATAAACGCCCCGGTAACCGACGACACGCTATCCACATACAGCGCTTGCTTCATGCGCGGGAACTTGCCCTTCGCATCCGCCAGACCGGCTTTATCCGTAACGCCAATCAGCGTACCGGAGGAGTCGAACAGGTTAACCAGCATGAACGAGAAAATCACACCCGCCAGGCCAATGTTAAACGAACCGGCCAGGTCGACATGTCCGATAACGGACATCACGCTCGGTGGCGCAGAAACGATACCGTTGTAATGAACATCGCCCAGCATCCAACCCAGCAGCGTGGTTACGATGATAGAAATCAGCACCGCCGCGTGAATGTTACGTGACGCCAGAATCGCGATGATAAAGAAGCCCAGGATACCGAGCAGTACGCTGTGGGACGTCAGGTTACCGATAGACACCAGCGTGTCTTTGTTAGCGACGATAACACCGGCGTTTTTCAGCCCCATCATGCCGATGAACAGACCAATACCACTGGTGATCCCCACACGCAGGCTAACCGGGATATTGGCAATCATCCAGTAACGAACGCGGAAAATCGTCAGCAGCAGCAGACCAACAGCGCCCCAGAAGATAGCGCCCATACCAATCTGCCATGACAGCCCCATCGCGCCAACGACCACGAAAGCGAAGAATGCGTTCAGGCCCATAGCAGGCGCAAGTGCGACCGGCAGGTTGGCAAACAGGCCCATCAGGATGCTACCAAATGCAGCAATAAGGCAGGTGGTAACAAAGACAGCGCTGGTATCCATGCCAGCCACGCCAAGAATTTGCGGGTTAACAAAAACGATATACACCATCGTCAGGAAGGTCGTTAAACCGGCGATCACTTCGGTCCGTGCCGTCGTGCCATGTTCGCGCAGTTTGAACACGCGTTCCAGCATCCCCTGGCCAGAAGCCTGGGTTGTGTGTTGTTGACTCATTATCAATTTCCGAACAAGGAGGGAAAATTCGTCGCTATCCTATACCAAAATGCGACAATAGGGTTGGGTTATGAGCAACTTTTTTCATTGATTTTGCTTATACGGCAACGATTGCGTCGCCCAATAATGCATTACGAAAACGTTAAACTTGTTAAAACGGAAATGACATGTCCCAGATAGAAGCCGTATTTTTTGACTGTGATGGTACCCTTGTCGACAGTGAAGTGATTTGTTCTCGCGCGTATGTCAGCATGTTCCAGGCGTTTGGCATTACGCTCGATCTTGAAGAAATTTTCAAACGCTTCAAGGGGGTAAAGCTGTACGAGATCATCGACATTATCAACGAAGAGCACGGTGTCGAACTGGCAAAAGCCGATTTAGAACCGGTTTACCGCGCTGAGGTCGCACGTCTGTTCGATACGGAACTGGAGGTGATTGCCGGTGCCAATGCTCTACTGGACAGCATGGCCGTACCAATGTGTGTGGTCTCTAACGGTCCAGTCAGCAAAATGCAGCATTCGCTGGGTAAGCTGGGCATGTTGCACCATTTCCCTGATTTACTGTTCAGCGGCTACGATATTCAGCGTTGGAAGCCCGATCCGGCCCTGATGTTCCATGCGGCGAAAGCGATGGACGTTAACGTTGAGAACTGCATTCTGGTTGATGATTCCAGCGCAGGTGCGCAGGCGGGGATTGCCGCCGGGATGGAAGTGTTCTACTTCTGCGCCGATCCGCATAACAAACCGATCGATCATCCAAAAGTCACGACGTTTACCGATCTGGCACAGTTGCCGGAATTGTGGAAAGCGCGGGGTTGGAATATCGTCGAATAAACAGTAGGCCAGATAAGCAAAGCGCCATCAGGCGAATGGCGCAGAATGCCGGATGCGGCGTAACACCTTATCCGGCCTACAATAGCGACGCCGGGGGATCCCGGCGCACGCAACAAGCTGCTTATTCCTTCGGATCTTTGCCCGCCAGCAGTTTATCCAGCTCATCCCCGCCCACGTGACGGAAGTCTTGTCCCTTCACGAAGTAGAAGATGTATTCGCAGATATTCTGGCAGCGGTCACCGATACGTTCGATGGAACGTGCGCAGAACAGCGCGGTCAGCACGCTTGGAATGGTACGTGGGTCTTCCATCATATAAGTCATCAGCTGACGCACGATGCCTTCATATTCCTGGTCAACTTTCTTATCTTCGCGATAAATACGCACTGCTTCGTCCAGATCCATACGTGCAAACGCATCCAGCACGTCATGCAGCATTTGTACGGTGTGGCGGCCCAGTGATTCCAGGCTTACCAGCAGCGGCTGGTGCTGTTGCGAGAACTTCTCCAGCGCGGTACGGCAAATTTTGTCCGCCACGTCGCCAATACGTTCCAGCTCAGCGATGGTTTTGATAATCGCCATCACCAGACGCAGGTCGCTCGCTGTCGGTTGACGCTTGGCGATGATACGTACGCAGGCTTCGTCGATCGCCACTTCCATCATGTTGACGTTCTTATCGCCTTCAATGACGCGTTTTGCCAGCTCGCTGTCCTGGTTGTGCATCGCCGTGATTGCATCAGAAAGCTGCTGCTCGACCATGCCGCCCATGGTCATCACCTGGGTACGGATGCTTTCCAGCTCTGCATTGAACTGGCCGGAAATATGTTTATTAAGGTTAAGGTTATCCACAACAAGCTCCTGAATCAGCCGTAACGACCGGTGATGTAATCTTCAGTTTGTTTCTTCGCGGGCTTGGTGAACAGATCGTCCGTGTTGCTGAACTCAATCAACTCGCCCAGGTACATAAATGCCGTGTGATCGGAACAACGCGCAGCCTGCTGCATGTTGTGGGTAACGATAACGACGGTGTAATCCTCTTTCAGCTCAGTGATCAGCTCTTCGATACGCCCGGTAGAAATAGGGTCGAGCGCTGAACATGGCTCATCAAGCAGAAGCACTTCCGGGCGAATGGCGATACCACGCGCAATACACAGACGCTGCTGCTGACCACCCGAGAGAGAGTACCCGCTCTGGTGTAATTTATCTTTGGTTTCGTTCCACAATGCGGCCTTGGTCAATGCCCACTGCACACGCTCGTCCATATCCGCACGCGAGAGTTTCTCAAACAGACGTACGCCAAAAGCAATGTTGTCGTAGATGGACATCGGGAACGGCGTCGGCTTCTGGAATACCATGCCCACTTTGGCACGCAGCAGAGCGATATCCTGGGTATTGGTGAGAATATTGTCGCCATCCAGCAGGATTTCACCTTCCGCACGCTGCTCTGGGTACAGTTCAAACATTTTATTGAACGTACGCAGCAGCGTCGATTTACCACAGCCTGAAGGCCCGATAAACGCCGTTACCTGGTTTTTAGCAATATCCAGGTTGATGTTCTTCAGGGCATGGAATTTGCCATAGTAGAAGTTCAAATCACGAACCTGAATCTTACCTGGGGCAGTATCAACCATACTCATTTCAATCTCTTCCTCATCCGGCGCCGCATCAGCCACGCCGTAAAAATTAACCGTGTTTCTTCTTCGCGAAAATGACGCGCGCCAGAATGTTCAGCAGCAGTACGCACAGGGTAATAATCAGTACCCCGGCCCAGGCCAGTTGCTGCCACTCAGCAAACGGGCTCATCGCAAACTTAAAGATAGTGACCGGCAGGTTGGCGATAGGCTGCATCATGTCGGTGCTCCAGAACTGATTGGAGAGCGACGTAAACAGCAGCGGAGCCGTTTCACCTGCGATACGAGCAATCGCTAGCAGAACGCCTGTAATGATCCCCGAGACAGACGCCTTCAGGGTGATCGCAGAAATCATCTTCCATTTCGGCGTACCCAGTGCATAGGCAGCTTCACGCAGGCTATCCGGCACCAGCTTGAGCATGTTCTCCGTGGTACGAATAACAATGGGCACCTGCAGCAGCGCCAGCGCGATAACGCCCGCCCAGCCAGAGAAGTGTTCCATTTTTGCTACCACAATGGTGTAAACGAACAGACCGACCACGATTGATGGCGCAGACAGCAGAATGTCATTGATAAAGCGGATAACCTCAGCCAGCCAGGACTTACGTCCGTACTCTGCCAGGTAGATACCCGCCATAATGCCAAGCGGTGTACCAAACACGGTCGCCCACAGAATTAACAGTCCGCTACCGGCCAGGGCGTTCGCCAGACCACCACCCGCTGTATTCGGCGGAGGCGTCATTTCGGTGAACAGCGCCAGCGACATACCGTCAATACCACGGGTGATCGTGGACATCAGGATCCAAATGAGCCAGAACAGACCGAACGCCATGGTCGCCATAGAGAGCGTCAGCGCGATGCGGTTCTTCAGACGGCGACGTGCCTGCATTTTACGGCGGGACTCCGCCAGCGCAGTGGTGTTTTGCATTTCAAGCGTAGCCATTAGCGTGCCCCCTCGTTCTTCGCAAGGCGCATGATCATGAACTTAGACGCCGCCAGTACGATGAAGGTGATCACAAACAGAATCAGACCCAGTTCCATCAACGCAGCAACGTGCAGGCCAGATTCCGCTTCGGCAAATTCATTCGCCAGCGCAGAGGTAATACTGTTGCCCGGCATGTACAGCGAGGCACTATCGAGCTGGTAGGTGTTACCAATGATAAAGGTGACCGCCATGGTTTCACCCAGCGCGCGGCCCAGACCCAGCATCACACCGCCGATCACACCATTTTTGGTGAACGGCAGGACGATACGCCAGATAACTTCCCAGGTGGTACAGCCGATGCCGTAGGCTGACTCTTTCATCAGTACCGGCGTTTGTTCGAACACATCACGCATAACCGCAGCAATGTACGGAATGATCATGATGGCGAGGATCACACCAGCCGCCAGAATACCGATACCAAACGCCGGGCCAGCGAACAGTGCACCAACAAACGGAATGTTGGAAAGGATGTTTCCGACCGGCTCCTGGAAGTACGTCGCAAACAGCGGGGCAAAGATAAACAGGCCCCACATGCCGTATACGATACTCGGAATTGCTGCCAGCAGTTCAATAGCGATACCCAGCGGACGACGCAGCCAACCGGGTGCAAGTTCAGTCAGGAACAGCGCAATGCCGAAACTCACCGGAACGGCAATCAGCAATGCAATAAACGAGGTGACCAGCGTACCGTAAATCGGTACCAGCGCGCCGTAGATATCGTTCGGCGCATCCCAGTCTTTGGTCCACAAAAAGGAGAAACCAAATTTCTGAATGCTTGGCCAGGAGGAGATAACCAGAGAGACAATAATGCCACCCAACATCAATAGCACAATCAGCGCAGCCAGTTTTACCAGCGCGCTGAATATCATGTCACCCTTTTTACCCGGTGGGTTAAAAGCAGGCTTGGTTGCAGCCATAAATCACTCTTTAAGTTAAACGCGTTTACGAAATTGCCCTGCCGGATGGCGCTACGCTTATCCGGCCTACAAATTGGGCCTACAGTCGGAACTGTAGGGCGGATAAGCGTAGCGCCATCCGCCAACTCGTTAAAGATATTCTATTAGTACAGCGCTTTACCGCTGCTGTCTTTCACGTTGGTCTTCCATGCAGCACGAATCTGCTCAACCACGCTGTCCGGCAGGCTGGCGTAATCCAGGTCATTAGCCTGTTTGCCACCATTTTTATATGCCCAATCGAAGAATTTCAGCACTTCAACGCCCTGCTCAGGCTTCTTCTGCTCTTTATGGACCAGGATGAAGGTGGTGGAAGTGATTGGCCACGCATCGTCACCTTTCTGGTTCGTCAGATCCTGAGCGAAGGTTTTGCTCCAGTCAGCGCCTTTAGCGGCGTTGGCAAAGTTTTCTTCGGTCGGGCTTACCGGTTTACCATCAGCAGAGACCAGCTTGGTGTACGCCAGGTTGTTCTGCTTAGCGTAAGCGTACTCAACGTAACCGATAGAACCCGGCAGACGCTGTACGAACGCGGCGATACCGTCGTTACCTTTACCGCCCAGACCGGTCGGCCAGTTAACGGTAGAGCCGGAACCAATTTTAGATTTCCACTCTTCGTTCACTTTCGCCAGGTAGCTAGTGAAGACGAAGGAAGTACCAGAACCATCAGCGCGACGCACAACGGCGATATTTTGCGAAGGCAGCTTCAGACCTGGGTTCAGTTTGGTGATGGCTTCGTCATCCCACTTCTTAATTTTACCGAGGTAGATGTCGCCCAGCGTTTTACCATCAAGCACCAGCTCGCCGGATTTCAGTCCAGGGATATTCACCGCCAGCACCACACCGCCGATAACGGTCGGGAACTGGAACAGGCCTTCTTGTGCCAGTTTCTCGTCAGACAGCGGGGCATCAGAAGCGCCGAAATCAACGGTATTGGCCGTAATTTGTTTTACACCACCGGAGGAGCCGATACCCTGGTAGTTTACTTTGCTACCGGTCTCTTTCTGATAGGTATCTGCCCATTTGGCATACACTGGCGCAGGGAAGGTTGCACCTGCACCTGTCAGGCTCGCTGCTGCAAACGCAGAGAACGCGCTCATTGATAAGGTCGCGGCGACAACAGTTGCGACAGTGGTACGCATAACTTTCATAATGTCTCCTGCACGGTTTTCGTAAATCGTTGTTTGAGTTGCTACTGTGAGCAAAATAGGACAAACAGGTGACAGTTAAATGTACGAAATATGACAGTTTTATGACAATGAAAAATACGAGAAGTTATTTACCTAAAAACACATTCAAAACAAAACGTTAACTATTACCATGACAATAACATTTCGCTAAAATTTTCTTTTTATGACACTGCAAACAGTAGCTGAAGATGACGGTTTGTCACATAAAACAGGCGGGATAATTGATTAAAAACAGAACAAGTTTAAAAAAATGCCCCGCTTATAGCAGGGCATTTTCAGTTCAGTTATGTACGGATTACTCTACGGTAACCGACTTCGCCAGGTTACGCGGCTGATCCACGTCGGTGCCTTTAATCAGCGCCACATGATACGCCAGCAACTGCAGCGGAACGGTATAGAAGATCGGTGCAATCACCTCTTCCACATGCGGCATCTCAATGATGTGCATGTTTTCGCTGCTGGTAAAGCCAGCATCCTGGTCAGCAAAGACGTACAGCTGACCGCCACGGGCGCGAACTTCTTCAATGTTGGACTTCAGTTTTTCCAGCAGTTCGTTGTTCGGCGCAACCACGATAACCGGCATATCGGCATCAATCAGCGCCAGCGGACCGTGTTTCAGTTCGCCTGCGGCATAAGCTTCAGCGTGAATATAAGAGATCTCTTTCAGCTTCAGCGCGCCTTCCAGCGCAATCGGGTACTGATCGCCACGGCCCAGGAACAGCGCATGGTGTTTATCAGAGAAACCTTCAGCCAGAGCGGCAATGCGTTTGTCCTGAGACAGCATCTGCTCAATACGGCTCGGCAGCGCCTGCAGACCGTGAACGATTTCCTGCTCAATAGCCACATCCAGGCCTTTCAGACGAGACAGTTTCGCCACCAGCATCAGCAGAACGGTCAGCTGAGTGGTAAATGCTTTCGTGGAGGCCACGCCGATTTCGGTACCGGCATTGGTCATCATCGCCAGGTCGGATTCGCGCACCAGAGAAGAGCCCGGTACGTTACAAATAGCCAGCGAGCCCAGATAGCCCAACTCTTTGGATAAGCGCAGACCCGCCAGGGTATCTGCCGTTTCACCAGACTGGGAAAGGGTGATCATCAGGCTGTTACGACGCACGGCGGATTTGCGATAACGGAATTCGGAAGCAATTTCGACATCACAAGGAATGCCAGCCAGCGATTCAAACCAGTAGCGGGACACCATACCGGAGTTGTACGACGTACCGCAGGCGATAATCTGGATATGCTCAACCTGAGACAGCAACTCGTTGGCATGCGAACCCAGCTCGCTTAAATCCACTTCACCGTGGCTGATACGGCCGGTCAGCGTGTTTTTAATTGCGTTCGGTTGTTCGTAAATCTCTTTCTGCATGTAGTGGCGATAAATACCTTTTTCGCCCGCATCGTATTGCAGATTAGATTCGATATCCTGACGTTTCACTTCCGCGCCAGACTTGTCGAAAATAGAGACCGAACGACGGGTTACTTCCGCGATGTCGCCCTCTTCCAGGAAGATGAAGCGACGGGTTACCGGCAGCAGTGCCAGCTGATCGGAAGCGATAAAGTTCTCACCCATACCCAGACCAATCACCAGCGGGCTGCCAGAACGGGCCGCCAGCAGGGTTTCCGGGTTACGGGTATCCATGATCACCGTGCCGTAGGCACCGCGCAGCTGCGGAATAGTACGCAGCACGGCTTCACGCAGCGTACCACCCTGTTCCAGCTCCCAGTGCACCAGGTGAGCAATCACTTCGGTGTCGGTTTCAGAAACAAAGGTGTAGCCACGCGTTTTCAACAGCTCACGCAGTGGTTCATGGTTTTCAATGATGCCGTTATGCACCACAACAATGTGTTCAGAAACATGGGGATGCGCGTTCGCTTCTGAAGGTTCACCGTGTGTCGCCCAGCGGGTGTGAGCAATACCAGTACCACCATGCAGCGGATGTTCTTCCGCAGCAGCAGTCAGCATCTGCACTTTACCCAGACGACGCAGACGGGTCATGTTGCCTTCAGCATCGACAACGGCCAGACCAGCAGAGTCATAACCACGATATTCCAGACGACGTAAACCTTCGAGAAGGATTTCAGCTACATCACGCTGCGCGATAGCGCCAACAATTCCACACATATTTTTTGATTCCGAATTTAGGCATTAGCCTGTCGTTGTCGGTCAACCTGTATTTATCCTTCATCTTTCACGCTGTGGCTGTGTTGGCTGCACGCTTTCGCCATGGTCACTTACTGATTGTAAGCTCCCATGGTCTCACGCGCTTGCCGCCTTACCACAACGCGAAATCTTTGGATAAAACCCGTATTTACGGGCGCCCCGAGCCTTGTAGAGAGTGGGGTTATTTTTATAGGTACTGCTTGTTGAGCGGAGGATTATATTATCCCCTCATCTCTTGTCTGCCTGATGGCGCTCACGCTTATCAGGCCTACAGAACGTCACCGCACGTAGGCCGGATAAGGCAAAGCCACCATCCGGCAAAAATAAATTACTTCTTCTTCACCGGACGCTGCCAGCCCTGTTTATGGACCTGAGGTACACGGCTTAATACCAATTCGTTATCGGCGACATTACGCGTTACGGTGGTTCCTGCGGCAATCGTCGCACCTTTACCCACGGTGACAGGTGCCACCAGCTGAGTATCAGAACCCACAAACACATCATCACCAATAATGGTTTTAAACTTATTGGCACCATCGTAGTTGCAGGTGATCGTACCCGCGCCGATATTCACATTATCGCCAATTTCCGCATCGCCCAGATAGGTCAAATGACCAGCTTTAGAGCCTTTACCCAGACGCGCTTTTTTCATTTCGACGAAGTTACCCACGTGTGCGCCTTCCTGCAGCTCAGCACCCGGGCGCAGACGCGCGAATGGACCGATGGTGCAAGCGGCTTCCAGATGGGCATCTTCCACCACACTGTACGGGCTAAGCTCACAACCCTCACCAATCACGCTGTTTTTGATGATGCAGCCAGCGCCAATCTTGACGCGATCTCCAACGGTTACGTTACCTTCAATGATAACGTTAGTATCAATTTCAACATCGCGCCCGTGAATCAGCGTACCGCGAAGATCAAAACGTGCAGGATCGCGCAGCATCACGCCCGCCAGCAGCAGTTTTTCTGCCTGCTCGGACTGATACACACGTTCCAGACGGGATAACTGAAGGCGGTTATTTACCCCTTCCGTTTCACTGATTCGTGCCGGATGTACCGCAGCAATTTCACGTCCTTCCTGATACGCCATCGCGATGATATCGGTGATGTAGTATTCACCCTGCACGTTGTTGTTGGTCAGTTTAGACAGCCAACGCTTCATGTCAGCGCCGTTGGCAATCAGAATGCCAGTGTTGATTTCCTGGATTTGACGCTGCTCGTCGGTTGCATCTTTATGCTCAACAATGCCAGTAACTTTGCCGTTATCACGGGTAATACGCCCATAGCCGGATGGGTCGTCCAGTTTTACCGTTAACAAACCGATACCACCCTGCGGTTTGGCTTCACGCAGGCGACGTAAGGTATCGGTAGAGATCAGCGGCACATCGCCATAGAGCATTAAAATGTCTTCGTCATCACTAAAGAATGGCGCCGCCTGCTGCATTGCATGGCCGGTACCCAACTGCTCAGCCTGCAGAACCCAATTCAGATTGCCATCTTTCAGCGTTTGCTTAAGCAGATCGCCACCGTGTCCGTAGACAAGGTGCACATGAGTCGCACCTAATTCATTAGCTGCATCAATGACATGCTGAACCATCGGCTTTCCTGCGAGGGTGTGCAGCACTTTAGGAAGATCGGAATACATACGCGTGCCTTTGCCTGCGGCAAGGATCACAACGCTCATAGCATTATTCAACATACACGTCCTGACTGTAATTTGAGAACGAATTTATACCGTTTCACATTGAAAATACTACATTTTTTTCAGCGTGAAATGGACCGAAGATAAAACGTTCAACAGGGGGGATTCCCCATCTGATAACTCACTATTTTCGTCTATATCTGCGTCTTTTGTCTCCCAAAAACCAGGAGTCTGCTCTTATTAAAGCCTTAGGTTAATGTTTTTGCTATTTTTTTACCGCATGAATAAAGCATTACATCAGCATAGTACGATTTTATTTATGTGATTCAGTGAGAAGCAGAAAAACGGGTTGGGAAAATTGAGGGGAGGAATGATAGAGAACAAATGATACAGCGAAGGAGGGGGGATTTAATGACGATGACGCTAGCTGATAAACCGCATTAAGCTTCGCGCCACAGAGCTGGCGGGGAAAGACTAAAAACTCATATTGCTGAACAGGGCGATGATTTTGTTGATCAATTTCATGTTGGTATCTCTTTTTTTATCTGAGTTCATTATGTGACATACATCACATAAAAAAGAGTCTACGCCTCATTTTTTAACCAATCAATATTTTTATGATCTAAATCACGAAATAATAAAACTGCTTTTTATTTACATATTTCCTGTAACCAAGCCATAAAAAAAGCCAGCCTGGAAACCAGACTGGCCTTTGTGCTTTTCAAGCCGGTGTTACATCGCTTTTTTGGTCAACTCGATAACGCGCAGTTTCGCGATCGCTTTGGCCAGTTCCGCAGATGCCTGAGCGTAATCCACGTCACCATGAGAGCTCTTGATATGCTCTTCAGCCTTACGCTTCGCTTCCAGGGCTCTCGCTTCATCGAGATCCTGTCCGCGAATCGCGGTATCAGCCAGTACGGTCACGCTGCCAGGCTGCACTTCAAGAATGCCGCCGGACAGATAGATAAACTCTTCATGACCGAACTGTTTAACGATGCGGATCATACCAGGCTTAATGGCGGTGAGCAGCGGGGCGTGACCCGGGAAAATACCCAGTTCACCTTCACTACCCGTTACCTGGATTTTCTCGACCAGACCAGAGAACATTTGTTGCTCTGCGCTGACGACGTCCAGGTGGTAAGTCATTGCCATATCACCCTCCGATTAAGGCGTTAAAGTTTTTTGGCTTTTTCCACGGCTTCGTCGATAGAACCAACCATGTAGAACGCCTGCTCTGGCAGGTGGTCGTATTCGCCTTCCATGATGCCTTTAAAGCCACGGATGGTGTCTTTCAGGGAAACGTATTTACCCGGAGAACCGGTGAATACTTCCGCAACGAAGAACGGCTGGGACAGGAAGCGCTGGATCTTACGCGCACGTGCCACCACCAGTTTATCTTCTTCAGACAGTTCATCCATACCCAGGATGGCGATGATGTCTTTCAGTTCCTGATAACGCTGCAGCAGGGACTGTACGCCACGCGCGGTGTCGTAGTGTTCCTGACCAACAACCAGCGGATCCAACTGACGGCTGGTGGAGTCCAGCGGGTCAACTGCCGGGTAGATACCCAGAGAAGCGATCTGACGGCTCAGTACCACGGTTGCATCCAAGTGAGCAAAGGTGGTTGCTGGGGACGGGTCAGTCAAGTCATCCGCAGGTACGTATACCGCCTGAACGGAGGTGATAGAACCGGTTTTGGTAGAGGTGATACGTTCCTGAAGAACACCCATCTCTTCCGCCAGGGTCGGCTGGTAGCCTACCGCTGATGGCATACGACCCAGCAGTGCAGATACTTCTGTACCGGCCAGGGTGTAACGGTAGATGTTATCAACGAACAGCAGAACGTCACGACCTTCGTCACGGAACTTCTCAGCCATGGTCAGACCGGTCAGTGCAACGCGCAGACGGTTTCCCGGCGGCTCGTTCATCTGGCCATATACCAGGGATACTTTGTCCAGTACGTTGGAGTCGGTCATTTCGTGGTAGAAGTCGTTACCCTCACGAGTACGTTCACCTACGCCCGCAAACACGGAGTAACCGGAGTGTTCGATCGCGATGTTACGGATCAGCTCCATCATGTTTACGGTTTTACCTACACCCGCACCACCGAACAGACCGACTTTACCGCCCTTAGCGAACGGACACATCAGGTCGATAACTTTGATGCCGGTTTCCAGTAGTTCCTGAGAGCTGGACAGCTCTTCGTAGGAAGGTGCTGCGCGGTGGATAGCCCAACGCTCTTCTTCACCGATATCGCCTTTCATGTCGATCGGGTGACCCAGGACGTTCATGATACGACCCAGGGTTGCTTTACCTACCGGGACTTCGATCGGGTGTTCGAGGTCTTTAACTTCCAGACCACGACGCAGACCGTCGGAAGAACCCATGGCGATGGTACGTACGATACCGCCGCCGAGCTGCTGCTGAACTTCCAGCACCAGGCTCTCTTTACCATTCATAACCTCAAGAGCATCGTACACGCGCGGTACGGCATCCTGAGGGAATTCGACGTCAACCACGGCGCCGATTACCTGGACAATTTTTCCAGTAGCCATCTTGAATCCTCTACGAATTAACCTGGTTATACCGCGGATGCACCACCGACGATTTCGGTGAGTTCCTGAGTAATGCTGGCCTGACGAGCTTTGTTGTATACCAACTGCAGCTCTTTAATCAGGCTGCCGCCATTGTCGGTCGCGGCTTTCATCGCCACCATACGTGCGGCCTGCTCGCTGGCCAGGTTTTCTACCACGCCCTGATAAACCTGAGACTCGACATAACGACGCAGCAAGGTATCCAGCAGCGCTTTCGGGTCTGGCTCATACAGGTAATCCCAAGATTTACGCTTCAATTCATCATCATCTGATGCCGGCAGAGGCAGCAGTTGAGTGATGGTTGGCGTCTGAGACATGGTGTTAATAAATTTGTTGCTGACAACGTACAGTTTGTCCAGACGACCTTCATCGTAGGCCTGCAGCATCACTTTAACCGGACCGATCAGTTCGGACAGGGAAGGGTTATCCCCCATGCCGGTTACCTGAGCGATCACGTTTCCGCCAACGGAGTTAAAGAAAGACACGCCCTTAGAGCCAATCATTGCGATATCGCACTGAACGCCTTTATCGGACCATGTTTTCATATCCGCCAGCAGCTTTTTGAACAGGTTAATGTTCAAGCCACCGCACAGACCACGGTCGGTCGACACCACCAGGTAGCCCACGCGTTTAACGTCGCGTTCTTCCAGGTAAGGGTGCTTATATTCCAGATTACCATTCGCAAGGTGACCAATCACTTTGCGCATGGTCTCTGCATAAGGACGGCTGGCCGCCATGCGATCCTGCGATTTACGCATTTTGGAAGCGGCGACCATCTCCATCGCTTTAGTGATCTTCTGCGTGTTCTGGACGCTTGCGATCTTACTACGTATCTCTTTTGCGCCGGCCATGAGCTTCTCCTCAATGCCTTGCGGTCCGCCCTAAAGCAGACCGCCAGACGTTACCAGGACTGGGTTGCCTTGAAGGAATCGAGGATAGCTTTCAGCTTGCCTTCGATTTCATCGTTATAGCCACCGGACTGGTTGATCTCTTGCATCAGCGGAGCGTGGTCACGGTCAACGTAAGCCAGCAGAGCGGCTTCGAAGCTACCGATTTTCGCCAGTTCCACATCTTCGAGGTAACCGCGTTCAGCCGCAAACAGCACCACACCCTGCTGTGCAACAGACATTGGCGCATACTGTTTCTGCTTCAGCAGTTCAGTTACTTTCTGACCATGGCTCAGCTGCTTACGAGTAGCTTCATCCAGGTCGGAAGCGAACTGAGAAAACGCTGCCAGTTCACGATACTGTGCCAGAGCGGTACGAATACCACCGGACAGTTTCTTGATGATCTTGGTCTGCGCTGCACCACCAACACGAGATACGGAGATACCCGGGTTAACTGCCGGACGAATACCGGAGTTAAACAGGTTGGTTTCCAGGAAGATCTGACCATCGGTAATTGAAATTACGTTGGTCGGAACGAACGCAGAAACGTCACCCGCCTGGGTTTCGATAATTGGCAGAGCGGTCAGGGAGCCGGTTTTACCTTTAACTTCACCATTGGTGAACTTCTCAACGTATTCCGCGTTTACGCGGGATGCGCGTTCCAGCAGACGGGAGTGGAGGTAAAATACGTCGCCCGGGAATGCTTCACGTCCTGGCGGACGACGCAGCAGCAGGGAAACCTGACGGTAAGCAACAGCCTGTTTAGACAGGTCATCGTAAACGATCAGTGCATCTTCACCGCGGTCACGGAAGTATTCGCCCATTGCGCAACCGGCATATGGTGCCAGGTATTGCAGTGCAGCAGATTCAGACGCGGTCGCCACAACAACGATGGTGTTGGACAGTGCGCCGTGTTCTTCCAGTTTACGAACCACGTTGGAAATGGTGGACGCTTTCTGGCCGATAGCCACGTACACACATTTGATGCCGGAATCACGCTGGTTGATGATGGCATCGATTGCCATCGCAGTTTTACCTGTCTGACGGTCACCGATGATCAGCTCACGCTGGCCACGACCGATTGGGATCATGGCATCAACAGATTTATAACCGGTCTGTACTGGCTGGTCGACGGACTGACGTTCGATTACGCCTGGTGCGATAACTTCGATTGGCGAGAAGCCATCGTTATCAACCGGACCTTTACCGTCAATCGGGGAACCCAGAGTGTTCACCACACGACCCAGCAGGCCACGGCCAACCGGAACTTCCAGAATACGACCCGTACACTTAACCTTCATGCCTTCGGCGAGGTCAGCGTATGGACCCATCACAACTGCACCTACGGAGTCGCGCTCCAGGTTCAGTGCGATAGCGTAACGGTTACCCGGCAGGGAAATCATCTCACCCTGCATACAATCGGCCAGGCCGTGAATGCGGATAACACCGTCACTTACAGAAACAATAGTACCTTCGTTATGAGCTTCGCTCACAACACTGAACTGAGCAATGCGCTGCTTGATCAGTTCGCTGATTTCGGTGGAATTCAGTTGCATGCTCCAGTCCCCTTAAGACTGCAAGACGTCTGCAAGGCGCTCAAGACGGCCGCGTACGCTGCCATCAATGACCATATCACCCGCTCGGATGATTACGCCTGCCATTACAGACTTATCGATTTTGCAATTCAGCTTAACTTTGCGTGACAGACGTTTTTCCATCGCAGCACTAATCTTCGTAAGCTGTTCATCACTCAGTGCATTGGCAGAAGTGACTTCTACCTCAGAGATAGCCTCACTGGCTGCACGCAGGTGAATAAACTGCTCAAGAACATCCGGGAGCGCATTCAGACGGTTATTTTCAGCCATAACCCTAATCAGGTTTTGGCCGCTTTCGTCCAGCTGCTCACCGCACACGGCGATAAACGACTCAGCGAGCGTTTCCGGCGCCAGCGCGCCAGAGAGAAGCTCTGCCATTTGTTCGTTTTTTGTCACCTCAGCGGCGAACGTCAACATATCCTGCCAACGGTCAATGCTTTGGTGCTCAACGGCAAAGTCAAAAGCTGCTTTGGCGTAGGGGCGAGCTACCGTAATAAATTCAGACATCAGCCCCTCCCTCCTTACAGTTCAGCGACAAGTTTGTCCACGATGTCGCTATTAGCAGCTTCATCCACGGAACGTTCAATGATCTTCTCGGCGCCAGCAACAGCCAGGATAGCAACTTGCTTACGCAGCTCTTCGCGAGCACGTTTACGCTCGGCGTCAATTTCCGCCTGCGCCTGTGCCACGATTTTAGTACGTTCCTGCTCTGCTTCAGTTTTAGCTTCGTCCAGGATCTGAGCACGGCGTTTGTTCGCCTGCTCGATGATTACCTGAGCTTCCGCCTTCGCTTTTTTCAGCTGGTCGGTCGCGCTGGCCTTTGCAAGGTCAAGATCCTTATGTGCTCGTTCTGCAGAAGCAAGGCCGTCAGCAATTTCTTTTTGACGTTTTTCGATGGCAGCCATTAATGGCGGCCATACGTACTTCATGCAGAACAGAACGAACAGGACAAACGCGATGGCCTGGCCGAGGATTGTTGCGTTAAGATTCACAGCACAATGCCTCTATCTAGTTAACGTTCTGATATTGCTCTTAATTCAAGCAACGCTTACTACGCGACAGCAAACATCACGTACAGACCCAGACCTACAGCGATCATTGGGATTGCATCCACCAGACCCATAACGATAAAGAACTGAGTACGCAGCAGAGGAATCAGATCCGGTTGACGCGCTGCGCCTTCCAGGAATTTACCCCCGAGGATGCCGATACCGATCGCAGCACCGATTGCCGCCAGACCCATCATCACAGCGGCAGCAATGTACAGCAGATCCATATTCAGGTTTTCCATGACAGTCTCCAGTTTGTTTCAGTTAAAACGTAGTAGTGTTGGTAAATTAATGCTCTTCAGATGCCATCGACAGATAGACAATCGTCAGAACCATAAATATGAAGGCTTGCAGCGTGATAATCAGTATGTGGAAAATGGCCCAAGGCACATTCAGGATCCACTGTGACCACCACGGCAACAGACCAGCAATCAGAATGAAAATCAGCTCACCGGCATACATGTTGCCGAACAGTCGCAGACCAAGAGAGATTGGTTTGGACAGCAGGCTTACCCCTTCAAGGATTAAGTTGACAGGGATGAACGCCCAGTGATTGAACGGCTGCAGCGTCAACTCTTTCGCGAAGCCACCGATGCCTTTCATTTTGATGCTGTAGAACAGAATGAGGATAAATACGCCCAGCGCCATCGACAGGGTGATGTTCACGTCAGCAGACGGAACCACACGCAGAGCCGGTAGGCCAAAGATATGCTCACCGATGTACGGCAGCAGGTCGATAGGCAGCAAATCCATCAAGTTCATCAGGAATACCCAGACGAAAATCGTCAAGGCCAGCGGAGCAATCAGCTTGCTTTTGCCATGGTACATGTCTTTCACGCTACCATGCACAAAGCCGATTACCAGCTCAATCGCGGTCTGAAATTTACCTGGTACGCCGCTGGTCGCCTTTTTGGCTACGCTACGGAACATAAGCAGGAACAACAGACCCAGAACCACCGAGAAGAAAATGGAGTCAATATTGAGCGTCCAGAAGGTGGCTGGGGGGTTGTGCGGATCCACCAGCGAGAATGTACGTAGGTCCAACTGAAGGTTATTCAGATGGTGTCCTATGTAATCCTGCGGCGTCATATTTTCTGAAGCCATGATGCCTTTACCCTTTGTTGTTAATTACAGCCGGCGCCAGTATCTGAACCACCAGCACCAAAACCCACGTAACGATCAGCGGCATGAATACCGCTTTCAAAACAGCCAACGCCACCACCAACAACACCAGCATCGCTAATACCTTGAAGGCTTCGCCGAAAGCGAACGACCAGGCTACTCGGCCCTTCGCTGGTGTATGTACCTGGTGACGCCAGGCAAATATCATAAACAACACATTAGGCAGTAACACTGCCAATCCTCCACACAACGCGGAGATGCCCCAGAAAGGGTCTTTGAGGCTAAACAGCAATCCACTTGCTATTACAACCAGAAGCTGTGTGAGCAAAAGCTTACGAGCAACGTTTCGACTCAAGAGCGACATAGACATCACGTTTTTACTCCTGCTCCCTTCGAGGTATGCCGCGTGTCGTATAAAACGTTCTTTATGGCTTAGAGTCAAGCATCAAAAAGCGGACAAATTATACGGTGCGCCTTCGTGATTTCAAACAATAAGTAGCTAAAAAGTGAATAAATGTTTAAATATTTTTCGCTGCCCCACATTTATTACTTTTAGGCAAACTGTGAACGATCATGCAAAACTGCAAATGCCGCGAAAACACTGGCGTCAAAGCGTGCACCAGATCACATATTGAACATATTCACCTTCGCATAATTTATTTACGTGGCAATTGATGCCTTTTCATCTTTTTGATATTTAAGCGTAAAAATAGCCACTATTTCAAAAACAACGCCTAACAACAAAAAAACCGCTCATTGACATTTATAATAAAAAATTAACACGAACGGTGATTCTTACGTTCTATTTTTAGCAGACTGATATTTTCACAGCTGACTTGTTTCGCTTTTAACAAAAAACGGTACGTTATAGTTATGATGCAAAACCGTAAGGCACTAGTGAAATGTAACGACATTTAACCACACTATTACCTATGACTTTTAACACCTGAAAAGCCGTTTTTTCTCTATTTTTTTTGATAAAAATTAAATTTTGTTTGGCTTAATAACCACCAAATGACGTTCACCATCCAACTGTGGAACGCGTAATTTTTCGACGGACTCAACGCTGAATTCTGCTGGCAGCGAATCAATTTCATCTGCAGGCAACTGCCCTTTTAGCGCATAAAAACGCCCATTCTGGCCCGGCAAATGGTGACACCAGCTCACCATATCATTGAGTGAAGCGAAAGCACGGCTAATCACCCCATCAAACGGAGGTTCTGAAGGAAATTCTTCAACACGGCTTTGCACTGGAGTGATGTTAGTAAGCGCAAGCTCATGCTGCACCTGACGCAAGAAACGAACACGTTTTCCCTGGCTATCGAGCAGTGTGAAATGCGCTTCAGGGCGCACGATAGAGAGCGGAATTCCCGGCAGGCCCGGTCCCGTACCTACATCGATAAAACGCTCACCCTTCAGATACGGTGCAACGACAATGCTGTCCAGAATATGGCGTACCAGCATTTCGTTGGGATCCCGCACCGACGTCAGGTTGTACGCTTTGTTCCATTTGTGCAGCATATCGACATACGCAATCAGCTGATTTTTCTGGTGATCGGTAAGAGAAATACCGGCATCAGCCAGCAGACGAGAGAGTTTGTTGAGCACGGTCGTTACCTGTTAATAATCAAATGCCCGATGCGCTTTCGCTTATCGGGCCAACAAATTTGTACGGCGGGCAAGCGAAGCGCCCCCGCCAAAATAGTGTTATCAAGCGCTGCGGCGCAGCATACCTTGTTTTTTCAGCCATACCAGCAGAATGGAGATGGCGGCAGGCGTTATGCCGGAAATACGCGATGCCTGACCGATCGAGACGGGTTTGTGATCGTTCAGCTTAGCGATAACTTCATTCGACAAGCCAGAGACCTGACGATAATCCAGCGTTGCAGGCAACAGGGTGTTTTCATTGCGCTGTTGTCTTTCAATTTCTTCCAGCTGACGGGCAATATACCCTTCGTATTTCACCTGAATCTCAACCTGCTCTGCGGCCTGAGCATCATCAAGCGCGGGTGCGAACGCAGATAAAGAGGTCAACTGAGCATAGGTCATATCCGGGCGACGCAGCAGATCTTCACCGCTCGCTTCACGTGACAGAGGTGTAGCCAGGTGAGCATTCACTTCTGCTGCGGACTCCGCTAACGGATTCACCCAGGTTGATTTAAGACGTTGGCGTTCCTGTTCGATACGCTCCAGTTTCTCGTTGAAGCGAGCCCAGCGCTCATCGTCCACCAGACCCAGTTCACGACCAATTTCGGTCAGACGCAGGTCGGCGTTATCTTCACGCAGCATCAAACGGTATTCAGCGCGAGATGTGAACATACGGTACGGTTCTTTGGTACCCAGCGTACACAGGTCGTCCACCAGCACGCCAAGATAAGCCTGATCGCGACGCGGTGCCCACCCCTCTTTTTCAGCAGACAAACGTGCGGCGTTCAGACCTGCCAGCATGCCTTGTGCGGCGGCTTCTTCATAACCGGTTGTACCGTTAATCTGGCCCGCAAAGAACAGACCCTGGATGAATTTGCTTTCCAGAGTGGGTTTCAGGTCGCGTGGATCGAAGAAATCATACTCAATCGCGTAGCCAGGGCGGACAATTCTGGCATTTTCCATCCCCTGCATGGAGCGGACAATTTGCATCTGCACATCGAACGGCAGGCTGGTGGAGATGCCATTCGGGTAAATTTCGTTAGAGGTCAGTCCTTCCGGTTCAAGGAAGATCTGATGCTGGTTACGATCGGCAAAGCGCATCACTTTGTCTTCGATCGACGGGCAGTAGCGTGGGCCGATACCTTCGATCACGCCAGCGTACATTGGGCTACGATCGAGGTTATTGCGGATCACGTCATGGGTTTTCTCATTGGTATGCGTGATGTAACACGGCATCTGGCGTGGATGCTGAGAAGCATCGCCCAGGAATGAGAAGACCGGCATCGGGTTATCGCTGTTTTGCTGGCCGAGCACGCTGAAATCAATCGTGCGCGCATCGATACGCGGCGGTGTACCGGTTTTCAGGCGGCTGACGCGCAGCGGCAGTTCACGCAGACGGCGTGACAGCGGGATGGACGGCGGATCGCCAGCGCGGCCACCGCTGTAGTTATCCAGACCAATATGAATTTTGCCGTCGAGGAAAGTCCCCACGGTTAATACGACCGCTTTGGCACGGAACTTCAGTCCCATTTGGGTTACTGCTCCCACAACGCGATCGTTTTCGACAATCAGATCTTCAACCGCCTGCTGGAAGATCATCAGGTTGGGTTGATTCTCCAGCGCAGTGCGTACCGCCTGGCGATAGAGCACACGATCGGCCTGAGCTCGGGTAGCGCGAACGGCTGGCCCTTTGCTTGCGTTTAGTATCCTAAACTGAATACCGGCATGGTCGATCGCTTTTGCCATCAATCCACCAAGCGCATCCACTTCTTTTACCAGGTGTCCCTTCCCAATACCGCCGATCGCCGGGTTGCAGCTCATTTGCCCCAGAGTGTCGATATTGTGTGTCAAAAGCAGAGTCTGTTGACCCATTCGCGCCGCGGCCATTGCGGCCTCGGTGCCTGCATGACCCCCGCCAATGATGATGACGTCAAAAGGATCCTGATAAAACATGGTGATTGCCTCGCATAACGCGGTGTGAAAATGGATTGAAGCCCGGGCCGTGGATTCTACTCAACTTTAGTCGATCGAGAAAGACCTGGGATCCTGGGTATTAAAAAGAAGATCTTTTTATTTAGAGATCTGTTTTATTGTGATCTCTTATTAGGATCGCACCTTTCTGTGGATAAGGACGATCCTTTAAGTAAGATCAACAGGTTGCTGAGGATCATTAGCTGTGAATGATCGGTGATCCTGGTCCGTATAAGCTGGGATCAGAATGAAGGGTTATACACAACTCAAAAACTGAACAACGGTTGTTCTTGGGATAACTACCGGTTGATCCAAGCTTTTAACCAGAGTTATCCACATAAAAAAGTACGATCTTTACAAATCTCTGAGCAACGGATGCCACGATCCCAGCCAAATTTCAGCCGGATCTTCCGGAATTTCATGTTCCAGCACGTTGATCCTGAGTGTTTCGCCGATCTGTTTTGCCCCACAGGCCTTCAATTCGGCTTCCAGCTTGTCGATTGCGCCGCAAAAGGTGTCATATTCACGACTGCCGATCCCGATTGCACCAAAGCGCACTTGTGACAGGTCCGGCTTTTGCTCGCGTAACGCATCATATAAAGGCTGCAGGTTGTCAGGAATATCTCCCGCACCGTGCGTGGAGCTGATAATCAGCCAGATCCCGTCAGTCGGAACCTCTTCAAGCATTGGCCCATGCAGTATTTCGCTGGAAAAACCGGCGTCGTCCAGCTTTTCAGCCAGATGCTCTGCTACATATTCCGCACTGCCAAGCGTACTACCGCTGATAAGAGTGATGTCTGCCATGATCGCCCACCTTTATAAAGAGGGCGTATTGTACGCTGTGAGCGAGCTGGGATCTACCTGTGGAAAACCAGGGTATTAAAAAAAACGATCACGGCTTGATGGTACGCATGATCGGGTTTTGCAGGACGATCAGAGTTTCCGTGGACTGAATTTCGTCAATTGTTTGGATCTTGTTGATAAGTACCTGCTGCAATGCGTCGATCGACTTACACATCACCTTAATAAAGATGCTGTAGTGCCCGGTGGTGTAATACGCTTCGGTCACTTCATCGAGGCTTTCCAGTCTGGCCAGCGCTGACGGATAGTCTTTCGCACTTTTCAGGATGATGCCGATAAAGCAGCCGACGTCATAACCCAATTGTTTGGGACTAACATCAATCCGCGCGCCGGTAATAATCCCCGCCTGCTTCATCTTTTCTACGCGAACGTGAATTGTTCCTGGGCTGACGCCGAACTGTTTGGCTAATTCTGCGTAGGCGGTACGAGCATTTTCCATTAAGGCGTCAAGAATGCCGCGGTCCAGATTGTCGATCTGATAATTTTCCATAGGTTTTTCTTATGTAGATTAATGATTCACTCTATTTTAGACGTAATTTTTAACGAATCAAAATCGAAGTCGGCTTTTTGTTTGTTGATTATTGAATATTACCTCCATTCTGTTGCTTAATCATAGGCAACAGGACACAGGAGTACACATAATGAAAACCGCTTACATTGCCAAACAACGTCAAATTAGCTTCGTAAAATCTCATTTTTCTCGCCAGCTGGAAGAGCGTTTAGGCCTGATCGAAGTTCAGGCGCCGATCCTCAGCCGCGTTGGAGATGGTACGCAGGATAACTTGTCGGGCTGTGAAAAAGCGGTGCAGGTGAAGGTTAAAGCATTGCCAGACGCTCAATTCGAAGTGGTTCATTCACTGGCGAAGTGGAAGCGTCAAACGTTAGGACAACACGACTTTAGCGCAGGCGAGGGGCTGTACACGCACATGAAAGCCCTGCGTCCCGATGAAGATCGCCTCTCCCCGCTGCACTCAGTGTACGTTGACCAGTGGGACTGGGAGCGCGTGATGGGTGACGGTGAGCGTCAATTCTCCACTCTGAAAAGCACAGTAGAGGCTATCTGGGCGGGAATTAAGGCCACCGAAGCTGCGGTTAGCAAAGAGTTTGGTCTGGCACCGTTCCTGCCAGAGCAGATCCACTTTGTTCATAGCCAGGAGCTGTTATCTCGTTATCCGGATCTTGATGCAAAAGGTCGTGAACGTGCGATCGCTAAAGAGCTGGGTGCGGTATTCCTGGTGGGGATCGGCGGTAAGCTCAGTGACGGTCACCGTCATGACGTACGTGCGCCCGATTATGATGACTGGAGTTCAGCGTCCGAGCTGGGTCATGCCGGTCTGAACGGTGATATTCTGGTCTGGAACCCGGTTCTGGAAGATGCGTTTGAGCTGTCTTCTATGGGGATCCGTGTGGATGCTGACGCCCTGAAACACCAGCTGTCTCTGACCGGTGATGAAGATCGCCTGAGTCTGGAGTGGCACCAGGCGCTGCTGCGCGGTGAAATGCCGCAGACAATTGGTGGCGGCATTGGGCAGTCGCGTCTGACCATGCTGTTGCTGCAATTACCGCACATTGGTCAGGTTCAGTGTGGCGTATGGCCGGCCCAGGTACGTGAAAGCGTCGCTTCTCTGCTGTAACAATTAACGCCGCCAGCGTCTGAGCAGACGGCTTCGCATCCCGGTATCAAAGCGCCAGATATGATCGAAAATGCGCATGATGCCGGGTTTGCCATGTGCTGACATCGCCACCGCGTGAAAACGGTGCTGGTGTACCCGCTGTAATTCCCCAACTTTGCTGACGACCTCATCGGGCAATCGCTGAGCGATAAAATCTGAGATCACCACCGCATCGGCATCAAACCATTCCCGACCCTGCATACGCTCAATTATGGCGCGAAAACAGCTGGCAATATCAGTGCCACCACGAAAGCGCTGACTTAAAAAGCGGATCGCCTGTTCGATGCCCTCCGGACCGGAAAGCTCATAGCGCACCACTTCTGTTGAAAACAGCATAATGAAACAGCGCCGGTTATCGGCAAGGGCAACGCGCATTAGCGCAAGACAAAAGGCTTTCGCACACTGCTCATTAAATCCACCCATCGATCCCGAGGTATCAACGCAGACGATAAAAGGCCCGCGCGGCTGCTCGTCAAAATCCTGATGCACCACCGGACGTTCCGTTACTTTCTCACGCCATGCTTCGCCGTGCAGGCGGTAGGTGAGCAGTTGCTTTTCCACCAGCCGTCGGTAGAACTCGTATTCCAGTTCGGTAATGCCCAGCGTGGCCAGCTCTGGCGGTAGCAGGCGCAGGATATCGTCACTTTGCTGGATGCCATCCACCTGCTCCGGGACGGTTGCAGGTTCGCGCACCAGGGTACGGAAGGTTTCCATTGGCGCATCTTTACGCGGCACGGATTTCGCCTCTCTGGAACGACCTAATTGCTCGGCCAGGCGCTGGAGTTCGGGTTGTTGCGTCAGAAATTCGCCGTATTTCACCATCAACTGATAATCACCGCGCTTGATTTGGCCCGCGCTCATATCCCACAACCGGCCTGCTGCGTTGTCATTTTCTGCCAGTACAGGTTCCAGTTGCCCGCTGAGGGTCATCCGTTCTTGTACTTCACTGAGCAAATGCTCGCGCTCTTCTTCCAGCAGTTGCTGATTCAGCGTTGTGGTTTGCACCACCAGGCTCAGGCGCCAGCGCTGGAGAAAAAGCGTATGTAGTGCGGGCGTAAAGGTGCTGTTGTCATTGACCAGTTGCTGCGCTTGTCCGGCCCAGGGCGAATGGAGGCGGTGCAATAGGGATAATATTTGCGGTAGCTGAACGATAAACTGCGCATGAGAGAGGAGCTGGCTTTGTTGATAGCACATAACCTCCTCCATCAGCTCCGGCGGTACATGGGTATCTTTGAGGCGGCTACGCAATGATTCACGCCAGCGGGGAATGTCGTCAGTGATCGCTTTTTTAAGGCGAGGAAATTTTTTAAAAAATACCACCATCTTTGGGGAAGCCAGCAGGGCGACGATCATCTCTTCGATCATCGCCTCTTCGCTGACTGCCAGCATGATGTTGAGCGTATCAAGGGTCAGCATTGTTGCGCCTGGCGGATTTGCGCCCCGACATCCTGCAGGCTGGCCTCAATGCGGCCTAACCAGTCGCTATGAATAAACAGGCATTTTTGCTGTTCGCTGAATGCGCTGTGCTGCTGATGCCACTCATTATCGAGCGCTTCAAGCTCCTGTTTTATCTCTGCGGGCATACTCTCTTGCGAAGCACCCGGCAGCGCCAGGCGAGAACCTTGTAAACTGACATCGCGTACAACCAGATGCTGTGCGCTATCGACTTCCATATTCAGCGTTTGGGCAAAGCCGATCCCGTTTAGTTTTCCGCGGATCTCACCGCCTTTTGTTAGCCACAGTTCCAGCGCGCCACGTTCGAAAGCTATATGGATAACCTCCATATCATGCAGTTTTAAAGGCTTTTGCAGCAGTAATGTCACGACCGAAGACGAGGCTTCTGGCGGTAAATCATAATGAGGACGACGGCTGAACATTCCGCCCTGGCGGATCACCGTGAACGCCGTTTTATCGCTTTGCTGCTGCTGGAGCTGAATGCGGCGCTGCACAATGCTGCCCAGGCGCGTCAGCATGGCTTGCTGTTGCCAGGCGTGTCCGGTCATCAATATTTCAAGCTGCTGTTGCATCAGATTCAAGCTTTGTGCGTCGTACCACAGGCAATCTTTCAGCAGGATCAGGTCGATAGGTACTACCGCATCGCGTCCGCTAAAGAAAGCGCTGGCCTGGAGTAAGCGGATCGCTTTTTTCCAGCGACGATCGGACACATAAGGAGCATTCGGTAACACGTCCAACTGTTGGCGCAGCGTGAAAATGAGCTCAAACACGCGATCGGGAAGCTTGATCGCACCAATGTCTTTTTGCCACTGGTGATACTCTTCATCCGTCACCTGCAATGATGCCGGGACCGGATTGTCGCTTTCATCCTGCTGACTTAACAGCATGGAGCGGAAATTGGCCTTGTCCTGAACTTTATCCAGCCACAGACGAATCAGCATACGGTCGTACAGCGCTTCCAGGCTGCTGTCGGCTTCAGGCAGTTCGTTGGAAGCCGCCACCAGCAGACGCATCGGAATTTTTTCTTCATACGCGCCGTTACGGAAGTGACGTTCGTTAATGGCGGTCAACAGGGTGTTAAGAATTGCCGGGCCTGCTTTCCAGATTTCATCGAGAAAAACGATTTCAGCTTCAGGAAGATAGCCCGCCGTTAAGCGTTCATAGCGACCTTCGTCTTTTAACGCCTGAATGGACAGCGGACCAAACACCTCTTCGGGCGTAGAGAAGCGCGTCATCAGGTATTCAAAAGCGCGTGCGTTTTGGAAGGCAAACTTCAGTCGGCGGGCAATTAAGCTTTTTGCGATCCCCGGGGGACCTAATAAGAAAACGCTCTCGCCGCTGAGTGCTGCCAGCAGACACAGACGAATGGCGTGGCTACGTTCATAAAGTCCCTTTTCCAGCGCATTGCTCAGACGGGAAATTCTTTCCGCTAATAAATGTGGGTGAGCCATAATGAAGTGGCGTCCTTTCGCCAAATGTACTGCATAAACTGCGAGTATAGATGCTTCACACCATTGCAGTAATAGACTGAAGGTGCGCTTATTTTTCTTTGAGCCAGATTAATCTGGTCTCATTTAGGGGTACGATTTTGTGATTAATCGTGCATACTGTGCGCCTTTTTGTGGGCCAAGGGACGACGCACACATTTCTTATATATACACCAAATCAATCAAGCTGCACCAAGGCGGCAATGGAGTTTTCTTCTGGGATGGGGGGAATAACGAATGCAGCCCACACGGAGTGGCTTGAGAGATGATGTGTATAAACGAAAGACGAGTCTATGAGCACTGATAATAAACAATCATTGTCTGCGATTACCCTTGCGGCCATTGGGGTTGTCTACGGTGATATTGGTACCAGCCCACTTTATACGCTTCGTGAATGTTTGTCCGGCCAGTTTGGTTTTGGCGTTGAACGTGATGCCGTATTTGGTTTTCTCTCGCTGATTTTCTGGCTGCTGATCTTTGTTGTCTCCATTAAATACCTGACGTTTGTCATGCGCGCAGATAACGCCGGAGAAGGCGGGATCCTGACGCTGATGTCATTGGCCGGGCGCAATACCTCGGCGCGAACAACCTCCATGCTGGTCATTATGGGATTGATAGGCGGCAGCTTCTTCTATGGTGAAGTGGTGATTACGCCAGCCATTTCGGTGATGTCTGCAATTGAAGGTCTGGAGATAGTTGCCCCGCAACTGGATACCTGGATTGTTCCGCTCTCAATAATTGTGCTGACCCTGCTGTTTTTGATTCAAAAACACGGTACCGGCATGGTCGGTAAGCTGTTTGCGCCGATTATGCTGCTATGGTTCCTGACGCTCGCGGTATTAGGTGTGCGCAGTATTATTGGCAATCCGGAAGTGCTGCAGGCGCTCAATCCGTATTGGGCGGTGCATTTCTTCCTCGAATTCAAAACGCTGTCCTTTATCGCGCTGGGTGCGGTGGTGCTGTCGATTACCGGTGTTGAAGCGCTGTATGCGGATATGGGCCACTTCGGTAAATTGCCGATTCGTCTGGCATGGTTCTCCGTGGTATTGCCTTCACTGGTGCTGAACTATTTTGGGCAGGGCGCGTTGCTGTTAAAGCATCCTGAAGCGATCAAAAACCCGTTTTTCCTGCTGGCGCCGGACTGGGCATTAATTCCATTGTTGATCCTCGCCGCGCTGGCAACGGTCATCGCCTCTCAGGCGGTTATCTCCGGCGTCTTCTCGCTGACGCGTCAGGCCGTACGTCTGGGGTATTTATCGCCGATGCGTATCATCCATACCTCGGAAATGGAATCGGGCCAGATTTACATTCCTTTCGTTAACTGGATGCTCTATTTTGCGGTAGTTATCGTGATTGTGAGCTTTGAACACTCCAGTAATCTGGCCGCGGCGTACGGGATTGCGGTAACGGGGACAATGGTACTGACATCTATTCTGTCTACCACCGTGGCGCGCAAAAACTGGCACTGGAATAAATACTTCGTCTTCCTGATCCTGGTGGCGTTCTTGTGCGTCGATGTTCCGCTGTTCTCCGCGAACCTCGATAAGCTTATTTCCGGCGGTTGGCTGCCTCTGACGCTGGGTCTGGTGATGTTCACCATCATGACCACCTGGAAAAGCGAACGCTTCCGTCTGCTGCGTCGCATGCATGAGCACGGTAACTCTCTGGAGGCGATGATTGCTTCTCTGGAGAAATCGCCACCGGTACGCGTGCCGGGAACGGCGGTGTATATGTCCCGCGCACTGAACGTCATCCCGTTTGCGCTTCTGCATAACCTCAAGCATAACAAGGTGCTGCATGAGCGCGTTATTCTGCTGACGCTGCGCACGGAAGATGCGCCCTATGTTCACAACGTGCGTAGAGTGCAGATTGAGCAGTTATCGCCCACCTTCTGGCGCGTGGTGGCCAGCTACGGTTGGCGCGAAACGCCGAACGTGGAGGAAGTGTTCCATCGCTGCGGTCTGGAAGGCTTAAGCTGTCGGATGATGGAAACGTCCTTCTTCATGTCGCATGAGTCGTTGATTGTAGGCAAGCGGCCATGGTACCTGCGTCTGCGCGGCAAGCTGTATCTGCTGCTACAGCGCAACGCGCTGCGCGCGCCGGACCAGTTTGAAATCCCACCGAACCGGGTTATTGAACTTGGTACTCAGGTAGAGATTTAATCTCATCGACGCCCTCTTTCATCGCGAAAGGGGGCGTTTTGTTTTGCCCCTCTCAGTTTTCATTTCATCAAATGATAATCCTTGCGAAACGTTTCGATGGCGATCACATTTTCGTAACGTCGCGGTGGTTTTCTGTCCACTCTTCGCACTACACTTATCTCCAGCGAAACGTTTCGCTAGTGGGGAAAGAAAATGAAGAAAGGCACGGTACTCAACTCTGAAATTTCAACGGTGATCTCCCGTCTGGGGCATACCGATACGCTGGTGGTGTGTGATGCAGGTTTACCCATCCCGAACAGCACAACGCGTATTGATATGGCATTAACCCAGGGCGTACCTTCTTTTATGCAGGTACTGGATGTGGTCACACGTGAAATGCAGGTCGAGGCAGCCATTCTCGCGTCGGAAATTAAACAACATAATCCGCAACTCCACGAAACGTTGCTCAGCCACATTGAGCAACTGCAACAACACCAGGGAAACACCATAGAAATTCGTTACACCACGCATGAACAATTCAAAAAACAAACCGCAGACAGTCAGGCGGTAATTCGCAGCGGAGAATGTTCTCCGTATGCGAATATCATTCTCTGTGCTGGCGTCACGTTCTGAGGCCATCATGAACGCATTACTGCAACTCAAAGGGATCGATAAAGCGTTCCCGGGCGTAAAAGCGCTATCCGGCGCCGCGCTGAATGTCTACCCTGGCCGCGTAATGGCGCTGGTGGGCGAAAACGGCGCGGGCAAATCCACCATGATGAAAGTGCTGACCGGGATCTATACCCGTGATGCCGGTTCTTTATTGTGGCTGGGGAAAGAGACCACCTTTAACGGCCCGAAATCCTCCCAGGAAGCCGGAATCGGTATCATCCACCAGGAGCTGAACCTGATCCCGCAACTCACTATCGCCGAGAACATTTTTCTTGGCCGTGAGTTTGTGAATCGCTTTGGCAAAATTGACTGGAAGAAGATGTACGCCGAAGCCGATCTGCTGCTCGCCAAACTGAATCTGCGCTTTAAAAGCGACAGACTGGTTGGTGAGCTGTCGATTGGCGATCAGCAGATGGTCGAAATTGCCAAAGTGCTGAGCTTTGAATCGAAGGTCATCATTATGGATGAACCGACGGATGCCCTCACCGACACTGAAACCGAATCCCTGTTCCGCGTCATCCGCGAACTGAAATCCCAGGGACGCGGCATTGTCTATATTTCTCACCGTATGAAAGAGATCTTCGAGATTTGCGACGACGTAACCGTCTTCCGCGACGGGCAGTTTATTGCCGAACGTGAAGTTGCCTCGCTGACTGAAGACTCGCTGATTGAAATGATGGTGGGACGTAAGCTGGAAGATCAGTACCCGTGCCTGGAAAAAGCGCCGGGTGATATTCGCCTGAAGGTCGATAACCTGTGCGGTCCTGGCGTAAACGATGTTTCGTTCACGCTGCGTAAAGGCGAGATCCTTGGCGTATCCGGGCTGATGGGGGCCGGACGTACCGAACTGATGAAAGTGTTGTACGGCGCATTGCCGCGCACCAGCGGTTACGTCACGCTTGATGGCCATGAAGTGGTTACCCGTTCGCCGCAGGATGGGTTGGCTAACGGCATCGTCTATATTTCTGAAGACCGTAAACGCGATGGCTTAGTGCTGGGCATGTCGGTGAAAGAGAACATGTCACTGACCGCGCTGCGTTATTTCAGCCGCGCCGGTGGAAGCCTGAAACATAAAGATGAGCAGCAGGCGGTGGGTGATTTTATTCGTCTGTTCAATGTTAAAACACCATCAATGGAACAGGCTATCGGCCTGCTTTCCGGTGGTAACCAGCAGAAAGTGGCGATTGCGCGCGGTCTGATGACCCGGCCAAAAGTGCTGATCCTTGATGAACCAACGCGCGGCGTTGACGTTGGAGCCAAGAAAGAAATCTATCAGCTTATCAACCAGTTTAAGGCTGACGGGCTGAGTATCATTCTGGTCTCCTCTGAGATGCCAGAAGTATTGGGCATGAGCGATCGAATTATCGTTATGCATGAAGGGCATCTCGGCGGTGAGTTCACTCGCGAGCAGGCCACTCAGGAAGTATTAATGGCTGCCGCTGTGGGCAAGCTTAATCGCGTGAATCAGGAGTAAAAAAGATGACTACCCAGGCTGTTTCTGGTCGCCGTTATTTCACTAAAGCATGGCTTCTGGAGCAAAAGTCGCTCATCGCTCTGCTAGTGCTGATCGCGATTGTTTCTACCATGAGCCCTAACTTTTTTACCGTTAATAACCTGTTCAACATTCTCCAGCAAACGTCGGTGAACGCCATCATGGCCGTTGGCATGACGCTGGTCATCCTGACGTCGGGTATCGATCTGTCCGTCGGTTCCTTGCTGGCGCTTACCGGCGCGGTTGCAGCTTCGATTGTAGGGATTGAGGTCAATGCGCTGGTGGCTGTTGCTGCAGCCCTGGCGCTCGGCGCTGCCATTGGCGCAGTCACCGGGGTGATTGTTGCGAAAGGCCGGGTGCAGGCGTTTATTGCAACGCTAGTGATGATGCTGCTGCTGCGCGGCGTGACCATGGTGTACACCAACGGCAGTCCGGTTAATACCGGGTTTACTGACAATGCCGATGTGTTTGGCTGGTTTGGTATTGGTCGTCCGTTAGGCATCCCTACGCCAGTGTGGATCATGGGGATTGTCTTCCTCGCGGCGTGGTACATGCTGCACCACACTCGTCTGGGCCGTTATATCTACGCGCTGGGCGGTAACGAAGCGGCAACGCGTTTGTCTGGTATCAGCGTCAGTAAAATCAAAATTATCGTTTACTCACTGTGCGGTCTGCTGGCATCGCTGGCGGGCATCATTGAGGTCGCACGACTCTCCTCCGCACAACCGACGGCAGGTACTGGCTATGAGCTGGATGCTATCGCAGCGGTGGTGTTAGGCGGTACCAGCCTGGCGGGTGGTAAAGGACGTATTGTTGGGACGCTGATCGGCGCATTGATTCTTGGTTTCCTCAATAATGGTTTGAATTTGTTAGGTGTATCCTCCTATTACCAGATGATCGTCAAAGCGGTGGTGATTTTGCTGGCGGTACTGGTAGACAACAAAAAGCAGTAACAACGATTACAGGACATCTTAAATATGAACATGAAAAAACTGGCTACCCTGGTTTCTGCTGTTGCGCTGAGCGCCACCGTGAGCGCGAATGCGATGGCGAAAGATACCATTGCGCTGGTGGTCTCCACCCTCAACAACCCGTTCTTTGTTTCTCTGAAGGATGGGGCGCAAAAAGAGGCGGATAAGCTGGGTTACAACCTGGTGATTCTGGACTCGCAGAACAATCCGGCGAAAGAGCTGGCTAACGTTCAGGACTTAACGGTTCGTGGAACTAAAATTCTGCTGATCAACCCGACTGACTCTGATGCCGTTGGTAATGCTGTGAAGATGGCTAACCAGGCAAAAATTCCGGTTATTACCCTTGACCGTGTTGCCTCCAAAGGCGAAGTGGTAAGCCACATCGCGTCTGATAACGTGTTGGGTGGCAAAATTGCGGGTGATTACATCGCGAAGAAAGCAGGTGAAGGCGCGAAAGTTATCGAACTGCAAGGGATTGCCGGAACTTCAGCGGCGCGTGAGCGTGGCGAAGGTTTCCAGCAGGCCGTTGCGGCACACAAATTTAACGTACTGGCCAGCCAGCCGGCAGACTTCGACCGCACCAAAGGTCTGAACGTCATGCAGAACCTGCTGACCGCGCATCCTGATGTGCAGGCCGTATTTGCCCAGAACGATGAAATGGCGCTGGGTGCGCTGCGCGCACTGCAAACCGCGGGTAAATCTGATGTGATGGTGGTTGGATTTGACGGCACTCCAGATGGCGAAAAAGCAGTAAATGATGGCAAACTGGCTGCGACCATTGCTCAGTTGCCGGATCAGATCGGCGCGAAAGGCGTTGAGACTGCGGATAAAGTCCTGAAAGGCGAGAAGGTTCAGGCTAAATATCCGGTTGACCTGAAGCTGGTCATCAAGCAGTAATACCGATTCAGGTCGCTCGCGGCCTGATGGAGACATAAATACGCCATCCCCGTATCTGATTTTGGGGATGAAAGCGTAAAAAGAAAAGCAGGGCACGCGCCACCCTAACCCGGTGGCGCACTTTGACTTGGAACACCAAATATGAAAACCGCAGGCAACCTCGTTGTTCTTGGCAGTATCAATGCCGATCACATCCTTAACCTTAACTCTTTCCCGACACCTGGTGAAACCGTAACAGGTAGCCATTATCAGGTCGCATTTGGCGGTAAAGGCGCGAATCAGGCTGTTGCTGCGGGTCGTAGTGGCGCGAATATCGCATTCATTGCCTGTACGGGCGATGATGATATTGGCGAAAGTGTGCGTAAACAGTTAGCCAAAGATAACATCGATATTGCGCCGATTAGCGTAATTTCGGGGGAATCGACCGGTGTGGCGTTGATTTTTGTGAATGGTGAAGGTGAGAACGTTATCGGCATTCATGCCGGAGCGAACGCAGCTCTTTCGCCAGCGTTGGTGGAAGCACAGCATGAGTGTATTGCTCAGGCGTCCGCCTTACTGATGCAGTTAGAATCGCCGATCGAAAGCGTACTGACTGCAGCAAAGATTGCACATCAAAATAAGACCATGGTCGCCCTGAACCCGGCACCGGCACGTGAACTTTCTGATGAACTGCTGGCGCTGGTGGATATTATTACCCCGAATGAAACCGAGGCTGAAAAGCTGACGGGGATCCGGGTCGAAAATGATGAAGACGCGGCCAAAGCGGCGCAGGCATTGCACGCTAAAGGTATCCATACTGTACTGATTACTTTAGGTAGTCGCGGTGTGTGGGCCAGCGTTAATGGCGAAGGACAGCGTGTGCCCGGTTTTAAAGTGGAAGCCGTTGATACTATTGCCGCTGGAGACACCTTTAATGGCGCGTTAATTACGGCGTTGCTGGAAGAGACTCCGCTGCCTGAAGCGATCCGTTTTGCGCATGCCGCTGCGGCGATTGCGGTTACCCGTAAAGGCGCACAGCCTTCCGTTCCGTGGCGCGAAGAAATAGAAGCGTTTTTAAGTCAACAGAGGTAACGCTTGGCTACAATGAAGGACGTCGCCCGCCTGGCGGGTGTTTCCACGTCGACGGTTTCTCACGTCATTAATAAAGATCGCTTTGTCAGTGAGTCCGTCACTGACAAAGTAGAAGCTGCAATTAAAGCGCTTAACTACGCGCCCTCCGCGCTGGCGCGTAGCCTCAAGTTAAACCAGACTCGTACGATTGGCATGTTAATCACTGCCAGTACCAATCCCTTCTATTCTGAGCTGGTGCGCGGCGTTGAACGTAGCTGTTTTGAGCGCGGCTACAGCCTGGTGCTGTGCAATACCGAAGGCGATGAACAGCGCATGAACCGTAACCTGGAAACTCTGATGCAAAAACGTGTGGACGGCTTGTTGCTGCTCTGCACCGAAACACATCAGCCTTCCAGAGAGATAATGCAGCGTTATCCTTCTATACCGACCGTGATGATGGACTGGTCGCCTTTTGATGGTGAAAGCGATCTGATTCAGGATAACTCCTTGCTGGGCGGTGATTTAGCCACGCAACATCTTATCGAAAAAGGTTTTACGCGCATTGCCTGCATCACCGGGCCGCTGGATAAAACCCCGGCGCGTTTGCGTCTGGAAGGATATCGGGCAGCAATGAAGCGGGCGGGGTTGCCTGTCCCGGAAGGCTATGAGATTACCGGTGACTTTGAGTTCGGCGGCGGCTTTGAAGCTATGCAAACGTTGCTGTCGCATAAACAGCGACCGCAGGCCGTTTTTACCGGCAATGATGCAATGGCAGTTGGCGCGTATCAGGCTCTGTACCAGTCAGGATTGCGCATTCCGCAGGATATGGCTGTGGTGGGTTACGATGATATCGAGCTGGCGCGCTATATGACGCCGCCCCTGACGACCATCCACCAACCAAAAGATGAATTGGGCGAACTGGCCATCGATGTATTAATTCACCGGATGGCGCAGCCCGCATTACAGCAACAGCGTTTGCAGCTTACTCCTGTTCTGATGGAGCGGGGGTCGGTTTAGGTTTGTGCCGATCTTTGATCAGGTTACGTCCATCTTTGGCTTTTAGCAGCATGAACATCAGCGCGGATATTACCGTGATAGCGCCCATCGTCATAAAGGTGTAGTGGAACTGTTCGACCGTATTGGTTCCTTCCATACCTTCATAGATACGCAGAACGGCGGCGCTGATGGCAACCCCTAAACTGATTGATAACTGCTGAGTAACAGCCAATACGCTGTTGCCGCTGCTGGCATTTTCATCGGTCAGATCCGCCAGAGTGATGGTATTCATTGAAGTAAACTGGGTGGACATCGCCATACCTAAAATGAACAACGGCAGGATTAGCATCCAGATCGGCATGGCAGGAGATTGCAAAGCGAACTGCGCAATCATCAGGCCGATAAATACCGTAACACCCACCAATGTGGTCCTGTAGCCGAGTTTGCGCAGAACCTGCGTCACCATGGATTTTGCCAGAATTGAACCCAACGCTGTTGGCGCCATCATGCAGCCGGCTATCAGAGCCGGATATCCAAATCCTACCTGCAACATCAGCGGCATTAAGAAGGGCACGCAGCCTGTGCCCAGGCGAGTGGCGAGGTTTCCGGCGATCCCAACAGAAAAGGTCCGAGTCTTAAATATCGGAAGCGATATCAGCGGCGTTGGGTGGCGACGCGCATGGCGAATATAGGCGAGTAGTAACAACACACTGGCAAGAATAATACCGAGTGCGACCCAGGTCTCGACAAGCTTCTCACCGAACAATTCAACGCCGCTGGAAAACAACACCAGGCTCAAACCAAACAGAAAGAAACCGGTCATATCAAAACCGCGGCGTGGCGTGGTGAAGTTCGGCATATATTTGCGGGCATAGAAGATACCGGCAATGCCAATTGGAATATTAATCAGGAAGATCCAGTGCCAACTGGCCCATGTAACCAGTACACCGCCCAATACCGGACCTAAAATCGGCCCCACAAGTCCTGGCATGGTGACGAAGTTAAGCACGGGAAGCAGTTCGCTGCGGGGGTAAGCACGCAATAACGCCAGACGGGCAACGGGCATCATCATGGCGCCACCGATCCCCTGAATGACACGGAAAATCACCAGCTCGCTTAAGGAACTGGACAGCGCGCAGGCCAGCGATCCCAACGTAAACAGGCTAACGGCAATCATAAAGACGCGTCGGGTACCAAATCGGTCTGCCAGCCAACCACTTACCGGGATCAGCATCGCGACAGTCAGGGTATAGCTGATAATGGCCGACTGCATGGCGAGTGGAGAGCGGTTAAGACTATGTGCTATTGCGGGTAGGGCGGTATTGAGGATCGTGGCGTCTAGTGCCTGCATAAAAAAGGCCATGGCTGCTATCCACGGTAGCCCGGCCATACTGCGTGATTTCTTTTCTGACATATTATTTATCCGGTAGCACGTTCGGTGCTATCAGCAATGCCTGACAGGCAGCAAAGGCGCGATCGCCATCGTTATCATCTATTGCATCGACAATGGCCTGGTGCAAATCCAGTTTCACCACATCGTTATAGGTAATAGAGGTAAAGTAGGTCTGGTAAACCGAATGGAACAGAGATGCAAAGGAAATAAGGAACGGATTCGCACTCATTTCATAGATGTGCTCATGCCAGGCGATATCAACCTCAATCCAGCGTTCGCGTCTGAAGTTTCTTTTCAGCTCGACCATCTCTTCCATCAGCGTGTTGAGGTGCGCTTTCTGTTCTGCCGTACCTATAGTCGCTGCCAGTAAGCACGCCTGAGGCTCCAGGCTGATACGCATCACCAGAAAATGTTTAATGACCTGCGGGAAATTATCTTCTGTCATCCACCAGGTGAGCAGCTCCTGGTCAAGGAAGTTCCAGTTTGCTTGCGGCATGACGCGTGTACCAATACGTGGGCGCGGTAATACCATACCTTTTGCCGTTAATGTTTTTACCGCCTCTCTTACCGCGGTGCGACTCACGCCAAACTGATCGCCCAGCTCTATTTCGCCAGGCAATATCGCACCCGGTGCGTATTCACCTTTTAATATTCGCTGAGCCAGCTTTTCGGCCAGAACGTAGGACAAGTTTTTCTGTGCGGCTAGCTGTTGGGCATTTAACGGCATGAATGTTCTTCCTTACTCTTTTTCTTATTCATTAGTATGCCACTTGGAAGTGTGATTGCGGCTGCAAAAACGGCAATTTGCTTATTTTATGGCATGTTAATGGTTGTTTTGGTGAAAAAACACGCACTCGGAAAGTTATTTTGAATTTCCCCTTGTCAGCCTGAAATAACTCCCTATAATGCGCCTCCACTGACACGGAACAACGGATTACAAGCCGCCGGGTCAGCGGGGTTCCACTGAGAACTCCGGCGAAGAAAGCGAAATTAAATGCTTGACTTCGTA